>ENA-OWNT01000125-OWNT01000125.1-seawater-metagenome-genome-assembly--contig:-NODE-125-length-236999-cov-9.656849_pt1 | contig 236999 bp, 158 predicted proteins | sample MGYA00238136_ERZ651165 | MGnify/ENA primary metagenome ERZ651165 (study PRJEB26861, sample SAMN08777766) | seawater metagenome | isolation source: coastal seawater | place: USA: Florida | collected... | reverse complement strand
TTCTTTTGAAGGTCGTCCTTTTCATTTTTGCTTTTTCTCTTGATAAGTCTTTATAGATCGCAACTTGAATTAATTAGCTAGTTGCCCCAGTCAGCTCTACGTTGAGTTCTTCCTCGTTTTGCGTTGTTTCGCCTAAGTAAGCAGAATACATCCAAACGAGCTTCTCCTGTTCGCCAATGTACTCACTCATTAGTGCATTTGTACCTTCATCGCCAGACTCATCGGTATCTAATAGGATTTCTCTTTCCAAGGGTAACAGAATGGCATAGGCGTTCAAGATTTCCCTAATGGCCGCTTTACCATTGGATACATCTACTACTTCTGTAATTGCCGATGCTTTTAGGTATTTGGAATAAGCGTGCAGTGGAGTGTATCCAAGTGTTAATACTCGTTCTGCCAATTCATCAATCTTGAGTTGAAGGTCGGAATAGAGTTCTTCAAATTTTTGATGCAATTCAAAGAAATTATCTCCCTTGATATTCCAGTGAAATCCTCTAGTATTCATATAAAAAACCTGATAATTGGCTAGAAGCCGGTTTAGCTTCTCAGAGATAGATTTAGAGGCGTGTTCATTCAATCCAATCCGATTCAAATTTCTCATTTTTTCTGATTTATCGTGTCAATGAGTAGCAAGCTGATTTCTTCACCGCTTGCCATATTGCTCACTCGGTTCAAATCAATTCCTTGTCTTTCGAATACAAAAAAACACTATTTTTGACATTGATGCCAACGAAATTTTGAATAGAACTATTGATGATGTCAATACACAAAAACCAAGTTGATTATATACTAGCTTTAGCAAAAACAGGGAATTTTAGTCATGCGGCGGAGCTTTGCTATATCACCCAGAGTACCTTGAGTACCATGATTAGAAAGTATGAAGAAGGGATAGGCGTTCAATTATTCGATAGGAAAAAGAAGCCGATTAGGCCGACTCCAGAAGGGCAGATTGTGATTGAGCAATTACGGAAAGTTAGTTATGAATTTGACAACTTGGAGGAAGTAGTCAGAGAGATTAAAGGCGAGATCAGCGGGACACTTGGTATCGGCATCATTCCAACGATAGCTCCCTTCCTTCTACCCTTATTCCTGAATAAGCTAATCCGTGACTATCCTGATGTACAGTTTACTATTCAAGAGCTAAGCACTGATGAGATCATCCAACGGATAAAGCGGAGAGAGTTGGATTTGGCTATTGTATCCACCCCACTAGATGATCCTCAACTAAAGGAGGTTCCCTTGTTTGTAGAGGATTTTGTGATCTATGAAACACGCGAACGGGTCAGTTCGAAGCGATATAGAATAACAGATATAGATGCCAATCGGCTATGGTTATTGGAAGAAGGGCACTGTATGCGCAATCAGGTGGATAAAATTTGTGCCCTTAGGCAGCAGAGATCTATTCGCAAACATCTAGTCTATCGGAGCGGTTCTATCTATTCTTTGATAGAAATGGTGAAGGCAAACCATGGAATTACATTGCTGCCCCGGCTGGCGGTGCATCAGAATCCGCTTTTGGACCTCAAACATATCTATCCCCTGGAACAACCTGTACCCACGAGGGAGATTGGCTTGATTACGCACTCCAATTTTGTCAAGAACAGAATCCTCAAAGTATTGCAAAAGCGAATACAGGCAAGCGTCCAGAACATTATCGTGCTAGATGATAACTACGCTAGGATTGCTCCTTTTTAGAGGCTTTAGTTTGATAATCTCAGCTTTTTAGTCCACGGTCCATCCGCTTCACCTAGCGGGATTGAGCGGCCATCCAATCCATGACGTTGACGGCCTTGCCATCTACGATCACTGGCTTTCCATCAAACCCTAATCTTGCATGATTGGTATGCGAGTAGATCCAAGACCAATGTCCACTATAATGAAAACCTGTTCCTCCAAAAACACCCGTTAGATCCACGACATGATCATAGAAAGAGAAATGTACATTGGTTGAACCCGCCGCTACCAGGCGATGGTAGAGTGGGACCACTGTTTCATCTGCTACCGTCACTGGATCGTCCTTGGAATGGATAAACCAGATTGGGACATTCTTGATGCGCTGGATTTGTTCATCCTTGATATACTTAGCTTGATAGGCCAGCGCGCTGATATAACCCGCTGCAAAATAATCTGGATACTCCAATATCAACTTGAGACTCATGTATCCACCGTTGGAGCAGCCGCCTACATATATTCGATCTTTGTCGATACCTGGGTGTGCATCGACATAGTCCTGAATCAAGGCCATCAGGCTTTCATTGTAGATGTCATTTTCTTTGCCTGTGGTGTATTCTCCACTAGCGTTCTGCATCCAAAAAGTAGGACTCTGCGGCACCAATACGTAGGCACCACCAAAAATAACCTGGATCTCAGGTGCAGCATAATTGGCTGCCCGATTTGCGATCAGTGGGATAGTGGGGTCGGTACCTCCTTCGCCACCTCCATGGAGCCAAATGATAAGAGGGCTTTTTCCTTTTTTGTTTTGCGGCTGAAAGGCCGCAAAAGATAGCTTTTGTTTTTTCTGATGAATGTACTTGCCACTAAGGTCGAATTCGTCAATCAAGGGTAGTATTCTATCGGCTTCTTCAGTCCAAACTTCCTTGGAGGTGGTTGATTCTACGACTAGCTCATACTTAATCCATTTGTTGAGGCCTCTGCCGTCCACTCGTAGATACTGTATGGGGGAAGCTAAGGGCAAGTTTGGGCCTACTTCCAGGACGAGCGTAATATGTTTCCCACTTTGGATGGGGTTGCCACGATCATCAGAAATGTAGGCGTGAATTACATTTCTACCCCCATTAGCGCTAGGACCGGATAGTTTAGCAAGATCCGTACTCCTTTTAGCAGTGACCCTGTAAGCTGTCTTGTCGACCTTCGCCACCTCTCTCTGTAAGGGGAGGATTACCTTACTAACAGCAGGGCCCCAATCAAATCCTTCAATGATTAGGGTATATTCACCGCTGGCAGCTTGATCCGCCGTATCGATTGATGAATCACAACTCCACAGAAAGCCTGTACTAAGAAGTACTAAGGCGCTGCAAATCGTGAATGTCTTTTTGATCATAATCGTTTCGTTTTGCGGTTCTCCGACAATTTTCGTGTTTTTGAGTCACCCTTTTAGCCGAAAGCCCTACTTCCTTGGTCGTGAGCCTCATAACTAAAATGCTGACCACAAAAATTGTCGAAGAGGGTGTTTTGCAAACAGATAAGACAGAACCCAAGTGGTTCTATTGCTTCAAATATACGATGAAACCAGCGGGTTCTCGAGTCTTGATCCTAGACAAAGAGCAGGACTAGTGTCAATAAGATGCCCCCTAAGGTAAAATACAGCCCTTTCTTGAAAACGCTAGTAGTAGGGCGAAACATCCAAAAGGCTGATACGACAAAGAACAATAACGATACCCCGAAGAAGATATTGAGCCAATACAACGGGCTATTGGTATTGGCCTTATGCAATTTGGTCATTTTATCAAGTACGTATGGGAGTCGTTTGATCGTATACTGTGCTTTCCCTGTACTCTTTTGATAGGAGCCGTTTTCAAAATAGATGATATCTCCTTCTGTTTTAGTTACCTTGAGTCTTCGCATGTCTAAGGCCTGACTTAGCTTAGTAGCTGACAGGTTTGTGGCGACTACCAATTCGTGCTTCCGTTCTACTTTCAAGAAATCCGTATTGCGAAAAACCAAGACGATACCACTTAAAGCGTAGATAGCCATGATGCCAGCTAGAAAAAAACCGAGGTAACGGTGGATGACACGCATATAGGTGCCAGGGGTTGGTTGCTTAGCCATTTCCTTTTTTTCTCTGTTAATTAATACTTGATGCCTGATTCTGGTCCTGGCAATCCATTAGAAGCCCTTGAGTATCCAGGTTATTGCATCAGGCTGATGGAGCAAAAGCACAAAATAAATGCATAAAAAAGAGATGAGAAAATAGAATCTTCCAACTACAGCTTTGTGCAGTTGAACAACCGAATTTAGATAGTATATGACTTTGTAGTTATTGTATTTGATTCCTAGGTTTAGCGTGCTTATCGTCTTCTCCTTGACCATGTTTACCGAATCCTCCTTCCAGCAATTCTGCAAATGCATCTAGATTTTTACTGATTCGCCAACCTAAAACATTGAAGTTGTTTAGGAATGGCTGCTGAGTTGATATGGAGAAGGTTTTTTGCTCAATTGAGGCTTATTTTGAGTCGCATAGCAGCGCTACGCGGCGATAAAAAACGAAGAGTGGGCCAAAAAGAGCTTCATCGCGGCCAGTGAGGTATTTTCAAACAACTTCATTAGTAAATTTCTCCTCCATATGTTTGTAGAAACCTCTTTCAGAGCGGAATTTATTGCCATCAATTTCAATCTTCATTCCTTCTATTTCATGCTAATCCGTTCACTTCAGCTGGATGGTCAGCAACTCATTTTCAATATCAATGTCAATCCATTCTGTGGAAGTTGAATCTGGAACACAATTAGTCATGTCAGTACCTTTGGCATATCTTCTCAGGGCATATTTACCAAGTCTGATCTTCAAGCGGTAATCGTTTTGTCCCTCCTGGCCAATCCAGGCTGTTGTATCTATTTCTCTTTTATCATTTACAGCTTTTCTGGTGCAATGCTTCCAGGCAACTCCGTCACACCACAATCTTCGCATGGACTTTTCAGAGGCGTTTCTGAAGGTTTCACACAAGTGATATTCCAAAAACTCACAGAAATCTTGATCGAATGATTCGTTCATTATTGCTCAGTGCAGTTTGTATCTATATACCTTTACAAATCTTCCAAGGGAGTAGTTCCCTTTCTCCAACTCCATTCTACCTCTGTCATAAACCACATATAAGCCTCATGATCACTGATACCCCAATCCTGAAAATTCCTAATACTCTCAAATAACTCATTCGCGTTCTTGACCGTAGGCTCCTTGAGCAGCCTATTGATATTTTCAGTGAAATGAGCTGGTTTCTTCTTACACCTTTCTAAGTAGTGCATAAACCATTTATGATATGGAAAGAGTATTCGATTGTGGGCTAGCACAAGACGGCCCGTATGCAAGGCCAATTGGGAAGCTGCTCTGGATCTTGTGTAGAGGCTGCCATGTCGCTCCGCCTCTCCCATCAGCCAATTCTGTATAAATGACATGCAGTAGAAGGACCTCATGCGTTCTGTCCGCCCTTCTTCTGGATAGGCATTTATTCCGGCTAATATCTCCTCTAAACCCTCAATCTTAGAATGAGCTATAAATGCACCATCAAAAGCTGCTCTAGAAGGTTCATTTCCATTCTCTGTTACTTCCTCTAGGTACTCTATATTAATCACCTTGCCATCCACAAATCCACCAGGATAGTCACATAAGTCTGTCCGGTTAATGAATAGATCTCCTTTCAAAGCTCTCTCATCGTATTCTTGCTCAGTCGCAATAATCATGAAGTCAATATCAGAATCATCTCTTGCACAGCCTTTTGCTACGGAGCCCCCAATAATAATGGCTTGATATTTTGGATCATCTTGGTATGCATTGACTAGGTTTTCAATAGCATTTCTATGATGAGCTTTGATCTCCGCTTGCATGACAGTCTTATGTATGTATGATTAAAATCTTTTCGAATCCAATGGTCAACCCGAAACATCAAGTCCAGGATTCCCTGTTCATAATTCTAGACAAAACATCGCTGATCCAAGCATATTCACTCAAATTTTGCAATTTATGCACCAGTTGCTGAGGTATGTTCCTGTTACCAAGTAAACCAAGTAAAGCCCCTGTCACTTGACCAGCAATGGAACAATTTGTATCTGTATCTCCTCCTATTTCGATCAACTCCTTGTGCATTTCGTCTATCCCAATCTTCGTTACCCGACTTGCAGCTGTTATGGCTAAAGGCACCGAATCTACCACATAACCAGAGTTACCCAACTGGCCAATCTCCAACAAAGGCTTATCCCGTCCTAATTGCTGGATTTCAATCAATCTATCCCTAACTCTGGTATCGGGACAGCGAGTATCCTTCAAATCTACCGGATCGAAATAGTAGCCACTTGAAACTTTCTTCCTGATATCTATGTGCTTGAGTTACTTCTTCATCTTGCCGGGAAGACTGTTAGCCCCTAGCGTATACAACAAAAGGAGTCTTAATAGTCCCAAGTTCTGGTCAGCGCCTAAGATACTCATACTGATAGGTCACCTCTTTCTTTTCTCCTGGCTTCAATTGCAAATTCCATTCTAGGTGATTGATGGCGTTTGGTAGGTAATACTTCTCTTTTCGATCCACTATGATAAAGGATGGGTTACCCTCTACTTCTCCAAAGACCTCTTGTCTCAAGATCAAGTCTATTTTTTCGTCTTTGTAATTATTGATCTTTACTACAACACTAATCCGCATTTTTTTGTAGCTCCTTCCCCAGAACTCAATCCGATCTTTCTCCACATTGACCACTTCCTCCTTCTGTAGAATTTCAATCTCTGGTGTTTCTGTTATTTTGATCAATCCTGTTGCTTTGCTAGGTGTGTATTCCAATTTACTCTGCGCCAAAGGGACATAATCATCTTGAGTATCATCAATAATAGTTATCGCTCCTTCTCCTAATAGATTACCAGTATTATTCTCAAATTTCAGGCTATGAAACACTTTATTGTCTTTCTTTTGCTGCGTGTTTATTTGGTGGTTAATGTTTAAAAGGTCACATTGATATACATGGCTGTATTTGAGTTCTTGCTCAAACAAGGTATAGTGAGCTCGACTATTCATTGGCAAGCTTTCATTTTTCAATTTATAGATATAGAAGTCATGATAATTTTTGGGAGATTGATTTTGGTTATTGCCATATGCACTTCCCCCAGTCAGATCTGCGGTAAAGCCATATGCTCGCACATTACTTGAAGGTGAGGCCTCATAGGATGGATCTAGAAGATGCTTGAAGTCAACTAAATCTGTTAGATAAGAAGAGTAGGCAAAATTGGGCTCCCCAATAAATAGATCTAATGCCGAATCTTTGATTTCCTCCGAATCATTGATCACCTCTCCCTTCAAGATAAAGTTGGCAACACTTTTCACATCATCTAATTCCAGATAGTAAAAAGGAGTCCATGAAACACCCTTTTGGAGATACTTCAACGAAACCTCCTTAGGATCAGAATCTTCAAACTCAAGGAGAAGGTTCAATTTTACATCTTTTTCCTCCTTCTTGTACCGAGGATATTTCTCTTTCCGTTCCACCACAGGAATGATCGGCTTAGTAGGAAAGGATAGATTAATAATATCGTTGATCCGAATCAAGTCATAGTTTGATCTCTCTTTGAACAAGATATGGGTAGGATAACTACTATCTCGAAAAACGATTTCTGTGACCTCGCCAGTCTTCACTCCTTCTTCAGTTGCTAGGGTCACAAGCTTATTCAGGTTAGCCTTCAAGATATCTTGGTATGAGGCAGTTTTTACACTACTGATCAAATTTGGCGTCCGAATGGTATCTACAAATGACTTAATAGTTTCAATTGAATTGTCCTTATCTTGAACTAGCAGAGTTCCGAAGCGAGCTTTAGGGACAAGGTCGCCTTTTAAGGTAAATTTGTCCTTGTCTGGAGTTAACTTGAATGTTTTCTCAACAAAGGAGTTACCATCCGTAAAAATCGAGATCTTTTTTGTCTTGACATCTTCTTGGGCTGTGAGTTTCAGGGCACCCAAGGCACAGAAAAGCAATACTAATTTCAGTGATTTCATTCCAATTTTATTCTTAAGAGTTTACAAACGCGTCCTAAGCAACGTCATGAATATTCACAACGATCCCAGCTCTTTCAAAAAAAATAGAGCGTGAGATAGCTTTTTTACTGGCATTTAAAGGAGTGGCTCCTTCAATCCAAATATATCTTCTATTGTAGACTCCTCCGAACGGATTTTGGTCTTACTGATTGCTTTTCTCGAGATTGGGGAAAATGAGCATCTATTAAACTAATGCCTCTGGAAGGATTCGCATAATTTGTTGACGATCTATTGCAGCCCCGAATTAACCTACTTTTAGTTGTTCTTACTACTGGATTTATCTGCCAGTAATAGCTCAAGTTGCTCTTTAGCTCGTTCAGTCAGATCAGGTTCATTTTCATCGTCCAACTCCACTACCTTCTTATAATACTGGATTGCCTTATTAAGCTCACCGGTTCGTTTTGACAAAACAGCAGTGGCATAATAACCACCAGCGTATTCTGGATATTCCATCTTTGTTTTATCAAATAAAGCTGCAGCTACCTGATATTTCTTTACCCGTAAATAGTCCATACCTAAGTATGGCAAGGTAGTTTTCTTTACTTCATATCTACTGTCTTTTTTAAGCCTGTCATAAAGCTGAATGCCTGCCCCGGTTCCTTTCTGTGCTATTTCTTTTTTCATCAATATTTCCAAAGGCATCGCGAATTCGTAATCGGAATAGATGCTGGCTAGGGCATTTGCATTGTGCCATAACACTCGCCCTTCCCACTCTCTATTGGTGAATAGGACAACAGTAAGTTCTAAGGAAGGTATTCTGATGACTTGCGTTTCGAAGCCAGATGTTCCTCCGGAATGATGCAACATCTTGACTCCATTTCGATGGTCTATCATCCAACCATAGCCAGCTCCTGCCTTCTCTGTCCTAGTGTGGTTATCCCAGTTGTAAAATGCATCTTGCAATAAAATTGTAGGGACCAAAATATCTGTGTAGAGGGCTTGATCCCATTTGTAGTAATCCAAGGTAGAGCAATAGATTCCTCCATCTCCCTGAATGGCGCTTGTCATACTCTGATCGCTAAATACGAATCCGTCTTCCTCCTCTTTGTACCCGTATGCTCGATTGGTGATCGGCTGATTTAACTCAAAGATGCAAGTATTCGTCATGCCCAATTTTTGAAAGATCTCTTCCTTCATGAAATCGGCAAAGCTCTGATTTGACACCTTTTCCACAATCTGGGCCAATACCGCATATGCGGTGTTGCTGTAGCGATACTGTGTACCGGGTTTGAAATAGGTAGAAGTCGTGTGCAGTAAACTATCCAAGACCTCGTGATCCAGCATCTGACTAGTTCTTTCATCCGACACGAAGCGATAATAGTCCTCGATGCCAGATTGATGAGTGACCAAATGTCGGATAGTGATATCTCTACCATAATCAGGGAATTCTGGAATCACTTCTTGTAAAGTCGTCTCATACTTGATTTTCCCTTTATGCACCAGAATCATAATTGCCATCGCAGTGAATTGCTTAGTAACGGAAGCAATTCGATAATTTGTCTGTGGTGTGCTTGGGGTCTCCTCCTCCAGATGACTTAGTCCATAACTCCTTTGATGAATAATCTCCCCTTTCCTTATGACCAATACATTGGCTCCAGGTCGTTGGCCAGTAGCTGGCTGGAATAGGTATTCCAATAATTCTTTATCCGCTGCACTCAGTGGCTTTTCTTTGCTGACCTTCTCCTGCGCAGAGCAGCTTGCTGAAATGAAGAGAATCAAGAGCATACCTAGGTTTTTCATCAGAAGTGATTTTCGTTATTAAGCCTATGGAATTTAGTATATAGAATTTCTCTTGCGCCTGTTAGCCCCTTTCCTACTACTGAAAAGGTCAACCCATTTCTTTCGCAATGCCAAGTATAGGACAGTGGACCGATTCGAGCCCTAATACTTAGACGTTCATTAGTGAGAATTATATTACCTGAGATATTAGAGAAGCTAATTCAGCCCTTTTCATCATCTGGACAACTTGAGATTATCTACTACATCAGAAATTCACAATTGCTTCTTATTATTACATTAGGGCAGCTAGAGTAAGGAACATTCTCAAACCCGTGCCTTACTTCGACCTTTCAAAACGTAGTTCCTCTATTACATGATTTCTATGATAGGGGGCTAATTATGGATTCTTTGTGCAACAACGCCCTTGTCGAGTATAAAACTAGTTCATCTGACTCGAGTCTGCTGTTTCCCCTGACTAGTCGTCTATATTTTGGAGGGCTGGTTTCAGAAATCAGCTATATTTACTGATCCAGGGCGCTTCGGCTGCCCAACTTAGATAAAAGGCCAGATAACGATATGAAACAACCTTCCATCATTTGTTTTGGAGAAGTACTTTGGGATATGTTGCCTTCCGGTAAAGTAGCCGGTGGTGCGCCCATGAATGTCGCTCACCATGCGAAGCAGTTAGGTGCTCAATCTACAATGATTAGTAGTGTGGGACGGGATACTTTAGGAGATGATCTCGTTGATTTCCTAAATGATAAGGGGATACCGACCCACTTAGTTCAGAGAAGTGAAACTTTGCCTACCAGTGTGGTGAAGGTGCACTTAGATGAAAAGGGTTCTGCTTCTTATGAGATCGTGGAAAGGGTAGCTTGGGATGATATCAGAATAACTGAGTCGATGAAAGCAGCTGTTGAACATTCAGACGCCCTAGTTTATGGTAGCTTGGTGACCAGAGGTGAGACCGCAAAGGCTAGTTTGCAAGACTTACTGCAACTAGCCAAGCTTCGTGTATTTGATGTGAACTTACGAGAACCCTTCTTTAGCCCTACCTCCATCGAAGTTTTGTTGGAACAGGCAGATATAGTGAAGACCAACGATGATGAGTTGGAATTACTAACCCAATGGTTTGCCCAATCCAACGACATGCCTTCCATGGCGCACTACCTATTGGATCGATTTGATTTACAAAAAGTGATCGTGACTAGGGGGAGCCATGGGGCTGCTTGTCGAGATCATAGTGGCTGGTACGAACATCAGGGCTACCCGGTAAGGGTAAAAGACACCGTGGGAAGTGGCGACTCTTTTTTAGCTGGATTTTTGACGAGTATGTTGCTAGGGAAGTCGACCTTAGATTGCCTCGACTTCGGGTGTGCGGTGGGCGCCTTGGTCGCCACGCAGTCAGGAGGTACGCCTAAGGTCACTCCTGAAATGGTCCAAGCCTTTCAAAAAGAGCGAAAAGGATAGTTTCTTTTTTTCGGCGAGCTAGGAGGCTCGACTTTAATCCTATTGGCGCCAGGATTTAGACCTTACACAACATGATCTTCCCTCATCACAATAATGAAATAGGTTTATTGGAGGAAAAGTGCTCTATTTATGGATGTATCTCTTGCCTGACTAAAGAACATCTATATGAATTACTTCAACCCAAACCTCCCCAGTAGTATTCTTGTCGTAATCGGCTTCCTGTTTCTGCTCCTATTTCCTTTTGACCAACTTTTTTCTGGGTTTAATTTAGGAGAATTCCAAGTACATCATATTGGAGATATAGTTAAAAATCTGGTAATTATCTTGTATGGACTGGTCCTAATTAGGCAGTACGGATATGTGCGAGTTTCGGGTGTATTTAGGTGGATACCCCGGTACCCAATGTTATTGGTAATACCGCTTTACTTCGTATTGTTTGGACTCCTGCCTTACGTTTGCTTTGACTATGATTTTGGAGCAGTAAAGCTGCTGGATTTCATGCTTCTCATGCTAGGGATGTTGAGTGTAGGTCTCTCAGAGGAGGTAGTGTTTCGTGGGTTCGTACTGCCGCATTTGATCAAGAAATTACCTTTGGATCAAGGGCTAGTTGTTCCCATAGTGATGGCAGCGCTACTTTTCGGTGTGTTGCATTTGCTGAACCTGTTACAACCTGAAGCCAGCTTAGTCACAGTCATAAGCCAAGTTACTTATGCTACCATGTTCGGCGTAGCTTTTGGTATTGTACTATTGAGAACGCAAAGTCTTTTGCCCTTAGGCATACTTCATGGGCTCATTAACTTTTCTTCTAATTGGGACAAGCTGCCAGGAGCCATTTCACCCATTAAAACAGAAACGTATTTACTATATGAAGCTCTCATATCGGTTGCCATAGTAGTACCTTTTTTGTGGTATGCGCTTCAGCAATTACCCAAAATCGATCGAGAATCTGTCTTACAGCGATTTCAAAAGATTGAAAGCTAGTAGAGGTCGAAACAATTACCGAAAATCATCGAATTGCCCAGTCCGCTTCTGCAATCCGGCGAAAACGGCCTCTAACTGATTCTTCTTGCCAATGATCTTATCCTGCAAAATGGATTCTTCCAACAGACCTGCCGCTCGATCGAGGTAAGGGGCCTTATTCAACAATTCTTTTGCCATGACCACTGCACTGGGGCTCTTGCTAGAGATTTCCTTGGCGAGCTGGATGGCATCTTCCAATGGTGTGTCCGAAGTGTGGGTTGCAAAGCCATAGGCCACGGCTTGTTCTCCCGAAAAGACTCGATGTGTATAAGTTAGTTCGCGAATAATGTCATCGCGGACATTGTGGCGCATCAATTGCGTACCTGCCATGTCTGGAATGAGGCCCCATTTCATTTCTAGCACACAAAGCTTGGTATCTGGTGCAACGAATTTGATGTCTGCTCCCAACATAATCTGCAAACCACCCCCAAAAGAGACACCATGTACCGCTGCTATCACAGGAACTGGTAGTTCTCGCCAAATCCAAACAGCTTTTTGCCATTTGTTAGCAATGCCGTGGGTTCGTTTTTCCAAAGGTTCCTGCGTAACGCTATTTGCATTATTTGGGCTAAAATTACCTAGGTCCAATCCTGCACAGAAGGCCCGACCCTCGCCACAAAGCACCACTGCACGAATCGCCGGGTTGGCTGCGCATTGTTCTCCGGCTGCGATGATGGCATCAAACATGGCAATGTCCAAGGCATTCATCTTATCCGGACGATTGAGCTTGACGATGGCAATGTGTCCGTCTATCTGTATATCGACTCTATTATCCATTTTGGTTGAAGTTTATCCTTTATTTCTTCTGAAATTTTGCCAGTTGTGCATCCGTGTCTGGCAGATAGGTGTCGGCTGCTAATTCAAGCAAAAGACCTTCTCTTAGCGTAGTATTATAGCCTTCATTGTATAAGCGCTTAATGGCTTTAATCGCCGCAAAGCTATTTTCCTGGATATCGGCCACGATACGGTCGATTTCACCATCGAATTCTTCCGCTTTGAAAGCTCGGTTTACCAACCCAATTCGTTCGGCTTCAAGCCCTTTGACTCGCATGGCACGAAAGGTAAGTTCTTTGGCTTTAGCTAAGCCAACCCTTCTAGCCAACCGCTGCGACATTCCCCAACGCGGCATTACACTCCATTTGGCGTGTGTATCGCCAAACTGTGTATCCTCGGTACAAAATGCCATGTCGAAGAATAGCATCATTTCCAAAGCGCCTGTGAAACAGTAGCCATGTACTTTGGCGATGGTGACTTTTGGGAGATTTAGAATCAGATCACCTACTTCTTTCCCTACATCCATGAAACTTCCCCCTTTTTGGAAACCGTCGGAGGTAGTAGCCTTGATATCTACACCCGCAGAAAAAGCTCGACCTGCCCCATCAACAATAACAACTTTGATACTATCGTCCGCCTTAATAGAGAGTAGGACTTCCTTCAACTCCAACATCATAGGCTGATTCAAAGCATTTAGGCTATCTGGCCGATTCAGTGTGATTCGAGCAATACCTTCTTCGGCTTGATAAATTATATATTCCATATTTTGGTATTCAATTCTAAGGTGCGCAAGATCGGTATTATTGGAACCTCTGCCAAATGGTCTTGGCCATATCTTTGTGATTTGGCACTTAATTTATACGCGTTTAATAAAACGGACTGCTTGTTTTACTGGTCAAATGAGAAAGAGCTTACAAAGAGGACTTTGCTGTATCTTGCAGTTTTTTCTACCACAATATGAAAGACACATTAAGAACAAATAACCGGGTTTCTCAGTCTAAGGGCGCTTGGATAATTGCTGGTTGTTTTAGCGCGCTTTTATGCTTTAGCTGTGGGACAAAGAAAGGGCCATTGCGGATAGACCAAGGGGAAACTCAGTACATCCAAAATAACTCCAATCCTTACTTTTATATCGAAGATAAAACTTGGCTAAAGTCCAGTACGGATAGCTTGTATGACCTCTATCACGAAATAGATTTGAGTCCCAATGGCTTTAGTAGGTCTTCAGTGGGAGCATTTGCCTGGAGCGAACCAGCACAGGTGTTTGTGGGGAAAGGAGATTTGACGGTATTTGATCAGGAACTAAAGGAGAAATTCACGAATGAAACGGTAATGGTTGATCAAGTCGTTTGTGATACCAAAGTGCCGATTGCTACAATTAGTAATGGCTTCAGTATTATTATAGTGAACCTGCAAACGCAAAAGATCTTAAAACGCTTTCCCTTGGAGGGAACCTGCCAGCATTTGCAGCGTATAGCCAATAATCAGGTCCTGGCTTTAGTAAAAGGAAAGGGGCAGACTTTGTATCGATACGTTTTTGAGGCGACCGATTTGCTGAGGAAAGATTCCCTATTTATCAAAGATTCAAGAAGACGCCTGGTCTATTCACCGGACTTAAACCACCTTGTCTTTGCTGAAAATCAGAGCCTAGTGGTAGAAAATCTGAATGATGGATCTTTGAGGGAAATTGCTACCGGTAATGATTTTAGTACACCTTTGTTTAGTGCAGATGGGCGACGTATTATCCTAGTGCAGATGGCTTATCATCAAACCAGAACCGGAAAGGTTCGAATTTTTGATTTCCCTACATTAAATAGTATCTATGAGAGTGAATTTTCAGGTCGTCGTGTAGCTTCTCTAGACAATAAACGATTGGTGATCGGTGACGAACTGGGCAAGGTTGAGGTAGTATCAATAGAAACGGGAGAAGTACTTTATAAAACCCGCAAAGGCGAGATCTACGAGGCAGGTATTTCCTCAAGTGATAGGCTAGTGTTATCTGAAAAAAAGGGAGTCACAAAAAACTACTATAGCATAGCTATCAAGGAAGACAAAATACTGAGTCAATCTAGCTCAAATGCCGACTTTATTGTACCTAAAACTATAGCCAATAATTCGGAACTATTCTTCTTTTTCTTTAACGACCAACTCTATGAATTGAATCTCGCTACCTTACAACATAGGCCTTTGCCTGTCCTTGCCAAGCAATTTTACGAAGCTCGCATTAATGCCGATGATAGCAAGATTGCTTTTAAGAACTACGATGTCCGAAAGATTGGCTTGCTCGACCTGAGTACCTATGAAGTGGAGTACGTTCATACTTCAGGTGTTACCTTCTTTTTCGGTAGTCAGCCAGACGAATTAATCGTATGTTCACCAGATTCCAGTGCTGTTTATAATATAACCTCTAAAACATGGACCCAGTCGATTGAAACGATCTTGGATCCCCAGTTTTTAAGCGTACAACAAATGATGGCCTGGAAAAACCATAGGCAGGAAGATGAACTCGTATTTCAAACTGGAAATTCCTGGCGTAATAACAATCGTGTAACGCATCTCAACACCCGTACCTTCAAAGTAAATGAAACGGTCCCAACAATTGAGCAATTGAGTGGAAATCTAATCGGTTTGGATCGATATGCCAATTACTATCTGATCCACCCCAATAGAAAACTCTATCGACACGATCGCAGTAGTCTAGCTGTAACGGATAGTATCCCCGGTGAATTCTATCGATTTTATGCTAATGTGCATGCTACTCCAGAACGGGATGCCTTGACGGTGCAGCAAGAAGATCGGTTTTTTGTTCTCTCACCTAATGAACCCCAGCGGTATCAATTTCTCAGGTACCATGACTTCATATGGGTAAGCCCTGATCTAAAGTATTTGATTCAAACCCGAGCCGATAAAATTCGAATTTATCGGTGGAGGAAAGATTAAGTGCTAAGGTGTATCAGCCGAATGCACGTTTATTTGGGCGTAGTGGTTCAACTTCATTTAGCCCAATCTGTTAGGGCCCTTACATGAATTGCCTTGCCAACTTCTTTTCATTGTCCAAAATGGAAAAGAAGTCATCAAGATACCAGGTCATCATATTCTTGTGTTTCTTCTTCAGTGAGTCTAAGTCTTTGAAAGAGGCCAGCAGAAGTTCCTTGGATTGATGGAATTTTTCCGCAGTTTTGGAAAGTGTTTCCATACTTTCAAAATCCCCCACCAAAACCCGGTCGTCAAGGTCTTGTTGGTAAAAACGCTTTGATGTATGCAGATAGGCGGGGCTCACAAAAGCAGAATAATCGAAGTCATAAGGAACTAATATTAGCGATGTGATTTCTGGCAATTCTACAAAGGTGACATTTCTGCCGCCTGCCAAATCCCAATCGTGATTACCGATCATGAAGTTAAACATCATCGTTTGCTGGTAGGAGTTTTGTTCGAGATCAGCTGGCGTAGTACCAAATTGCTGTACTATAGCACCTCCCAATCGATTGGCCAGTTCATCCTTGCTTTCTATAAAGAAGGCCCATTGCTCTTTTTGATAGGCTACCGATCCAGTATTCATGTAGGTGATCTTTACCAAATGTACCTGAAAACTGGCGGGCGTAATTTCATTGTAGAGTTTGTAGGCCCAATATTCCTTGAGTAGGTGCTGTTCACTTTCTGAATTTTCAAAGCAGGGGGTTACTAGCTTAAGCTTATCAAATTCGGCTTCTAGGCCTAGAGTTTCAAGGTCTTTCTTGGAAAAGTTAAAGCGTAGCGGAGGTATATCACAACTGTATCTCCGGAACACGCCTCTTGGCTTGACCTTCACCTGCATTTCCGTCGTTTCGCCATCTTCTGACAACATGCTCAATTGGGCTTTATGCTCTTCCTCCGACTTTATGTTCTCCAGTAGTACATCAAAGTCCATTTCTAGTGTCATCTCAGAATACCCTTCTTCTACAAAGGCTTGGAATAGGGTGTTTGCGGTCGTGCCATTTGGAAAAGCGTAAGTATAATCATTTGTGGTTATGGCGAAGAAAAGGAGCAGAAGAAGGTTCTTTATGTGGATCGATTTCATTGATTTTGGACATTAAAATTTAGTGAAAACGAGGTGTCGTTTCCATCGATAAACGGTTACTGTTCTGTGTTTGTCCTTTAGACAGCCCGTGTAATAGTTTTTTTCCAACACAGCGGGAAAAATTACGAAAAGCCAGGCCCGGGAACGAAAAATTGAACAATTCTGTTTAATCTCTAGATATGATTTTGGGGCTTCGCTTTTTAAAACCAGGCTTATTATTTTGTGAATGAAGTGGTGTGAACGCAAGGCCTCGCGAAGTAGAGCATTCAATTCCAAAAAAAGAACCACCATTATGGAAAAACCTAAACAACTTATGGGTTATCTGGATGATCAAGGAAGGTTTGATCGATTCCCGGGTAAAAGGCAAAAGAAGAAACAGGCTTTGATGCTACAGTTTCTAGCCTATCAGTTTTTACCCGGAAGAAGATATACGGAAAAAGAAGTCAACGAAACCCTCAATCAACATCACAGTTTTGGGGATCCAGCGACCTTGCGTAGGTTAATGTTTGGCAGTGGTTTGCTTAACCGCACCCTAGATGGCAAATCCTACTGGCTTGTGGCAAAAGACTAGGATATTGTAGCACAAGTATGGATTACTGGACTTTACCTTAGCCACCGCTGCTTGTTTTAGCAACAATACCCCTCATTTGCTACAAGGTTTACAGTAATAAGGAGATCAGTTACCATCCCATCAAGAAACCCACAAAGGAGGCTTCCGATTACTTTCTCGCCGGCCACCACAGAGGTCCGACTGCAATGAACAGCACAATTATATTGAAGAAGGCGTTGGAAGTATTCCCGGAGGCGATGGATCCTGTACTATCCAATACGAACCAGCATAAAGCTCCCGTTAGAACTGACTTGCGCACCGCTTCCGGTGCTTTATCATAGACCCAGCTCGACAAGCACCAGATCATCACACCCCAGCCCAGGAGGAATCCACCGGTCAAGGCTGAGAGAAAACGGGTGTCTGGCGATGCATAGGTGGTTGCGCCATCGATGGGCCAGCTTAGGAAATCCAGTGTTAGTCGGGCAGGCTCGAGAGTGGAGGCCATGGTGCCCAGGAAGAAGATTGGCCCGAAGGAGCCGACCACAATGGCTGTAATTTTGAGCCAAAATTTATGGTAGGAGTGAGTCATGAACTTATTGACAGCGGAAGTATTGCTTGCCATGCGTCTAGGTTTTTATTCAAAATGCTTTCGCTGGCAAGTGTACAAGTATTTCTACTAAACTTTTAGACGCTGACGTCTAATGGCTAGGTCTAGCTGAAAAAGGCCTTGACCTGTGCTATTTTTTGATTTGGTGTCATTTGATCTGCTGTTTCTACTGCCAATAAGTTGAGGGGGAGTTGCCGGTGGTTTTCTATAGCTTTTTTTAACCCAAGTTTAGCCTCCGCTGGCCCGAATATATACAGATCATCTTCTGCTTGTAACTTGTTGATAATCGCTTGGAAGTATCTTTGCAACTGTTGCTTTTTACGTTCTAGGTACTTCTTTTCTTTCATGCTATCCTGTGGCCCCCAAGGGGTTTTGGAGGTGGCTCCTCCTCCTGGATGGAAGTCTTCGACGGTGGATTGCAAGGCTTCCACTTTGGTTTTTGCTTCCATTACTTGAATGAAGTATGCGTTTTTATTGTCAAGCCAAATACCAATTTTCCGATTCATAATTAGCGTCTTTGTTCTTCTACAAGAATATCAATTCTTGTTGGAAGAAGATCTGACTAAAATCAATTTGGGCTTTGAGCAAAATCATGGGGTATGACATCTGAGTGGGTTAATTTTAAAGAAGGGGAAAAGCGCGTAAAGTTGGCGTTACTAAAGGCGCTAATCGTCGACTATAAAAGAAATTTGCCATCCGTACAGCTCGAAGATCAATAACAAACAGTCAAAGACTCGCAACGACCACCGCTAAATTTACTGCTTGCTCAACAGCTTGGTACCATTTGTAGCATCCTAATACGCCGACGACAAAACTCAAAAAAGAAAGTTTGTAAGTTAGCTGGAATTAGATTGTCAAATACTGCGGGTCTGATCAAAATACAATTGCAAAGGTTTTGGAATCATAGCGATAGTAGTTCCAGGGAATTACCCGTAAGTGACTGACTCGTAGTCACTTTTTCCAACTTATTGACTTATTCTATGAGAAGTATTGATCCATATCGTAAGGTGCCTTGACGGCAGTCCACTGAATAGCTAGGATATCAGGCAGTTCGGCCCGTAGTAATAATTTGTACAAGCTGATTTGAGACTGATTGCCAGACAGCTGGGATCTGAGAGATTCTGGTGTGACGAATGCTGAGATATTAAGTTGAATTGTCACAATACATATAGTGCTGGAATTGAAGTAAAATATTGTTAATGTATAATTTTATATGTGAAAAAAATTGATTGTCAATTAGTTGCTGTTATTTGTTCTACTGATTCCCATAGTCGTTGTTTCTTTCAAGTTCGTATTTTGTCTACCCTTTTTTGGTAGAACACTCCTATCTTTATGCTATTCAATCCAATCTATAGCCTATGTTGATTAAAGTTACTAAATGGAATAAAACTGAACAGGAAAGTATGTTGCTCATCAATACCAATGAAATCTCTTCTGCGGATACCCAACTTTATGGTCAAGGAAGTAGTACCCGTATCTATTTTCAAGATGGCAGCTTCATGGAGGTAAAGGAATCTTTAGAGGATTTATTACGCCTTGAAAGAGAGGCAATGACAACTTGGCCTCCATCGACCAGTATCCGCCTTAGCAAGGCAGAACTGCGAGTGAATTAGATGGCTAAGAAGGTTACTATGAGTGACTCCAGTTTAACACTAAAACTCCAAAATGAACTTCGATAAATTTTGTCCTTTTTCCAAGTCTAATTTCTTTCGTAATCGATAGCGGGCTACCTCTACCCCGCGTAAGGAGATATGCAGCAGGTTGGCAATCTCCTTGGTGTTAAGGTTGAGGCGTAAGAAAGCGCAAAGCTTCTGCTCGTTAGGGGAGAGGTCGGGGAAATCTGCCCGGAGACGAGTGAGGAAGTCTCGATGTACCTTGTTGAAATGGTATTCGAATTGTTCCCAGTCTTCTTGTAATCGAAGAGTCGTGTCGATTTCTCGGACAATTTTTTCCAATGCTTGCTTTGTTTCAACACCTCGGCCTTTTTGTTTGACCGCTTGTAATTCTTCTTTAATGGCTTCGATGAACTCATTTTTCACGACTAAATTCATGGTAGAAGCTGCCAACAGATTATTTACATGCTGGAGTTCACTTTGCATCTTTTCTTCTTTCAATTGTAGTAATTCCTGCTCCTTTTGTTGTTCCATATCAATGAGTTTTTGCTGCTTGACTGCTAGCTCTAACTGTTTAGCCTCTTCCAATTTCTTTGCTTTGCGTTTGTATCGCCTTCTTTGATACCTGAACAGGAAAAAAAGTGCGGCTAGGCCCATGAGAACATAAAGGGTCTTAGCAAAGGTCGAACGGTGAAAGGGAGGCTTGACTATAAGGAGTAGTGTCTGACTACTAGTTATCTGCCCGAGGTAATTGCGAGTCTGGGCGGTAAATTCATAGGAGCCCTCCTTCAGGTTAGTATATTCTTTCGTTGCGGATTCCGTCCATTCTCCAAAGTCTTCGTCCAAATCTTTCAGGAAATATCGGAATTGTTGATTATTAGGGTCATTGAATTGAAAAGATTCTACGTCGATCTGTAGGACCTTATCCTGAACACCAATCTCCAACTGAGGGATAGATTCTGCTTTTTCTGCGAAAGGCTGTTTTTGATACAAGGTATTGTTTTGGGTCACGCTAAACACTCGGCTAATAACTAAAGACTGGCCGACTTTTAGTGGATCCTCTAAAGCGGGGTTGTAGTGGATGAATCCCTCATTCGCTGAAAACAGGATGCCATCTTTAATATTTATTGAGGCATGGAGTAGGTCATTATTAAGGTGATACCGTAGTTGATATAAGGAAGAAGGAACATAGGCATAGTTGTTATTACTGATTCGTTTAAAGAATCCGACGGCGTTTTCAGTCAGGACGTGTACATGATTCTTATTGTCTTGTTCAAGTAAGTAAACCGGTTCCTTACCAATGTTTTCTGCGAAAAGCTCTGCATTTCGAACCTCACCATTACTGGGTTGCAATTGGTATAGACCGACATTGGTGGCAAGGTAAAGATCATCATCTACGCTGTTGAGAATGATCTGCTCGTTAATGGGAAGATTCGAATCTTGCGAGATGGGCTTGACTTCAGCTTGAGTTAGGTCCTCTGACAACTCAAGTTGATATAGACCTTTATAGTATTGACCTACCCAAATCTGGCCCATTTGATCTTCCTCAAAAAAACGACTAGAGGCATCAAAACCCTCAATCTGCTGGACGGGTTCTAATGTCCTGTTTTGATTGACTCGAAACAAGTAGAGGCCCGAGTAAGTTCCGCCAATGGCAAATTCTGGTCGGGACTTTAGTTGCTTGACCTGCCAGAGGCCATCCGTATAGGCTATGCGCTTTGCCGCTCCATTTTCCAAATGGAATAAACCTGTGTGATGCCCAGCGTAGATTTTTCCTGCTATCTCCTGCATACCATAGGCAGGGCCTTCAACTCCGGATAAAAACTGGCATTCTGAATCTTCCTCTGCCAAATAGTAAATGCCATTGGACGTAGTATAGTAGGTGCCGGCCGAAGTTTCGAAGGCTTCATACCCGCTTCCTTGTATATTGAGCTCTTGATTGAGCAGCCGCATCGGTGAATTGATGTGGACTAGAGCCAATCCATTCTGCATACCGACCCAGAGATTTCCGAAATAATCTTGGAAAGAACGCAAACAGGCCTTGGAGGCTAAGCCCTCTTGGGTACTGATCCGATCCAAGGTATTTTCCTGTAGATCATACAGAAAAAGACCTGCCGTTTGGGTTGAGATAGCCAGGCGAGTATCGGACAATTGTAAAACATGATTTACATAGGTCTCTCGCAAGGCTTCAACTAGGAGGGGGTAAGCTGAACTAACCCCAAAAGAGGTAGTAAACTCAATCTGACCAGAGTTGTAGAAAAGGAGATAACCTTCATCCTTAGGAATAATTCCCGCAATGATCTGTTCCTGGACCGCTTGTGGATAGGAGCTAGTCAATTGACCTCCTACCAATTCAAAAAGCTGGCCTCGTTGGCTTTGAGTAAACAGTTTACCATCGCTGAGAAAAGAACGTTCCAAGCCATCGGGATGCTGAATGACATTGATGCTCGAGCCGTCAAAGACATAGATCCCTTTAAAGGTGCAAAAATACACCTGATCCTGAAGTAGAAATACATCCCAAACCTCATCAAAGTCCATTGCATTAGCGGGGACCTTATCCACTAAGGAGACGTAATTCCAGTCCGTGTCAAAGTATCCAAACTCTCCTTGCGACCCCACATAAAGGCGATTGGTTTGCTCATCAAACGCCAGTGACCTTTTCTTTTTTCCAGTCTTAAAGTCGTGCGTTTTCCAAGCAATTCCATTGAAGGAAAGTACGCCCAAATTATTAGCCACAAAGAGGGTCATATCTCGATTTTGGGCGAAATCGATGTTTTGTATACCTGCCTTATATTCTGTGGGAGTGAAATTTTGAATAGGATATTTGGCAAAAAAGCCAAACAGCCAACACCCACTTGTGCAAAGTATTAGGCAAATGTGAAGAATTCTCTTGATGTAATAATATAAGTGCATGTGTAATTCCTTTGACTATGAATGTAACTAAAAATCAGGCATTTATGTTTTGAAAAATACTCTTTTGATGTAGTAATGTGAAAGTTTCTAGAAAATTTTGATGAGTAGCTTTTTTCCTTCGAGGGCTGAAATCCTTCTAATTTTGATGAAAACACGGCGAGCAGCGGTATGAAATCCGGCATAGAATTACTGAAGAAAAGAGAGAAATACAACAATTGGCACCAAGATCTAAATATTGATAAAATGAAAAAAATCCTTCTACACTTAATCTTACTCGCATGCACAACCTCCTTGGCCGCGCAGGCGGACCAAGTATCGGTTGTGACTACTGATGATGGAATGAAGCTCGTAGTCAACGGCAAAGATTTCATGGTCAACGGTATGAACTGGGATTACTTCCCGATTGGTACTACTGTTACGTATAGTTTGTGGCAACAGCCAGATGATGTCATTAGAGCAGCCCTAGATGAGGAAATGTCTCTGTTGAAAAATATGGGTGTGAATGTAATCCGTGTGTATACGGGGATACAGCCACGATGGATCAGATATATAAATGAAAAGTATGGTATATATACCATGCTCAATCACGCCTTTGGTCGATATGGTTTGACGCTGGACGGGAGTTGGGTCGCTAATACTGAGTATGCCGATCCAAGAGTGAGGACACTTCTTATGAAGGAGGCAACGGAAATGGTACAACAATACAAAGGTACGCCTGGATTGTTATTGTACTTGCTAGGTAATGAAAACAACTACGGCCTATTCTGGGGAGGAGCTGAGACGGAAGATATTCCTGTTCAAGATCGAAAGTCCACCGCTCGTGCTCGGGCCATGTACAAGCTCATGAATGAGGCCACCGTCGCTATGAAGGCCATAGATACTGGCCATCCAGTGGCGATCTGTAATGGTGACTTGCTGTTCATGGAATTGATCGTGGAAGAATGTAAAGACGTGGATATTTTTGGAACTAATATGTACCGTGGTGTTTCCTTTGGTGATGCTTTTCAACGAGTACGGGAAGAGTACGGTAAGCCCATCTTGTTCACGGAGTTCGGTGCAGATGCCTTCAATGCGCAGAGCAATGCTGAAGACCAGTTATCCCAGGCCTACTACATGGTGGGCAATTGGCAGGAGATTTATGATAATGCAGCGGGGCTAAGTGGTGCCGGTAACTCCATTGGCGGATTTACCTTCCAGTTCAGCGATGGATGGTGGAAGTATGGGCAAACCAAAAACCTAGATGTTCATGACAATACAGCTTCCTGGGGGAATGGCGGATATGCGCGTGACTTTGAAGAAGGAGAAAACAACATGAACGAGGAATGGTTTGGTATCTGTGCAAAGGGGCCAACCGATTCCCGAGGATTATATCAATTGTACCCAAGAGCAGCTTACTATGCCTTGAAGCAAGCACATGAATTCAACCCTTACTCCTCTGATGCTAGCGGGGAATCCCTTAGAGCCCATTTTGGCAAGGTTGCCCTAATGGAGGCAGTGACACGTGCAAGGGGAGACAAAGCAGCCCTGTCTGCGGAGTCAACCAAGAAAGTTCGAATTAGTGACTTTAGAGCAGAGATCTCCACTTTTATAACGGGAGGAGACAAAATCAGGACACCTGTTGATCCTGATCCCACTACGCTAACTTACCCAGATGAATTGGGCTTCGATCACATGGCTTCCTACTTTTTTGAGGTGGAAGCTAAACCAAACAATGATGTTCGCATGAATGTCTCTTTTAACGTGTTGGGTAATGTGGCCGAGAATCCGATTAACGAAATTTTCTATGAAAACAGAGGCCGTCCTCGTGTCGTCAATACCAACCAAGGTGGACTTGCCTTACCGGATATTAATCGACTCAGTGTATACCGAGCGGATTTCAACTGGAATCACAAATGGGCTGACTTAACGGGTTTTTACCGTACTGGTCACTACCACTGGGGGTATGAAGGCGACTTCTTCGGCTTGTATCCAGAGGCGAACTACGGACCAAACATCGATATCTACAATGGTACCGCACCTTTCGGTTTTGAGGCGGAGCTGAAAAGAGAGCTAAAAGGATTAAAGATTGCTTTCGGACCAGAACTATGGTGGGGAGCAAACCCAGCGATCTTGTTGAAGTACCATCGCAAGTTCGGGAAATATGACGTGACGGGAATTTTCCACGAAGATGTGGATCGACCTGGCAATACCGTAAGTTCGTTCGCTATTCCAATGCCACAAACACGTCGAGCTACCCTTCACATCAAAAGAGACTTAGGTCCTTTAGGTGTAGAATTTGGAGGTATGTGGGGCGGACAGCCGTTAGTAGGTAGAAAATTCCAAATCGTCGATGAGGATGATGACAAGACTGCTGTGTACCAGGATGAGATTCAGAGCAAAGATACTTGGGGTGGAAAAGTAAAATTAACACTTACTTCTGGTAAGGTTAACTGGTATGCGCAAGGCGCGGCCATGGGCTTGGTAGCCAACGGAGGAGCAGATTACACGCAAACTTTTACCGGATGGAAATTGAAGGATAGTGGAAGTGGTAATCAGGTTAACTTCTTAACCGGTTTTACTTATGCGATGGGTAATCTACAGGTCGCTCCAAACTTCTTGTGGCAAAAGCCGATTGTTGCACCAATTCCAGGCGATGTGGCTGCTCCTGGCAGACCGAGAAATATTCTAGACGATCCATTTTCAGTTAGAGGCAATCGAGAGATGGTGGCTGGTGAGATCTTGTTTACCTACGATCCAACACCTGCTACTTGGATGTATTCATGGGATAGCGATATGGTAGAAGATTCTAAGATGGCAATTAGTGCAGGTCTTGTTTATCGTCACCTGCCAACGGTTATGGATGCTGGTGTAGGGATTTTTGGTGACGGCCGTACCTTATTTGTATTCCCAGGTTCTCCCCCTGCACGAGACCTTTGGGAAGCACATGCGCGTATCGTATCTAAGGTTAGTTCCAAATTTGGGGTAATTGCTAACGTTTATGGCGGTAATGCACAGGCCAACGGTAGTGATCCTCGCTTGATCGAGCGCTTCGGGACAGATATCCGATTGATCTATAATAAGCTGAAGGTATCTACTATGTTCAAGGTGAATGATTGGGGACCTTTTGACTATCACCGAGACTTCAACTTAACTTTTCCACTACAGCTTACTGCTGACCTTTCTACAAATTTGGGTAGCCCGACCTGGCTTGACATGCCAGATACCAGAGCGGGTATCCGCGCTACCTGGCGTTCCCTGGATCAGTTTTCTCCACGCTACTGCCCGACAACTTCTTTGGACGCAGCAGGTGACAGAGTTTGTGATCCTCTTGCTCCGGGCTTCGACGACGGACAGGAATGGGAAATTAGAACTTATATACACTTCAATATCGGCAAGTAATGTGTTTGTAGTTGTTCCTGTGCACAGGAAACTATATGACCGCATTATTTGATCAAATAAAAAAGATTTAATAGATGAAAGCTAAACGAATATATAAAGCTTCCATAACGCTTTGCACAGCGCTCCTATTAGTTTTTGTTTTTAGCTGTGAGCGCGAAATTGATGGATTGGAACCCGCTGACTTTCCCACAGGAGGAGAAGTCTTTATAGACGGATTCCCTGGAGGTTTAAATTACACTGCCTTTGGCGGCTCCAAAACGGATGCTTTTCAGGTGGACACCGACATAAAATACGATGGAGAAGCTTCCATGCGTTTTGATATACCTGACCTTGATGACCCTACTGGCGGTTATGCGGGAGGAGCCTACACCTTCCCTGTGGGTCGAGATTTGACGGGCTATGATGCTTTAACGTTCTGGGCTAGAGCTACCAAATCTGCCAACATTAATGAGATCGGGTTTGGTAACGATTTGGGAGAATCCAAGTACCAGGTAGTAATGAATCAAGTAAGTGTTAACACTAATTGGAAAAAGTACATCATTCCGATTCCTGACCCTTCCAAGCTGAGCCAAGAAAGAGGCATGTTCTGGTACTCCGAGGCACCAGAGGACGATAAAGGTTATACCTTTTGGATTGATGAGGTACAATTTGAGAAATTGGGAACGCTGGCACATCCTCGTGCTGCTATTTTGGAAAGCCAAGAACAACAGACTACTGCTGAAACTGGTGATAGATTACAAATTGGTGGATTGAGCTCGACCTTCAATTTGCCGACTGGTGTGGACCAAACAATAGTTGCTGCACCTGGATATTTTGAATTTACATCCTCCAATGCATCAGTAGCAACGGTTAATGCGTCTGGAGCTGTATCTGTGATAGATGCGGGTACTACCGTTATTACTGCGAAAATTGGAGAGATAGATGCCACAGGTTCTTTAGCGATCGAATCTTCTGGAGATCCCATCCTGCCACCTACTCCGGCACCTGCTCCACAGATTAGTCAGGATAGTGTAATCTCTATGTACAGTAATGTATATAATGATGTAGTGGTGGATACCTGGAACCCTTTCTGGGAATTCTCTACTACCCAAGTAGCGGATGTGAAGATCGGAGATGATGACCTCAAGCGATACAAACAGCTCAACTTCGTGGGTATTCTTACGGAGTCTGCAAAGATTGATGCTTCTGAGATGACCCACTTCCATATGGACATTTGGACGCCGGATCCTACAGACGGTGGTCAAACTTTCAAGATTCTACTAGTAGATTTTGGAGCAGATGGTAATTTCGGAGGAGGAGATGATTCTTCTCATGAGGTGAGCTTTACTGCACCAACCTTGTCGACAGAAAAATGGGTGAGCCTAGATATTCCTCTAGTGGACTTTGCTGGCTTAGTGAACCGTAATAACATTGCACAATTGGTGCTTTCAGGGGAAATCCCGAATGTTTTTGTAGATAATGTATACTATTACAATAGCGGATCAAGTGGACGACCAGAACCTACAGAAGCCGCTCCTACACCAACTGTAGATGCTGCTGATGTGATTTCTCTATATAGTAATGCTTACACGGATGTTCAGGTGGATACTTGGTCTGCGGATTGGGATCAAGCACAGCTGGAAGACACCCAAGTTGCAGGAGATGATGTTAAGCTTTATACTGGCTTGGCTTTTGCAGGTATAGAATTTACTAGCCAAACGGTTGATGCTTCCCAAATGGATCGTTTCCATATGGATATTTGGACGCCAGATCCGACTGGGACACCAGCAGCCTTCCGTATCAAACTAGTAGACTTTGGCGCAGATGGGGCTTTCGATGGAGGAGATGATGTGGAACATGAACTTACCATCGATGCTAATACTTCGCCAGCTTTAGCCTCTGAATCTTGGGTTTCAATTGACCTACCACTCTCCGCCTTTGCAGGCCTGACAACGAAAGGGAACTTAGCCCAGATGATTATCTCTGGAGATCCGAATACAGTTTATGTAGACAATGTGTACTTCTACGCAGGAGAAGGCGGCGGCAGCGGAGATACTGATCCGACATCTGCTGCACCTACTCCAACGCAAAATAGTGCAGATGTTATTTCACTCTTCAGCGATGCCTATACCGATGTAGCGGTGGATACTTGGCGTACGGATTGGTCTAACGCTACTTTTGAAGATGTGCTAGTAGCGGATAATCCAACGAAGAAGTATTCAGCCCTTGACTTTGTAGGAATTGAGACGGTTGCTAATCCAATTGATGCTAGCAACATGACTCATTTCCGCATGGATGTGTGGTCTTCCGATTATACTTTTTTCGGTGTGAAGCTAGTAGACTTTGGCGCAGATGGTGCCTTTGGTGGCGGTGATGATGTAGAACATCAGATCAATTTTGAAACACCAATGAAAGGGGATTGGGTGAGTTTAGACATTCCTTTGAGTGACTTTACTGGCCTAACTAGCACTTCAAGTATTGCCCAGTATATCTTAGTCGGACAACCGACTGCGGCTACTACTGTCTATGTAGATAATGTCTACTTCTATAATGGTGATGGTGGAAGTGCTACAGAACCTACGACTGCTGCACCTGCACCAACGCAGAGTGAATCGGATGTGATTTCCTTATTCAGCGATTCCTATACTGATGTAGCAGTTGATACCTGGCGTACCGATTGGTCCTCTGTAGAATTTGAGGATGTAACGGTTGCAGGAGATCCTACCAAGAAATATGCTAACCTTGATTTTGTAGGAATTGAGACTGTGTCTAATACAGTAGATGCGAGCAATATGACGCACTTCAGTATGGATGTTTGGTCAGCAGACTATACTGTGTTCGGTGTGAAACTGGTTGATTTTGGAGCGGATGGCGCCTTTGGAGGTGGTGATGATGTAGAACATCAGATCAATTTTGATACGCCGATGCAAGGAGATTGGGTAAGTTTTGATATTCCATTGTCAGACTTTACAGGATTGACAACCAGAGGAAATATCGCCCAGTATATCTTAGTAGGGCAACCTACTGGGACTACTACCGTCTATGTGGACAATGTCTATTTCTATACAGAAGATGGTGGAATGTTGACGGAACCTACTATGGCTGCTCCAACACCTTCAGAAGATGCTGCTAATGTCGTGTCGCTCTTCAGCGATGCTTATACGGATGTGCCGGTTGATACCTGGCGTACGGATTGGTCTAACGCTACCTTTGAAGATGTAACAGTGGATGGAAACGCTACGAAGAAGTATTCAGCTCTTGACTTTGTGGGGGTTGAAACGGTAGCTAATCCTGTTGATGCGAGTGATATGACAAACTTCCGCATGGATGTTTGGTCGCCTGACTTTACCGTATTTGGTGTGAAATTGGTTGACTTTGGAGCGGATGGTGCCTTTGGAGGAGGTGATGATGTGGAACATCAAGTAAACATTGATATGCCAATGCAAGGAGCTTGGGTGAGTTTAGACATTCCTTTGAGTGATTTTACCGGACTCACGACGACAGCCAATATTGCCCAATACATCATAGTGGGTCAACCATCCGGCGCAACGACCGTTTTTGTCGATAATGTCTACTTCTACGGTGATGGTGGCGGTAACCTGACAGAACCAGCTGAAGCTGCACCGATGCCAACCTTGGCCGAAGCTGATGTAATTTCCTTGTTCAGCGATGCTTACACGGATGTCGTGGTGGATACTTGGCGTACGGATTGGTCTTCTGCTACTTTTGAAGATGTTATGGTGGCAGGAAATGCCACTAAAAAATATTCTGCACTTGATTTTGTAGGAATCGAAACTGTATCCAACACAATTGATGCCTCTGAAATGACCCACTTCCATATCGATGTTTGGTCCGCCGACTTTACTGCCTTCTCGATCAAGATCGTGGATTTTGGAGCGGACGGCGCTTTTGGAGGAGGTGATGATGTAGAGCATCAGATCAACTTCGATGCACCACAGCAAGGTGGATGGGTAAGTTATGATATCCCTCTTAGTGATTTTACAGGATTGACTACAAAAGGAAATGTGGCACAATACATTCTGGTAGGGCAGCCTACTGGAGCTACTACTGTCTTCGTTGACAATATGTATTTCCACAAGTAACACTTAGTGTAGTACGGTGGAAGTTATTTCTCCAGATCGAGGAGTAGCTTCCGCTAATTATTCATAAAAGAATGATTGATTCTTGATCTTAACTATGAAGTTGTCTAAAGTTTTCTCACTGGTTTACAAAGGCTGTTTTTACCTGCCGCAGAAAACTCTAGACAACTTCTCTAAAATAAAAGCATCATGCAATTTAAATATAGCGCTAGAGCGACTGTTAGCATCAAACCTTTGGGCAGCATTCTTCTTTTTTTCTTGGTAGCCTTTGCTTTTTCCTCTTGTGAAGAAGACGATAAGGCTTTTGCCGATCGTAATTATCAATTGGTTTGGGAGGATGAGTTTGATGGAGCTGCTGGCCAGCTACCCGATGCATCCAAATGGAATTTTGATGTCGGTACGGGCTGGGGTAACAATCAATTAGAGTACGATACGGATCGAGCCGAAAACGCTTCTACTGATGGCAATGGCAATCTGGCTATTGTGGCTCGTAGAGAATCTTTTGCAGGTTCGGGTTTTACCTCAGCGCGAATTACTACCAAGGGGAAATTTGATCGAGCTTACGGCCGTTTTGAAGCCCGTATCAAGATGCCTTGGGGCCCAGGAATTTGGCCTGCTTTCTGGCTGTTGGGTTCTAATTGTGACCAGGAGGAATGGCCGCAGTGTGGTGAGATAGACGTGATGGAATATCGGGGGCAAGAGCCAAACATTATTCATGGGTCGGTACATGGACCTGGATACTCAGCAGGAAAGGCAATTACCAAAAGTTTCAGTTTTGAAAATGCACGCTTTGATACCGATTTTCACTTATTCGCCGTTGAGTGGGGAGAAGAATTTATCAACTACTTTGTAGACGAAACTTTATATTTTTCTATTACTCCTGCCGACGTACCAGGCGAATGGGTATATGATCATGCTTTTCACGTTATCCTCAATCTTGCAGTTGGTGGAGACTATGTAGGGTTCCCCACCAGTCAGACACCATTTCCTCAAACAATGTTAGTGGACTACGTGAGAGTTTACCAGGAAGTGAATTAATAGCCATAGTTTAGTGGCTCACAAGCTTTTAGCATCAATAGAAAATGTTAATGGAAACCTTACAGACAACAACCGACTTAGTAGAAATCAAACAGGTAGAAATCGAGGGCGAACCTTATTTCAAGATCACAAATAGTGATATCATGCGCCCCTTCTTCATGAGCATCGTAAGCCATTCCAACCACTGGATGTTTATTTCCAGCAATGGGGGGTTAAGCGCAGGAAGAAAGGATTCGGAAAATGCCCTGTTTCCTTATTATACAGACGATAAGATTACAGAGTCAGCCGAGATTACAGGTAGCAAATCTATCTTCTGCATCCATGCCAAGGATCGTGTGCAGATCTGGGAACCTTTCTCAGAGCGATATGAGGGAAAATACATGGTGCGTAGAAATTTGTATAAAAGCTTGCATGGCAATAAGGTCGTTTTTGAGGAAGTCAACCTTGATCTCGAGGTTAGTTTCAGATACCAATGGTGTACTAGTGAGCAATATGGTTTTATCAGAAAGTCTACGCTCACAAATCTATCTGGCCAAAGGCTTGTCTGTGAGGTGTTGGATGGCATTCAAAATGTGATGCCTTATGGTGTTCCCAGTGATTTGCAAATGCGATCCAGTAATCTTGTCGATGCCTACAAGAAGAGTGAATTGGAAAAGGAAACTGGGGTAGGTATCTATAGTTTGAGTGCCATTATCGTTGATAAAGCGGAGCCAAGCGAAGCGCTAAAAGCCAATGTCGTCTGGTCACTGGGATTAGAGAATCCCAGTTATCTTTTGTCTTCAAGGCAATTGAAAGCCTTTAGGAAGGGCGTTTCAGTGCAGGAAGAAGTGGACGTACGAGCAGAAAAAGGCGCTTACCTTTTAAATACTGAAATTCAGCTTGCCCCTTTTGCAGTAAAGTCATGGATGATCATAGCTGATGTTAACAAAAACCACTCAGCACTAGCCAAAATTTCGGAAGCTATCCGAACAGAGAATGAACTGGAGGTTCTGGTCAATCGAGATATTACGCAGGGAACTCAAAGTCTAATTGCCTTAAATGCACAAGCCGATGGTTTGCAATTAACGGCTGATGGATTGAGAGATGCCCGGCACTTCTCCAATGTATTGTTTAACATCATGCGTGGAGGGATTTTCGATAACAATTATCAGATCGAAAAGCAAGATTTTAGCAGCTATTTGGAAAAGGCAAACCAACGATCTTATGATCAAGCCAAAGGTCAGATAGCTGCCCTTCCGGATCATTTCTCCTTTGCGACACTCCAGAGAATGGCCGATCGAAGTTTGGATGATGACTTCAAGCGGCTTTCTTTGGAATATATGCCGCTAAAATTTAGCCGTAGGCATGGCGACCCAAGCCGGCCATGGAATAAGTTTTCGATTAATACTCGAAATGAACTGGACGGTTCTAAAATCCTCGATTATGAGGGTAACTGGCGAGATATTTTTCAGAATTGGGAAGCCTTGGCCCTGGCATATCCTATGTTTATCGAAAGTATGTTCCATAAGTTTTTGAACGCTACTACTTTCGATGGCTACAACCCTTATCGCGTGACGAAAGGAGGTTTTGATTGGGAGGCCATAGAGCCGGACGATCCATGGTCTTACATTGGATACTGGGGGGACCATCAGATCATTTACCTTTTGAAGTTTTTAGAATTCTCTGAAAAGCTATTCCCTGGTAAATTAGCTTCCTACTTCTACAAAGACATTTTTGTATATGCAAACGTGCCCTATCGGATTAAGTCTTTCGGAGATATTCTGAATAACCCCAAAGACACGATCGACTTCGATCATGAATTGGACTTAAAAATTCGAGAGCGTCGAGATCAGATGGGTGCGGATGGAGCACTCCTATGCAATGCCAATGGAGAGATTTACCGAGCGAATTTCATTGAGAAGATTCTGGTCACCCTATTGGCTAAGTTATCGAATTTCATCCCCGAGGGAGGGATATGGATGAATACACAACGGCCAGAGTGGAATGATGCTAATAATGCTTTGGTCGGCAATGGGGTTTCCATGGTTACCCTCTATTATTTACGTCGCTTCCTACAATTCTTTAAGGGATTGTTGGCGGAATCTAAGCAAGAGGAATTTAATGTGGCTGATGAATTATTGCAATGTTTTCAGCAAATCCAGGGCACTTTCGAAACTTATAAGCCGATGTTGACAGGCAGTATAAGTGATCAAGACCGGATGCTATTTCTACGTGGAGTGGGTCAAGCTGGTAGTAATTACCGAGACAAAGTGTATGAAGAAGGCTTCTCCGGGCAAAAGTCAGCCATGAGTTTGGCAGAGTTAAGGTATTTCATAGATATGAGTCTTGATTATCTAGCCCATGCTATTGATGCCAATAAACGTTCCGACAACCTCTATCACGCCTACAACCTAATGACCGTAGAAAGCGAAGCTGAGGTTTCGGTTTCCCATTTGAGTGAAATGTTGGAAGGGCAAGTTGCAGTGCTAAGTTCTGGTCACTTATCGGGTAAAGAAGCCCTAGCCGTGCTGAATGCGATGCGAGATAGTCAACTCTATAGAGCGGATCAGCAAAGTTATTTGTTGTACCCGAACAAGGATTTACCGCGATTTACCAAAAAGAATACGATTGCCGAAAGTGATATCCAAAACTGCCCCTTGCTGTCGCAATTGGTGAAGGATGGGAGAGCTGAAATTGTCGAGCAGGACATTAAGGGAGAATATCATTTCAATGGGAATTTCAGGAATGCAAATGACTTGAAAGCAGCATTGGAAAAATTGTCGGGTACTCCCTATGCTGTGGCCGTGGAACGAGATCAAGCACAAGTGCTCGAGATTTTTGAAGAAATATTTGACCATAAATCCTTTACTGGAAGGTCCGGAACCTTTTTCGGTTATGAAGGATTAGGGTCTATTTACTGGCATATGGTTTCCAAGTTGCTACTTGCGGTGCAAGAATCTTGTCTCAGTGCTATTGCAGAGGGAGCAGACCAGCAAACAGTGGATGCACTGGTGGCACATTATTATGAGATTAATGAAGGGATTGGTGTGCATAAGTCACCTGCCGTATACGGGGCATTCCCGACGGATCCCTACTCACACACGCCCGCAGGAAAAGGAGCACAACAACCTGGCATGACAGGGCAAGTAAAAGAAGATATTCTCAGTCGATTTGGAGAGTTGGGGGTATTTGTCCGGGCAGGTAAACTTGCCTTTGAGCCCGTTCTACTAAGAAAGGAGGAATTCATACCGGAGCCGACAGTGTTTAAATACTTGAATGTCGAAGGAAAAGAGCAAGAGATCGAACTCAGTGCCGGAGAACTTGGCTTCACCTATTGCCAAGTTCCTGTGGTTTACCAGCTTGCCCAGAAAAATAGTTTGAATGTTGTCTATAAAGATGGCAACCTAAGTACGATGGATGGCCTGGACCTAGAGCAAGAGATTAGTCAAAAGATATTTGAACGAACAGGAGAGGTCGCAAAACTTATTGTTCAGCTTGATGCAAATGTATTGCGCTGAGCCTAAAACCAACACTTAACAAAAACCGTTCTTCGACAAATTTTGTGCTTTTGAATGAGTCCTTTTATGGAAGCCTTGTGCCTTTTTTCACCTAAGGTTCTACCCGTTTCCTTAGAGAGGTGGCAACAAAAGACGGTCAGAAGAAGACAAAAACGATAAAACCTTGAAACGTGCAATAATTAGCATGGCCGCATTTGCGGCCATGATTCTACTATTTTCTTGTCAACAACAGTCATCAGGCGTGGGAGAACAAAGTGAACCGGATGTTCCGACTATATCGGCAAAAGATATCCTCGGAAATCCAAATTATTTGGCGATCTCTTATGGAGGTTATCGCCAAAACAGTCGCGATATTCAACCAACGATTAAGCAGCTGAAAGAGGATATGAAAATCCTCTCTGCTATGGGCGTTGGTGTTTTGAGAACATACAATACGGCATTGCCGCATGCTACAAATGTAGCTGCGGCTATACAGGAGCTAAAGCAGGAAAATCCAGCTTTTGAAATGTACATGATGCTGGGTGCTTGGATTGATTGCAAAGATGCCAGGACCGCTAAGCCTGATCATGATCAGGAAGATGAGCAGGCCAATACTGCTGAAATACAGCGGGCTGTTGATTTAGCCAAGCGTTATCCAGACATCATCAAAGTCATCGCTGTAGGGAATGAAGCCATGGTGAAGTGGGCCGCCAGTTATTTTGTTCAGCCAGGTGTGATTTTGAAATGGGTAAACCATCTTCAGGAGTTGAAGAAATCAGGCGAGTTGGCAGAGGATCTTTGGATCACCAGCTCAGACAATTTCGCCTCTTGGGGTGGGGGAGAGGACGTCTACCATGTTGAAGACCTTACTAGCTTGTACAAAGCTGTGGACTATGTGTCATTGCATACTTATCCCATGCATGATACACATTACAATCCAGATTTTTGGGGAAACACCCCCGCTGAAGAAGATCTGGCCGATACTGCAAAAATTACAGCCGCCATGGGACGAGCCTTGGCCTATGCCCAGACACAATACAAGAATACCCGTGACTACATGAAAAGCTTGGGTGTCGATAAGCCCATACATATAGGAGAAACCGGATGGGCCAGTTTTTCGAATGGACATTACGGCAATGAAGGCTCTAAAGCTACGGATGAATATAAGGAAGGACACTATTACCAACTCATGCGGGAATGGACCAATCGGGATGGAATTGCCTGTTTTTATTTTGAGGCCTTTGATGAAAACTGGAAAGATGCCCAAAATCCAGGTGGATCAGAAAATCACTTTGGATTGTTTACCATCGATGGGCAGGCTAAATATGCGCTTTGGGACTTGGTCGATGCTGGTGTTTTTTCTGACTTGACCAGAGGAGGCAACCCGATTAGAAAAACCTATGATGGAAAAGAAGCCGCCCTCCTTGAAGCGGTGGCCCTACCACCAATTAAAGCCTTAGAAATGGCGCAATAAGCTCTTTCTCTGACAATTTTTGGCGTCAGTAATTTAGTTAAGAGAATTACAACTGCTACCACGGGAAGTAGGCCTTTTAATTACAAATATAACCCCAAAACGCAAAGAGGGCCAGAGAACCAATAACCCTATAAGTACCTGTACCTACTAAAACACCTAAATCATGAAAGTACCTTATAAGTACAGTATCATACTATTGTCCCTGCTTATGCTTAATGCCTGTAATCCAACCGAAAAACTAGAGGTTGAGGTGTATGAAACCTCTGCCGCCGGAAATCAACTAACAGCTATAACAGCATTCTCACCAGAAGACAATGCCGTAGATGTGAAGCTCCTACCCGATGATACGTATCAGACCATTACAGGTTTTGGGGGGTCCTTTACTGAAGCTTCTGCCTACCTTCTAAACCAATTGAGCCAGGAAAATCGAGCCAAGGTATTGGAGGCTTATTTTGGTGATAGTGGCGCTCGATATTCATTGACTCGTACTCATATGAACTCTTGCGATTTTTCCTTGAGTAATTATTCTTATGCGCCGGTAGAGGGAGATCTGGAATTAGAAAATTTTTCCATTGAAGAAGATAAAGACGATATCATCCCCATGATAAAAGAAGCCATGGCCACTTCCACTGATGGCTTCAAGATTTTATCCTCCCCCTGGACTGCTCCCCCTTGGATGAAAGACAATAAAGATTGGCGAGGAGGCAAGTTACTTCCTGAATATTATGACACCTGGGCCTTGTTTTTCTCCAAATATATTGACGCTTACAAGGCAGAAGGTATTGACATTTGGGGCTTTACGGTAGAAAACGAACCCTTGGGGAATGACAATAACTGGGAGAGTATGCATTTTACACCTGCGGAGATGACGCAGTTTGTAGCTCAACACCTCGGTCCAAAACTTGCGTCAGATGGACATGATGTGAAGATTTTGGGCTATGATCAAAATCGAGAGCATCTCAAAGATTGGGTGGATGAGATGTATAAGGATGAGAACGCCGCAAAATACTATAGTGGAACAGCGATTCATTGGTATGCCAGTACTTTTGAAGTGTTCCCAGAAGAATTACAGTATGCACATCAGAAAGCTCCGGATAAGTACTTGATACAATCAGAGGCTTGTGTTGATGCCCAAGTGCCCGAGTGGCAAAATGATCCGTGGTATTGGTCCAAAGAAGCAACAGATTGGGGTTGGGACTGGGCGCCGGAAGATCAGAAGCATCTGCATCCTAAGTATGTTCCGGTCTATCGCTATGCCCGAGATATCATCGGGTGCCTGAACAATTGGGTGGATGGATGGATCGATTGGAACATGGTATTGGATCGTCAAGGCGGCCCGAATTGGTTCAAAAATTGGTGTGTTGCGCCGGTTATTGTAGACCCTAAAGCCGATGAGGTGTACTTTACTCCCATCTATTACGCCTTAACACATTTTAGCAAATATATCAGACCCGGGGCCAAAAGAATTGGCTTTGAACAGAGCGATGAGGACCTGTTGGTAACGGCCGCTAAAAACCCGGATGCCTCCATCGCTGTGGTCGTCCTCAATCAAGGCGCTGCACCCAAGCAGATCAACCTTTCCATGGGTGATAAAACACAGGAAATATCAATTAACGCTCAGGCGATACAGACAATCATCATACCCTAATCAATAGTACCTTCAACAAATCGAAACATCATGAGTAAGTACAAAACCGCAGCCAAGGATAGAGTTCCTGTAGTACAAAAGGTGGCTTTTGGCGCAGGACACTTAGTTAATAATCTTTTACCGGGTGCGCTCGGGATTTTCATGTTCTTTTTGCTGACAGCCTTCGGAATGGACCCCTTTCTGGCGGGACTATTGGGAGGGTTGCCAAGGATATTTGATGCCCTTACGGATCCCATTATGGGATTCATTTCTGATAATACGAAATCCAGGTATGGACGTCGTAGACCCTATATTTTCGTCGGTGCCATATTGAGTGGGGTGTTCTTCGTGATTCTTTGGCAACTGGATGAGAACAATTCGCAGAACTATAATTTCTGGTATTTTCTCTTATTCTCCTTAGTATATCTCATTGGGAATACCATTTTCTCCACACCGCTGATTGGTTTAGGGTACGAGATGACTTCAGACTATAATGAGCGCACGCGACTCATGGCCTTTTCTCAGACTATGGGGCAGATCGCCTGGATGATCGTGCCTTGGTTTTGGGTGTTGATTGCAGACCCGGACCTATTTGATAACCAAGCGGAAGGGGTAAGAAAGCTTTCCGTGGTAGTTGGTGCTGTTTGTATTGCTTTAGGTGTACTACCAGCCATATTCTGTAAAGGGATAGATGCTTCTCAAATGGAGAATAGGAGGGAGATTTCTTTTGCTACTATGCTAACGAATTTAGTGGACCTATTTAAAGGGATTGTACAGGTGGCGAAGAATGTACCATTTGTAAGACTCTGTGGGGCGACCTTCCTGGTGTTTAATGGTTTTCAAATGGTGGCCTCTTTTAGCTACTTTATCATAGTATTCTACATGTTTGATGGGGATTATGGAGCAGCTGGGAATTGGCCAGCATGGTTCTCTACGGTTAGTGCTTTTGCTACTGCATTTTTGGTGATTCCTATTATTTCCTGGATGTCGAACAAAATGGGTAAACGGAAGGCCTTTATCCTATCTACTGCGATCTCCATGGTAGGTTATGTATTGAAATGGTGGGGTTTTGATCCAGGTAACCCCTGGTTACTTTTCATGCCACTTCCTTTCATCGCTTTTGGTGTTGGTGGTTTATTTACGTTAATGATGAGTATGACGGCAGATGTTTGTGATCTGGATGAACTGGAAAATGGCATGCCACGTAGAGAAGGAACATTTGGTGCTATCTATTGGTGGATGGTGAAATTAGGACAAGCCTTAGCCTTAGTGCTGGGCGGATTAGTGTTGAAATTGGTCGGATTTGATCAAAATTCCCAAATTCAAACGGTCGAAACACTCACTCGCTTGCGCTTGGCCGATATCATTGTTCCAGCTTTCACTGCAGGCTTGGCCATTTGGGTAATGTGGGGATACGACCTTACAGAGGATCGAGCACGTGAGATTCAGGAAACATTGATTGAAAGAAGAGGTGAATTATAAAAAGATCCTGCTCCGACAATTCCTCTGGCCTTAGCTGAATACTAAAGTAGTGGAATCACAAAAATTGTCAGTGAATCAGGAAGTTCGAGGCAAAAATTAATCCTTCTTAGATAAAGACCGCAGTATTTATCTAAGAATTAATGAAATAGACATGTCATTTAGGTATTCGAAGAAATGGACCATTAAGGGAGTCGACCTTAACAACAAATCGACCGAAGAAATAGAAGCGCTGTTTAGCGGAGTGCTTGAAGAGGGTATGCACGGTTTGTGCTATAGTGCTTATGAAGAAGGACAGAAGCCAGGCTCTATACTGACGGCAGCACAGATTCGCCGTCGTATGAGCATCATTGCTCCTTACACGAAATGGGTACGTTCTTTTTCTTGTATCGAAGGGAATGAACTCATCCCGCAGATAGCACATGAATTTGGGCTGAAGACCATGGTAGGTGCCTGGATCGGAGACGACCAGGCTAAGAATGAAGAAGAAATAGCTGCTTTGATCGAATTGGCTAAAAAGGGCTTTGTCGATATCGCTGCTGTAGGCAATGAGGTATTGTATCGCCAAGACGCCACGGAAGAGGAATTACTGGCTTATATCTACCAAGTGAAAGAAGCAATACCAGACACGCAGGTGGGGTATGTTGATGCCTACTATGAATTTAGTCAACACCCCAAAATTACTGAAGCTTGTGACGTGGTTTTGGCCAATTGTTACCCTTATTGGGAAGAGTGTCATATAGACTATAGCCTACTCCACGCCAAGCAGATGTACTATCAAGCGTTACATGCTGGGCAAGGAAAGAAGGTCATCATTACGGAGACGGGATGGCCAAGTCAGGGAACTGCTCTGGGTGACGCGCAGCCATCTAAGCTTAATGCATTGCGCTATTTCCTGAATATGCAACAATGGGCTGCTCAGGATAATATCGAACTCTTTTATTTTTCATCTTTTGATGAAGCCTGGAAGGTGGGAGCGGAAGGTGATGTCGGAGCCTATTGGGGGCTCTGGGATAAAGATGAGAAGCTTAAATTCTAGGTTCTCTGGTCATTTTTTTGAAATCTTGAGGGCATAATTTAGCTAAAAGCCTTGTGACAAAAGCAAGGTTTCCTCCTGAAACGTTTTCTATCAGTTCGAGGGCCCCTCAAAAGATGTCAGAGAAGGATATTGTAAATCAAGAAGAATTCTTGTACATGACTCACGATGAAAAAAGGCCCTTCCCATTTGCCCAAGCGATATGCTATTCAGGTTTTCGGGAAGGGCAACATCCTGGAGGACAGCATCCCAGCTACGAGGAGATAAAGGAAGATCTGCTGATCCTTCATGGACATTGGAAGTACTTACGATTGTACGATTGCGATCGCCATGCAGAAACCACGCTGGAAGTAATATGCCAGGAGAAGCTGGATTTTAAGATCATGCTAGGGGCGTATATCGAAGCTGAAATGAACAATTTCGGCTGCCCATGGGGAGGTGGTGTTTACTCAGAAGAGCAACTAGATATTAACCGGACGAGTAACTTGCAAAAGATTAACAAACTCATTGATTTAGCGAATAAATATCCGGAAGTCATTTGTTCATTGTCTGCTGGAAATGAAGCTTGTGTGGATTGGACGGATCACTATGTACCGGTAACTCGTGTGGTGGAGTACGTCAAATTGATAAAAAAAGGAGCCAAACAACCGGTTACTTTTTGTGAGAACTATGTACCCTGGTTGAACAAATTAAAGCTCCTGGTGGCCGAAGTAGATTTTATTTCTATCCATACCTATCCGGTTTGGGAATACAAACATATCCACGAAGCCATTGGATATACCAAGGAGAACTATGAGGCAGTAGCTAGTTTATATCCAAACACTCCAGTTGTTATTACTGAAGCCGGCTGGACCACGCAGTCCAATGGACAGGGAATCAATCCCCAACATGTGAATGAGGAATTACAGCAGGCTTATTATAAAGACCTGATGAAATGGACGAATGAGGAGGAAATAATAACCTTTGTATTTGAAGCCTTCGATGAACCCTGGAAAGGCTCGCCTGACCCGCTGGAGCCCGAGAAACATTGGGGATTATTTAAGGTGGATCGGAGCCCGAAATTGGCGGTACAGCATCTAAGTGAATAAGGGATGTTGCTCGGTCACTCAGATATGATTCAAGGTCACATTGGCTGCTACAATTGCTAAAATGTAGGTGCTCCTTGACAAATTCCGAAGATTCAAGCTGACCTTTTTAAGAAGCTTCGTAAGTTCCCTAGAAATCCTGGAATTCTTTTGGACAGGGCTTTGCATCTTGACTGGTTTCCTATAGCTTTTGCTTAACTCTATACAAATCCCCATTCAAATATTTCAAGCCAGAATCACAGATGATCGTTACGACTACTTTGCCAGGTCCCAATGCTCGTGCTCGCTGCAAGGCCGCCCAGACATTTGCACCTGAAGTAGCTCCGCCGAAGATACCTTCTTGCTTGGCCAACTGCTGCGCGGTAGCATAGGCGTCTTCATCCGAGACGGCAATGACTTCATCAATAAGATCCTGTCGTAGAATGGAAGGAATGAAGGACAAGCCAATTCCTTCCAATTTATGCGAACCGCTGGTATCCCCACCCGAAATATTTCTCACATGTAGCGGTTCGACGGCAACAGTTCTTAAATGAGGGATGCTTGCTTTCAATATCTCTGAATTTCCTGAAATGCAGCCTCCTCCTCCAGTTGCCATCACAAATTCATCGATGCGGGTTCCTAGCACGGATAAGATCTCCCTTCCCATAGAGTGGTATCCTTTTTTATTATCTGGGTTGTTGACCTGATTGGTCCAAAAGGTATTAGATGTATGTGCTAGTTCTTTGGTACGAGCGATCATTTGATCTATAATATCAGCCGTAAGTTCCGCATTTTGAGCAGGAATAAGCTCAACGGTAGCGCCGAAAGCGCGCATGGTTTGAATCTTTTCTGCTGCAAAAGCATTCGAAGAAACAAAGTGTGCCTGATACCCTTTCATAGCGCAGACCATAGCTAAGGAACTACCTGTACTTCCTCCAGTATATTCCACCACGCGACCTCCTGCTTGGAGTTCCCCTCGTTGCTCTGCCCCTTCGATCATAGAAAGCGCCATTCGATCTTTCATGCTACCCGTTGGATTAGCGCCTTCTATTTTAACATAAACGCTAGCACAACTTTCATCAGCTAGGCGTTCTAGTTTAACTAATGGCGTATTTCCAATCCAGCTCATATCGTATCTTCTTTTTGTGTCAATCGAAGCAAAACCCTATCCGCGAACTCAATTTGTTCCTGTTGATTTTCAAAATGTGTCAATCCGATGAGGAAAGCTTCATCCCCGTCTAGCATCTCAGCAATTACAGCCTGCCCCGCTTGCCAGACGGCCTTAAACTGTGGGAGCTTGCGCTTAGCTTGAGGAGTGAGTTGGATCAGCTTGCGACGTTGATCTTCGTTGTCGGTCGAAAGTTCTACGTATCCCTTTTTTACCATTTTCTTGATAATCTTCGTGATGGCTGCTTGGGAGTACTGCATGGCATCAGCGATTTCAGTCATAGTAGTCGTGCCTTTCTGCTCAAGCATAAGAAATAGTAGATGCCAACTCGGTTCGATATCGAAACCCTTGGCTTCATATAGTTTCCTAATGCTGTAGGAAATACTATCACTTAAGCGCTTTAACCGCGCAGTTACGCCTAGATGACCTAATTCCCGCAAAAGATCTTCTTTCATATCAAATCACTTAACTAGTTAAGTAAAGGTAATAAAAATACTTTACTAGTTAAGTAAGTTCGACCTCACACCTAAAATTATACGGCTAATTTCTCCAACATGGCATCAAATTCACTGCGCCATTCCGGAAAGGTCGTCCACTGGATGTCCAAGTCATCTCCCTCGGTCCGAGGAACAATGTGTACATGCCAATGAAACACAGTTTGCTGAGCTGCAGCACCTGCATTAGTGATGATTTGAATGTCTTTGATTCCAAGCTTAGTCTGGTAGAGCTTGCAAACGTGTTGAACGGTGGACATCACCTCTTTCACGATTACCTGATCGGCGTCAAAAATGTTGACAAAGTGAACTTTGGGAACAACTAAAGTGTGATAGCGGCTGACGGAGTTGATATTCAGGAAGGCATAAGAGTATTCATTTTCATATACTTTCCAGGAAGGGGCTTCGCCCTTTGGTACTTGACAGAAGATGCAGTCTTTCATTTTGTAGTGTTAAGCTAATCTCTAAAATAGCTATGTCAAATGATTAGTACAAATTATCACTGCCAGCGCAATCTTATGTCAAAACCTCGCTATCTAAGCGGGCTGCGAAAATATTTTTACTACGAATAGGAATTAACTAATAAAATGCCATATATTTGTAATACTACAAATAGGAATTAAGTCTAGAGAAACCATGAAGAAATTCCCATTAGGTGAATTCGAAGAGATAGTGATGTTAACCGTTGGAATACTCTATCAGGAGGCTTACGGTGTCTCTATCAAGAAGGAAATAGAAGGTCGTTTATCTCGCCGTGTGAGCGTGGGTGCCCTACAGTCTGCTCTCCAACGCTTGGAGCGAAAAGGTTATTTACGTTCTTATGAAGGAGAAAGAACTGTGAAGCGGATAGGTCGACCCAAGCGGTACTTTGAAATAACCGTGACCGGTAAAGAAGCGATAGAATATACCAGAAATACACGCAATGAACTTTGGAACGCTATTCCAAGGCTAGCACTAGACATCAAGCCCAAGTAGACTTATGAAGCGAGGTAGACCACCAAAAGTGTTGATGAGCTTGTTCAAATGGTTTTGTCACCCTGATTTGCATCCTTATATAGAAGGGGATTTGCTAGAGTTGTACCAAGAGAACTTGGAGAAAAATGGTAGAAGGAGAGCGAATCAAAAACTATTACTTGATGTATTGCTGCTTTTTCGGCCGAACATAATCAAACCGCTGAAGCGATGGAAGTATAATAATGAAATAGCTATGTTTAAGAACTATTGTAAAGTTGGCTTACGGAATCTTTGGAAAAAAAAGGCGTACTCGGCCATTAATATCCTCGGCTTGGCTATTGGCTTGGCCGTGACTTGTATTATGACGCTTTTTGTGTTGGATGAAATTAGTTACGATACATTTCACAAAGATGGAGATCGGATTTATCGTGTAAGCAAGCAGTACTTCAACGGTGATAAAATAGTAGAAACGGTACCTTTTCGCTCCTACCTGTTGGATAGAATGGCTGAGGAGATACCGGCTATTCAAAGTACAACTACCTTGAAACCCTTCCAGGACAATCAACTGATACACCTTGGAGAAGCCATCTTCTCGGAAAAGAAATTAGCCTTTGCGGATTCCAATTTTTTTTCCTTTTTCACTTTTCCCTTGCTCGAGGGGAGGAGTGAGACGGTACTTCAAGCACCCTATACTGCTGTAATCTCCAAGAGCAAAGCCTCGGAGTATTTTAAAGGGAAATCCCCCTTAGGTGAAACGATAACGATCGAAGGGGCCTATGATAAGGTCGGGTTTGATGTGAAGGTTACTGGCGTATTCGAAGATATGCCCCAAAATAGCCACTTCCGATTTGATTTTTTAATATCCATGAAAACGGGAGAATTGGAAAATGACAAGCGTGGCATTTACAGTTTCCCCATGAAGTATGGATATCTAAAGACACACCCATCACAAGACATTGCGGAGGTAAACGAATTGATTCCGGCTATTGAAAAACAATACGCTCCTTCTTTTTATGCAGATTATGATATGCATCTCAGTGCTAGTCCCCTTTTTGATATTCATCTATATTCTCATAAAGAAAGAGAATTGGGAAGGAACGGCGATATGGGCCAGGTTTATCTCTTTATGGCTATAGCTTTATTGATCCTCTTAATTGCTTGTTTCAATTATGTCAATTTGACTACGGCTGTAGCTACAGAGAAAGCAAAAGAGATTGGAGTGAGGAAGGTTGCTGGAGCGAGCCGAAAGCAACTGTTTCTTCAATTTTTGACAGAGGCAGGCCTAATTTCCTACCTAGCTTTGCTAATCGCAATTGTATTAATCAAAGCCATTTTACCCTATTTTAATGCTTTTGCCGGTAAAGCGCTAAGTATTGCAACTAATGACATTCGGATGTTTAGCATTTTTATCCTGTTAACCTTCCTTGTTAGTATTTTCTCAGGGTTGTATCCTGCTCTAATTTTGTCCAAAGGACAATTAAAACAGCTGTTGTCGAAAGGTGGACCTCAGACAATGCGGAAAGCGCTGGTGATCCTACAGTTTAGTATTTCTTCGATATTGATCATTGCAAGCTTGGTCATTTTTAGTCAGTGGAGAATGTTAAGTAATCAACAATATTCCTTTCACCCGGAGCAGATCATTAATGTACCCGTTAACTCTTTGAAAATCCGGGATAATTATCCGTTGATCAAAGAAGAATTACTAAGGCACGCTGCTATTGTCGGGGTGGCAGGAAGCAATAAAGATTTTATCTCAGAATTAAGGGCCTTTAATGGATTAACAGTCCCTGGTCATGAAGGCTATATTGATATGTATTATGCGGCAATTGATGCAGATTTTTTTGATTTATACAATAAAAAAATTCTTAAGGGCCGAAACTTCAGAGATTATACGACCGATTCCTTAGGTGCCATCATCCTAAATGAATCTGCTGTTCGGTTGATAGGGAAAAAAACGGATGAAGCCTTAGGTTTAAAAATAGACGTCTACGAAGGATATTCTCCCAAGGTTTTAGGAGTAGTCGAAGATTTTCAGTTTCAATCCTTACACGGCAAAGTGGTACCTATGTATTTTCAGCTACTTCACACCAAGGAAGTGATTGATCAATTAAAGGTTATTACTGTAAAGATTAATTCCGATAAAATATCTTCCGCTTTGAAGGCGATTGAAGCTGTAATAGGGCGTTTTGATGATGAGGTAGCTTTTGATTATTCCTTCCTGGAGAAGGATATTCAATTGGCATATCAAAGAGAAGAACAGTTTTCTCAGCTTCTGGGCTTACTTACCATCATCGGGATATTAATTGCGGGTATGGGTATATTTGGCATTACAACTGCTGTAACGCAACAAAGACAAAAGGAGTTCGGTGTTCGCAAGGTCCTTGGCGCATCTACATGGAATATTGCACTACTGATCAATAAAGGATTTGTCAAGCTAGTAATCTTGGCTAATGTAATAGGCTTTCCCATCGCTTATATAGCCACAAAGAATTGGTTGCAGGATTTTTCCACGCAGGTTGAGGTAGGCCCTCTTAGTTTCTTTATTGCACTACTTGCTTCCTTAGGCATTGCTATATTAGGATCGAGCTACTGGTCAATTAAAGCAGCAGTTTCCAATCCAGTAGAGGCTATTAAAGCTACTTAAGAATTAAGTTGATAGCCGTTTAGGCAATCACAATCAATAGGATAGCAATTAATGCCGGCAGGGCCTGAACAAAGAATATCTTTCGCTCTGCACTTATCGCGCCGTAAATGCCAGCGACGGCAACACAGCCGAGGAAAAAGAGAGCCACATTATCACGCCAAAGTTCGTCTGAAATAAAAAACGTCCAGATTAAGCCAGCAGCAAGGAAACCATTATATAAACCTTGATTGGCTGCTAGGGTCTTGGTTTGTTCGAATAGTTCTGCCGGGAAAGCCGTAAACACTTTTCTGCCACGAGTAGTCCAGGCAAACATTTCAAACCATAAAATGTAGATGTGGATCATGGCAATTAAGCCAATCAGAATATTAATTGCAATTTCCATGTCGAATGGGTTTATTAAAGCGTATCTCAAAACTATCCTTTGGACTGCAAATGGCCTTTTTAGATCATGATTTCGTTGAAAAAATGTCAGGTAGCTAAAGCTAACTTCCATTTTTCTGCCTCATCTTGTTCAAAAATTGTTCATTTTCGCCATCAAAAACAGTTTTGAGATACGCTCTAGTATTGTAATGCCACAAAACTATCAGGATAAGCGGAAACCACAAACATAACTTATGTGTTCCTTCGACAATGCGCAGGGTCCCACCGATGAATGTGTACGAGTCCGCAAGCTTGGTCATCGCGGAAAGATTAGTAAAGAAATTGAGAAGATAGAGGAATTCACGCAGAGGAGGCAAAAGGAATGCTTATTCGATCTATCATTCCAAGAGCCTAGTCGTGATGACTCAAATCCTACCGAGGAATTGCCAACTGAAAGACACTACCTACTCCCGGTGTTGAATCTATAAGCTGCAATTCTCCCCCGATACGCTTAGCTAATTTCCGACACAGTGCCAAGCCTAAGCCAGAACCAGGATATTGATCTCGTTTATTGAGTCGTTTAAACATCTGGAAGATGTATGAAAAATAGGCTTTATCTATACCAATGCCATTGTCTTTAAAGTTGAAGAAATGCTGATCAGGCGTATTGGTATATTCCAAAATTACTTGCGGTGATTGACTTTCATTGTAAGTAAGACCATTCTCGATCAACTCCTTAAAAATGGCAAATAGAAGCGGTTTTGAAGACTGTACGACTGGCAAATCACAATATTGAATGAAGTTTTCTTTAAACCCGCAACTGTCTTTAATAGCATACTCTACCTCTTTTAATAGATCTGCCGTAGAAACAGTGGAAATCTCGCCTTTAGTATCACTAATTTTTTGATAAGCGATAACGTCATTCACTAACGAGTGCAGTTGTTGCCCGCTGTTTACGATTATATCCAGGTAATCTTGCAGTTTTTTGTCATTTTCAGGAAACCTCCGGCGAATGAGGGTGGAAAAACTAACCAGGTTACGCAATGGCTCTTTTAGGTCATGGGAAAGAATATTGTTGAATTGACGTAACTCTCGATTGACTTGTTTTAGTTGGGAAGTTTGATCTGCGACCTGCTTTCGTAATGCTATATTGAATTTTCGCTTTTGCCGGTTATTATGGTACATAAATAGAGCGATGCCCACTAAAAGAAGTAGAAACAAGAGACTAGCTATGACCAATGCCCGCTGCCGATGAATAGTTGCTTCATTGTACAGTGCTTTCTGCTCCAACTCGAAAATCTTACGTTCTTTTTGGGCATTCTTGAATTGAGCTTCTAGAAATGCCATATGCCGTTCCTTTTGAGTAGACTGTAATTGTTCTTTTACCTCAAAAAGTGCTTGTTGGTGGGCGACCAATGCTCGGTAATCTCCAACCACTTGATCACATTGAAGTTGTAAATCATAGTATTCCGTTTTCTCTTCATAATTTAAGTCCTTAAGACTAATTTGTTTCAGCAGATTCTTGGCCTCACTTATATCCTCTTGCATCAACTTAATTTTGGCGTGATTAAGGTACAGCCTATTTAGCGTAAACCTTCCAAAGTTGGTACTCAGTTGATAAGCGGAATCCTGTAGAGACATAGACAATTCAATGCGATTATTTTCTAGGTGGAGCTGGCTCAGCTTCAGGTAGGCGGTGGCTAGCAATGCTGAATCCTTCACTGCTTTGGCAAAATCCCGAGATTGATGGAAATGCCAGATGGCGGTATCGACTTGCCCTAGTAATTGATAAATTCTACCAAGGCGCCGATGCTCAAAAGCTAAGCCAGTCTCATAATCTGGTGCTTTTGAAGACCGGGTAAGGTCCAAGGCTTCCTGGATATATCCTTTTGCTGTTTCATAATCTCCTTTATAGATATAGATTTGCCCCATATTGCCTAAAGCATAGGATTTGCTGTTCTCTAGTTTCAGCGAATCAGCATACTCTATCGAATGGATATAATATTCGAGGGCTTGATCATAGGCTGAAAACAAACAATAGACAATGGCTATATCGTTTGCCATATCAATCATAGAGGGATGTCCTTTTCCTCTGGTGATCTCCAACCCTTCTTGTAGCACACCTATTGATGCACTTAATGAATCCAAGTATTGATAAAAATTACTTAGGACGAAAACAGACTCCGAATAAATATCGATTTCCTGGAGGCGCAAAGAAGCGGCCATAGCCTTTTTACGGTAATCGATCCGTTGCTGGTGGGTTACATTTTTTAAGAGTGGTAAAACATCAAGGTAAGCTTGTAGGTCCTCAGCAGTATGAATTTCTTGGTTAACCAACTGTATAAGGCTATCCCCCTTCTGGCCTTGACTAGGAACGACTAATATTTGTAAACACAGCAGAAAAAAAAATAATTTCCACATAATAAACGACAATTCAAGAGTCTAATACGAGCCTATTAGGGGAGAGATAGTATTCATTCATGTAGAATACTAAGACTGAAGTTGTTGAAAAAGGATTGATTGCCTGCAATTTGAGAGAACAAGAACCTGAAAAAACTAATTGCCAGAACCTTATTCCTTCGATTTTCGCTTCAAAAAAGCATTCTTAAACAACTTCACTTAAAAGAGCAGAATAGCTCGTAGATTTTGTTTATTGTTTTGGGTTTCTAAATAAGTGGTCAACATCGACGAATGACGTTGAACATTTATGGATTGTTCAGTGCATATTTGATCAATAGCCACGAAACCCGCCTTTCGACGAAGATAGGAATTCTTAATATAAAAATCAATTACAGTTTATGGTCGAAAGTTGTTGCAAATACCTACCGCTGGTCTGTGATAATTAGCTTGTGAACGTTTTGATAAGACTTAGCTCGAATCCGAATAAAATATAAGCCCTGAGGCAGATCAGGAATTTCCACTTGGAGTAGCTTCTGGTGAGTATAGTCGTTTTCTAATAGAACGTTCCCTGAACTATTCAGGAGTTGTAACTGAAGGGGTTGATTTTCTAATTGACCAAATAATTCGATATTGACATTTTGTCCAACTTTCAAAAGGCTGGGATATAACTTAAAAAGCGGTAAAGGAGCTTCTAAGGCTGTTACTACTTCTGGCTTGTCAAAAGCTCCGATGCTGGGAGCGAGGCTCGTAGATACGGGGTTGCCGAAGTAATCTATCCCGCCATGACTTTCAAAATGATTTTGCGGAGCTGCTTCCTTATAGGTAAGTTTACCTGCTTGTATAGCAGGACTCTCGTTTTGCAAAATGAAATCTTGGGGTTGGGTAGGAGGAAGAATCGAAAATAGTGGATCAGCACTAAGAGCATTACTACCTTGATAGGCATCTCCCTCGTCATCTATATTCTCAATATTTCCGAACCAAAGGTTGTGGTCAAAGTCATTGTAACTTGGATCGTTCTTAATGAAGATCTGTCCCAAGCCCCCTTGTGCATGCACAATATTATTGTAAATGCGAGTGTTTTGAGTCACGGCCTCGATCCAAATTCTAGGGGCTATATCGGCAGGTACGAATACAGAGTTATTATAAATAAACACACTGTCAGAAGCTATCGGCGCATTGACAGTTCCGGACCAGCCACCTATCCAAAATATCCTACCTAATTGCGTTCCTCTTGATCGCCAACCGTCACCTACACTAAGGTTGTATCGGTATCCGACATTAACGTTGGCACCTAGTACCTCTACAAATCCCCCTTCATTGTCCTCACTATAATTGTATTGATAGACCACATTTTTATTGCCAATATCGATATGCATGCCAAAAGAGTCTTTTATGCCACGTGCATGCATGAATTGGTTGTTTTGTACCGTCAGGTTCTTTGTGCGAAAGCACCATATTCCACTACCGCGTGCTGCCATGCGTGGATCTAAATTGGACCCTGTGTAATTCGTGGTGTTTCTTTCGACTAGGATATTAGAGCTATTGGCACCGATAACCATTCCGGCTCCGCCAACATGTTCAAATAGATTATTGCGGATCACTAGGTTATTGGTAGCTACTATGCGCAAGGCGTGTCGGCCCGTTCGGGTAAACAGGCAGTCTTCGATCAACATATCATCAAAACGAGTGGGATTCAGATCATCGCCCCAGGAACCGCTGGTGTTCAACCCGTAGGCATGAACGCCGGTTTGATCATTATCAGTGATCATTTCGGTAGGGTAAATGTTTTTAAATACTACATCCCGAATTCTGAAGTGCTCAAATATAGTTCCGTCATTGTAGGTGTTGTGTAAATACAGCCCATATCGCAAATTGATAGGTTCGCCGTCCTGTGCTGGCCCTCCATCATTCTTTAGTTCTAAGCCAGAAATATGGACGAAGCCGCTATTTTGCACATATAGGGCAGATAGAAAACCATTCCCATCAATGACTGGACGTTCACTATTCCCATAATTCGTAACCACAATCGGGTGTTCTACGGTACCACTTTCATTCCGAAGAACGAGTTGCCCAACGAAAATATCTCCGCTCTTCAGTAGCAAGGTGTCTCCTGGTAACAAACTTAAAGCATTGGCTTTCGCCAGGCTTCTCCAAGGAGTTTGAGCGGATAACCCATCGTTGTTGTCATTCCCTGATGAGCTGCTTAGGTAAAAGGTCGACACTTGACGGCTAAGATCGGAGGTGACAGTGACTTTGTCGATGATGGGGGAATTGAAAAACAACAAGGCGTTGTTGCCCGCATCTAAGGTGGCTTCGAAGGTCACGTCCGCAGGCCCTCCACCTTGGTAGCACCACAAACCAGATGCCGGAGCTTCCACGGAATTTGTCGCCCCTCCGTTGATTTGGTAGTGGATGGTCGGGGCATTGACCGCGACGTAGCTAACTGTAATGAAATAGCTACCTGCTTCCGGGATTGAAATACCTTGTAAGCGCAAGGCATTGGCTATTCCCCCTGATCCAATGCCATTCACCATCTTATTGTTGGATGCACTGCTGCAGTTGACCACCGTGGCATTGCCGAGTAGATTCCCGTTTTCGGCTTCTAACAGGATGAGTGTTTGCGCATCACCTAGGGCGGCAAGGGCGACCATTAAGAGAATGATGAAACTAGACTTTATTTTGACACTAAGCATAGGAGTTAAATTGTAGAGGTCTGGATAGAATAGTTTTAGCTATGAGACTAGATCATCCCGGTAAAACCGATCCTCCTTATTGACCTTCTGGTCGTGCAAACCGATCGGGGTGCAAGACATTGTAAATAGAATCAAAAGCAAGTCCCATGAATACTGGGTCGAGCATTTGACTATTCCATTGCGCCTGTGCCGTCTGGAGTTGTTGGAGCGTTTCATTTTCTTTATTTGTCAGATTCTCTTGTTCTCCTATATCATGCTTTAAGTTGAACAGGAGAGATACGGTATCTATAGTTTGAAGCTTGATGTCTCCTTGCCGGATCGCGACTTTTTTCTGATCATGCCTTCTCCAAAAGAGCTGGCTATGGGGCATTCCTTTCGCCTCTCCTGATAAATAGGGTATGAGGTCAACGCCGTCAATTGGGTTTTTCAACTGGACTCGCTCTTGATTTTGAGCTACTATAGTGGCAAAAATATCCAAGGCACTAATTGGGGGATCATATTGCGTAGCTGCTGAGATCTTCCCTTTCCATCGCATAGCAAAGGGCACCCTGATTCCACCTTCGAAGAGATCCCCCTTCTGGCCCCGCAATGGCCCATTGTCTGAGCCGTTCACCCGTTCTGGGCCGCCATTGTCTGATAGGAACACAACGAGAGTGTTTTCAGAAAGCCCTAGGGAATCTAGTTGATCTAAGACCCGGCCAACACCATCATCAATAGAGCTGACCATAGCCACATAGGTTTTTCGCTTGGGGTCTGAAATATGTTCAAAACGATCCAGGTATTTGTCGGATGCTTGCAAGGGCGCATGTGGCGCATTGTAGGCGAGGTAAATAAAAAATGGATCTGCCTGGTATTTCTTGATGTATGCAGCGGCCTCTCTCGAAAGCGCATCTGTCAAGTATTCCTGTTCTTCTATTCGCACTTCATTTCGTAATAATTTGGTTCTATAGGCTTCATATTGGGAAGTAACCTCATATTCATCTGCTAAAGTCCATTTTTCAGGAAAATATTGATGTCCTCCCGTGAGAAACCCAAAGAAGTCCGTAAATCCGCGCTGTAGAGGCCTTTGAGTCGGGTGCGCCCCCAGGTGCCATTTTCCGATTGCTACCGATTTGTAGTTGGCTTGCTCCAGTGCTTCCGGCAAGGTCTGCTCACTTAAAGGAAGGCCCATATTGGGATCGTTTGGAGCAAACAGCGGGTTTCTGGAAAAGCCAAAGCGATCTTGGTATCTGCCTGTGATCATTCCGGCCCGGCTTGGGCCACAAGCGGCCCAAGTGACATAGCCATTGCTAAATATGACTCCCTCTTTCGCAATCCGGTCAATATTTGGAGTAGGAATATCGGTACAGCCATTAAAGCCCACATCTGCATAGCCAAGATCATCGGCCAAGATCAAGACAAGGTTTGGCGGAGGAGGGTTTTCCTCAGCATTGTTACTACAGGCTGATAGCCATAGACCGCTGAACAGGATGAAAATATGAGAATAGGTCTTTATGGACTTCATTTTTTGCAAATTGAGTCTCTGACAATTTTGTGCTTTAGGGGCAGCCTTTTAGTTAAAGGTCCTATTTCCTGGGGTCGAGAGCCTCTCAACTAAAAGGCCGACCATAAAAATTGACAGGGATGATGGAAGTTTTGACATCAATGGACATAAAGTTATTAGCCAAGGAATAGTAGGATAGGGCAAATTTTGAGCTTTATGGGGCCTATTTTGGTCTATTTGATAAATTCTAAGGTTTCCTACACTTGCTTTTAGGTGACTAGTTGAAGTTTTGTAAAAGTTCCTAATTCAGGCCACCTTAGATAACATATATTGTCTTATAGTGAGGTATGGCGTTATACTAAGCCCTAAATGATGATGAAACATGATTTCAAATAGCAAAAGAGCCTTTCTGTTGACCGTGATCACTTTATTTCTCGTACAGGTGGGCATTGGGCAAAAAGATTCCGAGAAATTTGAGTTTCAATATGAGAACAAAACTCTCCGAGGATTATTGGAAAAACCAAAAGACGGCCCAATTCAAGGAACAATCGTCTTAATTCCGGGATATGGACGAACTGATTTTGTCAAAGGGAATTGGTTTGCCAGCCTTCGAGATGAGTTTGTTGCGATGGGGCTAGCCGTTTTATTTTGGGATAAAATGGGATGTGGAGAAAGTGAAGGTGAATTTGATGCTAATCAGGCGGTGCAGAGTTCAGCCGAAGAGGCATTGATAGCGATTCGTCTCTTGCAGGAGAAGCCGGAATATAGTTCTTTGAAAATAGGACTATGGGGCATGAGTCGTGCGGGCTGGATTTGTCCACTCATCATGGATCAACATCCGCTAGATTTTTGGATATCGGCCAGTGGGACAGATGATAAGGAAACATACGGCTACCTCCTTCATTCCAATCTCCTTATTCATGGAAAGACAGCCTCAGAAGCAGAAAGATTGTATAAAGCCTGGCTCGAAGGCCATAGGCTTTTTTGTACAGGTGGAACTTATGAGGAGGCAGAGCGAGCTATTGAACCTTTGAAAAAGGACACCTTATGCCAAAAGCTTTTTGGGTACAGTGATGAGGTGGTGCTATCAGAGGAGGAGGTCAGGAAGCAGTACTACGAAAATCAACGCAATTTTACTTCCAAAGGCCATTTTGATCCACATAGTGGATTGTGGGTGTATGTACCCAATCTTAAGATGATCCTATCCAAAATAGAATGTCCCGTATTGGCCATTTTTGGAGAAAATGATAGTCAGGTAGACTGGAAAAGGACTATGGCTTTTTATCAAGAGACCTTGGGAAAGCGCAAGGCGAAAAACCTGAAGATTGAGACCTTATCACAATGTAACCACAACATACAGAAATGTGAGAATTGTGGGTTCGGAGAGGACCTGAGTAAGTATAGCTGGCAGGCTTGTGAAGGGTATTACCAGACTATGAAGCAATGGTTAGTCGATATTGGTATCATCGATTCCTAAATTTGTTCATAGATCAAGGTATTGTTCGAGGCCAAAAGATGATTGAGTTTATTTGAGCTTTCCGTAGTTTTGTGTAACATCATACGCTTACTAGAAATGACTCAGCTCAAGAATCGAACAATTCTGCCCATTATATGGCTTAGCTTTTTGCTTGTATTAGTCACAGCCTGTAGCACTGATACTCAGAAGAGCACTACCTCAGCGGAAAAAGAAGTGACGGCTACTCCTCAAATTCTATCGGATGATCCAAGTCTTTCAGCTTGGGCCCAGTTGATTAGAGGAGCTCTAACGGATTACACAGCGGTATATGTCGAAAAGCCTGTATTTCTTGGCGGGAGTGGACACCTAGGGTTACCTATGGAAGAACAAATTCGTAATCACCAAATCAGATATGCAGATCTAGCCTCCCTGCAGACGCATCAACGAGTTTCCGCCCGGGAAGAGCTTGGGTATCATTATGAGCTTGGCAGTTTTACCAATGCTAGAGGTTTAGAATTTAAACACTTGCTGATCCTCAAGGAGGAAGGAGATACAATGCGTCGTGAATTAGAATTCATTGCTAGAGCTGCGCCAACGGATTCCACCATTCAACAAGCTATTGATAAGAGGAGGGCGGAGTGGATACGACTTTGCAATGCTCACAATGCTGCGGAATTGGTGAAAGAACTCTATTCAGCTAACGCCATGTACTATAATCACAAACCGCTGGTGATCGGACATGATGCCATAATCGAGGACTATCAATACATGAACGAGGAGAAGTACTCACTCACACTGACTCCGATCGCTGTAGAACTAGTAACTAATAGACTCGCCTATGAAATTGGCCAATGTTCCGGCTCCTATGGTGGTAAATATATGTTGGTTTGGCAAAAGGATAAGACTGGGCAGTGGTCTATTGTGATGGATTCCAATATCTGAATTAGTACTCAGTTTCTCTCATTCACGCGACACTTAGGGCCGTTTACTAATTGGAAGTAGCCAATAAGAAAAGGTAGACTTATCTTATGGTCAGGAGTGAATAGTCGCCTTACTTCCAGTTTAAATAGTCCAAGCCATGCTTATCAAAACCATTATTGAAATCTTCTCCGCTATCCTAATTTTAGTAGGTTTCGAGCTCTTCAATCGACGCCACATTAAAGCTTTTAGCATTATGGCTATAGGTCAATTACTGGCCATGATAGTTTGTATAATGACTTCCCTTTGGTTCTTAGCCTTTATGCATTTCGTTAATTTTCTGATGCAAATTCGGGGGTGGTATAAGTGGAAACCATCCGGAATATAAACCGATAAGTCAGTGCTTATCTAGTTTTATGGAAGAAAAAAGCTGCCCTTTGCATTCCTAATTCAATCAGCAAAAGATAGGTGGCTTCCGGTAAGTCTTTGATCCAGATAGAATGGATTTGTTCTCCTTCAGAGGAGCTGCTTGTTTTTTGTATTTGACCATTTAGTGTCATTACTTTTATAATTTTCTTTCCCGCCTGCAAGGAGGATAGATCTACATAAATCCATTCTTGCGCCGGATTTGGGTAGTAATTAATGATTAGTTTCGCTGGACCTATGATGTCTTCCGCGCTAGTTAGTAAGGGGACACTAATTGAATCTATGGCTATGCATCCATTAAAATCCGTTACTGTTAGCGTGTAGGTACCTGCGGCAAGATTTTGGGCAGTTGGGCTTTCTTGTGCATTTTCGTCATTCCATGAGTAAATATAGGGCGGGATTCCTCCTCCTACCACCGCGCTTGCCATACCATTTGATTGACCTTCGTTGGCAAAAGAGGCTTCTATAGATAGACTTAGAGAATCTGGTTCAGTAACAGTAAGGGTATCGGCCCAGATGCAGCCATATTGATCCGTTACGGTATAAGGATAACTCCCGGTAGATACGCCTCCAATTTCGTTGCTCAATTCTCCTGTACTCCATTGGTAGGAATACTGGTTTTGATTACCAAAGACAAATATTGTTCCACCACCGTCGTCGCGACCTGCACAACTGATTTGTTGGGGAACTGCGACTACCTCAAAAATTGGACTTGATGGTACCTCAAAGGTGAAGCTTTCTTGACAGCCGACTTGGTCACTTACTGTCAGACTATAATTTCCTGCAGATAACTGATCGATATTTCTAGCAGACAGGCCGTTATCCCATGAATAAGTATAAGAACCATTTCCGCCAGAAGCAGATACGGCAATACTTCCGGTTTCGGACTGACAGCTATCAATTTTTATATCAGCTATAGCAAGTATAGCTTGGGGAGAAAAAAGCAGAATGCTATCCGTCACAAGCACTGATGCACTAGCATCTGTTATCGTACATTGATAGAACCCCGCGGGCAAGTTTTCTAGCGCATAGTCGGTTTGTCCATTATTCCAGAAGTAATTGTAAGGAGGATTTCCTCCCGTGATTTCCAGGCCTATCATGCCATCCGTGATATCAGAGCAACTAGGATCATTAAGCGTGAGTTCATAAGTGAGCGGAATGCTAGAGCGGAAATGAAAAATAAAATTTTGATCATTATAGCCAGGGATGGGAGCACCATTGTTATTAACCCAGCCAGAAAGCCTAATAGGCATATCACCAAAGGCATAGCTGATAAACTCACTTGCAGAAGGAAGAAAGAGTTGCAATGTAAAATCCTCATTTGGCTCCATCCCTTCATCGGCAGAAGTCAAAGGGTCGTCACCGTAAATATTCAGGTTGATAAAGGTCTTCCCTTCAAATAAGATTAGCTCAGCTGCTCCGGCACAATTTCCGGCAGAGTCAAAAGCAGCCATCCAACTTCCCATTTCACACGGCATGCTATCTAGTTCTACTTGTCCAATAATAGCACCGGATAGGATTGATGGAGTAAAATCAAACGCTGAAGGTTGGGTAAAGCCTGTTGATACAAGGATGCTAATGTTTAGCATCATGAGCCAAAACGGTCGCATAAAATTTGAAGCTTTATGATAACTGTAAGCCCAAAAAATGGGCTTACAGAGATTTGAAGAAATATTAAGTTACCGAATAAGAAGTGCTTTAGTTTGGGCGATTGGCTCCTTCCCTTGATAAAGAGTAATCCAGTAGAGCCCCCCTGATTCTTTGTTAGGCCTCCAGGTCCATTCTTGGTTTTGGCAGTCGCTACAAGATCTACCTCCTCGCCAGACTTCTATCCCACGGCTATCCCGAATCACAATTTCCGTCCCACTTACACCAATCTCACCGAATCGGATCTTCAATTCATCTGTGAATGGAGAGGGGTAGGCTTCCAGCGAATTTGTTTTGGTAGCCGGGAAATACAGGTCAAGCTTGAGTGCCCGCAAAGAACCGTTAAATGTCAATGGGTTCATTTTTGCCATCTTATTTCGCCATCTGAATTGAAGCAGGCTACCGAGACGAGGCCCTTCGACTGCCGAGGTATTTGGGTTATCACCGTAGAGTGTGTTTGGAGTAAAAAGGCCCTTTGGCCCTGTGCGGATGGTTTCCCAAACTTTTCCATCTTCATCTAATATCTCTATCTCCTCACCAGGCTGGAGATTGGTAGCCCCCCATAGAAATTCATAGATCGGATTAGGTTGGCTATTCTCAGCTGTCATATCCTCATCAAAGGATGGGGGAGTGGGTAATTCCAGATTGACCCAATACCCAAAGCCATTCTCCATGAATTGTAAATCATTTAGAAATGGTAAGCCTTCGGGATCATAGAAGGTAAATGCGCCATCAAAACCAGTTACATACTGTAATTGACCAGTTGCCAAGTAGCTTTCAAGGTAGTCCTCTGGTGTCTGGGCACCTTGTGGCAGATATGAAATCAGGTTCCATCCGGCATCCATTGTTTTAAAGTAAGTAGGTGTTAGCAACTGTCCTGGTATTCTTAATGTATCTACTTCCTTCACTCGGATCCAATATCCAAAGCCTCGTTTTACATGAGTCAGAGTGCTAAACAGTGGTGGAAGATTTGGGTCATAAAAATTAGCTTCTTGATCAAATCCGGTCACATACTCTAAATTATTTGAAGCCAGGTTCGCGGTTATTTCAAGGATACTGCTATCCTGCGGGACCACATCTGTTGATACTAGGTTCCAGCCTGCCCGTAGGGGAATAACATCGACATAAGCTTGCATTCCAAAATTGTAAATATCGTTGGGATTCTTATAAGCGGGCATGGGAGCTCCATTGGTATTGACCCATTCTGTGAAAATCTGTGGACTATTTGCATCTGGGTAAGCTAAAAATTCATTCCTGGAGGCATCATATAGTTGAAGTGAAAATCCTTCTCCAGCGTTGATACCTTCATCCATGGAAGTATTTGGGTCATCTCCATAGATTACGAGATTGATGTATGCTAAACCTGAGTTGATAATAATTTCCTTGGCCCCAGCTAGATTTCCTTGTTCATCAAAGGCGGCAATCCAATCACCTGCTGCTGCAGGCATGCCTTCTATTTGAGCCTGTCCAATTAAGGTCCCAGAAGAAATCGTTGGCGTAGGTTCGCCCCATGGAGACCCATTCAAAATGGATTGGCCCAGTTGCTCTACATCAACAATCAGAGATTGATTATTACTCTGAAAAGTGATAGTACCTATCCTAGAGCTGTTTTGCGTGTTTGGACTAATGGCGGAAATTTGAATGCTAGCACTTCCGGTCCCACTATTTGGACTCACGTTCAGCCATGATTCTGAGGATACAGCTGTCCAACCATTAGTGGCTTGTGTTGTTAGGGTTCCGGTTATGCCGTTGCCCTCCCATCCTAATAGTATACTACCGGGGTCAAATGATAAGGTATTGACGATCGTTTGCCCTGCTTGTTTCAGTATGGAGCTCGTAGAAATGCTACCTCCCTGCAAACTGATTTGCGCGGATCTTGGATTAGAGCTATTGTTCTCCGTGTAGCAGGCGGTCACCAGCTGATTACCATTTCCACTTGTTGGACTAATCGAAGTAATCCAGTTATCACTATTGGAGATAGTCCAGGAAACATCGGCGGAAACCTGGAATTCTTTGCAACCTGCAGAAGCACCAACCTCCGTTTCTTCAGGGCTAATACTTAACTCTGCAGTATTTCCCGCCTGTGTAATGCTAATTGTACGGGTGAGGCCGCCACCGGAAACACTTACGGTAGCAGTCCTAGGGTTAGTGGAGTTGTTTGAGGTAGCACTAATAGAAAAACTGCCATTGCCATTACCATTTATCCCGCCACTGAGGAGCAACCAGGAGGTACTTTCACTGGCAGCCCATGACACATTCGAATTGACGGTGATAGATCGAGTACTAGAACCATTACTCAGGTTCAATGTACTAGGAGTGAGTGAAAGGAAAGAAGGTTCAATAACCTCAAACGTGATCAGATTATCAAAATTACTCGTTCCTACCTGAATCCAATCTTCTCCAGCTGGTTTATTCCAGACAATTATGGCATAGTTGCCTGGCTCCTGATCAAGTGTAACCTCAAAGGTTACTGGATCACTTGTACTACATCCTCCACAAAGTCCAAAGCTTGCCACCGAGCCAATTTCAGCGATAGCTTCAAAGCTTTCTCCTGTATCTTTATACAAATCAATGGCTACCTCACCACTGTAAGAATTACTTCCTACATTTTTCAGGTCAAAGGAAACTTCTAATACACTGTTTCTTGGGACTGGATTTACACTTAAATCAATAGTTGAGGCCATTTCAAGCCAGGGGTTATTGGTGTCTGAACTTGTCGTAAATGTCTGGATCGGCGACCAATCACTCCAAGTGGATGGCCCACAACGAACAACAGTTGTAAACTCGTAGGTAGTATTAGAGTTTAAATCATCAATGTCAAGGAAATTTTGAGTTGTCCCGTTTGGTTCGGTCCAAGTCGAACTTCCTTGCTCGCGATAAGCCCAATCATAGACGTCAACATTATTGACTGCGCAATTTAGTCTGGCACTGCTACTTGTAATTTGTGTGGCAAATACTTGACTACTGGTTGGGGCATCACAACTAACAGTACTTTCAATAATGTCAAAGAGTACGATATTATCATGATCGTTGTCACCGATTGGCATCCAATCACCGTTGTCAGGTTTGTACCAAGCGATAATCGCATAAGCACCAACATCCTCAGTAATTGTAACTGTGAAAGAGATATTGCTAGATGAAGTGCAGCCACCACATAAACTATAACCTTCTAGAGAACCAATTTCTGCTATAGCATCGAGATCGTCTCCAGCTTGACGGTACAAGTCAATTGCCACTATCCCATTGAAAGTACTATTCCCATTGTTTTTTACTTTAAAGCTGATAGTACTTGATCCCCCCTGAACTACGGGGGCTGGATTAAGACTTAATTGTGTAGCCATTTGAAGTCCTGAAGTTCCACCACCGCCACTTGTCGTAAAGGTCTTGATGGGGGACCAATCACTCCAGGTAGAAGCCCCACAGCGGACCACACTGGCAAATTCATAGGTAGTATTGGGGGTTAAACCTGTGATATTTATGAAGTTTTGAGTCGTACCACTGGGTTCTGTCCAGGTGCTGGTTCCTTGTTCTCGATAGACCCAATCGTAAGCTTGTGCATTGGTTATGGCACAGTTTAATCGCGCACTGGTGGCATTGATATTGGAAGCGGTAACTTGGCTACTGGTAGGAGCAGTGCAATTTGAATTTTCCTCAGTGATTGTAAAGTAAATATAATTGTTATGGTCCGTAGAACCCACTTGGACCCAGTCTCCTCCATCTGGACGGTACCAGATCACAATGACATATTCTCCAGGTGCTTGATCAACATTTATATTAAAGACCAAATTGCTACTGAAGGAACAAGCTGCACACAAAGAAAATTCTTGGGTTACACCCACATTTTCAATAAAAGGAAGTTCATCTTCCTCTACCTTATACAAGGAAGCAAGCACTATTCCCGTAAAAGAGGTATTGGCGGTGTTGGTTAGATTAAAAGCTAAAGTACCTGGCGTTGCTCTGACCAATGGGTTGGGATCAAGGACGATATCATTGGCCAATTCTAAAGAGCCACCACCAGAGCCGCCACCACTGGTACTGAAGGATTTAATAGGAGACCATTCACTCCAGGCTGTCCCATCACAATTTACGACGGATGCAAATTCATATGTTGTATTCGGACTGAGTCCACTAATATCTATGAAATTATTTGGACCATGATTTAATTCCTGCCATTCTCCTCCGGCTATTCTATAGGCCCAATCATATGATACTACATTAGATACCGAACAGTTGAGTCGTGCACTAGTACTGGTGATATTACTGGCAGTGATCTGAGATGAAGTAGGGGCAGCACAAGACTGTTCAATAACGGCATTAATAGCAGCAAGAACATTTGGCAAGGGGCCGATCTTCTGGGAAGACGGAAAGGCTCCGCTGCGCTGTGATTTTCCCGTACTAATTAAGGCGGATCTAATGGCTAAAGGGGTGAGCCGGTTTCCCGTACTACTCTGATATACTGACTGGAGCAGTATCCCTGCTCCAGTTACAATGGGAGATGCGCTAGAAGTTCCACCGAAGACCGCCGTATATTCGTAGTTTCGGCCTTCAGCAGAATAGCTATCACCGTAACCCGTTGTCCAAACCCTTTCTCCGAAGCCTTGCAAATTTAGTCGTGAACCATAATTACTAAACCCTAGCCTACTTCTTGCCGTTGTACTCCCATTCGGTGCAGCAGCTCCAGCTCCTACTATGATTGCACCAGAATCATTGGCGTTATTGAAAGGGTAATGATTGAAATCCCCACGAATGTTGAGGGGGTCATCTAGGTTTTGAGATCCGTTGCCTGCCGCTTCTACTACTATCCTGTTGTTTCCGACAGCTATAAGTATTGCATCATAATTGGGTTTGCGATATTCTACAGCCACTAGGCCAAATTGCCCTTGAGCACTTGGATCATGATAGGGACCAGCAATCTGTTGTTCAATCAGGATGAAGTCTCCTGGAGAAATAGCGTTGGCGGCCTGGAGTACAGCATTAGCAATATTGTAATTATTATTTAGGTCCGTTGCCCCAGCAAATAAAGCCTGGGCAGAAGAAGCGATTCCTGCCGTTCCGGTTCCATTGTTGCGAGAAACCAATTCACCCAGTACAGCCGTGCCATGATCGTCACTATTGAAAGGGTTAGATTCCTTAGTATTACTGACAATAGAAATATTAGGCAAATCTTGGTGGCTGTTGTTGAAATTGTATTCAATATCTACTACTCGCACACCATTACCTCTATTGTTAAAGCTACTGTGAACACCTGTGGCATTTATTCCATCAGTTGCATTAAGGTAGGTTTGAAAGGATACGAAGTTATTAGGTGGGGCATTGGGTAAGGGCATTGGTGTATCCGTGATAGCTGCGTAATCAAAATAAGGCGATTGCTTAAACCTTTGCAATAAGGAGTCAACATTTGGTTCATCCGCCAATTCTACAAAGAAGTAATTCTGCATCTTAGCAATTTTGCGTTTGGCGAGTATTTTATTTCTTTGCACTTCTAGGTCCCAAAAGAGCTGTGCTACCTTCCGAAGACTATCCAATTTTTGACTAGAAAGTCCCATAATCATTTCTGTGTACGTCCCAACATGTAGGAGCTCCTGTAATTCCCGGGGGATGTCAATTTCTTTTAAGTGTATTTGACCATCGACGAGTTTGACCTCCAGTTCATCGATAAATTTGACGCAAATCTTAGTGTGATCAAGAGATTGACTATGACTAGAGGATTGACTTAATCCAGCAAAATATAAAATATGTAACATGGAAAAGGTGACTAGAACGGGGTAGATAACGCTTCTTGACATGAAAAAAGGGTTTGGTGTTGAAAAAATGGCTTGCCCTGCTGGCTATCCAGCAGTTATAAATGAGTTTATTTTGTAAGTAGTGTGAGTTTTGACGATTTGGTAACCGACCATCTGGAAAAAATTTCAAGATTTCGGATTCTTTTAAATATATTAAATTAACATCGTATGTTATAATTTAATATGTAAATAAACCTACAAGCTTGTTCGAGCATTGGTATTTACTGGAAAAACTTGGAAATGGCGGGTCACAAGTTCTTACCGAGTGAGATAGGTGATATTTGAAGATTGTATCTATTAGGTAGGAGAGGGGATTAGTTTTTTGGCAGCGAAAGTTACGATGACTTCTAATCATCTTATATTACATGATACGAATTCAGTCATCTCAAGGTGTTCGTAGCAATTCCTGGCTACAATAGATAGATCATAGCGGCTCTTTGTTTTTAGCGCTTTAGGTATTTTGTTAATTTTTCTAGGACAGCAGTATGGCTAGATTACTGGGAAGCAGAAAATAAATTAAACAAGCGCTACTTAGCGGCTAATTTGACTACCCCTCTTTTTTGCTGCTGTTGAGGCGGTGTTTCTCCTTTCACGATCAAAACCTTGGGTTTTGGTGCTTCTTGCCAAGGTCTTAGGTTCTTATGGCGAGGACCAGTCAGCCTACGATACTTGCGAACTCCTGTTGCGCGATATTGGGTGGCAGCATCAGGTGCCCATGCCTTACGGTGTTTAGCTGCAGGACCTTTGGGTTTCTTAGGACTGACTTGGATGTGGGCGATTTTCCCGGTTTGAGGGTTAGATTTTAACCAAGGTTTGAAATTCTTTGCTCGAGGCCCTTGAAGGTGCTTTGGTGCTTGGGCATAAGTGATGGCTGTCAGGGCAAGAAAGCCCATTACGGCAATAACTTTTTTCATCAAATGGTGGTTAACTTGGTTCAACGTTATTTGGCAGCGCTGTAAATGCTTAGTTTACAACTTCACACCTAATTTAGAAAACCTGCTGATTTTCGAAGCGCTTTTGATCATAAAATGTGTATAAATTTGAAAATTCCGTATTTGACAAGCTATTTTTTAGGACTGAGCTTCTTAGGCCTGTCTGTGTTTGCCTTTGCACAATCCTATCCTCACTCAATCTATACTTATGGAGGATTGACCAGACTGGATACTACCCAAACAGTCATTTATCTCACTTTCACTGGAGGAGATTATAATGATGGACGGAAGATGGTGCAAAGGGTACTTCGGAAGAAAAAAGTAAAAGCCAATTTCTTCTTTACCGGGGATTTCTATCGACTAAAAGAAAATCGTTCCTTTATTAGGGCCTTGGTGCGAAGCGGTCATTATTTGGGCCCTCATTCGGACAAGCATCTATTGTATGCTCCGTGGGAAAACCGAGACTCTTTATTGGTTTCAAAAGCGCAATTTATTCAGGATTTAGGAAATAATTATAAAGCTATGGCCGCCTTTGACATCCAACAAATTGCTGCCCCGTTTTTCATGCCACCCTATGAATGGTATAATCAAGAGATCAGCAACTGGACCGCTGAATTGGGGCTCCAACTCATCAATTTTACAGCTGGGACTAGGTCCAATGCCGACTATACCACTCCTGATATGGGCAAGCGCTATTTAAGTAGCCAACTTATCTTTGATAGCATTCTGGATTATGAAAGTAAGGACCGCCATGGGCTTAATGGTTTTATCCTCTTACTCCATGTAGGAACTCATCCTAATCGAACGGATAAGTTATATCGGCGTTTGCCCAGTTTGATTGACACACTTCGAGCCAAGGGGTATCGCTTTGCTTCTTTACACGAACTATAAGCGAAGTTTTACTCCTTTCTTACTTAGCCCGTTGGCCACTACCAATACTAGAATGGAAAACACAATGGCTCTCAAAAAACCAGGAAGACCAGTATTCAGTAGCGCAGGTAGGTAGTCGAATCCTACTATTCCATAAAAGAACGGAGGGACAATGTACGTTAGAAGAGGGTTTTCCCCAGCAGGCTTAAGGAAGTTGGCCCAATTCTTCACCCCTTGTACATCCACTAGCCAATAGATGAAGGCATATAGCAAGGCACAAATTCCTGCGCAATAGAAGACCCAGGCTGGAGTGGCGCCGATTTTTGATATGCCCCCCAAGGGATCGGTAAGATAACCACCGATTAACAGTAAGATTCCTAGAATAACCATATTACCTATCCCTTTTACTTGATCCGCTTTTCCAACTTTTTGCGGGATTAATAACCCACAAAAGGTGCCACTAAGTACGATCAATGCATGAGCCAGGTGTCCGGATTGCCCGCCCAACCAACTATTGGCAAGTAAAGGTACTTCAGCCCTAATTCCTAGGAAAAGAAGAGTAACCAAGGCATAGGTGATCAGGAGGCCAAGTTTGTTTTTTTGACCGAGCACAAATAGGCTAATAGCGATAAGATAGGCCCAGCCAATTAATCCTAAAATTCCCCACCAACTAGGCGTCATCCCACTTAGATTATCTCCCTCTCCTTTGCGATATAGGAAATACAAAGCTATCAGTATTAGAACCCCCACCCCTTGTAACAGCAGCGTTTTGTTAGTCTTTTTCCCCGCTGCATCTTTGGGATAATGATTCCAGATTAGAACGGCTGCGATGTATAAAGCAGGGGACCAAATTTGTTTAGGAATGAGATTAGCTTCGGTATTCATCTCAGCAGCGTTGACCATGTAGACACCCAAAACTAACAACCCGATTGTTCGGATCAGAATATGTTGCCAAAATGCCCAAGTGCTGGACTGAGATTGTCTGCGTGCTACTGCGAAGGGAATTGACATGCCGACAATAAAGAGGAAAGCAGGAAAAACTACATCCACGAAGGTCATGCCATCTACATCAGCTGCTACATGTTTCATCCAGGCAGGAATATCACTAACCCCAGCTAAATCATTGACAAAAACCATCATGAAGATGGTAAGCCCTCGGAATATATCGATTGATAGTATGCGCTTCATCATTCTATAGTTGGCTAAGTAAGATCATCATTAAAATCGCATCTGCTGTGCCATCCATGGTAGGTTCATTAGTGGAATAATCGCCTATGTCATCATGATAGACCACAAAATCGTTTTGAAACTCCGCAAATTCATCCGCTTCATGGAGGACCAGTCCTTTCAAGTAGTTGTGAATGGTAGCAAAGATTGGCCCATCGATTAGACCTCCAGCCGGGGTTTCACCCTGCAAGGCACGTGGAGGAATATGAACATCTAAGGGCGTTTCACCTCCTTCGGGAATGCCGGTGAACATGCTTGTTCCCCATGGGTTTCGACCCAGCAGCCAATCTCGATGAAGCAGCATCAGGGAATGGAATTGTTGATCTCCCGTCATTTTTTCGTACAAAAGTACCTGTGTTACGAAATTTGTAATGAGATTACTGGAGCACCAGAGAAAGGGGACGCCAATTTGATAATTATTAGTGGTGGAGCGGGTCAATACCTTCTGGATGTTAGCTCGATACCAAGCTGCTAGCTGTTGGCGGATCAGCTCCGGAGCAATAGGATACAAAGCGTAATGCCCCATGTTCATAAAGGGATAGAGTTCATAATGCATCATCGTATCTCTAGCCATCCAACCATCGTCCTTGATCAGGTAAGCATAGTGAATAGCATCCTTCAGATAATGATCTTCTTGTGTGAGTTTGAAGAGCTCAGCAGCTCCCCATTCCATGTCGTCAGCCCAAGTATTTTCATTGTAGCGGTAGGGTGCTCCAAAGGAATTTCCTTGCTGGAAACCTTCTTTTGCTTTTCCCAGTTGGAACAATTCGATAGCCGCTTTCCGACAGCGAGCTGCAAAAAGCGAATCTCGTCCACCGCTTTCCCAAACCCTGGCACCTAAAGCTAGCGCAGCTGCACAACGTCCTGCCAGGTTGGCCACGCCAGTGGACTGACTTTTCCACTTTCCCAATCCCTGCGGTTGGCCATTGGCAAAATAAGCTGCCCGATAGGAATTAGGCCCCCAGCCATACTCAGCATTGTCCTTGTGTGGATACTTGAAGCCACGATGATCCCGGTCGTCAGCAATCTGATGGATCAACCAATCTGGTTTGGGATGGAGTTTTAGGATCCAGTCCAACCCCCATTTGGCTTCATCTAGGATGTCTGGTAGGCCATTTGCTCCTGGGTGCCCAAGGGCGTCCACTTGATCCTTGAAAAAAGCTGGCGCCTCAAGGAAGGCCAAGAGCATCCGAGCTGTAGCATTGGAACTGGTGATTAAATATTTCAATTGATCTCCTGCATCATGCCAACCTCCACTGAAGTCGAAATAGGTAGAATCAGGAACTGGAGCATAAAAGATCCTACCGTCTCCCTGGTGGCACACTTCATCAAAGTAGGGGTTGTAGCCACAGCGTTGCTGGCGCATAAAGGCAAGCATGGCCGTTTGATGACCTTGGTACCGCTTCTGATCGATTTGAATCAAAGGAGATGTTGCCTCGCCATACCGTAGCTGATAAGAGCCCGATTGCTGGATATCGCTAAAATCGAAGAGATATTGTTGATCAAATTGCCCCCAAGCCCGAGATTGAAGTGCAGTTGTCGGAGCTGTAAAAACGACTTGATTAGTCTTCGTGTTTATCAACTCCACCTGGCCCTTGACAGGTGATTTTGACATTAACAGGGCAACTTTTTGATCCGATGGCTGATAGCCCAAAATATTAAAACGAAAATGTACATCCTGACTCCAAAGTATAGAAGTCCAGAGAAGGAATGGTAAAATCAATCGCATAGCTTGGTTTGTCGTTTTGCTTCAATAGTCTGCAAAGACTAAGACAATATACTAGATCAGCGGCTGTAAATGAAGAGGTGCCGAATTAAACAGGATCTTTTATCCCTACCGCTTCGCCAGTTGATCGATTTGGATTGTCTTTGTTTAAAGTGGAAATTCTTTCTGTTAATGACAATAAATTCGAATTAGTACTCGTTTTCCTTTTCCCCAACAGATAAGCCTTTCAATTTTTTCTTCTTTTGTAATCTTTAGCGTCTTAATAGCTTCTAATCCATTACATGAATTCCCCAGACACGTTCGCCTAGGTATGCATTTCTATGCTATAGTGGTAGACATTTGAGTATGATGCTCAATGGCTGCAATTCTATGAATATAGAACAACATTCTGCTAGGCTTCTAAGCCATTTTAGGGTTCTAGATATCATTAATATCATCTCTTCCTGACTAAGAGATGGGGAAGATTGTATTGTTTAACCAAAATCATAGAAGTATGAAAAACTTCAGAATGTGCTATGTAACAAAGCAATTACCATTGTTTTTACTCCTTTCTTTCCTGAATTTGGGATGTGATAAGGATGTTCCGACTCAGTTGGACGATTTTGAATTGAAAGAGACAATTCCCTTGGAAATAGCAGACTTCCTGGAATGTAATGGTTTCGATATTGAAGAGGGGTATCTACAGGATGGATTTATCATGGTCGAAGGAGATATTGCTTTAGACAAGCTATCGCTAGAAGAAGCGATGCTTTTCGAGGCGGATCGTCCTGCACTTGAAGGAGAACTAGATGTTCGTCAGAATGCTGTAAACCCCAATTTGATGGTGGCGCTTAACAATACCATAAACATTCCCTTCTTTATTGATGATTCTGTGGAGGATGATGTCGATAATGGAGGTTTATGGGTAGATGCTATTGAACTGGCGGTGGACCGATGGACTGATATTACTCAATGTCGGATCAGCTTTACGGAAGTCAATAATCCTACCACTACTGGCATTAATTTTCATTCTGATGAAGACCTTGCTGCTTTACCCGCTTGCTTGGAAAACTTACCCTTTAATGTGATTGCAGCTGCACAATTCCCTGCCACTGGACGTCCTGGTCGATTTATCTCGATCAATGTAGACGATGTGGTCAACAATAACAATGAACGGATTAGTACTGCCATGCATGAGATTGGTCATGCCCTTGGGTATCGGCATGCAGATGCACTTGGCGTTGAGCCGGTTACAGGGGGTGGCGCATGCGGATTCAATGGACTCAATCGCCTCGATGGAACATTGTTTAATGATCAGAATTCAGTGATGACAAGTGGAGCTAATTTCCCTACTACTTTCAGCTCCAACGATATCAAGGCTGCTCGCTATGCTTATCCAGAGACCTATTCAACGCCCAGTGTCTATAATCATACCGTAACCAGCAATACCTCAACAACTAGAGTAGTAACCTTATATGCGAATTATTCTGGAACTTATCCGTATCATATTGTGATAGAGCGCCTGGCTCCATGGAGTTCTTTTCCCATTGACCGACAAGTATTTCAAAATGATCTATCTCCTTCTATTGTAAGTCCAACCGGGATCTGGAATTTCAGAGTTGTCTTTGAAAATTATGGCACCTTGAGTCTGCCCTCTTTACCGGTACAGATTAATGTGCAGTAATAGAAGCTAGTGGGACATCTTGGGTGCCCTAGTACATGACGCTAGAAGCCACTTCAATCATATATTTCATATCTGGCAGAGAAGTGATGAGGTGGTTTCTAGTTGCTTCAAGGCAATATTAATCTTATGGCATGAATTTTTCAGACCAGTTAAAACTAATGCAAAGGCTTCACAATTTGATTACCCGAAAAAGTACAGGCTCTCCAGGAAAGTTAGCCATCCGTCTACAAATTTCACGTGCCTCTTTGTTCAGGTATTTGGATGCTCTACGGGACTTGGGAGCAGTTATAGATTATTGTAAATAACATCAAAGTTATATCTACCTGGAACCCTTTACTTTTGCATTTTAATTTTATCGATGGAGAGAAGCCTAGGATTTCTTTCCATAACATGTCGGGGGCTGCTTTGCTATAAGGATTAGATTTTCTTTAGACTGCAACGATTCCTATTGATTTGACAAATTCTGATTACTGCTACCTCGTCTTAGCTTGCTCAATGACTCGCTCTAAGCTCTTCTCGCCCTTCACATAGGTGTCCTCAAAATGGGCAAGGGCACTTTGAGAGATTCCTGCCTTAAGTAGCGTTTCTTTAAAGAAGTTGTAATTGCTCAAGGTATTCTTACTATTAATGACTTCTCTAAGCCAACGCCAGGTCATTTGAGTGCCAACTTCTTTTTCAAGGGCAGTTAACAATAAGGGGATATATCTATAGCGGTAAGTTTGGTTGATTTGCTCAGCAGATGTAATTTCATGCAGAGGGGGAAAGGTCATAGCTTTTACTTCCTCCGAATAGTTTTGTATCACTGCATGGTATTCCTCTTCTCCTACCAGCGTATGAAGAGCCTGAAGAGCAGCGTATTCTGCCATTCCTTCCAAGAAGAACCACTTCAGTTCAGCGTTTGGGACAAACACTTCTCCAAAGTAGTAATGTGCTAACTCATGAGCAATATAGCCGATGTCGGAGGAACGCTTGAACTGATGGGTTTCTTTGTCAAAATAGCTACTCAGGGAATTAGCTTCGTTCCCGACAACCATGATAGAAGGGTAGGAGACAAACATCCACCCCCAATTATTACATGCCGGACGACTTTCTATATAGGATACGGATCGACCGTAATTCAGGTCGAGCTTTTGTTCATAAAACTGGGTGATTTTGTTGGTCCATTCCACTAGTGTGGCTTCAGCTAGGTTAGGTAAATGGGTGTTGATGAAGTTGATCTTCTGTCGCGCCTTGAATTCAAACGACCCCATTACTAGCAAAAGTGGGACGGGCGTTGCTGTCGTAAAACGATATCGATTGGCCTTGACGGGTGAGCTCCCATTTAAATAAATGCTGGAGGTATCTTCTGATACAATTTCTAGGTCATAAGTCACCTTATTTAATAAGACGTCGTTCTTTTTGTCATAAATTATAGGATACCAAGCGGTCTGTTCAGATGCACGAAGGGTATTGTCGATAAAAACTATGTTTCCTTTCCAATCTGCACACCAGCCCTCCACCTTCTTGCTATCTGCTAGTACTGGAAAGGCCCCGGTATACTTCAAACTTAACTTATCTGTAAATATTTGTGCATTACGCTTGGTGTCTTTTAGCTCATATTTAAATACCTCATATTGCTCCGCATTGTATTCCCGCAATGGGGCATAGGTGACTTGCTCGTTAGCATTTGCAAGCCGCTCAAGTGTGAAACCTGTATTTAGCCAAATTGAATAGTCTTCTAAAGTCGGGATGTTTGAAATAACTAGATCTGCTTTGATTGTTCCATCTTTCATCGACACTTGCACTGTACCTGAAATATGAGGGTCGGTAGCCTGCGAAAATGTGTACTGTGCTGATAATAAAAAGATTAATGAGAGTATTATCTTGAGTAGCCCAATTTTCATAGCATCCATTTTACCTAGAGGACGTACGCAAGGCTAAAACTGTTACACTAGCTCACAAAACTAAATGAGAACTACAGGCGATACTGTAGTGTCAACCATAAGGCACCCACTATTTATTTCACTATCGCTGGCAGAATGTATTGTTCTACAATCGTTTCGGGTTGTTGAAATTTTCCATTCCTAAAATTCCCAGAAGTGATCACTATGACGGACTCCAAAGATGGAATGATGAAAATATACTGTCCGCCGGCTCCCCTGGCTTCGATGGATTCCACCTTTTTGTTGCCTACTTGATACGTTTTATGCCACCATAGGTACCCGTATTCATTCTTGTCATTGGTGTTTTCTAACTGCAAGTATTGCTTAAAGGAATCTTCCACCCACTGTTCCGAAATAAGTTGTTTGCCCTTCCAACTGCCTTTATTCAAGTATAGTTGCCCGAATTTCAGCATGTCTCTTGGGGTGAGGTACATCCCTCCACCAAAATAAGGTGTCGTTCCGGTATTTTCTGTTTGGATGATGTAGTTAGTAATGCCCAGTGGAGCTAGCAACTTCCGATCCATATACCATTCCAGCGGTTCTGATAGGCGTGCAGAAAGACAAACACCCAACAAAAATGGGTTCGCAGATCCGTAAAAGGCATGTGTCCCAGGTTCGTTGATCATCGGAGCTTTAAGTACGGTCTGCAGCCAATCATTCGAGCTTTGATAGCTCCCCTCCGAAGCAGCAGATCTCCGGTCAATACCAAAATCTATTGCATCTATTCCGGAGCTCATCGTTAGTAGATCTTTTATCCGAATCTTAGCTTGGCGTGGGTCTTTGATGCGCTCGGAAGATGCAGGTAGTAAGTCGAAAAGAAGTTGATCTTCATGTTCAATCAGTTTATCATCAATGGCGATCCCAGTCATAGCAGAGGCGATACTTTTAGAGGCGGATCTTTGATCGTGTGGTAGGTTATGGTGATATCCATCGAAGTAGGCTTCAAAGGCAAGCTTCCCTTGTTTGGCAATTAAGACACTGTGAGTATTAACCAGTAACTTTGCGTCAATGCTATCTATCAATCGGTTCAAGGGCGGCGCTATAATTCCGGCTTTTTTTAGCGTAGTAGTTGGCCAACCATGTTCAATTTGCCTTGGCTGCTTGATAGCTTGCGAAGCGCTTCTCGGTATTCCAAATTTCCAGTCCGTTTTGGAACGAGTCAATCGCGTAGTGGCGATCGTGCTTTCCGCCAATAGAATGCGCAAATCAATTTCATCAGCTAAGAGTTTGGCGCTAAACTTGAGTCCGGTCTTGAAGTCTCGGAAAAGAATTACCTCTTCTTGTTGGGTGAAATCGGCACACCAGGTTCCCGTAAATCGCTGATCTCCGAAGAAAGGGTAGAAGGCAAAATTTCCATTCTCATGGATTTCTACACTCAAGAAAATAGATCGAGATTTTAAATCCTCCACCATAAATGGATTCCAGGTCCCTATAAATGTTGAGTCTTCACTTTTTGTTAGCTGGATATGGTACATCAAAATGCCAGATTTTATGAAACCGGTCATTTCCGTACCTTGATCGTTTAAGATAAAATCAAATTGGGTGTCTTCATCAAAGCTATGGCTAATGCGATTTGGGTCAGTGGTACTGAAGGTGTGATTGATTGATGTAATCGGGCTAGTGAGCGAAAGCTTATAGGAGGAAGGAGATAAGTGTTCAAGCCGTAAGTCAAAATGGAAGAGATGTGAATCGATTAAAGTCCCTTCCCAATTGCCTTCGTAATCCTTTAGGCTGGATTGGGCAGAACCTGAAAAAATGGTTAAGGAAAGAAAGATGATTAAAGTACACCGTCTGATCATATGCTGAAATTTATTGGCCTGCTAAACTCTAGTTTCGTTACCCGAGAATCACCACTAACTGTTTTCGTGGGGGTATCGGGCATTAGAGCAAGTACACATCCTGTGATTGAAATTATGCACTAAAGCCGGATTAATGATTGAGACCCAAATTAGGCCATTCACTATAGAATGGATTGTATCAGATTAACATCAACTTGTAGTTCTTGTCTCAAAGCCTACGCACTGACTTCCTCAGATTGAATAGAAGTTATTCCCGCTGTAGATTCTGCTAAGCCCAAAAGTTAGAGATAAAGGCCAACCAGATAATTGGGCACCAGGCCTCATAAGAAGCCGTATAATTTGCTTACATTTCGAGTATCATTCATAAATCACTAGTCAATGAAAAAACTTGGTCTAATCCTCGGGCTATTGTGTTTCCTTGGTACGATGGTACTTCATGCACAGGAAACCTTCCCTCGAAACGACGTCAAGGATGAACGTTATGGTGCGTTTGCCTTTACCAATGCCACCATCATTGTCAACGAAAAAGAGACAATAGAAAAAGGCACCTTATTAATTAAGCAAGGTCAAATTGAAGATGTTGGCAATAATGTCCGAATTCCAAAAGGATACACTGTTATTGATCTAAGCGGCAAGTTCCTTTATCCTTCTTTCGTAGATATCTACACCAATTATGGTCTCCCCAAGCCAGAAAGGAGTCGTGGCGGCGGCGGCTTTGGCGGCCCAGAGCAAATCCAAAGCAAGACCAAAGGAGCCTACAATGCGAACGAGGCCATCAAATCGCATTATAATGCAGCGGACGAATTTAATGTGGACAATAAAGGTGCCGCAGATTTGCGGAAGGTGGGTTTCGGTACGGTACTAACCTTTAAGTCTGATGGTGTGGCAAGAGGATCATCTGCTCTTGTAACACTGGGCGACAAAGGAGCAAATCATGCCCTTTTGAATGATAGAGCTGCGGCTCATTACGCTTTCAGTAGAGGAACCTCAACCCAATACTATCCACGTTCACTAATGGGAATGATCTCCCTGTTGCGGCAAACCTATCTTGATGCGGAATGGTTTGGTAGCCAGACACCCCGTCCCTTCTCAGATCAAAGCTTGGAGGCTTGGATGGATTTGCAATCGCTGCCGCAAATCTTCGAAACAGGCAACTGGATGAATGCTTTGAGAGCGGACAAGGTTGGTGACGAATTTGGTGTGCAATACATCATCAAAACCTCCACAGATGCTTATCAAAGACTAGCTGAGCTTAAAGCTACGGGCGCACCGTTAATTATTAGCGTGAAATTCCCAGATGCGCATGATGTTTCAGATCCCATTGATGCACAACGCGTATCCCTGGAAGACATGTTGCACTGGGAACTGGCTCCCACCAATCCCGGGAAACTGGAGGCCAACAACATACCCTTTGCCATTACTGCTGATGGTCACCGGGGGGCAAAAGGCTTTATGGCTAATGTGAGAAAAGCGATTGAACATGGATTAAGTAAAGAGATGGCGCTTAAAGCCCTGACAACCGTACCTGCCGAGATGGTTGGAGCTTCTTCCCAAGTTGGAGCTTTGAAGAAAGGGATGTTAGCCAACTTTCTAATTACTAATGGTGAAATTTTTGATGAAAAGACGGTTATTCACGAAAACTGGATACAGGGGCAAGCTTTCCACTTTAAATCTTTGGAAACAGAAGATTTCAGCGGGAAATATGCATTGAAAGTAGGGGATAGTGATTTTGAGATGGAGGTGAGTGGTAAAGCCGGGAGCCACAAAACGAAATTAGTCATCAACGACAGCACCAATATTGATGTCAAGGCCACTTTTACAAAGGAGTTGCTAAGCTTGAATTTCAAATCTAAACCAAAGGGGAAAGAGAGTATTCGACTTTCTGGCTGGAGCACTGCTGATGGTTGGAAAGGTAAAGGTCAAATGGAAGATGGAAGTTGGGTGGCGTGGTCCGCTAAACGAACTGGGGATCTAGAGTCATCGGACCAGAAAAAGCGACCTAAAGGAGGAAAATCTGCTGACAAAGCTTTGGGTAGTGTACTTTATCCTTTTATGGCCTATGGTTCTTCAACCCGCCCGCAGCAAGAAAATATTTTAATTAAGAATGCTACTGTCTGGACCAACGAGAGCGATGGGATTCTTACGAATACAGATGTGTTGCTGCAAGATGGTAAAATTGCTCGAATAGGAAAAAACTTATCAGCTAGAGGAGCTAAGGTCATTGATGGGACTGGGAAGCACTTGACCTGTGGTATAATCGATGAACATACCCATATAGGCGGTGGTGGAAATGAAGTTGCCACAAATTCAGCGATGGTGCGCATCGGAGACCAAGTCAATTCTGAAGATATCAACCTCTATCGCACCTTAGCAGGTGGAGTCACCGCAGCGCAAGTCTTACACGGGTCGGCTAATCCTATAGGGGGACAGTCCGCCCTGATCAAATTGAGATGGGGTGCCGCTCCGGAGCAAATGAAAATTGAGGGTGCTGATGAATTCATCAAGTTCGCACTAGGAGAAAATGTGAAGCGATCCCGATCTCAGAATTCGCAACGTTACCCACAAACCAGGATGGGGGTAGAGCAAGTATATGTGGATGCTTTTACGGAAGCCAGAATGTACGAGCAAGGCTGGAAGAATTATGAAGCATTGTCTCAAGCAGAAAAAGCAAAGACAGTTAAGCCAAGGAGAGATCTAGCCGTCGAAGCCATATTAGAGATACTGAATGAGGAGCGCTTCATTACTTGTCACTCCTACGTACAGTCAGAAATTAATATGTTGCTCAAAGTAGCAGAACAATTTGATTTTAGAGTGAACACCTTCACACACATTTTGGAAGGGTACAAAGTAGCGGACAAAATGGCTAAACATGGTGTCGCTGCCTCTACTTTTTCCGATTGGTGGAACTATAAGTGGGAGGTGCGCTATGCTATTCCCTACAATGCAGCCATCATGCACAATGAAGGGGTGCTTACTGCTATCAATTCTGATGATGCCAATATGGGTCGACGACTCAATCAGGAGGCTGCAAAAGCCATCAAATACGGTGGTGTTTCAGAGGAAGATGCCTGGAAGATGGTTACCCTAAATCCGGCCAAGATGCTTCATTTAGATGATCAAATGGGTAGTATCAAAGTAGGTAAGGACGCTGATATTGTATTGTGGACAGATCACCCCATGTCTGTGTATGCTCGAGCAGAAAAGACGATTGTTGATGGTATCGTCTACTTTGATATCGCTGAGGATAAGGAACGAAGATTAGCCCTACAAAAAGAAAGAGCACGATTGATCCAAAAGATGGTTGGAGCCAAAAAAGCTGGCCGCCCAATGAATAGAATGGGATCGAGTGAGGCCTTGGATATTCACTGTGAGGATGTTTTGGGAGAACATCACTTTCACGAAGGCCATGAGTAGTAGCTATAAGGATCTTCAGTCTTTTGGCATTAACTAAAATAGTTATTTGGCAATAGTTGCCGGAGCTACATAAAACATTAGCATGAAAAAATCAATATATATTCTAGCCCTGCAATTGCTCTGCATCGGGATGCTAGAAGCACAAGTACCAGTCCCCGCTGCTGATCAGGCGGGCCCCATTTTGTTGAAAGGAGGCTTTGCCCACTTGGGAAATGGTCAGGTGATCGAAAATAGTTTAATCGGTTTTGATAAGGGAAAACTGACCCTGGTCGCGGCGGCAGGCACTACAGTAGATGAAAGTGGCTACACCGTCCATGATGTCAGCGGAAAGCATATCTATCCAGGCTTCATTATACCTAACAGTCAGCTAGGTTTGGTTGAGGTCTCATCCGTACGAGCTATGACAGACAATTCCGAACGAGGCGCCATCAATCCGAACGTTCGATCCTTAATCGCCTACAATACGGATTCTGAGCACCTACCGACAATGCGGTTTAATGGTATCCTGATTGCGGAGGCCACTCCCAGCGGCGGAAGAATTTCGGGGACTTCCTCAATAATGGAATTGGAAGGCTGGAACTGGGAAGATGCATGCCATACCGCTGATATGGCCATCCACATGAATTGGCCTGCCCGAATGAATCGCAGATTCGACTTTAACACCTTTACCGTTAATACCATTCCTAATAAAGATTACAGTAAGCAAGTCGCCGAACTAAAGACTCACTTTAATGATGCCATCGGCTATGGTAACATGGCCCAAAAGGAGACTAACTTGAAAATGGAAGCCATGCAAGGGCTTTTCGATGGCTCCAAGATCCTTATGATCCATACCAATGCAGCTAAAGAAATGGTTGAAAGTATCCGAATGGCTCAGGATCATGGTGTGAAGAAGATTACTTTGGTTGGAGGAGCAGATGCCCTCATGGTGGCTGATTTCCTAAAGGAGAATGATATTCCACTTATTATTCCTCCAACGCACAGTCTACCTAACCGTACAGATCAAGCCATCGATCTTCCGTATGAGTTGCCACATTTGTTGACAGAAGCAGGAGTACAAGTTAGTCTATCCCATACCGGAATGTTGGCCAATTCTAGAAACCTACCTTTTTATGCGGGAACCGCTGCTGCCTACGGCATGGATAAAGAAGAAGCATTGAAGACCATAACTTCAAATACGGCCAAGGCCTTAGGTGTAGATGATCGACTTGGGACACTCGAAACGGGCAAGGATGCTACGCTGTTCGTATCCGAAGGGGATGCGCTGGACATTCGTGGCAATCATTTATTGCATGCTTTTATCAGTGGAAAGCAAGTAGTACTCCCCAACAAGCAACAAGCCCTTTTTGAGCGTTATTCGGATAAGTATGGGCATAAGAAATAGAACTGCTTAACACTTATTTCCCTACTGAAAACATTCGAAGTGGTCGTTTAATCTACTGACCTAATATAGGCGATTCAACTAGTTGGTTGAGTCGCCTGTATTTTTTAACTACTTAGATGCTCTTATTGATTACTAGTACGCAGCACGGTATATAGCCTAAGTTTTAGAGGGTCGAGCCCTTGGGAAACTTGGTTTAACTAGCGAGTTTTCTTCGGAGGTGGATTTATTTTGAAATTGGGACCTCAATTAAAGTGCTATATGGAATACCACCAGTCAGGGCTTCAAAATCCATTACTTTCCTGAAGTCTGTTCCATCTTTTCTAAGGTGAAAAATCACTCCCTGATTGAATTGGCCACCGAAGCGGGTCAAGCCCCAGAGTAAATTGTTGCTTTCGACCAAATTACCTTCAGGGAAACGACCGTTTTTACAGTCAAAATTATGGACTGTTTGAAAACCTTTTCCATCTGGGTTAATATGGAAGATACTCCCACAGTTGTCATCTCCTCTCAAAGATACCATCCCCCAGAGTTTACCCTGACTTTCAATCAAATCTCCTAAAGCAGGGTAGGGGAAATCATAGTGTTTCGCAAAACCTTTTCCATTTGCTAAAATACTATAGACACCTCCCTCATTGTTTGCGCCTCCTCGGGCAGTCATTCCCCAAAATCGCTCATGACTAAAGAGCAACCCACTCTCTGGCTCACCACCATTAGGTTTATCGAAGTCATATACCGTTCTGAACTGGGTTCCATCGGTATTGAGGTTAAATATGACGCCCATATTATTATCGCCTCCGCTGGAGGTAGTTCCCCAAAACTTTCCATTCTGTACTAGCAAGCTGTTGCGTGGGTGAGCTCCATCCGAGCCTTTGAAGTCATATACTTTTGTGAAGCTCCGCCCATCATAATCAATATGGAAAATTACTCCGCGATTGGCAGCCCCTCCCTTGTTAGTCATTCCCCAAAGCTTTCCCTTGTGATCAATCAATTCGCCATATGGGGTACCACCATTGGCGCCATTAAAGAGGTGGATTATCTCAAAACCCCTTCCATTTGTATTGATTTTGAATATGGCCCCATGCCCCCCTTCACCGCCTGCACCATCCTTGCCCAGCGTCATGCCATATAGCGTTTGATTCGCCAAGGTTAAACTGGCAAAAGGATAACCACTACGACCGTCAAAATCGTGGACCTTAGTAAAACCAGTGCCATCTGATTTGATGTAGAAAATGGTTCCTGAATCGTGCGCACCTCCACTTGAGGTGACACTCCACAAGTTCATTTCTTGACCAAACCCGATAGCATAGGAGAATAGAAATATCAATAAGGGGAAGGGGTAGCTGACAATATTCATTTGCTGTAATTTAGGCCAAAACATATCGCCTGCTATTCGAAAAGGGAAAAGCAATAGTGCGACGAATTCCGACTTAATGAAAGACCGGAATTCGTCATACTAGTTGCATAGACCTCTATGCACTATTCACTCACTCTGCGTTGAGTGAGTTCTAGTTTTATCTTTTCTACCTGACTGTCATCTAATTTGTACCAGAACAGCAGTAGTGCAGTTAATAAGTACAGGGCCCCAGGGATCACAGAAAAAGACATTTTTATTGCCTCGATAGATTCAGCAGTTTGTTGAATAGCCTCTCCGTCATAGTTGGCGATCGTTAAGAGCCAACCTGCTAAGCCGACAGCAATCCCTCCTCCAATCTTTTGGGCAAAAGTAGTAGCGGAGAAGAATAGCCCGGTTGCTCGTCGACGATTCTTCCACTCTGAAAAATCGGCCGTATCAGCGATCATCGACCATAATAACGGAATAGTAGGAGCGATCGCTAATTTTGAAAGGATATTGATGGTGTGCAGCATATAAAAATCGTCTTTTCCGGGTAGGTATAATGCCATTGTTAATAGACCAGAAATGGCAGAACACACCAGGTATACATTGCGTTTTTCAAACCTCTTAGTCAAAGGCCCTGCAAACAAGACGCCTATGATCAGTGAAACAGTGGTTGCTGTGTATAACAATGTTGCTCCGTTTTCATTGCCCACATAATATTTGAAGTATTGGTTAATGACAGCCCCCTGGATATTAATCAATACAAAGGTGATAATACCCAATACAAAAAGGATCAACCACGCCTGTACCCCAAACACATTTTTAAGATCTTCTACTAGATTGGATTTTTGACTTGTGGGTGGCTTTATTCGTTCCTTAGTCAAAAAGAAAGAAATAAAGAGTAGAATGGTGCCCAGGATGGCCATGATAATGGCAATGAATTGGAAGGCAGAACGCTCATGCTGAACAATGATATCTTTTAGTCCTCCTGATGAATCCAGGAGCCTTGCCTCACCCCAGTTGTGCTCTTGTATGAAGGCCAAGGCTTCTTGTGGTAGATTTACACTTTGGGCATACAAGAGTACATCATTCATGATCAAGTTGTTCTTGAATACCATAGTGAAGCTCACGATGAACATCCCGATGAATCCTAGAAAAAAACGATACTGATTGAGTTCTGTGCGTTCGGCCGAATCGTCGGTCATCACACCAGATAGCGCAGAGTAGGGGAGGTTTACAGCTGTATAAGTGGTGCTAAGCAACAAATACATAATAGTTGCCCAAATGATCTTTCCAGATTCATCAAAATCGGGTGTTGTGAACAACAAAACTAACGAAATGCCTAAAGGCACCGCAAACCAAATCATATAGGGCCTAAATTTGCCAAATTTGGTGTTCGTTCGATCCGAGATAATCCCAATCAGTGGATCAGAGACAGCATCCCAGACTCGTGCAACCAGCATAATGGTACCGGCCATCGCTGCCGATATGCCATAAACATCAGTGAAATAGAAGAAGAGAAACATCCCCGCCATGTCCCAGGCAAAATGACAAGCTGTGTCTCCCAGTCCATATCCTAGCTTTTCTCGGAATGATAATTTAGGTACATTAAACGTCATAAAAGTTTCATTTTGTTAGTGGTAGCAATGAGCAGTTCTCACACTTTATAATTTCTTCAAGTCAGGAGGTTTTCTTGCGTCAGGGATGCTAGTGTTTTAAGGGCGAGTTCCCCCAATATACACATTTGCTCAGTGTTTTCTTTCCACAGCCTAAATCAAGTGCAAAGACTCCGAACAGATTTTGGTGATCTTTCGACACTGCTTGATTATGAAGTAGAGCTAGGGTTTGTATTGCTGGAAGATATTGCTAATGGGCAGCTATTAGCGGATCATTTCGTTCCTCCTCTTGGCTACTTTATAGCTAATAACCTTTCTGCTAGGAATGTTGCTTTACTGGGCGAGGGTACCGATATGCGATATGAATATTGGGGCGTGTCAAAAAGCTTTCCTGGGTTTTTACCTATGTCTGACCAGATTTGGATGCCCAATAACCCTAGTTCAAATTCCATTCCTTGTGTGAAAATAGAGACCTAGGTAAACGGAACGCTTCGGCAGGGACAGACCACATACAACATGATTTACACGCCCTTACAAATGCTGCGATTTGTACAGGAAAAGTACCCTGAAACTCCACTTAAGAAAGGAGATATAATTTTGACCGGTACTCCTGGAGGGGTAGCTATCGCGACGCCTAGAGCTTTAGTTCGATTAAGCAATCTCTTAGGCTTCGATCGCTACAAGAAGCTTTCCATTAGGTTGAAGGGAGATCAGTCCCTCTTTCTGAAGGGAGGCGATGTAGTGGAGGTAAAAGGAACTGGCTTGGGGGCTGTTCGTACTAATCTTATCTTGGAATAGATGTGGTTCTGATGTAGAAAAGACATTCTGCAAATGCTATAGGTAAATATAAAGGATGGAATTGAGTACCTTCATCTCCTCATTCATGGAGCAGCACTACGTATAGCTAGCTCCGGGCTTCACTAACAAAGTAGGTACTGATGTTGAAAAGAATCCTCTATACTTGTATCTGGCTTATCTTGGCTAGTTTTACCTTGCTGGCTAATTCCAAAGGAGAAGAAGATTATTTGGCCCGTTTGGTCATACCCATTAAATCGGCATTGGATGATGTCGAAGAACGTCCCAATGGTACCATTTACTCCAATAGTACGGATTTGGAATTGAGCTATGACAGCGACAATGGCAATCAGAAGATCGGTTTGCGATTCCAGGATGTGCCGCTACCAAATGGGGTGCAGGTACAAAAGGCCTATATCCAATTCACAACCGATGAGACCACCAGTAACCCGACGAATTTGACCATTCGGATTAGTAATGAAGACAATGCGGCCCCTTTTACCCTAGCGAATAACAATGTTGGATTGCGCCCGCTTTCCGGACAAGCAGTGAATTGGGAACCTCAGCCCTGGTTTACAGAGGGAGAGCAAGGGGAGGATCAGCAAACCCCTGACCTCTCCGGCTTAATTAATGGAATTATAAGTCGGCCGGGTTGGGAAAAGGGCAATGCCTTGGCGCTGGTAATAAATGGAAATGGTACACGTACAGCTGAAGCATATGAAGGGGACCCAGTGTCAGCAGCTAAGCTGGTTTTGGAAGTGCTTTTGCCCACTCCTCAGGAACCAGCAGCGGGCCTCGTTATTAATGAATTGATGGCGGCTAATGCTTCTATTTATGATGAATTTGGTGAAGCAGATGATTGGATAGAGTTATACAACGGTAGTTCAGAGTCGATTGATATCGGAGGATTATACCTCACAGATAAATTAGACAGATTAGATAAATGGCAAATTGCTGAGCCTCAAATTATTCCTCCTGGAGGTTTTGCTTTGATTTGGGCAGATGATGATGAAGAGCAAGGCGGAAATCACGCCTCTTTTAAGTTGTCAGCGGATGGAGAGGCCCTTGCCCTTGTACAAGGTATCGGAGAAGAATTGGTCGTCCTAGATCAATTAGAATTCGGAGAGATGCCGATTGATGTTTCGTATGGTCGATTGACCGATGGGGGGGAGCCTTGGGTGTTTTTTGCGGAATCCACACCGAGTACTTCTAATAATGGGCAAGCTAGATTTCTGAATGCAGATATCGTTTTTTCACTAGCGGACGGCATGTACTTTGGTACACAGCAATTAAGTATGGAGACTAGCGAATCAGGCGCAAATATTCATTACACCTTGGATGGCAAAACCCCATCGGAAGATGATCCCATTTATCAAGGCCCTATCAGTATACAGACATCTAAGGTGGTTAACGCTCGGGCTTTCAAACCTGGTTTTGCAGGCCAAAAAACAACAACTGGCGTTTTTTTGATCAATGAATCAAGTGATGTCCATCACTTGAATATTCAATTGGACCCAAAATACCTTTGGGATAGTCAAACAGGCATGTATGTTTCAGGTTCTAATGGCGTGACAGGTTTCTGTAGTGATCAACCTCGCAATTGGAATCAGGATTGGGAATACCCAGGGCAAGTCACGCTTTTTGAACCAGATGGTCGCCTGGCATTCAAAGTGAATGCCGGTGTCAAGATCGGAGGCGGCTGTTCCCGCGGAAATAAGATGAAGAGTTTTAATTTCTTTCTACGAAAGGGGGAGTATGGAGATGAGAAAATTGAATACCAGTTGTTTGATCAGCTGGATATCACAGAGTTCAAACGGTTTAAGGTGCGGAATGGAGGGAATGACTATAATCAAATGCTTTTCCGAGATGCGGCCATCCATGAAATGGTTCGTGGGCAATTTGATATGGACATCATGGCGTATCGTCCCGTCCAGGTTTTCTTAAACGGTACCTACTGGGGGGTATATGGGCTTCGAGAATTCTTTAATGAGGATTATATCGCTGCCCATCATGATGTAGATCCCAAAAATTTGGACGTCATAAAAAATCCCTTTGCACCTTGGCGAGAAGTTAAGGAAGGCAACAATGTCGCTTACATTAGTCTGCGCGACTTTATAAGTGAGAATGATTTGAGTCAAGCAGCCAATTATGAGCAAGTGCTGGATCAAATTGACATGAATGAATTCCTTAATTACTTTATAACCCAAATCTACCTTTCTGCCTATGATTGGCCAGTAAATAATATGCAGATTTGGCGTGATCGAGACAATGGCAAATGGCGTTGGATGCTCTTTGACTTAGATGCTACCACTAACTATGGGCAATGGAGCCGATCCAATGCTTTTAATAATACAATAGTTCACGCCACGGACCCGAATGGCCCTACCTGGCCGAATGGGCCAGAAAGTACATTGTTCCTGCGAAAATTGCTGGAGAATGATAATTTCCGAAGTGAATTCATTCAACGGATGTGTACCTACATAGAATTGGTATTCACCTTGCAAAGGGCCAATATGGTTACTACCCAAATACAAAGTCAATTGGAGCCACTCATGGATCGTCATATTTCTCGTTGGTGGAACAACTATTGGCAATGGGGGGGGAGTAATCCTTCGGGTGGGTCGATCAATACCTGGAAAGGCTTCATCAATAACTTCAAGGATTTTTTCGTTACTCGTCCAGGTTTTCTATATACCCATTTTGATAACTATTTCAATCTAGAGGATAGGGTAGAGTTGACCTTCAATGTTTCGGAGGAAACACCCGGAGCGGTGGTGCTTCATTCCAATGAATTTGCACTACCATATCAATATACCGGCACCTATTTTAGCGCCGTTCCGATTAAAGTAAAGGCGGTACCCAAGCCGGGGTATATATTCTGGAAATGGGAAGAAACTGGAGAAACTGCGGCTGAAATCACCTATCTCCCAAATGGGAATGCGACCCTTACTCCATTATTTGTTCCAGCAGGACCTTATATCACAGAAGTACATTACCAGCCAGTCGAAGGCGAAACCTATGAGTTCTTGGAAGTACATAATGCTACCCATGCTGCGATAGATATCAGTGGCTATACGTTTACCAGCGGTGTATCCTTTACCTTTCCCGCAAATACAATAATCAACCCGGATGAATACATAATTGTGGCCAAAGATGCGAGTTTATATGCGCAAGCTGCTTGTCAGGTATTTGAATGGGAAAGCGGCAAACTAGCTAATGAAGGAGAGACGATCACCTTGCTTAACGAAAAGGAAGAAGTAGTAGACGAGCTGACTTACGCACCAAGTTCTCCTTGGCCTAGTACAGCTGCTGGGGAAGGCCCTTCATTGCATCTAAGAGCCGCCTATCTCGACAATGATTTGCCAGAGAGTTGGGAAGCAGCTATTGCCGGCGGTACGGCTTGTTCGATGGTTCTAACCGATGCTCAGGATCGTGATGTGCTTACGCAGGCGAACTGGAATATTTATCCTAATCCGACACAAGATAAAGTATACATTGAATTGCAAGGCCAGGCCTATACAGCTTGGCAAATTAGTTTATATAATTCGACTGGGCAGCATGTGGCGGAACTTCAATCTAGTACGCAGCAGATGATGATCAATTTAGAGCATTTACATCCTGGCATTTATTGGATTCGATTAACGCATCCTGCTGGCCAGTCCGTTAAAGCTTTGGTGATTGATTGATGCTTGTTTCGTGTTTGACGTCCTATTAATTTTTTATTATTAGTATGTCATATACGATAAATTGCCGCTTTTTAGTTTAGATTAAGTATTTTGGTGGAAAACAGTAAGCATGAAACGGCTGACCACCAGGACAAAATTATTGTATGGATTAGGGTTCTCTGCTCGAGGAATAAAGGACGGGCTGTTTCAATTGTTTCTTTTCTTTTATTTCAGTCAAGTGTTGGGCCTAGATCCAGCTTTGGCGGGCCTTACTACTTTTATCGCTTTACTCTTCGATGCTGTATCGGACCCAATCGTAGGCGTGATCTCAGACAATTGGAAATCCAAGAAATGGGGACGCCGACATCCTTTTATGCTCTGGTCAGCTATTCCAATGGGAATTTTCATTTACCTCTTATTTATTCCCCCGGCTGGATTGGGACAGATGGGGTTATTTTGGTGGTTGACGATCTTTACTATATTGGTGCGGCTTTCACTTACCTTCTTTTTGGTTCCAGGCATGTCATTGGGTGCGGAGCTGACGACAGACTATGAAGAACGTACTTCAGTAACGAGTTATCGGGTAATGTTTTCTGGCTTTATTCCTGCCTTTATTATCATCTTTGGGTTACTTTTCTTTTTCACATCAAAGCCAGGAATAGACAACGGGATGATGAACGCTGAGGCCTATCCTCCTTTTGCGTTGCTATGCGGAGTCCTAATCATTCTGAGTATTTTTATAAGCACTTACGGAACAAGAGATACCATCCCTTCCTTGCCTCAAAATCAGGGACAAACTGAAAAAAACTCTCTCAAGGAACTATTGAGACGATTTGTAGATGCTTTTAAATTGAAATCCTACCGGAGTTTGGTGCTATATATTATGGTGATCTACATCGCTATTGGGATAGGTACGGTTTTTATTCCCTATTTTATCAACTACTATTTTGCTTGGTCTGAGAAAGAACTGGCACTATTGCCAATTGCCTCTGGCTTAGGCGGTCTGATTTCCCTCTTTCTGGCCCCTGCCTTGGGTAGACGATGGGATAAGAAGAAGGGGGTGATGATCGGGACTTTCCTATTAGCCTTATTCTTTAGTTTACCTTATACTTTGAAAGTGTTTGGCTTACTTCCACCCGATGGAACTCCTATTATTTTGCCGTTCTTTATTCTATGTACAACTATCGGGTACACCTTCATTTTTGTGGTATTCAGCCTATCTAATTCCATGATGGCGGATGTAGCAGATGAATATGACCTATTAACAGGGCAACGGGAAGAAGGTCTATTCTTCTCAACGATGTCATTTGCCTATAAATGCACGGTGGGTCTTGGCTATATGTTTGCTGGAATACTTCTAAAACTGATCGCTTTTCCCACGCAGGTAAGTTTGAAGGATGTCCCCGTAGATAAATTGGAGTGGCTGGGTATCATAGGAGGGCCAGTACTCTTTGTACTATATACTTCCGCGATTCTCTTTGTACTAGCCTATCCCATTTCCAAAGCAAGATACAATGAGATCCGCTTACAACTCAAGGATCGTACGAATCCCTAGAATATAATGTTATGACTGCTCCTCAATGCTAGCTAGGAAATTCTGCCACATGACTTTTCCTTTTTCTGTAAGATAGGGGTAACAAATTGCGTAGTTAGCCTCAAGCCCTTTTTTCACAATATCTCCCTCCATCCCAGTAATATTGGCTTGCGAGAACCAGAAATGATTGTTGATCCAGATTTGTCTTGCTAAGGAATCATATAAGCCTGGGAAGTCGACGGGTGGCGCGATCATAAAGCCTTTGCCAACGGCTAGAAAGTTGAGGTTTTTGATAATTTGGATAGCCTCATCAATCTGTTTTCTGAGTTGATCTTTTAGTTCGGGATAACTCTCCAGGATATTGTGGGTATTTAGATAAAAGAATTTGAAGCGCTCCTCGAACTCAAAGTAACTTTTTCCAATCTCAAGTCCTTGACCATCTTTGGTAAGTAGGGTATTCTGACCATAGACTTCTTCATTAAGTACTTCCCGTAGATAGGTTATGACAGCTAAAACCAGATCTTTTTTAGTGTGGAAATGGTAATTGAAGTTACTGAGACTTATTCCTGCTTCTTTTGCAATATCTGAATTACGTGCGTTGGCCAGACCTTGTTTATTGAACATTTCAATGGCGGTCAGGATGATCTTTTTTTTCGTCTTATTCATAAATCCTTTTGATGGGGTAACAGTTCGAATGGTTCCAGTGATTTTCACAGATATAAAATGCAATAAATCCAAACTCTATCCAAATATTTGAGTGATGTACTTCTGAATTTGTCCTTAATTTGTATATCGAATATAGTTTGTTTTATATTTTTAATATTTCAAATATGTTTTTGATCAATTTGAGACGACTTTAGCCGGAAGTATTATGGAAGAAAGTATTCATGTAGTCATCATCGGAACGGGTTTTGCCGGATTGGGAATGGGGATTTAGCTCAAGGTACTAGGAGGTGAATTATTTGTTATCCTTGAAAAGGCCTACGAAATTGGTGGTACATTCTCTCAATAAGACTTATCAAGGTCGTTTCAAACGATTTCCCGCCTACCATTGGTTTTGGCGAATGTTTACCTACTGCTCTGAACAGGTCTAATACATCAGTTGTTATCCCCCCTTGCAAGCTAGGAAAGTTGTACTGAATGGATATATAGTAATAAAGAGATGCTATTGAAGGTCTTTCATCTTCTATAATTGGCTTGACTTCCCTGGCTTCATCCAAACTTGCAACTCCCAGAAACGAGAATTATATTGCATTCGAAAAGACTGTGGTAGAGGTGCAATTTCATTCTCACCCAGTACTCAGAGAATCGTATAGACTCAATAAAAACCACCAAACCGATGAATTACTCCTATCCAAAGGCGTTTCTGCCTGTTGTTTTCTTTTGTACAATGATTCAAATTCAAGCCCAAGAGCTGCCAGCGGCCTTATCAACTTTTGAAAAAGAATTAAGTACGGTAGAAACCAATAAAATGACCTACCAACATGCTTTCAGTTTTAATACAGAAAAGCCTTTCAATGTGACGCTTTCCGTTAGTAAGCAGGGCAAGAAAAACACCGAAGATCTCGAATATAGCTTTAATCTGGCTGATCTAAACCCAAGACTCATCAGTTGGAAGGCGAAAGGCGATGTGATTGAGTTCAAGGTCCAAACAGAGAAGAAGCAGAAGTTTATCGAAGTCACAAAGAATGGGGACCCTCAGAATTATGACAGTGAAATTATTTGGTATGCTTCCTCTTCTGACAATGCTAGAGCTATGGAGAAGGCGCTGGAGAATTGTGTTGAATTAGCCAAGCCGCTTTTTACGACGGAGCTAGAAGTGGCAAGTTATCCTGAAGGCGTAGACTGGTTGCTGAAAAATGTAGAAGCCGTCACATTCAAGAAAAACAGTGTAGACCAACAATTATCAAAATTGGATAAGTACTCCACTGTTTTTGAATTGATTACTATAGAACAGGATAAACAAGAGGAGCGAATTTTCAATATGGCTGATCTTCGGCCTTCTTCTGTACGAATGGAGGTATCTGGTCAGCAGGTATCCATCAATGTCAAAACGGAGCGGTCATTAAAATACATTACAACAAGTAAAGAAAGCGAAAAAGGTAGTTACACTAATGAATTAGATATTTTGGTCAACTCTATTGAGGATGGGCGCTTTATGGCTGATGTTTTGAGTAAAACAATAACGTTCAGTCAAGCACTGAAAAAAGAAGAGGAGTTACAAATTCAATCCCTAGAAGAAGGCTTCAGTCTGGTTCAACCGCTGGTAAAAAAAGCAACGAGCAGAACGGGAGAAGTGAGTCAAAAGTTGATAGAGAATGCTTGTAGTACTAGTTTGCAGCGAAATGGTAAGGAAAGCGAAGAGTTTGTCTTCGACTTTGCGGATCTAAACGAACAAACCGTTGCCATCAAAATATCAAGTAAGTATCTGACGCTTGTGGCCAATACGAACGAAAAGGACCTACTTATTCAGGAGTTTAAGGATGGAGAATTGAGTAAGTACTACTATTCCTTAGCCATCGATCTAGATCACATCGAGGAGGCAAAACAACTAAAAGAGGTGGTAACCCAATTAATTCCACAATGTGCCAATACCCGCACCTTCTCATTCCCGGAAACGGGAACTGATGGCGAAATATTGGCTTGGTTGTCAGAGCATATGGCTTCCTTTGAAACTAGTACTAAAGAGTATGAACAAACATTAGAAAAGGCAAAAGATGATCCTTGTAGTTTGGTTTTTACGCAAATAGAGAGTACCGAAAAAAAATCTAGTACTGAAGTGTTTGAGTTCAATTTAGTTGATATTGATCCCAAAGACATCCAATACGCTATTAGGAGCAAAGAACTAGCTATTTCTATCGAAGCGGATAGTAATCAGAAATATATCAAGCACTATAAGGATGATAAAACAGATGACTACGTCAGTAGCTTTAAAATCTACTTCGATGATATGGAAGTTGCGAGGAACGTCAAGGCAGCCTTTGCAACCATCGCTGAAGGATGTAAATAATACTTACACTAGTTGTGAATGAAGCAGCTTTCATGAGCCCAGCACATCCGGCCTTTTACGGAGATATGAAATTGTTGCCCACCCGAGGCTTCATCTGGCTGCGCGCCATAAATCATGACATAACCATATAGTTTATGTGCTAACATAGGAATAACTTTTCTATCGAAATCTGGTTTAGGACATTTGCCGCTGCCGATAATCGAGGAGCGGGCTGGTTTGGAGGTGGGTTGGTAGCGGCCAGTAAAAGGCTGACAACAAATGTAACAGGTATTTTGGCTTAGTTCAAGGACACATTTCTTGTTCTATTTACCACTAAATGGAACAATGCGGATTGCAGCTAGACTGTAAAAGATTGATTGTCAGTTATGGGGAGCTTATGGTCTCTCTAGCTGTCTAATAAATTCTTCCAAACTCAGTTCGCGTGACAGGCCCAACTTCTGCCGTAAGCGATAGCGAGATGTATGCACACGATCGACGGAGATGCTGACTAGCTTGCCCATGTCTATATAACTTCTTTCACGTTGACTACTTCGATCATGTCGCAACTCCTGTGTTTTTTAGCGTACAACTCAGGATATTAATTAGATGGTTCATTCAAAAGAAGGCCCCTGTGGAGTTTTTGTCTAGTTAATTTTTACTGTTTTTCCTACTAATCTCGCCAATTTTGACCTGGTAATCGATTAGCAATAGTTTTCACTTACAGTATAGTTTTTGAATAAAAAGAGCTTGTGAAGGATTGTTAATGTCGTATTCCCAAAGGGTTCAATAATGTAGAGTTAGGAACCAATGTACAAATGCAGGATGAAATTCTAGTGATTGCATATGGTGGTATGAAGCAAAAGAGGTAGTGGGGGCAATGGCGACCGCCAAATCCGGAGATACTTAATAAACCACTACTTCCGACTTAGGGACCTTTCGGCCAAGCCTGAATGCAGTCGTGAATGTACAGGAGAGCAAAGGTTGCCCCGGAGAACAAGCCAATTTTCAGATTCTTGGGGAGGGGTGCCTTCATCGATAGCTTTGACTCCTTAATACATCATAAACGAGACTCCTTTCAGGAATTAAAGGTAGCCAACCATAATATCCGAATACGTACATCTTCATCGTCCCCGCTCTATGGATGAAGATATGTAATACGCCAAAGAACAATCAATGAAAAATCACCAACTTTTTATCAATGGAAAATGGGTAAACGGGAACAGTCAACAAACGGATAATATTATAAGTCCTAATGATGAAAGCCTGGTGGGAACCGTGCAAATGGCTACACAGCAGGATGCACTATTGGCCTTACAGGCTGCCGAAGCTGCGCAAAAAAACTGGCGTCACCTGCCCGCCCGCCAAAGAGCTGACCTTCTCCGGGCTTTTACAAAAGGAATACAAGAACATCGCGAAGAACTGGCAGCATTGATTACTAGGGAACAAGGCAAACTCTTCAAAGTTGCTCAATTTGAAGTCGATGTGGCCTGCTCTTTCATAGAGTATGCTTGCGAATGGGCACGCCAAATCGAGGGAGATATTATCCCCTCAGATAACCCGAACGAACAGATTTTGATCCATAAAGTCCCCAAAGGGGTGGTGGTTGCCATTACCGCTTGGAACTTCCCGTTGGCACTGGCCGGTCGGAAGCTAGGACCGGCCTTAGTCACAGGTAATACGGTGGTCTTGAAACCGACTTCTGAAGCACCTCTTTCCGCTTTAGCGCTTTGTGATATTGCCCAAGAGGCAGGCATTCCTGATGGAGTGATCAATATGATCACTGGAGGGGTAGAAGCAGGTAAAGCGCTGGTAGAAAGTCCGATTACCAAAATGATTACCATGACGGGTAGTACTCCTACCGGACAGGCCATTTTTCGTTCGGCCGCCAAGAATCTGACTCATGTGCAGTTGGAGCTGGGGGGGAAAGCCCCTTGCATCGTTTTTGCCGATGCTGATTTGGATACGGCTGTTGAAGGAGCGCTGCATTCTCGCTTTGATAATTGTGGGCAGGTTTGTACTTGCAATGAGCGGATGTATGTCCATGAGGATATCTATGATGAGTTTATGAATCGCTTTATGTCTCGCGTAGCAAGCTTGAAAATGGGGGATCCGATGGATCCAGCTACAGATATAGGACCAAAAATGAATGCAGCAGGGGTAGAGCACTTGGAAGAGTTGGTGGCGGAGAGTGTGGCTGCTGGAGCAAAGCTCTTAAGTGGAGGTAAGCGGCCAGATGGCTTAGCATTTGCAAAAGGTTTTTGGTATGAGCCTACGATCTTGGAGGATGTGCGGCAAGACATGCGTATTGTACATGAAGAATTGTTCGGTCCGGTTTTACCAGTGATCCGATTCAAGGATTTTGATGAAGTAGTTGGCTATGCCAATGATTCTGATTTTGGTCTGGCAGCGATAATTTTCACCAATGATATGAATAAGGTTATGCGCTTGAGTGATGAGTTGGAATTTGGAGAAATCTATATCAACCGAGGCCATGGTGAGCAACACCAAGGTTTTCACAATGGCCTTAAACTCAGCGGAACCGGTGGAGAAGACGGAAAATACGGCTTGGAACAATACCTAGAAAAGAAAACGACCTACATCAAATACAAAGTTTAAATGAGCACAAAAATAAAAAACATCGATGTTCAGCTTTTTCAGGTGCCACTTCCTGAAGTGCTTTCCGATGCAAAGCATGGAGACCATACTCATTTTGAACTAGTCACCGCTACCGTATATCTAGCTGATGGGAGTGCCGGGACAGGGTATACTTATACCGGCGGGAAAGGAGGTTATGCTATCAAAGCTATGATCGAAAGGGACCTGGCCCCCGCCTTATTAGGTCAAGAGGGAACTGATATTGAAGGCTTGTATGATTATATGGAATGGCATATCCATTATGTAGGCCGTGGAGGGATAGCTTCTTTCGCCATCTCTGCGGTGGATATTGCCCTTTGGGATATACGTTGTAAGCGTGCAGGAGAACCGCTTTGGAAAATGGCTGGTGGAGCGGACAACAGCTGTCAAGCTTACTGTGGTGGCATTGATTTGCAATTCTCTTTGGAGAAATTATTGGCCAATATCGGGGGATATCTGGCAAGTGGTTATAATGCGGTGAAGATCAAGGTTGGCCGGGAAAAGTTGGAAGAAGATATTGAGCGAATCGCGGCTGTACGTGCTCTAATTGGCGACCCAATTACCTTCATGGTAGATGCTAATTATTCGATGACGGTGGAGCAAGCCATTGCAGCAGCCAGGGCTTTCGAGCAATACAATATTTATTGGTTTGAAGAACCGACGATACCTGATAACTATCGAGGGTATGCCGAAATTGCCGAAGCTACGGGCATGCCATTAGCCATGGGCGAAAACCTACACACCATCCATGAATTTGGTTATGCCTTTGAGCAATCCAAACTCTCTTTCATCCAGCCTGATGCTTCCAATTGTGGAGGGATTAGTGGTTGGTTGCAGGTAGCGGCCCTTTCGCGGCAATACGGCTTACCTGTTTGTTCGCACGGCATGCAGGAGCTACATGTAAGCTTGGTCTCTGCTCAAACTAATGCTGGTTGGTTAGAGGTCCATAGCTTTCCCATAGATCAATATACTACTAGACCTCTCGTAGTGGAAAACTTTCGAGCTATTGCTCCAGATCAAGTAGGGGTAGGCGTTGAATTTGATTGGGAAAAGTTAGCTCCTTTTAAAGTGGGCGCTCCCTTGAAATGTAAGGGAGTGAATTAGATAGTTGGAACAATATAACTACTAGTACAAGTCAAACTGAATAACTAGTCCTGTGGACTAACACGAAATGAGTGAACAAAGCGTCAGGACTGTCTTCGAGCACTGGACTCATCAGAAAGCCAAGCAAACAAAATAATGAGGATCCATCATAGCATATTTGGGAATATCGAAGGTGAGCAGGTCACCTTATACACCTTAGATAACGAAGCTGGAATGCAACTTAAGATCATGGACTATGAGATTACAATTGCTTCCATATCAATTCCTGGCGAGGATGGGCAAAGGGGTAGAGCCGTCATGTGGTTATGATCGTTCGGAAGACTACTTTTCTAAGGTGTATAGAAGCAACGCCCCACTTTTGGGCTGCACGCTAGGACGATATTCGAGCAGAATCAATGATGGCCGATTTCAGGTTGCTGGGCAGGCCTATGAAGTGGCTTGCAATGATCACCCGAATCACTTGCATGGTGGTATTTGGAAAAAATAGGAGAGCATGACATGATCGATAAAATGAAAGATGGACTTTTTTATTTTGGAGCGCATTAGGATGAAGTGATAAGATTATTGGTGATCTACCTTAGATAAAATAGGGATATTTCACTGTTTATCCGGCTGTAACATTGATAAAATGAGTAATGTAAATGACAGAGCTTTGGTCTCCATTTTTTACCTTTCCCATCTAGATGATCAGAAAGCAAACTAAATTGCAGACGTACTATGGCCTAATAATCTAAATCTTTACAGATGCGACTGGTATTCCTTCTAACACTATCATGCAGCCTACAGATTTTTCTTCCTGCACAACCTGCTTTTCGTGTCCTCAACTTTCAAGGAGATAATGGCTTCCAGCACGACTCAAAAGATGAAGCCTTGCAAATGATCAAATTGCTGGGGATCAAGAATGATTGGGAAATACGTACTACCTCCGACATAGCGGTATTTAAAGATGATCAGCTTAAAGACTTTGATGTTTTGGTGTTTAATAACAATTGTGGCACAGATGGGCCGATTTTCGATGCAGAAGCTGCTCAAGCTTTGCAAACTTATATCAGAAATGGAGGTGGCTTTGTGGGCATTCATTGTGCTGGTGCTATTTGGAAGGAAGCCGAAGGTTTTCAGGATTGGTACGCTGGACTTATTGGTACGACGCTGGTTGCACATCCTGAAGTGCAACCCGCTACATTAGATATAGAGAATAGTTCTCACGCTGCAACTGCCCACCTGCCCAGCCGTTGGGATATGAAGGATGAATGGCACATCTTTTCCAGCAATCCACGCGAGAAAGTGAATGTTCTCATTTCCCTGGATGAGGATACATACACAGCAGACGATGGTCTAAAAATGGGAGGAGATCACCCTTTTACTTGGTACCACTACTACGATGGTGGCCGCTCTTTTTTTACTTCCCTCGGACATGCGGAGGACACTTATAAGGACGCTAATTTTCAGAAGATGGTCGAAGCGGGTATTAGATGGGCCGCTGGGTTTCGAGGAGAGGCGAGGTCTTTCACGGATTACGGCCTATTGTTAGATTTAGATGCTGACCAAGGGGTTAATACTGAAGAAGGTGATCGGGTCATCCGTTGGACCAACCAGGTTCGCGGAGCAATGGCCCAAACCTTCGAACCGCACGATTTTGGATTGCGGCTGCGCAAACCTGGATCTGGTCGGCCATTATTGAAAAAAGCTTGTACAGATTTGAATGGTCATAATGCCATTTCCTTTCAAGAGGACGAGCTGATTAATGGAGCGGAGGACGCTTTTGATTTCTTACTCAAGGGCAGTGGCTATACTTGGCTAACCGTGATTAAACCCTATACAACGGCCGATCCAGCAGGGAAAACCGAATTTGGACTATATAGACTAAAAGATGTCAACTCTTTTATGGGTAACCTTCGGAATGGAGGGCATTATGAAGATCTTTGGGGTTGCTTCGATGATGATCTCACAGTCTGGTGTGGTTCTCGTTCTGGTTTGAGTTTTGGGCGTTTTGATGAAAACAATCCGAAATTGTCAGGTCCAAAGTTAGCGCCTAATAAATTCTATATCATCGCAGCTAGAATGGGAGCAGGAACGGGAACGGTAGATATCGAACTCTTTGTTGATGAGTCTAAAGCTATTGCTAGTGTCCAATACCCCGTTAACCCTAATGCAAACCCCTCCAAACTGGCTATTGGTACAGAGAGAGATGCTACTAACCATCCAGGTTCGGAATCATTTGATGGGGAGATTGCACGCTTACTCATCTATGAGCGTCCCTTATCAGATGAAGAGATGAAGGAGGTGATGCAACAACTCAAAGAGCGTTACGGCTTGGAGTAAAATTGAAAAACTGTAATTGAATGTGTTGGGAAAATTAATTCATATGGGCAAGGATATAGTTTTAGCTTTCTTTTTGATGAACTTGAGCTATAGTGGTACTTTAAATAGATTGCCGATAATTGCTGATTATCAGGAACTTAGTGAGGCGGAATGGCAGGCGGTTGATACCTCTCGATTGCAACTGTCCTGGGTTTGTACTGCCGCTTTTGAGAAATTAGAAAGCACCGTCTATGATTATAAGCGGGATTGCATTTATGTTTCCAATGGGAAGCAATATGGCCCTGGGAAAGATGGCTTCATCTCGAAGGTATCCTCAACCGGACAATTGATGGAACTACATTGGATACGGGACTTAAATCGGCCGACGGGAATGGCTATTCATCACGATCGACTGTATGTAGCAGATGTAAATGTACTTCTCATCCTTGATCTTACTTCTAACATAATTCTAAATCGCATTGAAGTTCCAATGAAATATGGCCTTAACGATGTAGCCATAAGTAAGGATGGGACGGTCTTTGCTACAGCTTCTGCCATTCATGCGGTTTTGAAACTAGAAGGGCAGACATTGAAGGTTTGGAAGCAGGATAAAGAGCTACTCATGTGGGCGAATGGAATTCAGGCTTCCCCGGAAGGCTTATGGGTAGGAGGAGAGCATGCTGTCCAGCTCACCTTTGAAGGCGAAATTATACAACGCCTTGCTGTTGAACCGCAAGTGCGAGATTTCGAGGGTATTGCCCCGATCGGAGCAAATCGCTTTCTTGCAAGTACGGTGGAGAATAGTGCGCTGTATTTGATGGACGATGAGAAATCTAGCCTGCTTTTGCAAGCTGAGGGTTATTTTGGCGACCTGGAATTCATTTCGGACAAGAATAAATTGATTATAGTACAAGGGAATCATCAGAAAGAAAGTTATAGTCTTCATTGTTACTATTTGCGGTAGAACAAGGCTTATGAGCTTGAGCCTGACCCATCTTCCCATCTTCAATGGCCTGAAAGCCCAGCAGTTCTTTCTCAGGACTGCTATAACTTTATAGGACTGACAATTTTCTTTTTGACCAATTACCCGAATCCATTGTTATGTCCAGACAAAATGCCCTCAGTTTTATTCTGCCTGCGATGCTACTCATCATGTTCGCTTTCCAACCTGAGTCCGTTCCAGGAGGACACGAAGTTTTAGTTGAGCATTTTCATCAGTATGTAGATGAAGGCGTGCTACCGGGTACCGTCATTTTCTTAGAACAAGATGGTGTTTTGTCGAAGGACGTATATGGTTATCAGGATGTTGAAAAGAAAGTGCCAATACGAGAAAATAGCGTCTTTAGATTGGCTTCCATGACTAAACCCATTCTTGCAACCGCAATCATGCAATTGGTAGAACAACAACACATTAAGCTCGATGATCGGGTTTCCAAGTATATTCCAGAGGTGGCTTCTATGTCAGTCTATGATGGTACGTCTGCAGGTGTGAAGCAAAACAATGCCATGACGATTCGGCATCTTCTATCCCATACTTCGGGAAGTACGAGCGGGCTTGATTTTAGCGCCGCAGGCAAGGCTGCTCATCAATATATAGCGCAACAGGAAATCAACGACTTACCTTCCTTAACCCAAGCAATTTGTGGGACACAATTGGCTTTCCAACCCGGAAAAGGATGGGCATATGGATATAGCAATGATCTCTTGGCTGCTGTGCTTGAGCAGGTGACCCAACAGTCTATTGAGCAATATTTGGCCGAAAATCTTTTGCGACCCTTGGAAATGGATCAAACCCGTTTCCAGGTGGCAGACAAGAATCTATTTACCACCGTGTATGCGACTAAAACCGAAGGTGGGCTAGAGGCCATTGAGACTGCTGCGACTAGTAGATATACGAATGGGAAGAATTTTGGGAGAGGAAATGGAGGTTTGGTTAGTACGGCAGGAGACTATTTGAACTTCTGCCGCATGCTATTACAAAATGGGGAGTATAAAGGAAAGCGAATACTTAAGGCTACTTCTATTGAGTTGATGAGAAAGAATGCAATACCCAAAGAATATTTACCCTTTCAGGTAGCAGGCAATAAAATGCTAGGGCAGGGGTATGGCTTCGGTTTTGGTGTGGTCGGAGAACAATCCCCGTTTGGAACAGTTGGTGACTTCTATTGGCCAGGAGCACTCTATACTTATTTCTTCATTAGTCCAGAAAATAGTGCCATCGGAATTTTCATGACCCAATTACATGATAGAAATAGAATGGGAATGATCTGGGACTTCCATAGTCTTGCTACCCAGGCCCTGAACTAATCTTGTTTAGATAACACATCATATTGTAGGTCTTCGACCTGGAATTTGGCATAGCAAAAGTCTCCCTCTGTCAGGTTCCAGGAAACTTCTGCATAGAAGGGAACCTGCATGCCATGGATGAGGCGATAATCTTTACAATGGGTAGTCCAACCTTCTAGACGCTCATCGTCCATATAGCGGTAGGTCGTAAAGTGGGTAATTTGACCGACTTTATTAAAGTGGAAAACGCCTTCCGCCTTAACATGTTTATCATTGTAAATGATTTTGGCACTATGGTCATCTATTGCTTCCCAAGCAAGGGTTTCAGAAGGCAGGAGGGCGGTTGGATACCAGACTGCTTCGGCAAGCCATCGCAGAAACTCTCCTTGGTTCGTAGCTTCTCCCGCTGCATTTACTACCGGGATTACCGAGAGCAACTTCACTTTTAAATTTCCTTTTCCTTCGATGTACTGATCGACTGCCGAAACCCAAGGGATTTTTCCTAGCCAAAAGAAACCCGGCGGATTTATTGTGAAGTACTCTTCCCCAGTAATAGGACTCCACTTTTGAGTTGGTTTTTGCCTAAAATAGCCTGTGTGCCTCAACTGTGCGTATTGAATGTAGTTTTGCCCATCCACCAATGCGTATTCGAAGTAGCGTTGAACAGGATTGGGTAAATCTTGGATCAATAGTTTATTGTACACTTTGGGGCTTCCATTATCTGCGGACCGTTGGAGCCTTGCTAACCCTTTCCGGACTTCCTTAACTCGGGCTATTCTGCCAGAGATTGCTAAGGTGGCTATGATTAGACCAATAGCCATCAGTAGAGCACCTATTTTTAACATTTCCTGCTATTGTATTTGTTAACCTTTTCAAAGGTAGAGTTTAGTTCCACTAGAAGGCCATGACCTTCGTCACGGCAAAGATTGACAGAGATCAGCAATGGAACTCAGTTCACTACCTTAGCTTTGAATCAATCCAGCAGCTGTCACCGTAGACTAGGTAATAGTACCTTGAAAATTATGACGATAATCAAACTTTTATTCTAGGGGTACTCACACTATTTATACTACCTTTAGGGGCCAAATTTTAAACAAGTAAGAATGAGGGAAAAACAAGTTCTCCTCCAAGTTGCGATGGAGGTATTTCAGCAACGTCCTGAAAAAGATTGGTACGAGTCTAAAGTAGAGCGGCTGAGCCATGGGGCTTCCCCTAGTCAATTCTATCTAAGTTTTAGCGGCGCAGCGCGCAAAACCTCCAAAGATGCCCTAGTTCTCTCAGAAAGCCAGCAATCGCGGCTTCAAACCGTGCAGCCGGCCTTCAATTTATCTACTTGGACGATAGATGAATTATGTCGTATTGCCTTCATGACCTTGCTCCCCACGGAACAGAATCAAGCCATTCTCGATAAGCTTTTTGATACTGCTGATATGCGAGAATCTGCGGCCTTATTCAAGGGATTACATTTCCTGGAGAATACAGCGGACTTTAGGCTTCGAGCGATTGATGGCCTTAGAACCAATATCACGCCTGTCTTCGATGCGATAGCCCTTGACAATGTCTATCCATCGATTCACTTTGAAGAGGCTCCGTGGAACCAAATGGTGCTTAAGGCGATCTTTATGCAGCGTCCTATTTATCGAATTTTTGACTTCGAGCAAAGAAGAAACAAGACGCTGGCACTGATTCTCAAAGACTATGCACATGAGCGCTGGTCTGCTCATCGGCAGGTTAGTCCGGAGCTATGGCGAGGAGTAGCAGGGAGTGCAGATGAATCCTTTCTTCCTGATCTTACAAAAATGCTAAAAAGTGACCTTCCGATAGAACAATTTGCGGCAGCAAAAGCTATTATAGAAAGTAAATTGCCTGAAACAGACAATCTATTGGCTGAGAATGGAATAGAGACAGAAAGGATACCTTCCTGGGAGGAAATAGGGCTAAAATGGGAACAAGACTCAAAAATCTAATTGGAAAACTAAAACATTACATTTAACAGCTCGCTATCATAAACAAAAACCTATGAATTTTATCGATCCACATGTACATATGATCTCCCGAACGACGGATGATTACGAAGCCATGCGTAAAGCGGGTGTGGTGGCAGTCATCGAACCCGCCTTCTGGACGGGGCAACCCCGTACCGAAGCTGGAACCTTTAAAGACTACTTCAGCAGTATCATGGGTTGGGAGCGCTTTCGGGCTAGCCAATTCGGTATTCGACATTATTGCACTATCGGCTTAAATTCAAAAGAATCCAACAATGAAGCTTTAGCAGAACAGGTGATGGAATTATTGCCATTATTCGCGATGAAGGAGGGCGTGGTAGCTATTGGTGAGATTGGATATGATGACCAAACGGAGGCAGAGGATAAGTACTTTCGCCTCCAGATCGAGCTGGCTAAAGAGATTGACTTTCCCATCATGATCCATACGCCACATCGCGATAAAAAGCGAGGAACCACTCGCAGCATGGATGTACTGGAAGAGCATGGCATGGATCCGACCATGGTGGTGATTGATCATAATAACGAAGAGACCGTTCGAGAAGTACTAGACCGAGGCTATTGGGCCGCTTTTACTATCTATCCCAACACTAAAATGGGAAATGAAAGGATGGTGGAGATTGTCAAAGAGTATGGTACCGATCGTATCATTATTAATAGTGCTGCGGATTGGGGCGTGAGTGATCCACTAGCCGTTCCTAAGACGGCAGCCTTGATGTTGGAAAGGGGCTTGACAGCGGAAGATGTGCGACTGACTTGTTACCAAAATGCATTAACGGCATATGGGCAGAATGGTGAGATGAAGGAATCGGATTGGGAAGAGGGATTTGAGGTAGATCAAAACCAATTGTTCGAAGGGAATCGAATCCTACGCGGGCAGACGCCTAAAACTGGTAAATCGACTAACATTATCGACAATTAAGAATGGGCAAGAAGCTATTTTATTACATCACTTTGATGCGGCCTGCGAATATAGTGACTGCCATTACAGATATTATTGCTGGGGCTGCCATTGGCGGGGCATTGTTTGCGGGGTCGACTCATGCAGAAAACTTAGGCTTTCTCATCTTTTCTACGATCGGCTTGTATGGAGGAGGAATTGTGTTTAATGACATTTTTGATCTCGAGATAGATCGAAAGGAAAGACCCGAACGGATATTACCGAGTGGGAAATTAAGCCTGACTGCTGCTTATGTTTTCGGGATAGCTCTTTTGTTGATGGGTATAATAGCCGCATTCATTGTTTCTCCAACAAGTGGGAGTATAGCAATAGGCATTGCGCTGTTTGCCCTATCCTACGATCGTTTTACCAAACATATACAATGGCTTGGACCACTTAATATGGGTATGTGCAGAGCAGGCAACTTATTGCTGGGTGTTAGTATCATTCCAGGAATGGTCGGGCAATATTGGTGGCTTGGAATTGTACCAATACTCTTTATCAGTGCCGTAACACTCACCAGCCAGAAAGAGGCTGTAGGCGAAAATAAACGATCTATTGCTTTGGCATTGGGGTTGGATGGGATTATTCTAATCATCCTCTTACTCTTGCGCACTTACACTGGCTTCAACCTGACCATTGCTGCGGCATTTATTCTAATATGGTTTAGTATGAATGCGCTAGCCAAATATAGCGCCATCAGAAATAATACGCCTGACAAGATTAAACGGGCGGTGAAAATGGGGGTTCTATCCCTAATTCCTTTAGATGCAGCTTTTGCAGCTGGATTTTCAGGAATTCTCTGGCTTGGATTGATAGTGTTGCTTCTTTTTCCACTTTCAATAGCCTTGGCCAAGCGGTTTGCTGTAACCTAGATATTCGAAACAAGTATTATGATTAAAACAATCACTCAGGAATTTAACATAGCTTACCAATATCAAATCTACTTCACTGAATCTCTTTTCAAGAACGTTAATCAGGTGCTAGTGGATGTCATTTCCGATAGTAACAATCGTTTGCCGGCAAAATTAGGGGTAGTCATAGATTCTGGAGTAACTCAGCATCACCCTCAGCTGGTAGGAGAGATTCTAGATTATTGCGAACATCATGCAGATAAAGTCTCTCTATGCGGACGCCCGTTGCAAGTACAAGGAGGAGAGACATGTAAAAACACCTTCCAATATGTTGATGAGGTACTGGGACTAATCAATGATGAAAAGATTGATCGGCATGCTTTCATTCTTGCAATTGGCGGAGGAGCAGTACTAGATATGGTAGGATTTGCTGCCGCCATTGGCCATAGGGGCATTGGAATTATTCGAGTGCCTACCACTGTGCTTTCTCAAAATGACTCCGGAGTAGGTGTGAAGAATAGTATCAACTACTTTGGTAAGAAGAATTTCCTCGGAACCTTTGCACCTCCCGTAGCTGTGATCAATGATGCCCAATTCTTGTCAACGCTGGACGATCGGCAATGGCGAGGTGGGATTTCAGAAGCAGTGAAGGTAGCCTTAATCAAAGACTTGGCCTTTTTTGAGTGGATTGAAGCGAATGCACCTCGATTAGCCCAGCGTGAACTAGCTCCGATGCAATATTTGATCCATCGTTGTGCAGAAATGCATACAGCTCATATCGGACAGGGAGGAGATCCTTTTGAAAAAGGCTCTTCTCGGCCTTTGGATTTTGGACATTGGGCGGCCCATAAGTTGGAACAGTTATCCAATTTTGAAGTCTTCCATGGGGAGGCAGTCGCTATCGGTATTTGCCTGGATGTGGTGTATTCCCATTTGTTGGGCTTAATCGATGTGGAAGCTACGCATAGAGTACTTAACTGTTTTAGGACACTAGGCTTTTCCCTTACGCATCCGCTTTTAAGTGCAGGATACGGTTCACATGGCCTAAACCCAGAACTGACGAAGGGACTGGATGAATTTCGGGAACATCTTGGTGGGCAATTGACCATCATGCTACTGGAGAAACTAGGGAAGGGAGTGGAATATCACGAAATGGACGAAAAATTGATTGGAGCGGCAGTCAGATACCTGGAAGAATTTACTATTGCTGAGCCTGCCTAAATCACGGGAACTATGGAACTTCAAAACGGTGCTCACCTAAGTTATTGCACCAATATTCACGCTGGCGAATCCTGGTCAGTGGTCTTCGAAAGCCTAAAGGAATATTGCCTACCGCTAAAGGCTACCTTAAGCCCTGATCGGCGATTTGGGATTGGATTGCGACTTTCCAACGAAAGCAGTGTCGTTTTAGCTGAATCCGCCCATTTGCAAGAATTTAAACAATGGCTGGCTGATCATGATTTGTATGTCTTTACTATGAACGGCTTCCCCTATGGAGCCTTCCATTTTGAGGTCGTAAAGGATAAAGTACATCAACCGGATTGGACAACTCGAGAAAGACTTGAGTACAGCAAAAGGCTATTTGATATCTTGGCTGAATTGCTACCCACCGGCTTGGATGGTGGCGTCTCCACTTCTCCTCTATCTTATAAGTTTTGGCATAAAACGCAGAGAGCTTTGGAGCAAGCCAAGCTGGATTCATGCCAAAATATGATTAAGCTAGCGGCTCACCTGGTGCGCCTCAAGGAAAAATACGGGAAAAGCCTCCACTTAGATATAGAACCAGAACCAGACGGTATCCTGGAAGATTCTACTGGCTTCATCCACTTTTACAAGGAATACCTGTTGAAGCAAGGGAAGGTTCTACTAGCATCCGAACTCGGATGTACTCCTTCACAAGCGGAACTTCATATTAGAGAACACCTTCAGCTCTGTTTCGATGTTTGTCATTTTGCTGTTGGTTTTGAATCCCCAGCTGTGGTGATCGAGGCGCTAGAAGCAGAGGGGATAAGAACCGGTAAGATCCAGATCAGTGCTGCTTTAAAAGCTATTCTTCCGCCAGTTCCTAGTCTACGCCAGCAAATCAAGGATGAACTCAGCCCCTTTAATGAATCTACCTATTTACATCAAGTTACTATGCAGGGCCAAGATGGAAACTTAGCCTATTATCCGGATTTGGCGGACGGTTTAACGCAGCTTGATGACATGAAATGGCAAGAACTAAGAACTCATTTTCATGTCCCCATATTTGCCGAGGATTATGGCCTGCTAGAATCTACCCAAGATGAAATTGTTAAGACACTTGGGCTTTGGAAAAGAGCTCCCTTTACCCAACATCTGGAAATTGAAACCTACACCTGGGAAGTACTTCCTAGCGATTTGAAGTTGGATCTAAGAGATTCCATTGAACGAGAAATGCGCTGGGTATTATCACAAGTACAATAGCTATGAATAAGATTGCCGCCATCAACATCGTAGGATTAAGCAGCCACTTGATTGGAGAATACATGCCAAAGCTGAAAGCTTGGATGGACGAAGAGGCTCAACTGTCTACGATTAATCCAGTACTCCCGGCTGTCACCTGCACCGCCCAGTCCACCTACTTGACCGGAAAGACTCCTGCAGAGCACGGTATCGTAGCCAATGGCTGGTATTTTCGGGATGAGTGTGAAGTAAAACTTTGGCGCCAGTCCAATAAACTGGTTGAGGCCGAAAAGATCTGGGATAAGGCGAAACGCATCAACCCAGAATTCACCTGCGCCAATCTTTTCTGGTGGTACAATATGTATTCGACGGTGGACTACTCCGTCACCCCACGCCCACAGTATTTAGCTGATGGCCGTAAGATGCCCGACTGCTATTCCCATCCCGCTTCCTTGCGCGATGAACTACAGGATAAGTTAGGCACCTTCCCGCTCTTTAGTTTCTGGGGGCCAAACACTTCTATCAAATCCAGCCGTTGGATTGCTGATGCAGCAAAGCATGTTTTCGAAAAGCATCAGCCCACCCTCACCCTCATCTATTTGCCACATCTCGATTACTGCCTGCAAAAGTACGATCATAACAGCCCACAAGTACACAAGGACCTGGGAGAGATTGATACTCTCTGTTATGAATTGATCCAGTTCTTTGAGCAAAGAGATGTAAAGCCCATCGTCCTCTCCGGCTATGGCATCACATCCGTCTCACGTCCCATTCACATCAACCGCATCCTCCGGAAGGCAAACCTGATCCAAGTCCGTGTGGAGCGGGGCCTGGAATTGCTAGATGCCGGTGCCAGCCAAGCCTTTGCGATGGCTGATCACCAGATCGCACATGTCTACGTAAATGATACTACTCAAATAGAGAAAGTCAGAACATTACTGGCCGAAGCTCCAGGCATTGCGAAGGTCTTGGATGCCGAAGGCAAGAAACAACAAGAACTCAATCACCCCCGCGCCGGCGAATTAGTTGCTATTGCGGAGCCGGACAGCTGGTTCACCTACTACTATTGGCTGGATGATAAAAAGGCACCCGATTTCGCCCGTAAAGTCGAAATTCATCGCAAACCTGGCTACGATCCTGCTGAGATGTTCCTAGATCCTGATAAATCCTTTATCTACCCCCGCATCGCCTGGAAAGTCCTGAAGAAGAAACTAGGTTTTCGTATGAATATGGATGTGATCCCACTTCGGGCAGACTTGGTGAAGGGCTCACATGGGGCGGTGGATGTGCCGGATAGTCATAAGCCTATATTCATTACTAAAGAGCTAGCGGCCCAACAAATAGATGCCACAACCGTCTGTGACATCCTTTTGCAGCAAATTTTTACTGATCAAATCTTAAACTAAATCTCCAAGTTTGACCAACCATAATCGATAATAACCTGGAGCACTAGACTGAAAAAAACGAATCCAAAAAAAATCTCTTGGATACCTTCTGTCAAAAGGATCCGAATCGTGGAAAATCCATTCCTTATCAGGTAATATCACCAAGCTTCTTTTTTGAGGCAGTTCCGCCTCAATACCTAGGATCAATCTACTTAGAATCACCAGATCTAAAGTACTAACAGCTGCAGAATTGTTGATATCTGCAGCTATATATTGCCAAGCTTCTGTAAATTCTTCGTGACCAAGCAGATGCCGTCTAATCCTGACTAAATCAGCCGTAGTTATTCCTTCATAGTCTAGTTCATTTGTTTTGAAGGCCATGGAGTCTACTTGCCATTGGTCACGATACAATAAGCGAAATATAAGTCGTCCATAATCATCTGTCTGATGAAGAGCCTCATTAATTGAAAAATTGAATTGACCTGCTGTTGTTTGATCCTTTGTATATTTTACCGTGCTAAATATGTTAACATAGGGCGGCATGGCGTAACATTCCTCAAACTGATTCAGGAAGTCATCGTAGGAGAGCTTATTCACTCCTTCCCGAATTGACCAACGGAGGGTATCATTCACTAGAAATAGATAGTTAACCCCACAAAAGGTAACCTGATAGTGGTGGGGTTCATTCGAATAAATATGAGGCTCAAGGTTAAACAATGCACTATCTCCGGGTTCTATGAAGACTGAAGTATTGCAACTTGTTCCATCCTCATAATAAATCCGAATAGTATCTGCTGAAATGCCTTGGGTCAAATCCTCGATAACCTTAACCCTAGCGTAAGGAAGGTTCCGTTCTCCTGGAATTCTCTGGAAATCATGATAATCAATCATTTCGGCTAATACAATGTCGCCTGATCGCCAATCATCGCCGATAGATCCACAAAAGCTGTTAGGAGAAACATTACATTGGCATGCATAAATAATTGAAGGGAGGAGCGTACCTAACAAGAGTAGGAAGTTGTTCTTAGTCATGGGATTTTGAATTTGTATTTTATCAATGAGCAGCGCAATATCCGCTAGGACTCTTTTGCCTAGGACAGATGAAGCGCACTCAACTGCCTCTGAGTATAATGGAAAAAGCCTCTAGGCTAGCATTCGGAACTTCGATATAAAAATATATTAGGGTTGAGCGCGGCGTTTTTGTAAAACTAAAGTTTTTTGTGCAAAATCCCATACTCCTGATCACTCCCTACTTGATCCTTTTAGTTTACTATAAATCGCTTTCCCGAAATATCAATGCAGATTTTCTTTTCTTTGAACAGCCCGCTACCCACCAAAGCATTAAAGATTAATCCTTCGCGAAAAACAGCTTGCACTGAATCCTGCTGGAGGATTTTGTCTCCTTCTACAAGTGAGATGGTAGACAGCGGGAATATCTGATCTTCGCGCGTTTCTTGAGTAAGCTGTGTGGTGTAAACTTGCGTTGTTCGTGTACTTTCTTTCAGTTGCCAATCTTTGATGTAATTTGGGCGAATGATGAATGCACCATAACCACTACCTGTATCAAACTCTGCCCAAATTTTGTGCTGGCCATTGATGGTAATCGGGATGAAGATGTCTAGGAGAATATCAGTATGTTGGTAAAGCTGCAAAGGGACAGTCAAGGCGTTTTCAGAAATTGCCTCTACAGCAGCTTGGTCGAGGAAAGTGAGCTTTGCTTCCTTGAAATTAATGACAAAGGGCTTGTCTTCGAAGAACTTCAGGGAAAGGAGGCCATCGATCCCAAAATCATCCAAGGGGGGATAAACACCAACTTTCGGTTGAGTTTGCTGATATTCTCCAATCGAGATAGATGAGATTTGATAAATGGGGCCATCTAAGCGATCCCCATCATGCCGAAAGCCAGTGAAATAACCTTGTTGGACAGCTGCCTCTTTTATTTTTTCAAAGAACTTGCCGGATACTACATGCGTACCCGCTCCGGTGTCAAGGATAAAGTTGCCTGTCAAATTTTCATTGACCTTTACCTGGACAATGATATGTCCTTCCTCCATGATATGAAGCGGAAATTCCTGTGCTTGTGAGGGGGAAAAGGAGAATGTAAATAGTGTGCTTATTACTAGCCATTGGTAGAATTTCATATGATGTCGATGTTAATTTTAGAAAAAGGAATGGACTTCAATAAACGCCTAGATCGATGGGATTTGCAAGACTATAACCCTCCCAAAATCGATTTTGGGACACCAATTGAAGCAGAATTCTATTTTTGTACAAAGGATCGCTTATGCTTGCAGACTTCTTTCAAGAGCTAATGCTGTTGCCAGGTATCAAACTGGTATTAGGAGGTCAATTGATTGTTGTGGCCTTCCTGTTGTTTACCTATAGACGGAAAAGAAGCGATATTCCGCTAACTGTCCTATGTTTCATCTATGGGTTGTGGTTTTTTAAAGGAATAAGTACCCCGCTTTGGGAGGACAGTATCCTCCTATTTGTAGTGCTTGGTCCGGGTAAACCCATTTTTGTTGGGGCCATCCTATTGTTCTTTTATCGGTCATTAAGCGCACCCCTTAAGATCAACTACCTGATCTGGCATTTGGCGATACCCGCAGCCTATTACGCCTTGCTTCTAAGTTTCCGGATGATATGGGTAGATGAGTTACATAAACTCACGAACGTAGCAGTGTCCTTCTTTTTTACGGCGGCTGTTTTCGCTATTTTTTGGTATTACTTTTTTGTTACAAAGCGAGAACTTAAAGAACACCTGCAAGAACGCTTGATCCCGAAGGCTTACCAGAAAGTGTTGTGGTTGTTTTACTCCCTCTACTTTTTTCTTTTGCAAGTACCAATTTGGGACTTGATGGGGCTTTTAATTACTCACCCGATCTTGCCTAATCCCTATCAATTTTATTTGGAGATAGCTTACGGGTCTTTCTTGAAATATGTTGGTGAATACCTTTCCTATACCTATTTGCACCTATTGGGGTATTTCGTGTTCTTATATGCTTTGAGTGAGATTTATTGGGTAAGGCGATTGATTTTGCCAAAGGATACCATCATATCGGAAAAGGCTTTGCAGAACCGCCAAACTATTGATCAACTACTGCACCAACACTTCACTCTAGGACAGCTGTTTGCCGAACCAGATCTCAGCCTCGAACGATGTGCTGCGATTATTGGCCATACTAAAAAAGAGTTAGTCGACTACTTTGTTGTGACCCAAAAAGGGCCCTTCAAGGATTTTGTTAATCAACATAGAGTAGAAGCTTTCAAATCCTTACTATTGACAGGAGAAGCTGATCGCTATGATTTGGTAAGCTTGGCCAAACGTTGCGGTTTTAGATCCAAGTCTACCTTTTTTCGGGTGTTTAAGGAGAGGGAGGGGCTGTCTCCGAATGCCTTTAAGCAAAAGCATGGCAAGGGGAAATCGCAGTCTGGATCTCTATCTTCTTAAGCAATTAGGTGCTAATCCTTACCTTTGCCAGCAAAACCCAATATAGACACACCCTAGTACTGTTATCAAGCCATCAGCCATGAGAGCGGTCTCCTTATCCATCTATCTATTTCTTCAGATTTGCTTTAGCAGTCTCTGGGCAACGGTGCCACAGGTTATTAATTTTGAGAAATCTACCTATCAAGCGCATAGTCAGAACTGGTCGATCAGCCAACATTCACAAGGGTTCTTATATTTTGGCAACTCTTCCGGTATGTTGGAGTATGACGGTCAGGACTGGAGTCTTCATTATTTACCAGAAAAACAAAAAGTTCGAGCGGTTGCTGCGGACGATCAAGGACGGATCTATGCCGGAGGCTATGGAGAATTCGGTTATTGGCAGGAGGATGCCAAAGGACAACTGCAATATCACTCCATTAGTATAAAGTCGGAGATAGAGAGCATTCCAACCGAGGAAATTTGGCACATCCTTCAACAGGACTCCTTGGTGTTTTTCCAGTCCTTTGGGACTGTATTTAAATACAATGCTGAGACGAGGCAATTAAAAGAAATTCGACCACCAGCTAATATCTTATTTGCTCAATTGGTTGGTGATCAACTGATCTTTCCAGGCATTCATGGTGGCTTATATGAGTGGAGCAGCAGTAAAGGGTACCAAGCACTGATCGGGACAGAGGTTCTAGCTGGGAAGAGAAGCTCATTCTTGTTACCCTTTCAGGGCGGTATCTTGATCGGAACGCGCTTGCAGGGATTGTTTTTCTACAAAGAGGGACAATGTACAGTTATGCCACATCCTTTGAATGAGTCCTTGAAACGATATGAGATAAATTGTGGTAGACGACTATCTGATGGTCGGATCGCCATCGGGAGTATTCTGAATGGAATTTACCTTTTGGATGCTGAGGGACAGCTGGTCAATCATGTGAATAAGGCTAAGGGACTCCAAAACAATACCATTCTACACCTCTTCGAGGATCGAGCAAGGAATGTGTGGGCAGGTTTGGATAGCGGCATTGATCTTTTAGTGCTGAACGATGCGGAGGTTTATTTTAGAGATAACTCCGGCGAACTTGGGACGCTGTATGCCTCTACTATTTTTGAGGACAAGCTATATCTTGGCACTAATCATGGTGTTTTTTATCGTGACTTTCTTGACATCAACGCTCCTTTTCGGTTGATTGAAGGTTCCCAAGGACAAGTCTGGCAGTTACAGGAATTTGGTGGAGAGCTGATCTGTGGCCATAATCTAGGGACCTTTCGAGTGGCGGAAGGTAGGATGGAGAAAATTAGTGATCTTACTGGCGGATGGTCAATGATCCCATTAGATGCAGGTCGGATGTTGCAAGGGACTTATACAGGTCTGGCTCTCTATGACAAATCTTCCGACAATCAATGGCAGTTTCGCAAGAAAATTGAAGGCTTGAATGAACCTGTTGAGAAAGTAGTCAAGGAAGATGATATTCACTATTGGCTATTGCATCCATATAGAGGAATCAAGCGGGTTCAAATGGATTCCTCTTTCTCTCGGATACTGGATATTCGAAGCTTCAAAAAAGAACAAGGCTTAGCAACAGAATTCAACCTTGATTTATTTAAGGTGGACGACGAGGTAGTTCTCCGATCAGGTGAGGCCTACTGGAGGTGGACTGGTCAGGTATTGGAGAAATGTCAAGAGATTTTTGATGTTCCGATTACGTCACGTACTATTATAGTGGAAGGATTCGGAGAAGATTGGTTTAAAATCGTGGATGGAGAATTGGAATGGTGGCAAGGGAGGCAACTTAGACAGCAGTTGCGTTCTGTACTTTTGGTGGGGGAGGTGCGTATTTTGCCGCTCGACCATCAGCAGTATCTACTGTGTGCAGAAGATGAATATATTCTACTTAGACCAGAGGAAACCTATCCTGATCAACAATATTTGGCACCTATTATTCGCCAGATCAAATACACAAATTATCCGGTAGACTCCTTATTAGATCTTTCCGCCGTGGACTTTAAGGTCGAACCTAATTGGAATGATTGGTCGTTTTCATATGCTAGCCCAGTATTTACGGAGAAAGTACAATTTCGGTATCGCCTTCAGCCCATTTATCCGAATTGGTCTGCTTGGGAACCGAACAATACTAGAGAATTCAATAATCTACCGCCGGGAGAGTATACTTTTGAGCTGCAATCTGATCTAACTTCAGCGAAGGAGCGTTTTTCTTTTGAAATACTACCCAGGTGGTATCAGACACATTGGGCAGTCCTACTTTTTCTGGCCTTGTTTATTTTGTTCCTATTGGCATTGCGGCGTTGGCATGATCATCGTCTTGCTAATCAGAAAAGAAGGTTAGAGGCTGAAAAAGAAAGACAATTACACCAACAGAGAATTCAGGCGAGAAATGAACGACTGGAATTGGATTTACAAAATAAGAGCCGGGAAATGGCTAATTCCACTTTTAATTTGGTACAGAAAAATGAAACACTCCTAAAGATCAAAGATGGCCTGCAATATATCAAGAAAGAGGTTGGGAGGCAATTTCCAGAACCCAAATACAATAGTTTGCTTCGACTGATCAATGATCAACTCCATAGCCGAAAAGATTGGGAGTTATTTGAAGAAAATTTTCACGAAGTGCACCAAGAATTTTTCCGCCGACTCCTGCAAAAGTATCCCGCCCTAACTCCTGGAGACCTCCGCCTAGCTGCCTACCTCCGTATGAGTCTTTCTTCTAAAGAAATTGCTCCCTTATTGTTCATCACCCTTAGAGGAGTTGAAAACAAGCGATACCGTCTGCGAAAGAAACTTCAATTACCCAACGAAGAGAATTTAAGTGAATATTTGATCACCTTTTAGTGCTTTCCTGGTAAAAACACACAGGTTTTAACAGTATGGCGTAGTAATGGTGAGGTGTTTTTTTTGGAATCAGAAGTGATCTAGGCCTACTTTTATGCTGTAAATAAGAGATCAATCAAAAAATGATTTGGTTTATTCTGGAAAATCTTGATAAATAATATGGATAAGCATTTTTGCCTAGGACTAAGCTGTTTTTGGTTGCTCCTACCCATATATGAGGTGGTCGCCCAGGTCGCTGCGCCGACTGGTGTAGGAGCTACTGGCTACGATAGTCATGTAGAATTGCATTGGGCACCTAATGCTGAACCAACGGTAAGAAAGTATGGCATTTATGTTTCTGATGATGAGGGAGAGAATTTCCAGCTGTTAAAGAAGATCAATTCCATTTCCACTAGCTACATACATTTTACGGGGCGAGTGAACCAAAATTGGCAGTATAAGATAACAGCAGAAGATAATCAATTGAACGAAAGCCCATTTTCAACTGCTGTTCAGACGCAGACATCGGAATTGTCCAATGAGGCACTAATGGACATGGTGCAGGCTTATACTTTCCGGTACTTTTGGGATTTTGCTCATCCGGTATCCGGAATGGCCCGAGAAAGAAATACGACAAGTACCGTTACTTCTGGCGGTTCCGGTTTTGGTTTAATGGCTATTCTCGTGGGTATTGAACGCGGCTTGATCACTAGGGATCAGGGAATCACCCGACTACAAAAGATACTAGACTTCCTAGAGCGTGCCGATCGTTTTCATGGTGTTTATCCACATTGGATGAATGGAGCTACGGGCCGGACCATACCATTTAGTCCTTTAGATGATGGAGCTGATTTAGTAGAAACGGCTTTTTTAATGCAGGGGCTACTCACAGTTCGAACCTACTTGGATGCAGCCATTCCAGCTGAAGCGGATTTGCATGATAGGATCACCAAATTATGGGAAGCCGTTGAATGGGATTGGTTTTACAAAAATGATGTACTGTTGTGGCATTGGTCTCCGAATTATGATTTTGCAATCAATTTGCCTATTAAAGGGTACAATGAAGCCTTGATCATTTATTTGCTAGGTATTGCCTCACCAACACATGCTATCCCCGCTGAATCCTATCATACTGGTTGGGCAGGAGGGAACTACATTAATGGTACGACCTTTTTTGGTATCACCTTGGATGTAGGTCCCCTTAGAGGTGGCCCGTTATTCTTTGCACATTATTCCTTTCTAGGGTTTGATCCCAGAGGGAAAAAAGATGCCTATACAAATTACTTCACTCACAACAAAAAACACACGCTTACCAACCGAGCTTATTGTGCCTTGAATACAAGCAACTACCTAGGTTACAGTGAGGAGTGTTGGGGTTTGACAGCAAGCGATGATCCATTCGGATATCTAGCTCATGAAGCTTCTCCCAATCGAGACAATGGAACCATTACACCTACAGCTGCCCTTTCATCGATGCCTTATACCCCAGATGAATCCCTTGTGGCCATGAAGCATTTCTATCGAGATCATGGAGATCGCCTCTGGGGCCCCTATGGTTTTTATGATGCCTTTAACCTGACGGAGAACTGGTTTGCCACTTCCTACCTGGCTATAGATCAAGGGCCAATCATTGGGATGATTGAAAACTATCGAACCGGCTTGCTTTGGGAGTATTTCATGCAGAATGAGGAGATACAGCCGGCCTTAGATGCCATTGGTTTTATTCCAGATTCTACCGATGTAACGGGATTGGAGAACAATATCCACGAAGAATTTGAAGTACAGATTTTTCCAAACCCAGTAGCTGATATTTTGGAGGTCATTAGTCTCGATGATCTACAATTTTACCGCCTTTACCATACCGATGGACGATTGATGCAAGGAGAAGAATTTCCCGCAAGGACTTTTAAAATACCCGTAACGACTTTAGCAGACGGGCTCTATCTGCTACAAGCTCAGACCAAAGATCGGCGGCTTGTAACCCGTAAAATTATTGTTCAACACTAAGTAATGGTAAAACAATAACTTCCTCATTTGTGATTGACTCTTTTGCGATCTGGCGGTGTTAAAATACCGAAGGCATTCGGTACGTCGAAGCGCTGCTTCACCTACGTTTTTTGCCTAGCCAGTCAACAAAACAGCCTACCCCAAAACGGTATCTTATTGTATCACCATTACTAAAGGGACGGGGTGATCCGGACAAAATAGCTAAGACCTCTCCCTACCTAAAAACAAAGAAGATGCTCTTGAAATCTCTACAAACCTTATGTTTTGTAGTCTGCTCCCTTACGCTTATTTCGGGACAGACCGTCTTAGAAGACTTTGAAAATGGTGCTGCACTACCCTGGAATGGTAGCTTTGGAGATGGCATTTTCACCGTCGTCGAGAACCCCGCTGTAGCGGATACTATCCAAGATCCTTTGATGATCAACCGAAGTGACAGTTGTGGCTCTTATACTAAAGAAGAAGGCCGTGCTTTTAGCCTCTTGATCGCAGTCATGGAAAACCCAATGGATCTTACAACAGACAACAAATTTAAGATTCAAATTAATGCGCCAGTGGCTAGTTCATTGCTCTTCAAATTGGAGGGAGATGGAGAAGCGCTGGAATTAAGACAGAATATTGCCGTAACGGATCGCTGGATCGAATACAGTTTTGATGCCAGCGCAGCAGCGAGTTTTACAACGATCAACAAGATCATACTTTTCTTTGATCCTGGAAATGGACCGAGTAGTGATACCTATTTGTTTGATAACCTCACCGTAGAAGCTACTGATGAATGCGCAGGCACGGTTGCGGAGGCAGGAGTAGTTGACGACTTTGAATGCCAGCGGAATATCACTTACGGCAATCCGGGTTACCAGGATATCGTCTCTATTGCCAATCCCGATGCTAATGGAATCAATACCAGCGCCAAGGTTGGTCAATATACTGATACAGGAGGGACCTTTCACGCCTTAGTCATGGATTTTGGTGGCCCAATTCCATTGGAGGAGCGAAGCCTACTTTCTTTTAAGTTGTGGGCGCCTAAAGCAGGGCGTTTCCTGACGAAGCTTGAGCGAGGAGGCTCTCCAGCTATTGAAAAAGACGTACAGGTTGAAACCTTAAATACCTGGGTAGAATATACGATTGATTACAGCGACCAGGCCGGAGCCAGCCACAATGCCTTGGTCTTCTTTTTTAATGCAGGACAAGACCCGGAAGAAGGTGATATCTACTATATTGATGATATTCAGTGGAGTGAAGCGCCCAGCGGTCAGGTACTAGAGGACTTCGAAGGCGGAGCCAAATTGTTTTGGGAACCCTTATCGGGTAATACAGATTTGCATGGCACGTTTGAAGTGATTACCAATCCAGACGCTAATGGGGTAAATACCAGTGCCGATATTGGATCTTATACCAAGGGGACTTCCAACTTTAGTACATTGACAGGATTATTGACTAATGGATTGGATCTTTCGGCCTTTTCCCAGTTGAACCTGCAAGTCTGGGCACCCAGTGGAGCTTCTTCCATTACCTTGCAACTGCAAAGCCCTACCCAAGGGACTAAGGAAGTAACGAGAGACATTACTGAAACGGAGGTTTGGACGGAGTTGAATTTCAATTTTGATGAATTCTCAACCATTACCGATTTCCAACAACTCAGCTTGCTCTTTGATCCTGGAACCCCTTCCAGCAATACCTATTTGTTCGATAATCTAAGCCAAGGTTCGGCTACAGTGGATCCCTGTGAGGGGGTAGAAGTGATTGCCACGATTGTGGATGATTTTTCCTGCCAGCGGAATGCGACCATCACAGGTGGCGCAGATCAGTTGGAGGTAGTAAATAATCCTGTACCTGGTGGTATTAAGCCCGACCCATTGGATAAAGTAGGTAAGTATACCGATCCAATGGATCAATTTTCTGCCTTAGTCTTTGACTATGGAGCACCAATTGACCTATCGATCAACAATCAATTGGCTATTAAGATCTGGTCGCCTAAAGTCGTACCCCTGGGCTTTAAATTGGAAGGAGGTAGCAGTGCCCCAGTCGAGATAGTGGCAGATGTGTCTGCCAGCGAGGGTTGGGTAGAGTACATCGTAGACTTTAGCGCGCAGGCAGAAGAAAATCACCAAAAATTGGTCATTTTCTTCAATTTTGCCCAGGTGTCTGACATGGAAGATGTCTACTATGTAGATGATGTGGAATGGCGTCGCTTGCCATTTAGTGCTTGTGTGACGGATTTCGAATCTCCAGATTTCTCCTTGACCAACTGGCGTTATTTTGCCAATGGATCAGGAGATGAAACGGAATTTTCGATTATTGAAAACCCCGATAAATCAGGGATCAACCCAAGTGAAAATGTAGGCTTTTTCTTTGAATCCAGTGACGCTACGCAAAACTTTGCCGGTATGTTTGCTGATCCAGCTGCACCTATGCTACTTCCTGTAGACAATAAGAAAGTAAGAATGAAAGTGTGGATGGATATTGAAGCACAGATCGTAGTGAAGATGGAGCGTGGTATTGACACACCAAACTCAGGGGATGTATTCGCCGATTTCACAACACCAGGTCAGTGGCAAGAATTGACATGGGATTTTTCAGCGGTCCTGGAAGACGAGGCACAACATGAACGAATCACGTTGATCTTCAATTTTGCCGGGATACCAGCTGAAGACAAGACTTATTATTTTGACGACATCGTCATTGGGGACGCTTCTTGTAATGTTATTGACGGCGTATTTAGTCCTGTAAAAGTGGAATTGCTGAGTGTGAGCCCCAATCCCACGCTTGATTTTCTACGTGTAGAGAATACATCTGAAATCGCTCTATTCAAAATACACGACATAATCGGCCGCGAGAGAGGTATCGTTCAGTTAAATGGTCAGCAGCAGATCAACTTGGATGTTCATGATTTAGAAAAGGGCATGTATATATTGACAGCCTACGATAGAGCTGGCCAACTGATGGCTAATGCCCGATTTCTGAAACAATAATTATAATCACAATACTTCTGTGATTGTTTCAGATGAAAAAGCATCAGATGAAGTGTTAAAACCCAGGAGGTAGGGCTTTCAACCTACCTCCACTTTTCTCCTGCTATGCTGGTACAACATAATCAGAGAAAGCTCTTCTCTTGAGGCCTGCATCTGAGAACCTAAATTCTATTGTCATATGAGATTTGTATGCCTAGCTACTTGCCTAGGATTACTGTTGTGTCTGGGCTGTAAAACGCAGACCTCAAATCAGCAGATGGAGCCAAGCAAAGCCTTTAGTTTGGAAGAACTTCAGCGAAGAACTTTCAATTGGTTCTGGGATATTGCAGACTCCTCTAATTTTCAGATTCTTGATCGCTATCCGACTCGCACCTTTTCGAGCATTGCAGCCACTGGTTTTGGCTTGACTAGCTATCTGGTTGGGGTAGAACGAAAATACATTAGCCGGGAGGCTGCTGCAGATCGCGTGTTGAAAACGCTGCGTGTGCTTGCAGACTTGCCACAAGGGCCTGACAGTGTCGGTGTAAGTGGCTACAAAGGTTTCTTTTATCACTTTCTTACCCTGGATAAGGCCCATCGGTATAAACGGGTTGAGTTATCTACTATAGATACCGGCCTATTAATGGCTGGCGTCTTGAGCACGATGAGTTACTTTGATCGGGATAATGTGGAGGAAAAGGAGATCAGGCAGTTGGCCGATGCATTATATCGCAGAGTAGAGTGGGATTGGGCTATCAATGATGCGGAGCGTCTCTCCATGGGGTGGCGGCCTGAGCGCGGATATATTCCGGCAGACTGGAGAGGGTATAATGAGGCCATGGTACTATTAATTATGGCCATGGGATCGCCTACGCACCCCATTGCTCCAAATAGCTGGGAAAAGTGGTGTGATACTTACGAATGGATGACTTACAAAGGACAAGAGCATGTGAACTTCAGTCCACTCTTTGGCCATCAATATAGCCACATGTACATTGATTTTCGAGGAATTCAAGACCCGTATATGAAAGAAAAAGGGATCGACTATTTCGAGAATTCTCGACGCGCTACCTATGCCAACCGACAATACTGCATTGACAATCCGCGCGGGTTCAAAGGGTATGGCCCAAAACAATGGGGCCTGACAGCCTCGGACGGCCCCAGGGGAGAACCGAGAAAAGCCATGGTTGGAAACCAAGAAGTGCAATTTCGCACTTATTGGGCGCGAGGAGCTTCTGGCCGCCATATCAATGATGATGGTACCATCGCCCCGACGGCCGCGGGTGGGGCTGTGCCTTTTGCACCGGAAATATGTATCCCGACTTTAGAATACATGTGGAATCAACATTATGATCAGCTAGTGGGAGATTACGGCTTTAAGGATGCCTTTAACCTCAGTTACACCTTTAGTGACGGGAATGAACAGGGGTGGTTTGACTATGATTACTTGGGAATAGATCAAGGTCCGATCCTGATTCAAATCGAGAATCATCGCACAGGCTTGATCTGGGAAACGATGAAGAAGAACCCATACATTTTGGAAGGACTTCGAAAGGCCGGTTTTACTGGAGGATGGTTGACTAATCAGAAATGATAAAATTCAAATCGTATTCATTCCAATGCTCACTACATGGATAAATCAAAATGGAGATGCAGTATTCTATTGGTCTTATGGGGCATATTCACCGCTAACCTATCTCAACGAATAGATCTTTTTCCAAAATACGAGGAAGTGAAAAAGAGGCCGGCTAACTGGACTTTGACGGTGGCAAATGATTCGCTTACGCCTGATGTCAACTTACACACGCTGGAACCATCTCCTTCGAAAATATTTGTGCTAAGCTCAAAATAAATGCCTTCTCTGATAAATCTATTGAACCATGATGAAATGGGGTGAATAATGACCAACAATCGGAATGAGCTTCATTTTAGAGTGAACACCAGCAATGGATTTGTCAAAGAGGCAATAAATCATGGTTTATGAAATGTTATTGTAAAACTTTACTCCTGCTGCTTGGCCAACTTTGTACCGTTGGTCTGGTAGCCCAAATACCGATAAGTGGGTCGGTCACTGCGGCCGACACGGGAGAGCCTTTATTGGGTGTGAATATCCTAGTGGAAGGTACTTCGACTGGAACAATTACAGATCTCGATGGGAAATTTAGCCTTGAAGTTGCTAATCAATCAAGTCAGTTGGTCTTTTCTTATGTGGGGTATCAAACGAAGACCTTGCCACTCAATGGACTGACTCAACTGCAGGTAGTCCTCGAAAACAATAATATCCTGGAAGAGGTAGTGGTTGTGGGCTATGGTGTGCAACGGAAAAGTGATCTCACAGGATCTATTGCTTCCCTAGATGCAGAGGATATTCAACGAATTCCCTCCGGAAACGTGGAACAGGCTTTACAGGGTAAGATCGCGGGGGTTCAAGTGACCCCTTCTTCTGGTCGACCGGGGGCTGGAGCCATAGTCAGAATCCGAGGCATTGGTACCTTTAATGATTCCTCCCCCTTGTACGTAGTGGATGGGATGTTGTTGAATGATATTTCCTTCCTGGCGCCAGACGATATTGAATCCTTAGAGGTGCTGAAAGATGCCTCTGCCACGGCCATTTATGGGTCTAGAGGAGCCAATGGAGTGATAATTGTAACCACCAAGAAAGGCACGGTTAGCGGTGAAGCTACGATCTCAGCCTCGGCTTATTATGGCGTGCAAGAGGTGGCCAAGCGGCTTGACCTAGTTAATGCTAGTGAGTATGCCCAGTTGGTTAATGAACTGAGTGTAAATGAAGGCGGAGCCATCCGATATGAAAACCCTACTGTTTTTGGAGAAGGCACCGATTGGCAAGATCTCATCTTTCAAACTGCGCCGATCCGGAATGTACAGGTGGCAGCCAATGGAGGTTCGGAGAGTATGATCTACAATGTGAGTTTCAATTACTTTGCACAAGAAGGTATCATCCGAGGATCGGATTACGAACGTTTTACGCTTCGAATCAACAATGAATATCGGCTAAAGAATTATGTTAGTTGGGGCCACAATCTCGCCTTGACGTATACCGAAACAGAGAATGGACCAGGAGTACTCACCACGGCCTATCGTTCAACGCCCATAGCTCCTGTTTTCGATAGCTTAGGAAATTTCTCACCTCTATCAGCGGAGATATCTTCGACAGCTAATGCGGAAGCTTCTTTCTTCTACAACAACAGTAATGGGCTTGCTTATCGAGGTGTCGGAAATGTATATATGGATATCAAACCTTTCGCTGGACTGACGTTCCGATCTAGTTTAGGGTTGGATTTATCAAAAGGCGAAAATAAGTCCTTTGTCCCCGTCTTTGAGGTATCAGCTATTCAGCAAAATCGAGAATCAAGGCTTGCGGTCGGCAATACCACATCTCGCAGTTGGTTGTGGGAAAATACGCTGACCTATGCTAAAGAATGGAAGAATCATCGACTGAATGTTCTCGGGGGTATCACTTCACAGGAATTTAACTTTGAGCAAATCTCGGGGAGCCGTCTCAACTTGATAGGAGAGGAGGAGTCCTTCTTTTTCCTGAATGCGGGAGATGAAACCACTAGTACGGTTAATAATTTTGCGGATACCTGGTCGATCTTGTCTTATCTCTTCCGTTTGAATTACACTTTAATGGATCGTTACCTGCTCACTGTTTCTTATCGTGCTGATGGCTCTTCCAAATTTGGGGCCAACAATCGATTTGGTTACTTCCCTTCGGTTGCTTTAGGCTGGAATCTAACAGGAGAATCCTTTATGGAGGGCCAAACAGCTGTGAGTCGATTGAAGCTGCGCGGTAGCTGGGGGCAGGTGGGTAATGAAAAGATTGGAACCTTCCGGTATTCGCCCTTGGTGACGAGCAACTTGAATGTAATCTTCGGACCAGATGAAAACTTGGACAATGTGCAGAATGGAGCTGCCGTACTAAACCTTGCTAATCCGGACCTGCGCTGGGAAGAGACCACACAGATTGATTTTGGGGTAGAGTTTGGCCTTTTCAACAATCGCTTAAGTGCCGAAATTGACTATTATTCCCGAACCACAAATGATATTCTAGCAGCTGTACCGATCCCTGATTTTATAGGCTCAGAACAGAATCCAGTAGTCAATGCAGCTGAGATGCGCAATAGCGGCCTTGATTTGAATTTGAGTTGGCGCGAAAGCCGCAACAAGTTTGAATATAGTATAAGCGTAGTGGCTTCTACGGTCGATAATGAAGTACTGTCGATCGGTGGAGGGCGAGAGGAGATTTTTGGAGGTGGCTTAGGTTTTGGGGGGTGGCTGGGAACCCGGACCATCATTGGCGCTCCGATTGGATCATTCTATGGTTGGAAGGTAGCTGGGGTTTTTCAGAATGAGGAAGAGTTCAATAGCTTGCCTCGTCGTGGAAGTGAAGGTGGGGTAGGAGATCTTCGCTTTGAAGATATCGATGGCGATGGGCAGATTACGGATGCAGATCGTACTTTTTTGGGTAGTCCGATACCTGATTTTATTTATGGTCTCAATCTCAATTTGGCCTATGCTGGCCTTGATCTCGCTATCGAATTTAATGGCCAAAGTGGCAATGAAATCTTTAACTCCAAAAAGGCGGCCCGCTTCGGCCTGTATAATTTCGAAGACTCCTTCCTGGACCGATGGACAGGCCCCGGTACCAGCAGTTTTGAACCCCGAGTAACCAACAGTGGACACAACTATATCCCCTCGGATCGCTTCATAGAAGATGGCTCCTTCGTTCGCCTTCGCAATGTGCAAATAGGCTACACTTTACCTAATCAATGGCTTCAGAAAGCTCGCTTGAGAGACTTCCGAATCTATCTAAGTGGAACCAATTTGATCACCTGGACCGACTATTCCGGCTATATGCCAGAAGTGGGATCTTCTAGTCCCTTTGCCTCCGGAATAGACCGTGGTATTTATCCCATTGCTAAGACTTATACAGTAGGCCTAAATATCTCTTTCTAAACCGAAATCCAAAAGCATGAAAAAATATAAGGTATTTGTTTGGGTATGGCTTGGGGTTCTATTGCAGGCTTGCAATAAAGACTTCCTGGAAAAAACTTCTCCTGGTAGTCTGGCAGCTGATAACTTTTTTCAAACGGAGGAACATGCAGTATGGGGTACCAATGCTATTTATGAACACCTTCGTGCTTGGGAAGTGCACGTATTCAGTTTTATTGGCATGACCGATATTGTCTCGGATGATTCCGATAAAGGTAGTACTGTAAATGATGCTTCCTTTCTCAAGGAAATCGACAATTTTTCGTTTGACGCTAGTAACATAGCCCCGGCTACCGTGTGGAGTGGCTACTATAGAGGAATCTACCGGGCAAATGTGGCATTGCAGCATATTCCCAACATAGAAATGGATGAGAATCTAAAATCTCGCCTCTTAGGGGAATGCAAATTCTTACGCGCCTATTTCTACTTTAATCTGGTACGTTGGTTTGGCGATCTACCTTTAATCACAGAGCCTTTGGAAGCCAGTGAGTTTGAACAGCAAAGAGTGCCAGCTACTGATATCTATGTACTGATTAAGCAAGATTTGACAGAGGCTATCAATCAGCTTCCGTTGAAGTCGAAGTATCCTGTGCAAGAATTAGGTCGAGCGACCAAAGGAGCGGCTCAGGGCCTATTAGCTAAAGTACATTTGACCTTAAAAGAATTTGGACCCGCGGAAGGCCTGCTATTGGACATTATTCAATCAGAGGAATATGCTTTGATGGCAGATTATCAAAAGATTTTTACAGCAGAGGGAGAAAATGCAGAAGAAAGCCTTTTTGAAGTCCAAACTGCCGCTTTCGATCAAGGCATTGTCGGTAGTCAATACAATGAAGTCCAGGGCGTCCGAGGTACTCCCAATCTTGGTTGGGGCTTTAACCGTCCTTCAGATGATCTGGTTGCCGCCTACGAATTGGGGGACCCGCGGAGGGAAGCCACGATTCTATATCCAGGAGAAGTCTTACCTGATGGTTCCGATATAGTCCAGGACAATCCCAATATTGTAAACGAACGGTACAATCAAAAGGCTTGGGTACCAGAGCATGCTGGTGGTAACCGAAATGGCCCCGGTAATATTCGTCTGCTCCGCTATGCCGACATTCTCTTGATGGCTGCGGAAGTACTAAATGAAAACAACAAACCCGATCAAGCCTTGATTCACCTCAACGCAATTCGTGAGCGCGCCAGGGGCAACCGAAACGGCATTTTACCTCCCGTTAGTACCACCAATCAACCGGATCTACGGGAAAAAATCTGGCAGGAGCGCCGGATAGAACTAGCCATGGAGCAACAGCGCTGGTTTGATCTCCAACGTACTGGCAGAGCAGCAAACTTGATGCAAAAAATAGGAAAGAACTTTGTCGAAGGTAAACACGAACTCTTTCCCATCCCACAAACCGAAATTGATCTTAGTGCTGGAAATATTAAGCAAAACCCCGGCTATTAAACAAGTAGCATGACGAAAGATCTAGAGTGTGAGGGGTAGTTCTTCGCAGTTGCTCCTCAGTTTTTGATGCATCCACTAAAAGAACTGATTCATTACAATTTATCGTAGGATTGACTATTTTGTAATTCCTTTACTAAAATCCTACACTATGCAACGCATCAGGAAGCTCAAGCGAAAAATTCCACACCTCAGTACCGAACAAATGATTGAGGTTGATCGCCTCATGATCGAAGATTATCGGATCGACTTGATTCAGATGATGGAAAATGCCGGACGTTGCCTGATGATCGTGGCGGTCTGTGAGTTTCTGAAGCGCAGGTTAGGACGGAAAAAAGTGACGATTCTAGCTGGGACTGGGGGCAATGGGGGAGGAGCGCTTGTTTGTGCGCGCCGTTTGCATAATTTAGGGGTAAAGGTCAACGTATACCTTAGTCAACCCGCTCACCGGATGGGTTCTGTTCCTCGTCATCAATTGGAAATACTCAAGGAAATGAAAGTTCCAATCAAGATGGGGGAGGAACTGAATAATATAGAAGATGTTGATCTAATCATTGATGGGTTGATTGGCTATAGTATCGACGGGGGCCCTCGCGGATCAGTTAAAGATATGATCATCTGGGCCAACGGGCGTGGTGTGCCCATTCTAGCTCTAGATACCCCTTCTGGGCTGGATCTTACCTCCGGAGAAATTCATGATCCAACGATTAATGCCAGTGCTACACTCACTCTTGCACTTCCAAAACAAGGCTTATTTAGCGACTTAGCCAGAAGTGTTACCGGTCGCTTATTTCTAGGAGATATTAGTGTTCCACCAGATTTGTATGATCACAAACGCCTTAAGTTGAAGGTGAGCCCCAAGATATTTCGGGATGGGGATGTGGTCCGGCTTACTTGATGTGATTGACTTCAATTCCTGCTTGAAGTTTACTGCTGCTTGAAGTTTGTAACTTCAAGCAATGAATGCCATGATCAAGCCTTCCTCTACCTACTCACCAGCGCCGTGCTGTTTTCTTCTGTATCTTTACGCAGATCTTGAATAGCATTTCTTGCAACTCCATACGAGCTATGATCATAAAAAAATCCTTCAGAATATTACTACATGCCGGTTTTTGGCTGGCTCATATCTGCTTGATCCTCATTATACTATTTGCGGTATCTCAGGGCGTAGATATGAAGCCAGAGGATGCAGGCTATTACATCTCATTTATCTTCGGGATCGCGATCCTTCCTCCGGTCGTTTCCTTTTATCTCCATTATCATTATTTATTTGCCAACTACTTACAACGCCGCAAATTATTACTTTCAGTGGCATTTAGTGTTTTGATCTCTCTATTGGCCGTATCTATTGGGTTTGCCCTGATATTGCTCACTTCCGAAGATGCATCGACCTGCCTTAGAGAGTGTTACTTGTCAGCAACGGGTTTTACTTTTGCTATAGCTACGGTATTTGGTGTCATTGGATTGGTCTTGAAAGGCTTCCTGACCTGGTATGAGGAATTGAAGGTAAAGGAGGAATTGATCGAAAAAACACATCGAATGGAAATGGCTTTGGTGAAATCCCAATTAGATCCACATTTCTTATTTAACACCATTAATAATATTGATATTCTGATCTCAAAAGATGCAGAAGAAGCCTCACGTTACCTCAACAAACTGTCTGATATCATGCGCTTTATGTTGTATGAAACGAAAGCAGAGGAAATCCCTTTGAGTAAGGAGTTGGAATATATCGAGAAATACATTCAGTTACAGAAAATTCGAACTTCCAATGGCAACTTTGTGAAGTATGAAGTCTCTGGCCAGACTACTGAAAAGAAAATAGCGCCGATGGTTTTTATCCCATTTATAGAAAATGCTTTTAAACACTCTGGAAATAAGAAGAACAACAATGCAGTGGATATAGGTGTCAAGGTCGAAGAAAATGCCATTACTTTTAGTTGCCAAAATCGGTTTGAGCATAAGCACAAGAAGCCTAATGGAGCCAATGGCCTGGGCAATGAATTGATCAAGCGTAGATTAAGACTTTTATACCCTGATCGACACGATCTGCAGGTAGATCGCCAGGGCGGGCAATACAGTGTAAAACTGAGAATATTAAATGGAGCGATATAGTTGCATCATCATTGAGGATGAACCCCTAGCTTTGGATCGGACTCGGGAGTACGCTTTAAAGATTCCTTTCCTAGAACTCAAAGGCACTTTTGAAGATGCCCTTGAAGGTCTGGCGTACCTGAATTCTCATCCAGTTGACGTGCTCTTCTTGGATGTTAACATGGATGAACTGTCGGGCATTGAGTTGTTGGAAAGTGTCAAGATATCGAGCCAGGTGATCATTACTACGGCTTACCAAGAATATGCACTGAAAGGGTTTGAATTGAATGTCACAGATTACTTACTCAAACCTTTTACCTTTCAACGATTCTTACAAGCTGTCAATAAGGCGCAAGAAAATCTCGCCAAAGATAAAGTAGAGCATCCGCTTGATTTCATTTTTGTGAAAACAGAAAATCGACTCGAAAAGGTAGTCGTATCCGATATTGTTTATATCGAAGGCATGCGAGATTATCGCCGCATTCATACCAATGCTAAAAGCATCATGACGCTGCAAAACTTTGGTGAATTGGAGCAAATGATACCCAATCATTTGGTCTGCCGGGTTCATAAGTCTTATATGGTCTCCTTACATCGAATAGATGCGATAGAAAGAGGTCGCATTCTTATTGGGGATCAGCGTATTCCTATTTCAGCCACGTATAAAGAAGCCTTTTTTGATAAAATTACCAGGAACACTTAGCCTGCATTTCACAGATGTACTACCCCACTTCACAAATCACCTTTTGTTTTATTAGCGGATTGAAATAATCAGCTTCCTTAACTAATTCATCCATTTCTCAATAGCTAAAGCACCTTCCTGTTCTTGGACTTGACTAAAATCTTCAAAAGCTAGTGATTTGGCTCCTGAAATGGCACTTTGAATCGCTTCGGCTTCTTTAGCCAAATGCTTTTTATCATTTAAGGCATACAGAATAAAACTTGGGCATCTAATTTCCTCTATTTCTTTAATATCCAGGCTAATGTCTATTAGTGATTCAACTGAAGCTTTAAGGCGAAGTAACTTCTGGGTGCTCCCGTTTTCTAGATCTTTCCGCAAGACCTTACTTAGGGATTGTAGCTGATTTGTATTCTTCAATAAGCGATAGGCAAGTGGAGCGGCTTTACTTACAATTCCCGACCCAAGTAGCGGAAGTAACTGCAGATAAGTAGGCATTTTTAGCTGAAGGAATGGGCAGATTAGAGTTAGGGATTTTGGTTTACGTTTGAGTTGTTTCCAAGCCTTAATGATAGTAGTTGCACCCAATGAGGCGCCAATAAGATGATATTCTTCTGTTTTTTTGTTGAGGTAGTTGGCCAAGTCAGCTGCCAGGGTTTCGATATCAAAGGCAATATCGTCTGCTTTATATTGTGTTCCAGATTTCTCCCGGGATTCGAAGTATTCCACAGAATGATTCTGGGACAGTGTCTCAATAAACGGAGTCCATTGTTCAATTTTAGCTCGCCAATTCGGCACAAATACCATCTCTTCGGCTTCCGGGTTTTTCTGGAACCTGACAACTCGATTTCCTACTTCCCCGTTTTGGAAAAAGAAAGTGTATTGATCTTCACCCTCGTTTGGGTCAGAATAGTAGTCGCTTAGCATATGGAGAGAAGCTGGATAAGAAAGACTAAGTGGGGTGGCTAGGGCTTGAGCGGTTGGGTAAATTGGACTTTGCTGGAAAAAGGTATTTTCTTGTATCTGCTGAATGAAGTTCATCTTAGGTTGAGTTAAAGGTTTGTAGCTATCGAGAGTATTTCAAACAGTGGTAGGATGCGGGCTTACTAGGCGAGTTCTTAAGCCCTAGTCTTGAATTGCTTTGGCATATCTGTTATGATGACGTCTTTGTCGCTGATCTCAGTTTGTGGACTTTGGGTACTTTGATAAAGGACCAATCCGCATAGGGCAAAGAGGAGGAAAACGCAAATAACGGATCCGCGCAACCACAGGGCTATATCGTGATCAGGAACGGTGGTTTGGGATTGAGTGATAAGAAATGGAGTACTAGTCAATTTAGGGGCGTTCGTTAAGCAGTAGGCTAAGTTGGTTAACATGCTCTTCGTTTAAGGAAGTTCTGAATACTTACGGTACAAAGATGCAGTTAAGTAAGGCGCGGCGAATCCACCTTTAGGGGGAATCGCGAAATATCCCCCAAAAGGGGGAGAAAATGAATCATTTTCATCACAAAGACCAAAACTTAAGTATACTCTTAATCCAGTAGGCCGAATTCGTAAGCCGCTTTCACTAAGCCGGCCGAATTCTTAGCGTTAAGTTTTCGTAGGAGGCTTTTGCGGTGACTGATGACAGTACTACTACTAATGAAGAGCGTTTGGGCAATTTCTTCTGTGGTTTGTTCTCCGACTATGAGACGCAGCACTTCTTTTTCGCGGCGGGTGAGCTTTTGAATAAAGTCTGAACTAGTGGGCTTCTTAGGCTGATGCATACCAGAGAGTAGACTTTGAGTAACTGCCTGGCTAAAGAACTGTTGGCCGGTCATCACATGCTCAATGGCCTGGATGATTTCTGCCTTCCCTGAATTTTTCAGGATATAGCCATCTACTCCGGCTTTGGCCATCTTGGAGATGTAAGCGGATTCACTATGCATCGTCAAGGCGATCACTTTTGTAGAGGGCTGTGTTTTCTTGATTTCTTTGCAAACTTCGATTCCACTTTTGTCAGGGAGATTGATATCGAGTAATACCACTTCGATGGTTCCGTCCCGCAAAGTGGAGATGGCAGTCTTTCCTGTCAAGGCTTCCGCCACGATTTCAATTGTAGGGTGTTGCTCAAACATGGCTTTCACCCCATCAATTACAACCTGATGGTCATCTACGATTAATAGTCTAATTCTTGCTGAGGTCGCCATAGTTGGAAGTAGGTATAGTAATAGTAAAAGTTGTGCCTTCGCCAGGTTGAGATTGTATTTCTAATTGACCATGTAAAGATAAGGCTCTTGTTTGGATACTTTCTAGGCCTAGGCCAGCTTGGAACTGTTCATCCTCTTGATCAAAGCCTTTGCCATCATCTTCAACGGTTATAATCAATTGTTGATCTTCCAAAGTTAGTTGCACGATTACCTCCGTAGCCGCTGCATGCTTTATCACATTTCTCAGTAATTCTTGGACGATCCGCAGGACATTGGAAGCTACAATATCATTGTCCAAATCTTCTAAGCCGAAAGGAATATAGTTTACCGAGATGTTTGGTTTGCTCTTTTCTATCGTGGCACACATTCTCCCAATAGCTTCCTGTAGCCCGTATTTGCCCAAACTACCTGGCATCATATCATGGGAAATCTCTCTAACATTGTGACAAGCTTCATCTATCAACTCCTCAGCGATATGGTAACTGTCCATAGATTTCAGTTCGGGCAGCTGGTGGCCAAGTGTGTTGACTCTCAGTTTGGCTGAAGCCATAACGGCTCCCAGGCTATCGTGTAAATCTCTGGCTATCCGGACCCTTTCCTGCTCTTCTCCCTTGACCATGGCACGCAGAATCTGGGATTCCCTTTCCTTCTGCAATGCAGAAAGCCGCTGTTTGTTGAGCTGCTTATTTCTGCGATTGATGATAATAACGAAAGCGCTTAAAGCCAGGAGTAACAAGACGCCAATGAGGAGTAATATGTTGTCGAAGGCCTGCTCTTGTAAGACATTTTGTTGATGCTCCAGGGTAGCTCGCTGTTGAGCAATTTCTTTATCTTTCTTTTCCGTTTGGAAACGTTGTTCCATTTCCTGGACGATCATCGCCGTTTCTTCATTTAGAACACTGTCTTGTATGCCTTTATGAATCCGGTAATGATGGAGTGCCAATTGGTAACGACCAAGGTTTTCGAAGTGTCGGCTTTTTAGACGATGTGCTTCTTCCAAGCTACTAAGGTTTTGACTCGAAATCGCCATCTGTTCGGCCTTATTTAGCCAGGACAGAAGCACTTGATGATCCCTAGTTTTCAATAGCACCTGGCACAAGGCCAAAATCGTATTCAACTCGCCAATTCGATCCTGTTCCTGTTGATAAACTTCCAATGCTGCAGTCAGCGCCGTTTTAGCTTCAATAAACCTCGGAAGACTGTTTTCTACCTCCGCCATTTTAACCAAAGTGTTGGCTAGTTGCTTCTTACTGTTGAGACCTTGATAGAGGTCGGCTGCAGCTTGAAAAGACGCCAATGCACTATCCTGCCTATTGAATTCTAGGTGTACATCACCCAAGATGACTAGACTTTGTGCTTCTAAGAAAGGGATATCATTTTGTTGTGCGAGAGCAACAGCTTGCGTGGCGTATTTTTCAGCTGGTTTTAAGAGCCTTTCAGCTAAATATACCCGAGCGATATCAAGGCTGGTATGGGTTTGACTTAGTGTGTCTTGGAGTTGCTCAGCTTGCTTTAGGGCTAGGATTAGGTTGGCCTGGGCCTCTTGGTAGCTACCGAGTTCTAAGTGTAGGTTTCCGACCGTTATATAATCACTGAGCAGTCCCATATCATCCCCTATAGCCTGCTTGATGGCTATGATCTTATTGAAGAAGAAGATAGCAGAATCTACTTGTCCACTGGAATGATAGATTGTAGAGATCTGATTGAGCAATTGACTATAGTGATTTACATCCTTTTCCTTCTCTGCCAGTTGAGCTGCTTCCTTCAATAACGACATTGCCTGAGTATCCGCACCCTCCATTCGATATAACAAGGCCCTTATATCATATACCTTGGGAAGCAACTGACTCTTGACCAAGCTCTTCTTTCTTTCCATACTTTTATCGAGAAAAGTAATGGCCTGCTTAGGTTCATCTATTTCTAGGTATAGCAGAGCTAGTTGATAGGCCGTATGGATTACACCCAGCTCTTGATCTAAGGCTTCGTACAAGGAAAAGGCCTGATTGAGTGCTTGTTCCGCCTTCTGGTATTGTCCATTTTGATAGGCTTCGATACCGACTATGAAGTCATAAGTCGCTTTGCAAACGTTTTGCTGATTATCATCTACTTCACCAATGTTTTTCTTGATACGGTCTAGCGCTTCGTACGCTTCTGCTTCCAGTAGGCGATTGATCTCATGGAGCGGGGTCAAACATTTGTGTTCCTGACCTTGTACAAAACCAAATGAAAACAGTAAACCTATGAGACAAATTCCATGGCGCATACTCGCCGTTTTTATGGGAAGTTGTTGAAGAATATTCTCTCGAATTGCAGACAATCAATCATTTTTCAACAACTTCTAGGTTAAAAATGCAAGGTCAACGTTGATCTAAAAGTGTTCTGCTCCCAAGCAGGACGATCTGTCTTATCCATCAGTAGGTAATTCATGCGTAAAAGCACAAATCGATTCAACTTGTAACCCAGACCAAAATTGTGAGCAGTTATCTGCTGATCCCAAGAGCGCTCTTCCAGTTTTGAAAAGGTCATCATATCGAATCGATAGGCCAAGTATAAGCCTGAAATGAAAGACGTTTCATACCTCAACTGTGTATGAAAAGCCAGACTATTTAAACCGACTTGCTCTGACGCAAAATTACCCGTGTCGCGATCAAATACCGGGCTATTATACCAAGCCGCTATTAATTCACCCGTTAATTCCCAGAACCCAATCCCTGTGCGCCAATCCGTACCCAATAGCCATTGTCTCGGTTGAGAAGGTAACTGGTTGTAAAGGCTAGACCGCTGACCAAAAGATCCTGCTCCAAAGGAGACACCCTGCTCCCAAAAATAGACTGGCCGGTATTGTAATCGCGTGCTAATTCCCCAGTTTTCATCGGCAAAAGGATTTTCCAAGATATTTGGAGCTGAATTGCAAATGGCAAGGGACCAGATCCACTTATCTGCTTCATCGATATCCCAATCAAAGCGTAAACCTTGCGTATAGCCACCGTAATACACCATGGTACTGCCCCATAGCACCTCTTCATCAATTTCGGTCTTTGTTTCCCCTAAATCCTCCACGAATCCAATCTGGGAGGCAATATTCTGATAAAATGAGTAGGCTAGCGGGATATTAATGAAAGTGCGATCCTTGGGATGTTGCCTTTGTGTGAATGACCCAAAAGGGATAATGAAGCGACCCACAGCTACTCTCCAGGACTGTTTTTTCGGCTGAAATTGAAGAAAAGCTGCCGGCATAAAAAAAGAACTAAGTTCCTGGCCGGCATTTCGCTTTAACTGAGCCCGTACTTGAAAAGTCCAGCTGGAATCCAATTGTGTAGTAGCTACTAAATTGATATCTGAAAACCCCAATCTCCAATCTAGGTGGTTTTTATGGATTTGATTGTAAAAGTAGTGACTATTAGCTTGAGCTTTTGATAACTCTAGGTCTGCCCAGGCATTCCAATCTAGTCTAAACTGTCCAAGCAAGCTTAGCGGGAGAAAAACAGCAATTGTGGTCCAAAGCGCAAGTGTTTTCAAAAGATTAGGCTTTATTTTTGAGATTGATATCCTTCGTTGTGACTTTGCCTCGTTCCAAAATCACCGGTTCTCGATGTGTTCTGAAAGACGGATGATAGACACGCAATTCGTATTCACCATCTGGCAGGCCTGAAATATTATAAGTTCCATCTGCTTTGATTTTCGTAAAATAAGGGGTGTCCAGACTGAGGATCACAGCACCCATCTCCGGGTGAATATCACACCCTAATTTAACAACGCCTACCTTACTAATTTTCTTGGCATATACATTGCCTGGTGGTCGACGACCTATGTTAAATCGTGCTTTTGGTGTGAGACTGTAGATGTTGTGGTAATGTTCATCTTCATTGAGCAGGTAGACGGTCGACTCCGCAGTGATAGCAACAATATTGGGAAAAAAAGTTTTTTCTCTTTGGGTGATTCTAGCGTCCTTTTGGATGAGCTTCGGCTGGAAACTTTTGGGGTGAAGGCTGATGTAGATATTCCTTGAAGGGACATTCAAACCATCCAGACGAGTCTTTTCGGCGGAACGATTGGGATTCGGACCACGATAAGACTTTCCTCTTTGAAATAAAGCTGGGCTGAAGTCGGGGAGGAGAATCTGCCCTTGTATGGTGTTATTCCCAGATTGACCAAGGCACAGATTGGTAGTGATCATAAGCAGAAAAAAGGTCCATTTGATCATCTATACAGCGTGTTGTTTAAAGGGGTAGTTAGGATTGTGATATAACAACGAAGCGGAAAAATACTTTATTTCTGTGAGAATGGCAGCGAAGGGCCTGTGTTCGGGCACTTCTGATGGACAGGAAAAGGTAGTTGCTGAGCGGGTTTAATTTTATCCTGGATGGGCAACAACTTGAGTTTTCTTATCCATGGATCATACCTACTTTTGTTTCTGCGATATGTGTATAGGTGGTAGAAACCGTCCGTGTTTTCTACGGGTTCAACTAATTTTTTAGATGTCAAAAACACAAACAACCAATTTCAGGCACTCCAGTTATACACCTTCTCCAAGCGCGGAAGTTACGGGCATTGAATAGAAGCGTTTACTAAATCAAATACACTAGGGCTAATTAGTCGAGGATCAAGCCTCTGCGAATTATTACTTTTTGCATAAAATAGGACTATCTCCAGTTATAGCCTGCTGCTCGGATGATTCCTTCATAAAATCACAAATAATAACTTGCCCCTAGTTCGCAGAGTGAATCCTGCATTTTGCAGACGTAATCCTTTACTTCACAAATCATCTTTGTGGCCGCCTACTAGATGATCTAATTTGAATGTCAGAAAACAATTGTTTGAAAATTCAAAAGCAATCATCAAATGACAAGCAATCTACAAATGGAACAGAAGGTGGATGCTAAAGGACCCAAGGTCGCCAAGCAACTTCACCAGGCCAGCCGTGCATTATTTGCGGTAGCCATCACCGGGCAAATGCTTTTTGTTTATTATATCGTAGCATTTTACGGAGGTATTTTAGTAAGTGGGCAATATGAAAAGGTTAATGATCAACTCCCACATGGTATTATTGAAGGGGATGCCTTTGGAAATGCTATGCTGGGTATGCATCTATTTCTTGCGGCAGTCATAACTTTTGGTGGGCCATTGCAGTTTTGGACAGCTCTCCGGAATCGCTTTCCCAAGTTTCACCGCTGGAATGGACGAATCTACTATGTGACAGCCTTCTTAATCACTTTCGCTGGTTTGTATATGAACGCCACTCGGGGGGCACATGGCGGGATGCTCAATGCTATGGGCAACGCCTTGAATGCCATCTTGATCATGGGGTTTGCTGTAATGGCTTGGAGAACAGCTATGCAACGCAAATTTGCAGTTCATAAAAAATGGGCTTTGAGGGCTTTTTTAATGGTAAGCGGGGTCTGGTTTTTCCGAATTGGGTACGGTCTTTGGTTGCTGCTCTCAGGATTCACGGCAGTAGGAATGGCGAGCGACTTGACTGGCCCCTTTGATCGCTTTCTAAGCTTCGGTCACTCCATAATCCCATTACTGATACTGGAATTGTACTTTCTAGCCAAAGGGCACCGGAATTTGGCTATCCAACAATGGACCACTCGTTTTCTCGTGCTTCTTTGTTTCTTGCTGGCTGGAGGAATTGTGATGGTTAGTATCGTGTTTTGGATGCCAGCATTACACTAAGAATATTTAAGGGAAGAAGCCAAAAAGCGATCATTCACTTAGCCAATATTCCTGATACTACATGGTGTAATAAATAGACTAAAAAGTTATATCCGAAGTTTTGTGTAGCTCCGAGCTTACGAAACTTCGGATACCTAGCGTTGGTCTTTTGTTGCCATAGGTTTCACAAAAACTGAGATAAAGGCCCAATTCTATCGAAAACTAGACCCTCCCAGCAAAGTTGATCTATTCGACAGGCATCAACACAAAAGAGTATCGATATTCCCGAGCAGGAAGCGTATATTCTTCATGAACTAATCGCCCCCAGGAATTATCTCCTCCTACTCCCATTTGCTTATGGTCAATGTTCCAGGTGATGAATTCGCGTGGAAAAAGATCTGCTCCATGTTTACTGGTCACAGGGACCAAACCGGATGCCGATTCTGCCCCTTTTTCTCCAGCAACGAACCCTAGATCCTCCATTCCGAAGGGCCAAGCACTCATAGATAGGGGCGAGGATACTGCCATGGCTTTCCATCCTACTCCAGCATCATCCTTTAGCGTCATCCAACGTACGTCAGTTTTGTTACCAGTTTCCTGCGGTCTGGAATAGATATGAACCTGATCCCAAACAGTCCCCTTCCAAATGCCCATTTCTCCAGAAGCCTTTCGATCCCAATATGTCTCATGCGGTCCTTTCCCATACCACTCCATGAAACGGAACTCAGCAGGCATACGTAGTTGTAACCCAATTCGCGGGATGTTGGGCAGATCTTTACTTACTCCACTGAGTAGGTAATCTACGTGAATGCGACCATCCGATAAAATTGTATAGCTTATTTTGACCTCACCATCTTGGATTTCTGATAGAGGGTATAGTACTTCCAATACGACTTTCTCCTTCGTATGCGTTATGGGGAGTTGTAATTGACCAAGGGGCTTTTCGCTGGTTGTTTTCCAAATGGCCGCCCATTCCTTCATGCCATTACCTAAGTCATTATCGGTCGGTGGCCGCCAAAAGTTGGGATGTGGAGCGGCGTGAAGAAGGAGCTTTCCTTTATAAGTATAGTGGTTAATGGCTCCAGTCTGCTTATCCATTTCCAATTGGAAATGCTTGCCCATGACTTGAATTGTCTGCTCCAAGGCTCTCATCTCAAGATTCTTTTCATGGGTAATTCTTTTTTGAGGAGCATTACTGGCCGGAACCGTTAACTGAAATTGCTCCCAAGCGACCTCATGTCCCATTGGCAAGAGCAACGACTCCTTTCTTGTTCGTGCGCTTATTTTTAAAAAGTACTCCTTGTCGGCGTTTAATTTTAGGTCTTTCAGGTCTAGCTTAAATGGCTTTTTTTCCTGTGGCGCAGCTGTAATTACTCCAAGCACACCACCTGCCATTTCTTGCCCGTCTTCCCGAAGAGACCACTGAATAGAAAGATCGGAAGTACCCTTAAAGAACTGTTTGTTGAATAACTCAAATTCTAGGCTGGCCAGATTGATGGCCTTAAACTTAACCGGTTCATAAACCTTTTTCACTTCGTATAAGTGAGGATGCGGTTCTCTGAAAGGGGAAACCAGACCATTATTTAGAAAATTACCGTCAGTTGGTAAGTCAGGGTGATAATCATGGCCATAGGCTAAGTATTTTACTCCCTGTTCATTGGTGTACTGTAAGGCCTGATCCACCCAATCCCAAATAAAGCCCCCTTGCAAAGCAGGATAGGTCTCTATGGCATCCCAGTAGTCTTGAAGGTTACCTACGCTATTTCCCATGGCATGACAATATTCGATCATTATAGCTGGTCGATTGGGAGATGATTTCGCATAATTCACCAATTTTTCAATTCGAGGATACATGGGGCAGAAGATGTCCGTATAGCCTTCCTCTTCGGCAGGCTCATATTGGACGGGCCGAGTCGGGTCATTATCCTTCAACCACTGATAAGTTGCCTCAAAGATCTTCCCATGTCCTGCCTCATTCCCCAGCGACCATATAATGATGGAGGGGTGGTTTTTATCACGATAAAACATGCTTTGAGTACGATCCAGGTGAGCCGGTAACCAACTCATTTCGTTTCCGATTTGTGTTTCTTCCGAATTGGCGAGCGGGTGACTTTCAACATTAGCCTCACCTATTACATATAGGCCATATAGGTCACATAGGTCATACCAGATAGGATGATTTGGATAATGAGAGCTTCGGACAGCATTGATGTTGTGTTTTTTCATCAACTGAATATCTTTTAACATTGTTGCTTTATCTATTACATGCCCAGTCAACGGGTGCGTTTCATGCCGATTCACTCCCCTTATGTAAATAGCTCTACCATTGACCAGTAGCTGACCATCTTTGACTTCCACACTCCGAAATCCAATCTTATCTGTGATTACTTCCAAAAGATGCCCGGCCGCAGTTCTTAGCGTAAGTTCTAGTTGATATAGATTAGGGGCTTCTGCACTCCATTGCCGAACGGCGGGGATATTTTTGTAGAACGAAAGTGACTTATTTTCTGTGGCAGCGAGCATGACTTCCTTTTTCTCTTCGTACACCAGCCTATGTCCCTCCTGCAAATCATATAACTTGAGTCCCAACTGAACTTCCTGTGTTTTATCCGCTTGATTGACGATTTCTACTGTTGTATTTAGTTCTCCATCCTGATACTCTTGATCCAGCCCACTTTTTGCGAAGAACTCTCGAATATTTGTTTTCGGTCGAGCATATACATATACCTCTCGTTCAATACCCGAGAGCCGTAGCATGTCTTGGCTTTCGATATAGCTGGCATCACTCCAACGATAAATCTGAAGCGCAATGGTGTTTTTACCTGTTTGCACATATTTCGTTATATCAAATTCGGCTGGCGTCTTGGATCCTTGAGAAAAACCAACAAATTCTCCATTTACCCATACATACAGTGCCGACTTCACAGCCCCAAAGTATAGGTGGATGCCTTGCCCTTGCCAGTTGGCAGGTATGTCGAAGCTTCGGCGGTAAGATCCCACTGGGTTATAATGTTCAGGTACTTTGGGCCAGGTTGTCGTAAAAGGATATTTTTCATCCAAATAAATCGGGTATCCATACCCATGGACCTCCCAGTTGCCCGGCACCGGAAAATCTATCCAGCCCTGGTCATCAAAATCCACCCCTTCGAACCCCACTGGCTTATCTGCCGGATCACGTACCCAATTGAACTTCCATAATCCATTCAAGGACAGAAAGCGGTCGGAGTATTTCATTTCTCCTTGCCACGCCAATTGTTTATTTTCGAATGGAAAGAGTTGTGCGTGGGGCGCAGCTTTATTGATGCCGAACACTTCGTGATTCTCGTGGTAGTTTTGGGCATCGGTAGAAAAGGAAAAAGTTAAAATGGATAAGATGGTGAATAGGTATTTCATTCTGTTAGATTGTAGTGGACAAGATTAAGCTTTGAGGGGCAGGGAACGGAGTTAAGATTGGAACTTGATTGCCATAGAATAAAACAGTTGTTCGTAGTTTAAAACTTCGAACAACTGTTTTTAATCGAACGACTGTTCATCAGAAGCCTATTTTTCGCTATTAATCGGTGGTGGGCCAGGAGGAACCATGCCTTTGTATACATAGTCTCCCTTGCGCTCCTTAAATTCTGCTTTTACCTTTTCTCGGAGTGTGGCATCTTCAAATAGATCAACCATGGTCATTGATAGGGCTTTGGCAGCGTAAGCCATACCCTTATGCCCGATTGACATCCCTCCACAAGCAACGACGGCCCAGGAATGCCAAGGAGTACCTTTCGGAGCGGTAGTTGCCCCCATGCGGATAGTGGGTACAACGAAGCTCACATCCCCCACATCTGTCGAGCCACCCATTGGGTGTTCTTGTGTCTCTTGTAGGGGAGAGATGATGGATTCGATACCTACCTGCTCTTTACCGGTAGCTGCTTGTATTTTTCTAGCGAAATCCTGTTCCTTTTCTGTGTATTCAATGGCACCGAGGTGTTCCAAGTTTTCTTGTAGTCGTGCCCCTCCTGTTCGATTCACTAGGATTTCATGAATTCCAGATACCAGGCTTACCTCATGCTCCACATTGGCCATAATAGCAGCGCCTTCAGCCATGCGTTCCACCTGTTTCCAAACTACTTCCATATTGGCCCGCTTGGTATCCCTTACACGAACCCAGATGCGTGAGTAATCTGGTACTACGTTGACCACTTTCCCCGCGTCCTGGATGTGATAATGGATTCGAACCGTAGGCTGGACATGTTCTCGGTACATGTTTATTCCATCGGTATATAGTTCTAGTGCATCTGAAGCACTACGGCCATTCCAGGGATCGGCTGAGGCGTGAGCGGCTTGTCCATGAAACTCCACGATGAAGTCAACTAGCGCCAAAGAGCTTTGTACATCCGCCACGGTTTCTGCAGAAGGGTGCCAATCCATAACGATATCGACATCCTCAAACAAACCGGCACGGATCATCCAGAGTTTGCCAAAGAATTTCTCCTCCGCTGGCGTTCCATAAAAACGTACAGTCCCTTTCAACTTGCCGGCAGCAATCAGTTCTTTAATGGCAATGGCAGCTCCTAGTGAGGCCGTCCCAAATAGGTTGTGACCACAGCCATGACCTGCAGAACCTTCATTGAGTGGATCTTTATGAGGCACTGTTTTTTGGGACAGTCCTGGAAGTGCGTCGAATTCACCTAATATGCCGATTACCGGAGATCCAGAACCAAATTCGGCAGTGAAGGCAGTCGGTATTTCGGCCAAGCCTTTCTTCACCGTAAGACCATTGGCTTCTGCAAAATCAGCCAGGGCTTCCGCCGATTGCGTTTCTTGGAAGGCGATTTCCTCAAACGACCAAATCTTGTCGCTGAGATCCGTCAACTCTTTATATTTCTTGTCAATCGTAGCGATGACGGCTTGTTTGTTTTTACTGAACTTGAGCTCATTTTGAGCTACTGCCATAGTGAAAACAGCACAAAGCAAAAGGATAGTAGATAAAACTCTCATTATACTAGCAAAGAATTTAATGGATGAATGAATTCCCGAGCAAGCTTACATAAGCTCAAGCTGACCAGAGCTAGAAGCTTGTCTCTTACTTCAGGCAATTACTAGACTTTTTTCTCCTATAAAGCTATCTTATAAGATACTACTCACGAATATAATGAAGTTGTCGTTATCTTGGTTTTTCGATCGAAATGATGAGTGGCTCGCCTGCCCCAATTTCATGCAGGCTCATCAAATAATTATAGCGTCTCGTTTGGTGAGCGATTCTGTCCTTGCTTGTTCTTGGGTCATAAGGATGTACACAGTACAAATCCTCATTCTTACTATTCTCATAACAGGGTAGCCAGAAGAGATTTGCTTTTCCGAATCCGATCGCCTTTAGCAAGGCTACCCTTTCGCTAGCCGCTTCACGCTCCACATAGAATTGATCCACCAATAGTAATCTGCGTCCTTGAAAGGACAAGTATTCACATACGATAGTACTTTCTTCTGCTAAACCAATTGGGTTTTCGATTTCAGTCGGTGTGTGGGCTGCGTAGTTAGTGGTTTGGGATCGAGCAGGTATCTCCTGATGAGATATGTTGCCTTGCTTCTGCAAGGGCGGGATGAAGAACAAAACAAAAAACAACAGACCTGCTCCAGCGATAGAATGCAATTGCAAACGGTATCTATATTGGGCTCGAGTTGGCCGTCCGAATCCGCTTTGCTTCTTTGCCCTGGTAATCCGTTTCAAAGCAATAGGAGCATTCTTGTAGTATTGGGAATAGTCTGTGACATCAGAACGAGTACTAAAGCGCGGGTGCACATGAACTTCAGGTGTTCCTTGTGCAGGGACCACGATTAAGCCGATACCTGCTTTCCGACAATGTTGAAGCAAGCGATGAAATTGGTCTTCTTTGGAAACACTATCTATTCCGATCGCCAGCCAGCGTTCATCCGCCGGGTATTGCTTGAGTTGCTCCAATGCCCCGATTTGAGCATGTCTTCTTAATGCAAGTGGTTGTACGGTGGCAATATAAACCTTGACCATCCAAACCCAGCATCCTCCCATTAACAAAGCCAAGACGGGATCCAATACTTGCCGAACCCCAGCCATCCATGCCAACAGCCAAATGAAAGCAAATGAAAATACAGCTACCTTCAAGCCATCATCCAGGATCCGGGCGAGATCGATTTGTTCAACTAAACTTCTAAGCGTGTTGGCCGATTTGGCTTCCAAAGATGCAACGAATGGGTTTCTGCTCTTTTGCCTGAAGATGATTAATCCATCTGCTCGCTTTCCCTCATTTGTGTAGGCTTCCAATTCTTTATAGATGATGCCGTTGATGGGACATCTCTTATAATAGTCTTGATGCAAAAACTGCAAGGCCCTTTTTTTGATGTAGCTCTCTTGGAGTTTCTTCTTCACAAAAAACACGCTTTATTGCCTCTTGAAATTACAAATAATCTTTTGTTTTAGAGTGGGTTTAGATTTAGTTTTTATTGTAATGTGAGGGAGTGCCATTCTATGATTTATTAGTATTTTATCAATACAATTTATTTTTATGTATTGACTTTGAAATCAATGCCATTGATTGTATGTCAAAATCATTGGAATCGCCTTGAAAGGTAAATTTGATCTCCCGACACATTTCTGGTCTAAGAAAAATCATTTGTGGCTTAGCGTCCGCTTACAATTTCCTTCCTTGCATCGAAAAGCGGATTATTTGTTAATTTAGAATGCCTCATGTCGACTGAACCTGGGTTATTGAGAAGGGGAGAAGTGATATGAGGTCTCATGCACAAAATCAACTTATACTCTATGAGTGATCGCAGAAAATTTCTACAACAAGCTGCTGGAGCAGTGATGGGCATGTCTTTACTTCCGACCAGTAGTTTTGCCATTATCCATAAACGAAAGCCATTAGCTGATGTGATTGTAGGGCAAAATTCTCATCGTTATAAGGTATATGCAGATTGGGCTCAAATGAGTGCGATCCATAATCCCCTACTCAACTGCCATGAAATGGTAATGGATCGAAAGGGACGATTGCTGATGTTGGGTGACCATATTCAGAATAATATACTTGTGTTTGATAAATCGGGCAAACTCTTGGATGCCTGGGGTACACAATATCCGGGTGGCCATGGTCTGACGCTCAGCCAAGAAGGGGAGGAGGATGTTTTGTTTATTGTCGATTGTGGTTGGTTTCAAGCACGAGACGGAAAATGGAAAAAACAAGCAGGGCGAGTGGTCAAGACTAATATCGATGGTGACCTGATCTTCAATGTTGGGCACCCGTCCACAATGGGTGTCTACAAGGCGGACCAGCCCTTCATGCCTACCGAAGTAGCTGTAGCTCCCAATGGAGATTTCTATATAGCCGACGGATACGGCTCGGATTACATTTTACAATACAATCATAAAGGAGAATATATTCGGCATTTTGGAGGACATGATAATGCAGACAAAAATTACAATCTTAATAATGCGCATGGAGTGGCTGTCGATCTAAGAGACTCAAAGGCTCCCAAATTGATTGTTACCTCTCGGAATGACTATTCTTTTAAGTATTTCACACTTGATGGAAAATTTATCAAGACGGTTCAGCTGCCAGGTGCGTTTGTATGCCGTCCAGTCATCAAAGACCAATACCTCTACGCTGGTGTCTGTTGGTCAGTAACTCCGGAAGGAAAGAAGTGGCATCCCAATACAGGTTTTGTCACCATTCTAAATGAGAAAGATGAAGTCGTCTCAAATCCAGGTGGGCAAGCGCCGATCTATAAAGACGGTTCCCTACAGCCTTTGCTGCAAGCAAGCGGAGCAGAGAAAGTATTTAATCATGGACATGATGTGTGTGTCGATGCGGATGAAAACTTATACATCTGCCAGTGGAATGCCAATAAAACTCCTCCCGTTAAATTAGAAAGAGTATAGTTTAACTAACTGATATTCAGTTTAATAATATTTTTTTGTTAAAGTAGGTTTATATGTGAAATCATCATTGCTCGAGAGGGACAATAAGCAACAGCTGCTTATCAGGGATACCTATTCGTATCGCAAGGCCTTGACGGGGCTTCCAATGGCTACTTTTACGACCTGGTATATCACTGCTGTAGTCGAAAGAATGATAATAGCGATAAAAGTCAATAGGAATATTTTCCCATCAATGGAAATGTGATAGGCAAAGTTAGACAGCCAGCTTTTCAGTGCTAGGCTAGCAAGAGGAGCTAGCAGGAGAAAAGCCAAAACCGCTAAGGAAAAGAAGCTTTTCAAGAATTGCCATAAGACTTGTAGTGCACTGGCTCCGAGAATCTTTCTAATTCCAATCTCCTTTGTCTTTCTTTCGCAGATAAATTTCGATAAGCCATACAAACCTGCGAATGCAATAAGGATAGCCACCAAGGTAAACATACCAAACACTTTAGCAAAGGCTTGTTCTTGAGTATACTGCTCCATCAATCGATCCTCCACAAACCAATGTTCAAAACGATTATCAGAAAAGGCTTGAAATTTTTCCTTGATAAAAGAGATAGTGGGTGCAATAGCCCCCTGGCCGAGGCGCAAGTACATGATATGTGCATTAGTTGGATCATATAAGTAAGCTACGGGAATGATGTCGTTATGCAAGGACTCAAAGTTGATGTCCTTCGCAAGGCCAACCACTTCGGCTTTTTCTTCCAGGTGTAGTGGTTCAAACCATTTGTTTTCAATGGTTTCCCAAGAAAGTAGTTGTGCTGCTTTTTCATTCAGGATGACTTCTGGTCTCTCTTTTTGATAAGGGGAAGAAAAGGCTGATCCATCCTGGAATTTCATATTAAATACATCAAAGAACCCGCGATCGGTTCGCACTGCCTTCATGGATGGCTTTTCATCGGTATTATCTGGGCTACGGTAATTAATACTCGATTGCAAGGCACCCGGAAAGACTAGCGAAGAAGCTCCAATAGACTGAATGTTATTATGTGCAAGTAGTGCACTCTTCATAGATTCATAACTGTCGATTTTCATGTTGTACTTAGGGACCGCGAGAACAGATTCTACATTATATCCTCGGTCATAAGTAGTGAGGAATTGATACTGGAAATAAATTGCAGCAGTAGTCATAAACATGCCTCCGGTGATCATAAATTGGAAGATTACAAGACTCTGGCGTAAGAAAGGGTTGACACCCGAAGGAATGCCATGTTTGATCAAAATATTCTTGGGGGTTATTCTTGAGAGGATAGTGGCTGGCAAAATTCCGGTAAGTAGCGCAAGAAAGACGCCTAGTCCTATTAAGACCAATACTTCGTGCAATTGAAAACTCCAAATGACAGAAAACGGAATCAAGCTTTCCAAGAAGGGACTAGTGACTGCAATAATTAATAAGCCCAGGATTAATGCTAGTTGAAAATGGACTAGACTTTCGCTGAGAAACTGAAAGAAAATCTGTAATCGATTAGCACCTAGTGTTCTCCTGATAGCCATACCCTTCAAGCGCGATGAAAACCCCGCCGTGGTAAGGTTCGAATAGTTGAAAATGGCTAGGACCAGGATTAGTAAAGCCATTGCTCCAAGAAAATACAATTGACTAAGGTTCCCATTTGCCGCTAATTCTTCTCCACTTTTGGAATGGAGATGAATGTCTGTTAATGGGCGAAGTAAAAACTTGGTATCTGTATTGCTAAAGGTGGAACCTAGCTGGGAGGTGATGAGTTTAGGGAATTGATCTGTCAGGGCTGACGAATCTGTGCCTTTGGCTAACTTAAGATAAGTGAAACAGGAAGTCCAACCGGGGTTTGTGAAGAAGGCTTCCTGGTAAAGATCCCGCAAGCCTTCAATATTGATGATTCCTTGTCCATTAAAATGTGTATTCTGAGGGATATCTTTAATGACTCCAGTTACAGTTAGAGATCTTTCGGCGTTTTTTAATTTCAAGCTTTGTCCCAAAGCAGGAGCGGCTCCAAAGTACCGCTTGGCCATGCTTTCACTGAGTACAATTGCTTTTTTCTCCTGAAAAGCAGACTGGGCATTTCCTTCTAGGAAGGTCAAATCGAAGAGCTCAAAAAAAGAACTCGAACCTACCAAAAGATTGGGTTCAAATACCTCCTCGCCCGCCAGCACAAATGTGGTTCTTCCAGGCGTAATTCTAACGATCTCCTCAATGCCCGAAAGGTTCTCCCGGATGACTTGACCAGCAAACCAAGAATTATTGGCAGAACTGATCCATTCCCCTCCTTGGTAGAAACTGGCCTCCAGTCGGTATATCTGCTGATGTTGCGTAAAATGCCGATCAAAGCTAAGCTCAAAACTTAGCAACTTATAAATAACCAAGACGGTTGCTAAGCTAGCTCCTAAGCTGAAGAGACTAATGGAGTGGTAAACTTTTTGCTTGACACTGGTGCGGTATAAGCTCTTGGCCCATCCTGGCAAGAGCAGGAACAATTGAGTTACAATACCTGACGGCTGCCTAGTCCGGCTCAAAGCTTGACCCACTTCTTCGATGCCTCCAAATTCTCCGATGGCCCTTTGGAATGCCTCTTCCTCCTTCATGCCTTCGATAAGTAAATGATGTACTCGATCCTGGATATGGTTCGTGGCTTCTAAAACATCCGCATCTTCAAATCCAGCATGTTTCCTTAATCGCCGAGCCCATTGCTGAAGAGCTTTCTGTAGATTAAAGTTTTTCATGATTGAGGGTCAAGTTGTAAAGCCTTAGACATTATCCTATGTGCAAATTGCCATTGTTGCTTTTCAGTGGTTAATGCAGCTAAGCCTTCTTCAGTTATAGAATAGTATTTGCGCATTTTCTGGCCATCGGTACTTTGCCAGTGAGACCGAATTAACTTTTCCTTTTCTAGTTTATGCAGAACGGGATATAACATACCATCCGCCCATTTCAGCTGACCGTCAGAGAGCTGTTTTACACTTTGAATAATAGCATACCCATAGCTTTCACCGATAGCAAGTATGGATAAGATTAATGGGCGAGTGGTAGCAGCTTTTAAGGATTTTCCAAGCATGGTTGAGTATTTCTAGAATCGAATATAAGCATAGATTATTTATGTACATAGAATATCTATGCAAAATGTTTCTTTTATTTTTCCTGTGTGTGGTTGAAGTCTAGCTGTTTATAGGAAGGAGTGTAACTATTTCTCGCCAATACCATTGTCCAACTAAAGCTAGATTTTCATCCCCTGGATCTTTCCTATCTTGGATTTTCTTTCATACCTATAAAATAGGAATAGGCTAGCTCACCGAAAAGCTTGACTCAGTAGACTTTACCTTCTATGGCCAGGTCTAATTCAGGAGTGTTTAGCCTCGTAAATCCGTAAACGCATGCAAGGAGTAAAGTACAAATGGCTATGGCTAGTTTTTAGTGGACTTACATTGTTCTCAATTAGCTGTCTATCCGAAGGTGAGCCTGAGGAGTCGAGTGCAGCTCCTTTTGTCATATTGAAACTGGATGACCTACGGCAGGAACAAGAACTGGTACATTATGGGTGGGTTCAGGTAATGGAATTCCTTGATAAAGAAGGAGTTGTTGGGACGATAGGGTTGATCGGTGAATCACTGGAGGAAGAAAATGTTGCCTACTTCGATTGGATTAAAGAAAGAGCTAGCGTTGGCATGGAAATTTGGAACCATGGTTACTGTCACTGTAAGCCGATGGTCCAGGGAGAGGAAAAAAGGGAGTTTAGAGGGACCGCCACCAGCTTTCAACTAAAACAATTGACAAGGACGCAAGAATTGGCCAAAGAGAAATTAGGAATAGACCTGCATTCCTTCGGCGCGCCCTATAATGCTACGGACTCATCAACTGCTCAGGTGTTGGACAGCATTCCTGCATTAGAAGTTTGGATGTATAAAGAGACGAAAGCTCCAACTAGCAAATATTTGCTCAATCGCCTACCCAAAGTAAATATCGAGTACCCTGTTCACGTTCCGGATTTTGATAAGTTTAAGGAAGGTTATCTTACATTTCAAGATGAACCTGTCTTGGTGATCCAGGGGCACCCTCGTAGCTGGGTAGAAAACCCGGAGTGTTTTGAGGAATTCAAAAAGATCGTCCTTTTTCTCAAGGAAAAACAGGTGCAGTTTATCACCCCCTACAATTACTACCTTAAGCACGGAAAGGCCGCTTCAGAACAGGGATGAATAGGCCTTAATGACTTATAGTATTAGTGATCCAAAACCAGATATGACCCTTTAAAGTTTTGATTCCGAACTTCAACGGTTGTTTTTCCGGGAGCTGGAACAAGTTCTATAGTCGCACGTCCATTAGCCATCTCGACTACCTGACTTCTAGAAGGGGTTCCATAGTTAATCAACAACTCGCCAGCCCCGTCTTGCGAAAAGTAAACTCGGCCCTCATAATCTAGCACTCGCCTTCCGGCTTTATCGATAGCCTTGGCTTCAATTAGGTAGTTTCCATTCTCCAATTGAGAAGAGCTAAGCACAAGCTTGTGCGCACTGCCTGTTTTCTGGTAGGAATAATGCACTTTCAAGGTATCTAAAACGATGCATTCGTTCGCATTATACCCCTTGGCTATCAATTCATTCTCTTCAGCTGTAAACAGCACATCCCAATTCAGACCAGCGGCGGGGAATGCTTTGGTGTTTCTAGTTTTTTTACCCAGGCTTTTTCCATTGTGGATCAGCTCTACTTGCTCACAATTACTGAAGACACTTAAGTTTCTAGCTTTTCCCTTAGGACCGCTGCGTTCCGTCCAGGTATGGGATTCTATATATATAAACGGCTCTTTTGCCCAATAACTTTTAAAAACGTAGTAGGCATCCTTGGGCTTTCCGCTTCTATCCACCAACCCCTTTTGGTTGACAAAGGGGATGGGGTTTTCTGGACGTAAGGGGGTGCCAAAATCCTTAAAGGCCCACTGCGCATTTCCTGCAAACCAATCGGTGTTTTCAGAAACACTGAGGTGCCAATCAAATAGGTCGACGATATAGTTTTCTGTCCAGTCCCCACTCTTGGCCACGTTCTTGACATTGATTTGATTGATCTCTTCTGCCCACTCATCAGGGTTAACCTGACCTTCGCCATCAATCGGGGTTTCCGTATGCCTGCCCACATGACTCGATCCTCCATATTCCATATGTACAAACCGATCATAATTCTTGCGTTGTGTTTCAATGGCTTTTTGATAATTCTTATACGCTCCAGCATACCAACCTGACCAGATGGAAGGAGAAAAGACATCTACTAAGTGAGCGCCTTCATAATATTTTCTAATGCTGGTGAGGCGATGAGGATCTAATTGATGAGCTTGATCATGCAGTTCTTGTACAAATTGGTTTAGAAGACCCGTGTCGTCCCCGCCTTCTATTTCTGGCAGCCAATAGATTTCGTTACCTAATGACCAGAAGAAGATACTAGGGTGGTTGTAGTTCTGCGTGATTTGTTCCTTTAGTAGACGTTTGGTATTTGACGCCCAATGTTCATCGCCACGTCCTCCACGACACCAGGGCAATTCATCCCACACAATCAACCCCAATTCATCACAGGCTTTGTACACTTCAGGGTCCTGTGGATAATGGCCTAGTCGCACAAAATTGGCTCCCATTTCCTTGATCATTTCAATATCCTTTCTATGCAGGTGATTGGGCATGGCTGCTCCCAATCCAGCGTGCTCTTCATGTCGGTGTGTCCCTCGAATTAGTAGCTTTTCCCCGTTGAGAAAGAAGGGGCCATTTTTTTCAAAGTGATACCATCTGTACCCATATTTTTGTAGGAGGTGATCCACTCTTTTTCCCCCTTGCTCCAAGCTGATTTTCATGGTATAAAGGAACGGGTGATCGGGGGACCACAAGTCGGGGTTGGATAAAGTAGGTAATGTTATTTTAGCCTGTAATTGTTGCTGATCCAACTGGATCGACTGTTTTTCAGAAAGCAGAGGATTAAGCGTATCTGTGCCGAAAATTTCACAAGTGATGGAGGCTGCTGCGGACATTGCGCCAAAGTTGCTTAGGGATACGGTCACCTCAGTATTTGCGGATTCTTTGCTGACTTTTGGCGTACTAATCTGGGCATGCTTAAGGTGGGTGGCAGGGACGGTTTTAAGCCATAAATCTCTGGTGATACCGCCATAGATGAAGAAGTCTGATTTTTGAGAGGGGATCACTTGGGGATTATAGCCATTGTCTACTTTGACGGCTACTTCGTTCCAGGAATCGGTTTGAATGAAAGGTGTGATATCGATTTCAAAACCTACATATCCCCCAACATGAGTTCCTGCTAATTGCTGATTTACATATACTTCGGTAGTGATATTTGCCCCTTCAAAGTAGAGTAGATGACGAACCTCCTTTTCAGCAGATATCTTGATCCTCTTTTTATACCAACTCTCGTCCCTGCGATAACCTGGGAGATAGTCCGTGGCATCCCATTGATTCCAGGTATGCGGGAGATCCACCGCTTGCCAGGCGGTTTGCTTTTGGATTTCATCAATAGAAAGACCACTCTCTTCCAGGTAAAGCCAGCCTTTATTGATGTTTTGTACACTTCTAAGGACTCCATTGTTCTCGGGTAGTTTCCCTTTGCCTGCTAATAGGAAGAATATGATCAGCAAGCCAAATGCATTAAAGAATTTGTCCTTCATTCTATCTGATTTTTACAACGGCTTTGTTTAGTTGGGAAAAGGGAAGGAGAGTAGAAAGCAAGGGCTTTACTACGACAGCATATGACAAATAAGCACGCCTATTTATGCTTGAAAAATTGGGTTAGCGTTGGCGATAACTGCCAACGCTAACTTGAATGACCAACAATTAGAAACTAGAAAACATAATTATCACTTAGGTAGTGTGACCATAGGAATCGTGAGATTTCAGGTAGCGACCTTGGGGCTAGACGAGGCGCAAAACTGGCTACAGCCGTAGCTTCAACAGGCGCAGCTGAAAAACAGGTGAATCTATTGTCGCACTACTTAATGATCAACTTAAGTGATCTTTCGCCAGTATTCGTTTGAAGCCGAGCAATGTAAAAGCCCTTTGTTAGTTTAGATGATGGATTCCAGTTAATGGTATGCTCACCGGCTATTTGTTCATCTTCTACTAGGGTCTTGATCAACCTTCCAGTAATATCATAGATGCCAAACCGTATAGGACTGCCTTGTTTCAATTCATAGGTGAAGGTGGCAAATCCAGTAATAGGGTTGGGTTGAACTCGAATCGCTACGTCACTGGCAATTCCAGGTTCATAGATGCTTGTTACCAAGTCACAAGTACCTACGGCTCCAATAGGCCCTCCATTATCATCCGCCGTAGCTGAGGTGGTAGCTGAGCCATAGCAAGGATCAAAGTTGGAGAAGTTGAAGAGATTACCATTGTCCAAGGATGTTCCAGCCACAAGACTATCCTCTACCACAAAATCAAACATATCTTCTGCAGCAGGATTCGCATATAAATCCTGTACATAAGGTAGGATACTGGTAGGAATACTAGTCAAAGTCAATTCTTCTTCGAAATATGTATCCTCTGCTGATCCACCTAATTTTTGGACGATGAGATCGGAATACACAGCGGGACGGCTAACTGTATCATTACTAGCGAAGAAATCTAAGACTTCTTGCGTGTAAAATACGTTGTTAGCGGAAAATTCAAGGACTGTGTTTTCGTATAGCGTATCCACTGTAAATACCTTGTGGGCGTCATCATCGGGTTGTGTTTGTTCATCCGTATAGATAGGGGAGGTTCCCAACATGATTGGGTTCATCAGGACATTGTTCGTGACTTTGACGGTTAAAGCTTTTCCAAATTGGAAGGCTCCATGTCGTCCAGCTTGATTAAACACGGTACAGTGATCAAATTCAATGTAGTTGTGCGGCTCTGTGGCTCCCTGACTACGAAATACTCTATCGATGATATTATGGATAACTGTATTCTTAACAATGAGCGTATCCATGGCAAAGTTTCGAGCGTCAATACCTCGGCCATTTCCTTGCAGGATAAAGCGATTTCCTCCATTTCGGAAAATAGAATTGGTCACATAGCATTTGACACCTGCTGCACGCATTTGCAAGAACCCGCCTCGGTCTTTTTCAATGATACAATGATCTACGATTACTCGAGTATTGGGGCTCATAATTCGGATCTTACCCCAGTCGTGCTGCTCATCTGGTCCTTTTTCACCGGAAACAATCCATATATTTTTTAGGGTAACATCGCCCTCTGCACGCATGATGTCTGGGTAGCTTCCTGAGGCATTGGGAATACGCGTAAGTACGGGCTTGGTCTCGATATTTTCAAGGTCCAGGGCTTCAATATGCAGCGGCCAATTCATAGCGTTAACCAGGCGACCGGTGGTGATATAGACTCTGCCATTCTCTAATTGATAAATAGTTCGGTTGCTAATTCGATCTCCCGTTGCAGTAGTATCCCCCATGATCACGGGGAAGATATCCACTGGCGTAAAAGGGTCTCCATTGTCTTCAATCAGAACGTAGCGCAAATCATCTGCGGGTTCTTCGGTACCTTCTTCTAGGTTGTCACAGAATACTACCGCTCCAACGGCTCCCCCTTTTGTGTCCGAGGTAGCAGAAGTCGAACTTGGATCATAGCAGGGTTCGAAGGCAGCAAAATCAAATAAATTGCCATTATCTAAATCAGTGCCTGCCACTGCTATATCTTCTACCACAAAATCAAACATATCTTCAGCCATAGGATTGGCGTATAAGTCTTGTACATAGGGTAGGATACTTGTAGGTGCATTTGCTAAACTTACCACATCCTCAAAATAAGTGTCAGCACTGTTCTCGCCTAATGATTGAAGGATTAGATCGGAGTAGACTGCTGGACGACTAACGGTATCATTGCTAGCAAAGAAATCTAGCACATCTTGGGTGTAAAACACATTGTTAGCGTCAAAGGTGAAGCTGGTGTTCTCATACAGTGTATCTATCGTAAATACCTTGTGTGCATCATCATCGGGTTGGGTTTGCTCGTCGGTGTAAATCGGAGATGTCCCCAGCATGATCGGATTCATCAAGAGGTTATTTGTGATTTTCACAGTCAAAGCTTTACCTAATTGGAAAGCACCATGTCTTCCCGCTTGATTGAATACCGTACAATGGTCAAATTCGATGTAGTTGTGCGGTTCTGTTGCACCTTGGCTTCGAAACACTCTATCAATAATATTATGAATAACCGTATTGCGGACAATCAAGGTGTCCATAGCAAAGTTACGAGCGTCAATCCCCCGGCCGTTTCCTTGCAGGATATAACGGTTACCTCCGTTTCGAAGAATAGAATTGGTAACGTAGCACTTCACGCCTGCTGCACGCATCTGTATGAACCCGCCTCGGTCTTTTTCAATGATACAATGATCTACAATCACCCTGGTATCGGGACTCATGATGCGGATTTTGCCCCAGTCGTGTTGCTCATCCGGTCCTTTTTCACCCGAAATGATCCAGAGATTTTTTAGGGTTACATCCCCTTCTGCACGCATAATATCAGGATAACTTCCTGAGGCATTAGGGATACGGGTAATGATTGGCTTTGTATCTGTATTACTCAAGTCCTGTGCCTCTATATGCAAGGGCCAGTCAAGGGAGTTTACTAATCGCCCGGAAGTAATGTATACAGCACCATTTTGCAGTTGGTAGATGGTATTGTTATCGTTTCTTTCTCCTGTCGCAGTGGTATCCCCCATAATCACCGGAAAGATATCCACTGGAATAAAAGGGTCACTATTGTCTTCGATCAGCACATAACGCTGGGCATCGATTTGACTACAAAGCAGAAGGCATAGGGCAATAAAGCTACATTTATATAGTTGATTCATACAAAAATATTTAGTGTTTAAAATTGGTGAAGGAAGTTTGGCAATGGAGCTTAGAGCTTGAATTGGAGCCCTAGTGTACCGGTCCAGCCAAACGTTTGTATAGTGTTGGTATAACTTTCAGTTCTGGTGAAGGAAATATCTTGCTGATTGTTGATGTTGTTAATGTTGAGGAATACGCTCCAGTATTTGTCAATCTTTTGCTTTACCGAGGCGTCCCACCGCCAGAACTCTAGGTCAAAGCGATCAAAGTCTTTATTTAAGGAATAGCTGCTGGCCTTGGTCCCTTGGAAGGCACTAGAAACCCGAGCCGAGAAACCCTTGTAATCGTACCCCAGTGACATGTTGAAAATGTGGGGCGATTGACTAGGCATTGTGACTAACCGCTCATTGGTCGTATAAGTGGTTTCGAAAATCGGCGGGAAAGGATTGATCAAGACCGTTTCTGAAGTCAAGAAAAATACCTGCGTTTCAGAGAATAAGCGAGCATAATTAATATTGAAGACAAAACCATTAAAAGGACTTGGTAGAAAACTGAGGTTGGTTTGTAAATCCAGTTCATAGCCCCAAACTTTTGAGTCTTCCAAGTTGGTATAGGAGTTCAATTGATACCCAGAATTGTTGGGCCAGCCATTGGCCACGGCCAAATCTGGATTGGCCAATTGAATTGTCCAGGGAATGAAAATATCGTTAATGTTCTTGTAGAAGGCCCCCACCGTAAATAGTCCTAAACCACCTTTATAGGCGGAGACAAAAACATCATAATTCTCTGACCGAGCGTGACGGAGATTAGGGTTTCCAGCAGTTATGATCGTACTAGTATTGTTGATCTGAGCTCGAGGGGTGATAAAGGAAAAATCAGGTCTAGCTAGTGTGTTAGAGTAGGAAGCTCTGATGTCAAGCCAATCTAAGGCTTGGTACTTCAAGTGCAAGTGAGGTAAGAATTCCCCGTATTGTTGTGTGCTAACGGTATCCACGAAAAAACCATTCACACCGTAGGCGCCATTGATGGAAGAAATCCCCGAAGTGTATGCATTGTCGGAGTCCTCGTAACGAAATCCAGGGATGATGGTTAGTTTATCCCCAAAATCGAGCCTAATCATGGCGTATCCAGCCGACACGGTTTCATCTACAGCGTAGTTATCTACTAGTGCGCGCCGATGATTATTCAGAATGCCCTTTTGAGTAGCATACCAATTACTGATTTTATCGGGATCTAAAACTGCATCAAATGAAACCTCACTACCGTCTTCATTTTCGAAGTTTATATCATTGGACTTGGCTAGGAAACTCTGGATGCTAATTAGGCTTGAATTATCGGCAGAAAAGATCAAACCTTCTCCGAACTGCTCTGCCGCCTCTTGCGTGAAAGATCCACCGAGGTAGTAGAAGTTTTCCGCCTGAATAGATACTTTTCGCTCCCGTTGAGTAGCAAAGTATTTTCCGCCTGTTTTAAAATACCCTCCTATCTTTTTACCCAATTTGAAGGGCACCTTCAGGTTCAAGAAGTAAGTCTGAGAGTTTTCTAAGGTATTGGTAGAACGAAATTCATTTTCTCTTAGGAAAGCAGACTGTAGATCAGGGTTTCCAGCAGCTAAGAAGGTTTTGGGATGGCCTGTTCTATTGAGGTCTGCATCATAAGGGTTTTTGAAATCCCTGAATTCCATGATAAAATCAAAAGGTGTGGAACCCTCGGTCTGAGACCGAGATACGTTCCAATCAATACTGAATTTATTGAACTGATGATCGCCACTCAAGGCTACGGTGTAGAGATCTAGCTGATTATCAATAACGCGTCCATTATAGAGGATACTAGGAGCACTCGGGTCATAAACATTTTGCATACGAAACTGATCTCTCTCCGTTTTGCTATATAGGCCAAAGGCTGAAAGACTGGATTTCCCTAGATCATAGTCCAGATTGAGGCTGGTGTTCCATCGGCGCCGAATCTCCTGTCGATCTTCAAAGCGAAGTTGACGTCCTTCGATTTCTGTAATACCCGTTTCTGGGTCTGTTCTGCCTTGTCCCCAACTGTTAGTCAGGTAATCTCCACCTCGGTTAAAGCGCTCAATGTTTCCTTGCGCCACCACCCCCAGTTTATTGTTGAAAAAGCGATTGCTGACCTGAAGGAGAGCTTTGTAATCACCATAGTCGTCATTCAGGTTGTTGTAGCCTTTAAAAAAACGACTCAATAACTTCAGCTCCTTGGGTGCCTTACGAAGTTTGAGGTTCACCGTTCCGCCAATGGATTCAGCATCCATATCGGGTAGGGGAGACTTGAAAACTTCTATTCCATCCAATAGTTCCGGAGAGATCAAGGAGAGGTCCACGGAGCGATCGGTGCTAGAGTTGGAAGGCAAACGTACTCCATTGACGGTGATGGCATTAAACTTGGGTTGCACCCCACGGATAACAACTTTCTGGCCTTCACCACCACTTCGATTAATGGAAACGCCCGGGAGCCTAGCAATTGCTTCCGCTGCATTGACATCGGGTAGTTCTTGAATACGATCGGCGGCTACAATATTTGCAATAGATTCCGAATTCAATTGTTGATTGATGGCTTTGGCTTGACCCAGTAGCTGGGCAGTTACCACAACTTCTTTGCCGAGCACTGAAGTGGGGGCCAATTTTACTTCGATATTGGATTGTTTCCCGGCAGTCACGTCTACATTGACTTTCTTCACTTCATAGCCTAGGAAAGAAATGACAACAACTTGAGTTCCCACGGGTACATTGGTCAGGCTGAATATTCCATCTATGTCGGTAACTGTGCCTGCGGTAGGGTTTTCTTCCAGGTATACATTGGCGCCGGGTAGGCTCGATCCGCCATCCTCATCGTATACCGTACCAGATATAATTCCACTTTGCGCGGCTAAAGCAGTAGTGGTTAAGGCTAACACCAAAATAGTGTGAGAAAGCAAGTTTAAAGTTCGTGTCATGCGTTTTGTTTTGCGATAAGGCTGCACTGCTAAATATTATTTTGTAGTTAGCGGCAGATGCAAGAACAAAACTAGATAGACAAAAGGGGAGAATAGTCTAAATATGGCGAGACAATCGTAAATAATGGACGTAATTACTTTGTTTAGACCTCGTTCATATATTCGGTTGGCGTTTTCTGAAACTGCTTTTGGAAACACTTACTGAAGTAGCGCGTATCTCGAAAACCTACTTTATAGGCCACTTCGGAGACATTTAATTTTCGCTGCCCGAGTAATTGCGCAGCGCGTTTCATGCGAAGTGTTTTCATGAAATTGTTAGGTGTATGGTCGGTGAGCGCTTTCATTTTGGTGAATAGTAGTGGACGACTGACCGCCAATTCGTGAGCAAATTGTTCTGCCGTGAAATTGGAGTTGTCGATGTGCTTTTCAGCTATTTCCAATGCATTTTTTAAGAAATTTTCATCCGCTGAGGTTACGGTTATTTCTTTAGGTTCGAAATTTAATACTCGGACAAATTTTTCGCGAGTGATTTGCCGATTCCGGATGATATTGCGGGCTCTCAACCGCAATTCGTCTGGATTAAAAGGTTTGGTAATGTAGTCATCGGCTCCTGTTTCAAGGCCCTCGTTTTTGAAGAGTTGGGCCGCTCGGGCTGTCAACAGGATTATCGGCAGATGACTGGTTTTAATATCCGATTTTAATTTTCGACACATCTCGTTGCCATCCATATTGGGCATCATGATATCACTGATGATGAGGGCGGGATTCAGTTGCTCCGCTTTAAGTAGCCCTTCTTCTCCATTTCTAGCAGTAGCGATCCGGTAGTTTTCCTGTAAGACCTTCTGGATAAATTGTAGGACCTCTTCATTGTCTTCCACAATGAGTACTAAAGGGGCGTCTTTGGTTGAAATTATTGTTTGTTCCTTATGTTCTAGGGCAGCTGCTAGCCCGACTGCGTCACTGGCAGTGGTAGGGGAGAGGAAAGGTAATTCCAGCCCTGTATCAATGAGTTCTTTGGGTTGAAAATGATCCTTGCCTAAAGGAATCTGAACAGAAAAGGTGGCACCTTTTCCGACTTCACTTTTCACCCATATTTTACCGTGGTGTAGCGTTACCATTTGTTTGGACAAAGCTAGTCCTAGTCCTGAACCCTGAGATTTTTTAGTGGAGGAGGGAGCTCCTCTCTCGTAATATCGTTTAAAGATCTGCTCATGCAGTTCTTTCTTTATTCCATTACCGTTATCGCGAACCTTCACCAGTACCGCTTCAGCAGTCCTTGTAATATATACGTTAATTTGTCCTTGATTGGGAGTGAATTTGAAAGCGTTAGAAAGTAGATTAAAGAATACTTTTTCTAGTTTTTCATAGTCAAACCAAACCATAATCTCCTCTTCACTTGATTCAAACTGGTATTCGATATTTCTCAGGCGGGCTGTTTCCTGAAATGAAAAGTAAATTTCCTCCATAAAAGCAACTAGATTGGCTTTCCTCGCCTGCAAAGTTTCATACCCCGATTCCAATTTACTAAATGAAAGGATTTGATTAACTAGCCCTAGTAATCGTTCCGCATTTCGTTTTACAGAGAATAATTGGGGAGAAACATGGTTTGATGAAAACTTATTAATCAGTTCATTTATGGGGCCTAAAATCAAGGTGAGAGGGGTCCTGAACTCGTGGGTGATATCGGTGTAAAACCGGAGCTTTACTTCATTAAGCTCTTTGGCTTGTTGTTTAGCCAGTTGCTCCAGGCGAAGTCGGTGCCTAAGGCGAATGAAATACCATATACCATAGAGGATACCAAAAAATAGAGCGGCATAAATTACATAGGCGGTAGTACTTAGCCAGGGAGGCGGGAGGACCGTAATCCTGAGACTACGTTCACCTTCGCTCCATATACCATAACTATTACTGGCCTTAACGCGTAATAGATAAGAGCCTGGCCGCTGAATGGTATAACTTGGCTCCGTCTTTCCGACTTTATGATTCCAATCATTATCCAAGCCTTCAAGCTTGTAAGCATATTGTACATTGCTGGGGTTAAAGTAATCCAGCGCAGCTACACCAACGGAAAAGATAGCTTCATTGTATTTGAAGGTGAGTTCATCGATTTCATTTAGGGCCTTGGGGAGGAGGCCACTTTTATCTCCGACATCTACTTTCTGGTTGTACACCCGCAAATCAGTGAAGACCAAAGGAGGGATAAAGGAGTCGGATATGATCTCGGCAGGTTCAAACAGCGTAAATCCGTTATTGCCGCCGAAGAGCAATTCCCCAGACTTGGCTCGATAATGGGCATTATAATTGAACTGCAAATTTTGCAGGCCATTGGAGTAATTGTAGTTGGTAAACACCGTATTTTCTCTGTCAAATTTTGACAATCCATTATTGGTGCTCAACCAAAGTTTACCCATTTCATCTTGTTCTATTCCAAAAATAGCACGCCCGGGCAGCCCATCTAACTCTGTATACTGCTGCAGACTCAAATCCTCTAAATTCAGGGCAAAAAGTCCATTGGAGAAGGTGCCTATCCATAAGGTCTGTTGTTCATCTTCTAGAAGAGCGTAGATCTTCTTGTTTGGAATAAAGCACTGAAATACTAGATTGGTATCCGCTTCCGAGGACCTCTTGACGAGATTTAAGCCGTTTTCGGTCCCAACCCACAACTGATCCCGGCTATCCTTAAATATTACTCGACCAAGATTCGAACTAATGGCGGTTGTGCCTGTGGGATTGGCCTGGTATGCTCTAAATTGTTGGGTATCGAAATCCAAGGTATTTAATCCTCCATCATAGGTTACGATCCATAATCGATCGCCTTCTTTCAGTAAACTGTAAACATTATTGTTGGTGAGCGAATTGGCAATCTCAGGATCATGTTTGAAATGGGTAAAGGTCTTAGTACTAAGATCTAGATAATTTAGGCCATGCCTAAAAGTACCAATCCACAGTCCTTTGCCATCCTTTATGATCGTTTTTACATTATTACCGCTAATACCGTTAGATTGGCCAGGCCGGTGAATATATGAGGTGAACTTCCGGCTGGACCGATTGAAGTAGTTAAGCCCTCCTCCTTCGGTTCCTATCCAAAAATTTCCTTTTTCATCTTCTAAAAAAGAACTGACAACATTGTGGCTGATACTATTTCCGTTCGCTTGCGGTTCATAGTGTTGAAATCGACTGAGTGCCGGGTCGTAGTAGGCAGCTCCGCCATGATAAGTTCCTAACCATAAGCCACCTCTGTGATCAAAGAAGGCAGTGCGGATAGAATTATTTCGAAGTTGCGTAGGAGAGCGATCTCCTTCTAGGAAATGTTTAAATGTTTCAGTTTTTGGATTGTATCTATTTAATCCTCTGAAGGTGCCAATCCAAATCATGCTATCGGGTCCTACTGCGATATCTCGTACCTCATTGTTACTCAATGAACTTGGATTACCGGGCTCCGGTAAGAAGACTTTGATACGATTTGAGTGTTTATTCCATAGATAGGCTCCACCTGTTCGAGTGCCAATCCATAACTGCCCTGGCGCTCCTTCTAGAATAGTCTGGACGCGATAATCAGGTAAGGAAAATTCTCCCTTTGTAACTAAGGGGCGCAGAAAAAAAAGACCAGAATCTTGTTCAATGAGTTCATGAAGACCATTCTCTAAACCGAGTAATATACTCCCCTTGCTGTCTTCTAGGATATCAATAACCTCCCCATCAATGTTGTCCGAAAAATCCAGGGGGATAGAAAGAAAATGTTGAGCATCCTCTTGTAGGAGATTGAGCCCATTGATCGTACCCACCCATAACCTGTCTTTGGAGTCTCTTCGAATGCATCGAATCAAATTGGAGGACAGGCCCTCCTGTTCTGTATAGTTTTGGAATGTATCAACGGTTGCATCATATCTGCTCAAACCCAGGTGTGTCCCTACCCAGAGTGTATGTTGTGAGGTGTCGAAGTAGAGTTCTCGAATATCATTGCCTACTAAAGAAGTGGACTGTTGGGGCAGGTGGCGATAAATGGTGAACTGATAACCATCGTACTTGTTCAACCCGTCTCTGGTTCCAAACCACATATGTCCCACATCATCTTGTGCAATGGTGAACACCGTACCCTGTGAAAGGCCTTCTTTCATGTCTAAATTGCGGAAAACGGCCTCTTGTTGCGCTAGCAAGGAAGAGATGGGCAGCAAACAACAAGAAAGTATCCAAAACTTGAAGAAAACAGGTGCTACGCTCATAAACAATCCGTGATAGTAGAACTAACAGGCTATCCGAATCGGAAGGGAACCTTAGCTTAATGGCTGACTTAAACCCCACGCCCCTTGGAGGCTTTGCGTTTCATCATGATCCGGTCATTCAGGGCAAATTACAAAATTAAGCCTTAGCAGTTTTATTACTACCCTAAATTCTATCTCTATTGCTGTTTGCTGACATGGAACTGAGCCTGTGTAAGCTTAGAAAACCACCCAATACTTCCGCTTTCCGACTCCCATTTTCCCATCCTCACCTTGGGCTACGACTTCAATGCAAAAGGTACTGAGATCATCAGATTGGATAAAAGAGAACGAAGCCTTTCCTTGTGAATCAGTAGATAAAGAGGGGTTCCAATACAACTGCGGCCGGAAAGTAGGCAAGGGAGAAGATGCTATCAGTTGTTCCTTGGTAAAAACAGGGAATTCGATTTTGGGTAAGTAGCCATAACAATCGAATATGTCTGCTTCTTCAGCCGGGGGTAATGTTTCATCACCAGATTTAGTTGTGATCATGGCTACTCCAAATTGCCCAAAAGGCCCGAATTGGCTACGCAGGCTTTTCAACTGGTGAAAACAATCGATCTGTTCAATTTCAGCCAGATCCAGGCCAGCTATATAGTCTGCATCCCGAGTTACCTTTCCATCGACAATGAAGACAGGAGGGCGAGGATGACGCTCAAAATCGCCATGTCGGTTTACAAAAAAATTGACCTTATAAGACTTGTCTTTTTTCTGAACTAAAGTCACATTAAAATAAACCTCCCTAAGAAATTCGGGAAGGTTGGCAAAGGGTTCATAATCGTCGGGGCGTAAACTACGATATTCTCGATACTCTTTTTGGATAAACTCATTGGGCGCTGAGCTTATGGGCGATTCAAAGGATTTAAAGAGTTGATAAGTTTTCTTCCGCCGCCTACTCCAAGCCAAATATTGCTCTATTTCGGGGCTGAAAACTAAGGCCACTTTCTGCTCGATCGGAAATTTTTGCGGGACGAATACGCTGAGATCTTCCGATTGATAATCAATTAACTGGATAGGTTTACTTCCAGTAAAATCTTCGATGTCAATGAAAAAATTACCATCTGCATCCGTACGACTATATTGTAACTTCTTTTCAGCGGCTGAATAATATCCTAATACATTGACATTAATGGGCTGGCCGAGTGTATCCTGGGTTTGCCCTCTGAAGTGTAAGCCCTTCCTTAGTGTCTCCACAGGCACTGGATCCCAATAAATAGAGGAAATCAAAGATTCTGTGCTAGTCTCTTCTCTGGAGAGTAGCGCCCAATCCGAAACAGATATGGAGAGGTTGGCGGGCACTTCTTGGCCATTGGCATCAGTAATTGAAACCACCGCATCTACTTGCGTTCGCCGGTTAAAGGTGTCTCGCTCCAGTTCAATGGTTACCTGTAAATCTTGCAGTGCCGTTGTAAGAGGAGGGTTCTTGTGCTGTTCTTCGTTTACAATAGGGTTTTCTTGTTCTGCTAAATCATTATAAATGGGTAACGGTGCTTCTAGGATTTTCACCATTGTATGGCTAGTCTGCTTGGTGCCAAAGACCATCAAATAGTACATGCCAGTGGCTTGATCGAAGGGGATTTTGAAATAGCCAACTAGATGAGGCTGTTTTTCATTCTTCAAGAAATAATGTTGAAGCTCGTGCCCATTTTCAGCCACTAATTTAACCTCAAAACTCACCTCTTTCCCATTAAACGACTGCGGTAAATAGATTTTGTACCAAACCACTTCTCCGCTGACATAAAAAGGCTTGTCAAAATGCACCCGACATAAAGCCTTGCTGTCTTGCCCGTACAGAATAGGAGGGAGGCTGAGTAAACAACAAATCAATAGTTTAGCACCGATATTCGACCCAAGTGTAGCGTTGTGAGTTACGGGTAGGTAGCACATTCTAATTTTATGCAACATATTTCAGGCTTTTCTATTGAATCCAATAATCAGGTTTTTCCAAGGTGCTTCTCTCTCGTTTAAGGCAGTTTTTGCATTGATCTTCCAGGTTTTCGAATTCAATCCGCAATACACTTGGCGGGCAATACTGGAAGGGGAAATCAGCTTCCTCGGGGCCTACAAATATCCTATTTGTATCTTGGGCAGTCGCGTAAAAAAAACCGAAAACCTCTTGATTTGGGTCATTGAGATTGGTGAAGTTTCCTTGCAATTTAGCTGGAAAGGTCTCCAGAAAACTACCATTCCTGTTGATCAACTCGCCGACTTTAGACCAATAGTTGTACGCACTTTCACTCAGCGATTGTTGATAGACGGTAAGGTAAAATCCACGGTAGAATCGATGGTCCAAGGGTTCTTCCAAGATTAGGTGATTGTTGAGATTTAATCCTGCGGCATTAGGACCATCAAAAACCTGAATCTTGTTCAAACTCAAGGGATCAGTGAAATAGCAACTGTGTGGTCGATCAAAACGAATAACATCCGAAATATCAGCTTCTATAAATCGATAGGTACATTCAAATTCCCACTTTAAGAATCTCGGCTCCGTACCATCCGGACTTTCTAGCTGCGTATCTACTAAGAACTTCATGTACAAACTTGACTCTATGGCACCCAGATCATTTACATACGACCTTGTTATTGCTTCCTTTTGTATCGACTCGATGGCTGGCACGCTTAACAATGGTTCTAAGTTAGATTCCAGTACTACACCGTTTACTAAGGTTACTCGTACTTGATAGGACTTTCCTCGTTCAATGCTAAGAGCAAGGTTATCTTTCGGAATACTGGCCTGGTAAAGGCCGGCTCCCTTCACACCCAAGCTCAACATATTTCCATCCTCGTCTATTAGTTGAACCAAGGCATTTTCAATAGGGGAGGGGGCTTGAAATTCTACGAAATTAGAAACCTCCGCCACACTCACTTCAACCTGACTGGGGGTCCCATAAATTAGTTTCCCTCTGATAGCGATGCTCCCAAGGCCCCGTTCGGGTACCGCTAGTTTAATCTCATCCAAGCAGGTACTAAAAAGCATCTGAAAAAGTAAAAGAAACAGGAGCTTATAACGATTCATCTTAATGTTTTGCATCAGTCGGTCATTTAAATCAATTCTAGGTTAAAGGTGATGGCAGGGAAGGCTTGGCCGAGGATGGATAGTTGAAACGCCTTCGGATTGGAAAAGGCCTCTTGTGTGAAGAAAACAGAGAAGGCATTGCGTCGCCCATAGATATTGTAGACGGAAAAGGTCCAACTGGTCCTAAATTTTTGTTTCTTTTTATAGCCTCTCCCAAGGGTATAAGCCAAGTCCATTCGGTGGAAGTCGGGAATCCTTAATTGATTCCGTTCTGAGTAGATAGGGATAAAGACGCCATTGGCCTCCTGATAACTGGCAATGGGAGCGGTGGTTGGGCGGCCAGTGGCATAGTTGAAATTGAGGACAAAGCTATGCCGCTGATTGGGTTGCCAATTTAAGACGAGGGTGAGATTATGGGGCTGGTCCAAATTGTCCAGAAACCATTCTCCTTCATTCACGCCTGCGACTTTTCTTTCCGTTCGGGATAGGGTATAGCTTAACCAGCCATAAGACTGACCTCGGTTTTTCTTTACACTCACCTCAAGTCCATAAGCCCGCCCGATACCCGGTAGCAATTCTGTTTCAATATGTTCATTGACCGCCAATTGGGCGAAATCTACATAGTCAAAAAGTTGATCAATATTCCTATAGTAGATTTCAGCAGAAGTTTCCCACAAATTGTTCTTGAAGTTTTGGAAAAAGCCGGTGGATAGATTGTGGCTTCGCTGGGGCGAGATATAGGAGTTGCTGAGTTGCCACTGACTGCTAGGGGTGGCAGTATTGGTATTGAAGATTTGATTGAGAAATTGTGAAGTTCGACTGTATCCTGCCTTCAAAGAAGTATTTGGAGATAAACGATAGCGAAATGAAAGGCGGGGATCCAACAAATAATAATCAGCAATCACCTGTCCATTTACATAGGAATTGGCTCCACTTGGAGTAGCATTGGGGATTTCGTCAGTAGCATATTCAAACACTGTTTTAGGACCGAAAAACTGGAAGCCATTCATCCTCAGACCTGCGGAGAAGAGCCAGGCGGGAGAGAAGCTCCAATCCGTGTTCAGGAATACGGCTGATTCCAGGGCCTGCTCTCGCTCTAAGGCCTTGGGCGGGATCAGTGAGCTTGGGCCAAAAGGTTTGATTTCAGCGGGCTTGATACGGTAAAAGGTACTAGAAAAACCCGCCTCCATTTTGATTTTATCATTGGGGATATAAGAGAATCTCTCTTTCAGTTTTAGGTAGCCAAGTCTAAGTTGCAGTTCCGAGGCATTGGTTCCCCTCATTTCAGTTTGTGTACTCACATAGTCACTTACGGTCAGCGATAGGTTGGAAAAGAGTTGATCGGAGAAAATTTGCTTAAAGGTAAGTTGCCCCATTTGGGTTTGGTAGGCGAAGCCAAATTCTTCATTAAAGGAAAAATCATCTTGAGCACTATATCCAGAAAAGATCAAGGTCTTGTTATCTCCAATTCTATGGGTATAGCGGAGGTTCGCATCGTAAAAGAATACGGAACTGCGCTGTACTTCCGGAACCCTAATGAGATCCAATACCCAATTTGAATAAGTAGAGCGAATCCCAGCGATGATGGAAGCTTTTTCCTTGATAACTGGAACTTCCAAGACCAAACGACTTGAAACAGGACCAATCCCTCCCTTCAATCTAAATCGGTTGAAATCTCCATTTCGCATTTTCACGTCGAGCACTGATGCCAGCCGGCCACCAAATTGCGCAGGAATACTACCTTTGTATAGGGCTACATCACTAAGAAGGTCTGCATTAAAAGTGCTAAAGAAACCCAAGGCATGGGCCGTATTGAAAATAACACCTTCATCTTGTAAAACCAGGTTTTGATCAACGGCTCCGCCTCTGACATTAAAACCTATGGCTCCTTCTCCGATTGTGCTCACGCCGGGTTGTAATAGTAAGCCTTTCAGAATATCTGTTTCGCCTAAAAAAGCGGGCAATTTCTTGACAGCGGGGATATCCAGGAGAGTTAGGCCAATTTGTGCACTTTCTACGTTAAAATCTGGTGCTTTACTGGTTACGGTTACTTCTTGGAGATCAATAGCGGCTTTCGTAAGTTCTAGGTCCAATTTGCCATCTCCATACACTGTAACTAGCTCACTATAATCATTGTAGCCCACGTATTGTAGTTTCAACTCATGACGGCCGAGTGGTAAGGAAAGACTGAAGTTTCCATCCGTGTCGGTTGTTGTCCCGATGTTAAGTGTTGAAGAGAGTAGGGTGGCACCAATGATCGGCTCATCGGTTTGTTCATCCTTGACTGTTCCACTAATCACAGCTTGTCCAGATGGATCTAGAAAGTCTTCATCACCGATGATGGTGATCTGGACGGCAGGAGTTTCACCTTGCACATTCTCCTCTAGTGCCCTGTAATATTCAGCTGAAAACTGCCCCTCTGTAGCCCGTCTTGGACCGATAACGATACCATAATCTCGGTAGGTGAAGAAACCCAATTCCGTCTCTCGAATTATGTTAAGTAGGACATCCTCCAGACGAGCTTGAGAAAAATTACCGGATTTGGTGATCGAGGGTAGGGTAGTGGCTTGGTAATATATAATCAGTTGACCTTCCTTGCTGATCTGGTCAAAAATGACAGACAAGGGTTGATTGTCAAAGCTGATGGTTATCGTTTTGTCTAAGATGCGCTGAGCTGATAAGTTTGCCGAAATAAAGCAAAATAATACCAGCAACGACCGCACCAGTTGGACTTCTCTCATAAAGCAGCGGGCGATTGACTAAAATTCCGTTCTATGACAAGAACCTGGAAATTTTTCTTAAGGTACTTAAAACTATCTTTCAAATCAATTTTCTAGTCATTTCCCTCTTATTTTGTTAAATTAGGGCTAGACCTCTCCTTTTAAGTTCATAGTTCTAAATTCTCTACCATACACATGATAAGTAAATCCTATCACTGTGCTTCAATCTCTGATTTGAAGCAAGTTCTGGCGGAAGCGAACTCCACAAATTTCAAGCCCTCTCTTGGCATCGTGTTTTGTACCATAGATTTTGACCTTGAACAAATTCGGTCAAGCTTTATAATGCACAACATCGCGCTAGTTGGTTGTACCACTGCAGGCGAAATTATAGATAATGCCCTGCATGAAAAATCCTTGGCGTTGCTGCTCTTGGATGTTGATCCTGCTGTATTTCGGATTAAGCTAACAGAATATGAGGAGCAGGATATGAATAAGGCTGCATTGGAGATTGGTGATTTTGTTAAAGACAGTTTTGAGCACCCAGGGGTTCTATTGATGTCAGGTGGTTTAGCTATCGATGCGCAGCAACTTGTTCAGGGGATTAGTACGTCCTTATCCAAGCCTTTACCGATTTACGGTGGGCTGGCCGGTGATGACCTAGAAATGCTTAGAACTTTTGCTTTCACACACGAGAAGGCGACAGAAAATGGCGCTGCTAGCCTAGTCCTTGATACAACTAAGGTGGAGATGACAGGCTTGGCTCTTAGTGGTTGGGAGCCAATTGGAGGTGTCAATGTAATTACGAAAGCCGAAGGGAATCAAGTGTTTGAGATAAATGGGGAGCCTGCCTATGATGTGTTTGTTCGATATTTTGGCTTAACCGAAGCAGAAACCAAACACGACCAGCTGATCGGCGTGCAAACCAACTATCCCTTTCAAATCCTAAGAGAAGGCGGGAAAAGCATTCTAAGATCACCACTATTGATTCATAAAGACAGCAAGAGTATTAGTTTAGCGGCCAGTGTCCAAGAAGGAGATTGTTTCAGATTCTCAACCTCACCTGGATTTGAAGTTATTGAACAAACCATTGAAGGTTTCAAAGCGTTAAAAAAAACTACGCCAGAAGCTGATGCCATTGTCTTGTTCTCCTGTAAGGGACGCCACGGGGCTTTCGGTCCTATGCTGAATACGGAGATTCAAGGGCTCTATGATTACTGGAAGAAACCATTGATAGGTTTTTTGTCTTATGGTGAAATAGCAAATCTCGGTGCCGAAAGTATTGAGTTTCATAATGAGACCTGTGCAGCGGTCATACTGAAGGAGAAATAAGAATGCCGGATTATTTGGATAACATATGGAAAAGGATTAATGCTTCTGATTCAATAGATGAGCTAGAAAAGGACCAGTTATTTAAAGAAATTCAAGCCTTGAAAGCTCAGCAAAATGAGCAGGACTTTAAAGTAAAGCGCCTCCTGAAGGATAAATCTATTGCGGTAAATATTCTGGAAGCAACGATAGAAGATCTAGAAAAGAAGAAACTTGAAGTAGAGCAAGTTAATCGTAAACTTTCAAACCAGCAGCAAGAATTACAATCTCAAAAACAGATTATAGAAAACAATGCAAAAACGCTACAGGAGAATTTGGATAAACTTGAACTTTCCTATAAAGAGCTAGAGCAATTTTCCTACATCGCCTCCCACGACCTCAAGAGCCCGCTGAGAACGATTGCTAGTTTCGCCCAACTCCTGGAACGCCGTTACCGTGATGAATTGGATGATCAGGCTAGGGAATTTATTGACTTTATTGTCTCAGGGGTAAATCAGATGAGTGAAGTGATTCAAGGGCTTTTGCAATACTCACACATTGGGCAGAGTCATGAAAGCTTAGAGAAGATTGATTTGAATACAGTAATACCCCTGGTTAAAAATACCCTTAAAGTTGAGGTTGAAGAAAACGCTGCCTGTATTCGATCAGAAGACTTACCAACTATCATAGGGAATAAGGTTGGAATCATCCAGTTGTTCCAAAACCTTATTCATAACGCTATTAAGTTTCGAAAGGCGGATAGCCCCATTATTACTATATCATCCCAATATCTGGCCGAGACCAGGCATTGGGAATTCCGGGTGACGGACAATGGCCTTGGAATGAGTGAAGAATTTCAAAACAAGGTTTTCCTACCTTTTCAAAGACTGAATACAAAAAAAATTGCTGGTTTAGGTATCGGCCTGGCTATTTGTCATAAGATAGTTAAGCTTCATGGCGGGCAAATTCGCTATGAGTCCCAACTTGGCATGGGCACTACCTTTATCTTCACTATTTCTGTGGTAGAATCTATGGAGGGCAGTTAAAATAAGAAAGAGGGTTCCGAAAGCAATCCAGGATAGGGTAGGGACTTGTACTTTTGCTGCCCCACCCATTCAAATTTAAAGTGCCTTGGCAAAACTCAAATCAGTAGAATGATCAAAAAAGAAGTTTAGGTAGGCTTCCATCTCTTTCTTAGCTGTAGCTTTCAAGTACCTACATTTCCGAATTACTTGAATCAGCTCCTTTCTTTTGCCTAGCATTTCATTAAAGATGACACGGAGCTCTTCTGGGTCTTCTTGAAAGCCTAAGTAGGCCCGTCCATGTGCCAAAGGCTTTTCAATGCTTTCAGGAGGGGGCATGGCGTAGGAGGCTCCTACCAGAACCGAGAAGTCAAAATCGTAGGGAACTACAATTACCTGATCAGCTCGCCTTAGATACTTTACGTTTTTAGAAATGGTCAGGCCCCAATCTTGGTTTCCTATCATATACTGAAACAGGCTCGTCATACGTAAAGCATAGGGCTGGAACTGAATCTTGTTCCTTACACGGAAATCTTTCATCTTAGTCGCTCCGATTCGGTCGCGCAGTTGGGCTGTATCTTCAATCAAAAAGGCCAGCTGGGTGATCTTCTTTCCAGATTGGGTATCCTTAATCGTCATTTTGACCAATTGGACGCGGAAACTCATTTCTGTCAATTGATTATACAGCTTGTAGGTGATGTATTCGCGGATCAGGGCTTCACGAGCCGCTTGATCTTTGTCCATACAGTAAGTCACTAGCTTCAAGTCGTCAAAAGGAGCTAGCCCTGCTTTTGTCAGCTCTTTTTTACTGAAATCGATAGTTAGTGGAGGTACTTCCTGGCAACGTTGACGCCGGAATCGTCCGCGTAGGCTCATATCCACTTGCCAACTTTGCTGCTGTCCTGTTTGATCTATGAACTGCAGCAAGCCTGGATAGTCATTACTATCCCGCCGATTTTCTTGTAAACTGCTTAAATTAAAGCTTAAATTAATCTTTATAGCTTCCTGATAATTAATTAGATCAAAAATGGATTGGTGTTGGGGTTTGGCATGGTTTGAAAGCAAAATCATAGCCAGTAGAGTAGGGAAGAGGTGTTTAAAATTCGAGAGAGTTAACATCAAAATATTTTTGTCTAACTAACCCTGATCTTGATCGATTGGTTCAATAGACAAAAACCTATAACTATCTGTTAAATAGATGGTTATATTGCCAAAAGTGTATTTTTAAGGATTTTATCAGGGCAAAGGCCAAATTGAGCAAAGGAAGCATTGAGTTGCAGCAGAATTGGATGAGTAAATTTTTTTGAAGAGAAAGTTGAGTGTGACCAACATTACAGCTCAGATAGAGCATGAAGCATTGCCTTGCCTTCGGTACCTGGTCATTGAGTGAAGAAGACAGCATCAATACAGCGTCTCAAGTAGGAGCAAAAACAGACGAGTATGGTTAGCGTTTATGCAATAGCAAAGACAATATTTTCAGCAAACACTTTAGGTTGACCAATATACCATTAATAACTTGAGAAAAAATGATCAAGTATGCGCTCCAGAAATCATGATTCGAAGACACGCCATCTAATCCTCTTCTTGCTATTTTCCGGACTGGGTGCCCTACAGCAAATCCAAGCTTGCTCTTGTGCCGCACAACCTGAAGATTTTTGCAGCTCAGTGCGAGATGTCCAATACATAGCGCTAGTCGAAATCCTTGAAATTGCAAGTGTTGACAAAGGCCGCATCAAGATCCTGACCAATATCCATCAAGAGATTGTTCAGGATGAAGTAACCTTAATCGGATCAAACGGCTTGAATTGTGCCGAACCGCTAGATACCTTCCAGGTGGGAGATACCCTTCTCATGGCTCTCTATCTAGAATATGGCAGCGATTCCAACTACGAGTTAAGTAACTGTGGGCGACATTTTTTAAATTATAAGAACGGCATATTAGAAGGCAAGGTAAGTCCGGACGTTACCAACATCGCCTATGAAGCACTTGTAGAAGACCTAGAGAACTGCTTACTATTGGTAGCCAGTGAAAATATATCCCTGCCTCAAATACAAGTAGAACTCTATCCTAATCCTCTACAAGAAGAACTCATCATCAGATCTACCAATAGTACGATTAAGCATTTACAAGTGTTTAACATCAGTGGACAGATTATAGCTCAGAATAAAGGCCTTAATCATACCCAAGCAAAAATGCAGGTGCAGCAGCTCGTCCCAGGCCTTTATTTCATACGAATAGAAACAACAGCAGGGATCATCATAAAGAGACTGCAAAAGAGTTAGGGAAAATAGGAGATAGACTATAATCTGTACTTCACTGCGCATCGATCAATTTAGCCGGTTTGGTACAGGGTCAATAAGCTTAATTGTTTAGCCTATAATTAATCTTATGTTAAATAAAATCTTGCGGAGACTTTTCATATAAGCTGAGAATTACTCCCCTATTGAACCAGGCAATTGAATTTTGTACTTTAAGAGACGCTGATTAATCCTTAGCTCAGTGTCTAAAATTGAAAAGGAACAAAATATTGTAGTCAAGGTATTCCCTTTTTTCTCACTTTCTACTTGACGGTGATTATCTATAGTGGAAGTATCAGCGACTGCTACACTATAGCAAAAATTTTGCAAGAGCTGGAAATCGAAGAAGTAACTAGGCTGATACTGTGTATTAGCGTATGCTTGATTAGATATATCATTCAAAGTGCCGCCACTCCCCTACCCCAAACCCTATTGAATCAGCTTACTGTTCGACTGTCATCTACTCATGAAAAGATAAGCTATGAAGTCCTTGTTTTTCTCCTTAGGCCTTTGCCTAATTGTGTGCACGTTAGTAGCACAAGACTCACCTTCAAAATGGAGTGTCTCAATTGCTTGGGGCTTGCAAGCTCATGATGAACGTTTATTTGATTCCCCTAATGCGAAGCAAATAATCCAGCAAGAGCAAGATGCCGGGACTCGATATTATTCCCTATTTCTCAAGCGCAACTTACCTTTAATGCAACAGCTGAATCTTAGCATCGGCTTAGGATATACCCAGAAGGTGGCCAGCTTCTCTCGTCCTTTTAATCACTGTTATTTCAGCAGTGGAGATTGTGCCTACGTGCTGTTGTATGTTGAGCGATTTACCCATCAAATGTTTCAGCTTCCCATTGACCTCAATTATTCCCTTTGGACGCAGAATTCATGGAATATTGGCCTCAATTTTAACCTTCTCCCCGCTTTCAGCTGGCAGCAGTCGATTGCAGCGACAAACCAAGGTAGTATCTTCAAAAAGAGCGAATTTCAGCCCTATAACTTAGAATTACATCTAGGCCCAAGTTTAAGTTGGAAGCGAATCGGATTGCAACTACAGTATCGGGTATACCAGTGGATACATAAGGAAGACGCCTACCTCTATGGTTCAGACTTTCGATTGAACAATCCGGGGTATTTCGATAAGCAGTACAAATCTTTCAATCCCAATAAATTTTGGATGGTGGTAAGCTATAGTTTTTAGTTAGCTCCTGTGTCTTCTTATTGCGCTTACTACGATAACTACAAGGCAAATCAACGACTGCGAACCTTTTCAAAAATTAGATCGGCTACATTCAATTGGAGCTTAGAAAGAAATTCGGTGGGCCGTAGCTTAGTCAATCGTTTACATTCCTTGCTAAAGTGAGACTGGTCGTAATAACCAAACTCCAATGCATCGATCAAGCGAGCACCTGATGATTTCTTGAGGTGAACCGAAGATTTTCCAAAACGGATAACACTTAGTAGTTTCTTAGGCGTCATACCACAAACCCGATTGACCAGCCGCTCAAAGCTTTTCACGGTAAGGTGGTTTAGGGCTGCCAAATCACTTACTTTTAGTTCCGCATTTTCAGGAGAAAATATAGAAGTCAGTAAGGTTTCGATTCTTTGATCCACACCGTTTAAATCATTCGCTGCCAAAATCAACTGATCCAGCGTATTCGTAACGTCCTTAGCCTTTGAAAAATCCAAGTTTTTGATGCGCGAAGGCCCATCCTGCCCCAAGAAATTCGTTATGGATATTTCCCTCCAATTATCGATGAATTTTGTGAAAGCCGGCAACCCCAATACACTAGGCTTCAGCTTAATATTGAAACACCTCAAATCTTCTTCAAAAAAATAGGTAAACCCTCCGCTACTCAGCGGGAAAAACCCAGCCTGCCCAGCAGATCTAAACGCATTGTCTTTCGTATCAAAAATCTTGAACTCCCCTTCGAGTACAACCCAGCACTCACATGTTCCGCTGGGAATAGCCTTGACAAGAAACGGTCCACGACATTGGAATAGTTGATATTTTGCAACAAATCTCTGGATCAGTGGATTTTGGGACTGGTATTCTTGAACGTACAATTTTGTCGATTTTTTACAATGAATCCTTCGCCGAGACGAATATGTTTGCCAAAAAAAGATGGCATTTAAAAGATATTCACAATATACGTTGTTCTACCTCCTAATGGCATTATTTGCCTGTTCGAAGAAGCATGTTGCCCCCCAAATGACAGTAAACCCAAACGATCCTTGCAAGTGTAGTGATGCATTTGCCGAATTGACTCAAAAACTAGAAGCAAACTACATCGGTTTAGCCTTGCTGAGAGATACCGATGCGTATAAAACTTACGAGACTCGAAAAAAAGAGTACGCTTTGAAGGCTGCCAACCAAACCGACTACTTATGTACCACCACCTTGTCAGATTTCCTATCCCATTTTAATGATAGACACCTATTCGTTTGGGATGCCCCCCAGTACGGTCCGAGCTTTTTGGATCAACAAAAATCGGACTTGGTAATGGCACAAAAGACCATAAGGGAGATCGAAGAATCCCTTGTTGATCGTTCAGATCCCATCGTAGGGAAATGGTCCGATGGTGAATCGATATTTGCCATTGTTAAGGAAGATACCTCATTCCACGGCTACCTCCTCAAAACCAAAAGAAAAGACATTGAACCTGGTTTTTTAAAAATCAGCCTCAGCAAGCGGGGAAGCGAATATCAAGGAAGCTACATCTCTTATGGTTACACAAAAAGATACGTACGGGTCGGCATCCACAAAAGGGGAGATTATATAAAGCTGATCATGGGAGGGGGAACTAAATGGCAACGTTCAGAGGAGGAAGAGGTACAGTCCTTTAATGCAAACCCATCTATCGAAAAACTGAGTGATGTTCATACTTTGATCACAATACCTTCCTTCTCAATCGATGCTGGAGCTTTCAAAAAGCTATTGAAGGACAATAACGAACTCATCAATAATACGCAACATCTTATTGTCGATATTCGGGGAAATACGGGGGGAAATAGCATATACTTTCCACTGATAAAATATTTCGGTAACTCAAACTTGACATCAAAAAAGGGATACGTCTTAGCTTCTCCTGACAACATCGCCTATTTCAAGCAATTTGTAGGCTTTCTGTACTCAAGTACCTATTCTCCCCTATTGGCCCGAATGAAAGAAACGGGTAAAATTGTTGATGGGCCCCAGTACAAAGATCGAAATTTTAGCGCCCAGAAAAACAGTATTCGCAGGGTGTCGATCCTAACAGATAAAAGTTGTGCTAGTGCAGCTGAAAGTTTCATATTGCACGCCAAAGGCGCGAGTGATAAAGTGATGACTTTTGGGACACCAACACGAGGCGTTATTGACTACACTAGTGTCAATGTAATTTTACTTAAAAACTCGGCCCGCCAATATATCTACTTTGGATACCCCACGGGCACCTTGAACAAAGAGGTACTAACTAACGGATACAATGCAACAGGTATTATCCCCGACGTCAACGTTTCCTCGGCAGGAGATAGAACTCTGGAAGTCGCCATAAACCATTTCGATCAATACTAATGCAAAAACTGTGTCATGTCCATGGCGAAATGTATCATCCAAAACCAAAGGAAGTTTCTTGATTTTGCTACAAAATGCAAGACAAGGAAGCCTAATGTGGCATCGAATAACAAGCCAGTGAAGTTCTCTACCCCTACCCCTTTAGAGAGCATAGCAGGTATGTGTGCTGCTGCAAAAAGTACAGCTATTCCTACGATTGCTCTTTTCGGACCGATCCAGGCCATTAGCCGATAAAGCAGTAATGAAATGGCAAAATCTTCGGCAAATACTTGCACTAATTCCGGCAGATTTTGGTAGGAATAGATAAAGCAAAGGTCTTTAAAAAAGGTAGCTGTTCTCCCTTTGGTAACTAGGAATATGCATAAAGTCAACAGGGCTATGAGCAGGCCTACGCCAATACTTCTCCCTTTGCCTTCTTTGGGATACCAAGCCGTTTCCAAACTCTGTCCGCGAAAAATCAGCAACAGCCCAAAAGGAGAAAAAATGAGTAGCTGATTGATGGCTTCGGTCAGAAAGCCGATCTGCGCAAAATTGGGCAAAAGCAAGCCTTTCAGATAAAGCTGACCAATACCAATGGTGAGGCAAGCAGCAATTAGCCCAAAGGCAAATTCTAGGCCCGGTCGTTTGAGTGAGGGGGATGGATACTCAGATTTGTTTTCCGTTTGGCGAGTGTATGTGTACCAACTTCCAATCGCTACCCCGTAAGCGAGATACAAGTAAAAATAGTCGGATAAAAACATAGATGATAATTTGATTGCTGCGAATGTATTCGCTCATCTCTACATTTGGGAGCACGTTTGCTCGAATCCTATATTTTACTGCGCGAACCAGGGTCTATTATCAAGGCCTAACTGACAACAAAACGCACAGCTACCAAATTATTGGTGAATCGGGCTGTACGTCTTCTGACTGATCTAAGGATCTTTTGCCATTGACACCGGCTTAAAAAGGGCGTTTTGCGGTAAACAATAACTCGGGATTTAAATCCCGAGAGGGCTAATAAATTATTCACCCTTGATATTTCTCCATTTCAAACGCCAGTGATTTTTTGACTGTTTTCCATTCCGACTGTATGATAGAAAAAACGACAGTATCCCGTATGCATCCATCCTTATCAATCCGATGGTTTCTGAGTACGCCATCTTGCTTGGCACCCAATCTTTGAATGGCATTACGTGACTTATAGTTGAACCAGTGGGTTTTGAATTCGACGGCAATGACTTTGTACACCTCAAATGCATGCTGTAACAGCAAGTATTTACATTCTGTGTTCACCCCTGTTCTTTGGAAGGTTTTGGCATACCAGGTATACCCTATCTCTAGCCTCCTGTTCGAACTATCTATATTACAGTACCTGGTCGAACCAATAATTGAATCAGTTACTTTGTCGACGATCACAAAAGGTAAGGAAGCTTTGTTCTGAAGCTGTTGCAAGGCCGTGTCGATATACTGATCAATCGTTTCTTCTGATGGAACGGAAGTATACCAAAGTTTCCATAATTCGCCATCTCTGGCAGCGTTCAAAAGATCCTTTTTCACTTCCAACGACATTGGAAGTAATCTTAGGTTTTTACTTTCCAGTATGGTTGGTGTTTTCCAGTTGATCATTTTTTGAGTGATATTAGTAATGCGGCAATTAATACTCAGTTATTTAAAAAGAGCGTCTTGAAGTGCATAAAATGTAGAGCATACCCTACTCAAAGCCCAACAGCTCTAAGTAATAGGTACAATACAGATGGACAAATCAAACAACCCAATCCTGTATAGAAAGTAGCCGTCAATGCACCGTAAGGAACCAACTTGGGATCGGTAGCGGCTAAGCCCGCTGCTACCCCACTAGTAGTACCTAGCAGGCCACCAAATACTACTGCTGAATGCGGATTGTCTAGATGGATAGATTTTGCGATCAGAGGAGTACCAATGGTGGTTACGATTGTTTTAACTACCCCGGCAGCTATACTGATGGCGATCACTTCCGAACTAGCCCCCAAGGCTGAGCCTGTGACTGGCCCTACAATATAAGTACAAGCCCCCGCTCCTATCGTGGCCATACTCTCCGCGTCGGTGTAACCCAAGAAATAGGCTACAGCTACGCCGAAGAAAAAAGACACAAGCACACCTATAAACAATGCAATCGCACCGGCTAAACCCGCATGTTTGATTTTATCTAAGTCAGCTCCCATCGCAGTGGCGACAACCGTGAAATCGCGCAACATGGATCCACCTAGTAAGGCCATACCCGCAAATATGGGGACATCAGCAATCCCTTTCTTACCCCCAAAAAGAGCCAAGCCCAAACCAATTAAGATAGCTATAGCAACACCGGGAATTTTTTTGCGTGTGAAGGTATTAGAAAACCAAAAGGAGAATAACATGACCACACCCACAAAAAGGAAGGCGAAGATGAGTCCATTTTTACCAATAACCTGGCTTATCGTATCTAGCATTGTATGGGTATTTATTGATTGCCTTCTTCGGTACTGGGACGCCCAATTTTGGACAAGAGAGGAACTAGCAAGAATCCACCTATGGTAGCACCCAGCCCTGCCCAAACAGCAATCATTCCTCCCGAAAGCGCGGCATGTACATTTGACGTGGCTGCCATCGCCACAATTACAGGCAGATACATACTACTCCAAAACAAAATGCCATTGGTAGAGGGAGACTTGATCAACTCCTTCTTCTTTAAGTAGTTGTGACCTAAGATTAGGAGGATCATGGCAAAGCCAACCCCTCCTATGTCCCCATCAAATTGCAGTAGGTCGCCAAGCAGGAATCCGAGTAATTTTCCGGCAAGGTAACAGAAGGCCAATAAGGCAACGCCGTATATCGTCATAGTTCTCGATTTTTCTTTTTGTCAATTTCCAACCTCTAGGATGAGACTTATTCTTCTCTATCAATCACAATAATTCTAACTTCTAGTTGTACCAATTACTCCCTGTTTTGCCTTCGGCGACCCACTTTTACAATCGCCTAAAAGTGGGCAAAACGCTTTTGGGCTGGCTTGAGCCAGTGGCTCAAAGAAGGCAAGCAAAAAAACTTGCATGTCCAGTTGAGAAATCAACTCAAGCACAACGCCTCAGACAATGTTTTGCCGGCCAAACGCTCAGTTTTATGACTCCCCAAACAAATTACCTTGTCCGGAGAAGTGCCTCGACTAGGCCTAAAACATTTTCTTCAGTTCCTTCTTAGTGACCTTGCCCATTACATTCCTAGGCAAATCTTCTTGGAAAATGTATTTTCTGGGTAGCTGATATCTCGGCAAACGATCCTTCAACCATTCCTTTAATCTCTCTAGGTCAAACGCCTTATTATCAGTGATTAAGCAGGCTCCAATGATTTCGCCCCATTCATCGTCAGGTAGACCCACGACGCCACATTCCTTGATCTCCGGGTGTGATCGCAGGACTTCTTCGATTTCCAATGCAGAGATCTTGTAGCCTCCGGATTTGATAATGTCGACGGAGTTACGTCCTAGAATACGATAACTCCCCTCTTCAAAAACCGCGATATCTCCGGTCTTAAACCAGCCATCTGCGGTAAAGGTCTTCTCAGTTGCTTCCGGTTTTTGCCAGTATTCTTTGAATATATTGGGGCCTTGCACCTGGATTTCCCCGCTTGTTCCTTCGTCAACCATTTGATTGTTTTCATCTGCGATGCGGATGGTAACATTAGCGAGGGGCTGGCCAATGTAGCCAGGCTTGCGCTCCCCTCGATAAGGGTTACTAATGGCCATGCCCATTTCCGTCATCCCATATCTTTCCAGCAAAGTTTGCCCACTGATAGCTCTCCATTCTTCCAAGACTGAAATGGGCAGGGCTGCTGATCCGGACACCATCAGACGAAAAGATTGTAAAGCGCTTGATATCGTGTCCTGTGCGGCCTTCGGAAGCTTATTCCAATGCGCGATCAACTTGAAATAGATGGTTGGTACAGCCATGAAGAGGTTGACCTCCTTTTGGCAAAACACATCAAAAACCGCCTGGCTATCAAACTTAGGTAAGAATTGGCAACAGGCACCACTCCACAAGGCGCATAAAGTCACGTTGACGATGCCATGAACATGGTGCATAGGCAATACATTCAAGATGTGGTCATCCTGTTGCCACTCCCAGGAGGTCGTAAGTGAAGTGATTTGATATTCAATATTCTGATGTGTGGAAACCACCCCTTTAGGATTCCCGGTCGTACCACTAGTGTACAAAATCATAGCTCGACGAGACAACTGGATATCCGGTAAACTACCGGACTGCCTAGAAAAATCAGCTAAGGGTATGAATCGATGCTCCTCTTTTCCAAAAAGCGGGCTAAGCAGGACTTCATATGCCTTGGAATAGATCACGGTTTCGGCTTGCGTGTCTTCCAAAACATATTGAATGGATGGCAGTGGATGTTTGGTACACAGTGGAACAGCTATCCCTCCTGCTCGCCAAATACCCCATTGCAATTGCACGTAGTCGAAGCTGGGTTCTACTAAAAATGCAATTCTAGCTTCTTCCAGATCTTTTCTCCCGCTTAAAAGTTGCACAGCTATGCTTTCTGAGGCTAGGAGCAAGTCTTGATAGGAAAAAGATTGCCCATTGCTCTTAATGGCTATGCGCTTTTTATGTTTTGATGCGTTTTCAATTAAATGTAACATAAGCGAAGTTGATTCTTTGACCTCACTATTATACACATTATTTACGTCATCACCCGCTTTAACTTAAATGCTTCCGAACCTTACTCCACTCCCCTTCACTAAACCCTACATCTATCACAAAGCCGCTTCTTCAGTTGCCATTCTTTTTGCTAAGTTGATAGTGGAAATTCAGCTGTACAGTCGGGTGTCGCTCATAATCTTCAGTTGATTTAGCAATGTTCTGATGCAGGTAGGCCAACTCTATGGTGCCGCTTTCAGTTAGCCGCTGACCTACACCAAGATAAAACCAGTTTCTATCATATCTGGGCTGTGAAAAATCGGCCGCCGTAGCTATCCATAATTCTTCGTATAAATGCATAAAACACTTGGTTGTGATGGATGCCTTCCAGGCCATTCGATATCGAATTCGATTAGAAAACTGGTAGCTTGCTATTTGGTACTGATCTTTGCTAAGCGCTGTGGGTTGTCCAAGAAATCGTTGCTCCAGGCGCAGCCGATGTAGTAAAGTATGTTGGTTGATGGAATAACTTAAGATTATCTGTTCCCAGATATTATGTTCGGGTACGCTGATGGCTAGTGCCCCTTCTCCATATGGATTGGATTGTATAAAAGTGTAGCCTAACGTAAAGCGTTTGTTTTTATTAGCTTGATAGCTTACCGACGGTCGCAGGAGAAATTGTTCTTTGTTTCCAAGAAAATGGGTACTTCTCCAATGTGCCTCATTAGCTAAAGACCACTTTTCATTAAAAGAATAGATGCTGGAAAGTGAAAACCAGGCATCGGTATAAGTAGTGGTGTGTTGAGCCTGTAGGGATACCATCAGGGCCAATCCCGTTATAATTAGTGTGATTCGATTCATTTTGTAGTTAATTAGAAAGGAAAAATAGTAGAACATAGTTGGATAAGTCAGTCTTGGTGAATGACTATCCAACTATGCGTCTCTTCTATCGTGTTGAGTATAAAAAGCTAAGGGGTAGTTCTAGCGCTATGCTATCCCAATAGCAGTTTCAGTAAATAAAAAGTCAAAGCGCCAGACAAATATCCCATCAGGGCCAGGGAAGCGATGTTCCGAAGGTACCAGATAAAGTCAATTTTAAGTATGCCCATAATGGCTACGCCAGCTGCAGAACCGATAATCAATACGCTCCCGCCTGTACCGGCACAATAAGCTAGCAATTCCCAGAAAAGATGATCCTGTGGGTAAGTGCCGAGCTCGTACATCCCCATTGCTCCTGCTACTAGCGGCACATTATCTACCACGGCAGAGAGTAGCCCAATAACCAGATTAATGATCCAGATATCCCCTACTCTATTATCCAGGAAGGCGGCGATCTGCCCGAGGTGGCCAGCTGACTGTAGGGCTCCTACGGCTAATAGAATACCCAAGAAGAATAATATACTTGGAGTATCTACGCGTTCTATGATTTTGCCAATGGATAGGGCTTCCCGAAATTGAGGCGCTTTATTTCGGTGCAGAAGATCTGTAAGCCCCCAGAGTATGCTCAGTCCGAAAAGTATACCTAGAAAGGGCGGTAAATGTGTAAGGGATTTAAAAATGGGAACGAAAAGTAAGGCGCCAACACCCACATACAGCACCAGTTTCTGCTCCTGCCTGGGGATCTTGTTTTCTTCCACTTCCGACGATCCTTGAGCTGGAGAAACAATTTCGCCTTTCAAGCGCCGGGTGGCAATGAACAAGGGAACCAAAAGGCAGACCAAGCTTGGCAACAGGAGTTGCAGCACGATATTTCCGGCCGTCACTTGCCCTCCGATCCAAAGCATGATAGTGGTCACATCTCCGATTGGAGACCAGGCACCGCCGGCATTCGCAGCGATAATGATGACTCCTGCAAATAGCCACAAATCCTCCTTGTCGGCAATTAGTTTACGCAATAAGGTGGCCATTACGATGGAAGTGGTAAGATTGTCTAGGGCCGCGCTCATGAAGAAAGCTAAAATGGAAAGAAAGATGAGTAGACTACTCTTTTGGGTGGTTTTGATTTTGTCCGTAATGAGGGCAAATCCCTGGTGAGCATCGATCAATTCGACGATCGTCATCGCCCCGAGCAAGAAAAACAGAATTCCTCCAATTTCGCCCAGATGATGGAGCAGATTTCCCTCCACCATATGTCGGGCCTCTTCGACGGTTACATGCAGTATAGTACTACTTCCGGTAATGAATAGCACCCAACAGGCTACGGCTGTAAATAAGGCAGCAGCAGCTTTATCTACCTTTAGCGGATGTTCCAGGGCGATGGCAGCATACCCCAAAACAAAGATTACCGCCATTAAAGCGTATGTCATAATGAATGATCTTTAAATTTGGAAATGCCTTATTTACTGATCGTACAGTTCTGGCGATTTTTGAATATATGAGCATCTAAAAGAGCTTCCTCATAGGGCTTAGCTCCATCCACTTTCTGTTGAATTGCGCTAACGCAGCGGGTGAGATTGGGATAGCAGTACTTACTGTCTAGTAAAGATTGACTAATCACCTCGTTCTTTTCTAGCAACTCCAGTACATGAGGATTGGCCCCAATGAGATACACTTGAATCCCTCTTTCTTGCCAACTCGTGATGGCTCCTTCTATGGTTACGATTCCACTTTGGTCTAAAAAGGGAACATTTTCCATCCGCAGGATAACAGCTAACGCGTCAGTGATGGTTTCACTTTGCTTTCTAAACTGATCGGCAAAACCAAAAAATAGAGGGCCTTCCAGTTTTTCTACATGAATGGCATTGGCTAGGTCTTGCGGAAGCTCTTCGGCATCTACCATTTCCTGCAAACTTCTCACCTTTCGGGCAGTGCGCATAGACTTGGACATTTGACCAATAAATAAAATAGCAGAAAGTGCAAAGCCAATACCAACTGCATCTAACAAGTTGTCAAATAAAGTGACCAGCAATACGACCCCCCAAACGACCGCGTCTTGCTTGGGTACCTTCAACAGCATCTTTACCCCTTTGTAGTCGATGATCCCAATTCCAATGGTAATCAAAATACCGGCCAAGACCGCATTAGGAATGTACTGCACATAGTCAGATACACCTACCACAATCAGAAGGAGAAAAACGCCTTTCATGATGCCGGATAGCTTTGTGCTAGCCCCAGCCTGAATATTAGTTACTGTACCCATAGTAGCCCCAGCTCCTGGTATGCCACCGAAAATGCCAGCAAGGATATTTCCTAGGCCCTGTCCGACTATCGTCCAGCGACTGTTGTGAGTGGTTTGTGTCAAGTTATCAGCCACGACCGAGGTGAGTAAAGAGTCGATTACGCCTAATCCCGCCAGCATAATGGCTGGCGTAAGGATGTAATGGTAATCTGATAGCGGTAAATTGAATATTTCACTTAAGTGTGAGATTGGGAGTTCCCGCGGGATTTCGCCAATTACAGGAACATCTAGGTGTAGGGCGGCTGTAGCTACCGTTCCCAAGATCAATGCCACCAGAATAGAAGGAATTTTTTTGCTTAGCAAAGGGAATAGATAAATCACCGCAACCGTTGCAATACCTAGTAAAAAGGCCGTGAGGTTCAAATGCGAAATTCCTTCCCCAAAATGCGTCACAATGTTCACAAAGCCCCTTGGAGAAGCTTGCCCCATCAGTGGGAATAATTGTACGGAAATGATGATAATCCCAATCCCTGCCATGAAACCTGAGAGTACAGGATAAGGCATGAATTTTATGTAGTTGCCAAAGTTTAAAAGTCCGAAAACAATTTGTAGCACCCCTGCTAACACAAAAGTAGCCACGATCAATGGCCAAGCACTGGCCAGATCCCCGGCTTGTGCCAGACCAAAAGAAACGACAGATGCCGCCAGGACTGTCATCGGGCCAGTTGGATCAGAAATTAAAGTCTTGGTGCCGCCAAAGAAGGAAGCGATGAAGGGTAACAAGATTGCTGTGTAAATCCCCGCCTGCGGCCCTAGTCCAGATTGTACACCAAAGGCCAGGCCCATAGGTAAACCAATGATCGCTGCCAAAAATGCTCCCATTAAATCTTCTTTGCAGAAGGCTTTGTATTTCGAAAAGTCAATTGATATTTTCATGCGGTCGATAGTCTTTTAAATGATCTACCCTATCTGCTATGTTGGGCAGACATGAGTAGCGAAAAAATGGAAAGACTGCTTCGCTGAACTTGTTCAGTTCAGGAAGGAATACAGTCTAAACCCAATGAATTCAATTAATTCAAACGGCTATCAACAATGAACTTTGAGACAACGGTAAAGGATATGCAATCCACAGGAAGTGCCTTTCTTGTGGGTGGCCAGAATGGTAGGAGAATTGCTTAGTCGGAGCTGCCGCAGGTCGAAAGAATGGAAAGCAGCAGTCCCAAAAAAGGAAGAGCCGGAATGGTCCTTGAGGTCATTTTGATCTAAATCAAAGATCTCACTAGCTTCCTTGTTTTCACTAAGGTCATCAAAGAGCAGAATATCATGCCTTTGGAGCTCTTCAGAGCTTGAAAGCGTTACAAAGCCCCAGAAACCTACCAAAAGGAGGCTGACTATTCTAAGGTGATATTTGCGTTGTTTCACAATAAATGATTTGTGAAGAATGTCCTTGTAGATCTGCAAACTTAAACAGTTTTTCTCTACAATACAACAGGCGGCATTATAAAAAAATAATATATGAACTAAGATTAGGGATCCATACGCGTACTCAACGAAAAAAGGGTGTAACTTGAAAGCTACACCCTTTTTTAACAACTTCATTATGAAGCTATAAACATTACTTCAATGTAATAGGAAGTCGTGCGATGGTCTTATCCCAGCCTACTACTAAGTGTACGTTTTTATCATCTTTCTTGTCGAAGGTCATGCTCAGCGCCTCCAAAGATTCAGAATGAGCCGCGGTAGGTACTTTGATAGAAGCCACGTTTGTTTCTGCATCGTGATTTGCTATACCCCAAGATGCGGTGTTTTTGTGGATAACAAACTCCCATTCTTTCTCAGCTACGTTGGCCATGATACCATAAGTACCTCTCTTAACTTCTGTACCTCCGATCATTACATCTTGGTAGAAAGTGATTAGCGTGGTCTCGTTAGCACCTAATCTCCAAGGTTCACCGTACTTCACCAATTCACCGAAGATCTTACGATCTTTCATTTGTGGACGGGAATAGATCACCTTCACCTTTGGCTCATTCGCCTTCAGTTCCTCTTCATTGTCGATGAAGTTACGGAAACGAGATCGGTTAGGGTATTGGGCAAGGTCTAATGGACTAGCATCATCACCGTTAAGGAAGGCGGGATTGAAGCTCATCGGAAGATAAGCACGCGTGCGATCCCATTCGAACACCATATAGGCCTTACTGGCACCTGCTTCTTGGAAGCCAATGGTAAAGGATTCGCGGCTATCTGCTACATTTTTCACTTTTGCTTTAGCTGAAGCAACGATCTTCTCCGGATCTAGATTGGCAGTACCAGCGACGCCACGCTCACTAGAAAGGTGGATAACCCAGTGGTCAGGGTGAATCGTAGCATTCATAGTGTAAGTACCTGCATTCACGAATTTTCCGCCAATTTCTACCGGCTGGAAAAAGCTTACTTCGGTACCTTCGTTAGCTCCCAAGCGCCAAAGTTTACCATAAGGAACAAGTGAACCGAAGATCTCTCTTTCCTTCTTCTTAGGTCTAGAGTATAGTACTTTGACCTGAGGTGCTTTCTTCTGATCCTCTGGCATATAGTTGTTGTAGGCAGAAGTTCGTGGGTAGTGCGCCATATCCAATGGACTTGCATCCATGTCGGTAAATTCTAGCTTTTGAGCTGTTAGGCTGCATACACCACTCATCAAAAGGCAAAGGAGTGTAATAGTAATCTTATGTTTCATAACAGATTTAGGTTAAGGATTTGTAACTGCGCAAAAGTAGAATTAAATGAGGGGATGGCCAAATACGGGTATTTTCTTAGGATTTGTATAACAGTTTAGCAGGATTTTCCCATCAGCCAACCGATACAGTTGTGCGTAGTTTCAAACTACGCACAACTGTATCGATTAGCTGTTCTTTGCCTTACTTGCAACCTACCCGGTAGGCCTTGCCAATTAGTTGAGCCTCAACCTGGTCTACATATTGATTGCGGGCCAAAGCCTTGTAGTAGGCGTAAACCCGATAGCCATAGCACTGGCCATCCGCCAAGGTGTAAAAGACTTCAGCGGCCACTCTTTTACCTAAGGTATTGGCGGTTTGGCGATCGCGCACATAGGTCCAATCCAGGTCCTTGATCACCGCCTTACTTGCCTTGGCTCCGGGGATCTGATCTTCTAGGCTTTTTAGCAAACCTTGTTCCGTGACGGCATCACGCATTGGCTTTGGGTTATGTTTTTCAGCCCATTTACGTGCATCTTCTAGCTCGGTTTGTAAAGCTGTGTAGCGATCTAAGCCCGCCTCACTAATATCCAGCGTAAAAGAGGTTTTGAATATCTTACCCCAACCTGAGCCAGAGGTTAACCCCAATTTGATAGTGACTTCGTGCTCTCCTGGTGTAAGGCCTGCAAAGCAGCGGGCAAATGACTCCGGGCCAATGGCCTTGTAACGGGGCTGAAAATCATGCCAGTCGGGCACGATATCAAGCAGTAGATAGCCGTTTTCCAATTCATCCAAGTAAGTAGCCCAGCTGTAGCTGTATTGTAATACGCAACCATTTTGCATATCGGGGTCATCAATAAAAAGATCAATGGGGACATACCCATATTGGTTGGTCAAATCCTTTAATTTTCGATCCAAATAGAGGATTGCTCGAATGGATTCGGTGTCCTTAAAGTGGGTTTTGAATTGGCCCGCTTGTTCCTGCCCCGCTTGGATGGCCTGACCAGAGAGGAGTAGCTGATTGAGGTGGGCTAGGTGAAACTTTCCTGTGGCCACTCCCGCTGCCCGCTCTTCACCTTTCTTTCGATAGGACTGAATAAGATAATCGGCATCTTGTTTCAAACGGTTGAAATTTGGGGAGGCGGCGGCGAGAAAATTCACGATGGGCTCTAGGTAGGTTAGCAACTCCTCGGCTTCCTCGAATTGCTTCGATGCTTGATAGTTGTTTACATCCTGGCGGATATCGCTGAACCAGGAGCTGAGGTTAGTGGATTCTAGCAGCTTCGCTAGCTCTTCCATGTTTCTTCGGAAAATGAATGTTTGATTGCCCTTGATGCTTTGGTCATTCAGGATGTCTTGTAAGGCTTGATAGGTATAAGGCTCTCCTACCCTAGCCTCCTTGCCGTACTTGAGCAAACCAATTATGCTTTCCACAAATTGATTGGCCTTGAATACACGCTGACCGTCATTCGCTTTGGCAGAGCTTGCCTGTTCACCAGCGCTTACAGCTTTTGAGAAAGCCTTGGTGTATTGGGTAAATGCTTTTTGCTCGGCTCGAACATCTAAAGCAGGATCTAGTCCGGCGACCGTTTTGAGGTCAGCTTCGACCTTGTCTAGATAGCGTTTTGCGCTGCTTTCAGCATCGCCTCTTTGGTAGTCGCTGGTAGCTGTTTCTAGTTTTTGAATGTATTTCGCTACTAGTTTTAGTCGATTTTGCAGCGTCTGGTACTCATTTTTAGCGGGACCACTATAGTCTTGTTGGGCGGGCTCGAAGGTGGTGGTGCTTTTTTTGTCAGAGGACTTCGGTTTGGCCTTAATTTGAGTAGTGGAAGAGGATTTAGCCTTCTTGGCTTTTAATAGTTCATTTTTAGTTTTTTTAAGCTTGTTTAATTTGATTTGTGCCGAGGCGGGTTGAACTAAGCCCAGGCAAGACAGTAGACATAAAATTGGGATTAACTTCATTGTATAGATTTGATGTTAGAGAAAACGAACCAAAATGATCAGGTGGGGAGGCGCGGGGAAAGGATTAAATCTAGTACAAAGAAGAGGGAGTATTTGACTGGATGGATAGCTGTGGGGAGTGGGTGGATAATTGTGGATGGGAGATGGAGAAGTGTAAAAAAAGTTGTGCGTAGTTTGAAACAACACACAACTTTTTTTTGCAGCAGGCTGACAACCGAATTTTCAAAGACTTCGGTTGTCTAGCCAAGCGCAAGCGCTTATTTCTGTATCATCAATTTCTTAGTAATCACTTCCTGCTGATCCTGCATCACGCTGATGAGGTACAAGCCGGCGGGCATATCTTGTAGTTCCAGAGGCAAGATCGCTCCTTCTGGATAATCTATCTCGATTTGGCGAACGACTTTGCCGAAGGCATCGCGTACCATGATCTGAGCAGGCGTCTCTTGGAAGCCATTCAATTCGATCTGAGACTGACCATTGGATGGGTTCGGGAAGATGTTGACGTCTGGCTGCTCGATCTCTAGATCGGTATCGAAAGCCGTGAAAGTGTTCGGCAAGCTGTTGCTGTCGATCAAGCTGCTGCCGGAGCCGCTGAAGCTTACATTGTCGAATACGGCCTGTACTTCGGAAGAAGAGTTCTTGCTGTAGGCCATCATGCCGATATGAACACAGTCTTCTAGATTTGGCATAATCACGCGATACAATAGTCTCCAGGAGCTACCATTGGTGCTCGTGTAAGACTTGATCTCATTGCCTTTACGCACGATGCGGAACCATTCTACCCGACTGCGGTTGGAGTGGATGCGAGTTACAGAACCACCATAAGAAGAGCGATATTCTCTGCGTACACGGCGTGTAGAGAAGTCTTTCACCGCTCCTGCTCGGCGGGAAGATGGATCAAGCGTTTCTCTCAACATCAAGCCGGCATAGCCTGCTGTATTAATGCTGGCTAAGCGAGCGGTCAAGGTGCCATCTCCACATAGTTCTTGGTATACATAGGCCGCTTTGTCTGGATCGTGAGCACCTTGCCAGCAACCATCGCTGCTCATGGAGAAGCTTTCGTCATCCGTATCGTAGTCTACGTCCGTATCACCCGGGCAGTTGAGGCTACCATCATCATCTCCTTCAGTCCATCCGCAAGGAAGGCCGGTTACGATTACGTCGGCGGTACAATGATCCGTGTTTCCCGCCTCATCCCGGATAGTCACAGTCAAAGGCACCACGCTACCCAAGTCATCACAGCTGATGCTAAGGGACGGAGAAGTACCTACGTAGTGCACGACGCCACAGTTATCATCACTGGCGGCTTCATTCCATACTTGGCTTGGACTAAGATCAATGCTCGCCTCGCCATTAAAATCCACCGTTACATCTTTACAAACAGCGGTTGGATCTTCGTCATCTACAACGGTTACATAGTAAGAGCAAGAGCGCTTGTTATTCGCGGCATCTTTGGCGCGCCAGTTGATTTGATAGCGACCTACAGCTAGATAATCACTAGGATCATCCATGCGGCTGGTGTAGCTACCCAATGGATTGTCGTTTTCATCTACTAGGCGGTAGCGACCTTTCAGCTGAGTTACTGCACAGTTATCATCCGCATTAGGAGCGGGAAGGTGCACATCGGCTCCGCAAAGGCCATCATCTGTTCCGACGGTAGTATTGGAAGGACAGCTAATGCTTGGTTTTTCAGTGTCATTGACGGTGACGGTGAAGCTGCAGGTGGAGGTACCATCGCATCCATCACTACCTGTTACATTTACCGTGGTGGTGCCCACGGGGAAGAAGGAGCCGGAAGATGGCGTGGCCGTGGCGCCAGCGGCTAATGAAAAACTAACCGTCGCCCCGCATTGTCCAGGATCGTTGCTTCGTACAATATTACTTGGGCAGGTGATATCGGTAGGTGTGCAATCGTCGTCCTCTAGTACTCCGAAGGCAATTCCAAAGCCTCCAGGAATAGTCTTTACTACGGTATTGGTAGCAACAGAAATAATTTCGGTTTTAAATGTCGTCTGGACCGCAACGAAGGCATATTGTCCATCTGGCGAAATCTTCACATCGCGCAACCAGGTGCCACCCGATGTTGTCGGGATAGTGGCCACAACGGTATTGGTCGAGGTCTGAATGACCGTAACATCATTTGACGTAAAATTGGAAACATAAGCAAAATTGCCATCTGGGGTGATATCAATACCGTATGGGGCAGTTCCTGCTGTCACAGTAGTGATAACAGTATTGTCTGAGGTTCGGATGACAGTGACACCACCGCTAAAATTCGTGACGTAAGCATAAGCGCCATCCGGGGTGATAGCAACATTTTGTGGAGAACTGAAGTCAGTTGAGCTTATGGTTTTGATCACACTGTTCGTGGCCGTAGCAATGACGGATACAGTATTGTCAAATTCATTTGCGACATAAACATAATCACCATTGGGTGTGATATCAAGACCAGAAGCGGTACCTCCTGAATTTACATTATCAATAATTGTATTACTAGAGGTTTGGATAACTGCAACGTTACCGGTCCATCGATCGGAAACATAGGCGAATTGACCGTCCGGCGAAATATCGATACCTATGACCTGAGTACCTGGCCAAGTCCCCATTACAATCGTTTTTACTTTAGTACCTGTGGCAATTTCCCAGACGCTTACTGTTGCATTGCCATTTTCAATGACATACAGATATAAACCATCAGGAGTTGTCGCCATAAAAAGTGCATTGGATGCCGAAAGGAAATCTACGGCAGTATCACCCTCATAATCATAAACACTCACGTTGCCTAAGCTTAAATACGCAACATTCTGCGCTAGCACATGAGAGGTACTAATGCTCATTAGTATAAGGAAGGTGAATAAAAATAATTGTCTAATAGTGTTCATATATTAAATGTATAGAGTTAAAAGTTTACTTCGATCAAGAGTATGGATTGTTTTCAATCCCTTGAGATGTCAGAAGGTGAAAAACAGTTGTGAGTTGTTTCAAACTACGCACAACTGTTTTTGCAGCAGGCAGACAACCGAAGTTTCAAAGACTTCGGTTGTCTAGCCAAGGGCAAGCGCTTATTTCTGAATCATCAATTTCTTAGTAATGACCTGCTGCTGATCCTGCATCACGCTGATGAGGTACAAGCCGGCAGGCATGTCTTGTAGATCTAGTGGTAGTACTGTTCCTTCTGGGTAATCCACCTCGATTTGGCGAACGACTTTGCCGAAGGCATCGCGTACCATGATCTGAGCAGGCGTTTCTTGGAAGCCATTCAATTCGATCTGAGATTGACCGTTGGATGGATTCGGGAAGATGTTGACATCTGGCTGCTCGATCTCCAGTTCGGTGTCGAAAGCGGTGAAGCTATCGGGTAAACTGTTGTTGTTGTCGATCAAGCTGCTGCCGGAGCCGCTGAAGCTTACGTTGTCGAATACAGCATCCACGGTGGAAGAACCATTAGTGCTGTAAGCCATCATACCGATGTAGACACAGTCTTCCAGATTAGGGAAAACTACTCTATAGAGTAATCTCCAGTTGCTACCATTGGTGCTAGTATAGGATTTAACTTCATTCCCCTTACGTACGATACGGAACCATTCGACGCGACTGCGGTTAGAATGACTTTGCGTTACGATACCCCCATAGGTAGAACGATACTCTCTGCGCACTCTACGAGTAGAGTAGTTTTTCAAAGCACCGGCTCTACGCGCATCAGGATCAAGGCTTTCTCTCAACATCAAGCCTGCATACCCTTTGGTATTGATGCTAGCCAAGCGAGCTGTCAGAGTACCATCACCACACAATTCTTGATAGACGAAAGCGGCTTTATCTGATTCACGGCAATCGTGCCAGCAACCATCTGCACTTACGGCAAAGCTTTCGTCATTTGTGTCGTAGTCTACATCTGTATCACCCTGGCAGTTGAGGCTACCATCATCTGCACCTTCCGACCAGCCACAAGGTAGGCCCGTTACGGTTACATCGGCGGTACAGTGGTCTGTATTTCCTGCCTCATCTCGGATGGTAACGGTCAAAGGTATCACGCTACCCAAATCATCACAGCTGATGCTGAGGGAAGGCGAAGTACCTACGTAGTGCACTACGCCACAATTGTCATCGCTGGCGGCTTCATTCCACACTTGGCTTGGACCAAGATCAATGCTCGCCTCGCCATTAAAATCTACGGTTACATCTTTACAAACAGCGGTTGGATCTTCGTCATCTACAACGGTTACATAGTAAGAGCAAGAGCGCTTATTATTTGCGGCATCCTTGGCGCGCCAGTTGATTTGATAGCGACCGACGGCTAGGTGATCACTCGGGTCATTCATTCTGCTGGTATAGCTACCTAGTGGATTGTCATTTTCATCTACTAAGCGGTAACGACCTTTTAGTTCCGTTACCCCACAGTTATCATTCGCGCTAGGAGCGGGAAGGTGTACATCAGCTCCACATTCTCCATCATCGGTTCCTACCGTGGTATTGGAAGGACAGCTGATGCTTGGCTTTTCGGTATCATTAACGGTGACGGTGAAGCTGCAAGTCTGAGCTTCTCCACAACCACTGCTACCAGTTATTACTACGGTAGTGGTGCCTACTGGGAAATAGGAGCCAGACGGAGGCGAAGCTAAATCTCCTGATTCTACGGCAAAAGCGACGTAAGCGCCACAGAGGCCATCATCATTACTAACAACTACATTACTGGGGCAAGTAGGTGGCGCACTAACAATGGGTTCGCAAACTATTGAACTATTGCAAGCCTGGCCAGAAGTAACGCCGCCTGGTTCTATCCAATTGGAAGTGGTTCCTGTCAACTGATATCCAATCAACGTACCATCGTTACCATTGCCACTAGCATCGGTTAAAGTGGTTTCATTTGTATTGTCTTGTCCAGCCACGCCTTGATTAAAGTGATAATTGGCTACCAAGCAGTCACTGGTAGTCTGGATCTCACAATTCATGTTGGCTTGGATTTCCGCTTGTGTCAATACCTTATTCCAAACCCTCACTTCATCCAGAGCGCCCCGGAAATTAAAGGAAGGAAATCCCGGATCGCCTCCTACACCCATAGGGAAGTTGTTGGTGGGAATCGGTTGGCCAATACTTTTTGTACTCACTAGTGCGCCGTTTATATATATCTTTGATTCCGTGCCATCGTAGGTGGCGGCCACATGACTCCATTGATTAAAAGGCAGGTTTTGGCCTGAGCTATGTTGGGTCCCAAAACCAGTCGGGAAAAATTTTAGCTCGCTTCCAAACAAATAGATTCCATATCCATTACTCCAAGAATTAGGTGATGCTTTCATTACCATGGCTCCCCAAGTCACAAAGCCGCTAGGTTTACACCAAAGTTCAATAGATAATTGACACTCGATATCCAAACTGGCGTCATCGGGAACGGAGACCAACTGGCTGCTGCTATTGCTGGCCAAGGCTGCGCCCGGACTAGCTGGGACAGGTACCTCGAAAATGATTTGACTAGATGTACTAATGTTCTGCCAAGTGTTTCCGTTAGATAGTGCAGGCAAAGAAATCGCGTTGGTAGGAATGGGAAAACCAAAGAAGATATTAAACTGATCTCCTTTAGCAGGTTCGTAGCCACTGGCTAGGCTTACGATGAATGTAGTTTGGGCAAAAGCAGCAACGGGATCAGCTATAGAATAACTCACATAAGGGTAATCAGTTCCTGCGCTCCCAGAAGCCGACAACACCCACTCTAAAGAACTACCTGCTAAGCCTGTATAGGCCCCTGAAACCCCTCTACTCATGCGAGCAGCATTTAGTAGCCTTACAGCACCGCTATTGCTAAAAGGACTATTAAAGAAAAATTGGGTGCCCCTAATTTCTATCAAGCCTCCCGCGGAATTTGTTAGTTGTCCCCTGCTAATGAAGTCTCCTTCGGTGATAATGAGGGTACCGGCGTTATTCAAAACATTGCTGCCCTGAGAGGTTTTATTAAGACTCGACTTGATCTCGATCATACCCCCTGCCTCATTATTTAGCGTAGCTGTATTCCATAAACTGAGATGCCAACCCTGTATTATTCCTCCAGGTTTGTTGTTTAGAGTACCTTGACTGATGTGCATAAAATGATTGTCTGCTATATCAATAGTACCATTATTGTCTAGTACGTTTCCAACTAGAAAGAATCCACTATTACTAACATCTATGGTGCCATTGTTGGTCCAATTGGCGAGAGAAGGGAGCATATATATCGTATGCCGAATTTCAACGGTAGCAGAAGCTGGGATTGGGTTTGGGGGCGCTTGTCCATTGAGCCAGTTGGACGGGTCATCAAATGTAAAGCTGCCACCAGAGCTTACACCAGCAATAGTCGTGTAGGTCTGCGCTACGAGCACCTGCCCGATGGCCAGGCATAAAAGCAGCAGAAGGAGTGTTCTTGCTTGAGTCATTTTCTGATTGATTGTGGGTAAAGAAATGTTAATCATGCTTAGTGATTATGGATTTAGTTTAATAGTCTGCTGCAGAATGCTGCGACATATACATCCGAAGCCTTGAAGACTTCGGATGTATATGCTAGTAAAAAGTGGAAAACGATAAGTAGGGAAGGCGCGCCAGGAGGAGTGGTCGCCAGGTATGAAGATTTGGTTTTTGCAAGCATGTTCCCGACGAAATATCGAGACATGTTGTGTTTCTTTTTGGGCTTAGTTGACTGCATTTTTGTGTTTATGATCCAGATAGAAATAGGGTGTCTAGCGGTACACTGGTACCGTAGTAGAGAACTTAAATCGTAAGGGTATGAACTAGGTTCTTATGGACTTGAACGAAATTGAATGGGGGTAGTGATCCGTTGCCGGATCTTGGTGTTAGATAGGTATGTTTAGAGGATAAGATTAGCCTTCTGAGGATAAAACTAATATATTTTTTTGCTATATAATAATAGAGACTTGAATTTTTTTTCATATGGCAGTTTTCGAGTATTTATTGTTGGGTTGAATGAATTCTTGCTTCTTTTTCTTCCATTTGGTGACAGATGGAAGATGTAGTAAGTGAGAAGTCTGACTTTTGGCGAGCTAGCTTTTCGGTTTCTCTCAGCGATCTGGCTGCTGATTTTTAGCTGCTGGCCTCTGTCCTTTCTTCCAATGATCCAAATATGCCATAAATGCCTCCATTCCGCCAAAGACATTTTTAGGGGGTTACCATATTAAAAGGAATTTTTTTGTATGATAAAATGCTTGTAAATAATTGATAGTTAGATTTTTGAATAATTTTCACTACCACAAAAAAGAGGAGAAATAGTGGGCTGTTTACCACCATTTGACATCAAAAAAAGTGTGTTGTAAAACAATAGTCCAAGTTTTTGAGACGAAAATCCAAGAAATTGTGAGAATGGAGGGTGAACTTTGGGGTTCTTGTTCTGGGGAGTTGCTTTGCCTTCGGCGACTGACTTTTTTGCAGTCGCCAAAAAAAGTCAGCAAAAAACGCTTCTGGGGGGCTTGAGCCAGTGGCTCAAAGAGGGTTAGCTAAACGAAACTTGCCAAACTGGTTGAGTAATCAACTCAAGCCCTACGCTTCGGACACTGTTTTGCCGGGCCACCCGCTATTGGTTATACCCTATTGCTTAGGGAATCCTCTTACAGGTATTGCAAAACATTTAGGTTTAGAATTTAAGAGCACGATGTAATCACATAAAAATGTTTTGCATATGTGTAGAAAGGATTATAATCCCTTGAACAGTAATTTGAAAATTCTTACCCTACCCTACTTTTTTGTTGGAGTCAAGATCCTCCACGGAAGTAATAATATCCAGTGCAACCCTCTCCTACCCGGAAAGAGTGAAATAGGTTTTAGGAGGGAGCGCCACTATTTTTGGTGGATGCTCCCTCTTTTACCTAAGTTCGAACAGTACATGCCTTGTGATTGACAGATAAAATCGATGTGAGACTGTATTAGGTGGTTATTCGCATTTGATCTTACTGCCATCATCCTGTCGATGCAGCCGCCAGCATTCCTCATAGATCGAGCAATAGCAGCCACTATAAAGTAGTTCCAGTTTTTTGGCTATTTCGCCATCACCTGTAAATCGCCGACTTTCTAGGGTAAGAATGCGGTAGGTCTCGCCCGCGGAGAGTACTCGGTTGGCGACCAAAGATAGAGAAAGACTTAGCTGTACGGAGTCTGGAAAGTGTGGGCTGATGGCTTTATAAATATCACCTTCAAAATCGGCTAGGGGGACATTATTGATGCTTAAGGCTCCATTCTTGATTTGGGCAGGTCCTACTCCTTTATTGATCAAGGCATAAGTCATTTTAAAGCGGTCTCCCAGTTCGTAAGCAATGGCACCTTCCACATAGGGCCAAACTGATGCTTGCTGCTGAGAAAACATGATGTCCTGCTGCTCTTTCATGATTCGTTGCTGATCCTTCATAATTCCGGCTTCGTAGATGGAAACCAGTAAGGCCACAATGGAGATGACCAGTGCTGAAAAGGCAAAGATATCTGAGCGATTTAGAACAAAATTTGGCTTCGCCATGGTATAACAGTTTCGGTGATGATTTCTAAAGATACAGTTTAGGCATTTAGAATGGTAAGGGGTAAAGAAGAATGCTTTCTTATTAGGGAGCATCCCAATAGGAAGAGTCACCTGCTTTATATACGCCAAGGAGGATACAATCTGTTTTTACCGGCATAATACAGTATCAGTTGATTCCCATCGGGATCCTTTAAGCGGGCCTCTCGCCATAGCCAGGATTTGTCATTGGGCATCTCATCAAAGACTATGCCTTGGTCTGCTAATTGTTGCGCGTGGGTGTTGAGATCTTCACATTCAAAATAGACGTAGATTCCGTCCCCACTGGGTAATGATGTGGTTAAGTGGATGGAGAAGGTAGATTCTCCATCGGGACAAATAAAGCGGGCGTAATGAGGCATCGCTTTAACGATCAATTGCAAGCCCAAGCTTTCATAAAATGGGATAGATTTTGAAAGGTCAAGAGAGGGCACGGTGATTTGATTTAGATTCATAGTCAAATTTGTATTTGGCTGTATGGCAAGAGTTGTTTTTCCATCCAACGTTTTGCGAAAATATGTAAATGGGGCGCAGGGAACAAGTAGCTGGAGGCCTTACCAACATATTGCTTTTGAATCGAATGTGTAGTGATATAATCCTGCATGAGGTCCGTAAAATAATCTCCAGGATAACCTGCTACAATGCCTTTAGAGGTGTCAAATTCCACAATTGAAACCCATTGAACCTGCCGACCACCAGTCAAAATAGGCATGGTATATTTTACGATCCGTTTATAAGGTAATTCGGCTCGATCCTCAGAATAGTGTAAGAGCGTAGTTGTATTTAAAGGGGCTCCAATATTCAATACCCTCCCTTCTAATTTTACCAACTTGTGAAGTGGAGACTGAAGGCCATACCCATAGTGTAATGCGTGCCCATGCATTAGGTATTGCGCCTGCTTGCCTACTGCTACAAATGACCCATCAGGATGTTGGCTGCGATAAGAACCGGGCCAACACCTAAGGCGCTCTACGAGCACCCCCCAATTGACCACTGCTCGAGAAATAATTGGGTCAAAGGCTGGACACTCCTTAAGGTATTTCTCCTTTTTATCCGCCTCCCAATCTGGAAGGCCATACGGACTATCTTCCCAGCCTGCATACATCATCAGCGTACCCTCTGCTCCGAGGATCTCTAGTAGAGCCAGGATCATAATGTCCGGCCCACCTACCAACCATCCTATTCGCTTGACGGATAAGTGTAGCATAATGGTCTCTCCTTTTCTTAGCCCTATCTGCTGTAGATAAGTTTCCAATTCAGACTTTGTTAGGATCATTCTGCTACCGTTTAAATTAAAACCCCAGTTGGTCGCCAGTTTTCAACCACGATCCACAGCCACTTCTCTGCCTATAAACCCATTTCCGCTTTGGAGGGCCTTGGCCGCTTACGTACCGGCAAGGGCTGCCCTGTATCTCGGGTGAATTCATCCGGGGTCCGGCGAGAAGGCAGGCTATCCAAGGTACGAGCCCGGAAATTCACGAGTGCCTGACGCAATTCTTTTGCTATATCTGCATACTTGGGATCGTCAATCTTGTTTTGCAATTCATGAGGGTCCATTTGGAGGTCATATAGTTCCTCTTCTGGCCTAGGTGCTAAAAAGCAGGCTTGTTGGTCCTGATTAAGATTGGCCGCTGCTTGCTGTTCGAGCATGTATTGGAAAGTAGGGCTTCGGAGCGCGTCTGCTGGAGGGGTATTGGCGAGATCGGGGTAATAATTCCGGATCAACTTGTAGCGTTGATTCCGAACCGCTCGGCCATAATCTTCAAAATCGTGCCAATGATCTTCGGCGAATACATAATCATTGATTGCTGCGGAGGTATCCTGTAATATCTTGCTGAAATCCTTACCTAGGAAGTTGGAACCGACTTCCAGACCGGCCAGCTGCAAAAAGGTAGGAGCGATATCCAGGGAACTGACTAGTGCGTCAGTGACTGCCCCTGCCTGGACCTCCTTTGGCCACCTTATTAGCCAGGGTGTTTTGATTCCACCGTCATATAGGGTTGTCTTTTCCCGAGGGAATGCTCGGCCATTGTCGGAGATGAAGAGCACCAAGGTATTTTCGGATTGCCCGGTTCTATCCAATTCTTCCAGCACTTGGCCAATGTAGTCATCCATTCGATGGATTTCGTCATAGTATAGTGCGAAATCCTTCCTGACGGATTCACTGTCAGGTATATATGGGGGCAAAATCACGTAGGCTTGGGTATGTGGCTTAGCTATGGTACTATCTTGATAAGGCCGGTGTGGATCCACGGCTGCTAACCAGAGAAAGAAGGGCTGATCGGCTGGCCGCTTCTGCAAGCTAGGAAGCCATTGTTGACAGCCGCTACCGTCGCTTTCTGCTTGAGTTGGCTTGTTGTCCGCTTTTCCACTTTGCAATACAAAACCCGCCGTATTTTCTGCTGCGATGTAGTCAAAACGATCCCTCACGGCATCACCTAGGTGCCATTTTCCCGCAGCTGCAGTCCAGTAGCCACTGGCCTTTAAGTGTTCCACAAAAGTGACCCTATCTCCCGGCAAGGGCCAATGTAATTGTTCGGCATCGGTTTGGTGTGGGTAAGTTCCTGTAATGATACTCGCCCTGCTTGGGCTACAGGAGCTAGTGGTTAGAAAGGCCTGGGTGAAGCGCATGCCTTCTTTCGCCAGTCGATCGATGTTTGGGGTGCGGATGCTAGGATGTCCGTAGGCACCGCAGTCGTCCCAGGCCATATCATCAGCGATGATGAGGATCAGGTTGGGCGGAGGGTCAGTTTTAGTAGGTGCTGTTGTATGACAGGCGAAAAAAAGCAGGGGAGATAACCCGATAAGGAGGTATTTCATAAGTGGGTTGATTCGTTGTTTGTCAAGACTGGAGGTAAGATAAGGAGATAGTGGGAGATTAAGGGGTTGTTTTTAGGCGTAGAATGGGGGTATTGTATTCAGGCGAGGGTGTGTGTTGGTGGAGACACACAGCAACAGTTTGGGATGGGGGTTGATGATGTAAATCTACCTGATGGTAGACAGGCATGAAGTCACGTCTCCTAGAGATAAAACGAGGTGCCGGAATTGGATTCCTAGTTATAGGCACCGGCGGAGCAGACAGCACTTTAGTCCGACCATAATCCGGCGATTTCCGCAGGTGCTTGTAGTATGGTAAGTGATTTTATATAGGAAGTTGTTTAAGAATGTCTGCTGAGTTGAAAAGGGCTTCAAAGAGGCCAGAGAAATATTGCTAAACAACTTCTATGTGTAGGAATGCTTTAAGTGAGTGGCCTTAATTAATTGAAAATAAATATTTTAATCTAGGTCTAGTCTTTTTAAAGCCTCCTCAATAACTAATTTTACCCGAAAGGGAGGATTTCCTTGGCTAATATTGTAGACCAGCACTTGTTTTTTCTTGGGACAATAACCCACATAACTCCCATAGAAGCCAAAATGTCCGAAATACAGATCGCCATTAAAGGTAGTACCGAAAATGCCTAAGCCATAAGGATCTTCGTTTGGGCTGTTGGGGGGCATCTGCGTCATTCGTTTCAAGGTCTTTAATTGTAACAATTTACCAGTGAATAAAGCGCTAATGAATATACTTAGATCTGACATACTCGAAACCAAACCTCCGCCCGCCCAATCGAAAGAGGTATTAATGCGACTCATATTAAAGCTGTCATACCATTGGTGGAGTAGATCAGGTGAGGTATGTGGGGCCTCGTAGAATTCAAGAAAAGTATCTTGCAATTCTAAAGGATTGATAATACGCTTACGCAATACGGTGGCCAGGGATGCTCCCTCCAAATGCTCAATAAGTAACCCCAGCACAACATAATTCATATCGGAATAGTAGAAGCCCTCACCTGGCTTAAATTGTGCTGCTTTGGGTAGGTCATAATCGAAGTAGAGTTCGACAATCTTTCTTGGACTGTAATTCTGTGTAGGATTAGCGAAAACCTTCGCGAAGAATTCATCGGCTTTATCAGTGAAAATATCAGCCAACCCGGTGCGGTGAGAGAGTAAATGTTCGACACTTATTTCCAGCCCATAATTCCGACTTTCAGGAGTATGTAGATTACGAACCTTTAGAAATGGATGATCGGAAAGGTGATACCCGATTTTATCCGTCAATTTGAGCCTTCCTTCTTCGATCAATTGTAAGACCACGGTTGCGACAAAGAGTTTTGTGATACTGGCGATTCGAAATTGCTGAGTGGGTTGAATCGAATCAGCTTCACGGTTTTTCCATCCTATGGCTTCCTGAAACAAGAGATCGCCCCCTACTCTATCCACTTGTAACATAATGCTATGTACAGGTGAGGCACTTTCATGATCAAGTTGCGCTTCTAGGAAATGTCCTAGGCTGTCGATTTGTCCATGAAGTATCATCGGAAAGCATAGTAAGACGATCAATTGTTTCATTCGCTGACGTATTTTGGAAGTAATTACTTCAATGCTCGCACTTATGCTAACATCATTGGCCGATGCTAGGTTGCTCTTGCCTGACACCAACGATTAACAACCATAGGCACATAGAGAACTCTGCAATTACAGTTGGAAATGTAACCGCCGCGGAAGTCGATCCACTGTAATTCGGGAATAAGAAGAACAAAAAGAAGTCGATCAGAAAACTAAAGCAAGCTATTATTAATAAGATACCAATAATCCTTGGAATAAGTTTGGAATGATAGGATAGATAGCCTAGTGGGAACAACCAAATTCCGAAGAATAGCTGCGCTATGTAATAGCCATTTCCATGAAGGCGTAGAAAGAAGGTTACCCATTCATTGATTTGCGCCGTAGAAAAGTTTTGACTTAGCACTCCATCTTCTAGCAAAAGGATGACGGCAAAATGGTTCAGCATATTGAGACACATTATGGCAACGCCGACTGTTACACTCAAAACCATCAGCCTGGCCTGATCCTCATTTACATGCTTCAGCAATTTATACAGAAAGAGCGGCAATAGGAAAAAGCAAGCCTGCATAATGAGATCGCTAATGAAGCCCATTCGAAATAAGTGCGGTTGTGTGATGATGTTACTTGCAGTGGCGCTGACATCACCTGGGACAATGACTTGGGCTCTAGCGTACAATTCTGCAAAAGTGCCAAATAAAATAACTAGTAAATACATCAAGCCAGCCCATCGGGCTATTCGTTTTTGTTGCTTCATAACTATAATTATTTAGATTGGAAATTCGGCTGCGAAGAGGATTAGCGATTGCCATTGCAGTTTTTGTAAGTCTTATGAGAAAACTCCAGCAGTAATGGACTGGCGAGGATTAGCGTGGATACCATCCTCTTGGCCATTGGACCTTCCTTGTTGTAGGTTAGTATAGATGAGCCCCTCTGTTTCTAAGCGCATGTTTGACCAAGGCAATATAGGCTTGGTCAAACATGCGCTTAGGTGAAATAACCCCCTTCAATGGCCTTTACAATAGCTGCTCCCATAAAAGTTTTGCTGACGGATGCAATATGTTGTACAGTTTGGTTGCTGTAGGGCTTCCTGGTTTGCACATCGGCATATCCGAACGCTTGTTGATATATAATAATGTTGTTCTTAACGATAGAAATAGCAAAGCCGGGCACATTCGGGTCTTCGATAATGTCTTGCATAACTTGGGTCAAATCAGCGGGAGAGTCTACATTGGGTAAGATGGGCGGATTAAAATCCTTGTCCTTATCACAAGATTGTAGGTTGAATGCGCCTAAAAATAAGGTTACTAGGATTAACAGTGAATTTTTCATTTGTAGTGTTTTCAGATTCCGGGGAAATTAAAATTGTATTGACAGGACAAAGGTGCCGGACTTTGAGCGGAGGATCGTCCGCAATTATTATTCCGTACTTTCCGGTGAGAAACAGTACATCTAAGCGGGGTATCTAGTAAGACTCAGCAGCACAAGGCAACAGCAGGTAGGCTTGCGGTGTTTCTGACGAAGTTCCTAATTTAAAACCAAGAAATTGGTTGAATTTAACACCTCAATTGACGCTAAAACCCTCTATAACAAGTTTCAACAGCTAAACTCAAAAAGCATCTAAAAATCTAGCTTTCGGCGCTGCATTTTTACCCAAGTGCTGGGCGTAGTCCCTTCTCGTTTCTTGAAAAAGGCATTGAAGACCGTTTTAGAATTAAAACCACTGTCATAAGCGATGGCGAGGAGTGTTAAGTGTCGATTTTTAGGATCAAGCGCAAGCCTTTTGAAGGTGTGTAATCGGAAGTCGTTGATGTATTCGTTGAAGTTTTGTCCCAGATGCTCATTGATCAACCAGGATAGCTTGTTCGAACTGAGTTTTAAATGTTCGGCCAGGGACCGGAGACTAAGTGCTGAATTCAAATAGACTTGATCGACCTCGATCAGGTGTTGAAGCTTTGGTATTAATGCTTGCACCTCCCTTTCGCTCAGCAGCGCCTTTCTATTGGATGCTAGTGGTGTAGTTGGCTCAGAAACCTCTGTTAGTAGTGGTAGCTCGGAGAAGATGGATCGTACCAAAGCTTGGAATTGGGGGTGATCATGCAGCGGGCGTAGCAAGGGGGTGTATCTGAAGTTCACTACTTGCCCCGTTCGGGTTTCGATGGCTGCTGTGAGTTGGGCTAGCGCTGAATCTTGCTGTTTCAGGTGTGTTAGCAGAAATATCTGCCACGGGAAAAGATTGACTGGTAGACTTTGAGTCAGGAGCTCGAATTCTATTTGGGGATCTACTTTTGGGAAGGTATTGGGATGGAGAAGTTGGTATAATGCCTTGCAAGCAGACGCTTGCTCCACGCCTGGGTGGGTTCTAAGAAATAAGGTAAATTGATCCCGTTTCTGTAAATGCAGCAGACACAGCTGTTTGAGTACGATCGCGTGAGAGAATTGTGAATCTATCTGCAAGGCGGTCTCCATGTCTGCTAAAGCGGTTGAAAAATCACCTTGTAAATAACTGATATTTCCCTTCGTATAGTAGTGGTTCGGTGATAAGGGATTAATGAATAAGATTTGCTGGGCTAGTTCAGCGGCTTCCTTAAAATAGCCAGTAGCTGAATACAGTTCGGCTAAGCCCTCCTTGGCCTCGGTATACGAAGGATTTAATTCAATGGCTTGTTGGAAGCAAGCTTGCCCCTCTTTAAAGTCCCAATGCCCCCAAAAGGCCAGCGTGGCTTTGCCAAAGTACCCAAGAGCTGATTGATCATCTATGCTGAATCCACGATCTAAAAACTGTTGGGAGAGCGTGAGCAATTCTGGAGAAGAGCCCCAAGAGCCTGCCATAGCATAGCAGTAGCCAACGCCAAAATACGGAAGAGCAAATTTTGGAGCTATATCAATACACATCTTATACAGTTCGATGGCGGTGCGAATGCCGGCTGAATCCCACTTTAAATGATGGTAGCGAGCCTTGAGGTATAGATTGTAGGCATCGATGTTTTGGGTGGGGGCGATGATGAGTTGTTCCTGCAATTCGAAGTGACCAAAATTTTCTCTTAGGCGATCAGCAATCAATAGGCTTACTTCATCCTGCAGGGCAAAAATGTCGACTAGCTCTCGGTCAAAATTTTGAGACCAAAGGTGAGTGCCATCCTGTGTATTGATCAACTGGGCCGTAATCCTAAGTCTTTTCTTACTTTTCCGGACGCTTCCTTCTAAAACAGTAGCCACCCCCAGCTGTCGGCCAATTTCACGTACATCAATATTTTTCCCTTTAAAGGCAAAAGAAGAGGTTCGTGCAATGACTTTTAGCCCCTCTACCCTAGTCAAGGCATTGATGATCTCCTCGGTCATACCATCACTGAAATATTCATTTTCAGGATCTTTGCTCCTATTCACAAAGGGAAGAACGACTATTGATCTGTCCGAAGGTGTCTGCATGTATTCACTTTAGGGTCGCAGCTGCAAAGATGCGATAATAGCTTTGTCTCAATAATTTTTCGGCCGACAAGATCAATTATGTCGACGACATATGTCAAAAAAATGTGGGAAGTTTAGAACCTTTCTTTCGGCTAATAATGTTCCTTTCTTATTGACTCAAGATATAAGTACTATAATCACACTACCTAGGTAGTGCTAGTCTCCAAAAGATTACAATCCACTATCTTCACCGACCAAAATACAGGCTATTCCGAACATGAGCAAAAAGTCCAATATTTCTGAACTTGAATTTATTGTTTTGATGGCATTTTTAATGTCCAATGTGGCCCTATGTATCGATGCCATCCTTCCCGCTTTGCCGGATATTGGTCAAGCCCTTCGACACGCCAATACTACCGATTTGCAATTGATGATCACAATGATTTTTCTAGGTCTGGGAATAGGTGAGCTATTCTTTGGAACGCTCTCGGATGCTTTAGGAAGAAAGCCGGTCGTTTATGTAGGTGTGGGGATATTTCTACTGGCAAGCGTTTTGTGTGTAACGGCCAATACTTTGGAGATGATGCTGGTAGGGCGTGCTCTACAAGGGATTGGGTTATCGGCCCCCAGAACAGTAAGCATAGCCGTGATAAGGGATATCTACAGTGGCTCGAATATGGCTCGCATTATGAGCTTCATTAAGGCCATTTTTATTGTCGTACCCATGATTGCTCCACTGTTAGGACAATGGATTTTAGACGCCTTCCATTGGCAAGCGATCTTCTATTTCCAATTGTTCTTTATTGGACTGAGCGTTTTATGGTTTTGGGTTCGGCAAAGTGAGACCTTGCCTAAGGAAAAGCGAACGCTATTGCGGAAGTCTATATTTACAGATGGTTTACGTGCTTTTTTCTCTATCCGCAACACGGTGATCTATACCTTTGTAGCCGGCTTGATAGAGGGCGGATTCATCTTGTATTTAAGCAATTCGCAACAAATATTTCAAGAACAATATCAGATGGTACGAGAGTTCCCGTACATCTTTGCAGGACTATCCTTTGTCCTGGGCATGGCTACTTTCTTTAATGGTGCGATGGTGATGCGATATGGAATGAAAGATCTGGTAACTGTTTTCCTATACCTTTCTACCATTGCGGCTTTCGTCTATGTCATTTTATTTAACCATGGGATCAATCCTCCGCTTTGGGTGTTGCTAGTATTTCTCACTATCCAATTCTTGAGCTTGGGATTTACATTTGGAAACCTGAGTGCGATGGCTATGCGTCCCCTTGGGCATATGGCTGGGATTGGGGCAGCCTTGTATAGTTTTCTTTCGATGATACTCGGCGTAGTTATTTCTATAATCATTGGTCGCTTTGTTGCAGCATCCGTTTTACCTGTCTTCTTAGGGTTTGCAATTACGGGGCTACTGTCATTAGTGTTGATGAGACAAGCGCGTGAATATGAGCCAAAGGTAGCTTTCTAGCTTGACGAAATTTCCAGCTAACTAAAGAGGCTGCCTCAAAAGACCTATCCCAAAATATGACTCCAAATTTTACTCCAAAGCAGCGTTTGAAATTCATCTTCGCGCCTTAGCGTTCAATTATTTGGTGTGTTTTTGGACGTGGCTACTTCTGATACAGCCCCTACTCTACCGACCGGATATTTCAATGAAGGAAATAACCTTAATTGTGTGCGGGCGGATTTTCTTTGGGTAGATAATGGTAACCCAAATATGCAATCTTCCACAAGCCATCATGCTTTTCCATGACACGGGTCTCGAAGGACTCCCCGACAATATCCCCGGTTTCGGGATCGACTGCCTTCTGAGCGTAAGTGGCCCAAGCCATATCTCCTGCTTTGGAAATTCGGATATTCACATCGCTGCGAACATACTGCGCTTCATTCCACTTGCTTTTAGGTTTTTTGGGGTCAAAGCGCTTTTTGGCCTGTGCTTCGTGAGCCGTCCATCCGCTGGTCGTACGAACCTTTTCTGACCATCCATTCCAGTATTTATGTTCCGTATAGTAATCCGTAGTCACGTGGGCATTGAGCCAGGCTTCGTAATCGCGTTCAAAGTAGGCTCGGGTTTGTTCCGTAATGACCGCCATGATGGCCGCCTCTTCTTCGCTTAATTTTGGGTGCTCCGCTTGTGCCTGACTAATGATGGGGCATAGCATGATCAGGAGCAAAAGTGACTTTGCAAATTTCATAATCATTTGGTTTTAGATGAATGATACTTGTATTGGTGAAAAACAACTTATTAGGCTTTCTTGGCGCTGAATAATGGGTTAAATAGAATAGAATTCCCAGGAAATTCGATCCGGATCTTTAAAGGCGACGTAGTTTTTTTGTAAGGTCTCGTCTAATTTAATCCCCGTGTTTTCTATGTTGTGATCAGCTAGGGCCTGAGCTACTCGTGACAACTCTGCTGGATTATCACAACCTAGGGCAATGTGATCCAAGCCTACCCGATAAGGATTGAATTGGTCATTTCCTGCGACTTTACCTTCCGGGCCTTTGATGGCGATGGCAGTGGTGCCGGCAAAGAAGATCAATAGCTCGGGTTGATCCAGGACAGCTTTAAACCCCAATTTGTTGATGTAAAAGGCTTTGGATTGAGCCATATTTGTAACGCGAACAGCGATGTGGTGAACGCCAGGCGTATTAATAGCGATGGGCATATCCATGATGTGATAGTTTGGTGGTTTTGAATGAATTACGTCAAAGGTGTGGGCTTTGACTGAAAGCTACAAGGGAGGTGCAATGCTCGTCCAGTAAATGCAATACTGGTCCAGTGGATTGCTAAGATTGTCCAGTTGTAAGCTATTTTTTTTGTAACTCTTGGCGACGGAAAGCGCCAGGTGTGAGGTCAAAAGTTTGCTTGAATACGCGATAAAAATAATCTGGATCCTTGAAACCCGTATCTATGGCCACAGCGGCAATCGGCAGGCTTGGATCCGCCAACAACTCCTTGGCACGCTCCAATCTAATATTTCGAATAAACTTACTGATAGACATGCCTGTCTGAGCCTGTAAGCGGCGGTGTAGTTGCGAATGACTAATACCGACTTCTCTACATAGGTCAGATATGGAGTAGTTTACTTCCGATATACGGTTTTCAATGATGTGTTGAACTTGTTTGACAATGGGATCTACTTGTATTTTTTTCGGATAATCATTGAGTGCTTCCTTTTCAAGCAAATACTTCATATGGGACAATATTTCCTGTTCTTTAATAGGATTAGCTAAAAAACGATCCGCTTGTTCCCAATGAAAGCCCACTCCCTTAGTGGGACTAATTTGCTTGGATTGGCTAGCCTGTTTGATTTTCTCAAGGAGTGATGCTGAAGCTTCCCGAAAACTTTGATATTGATAACTGCCTAAATTTTGCGCATAATGGTCGGCGATAGAAAGATGTTGTAGCGCGATAACCAAGTCTTTCCCCATAAAACTCCTATAAGCCAATTCTTCATACCCTTCCTTTAGCAGGTGCAAGGCGCCCAATGATGCTGCCAATTCAATTCCAAGATCCAATTCTTCTTTAGCTATCTGCCCCTGTCGTTGTACCCAGTGCAGCCGAGATAGGTGGATATACGAGCCTGCTTTGCCGTAGCGATCTTCCGTTCTGCGATAGGTGGCTAAGGCCTGATTCCAGTATTGTTCTGCGTTGGCATAATCTTCCAACTTGAAATAAATTCGCCCGATCAACAAACTGCAAAAACCCACTGCCCAGGCATCACCGATGTCTACAAAGGTTGGAATACATTCCTGCTGAAGGACAAGAAGCGCCTTTGATAGTTCTTGTCGAAGATATAAGCCTTCGGCACGAATAGCTCTGGCGAAGGATTTCAATTGTTGATGCTCTAGTTCGTCAAAAAGAGTAATGGCATGGTCTATTAGAGGAGTGGCTTCTTCCATTTTGCCCATTCGGAACAAAGCCCAACCCAAATTAGTTTGTGCAAATGCAATTCCTCGCTTTGAATCTTCTTGTCGTTGGATACCGAGAATCTCCCGTTGTAAGGCTTCCACTTTTTCATAACGCCCTTCGTTCATGTATGTCCAAGCCAAATTGTTCATGGATTTGGCCTTCCCTTGTCTATCGTTCAGTTCTTTGGCTATATCCAGGGCATTTTCAGAGTAGGAACGACTATGTCCATAGTTGCCCAAACGCCATTCCGACCAGCCCAAATTATTGAGTGCATTGGCTATTTGCGCCCTATCTTCAGATTCTTTCCAATAGTCCAGTCCTTCCTTAAAAAAATCTTTGGCGCCTTGATAGTTCCCTCGATTTTGTGCCAAAAGACCTGCCCCTTCTAGCAGATGTGCCCGATCCAGTGCTTCTTCAATAGGCAACAGCAAGAGCGAATTGATCATCTGCAACCCTTCCTCCAAAAAGCCGCGATGGAGATGAAATCGCCATAGTACGGTACCCGTCTTGACTGCTGAAATAGGTTTATGCTGTTTTAGCCATTCGAGGGCGGCCATAATGTTTTCATATTCCAAGCCCATTTGCTCGATCCAGTGTTGGTAAGCTGGCCCAGTGACCAATCCTTTTCCTTTTATGACAAGCTCAGAAAAGAAGGAAGAAAAAGCCTGCATAAAATGACCCGTTTCCCCTTGCTGGAGAAGAAGCAAAAGACCATAATCTCGAATGAGTTTTAGCATCCTAAAACGAGCTTCCTCCTGTTGGGATTCCATTTGAATGATGAGGCTCTTATTGATAAAGGATTCAATCAGATCAACTACATCAAGATTAGGATATAAAGCTGTGAGCGCTGACAAGCTGAAACCGGACCTAAAGAACGATAACTGTTGGAATAAAGTTTGTTCTTCTGAGGTGAGTAGGTCATAACTCCATTGAATAGTATTTTGTATCGTTTGGTGGCGCGGAATGACATCCCGAGACTTTGTTTGCAAGAGTTGTAGACTTTGTCCCAGTCGATCCAGTATGACCTTTGGGGGGAAGAGCTTAACCCTGGCTGCTGCCAACTCGATCGGCAAAGGCAAACCATCTAGCTTTTGGCAGATCTGCACCACATGAGGTGCATTTGCTTCGGTAAGAGAGAAAGAAGGTTTGGAAGCTTGTGCTTTCTGAACAAATAGCCGGATCGCATCAAACTTCAACAGATCGATAGGCCCCGGAAAAAGATTGGCATTAGGTCGACTTAACCCGTCCAGCGGATATTCTATTTCATAGGATAGATCCAATACGATACGACTAGTAACCAATATTCGAACCTTTGGACAATGCTTGAGGATTTGATCGATCTGTATAGCAGACTGAATGATCTGTTCCAAATTGTCCAATACCAATAGTAACTCCTTCTCTTGTAAACTGAGGATAACTGCTTGCAGCCAATCTTCTTGCTTTTGAGATTTCATGTTTAACTGCTGGGCAATATAGAAACTCAGAAGGTCGGCTTCTTCAACCGCATCAAGTGGGACAAACAGAATACCATCCCTGAAAAGCGCTTGTACTTCTTCTGCCATGCGCAAAGCCAGCCGTGTTTTTCCAATTCCCCCCGGTCCCAGTAGTGTAATTAATCTTGTGTCAGCTTGTTGCAGGCGCGTATGTATGGCATGGATATGATGGCCCCTCCCAATAAAGGTATTGGAATAGGAAGGGATAGCAGCAAGAGATTCATATCGTGGACTACTCATGGTCAGACTAGGTCAGCTGTGAGTTAGCCTGGCAATTGGTACAGATATAGAGTAAGGTGCTTTTCATGTTTATGTACTTTGCGCTTGAAAGTTTTCTTCTACTACAATTGAATGTTGAACAAGCGTACTTTAGGAGACTATATAACAGACACATCGAAAGCCTAACTGAATATCTTAAACGGGACTATAGCAGAGGCAGGAGAGACTTGGTCCAATGAAGTTAGTATCATTGAAGGGTATCTACAACTGAAAACGGATAATTTATCCGCAAACTCCTTTAAAATACATCAAAAGTGCTATACTTGAAAATTATAAAATCGGAAGCGTTAAGAAGAATAGAACAATGTAGGCCTTGGCCTTGTTTGGGCTTTGATGCTTTCAGAAAATGAATAAAACGAAGACTGCATGATTGTTACAAAGAATATTAGTATCTGGAAATTGCTCCGTTGGTCGGGACATCACATCGTTTGGTTGGTCGGAGGATCAGCGATAATTGCCCTCTTATATCGGTTTGAAATTCTTGATTTTCATATTCCTTGGCTGCCTATCTCAGTGATCGGCACTGCCGTTGCTTTTTATGTCGGGTTTAAGAATAATAGCGCTTATGATAGAATGTGGGAGGCTCGGAAAATTTGGGGTGCGATAATTAACAGTAGCCGCGCCTGGGGCATGTATGTGGATGGTTTTATAGGGAATCTTTTCACAGATAAGGCAAGAAAGCAAGAAGAATTGCATCTTATAAAGGAGCGACTGATCTATCGCCATATAGCCTGGTTGTATGCATTGCGAAGTCAGTTGTTGGTGGTTACGGTGTGGGAGCATGCAAATCAGGGGGGGCTAATGGGAAAAACAGCTAAGTTCTATCAAGAAAAATTTGGCATTGGCCTTGTTGCAGATGAGGTGACCAAGACGGAGCTAAAACAATATCTACCGGCGGCGGAACACGATCGATTAGTAGGAAATGTTAATACAGCCACGCAGATCATTAATGAACAGTCGCGAGATTTGGCTCAACTCAGGAAAGAAGGATTGATAGATGATTTCCGACATATGGAAATGAGCAAAGCCCTCTACGACTTCTATGTGCATCAAGGAAAATGCGAACGGATCAAGAAGTTTCCACTTCCTCGCCAGTATGCCAATATTTCCCGATACTTCATTGGCATTTTTATTCTGTTGCTACCATTTAGCATGATTCCGGAACTCATGAAATTAGGAGAATGGGGCTTTTGGTCCTCCATATTAATTACCGCTCTGATTGGCTGGGTTTACGTCATGATGGAAGTAATTGGAGATTATTCAGAGAACCCCTTTCAGGGCATGGCAAATGATATTCCGATGTTATCTCTCTGTCGAGTCATTGAAATTGACTTACGCGAAATGCTACAAGAAAAAGAATTGCCGCCCAGTATACAGGCCAAAGAAGGTGTCTTGATGTAGCAGAAATAAAGGAGCTATTTTCGGCCCGGTTGTAAATCAATACAGCAAAAGTTCTATCTTTCAGTAATTGGGGCCATTTGTCTTTACCCTTCAATAAATTGAACTATTATGAGCGACCAAAGAGAATTTGATGTCATCGTCTGGGGTGCCACGGGCTTCACCGGGAGATTAGTAGCCGAATACATTTATAAACAGTATGGCGGCCAGGATATAGTACGCTGGGCCATGGCTGGCCGAAACCAGGCTAAGTTAGAGAAAATTCGAGCCGAGGTAGCGGACGAAACGATTCCTTTGATCACTGCTGATAGTCAGGATGAAGAAAGCCTGGATGCGATGACTAAACGAGCTAAGGTCATTGCGACTACTGTGGGACCTTATGGAAAATATGGATCAAAACTAGTAGCAGCTTGCGTGGCCAATCAAACTCATTATTGTGATCTCGCTGGGGAGGTATTGTGGATGCGCCAAATGATCGACGAGCACCATGAGAGGGCAAAGGCGAATGGGACAAAAATAGTGCACACTTGCGGTTTCGACTCTATCCCATCCGATATGGGCGTTTACTATATGCAGAAAGAAGCGATGGCAAGAACAGGAAAGCCTGCCAAGCGAATCAAGATGCGTGTCCGAGCTTTCAAGGGAGAGATCAGCGGCGGAACCTATGCCTCTTTGAGTGATACACTAGAGAAGGCACAGGCGGATAAGAAATTGTATGGTGTTTTGATTAATCCCTATAGCCTAAATCCAGCGGGCCAGCAAGAAGGAGGTGACAAACCAGATCTTCAAAGCGTTATCTACGATAAGACCGCTAAATCCTGGATTTATCCATTCATTATGGCTGGCATTAATACGAAAGTAGTCAGGCGAAGCAATGCGCTGGCTGGATTTCCATATGGGAAAGATTTTCGATACGATGAAGCGATAATGAGTGGTGATGGTGTTGCAGGACGGTTGAAGGCCTATGGAAATGCGGCAACCTTAGGGGTGCTTATGATGGCCAAACCCGGATCTATGATGAAAGGCCTCGTTGATCGTGTTTTGCCGAATCCTGGCGAAGGGCCGAATGCAGCTAAACGAGAGGCAGGCTTCTATAATCTTCGTTTTTTCGTGACTTTAGACGATGATAGCCTGGTGGTAGGTAAGGTGACGGGTGATAGGGATCCAGGCTACGGATCTACTAGTAAGATGCTAGCAGAGGCAGCTATTGCTTTGGCAAAAGATGACACCCCGGATGTGGCGGGCGTATTGACACCGGCAGTAGCTATTGGAGATCCCCTGCTCACCAGATTGGAGGCGAATGCAGGTTTGACTTTTTCTATGGAATGAGTGAGTTGATACTTAGCAATAGGGTACATAAACGATCAGACAAGAAAAAGGAAATCACATTTTGATGGATACTTGGCATATCCATATTGAAGGTCAGGTTCAAGGGGTTGGATTTCGCCCTTTCGTTTTTTCTTTAGCCCAGAAACTTGAGGTAAATGGCTGGATAAACAATACGATAGATGGTGTCCATATTGTGTTCAATGCTGATGAAAAATTGGCCTTGACTTTTAGGGAACATTTATTGGATCAAGCGCCTCGTTTGAGCAAAATTACTGCTTTACACCTAGCTAAGACTCAGCCAAGAATCTATAGTCGTTTTGAAATTATTCATAGCGAGTTATCTGGAGAACCCAAGCTACTACTTACGCCAGATTTTGCCCTCTGTCAAGACTGCAAACGGGAATTACATTCGATTGAGGACCATCGATACCTTTATCCTTTCATTAGCTGCACCAATTGTGGCCCTAGATTTTCTATTATTCATGACCTTCCCTATGATCGAGGCAATACAAAAATGGATACTTTTCACATGTGTCCTAGATGCCAAGCTGAATATGGGAATCCCTCTGATCGGCGTTATTATTCCCAAACCAACTCTTGTCCAGATTGCTTCATTGAGCTGACGTTATATGACGCTGAGCAAAATATAGTGGCCAATGATCATAATTTGATCGCTAATCATATCGTCAAGTCATGGGAAACAGGTAAAATAGTAGCAATAAAAGGCATAGGCGGGTATTTACTAACTTGTGATGCTGCCAATAAGTCTGTTGTTGAAGCACTGCGGGAAAGGAAGCATCGTCCCTCCAAGCCTTTTGCCCTAATGTATCCGAATAGTGGTCAATTGAAGGACTTTTTTGTGAAAAAAGAGATGGTCGCTGATCTAGAAGGCCCTATTTCTCCCATCGTTTTATTGGATAAAAAGGAATCAGCGAGCGTGATTCCGGAGATCGCTCCGGGCTTATCACAGATTGGTGTAATGTTGCCGTACACTCCCCTATTTGATTTATTGCTGACTAAGTTTGGGCATCCCATCGTAGCCACCAGTGGCAATCGTAGCCATTCGCCAATTGTTTATCAAGATCACAAGGCTTTGGAAGATTTACTAGGAATTGCCGATTTTGTGTTGGGGAATAAGCGCGAGATTGTCATCCCGCAAGATGATAGCCTAATCAAATATTCCTTTTTTGAAAAACAAAGGATCATACTCCGCCGCTCGAGAGGGTTAGCACCAACTTACATTAATGCAAGTTTAGCGTTTCCGGAACAAGGTGTTTTGGCTATGGGAGCTATGCTCAAAAGTACCTTTAGCTTATCTCTGAGAGGGAATATCTATATCAGCCAGTATCTTGGGGATCTGGCACATTTTGACACACAGCAAAATTACGAGTATGTTATTCGACATTTCATGCAATTATTTCAGTCTGAACCTCACTGGATCTTGAGTGATAAGCACCCCGAATACCCCTCAAGTCAACTGGCAGAACAATATGCTAACACTTGGAATATACCTCTTATTAGGATTCAACATCATATAGCCCATTTTGGGGCAATCTTAGGAGAACACAGTTTAGTTCATACAGACTATCCGGTGCTTGGAGTGATTTGGGATGGAACAGGCTTGGGGGATGATAATCAGATCTGGGGGGGAGAGTTTTTCACCTATCAAGCCTATAACTTTGTACGTAGCTATCACTTTGAGTATTTCGATTTCATATTGGGGGATAAAATGGCCAAGGAGCCTCGAGTATCTGCCCTATCAGTCTGTTGGGCCGTGGCAGGAGCCAAGGAGCTGTTAAGAGACAAATTCACTGATACAGAATGGAGGATTTATACGAAGCTTTTAGCAAAGGAAAACGCCTTACAAACGTCTAGTGTAGGGCGAATCTTTGATGCAGTGGCTTCCTTGCTAGGAATTCTGGATCAACAAACGTACGAAGGAGAGGCTGCTATGCGCTTAGAAGCGGTGGCCATGGACTATTGTCAGCAATACGGCTTGGATTTTTCAGAGCATTACCTCCTAGCAGAGCTCAAGGCAAATATTATTTCTACTTCTTCTTTGATGGGTGGTATCCTGGCCGATATAAAAAAAGGTAGAACAAAGTGCTTCATTGCAGCCAAATTTCATTACTCTCTAGTAGAAGTAATAAGAATGGTAGCTAATTCATTAGGTATTAAACAGTTGGCTTTCAGCGGTGGCGTATTTCAGAATGCATTACTAGTGGATTTACTGCAATATCACTTGAAAGGACAATTTAAACTCTTTTTTCATAGAGAACTTTCTCCCAATGATGAGAACATTTCTTTTGGGCAAATAATCTGTTATCAGATTGAGCAAATTAAGGAAGAAACAGAGGATAGTTAATGTTGCAATTGCTTAATCTACAATCAAATGCCTGTGCAAATCCCTTGTCTGCTCACAACACACCTGCTCCATCACTTGCTTCAATTGCGTCTTTAGGATAGAAATCGTGTGATTGCCTCCTTTTTTTCCGAGCGCAGCTACCCCGTACATAAATGATCTTCCTAAAAAAGCAAAATCAGCGCCACTAGCTAAGGTACAGGCAATGTCCGGCCCCGTTCGAATACCACTATCCATCATGACTTTGATTTGATCCTTGTACTTTGCGGCTATAGCGGTCAAAGGTTTGATCGTGGATTCTCCTACATCTAGTTGCCGACCTCCGTGATTAGACACAATGATACCATCCAGTCCCAATTGTATGGCTTTTTCGGCATCCTCTTCACTGGCTACACCTTTTAGTACCAATTTCCCTTTCCAACGATCACGGATCGGCTTTATCCGTTCTGCATTTAGTCGTCCGGAGAAGGTTTTGTTCATGAACAAACCCAAATGCCGCAAACTCATGCCTTTGGGAATATAGGGCTTTAAGGTCTTGAACTCGGGCGGGCCTGCTAAGAGGGTATTGATGGCCCAGTTGGGGCAAGTGGCAATCTGCAAAATGTTTCGGAGGCTCATTCTTGGGGGAATGGATAAGCCATTCCGAATTTCTTTGGATCGATAACCAAAGGTGGGTACATCCGACAAGATCACCAGAACAGGGTACTCCGCCTGTGCAGCCCGATCGATAAGATCATTCCGCAGGGATTCTTCGGTGGGATGATACAACTGAAACCAAGCATTCCCTTCGGTAATCTCCCCGATAGTTTCGATACTGGCTGTCCCCACCGTACTTAGGATGAACGGAATATTATGATCAAAAGCGGCCTTTGCCAAGATCTCAGAAGCTCTAGGCCACATCAAACCTTGGAGGCCGATCGGTGCAATACCAAAAGGGGCATCATAAGTCTTCCCGAATAGCTCCGTTTGGAGGGAGGTACCTCCATGTTCCTTCAAATAATAAGGTTTGAGTTGTACCTCCCTGATCTCTGCTGTATTCCGATGTAAATTAATCTCTGCATTGCAGCCCCCGTCTAGATACTCAAAGGCAAAACGAGGAATCCGTTTTTTGGCTCTTCTCCTGAGGTAGTCGATATCCGGATAATTCGGATTGTATTTGATTTCCATCCTAGATTTTTATTTATCGAACGAAAGCATTGGCCATGCCGCCATCTACATTGAGTGTATTACCCGTGCTTTTGTTGAGAATACCCACGAAAGAAAAGACGCCCTTGGCGATGTCTTCCGGTAAGATGATTTCGTGTAAGAGGTTGCGCTTGGCATAGTGAGCAGGCAAATCCTCTACAGCAATCCCATGTGCCTTCGCTCTACCTTCTGCCCATGCTCCTTCCCATATCTTGCTGCCAACGATCACTCCATCTGGGTTGACCGTATTGACGCGTATTTTATCTTTGGCCAACTCTGCGGCCAACAAGCGAGTCATGTGCTGTTGGGCTGCCTTGGCCGTACCGTATCCCACATTGTTAGGACCTGCTACCAGGCCATTTTTAGAAGCAATATTAATGATGTCACCACCAAAACCTTGACTACGCATTATTTGTGCTCCCTGTTGAGCCATGAGGAATTGCCCCTTTACTAGTACATTTTGCAGTAAATCCCATTCTTGTAGGCTATGCTCTGTCAATGGTTTGGAAATGGCCAAGCCAGCCGAATGAACAACGATATCTACGCCGCCAAATTCTAGGCAAGCCTTTGCATAGGCATTAGCCACCGCTACCTCCTGACTAACATCGCAAGTAGTATAGGAGGTTTGATCTCGCTTGTACGTGTCTTGTGCTTCTACCAATCGGTCTTCGGAAATATCACTTAACACCACATTAGCACCTTCGGCTACTAACATATCAGCAATGGCTTTCCCAATACCGCCACCAGCACCCGTTACAATAGCTACTCGACGAGACAATGGCTTTTCGGGCGGTTGGCGCTGTAGTTTGGCTTCTTCTAGCAACCAATATTCAATATTAAAGGCCTCCTGGCGAGAAAGGGCGGTATATTCTGTGATGGCCTCTGCTCCTCGCATTACATTGATAGCATTGATGTAAAATTCGGCAGCTACCCTGGCTGTTTGCTTATTCTTGGCAAATGTAAACATGCCTACTCCAGGGTAGAGAATAACCACTGGATTAGGATCTCGCATATCCGGGCTATTGGGGTGTTTACACTGCTCATAATATTCAGCATAGGCGGAGCGATATTGATCAAATGTTGGGTTGAGTTGTGCTTTAATAGCAGCCGCATCCCCTAGATCAGCATCAGCAGCCAAGCCTAAGACTAGAGGTTGTATCTTAGTCCGCAAGAAGTGATCTGGGCAAGAGGTCCCCAAGGGCGCTAAGCGGCTTAAATCATGGCTGTTTATGAATTGTAAGACCTTGTCATCGTCTGTAAAATGCCCGATCATTCGCTTTTCGCTAGAGCATAGACCTCGTAGAATGGGTGCGATTTGTGCAGCTTGTTTTTTTCGTTGCTCATCTGCCAAGGCCGCCACTTTTTCACCACCGAAGATGGGGCCTTTCTGACCTAGGCGCTCTTCGATGTAAGTGGAGGCTTTTTCGATGACCTCCAGGCTATTGATGTAGCATTCATAGGAAGTATCTCCCCATGTAAATAGACCATGTCCACCAAGTACGAGACCGCGAATTCCAGGATTTTCCTGCAAGCATTTTTCCAATTGCAAACCGAGGTCAAAGCCCGGTCGTTGCCAAGGCACCCAACCCATGGTATCTCCCCAAATCTCTTTGGTGATCGCCTCACTATCCTTAGCCGCGGCAATCGAAATTAGCGCATCTGGGTGCAAGTGATCAATATGTTTGAAGTGTAACAAACCGTGTAAGGGGGTATCAATAGATGGCGCTCGACTATCTAAGTCGTATATACAGTGGTAAAAAAGGCCTACCATCTCATCTTCGTGATCGAGGCCACGGTATACATTTTTTAAGGCTCGGAGTCGATCGGTATACAAACCCGCTACTCCAGCTCTAGTCAAAGTGCCAATGTCTCCGCCCGATCCCTTGATCCACATGACTTCCGTGTCTTCCCCATTCAAAGGGTCCTTTTCTATCGTTTTGCAACTCGTATTGCCACCGCCAAAGTTGGTGATCCGGAGATCAGTGCCCAAGAGATTGGAACGGTAAATAAATAGAGCTACCTCATCCCCTGCTAGTTTCGCTGCTTCAGCTTCGTCCCAGAGATATTGGACGTGATTAAATGTTTGTAAAGCCATTGCTATGAATTGTTTTTTATGGTTCTTGGACAAGTCTCGTGTTTGAAGACACTCAAAAATGAAATGTAACGCTTTACTGAGAGTAATCGTCCACTGATAGTTATCGTCAGTGGGGGCTTTTTACCTCATTTTATGATTGTCCATGAGATTTGCCGAAGAAGGATTTTTATTTTTATTGCTGTGCGAAAGTTGCTGAAGTTTATTCAGAGTGAGTTGGTGCTAACTTCAGAACTTTAGCGCAGCAGAATAAATCGCAACTTGCATGAATTAAAAGGAATAGACAACCAGATCAATTTGATTGACACCAGGCTTCAACCGAATGGAGCCAAATGCGGTACTGACCTTTTCCCCGTTTAATTTGACCTCTTTGCCTGCCGTTTCTGTGATTTCAAATTCCGCTACCATATTGGCAGGTATTTCAATAATGTAAGTTTGTCTCCTATTGTTAATGAATTTGTATTGCCCTTTTATCTTCCCTCGAATAGTAGGCACTTCAATGCTACTCTGTTTTAATTTTCCCATTTGTGGCTTAATGCTAGCTACCCCAAAACCAGCTGTTTTGGGCTGTATGCCCCACATATACCGGGGGATAATATTGGCGGGAGCTGCCCCCCAGGCATGATTCCAATCCGCATTGGGTTTGTACTTCATATCCCAGGCTTCCAGCGAAATAGTGGAGCCTATTTTAATCATATTGTACCAACTGCGATCATGCTCCGCGATCATCAACTCCAAGGCATAATCTGCTTCATGAGCATTGTATAGGGCTTCCATGAGGTATTGAGAACCATAAACACTACAGGCCATCCCACGCGATTTGATAAACTCAACCACTGTGGCTTTGTGCTGCTCAGGGACGATATCAAAGGCTAGCGCCATCATGTTGGCGTGCAAGGAAGAATGATCTGTTCCTTCTCCATCTACATAAGCTCCCGTAATTGGATCAAATAGTTTTTCATTAATGGATTTCTTGGCTTGTAAGGCCATTAATTCAAAATCAATGGCCTCTTCTGGCTTACCTATGACCTTAGCCATCTCCGCCATAATCTTCATATTCTGATAGAACAGGCAGTTGATCACCGTACTGATGGGTTTAAAGACAAATCCGTCTCGTTCCCCCATGACGTTAGGATCGCCGCCCCACCCCGGAGGTGGCCAATCTACGATATCCCTCAATTTCACCTTAGGGTCTTTGAAGCCGAGTTTTTTCATGAATTCAGGCGTCACCTTAGTAGAACTAATCAGGCCATCCGCTCTTCGCAACTCCAGTAGGGTTTTGTGCTTTAGCGGTTCATAGTACTTCTCTATCAATTCCGTATTGCCAGTGTACTGATAATCCGCGTAGAACATTAAAGCGACATGTTGTTGCCACTCGGTTGGCCAGGTTGGGTATTCCATGAAGTATTCGATCGTCCGTCTGGCGATGGCATACTCCCGATCAGTCGTATAGTGACTCAGTTGGTTCAAATAAGCATCAGCTTCATAGGGAATGCGTTCTCGGTCACCATCTACATAGTAGCCGGCAAAGGTGGTGGCCTTAATGGAATAACGACAAAGATCCCATACTTGATTTAGGATTTCATCTGAGCTAGTAAAGCTGCTTTGCGTATCATCCCAGTAATTGTGATAAGCCAATTGCGTAAAGGCATCGCTGCTTATTTCGCCTTGTACATTTTCCACTTCTGCATATCTGAAGGGCAATAAGATAGGAAAGGAATCTGGCATGCTTACGGCGATGGATTTCGTATTGCGCTCATCGGGGATTAGCGGTAAAGTATACGTTTTCCGGCCACGCGTCACCGGGACCTCTACTTCGGCGTACCGGATATGCCCCCCTGGCTTCTGATTAATTTTGCCATCCGCCAATTGCTCCCCAATCCGGATGGTCAGGGTGTGCGCGCGCTTGGCCTCATATTCAAACTCCATGTTAGCAAAGGCAGCCTTCCCGAAGTCGATAAAGTAAGACTTATCTTGTTTTTCATTAAAAAACGTTGGTTTGATCCGGTCAACTTGAAAGAAGTTAGGCGTGGTGGCCATTGGGCCACTTGCTCCGATTTGAAAAGACTGGGAGGCTGAATAACGTGACAAACGATTGACTTCATCCCAAACACGGACTTTCCAAAAATACTGTAGACCTTGCTTCAGTGGAACACCTTTATATTCAATTTCTATAGACTGGTTTCCTCTGACTTGACCGCTATCCCATACATCACCAATATTATCATCTATTTTCTCCCGGGAAGAAGCTACTAGCAGCTGATAGGCGGATTGAAAAATGGATTCCTTGGGTACAACCCAGGCAAACTCTGGGGTTTGATCTAGGATCAATATGGAAGAAGGTTCTCGGATAAATTCGACGCATAGATCAATTGGTGGTTTGGAATAGGCGTCACTTTTTCGGAGAATCAATTCATCACACTTCTTTCTCAATTCTTCCAATACGCCCTGATAGTTTTGGTCTTTTGCTAGATTATTGATCTCCTTTGGATCCTGGTTCAAGTTGTATAACTCTTCGAATGATTGGTCGTTCACATATCGGAAATACTTCCAGTCTTTTGTTCTGATCCCTTCGCTTGGAGGAATATGTTCAAATTCCCAAAGATGCTCTATCAGTACGGTATCTCTATCCAGTTTTGCCTTTCTCTGCTGTACAATTGGCAACAAGCTCGTGCCTTGCCAGGAGGAGGGTATCTCCATGCCCGCCAAATCCAATATAGTAGAAGGTACATCCACATTTTGTGCTAGCTCCTCAATGTCCTGATGCTCTCCTCTGGGATCAAAAATGATCAAAGGGACACGAATGGAGTTGTCATACAAGAGCCATTTGCCAGCGAATTGCCTTTCCCCCAGGAAGTAGCCATTATCTCCCATGAGGATGATGACGGTATTCTGATCTAAGCCTTTTTCCTTAAGCTTCTTCCGGATTTTACCAATTTCAAGATCTATTCCGGAAATCATCCGATAATATCCTTTTACGCTATGTTGATATTTTTCCGGGGTATCATATCTCCAGGTCCAACGCAATCGATTAAATCCGGCCCGTACAAAATCCGGCTGTTCCTCGAAGTATTTATCCGCTCCCAGTTCAGGTCCGGGCATCTTTTTGCCTTGCAGTAAAGCATCCGTCTCCTCCTGCCAATAGTATTGGTCCTCGGCAGGGTCGTGGGCATGAGGAGCGCTAAAACTCAGGGAAAGGCAAAAGGGCTGTCCGGACTGCGCCTGATCAATGAAATCTAGCGCTTTTTGCCCCGTGTAACGAGTAAGGTGAACAGTATCCTTACCCAAGGTTTTATAGTAATACCCTCGCTTATCCTTATAGGCACCATTTCGATCATAGGACTCATATTGATCAAATAATTCATCTGTACGATTGTAGCGGATCCCAAGTTTCCCATAGAAACCTGTATAATAGCCAACATCTTTGAGGAGTTTAGGATAGGCCTGTTCCATATATTGATGACGTACATTCCCGGTTTGGAAAGTAAAACGGTGAGTCCGCTCATACAGTCCCGTGAATATACTCACTCGGCTCGCCGCACAAATCGGTGTACTCACCATCGCATTCTTAAAGTAGGTTCCTGTCTCAGCTAATTTGTCCATTTCTGGCGTATGGATCAGTTCGTTCCCCTGATAACCTAATGCATCGAATCGTTGGTCATCGGTTAGGATGAAAATAATGTTTGGTTTAGGATGCTTCTGATTTGTATTGCTAGCCTGACCTCTGACTAAGGATGACCCAAAAGAAGTCATCAAAACCACCACTAGGATATTTAACTTATGTGGCATCTTTCTAGTGTTTTATATAGTAGAACTTGTTTAAAATGGTGTACACGGCTTAATGATCTTTGGACTATTCTTTGTTTCGTTTTGCTGGCGAGGAAGTGCTAAAAACCAACGAACTACTTGCAAAAGCAATGATTTTTTTCCTTGAACCATTTGATGATGTACTGATATGATAGCCCGAATTTATTTAATGAAAATGAGAATTACATCCTGTACTGTGCTGTATGCCGATTGCTGTGGCCCAATGAGATTGAATATTAAGCAATTCAGTAACTTTGAATTTCAAAGTACTTTGATTACCTTGATAGGAGAATTAAATAAAATGGCTATTATTATGATCACTCAGAACAAGAGACTTGTTTTTCTACTACTTGGTATCCCTCTTCTATTGCTCATCCCTCTAATTTCCATGCAACTCACAGATCAAGTCCATTGGTCACCTCTCGATTTTCTGATTGCTGGTGTTTTACTACTCGGCACAGGATTAGGGTGTGAACTAGTACTCCAAAAGGTGAAAAAATTTAGGGATCGATTGGGTCTTTGCTTGCTTCGGGCCAGGGTTTATCTCGCGGTTTATCGCGATTGCGATTGATGGTTTCCCATTTCAGGATATAGCGACCAGCTTTATCTGATGTCTCGCCGATATCTTCGGCAGTTCGAATCATCAATCCTGGAAAGCTACCTTCTATTTCTAAGTTCTCTTTAAGGGAGGTTGGTTTCAACACCATGCCGATATTTTCTAGTTTTTCGTTTAAAAGCAGGGTCCCCGTACCATATTTTATGTGCCAATAGTCCACCTCATATTGACCATCTGTACGTTTACGGAAAGCCTTTAGGTGCACCTCCCTGTTTATACTGCCTCTCCCAGAGAACTCCCAGCGATGGTCCCAATCTGTTACTTGTCGGTAGATCCAATCCCCCTCATCAATTTGTGCCGTATAAAACTGAAGATTTCCAGTGGTATCGTACTTGTGATAAACGAAAATAGGCTTATCGTCCTCATCTAATACCATTTTTGCAGCTAGATTAATGATCCCTCCGCCAGAGGGTATAGGGTCCACAATTAGCTCTCTTTTAGCTAAGGTAGCGGGGAGGTCGAATGGCTCACCAAAGGCATTATACCAATTCTTTAAATCCGGGCTTTTCATGTAGGACAGGTCATGATTAGTTTCGCAATCGGGCGTGTCTCGCCAAACCCAATAGACGTGGTACCAGCCGTCTCCCAGTACCTTGGGTTGTGTCTGATAGGCATTCATTAAACCCTGACCGTCGGTTAACGGAACATCCAGCATTCTAGACCATTCTTTATCGCCTTCTGAATAGATATTGTAGATTTCATTCCCATTTCCGCTTCCTCCGTCTCGATAATGGTAAAGCAAATCTTTTTCCTTAGTCAGCATGAAATGAGGATAGGTTGTCCTTTTTTCTTCAGTTCCCACCATTTCAAAAACTTGTTCCAGGGTCGAAATATCATTGGGTTTGCTACTGCGGAAGTAGGTAAGTGGATGAACATGCACATTTCCTGACAGGTGAATAAAACCTGCTTTATCAACGCCTAAGGTTAAAAAATTATGGCTGTCCCAACCAAGGATCGTGCTAGTACCTGCTGCTGTTTCCCGAGTTGTGGCAGGCAGGATATGTAGTTCAAAGTCATCCTCATCCAGATTGCGTTGCCCGACTACGGCATTTCGATTGGCATTGTAGTAGGCAATGTATTGTCGGTCTTGGTGGGTATACAAACAAAAGCCAACGGGGTGCCCAGCCCATACACTATCGATGGATATGGTCTGGACGATGGATTGGGTATCGGCTGTTTCATCAATTATGACAGCTGTCTTTTCCTTTTGTGCGGAACACCCCATTAATAAAAGTAGGGTAAAGCAGAATAAAGCTTGGGCTGGTTTTATCATTGGTTTTCGTTTTGATACTTTCACTCCGGAAGTTATTCCGTATTGGGATTGATGAATCTTTATCTCTGATTCTCAGGGTTTTTCGCTATAAATTCCAATAGCAATTTCTTCACATCCGCGACCGTACCTTGTTTTAAGCCGCCCTTTGTGGCGCCAGTGATCCAGTATAATACCATTCCAGCATCAGAACAATCCCATTTGCCCTTTTGAAATCGGACGACGTCATCTATCTCTGCGATTTTTCCTTGAAGCCATACCTGCTGAAGACGCGAATCGGGATGATTCTTGGCCCAATCCCATGCTACAAGGTCCGCCTTGAGTTTTGTGTTTTGGTCAGGAATTCGAATCTCTTCTACTCCGAATTCCAAAATCTCTTGCCATTTGTAAAAATCACCAGCATCATCGTTGGCCGGATGGTGGGTAATCACTTTTACATATTTATGCTTTTCTCTTTGTGAGGCTTCTAGTGCAAAGCCGATGATATCTGGCTCTCCGGCCTCAATAATCCATAGAGGGTCACTTTCACTGGATCCGTTGATGGCATTCGATAGGTCCTTAATGGTGGCTTCCATTTGCCATTTTGCATCGTAAAAAGTAAAGGAATCGAAGCCCCCCCAACGTCGGGCCGTGACATCACAACTGGATTGCATTAAGGCATGTCGTTCTCTTTCGGCTTTCTCGGAAATTCTCTTTACCCTGATCAAGTCGCAACTATGAGAATAATGTACCAATCGACCTTCTAGTCCTGTTGACCGTAACAAGGCAATGGATACAGCGGTGGCACCTAGGTCATCCGGGTCTGGGGAATTCCCGTCAGCCACGATGGCTATTCGTCCTGGAGGGGGATTGACTTGGGGGGCTGAGGCCAAGATCGAGACTAGTATGGTGCTGATAATTGATAAAAGCAACTTGTTCATGTCTTCTGTTGTATTGATTCGTTTTGGTGGATGTTTATTGACTTACTTACTCAATATGAGTATCGTTTTTCACTTGCTTTAATGAATGGCTTTTTGTTTGGTACTTGTTCTTGCTTTTTGTTCCACAAAATAAGGTTGGAAAGTATAGCGGGAATGTGTATCCCAATTGGCATTTACTTTGGGGAGTCTCTGTTTCAAGGCATCCATTGCTGTTCTGTAATCTCTATTGCTGGCCAGATTGGTCCACTCATTGGGGTCGACAAGATGATCGTAGAATTCTTCTCCTCCATCCTCATAGTGGATATAGCGAAATCGATCAGATTTGATGGCATGATTATTCATTCCAAAAGTGGTAATTGCATAATGCTTATCGTCTACGTTTTTATCTAACATGATAGGCACCAGACTTTTTCCCTCATTTTTTTGATAGGCGGGCAGTCCACATAGCTCCAATAGAGTTGGGTAAAGCGATAGCATTTCAGCAGGCGAATCGACTACCTTTCCCTTCGGTAGATTGGGGGCAGCAAATAATAATGGTGCGTTCGTGGCGGTTTCCCACAAGGCATGTTTAGCAAAGGTGCCTTTTTCGCCCAACCGATAACCATGGTCGGACCATAATACAATGACGGTGTTATCTGCATAGACACTATTTTCAAGAGCCTCAAGGACTCTTCCGATCTGATGGTCGACAAAGCTGATGCAAGCTAAGTAAGCTTGGATGATATTTTTCCATTCCCCACTTTCAATGGCCCATTCCGTAGTGGGCATCATGGGCAGATCGTTGATCTTTAGGGCTATTGGAGGGACATCTTCTAAATCATTCGATAGGTAGGGTGTTACCTGTATTCCATCTATGGGATGCAGGTCAAACCATTTTTGTGGAACGTATAAAGGGACGTGTGGGCGTAAGAACCCTAATCCCATAAAAAAGGGCTTGCTGTAATCTCTTTGCAATCGGTCTATTACCCAATCCACGGATTGGTGATCGGGCATCAGTGAATCTGCTTCGGGAAAGGCACCCCAATCCGTACTTGTCCGGCCATACTTTTCTCTGTCAGCGGTGCCGTAGCCATCCCAGATGAATCGTTCGGCTGGCAGAGGGCCAAAGCCTTTTACCCTTCCGCCTGATTCGTCAAAAATGTCTTTAGGAGAATGCTGGTGAAATAGTTTTCCAATGCCCATCGTGTGATAACCTTGCTCTTTGAAGTATTCAGGTAGGAAGACAATATCCTTGGTCACCGGGTTTTCAGAACGTACTTTATCATCGCCAGTCATGCCATAAATTCCTGTCGTAGAAGGGCGTAGGCCGGTCATGATAGAGGCTCTGGATGGGCCGCATAAAGGTGCCTGGCAATGGGCATTTGAGAACAGCACTCCCTGCGCCGCCAGTCGATCGATGTTGGGTGTTTTGGTATTGGAGAAACCGCCTAAACAACCCAACCAGTTATTCAAATCATCCACTGCAATGAACAGTACATTCGGAGGTTGCTTCGTACTGTTTTCACCAGGTGTTTTTTCGGAGCTATTGCATGCGGCTAGGAGAAATATCCCATAAGCAAAGACCAAAGATCTGAACATCGCCATTTTGTGCTGTTTGATGCTGTGAGGATAGAATTGGCTCTTCTGGACTACTGATTAGTCCTTGGGTTGCCACCAGTTATTGATCGATTGCTTCAATCGCTCTACTTGGTCGGGAAATTCTGCAGCCACATTTGTCAATTCACCTGGGTCTTGTGCGAGGTTGAACAACTGAATGTCCTTAGAATAAAAACCAGCCCTTTCCTCTTTTCTGGTCGTCGCATCTACTTTGACCATTTCAGTGTTGGGGAGCAATAATTTCCAGTCTTTTTCTATTGCAATTTTATAGAGGATCGTTTCAGTTGGTACATCGATGTTTCGGATATCATGATCATATGCCTCGGCAAATACTACAGATCGATTGGCTAGAGCTGCTTCATCTAATACGTCAATACCCGGAAGCTCTCCTTTTTCTAATCCCAGCAAGCTTAATACGGTCGGGACCATATCTACATTACTCACCACACTTTCGGTGTTCATCTTTGGAGAGATAACACCGGGGTATTTAAACATCACAGGAGTGCGAATTCCACCTTCAAAGGGTGATCTTTTGGATCTAGGGGCATAACCTCTGGCATCAATAGATTGTATCCATCCATTATCGCATGTATAAACGATAATAGTATTGTCTTCCCATCCTTTTTCCTTCAGATGATTCAGTAATTCTCCGGTGGTTTGATCAAACCATTCCACCATCGCCCAGTATTTGGCAACGGAAGGACTTGGAGCTACTTTCAAATATTTCTCTTCTAATGCTTTGGGCGGATTGTGTGGAGTATGTGGTAAAAAAGGAGCATACCAAATAAAGAAGGGTTGGCCTAATGAATCGGTTTCTTCCATGAAGTCGTATAGTGGATCAAACCCTTGTCTGGCGATCTTCAGGCCTTCATCTCCATGTCTTCCTCCTCTTCTAAAATCCCCATGGGTCATACCTTCATCAAAACCAGCATCTTTTGCAGATCCTACCCACCATTTACCGGATTGAAAAGACCGGTACCCCTTTTCTGACAGTGTTTGAGTAATTAGCTTATTCTTGTAGAAATTAGTCGACAAAGTTTGATAAGCCTTATTCCTTTGCACAGGATAGCTATTAGGAGGGAAATCACCAGCTTTCGCAAATTTCCCATAGCTTTTTTCGCCTTCGTACTCCACTACGGGGTCATTCCCGGTGATTCCGTGCTGAAAGGCATAGAGGCCACTGATCATTGAGGCGAGAGATGGGCTACAGAGTGGAGCCGTGGCATAACCTCTGGTAAAGGTGGTGGATTCCTGTGCGAGCCGATCGATGTTCGGGGTTTCGATATACTTATGCCCCATAAAGCTGTAATCGGAATAGGCCTGATCATCTGAAATGATGAAGATGATATTGGGCTGCTTTACTACTTCCTTTGCTTTTTCTGTACAGCCCACCAAAAGAAAACAAGTGATAGAAAGCAGAAAACCCAGCTTTTTGATGTCCATATTGATTGGTAATTCGTCTGTTAGAATGAAATTGAAAATGGTTCAATAGTCCGCCTATTCTAAATAGAAGACTTCTTCAAGTGGAACAGATATGGGAGAATTATCTTCATTGACCTCCATAATATCGGACATAAACGCCCACCACTTTTGCACAATGGGATTGGTAGATAAATCTTGAGATCCAGCACCCCCAGTTACTTTTTGAAAGGCAAATAAAGTATGGGTTTCCTCATCCAAGAAAATGGAGTACTCACTAATCCCCACTTCCTTAAGTAGTTCTTTTAGTTCCTGCCAAATCTCTTTATGCCGTTTTTCATAGGCTGCTTGCTGTCCCTTCTTCAGGTACATTTTAAAGGCTAGTCGTTTCATGTTTTGAATGCTCTCGAAAGTTTGTTAGGAACAAACTTATACTTTTCCACTTAAGAACTCATCCTGTACTGTGCTGCAACTGCCATATTACTAGGCATTTGAAAGGATGAGTTGGAATTATTCGATAAGAAATATTGCACAGGCATCCATGTTCCATAACAATGATGGCTTGTACTTGAATGGCTAAATAGAGTTCCTATCTATAAAACTAAAATCGTTTTTAAAGATCCTGGGATTATTATCTAAAATCATTTTGGCGGCCTCCGTTCCCATTTTTTGAAAATCAGTGCTTATAACGGTTATACCTAGTAGAGCCTTCAGAGGGGTGTCATTATAAGAAATGATACCAATATCTTCCCCTAATTTATAATGCCTATCTCTAGCTTGCATGACCAAGTTTACCAAATCTGCTTCCTGTATAATGATATACAAGTCTTTGATCTGTAACTCCATCCCTTCATAGATTTCGTCCAAGACTTCGAATTCAAGTTCATGTTGAATACAAAAACGCTTGAAGCCTGAAACTATGCCTTTGGGGAAAGGGTAAATGGATCTACTGGGATAAACAAGAATTAGTTTTCGATATTTCCGAATCTTCTCAAAGCCTTCCTTCAAGGCGGTATAAATATCTTTCGTAAAATCCTGATAGACTCTACCTACCTCATCAGAGAAACTCTCCAGGTTTCGGTCCATAAGGATCAACTTATCATTGGGGAGAGCGTGCAGGGCGTTCAGAATCTCATCAGTATAGCTTATATGTTGTTGCACTTCATTCCGGAAGTGAGGCATGATAACATAGTGACTGTACTGATGCTGTTTCTGATTGAGAATATTGATAAAGAGAGAAGGTTCACAGTGATATATATGCAGATCAACATTTGCGTTTCTACCCAGCGTACGTACAAAGGCGTTGTAGGTGTGCATTTTGTACGTACTTAGCTTGTTGACGAGAAAAAGAACATTAATTGTGACAGAAAGATTGGTATTGGAGACGTAGAATCCTTTTCCTTTTACCGACACGATGACCTTTTGTTCCTTCAACAATCTATAAGCTTTGTCCACGGTGTCCCTAGCTAGATCATAGCGTTCGCTAAGCCGGTTGATGGAGGGAATCTGGTCTCCCATTTGAAGAATACCTTTGTTGATTCCATCAATGATTGAATCTGCAATTTGCCTGTATTTTGGAACTCTTGATGTTACATTAATCGTGATATGATCCAGCTTATCCAACTGTTCCTGTTTTGCCTTCGAAAATGAGTTGCTTTCTTTCTCAGGCAAGATACACAAGTTTATGCTCAACCCTAAAAATTCACTTTCTAGACAAATCCCAACTTAATCCTGATTCTATTGAGGAATTCGATCGCTTAGCATTTTTTTAAGGGGATTATTCACCCTCTTTCAGAGCATGGATCGGATTAGCGACCGCCGTTCTCCAAGCTTGCACAGCAATCGTTACAAAACAGAGGATAACCGCCACTAATGCTGCGATTATAAATAAGCCAATTCCCACCTGTATACGATAGGAAAACTGTTCTAACCATTGTTGACTGAAATACCACGCCAGTGGAATGGCAAGGAAAAGAGCCAGGCCAATCAATTGGAGTACCTCCTTCGACAACAGCAGTAGTATTTGACCTAAAGAAGCCCCCAGCACCTTGCGAATACTGATCTCCTTTGTTCGCTGTGCAGTGATATAAGTAGATAGTCCGAATAATCCCAAACAAGCTAGGATGATGGCTACGATTGCAAATAGACTGAAGACGGATCGCATGTTTTCTTCGGCTTCGTATTGTTGCACCAGGAGTTCGTCTAAGTAGATGGGGTCGAAAGGGCTATTGGGGAGATTCTCTTTCCAGGTGGTCTCCAGTTGTTCCATATCAGCGAGGGTGTGATGGCCACCAAGTTTAAGACCCATGAAGTGAAAGCGAGCAGGTTGGATGTCCATAACCATCGGGTCTACCTGAAAATGTAGGGATCTAAAATGAAAATCCTTAGTTACGCCAATAATCAGTCCACGTCGTTCGTACACTCCGTTCCCTCCACGAGTTCCGTAAGTAATACGCTTGCCAATAGCTTCTTCAGGAGAGCTTAACCCCAATTGTCTGACGGCAGTTTCATTGATTAGAAAGGCGCTGGTATCGGTGCTGTGTTTTTGATCAAAGGATCGACCCGCAACCAACTCTACACCATAGGTCTGGGCAAAATCCCAATCTACGTGTAATCGTCCCATGGTTTGAGCCTCATCGATGGTCGGAATATCTTCAAAACTATAAGAACCAAAGTAAGGCTGATCTCCTACCAATCGATGTGAAGCCAAGCTCGTCTCCTCAACCATCTGTAATCGTCCTAATTCGGCCTTGAGGGATTCCATGCGCTCGGATGTAAATTCATCAGGGATATTCATGCCCAGGATCATCACCTGATCGCGAGAGAAACCCGGATCCTTCTTTAATAGAAAGTTGAATTGAGATTGAATGACCAAGGTACCTACAATTAAAAGTGTACATACCGCAAATTGGAATAGTATGAGTAACTGCCTCAGGTTGATTCGACTGCGCCGCTTGCTGATTTCCTGCTTCAAAGCACGCATGGGCTTGATGCTGGAAAGGTAGAATGCAGGATAGGCGGCCGCAAAAAGGGCTACTACCCCACCCCCTAGAATGAGTATAGCTAAATAGTGGATGAACATTGAACTACCAAAAAAAACAACGGACTTGTTTGCTAGTTGATTGAAAGATGGGAGTAGCCAAACGATTAACCCCAAGGCGATGGCCAGGGAGAGGATCATTTGAACCCAAGATTCTGTTAAGAATTGACCAATCAGCCCTTTTTTGGCACTTCCCAGCACCTTGCGGACGCCGATTTCCTTTGCCCTGTTAATGGCGCTGGCGGTGGTCATATTGATGTAGTTGGCACAAGCTACCAGAAGAATCAGTAGCGCTATACCCCCAAATAGATACAGTAAACGAATGTTTCCACCCGCTTCCAACTCATCCCGTCGATTGGACCGAAGGTGAATACTCGTCAAGGGTTGAATCACCGCACGATATCGCTCAGCTCTGTCATCCGAAACATGCTTCTTTAGAAAGCCGGGAAACTTGGCAGCTAGATCTGTTTGATCTGCTGGAGAATTGAGTTGAAAGTAGGAGTAATAGTACATTACACTCCAGTTTTCGATGATATCCCAAAAACTATACAGGGAGCTAAAGGAAGCCAGAAAATCCGCTTTGAAATGGGAATGCCTTGGAATATCTTCCATCACTCCTGTGATCGTTAGTTCGCGATTCCCTTCATAGGAAATAATCTTTCCGATAGGATCTTTGTCCCCAAAATATTTCTTGGCTGCAGAAGCACTAATGACGACAGTATGAGGGGCTTGTAAAGCTGTTTTTGGATCCCCCTTAATGAGTGGAAAAGAAAAGATATCGAATACTGAAGAATCAGCCCAAACAAAATCCCGTTCATAGAAGCTCTGCATGGTTTCTTGCTCCTGGATCATCACATCCAAGCGATAGCGCATAAATCGCGTAAAGGCCTTAATTTCTGGAAATTCTTCCTTCATAGCGGGAGCCCAAGGAGCACCAGAAAAGGCTGTTGAAACCCATTCCCCATTGCTTCGCTGTACATCTGTGCTCAATCGCACAATCTGATCTTTATGCTCATGGAATTGATCAAAGGCGAGCTCATCCTGTATATATAGCAACAGGAAAAGACAACAGCTAATTCCTACGGCGAAACCGGTGATATTGATAAAGGATAGTGTTTTTCGTCGACTTAGGTTACGAAAGGCGACGCGAAGGTGGTTTATAAACATGTCGAGTGATGAATTGGGTTTTCGTTGGCGCCAAGTGAATGGCCGAAGGAAGCCGATGGCGTCAAATAAATAGTATCCCTTGGCCTTGAATTCCCCTTGCCGGGAAAGACGTTCCTGGAATAACTCCTCCAGATCCCCGAGGATCCCCTCAAGTAGGTCTTGGCGGCATAAACGCGCCAGCAATTTGTTGACCCATTGAGGCGGACGTTGTTCAGCTTTCTTGTTCTTCATGACCGTCGGGTAGATGAATTTGGAATGTGTAAACAGTCAATACGGCCTCAATGTACTATTTCTTTCGTAAATGTCGAAATAAATATTCCGACTACTTTAGCTCTACAAGTCTAGGCACCTTCAGCTATACAAGAAAAGTGGGTTTGACCTCGTCGAGATCAAACCCACCCTATGGACTAACAAGATTCGATATTTACATTTACTTCTCCTTCGTTAAGGTCAACTCTCCCCGATCACTACTCAGTACGATCGTGTTCTCATCTACCACTACCCCATTCTGGGAGATGGTAAACTGTCCAAAACTCACTTCAAAGGAGAATTTATTTCCTTCCAATTTGGTATTGTTAAGATCCGTACCACCGAATGGTGTTTTAACGGAACCACTCAACTTATTGTCTTCAATGTTGAAGGTGAAGGTTTGTTCAATAGGTCCTCGTGGAGTTTCAGAAACACCTTTCCACTTGCCACTGAAGTCGATCACTTTATCTGCAGCTTTTGCGGGTTTTGCATTCCCTTTAGATTTACCGCTACTACTGCCAGAACTACGACTACTACCTCCTCGGCTACCAGAAGATGCGCCGCTTGGGGCACCACCGCCACCACCACTTTGCATACCACCCATACCACCGCTGTCTCCCCCACTCATCAAGTCGTCATTTCTTACCGAACGCGTCTTCTTACGACTTCTACGAATATCCATTTTTCCAAGGCGGTAGTTGAAGTTGATCCTGATACTTCTATTCAGTAGCAACATATTGCTACTCTGTGTAAAGAAAGCAGAATTCAATTCTGTGTTCACATTCCAACCTCGGTTGAGGAAGTTCTCTGCGGCTAAGCCAATACTTCCTTTCTTATTCTTGAAATCCTTGTTTATGCCCAGTGAGTAAGCTCCAAAGCCTCCGCGACTACCTTGCAGTTGAACCCTTCTACCCCGCATAAATGCAAAACCTTGGGCGGTCCAGCCATTTCCGAGCTTGTATTGTGACATGACCCGACCACCATAATTCCAACCAGAGTTCTTAGCTGTTTCTGAGGTGCCATCGGAGCCAGTTACTTGCCCTTCGAGCCATGCATGTCGCAGGTCAACACCGCCATTCATGGTCCACTTGTCTGTGAAGTTGATGTTGGCGAAGATGTTCATACCCAGCGATCTTTCTTTCCCGATATTTTCATAAGTAGTGACAATGGCTCCGGGAATCGAGTCGATCGGGAATCGCACCTGGTTAATGGCATTATCTGTGCTACGGCCGAATAGAGAAACGTTTAGATAGGTTTTCTTGATGAGTTTACTAAACCCTAACTCAATATTGTCTGCCAATTCAGGCCTTAGATTGGGATTACCCACTTGAATGTTCTGACTATTCTGCACATTCACGTTCGGATTTAGCTGTCTCAACCAAGGTCGTTGGATACGTCGATTATATCCAAGCTTGATCGTAGTAAAATCTTTAAAGGTCTTGGAAAGATTGACGCTTGGAACTAAGTTGCTATAGTTGGGGATATCGATATCCTCACCATTTTGTACAGCGTCGATCATCGTCTGTTCAAATCGTACTCCACCTTTTACCGTGTATTTCCCAGGTAAAGACAGCGTATAAGAGGTATATCCTGCTGCCACATTTTGATCGTAATCTAAGGTACCTGCCGGTCTTCTAAAATCGGTTTCAAAAACTCCTTCCACGTTAGCAAACTGATACGAAAAATCGCTATCTACACTTCTGAAAATTCCCTTCGCACCGACTTCGAAAATCTGCTTATCCCCGATTGGGTAGATGTAATCCGTTTGTAGTGTTACCTCCTGGTTTAGGTTGTCATCTAGGTTCTTGATACTGTTCAGGAAGTTCTCATTTTCATCCAGATTGTCAGAAACGAAGTTGCTATTCTGATCTGTTCGACTGTATAGTGTGGAAATACTAAACTCATGACCTGGACTGAAGATCTTCAAATAATCTACATTGAAATCCGTAGAGCCGGAGTAGCGTCTACTATCGATATTTCTAAGGTTATCTTGCAGCAATTGACCATCGGCGAAGATATCCGTGGTTTGTAGCTCATCTCTGCGAAAATCGCGAATACCAAAGCGCACGCCGCCCGACAAAAACTGTGTCTTATCGATATCGTAGTCAAACCCGATGTTGTATCTACCAAAAATTCCGTTATCATCCGCCTCTGAAGATTGCCGGGTGAGGCGAGTGCCGGTATCAGTGATGGTAAGTTGATCCATGGTAGTTTCAGCGTCATTGTAAAAAGCACGCCCGAATCCACCTAGTGTCATACCAAATTTGCCAGTCCGGAGGCTCCCGTTAAGGCCTAAATTTGACCCGCGAAGCCCGACGCCGGAGTTGATGTTTAAGTAGTACCCCTCTAGGTTGTTCTTTTTGGTAATGATATTGATAATTCCACCTGAACCTTCCGCATCGTATTTAGCAGATGGGGAGGTGATGACTTCTACCGTCTTGATGATATCCGCAGGTAACATTTTCAAGGCATCTGATACATCCGCAGCGACTATGGTAGAGGGTTTATTGTTGATTAGGACTTGAATATTGGAGCTTCCTCTCAACGATATATTGCCTTCCAGGTCTACTGATAGTAGAGGGACCTTCCGCAGTACATCTGCAGCATCCCCCCCTTTGGAAAGATTGTCTTGATCTGCATTGTAAACCATTCGATCCACCTTCTCTTCAATGAGTTGGCGTTCTCCGGTAACGGTCACCTCATCTAGGGTTGCAGCGCCAGTGATCAAGCCGATTCTTTTAAGGTTGAGGGTACGCTCTTTTTTGATCTCCAGATCCTCTATCGTCTTCTTGTCGTAGCCTAAGAAAGATATTTCTAGCTTGTAATTGCCATCAATGAGGCCGGTGAGTGTAAATTTCCCTTTTTCGTCTGTAATCGTTCCGTCGATCAGCTCTTCACCACGATATAGAGAGATAGTGGCGAATTCAATGATCTCATCTTCTTCCTCGTCCACGATAAAACCGACAATCTTCCCAATCCCTTTGGTACGGGTTGAGTTTCCTGGTATCTGATTCCAGGCGGTCGTCGTAAATAACAACATGGCTAATAAACAAAACCAATTCTTCATTTTTATTTCGGGTTGGTTGGATGATTTCTCCATCAAGTGATTAAATAATTGCCTACTTCTGAGTATAGCGGCAAATATCTTGGTTTGGAATCAGAAAATGTTGCTAGATTATATAGGTCCCCAATTCCAATCGGCCATCCCCCTATTTTTCTCGGCAATCCCGAAGAGTCGAAAAAAGAGGGGGAATGATCGCAAAATGTGGGGAGATCATCGAACAAAGTCAATGTTCTGTTAATGCCCCGGTATTTTTGTTTGAGTAATCGTTAAATGGATACATGAGATGGGTACAAATTCTTTCCCTCACCGGCAAAGGAAGTTGTTGATGCATATTGGTTTTTGGTGTGTCTACGCCTCCTTTTTCTTTTATCGGATCAGCTATTCGAAGGGAGGTGAGGATCCAGATTGGGACCGCATCCTCAAAGACGTTTCCTTCCAGGTGATCGCCATGATCGTGATCAGTTACATCAATTACTTCTTCTTTCTTCCGCGATTATTCAAAACTAGAAACATAGGTCGATACCTGATCGAATTTATCCCTGTCTTGTTACTCTTGGCATACCTAGTAGTACTGGGAAAACGGGCGATTCTGGATGATGATTCCTGGATGCAAAGAGTGGTTTATTCGGATAGATTCATGATCATCGTCATGTTGAATACCTTCTTTTTGGTCATCTTTGTGGGCTTACTTCGTTTTGTAGAGAATTGGTTTGAAATGGAGGCGCGAAAGAAGGAGTTTGAAAATGAAAAGTTGACATCGGAATTGCGCTTTCTCAAAGCCCAGATCAATCCGCATTTTCTATTCAATACCTTAAATAATCTATATTATCTCGCCTTTAATCAATCCCCTAATACAACGGAGGTGATCGCTAAGCTATCTACGATGATGCGATATATGCTGTATGATAGTAATCACGCCCGAGTTCCCTTGGATAAGGAGATTGAATACATAGAAAATTATATCAGCTTAGAAAAGCTTCGACTTAACGAAGAGGTGCCGATCCAATTTGAAGTCAAAGGTAGCACCGCAGGTGTCACTATCGTTCCTTTGGTCTTAATTACCTTCCTGGAAAACGCCTTTAAACATGGCGTAAGTAATTCTAGCAAAGGTTCTTGGATTAAGGTCACCCTGGATGTGCAGCAGAGCATATGTCATTATACTGTGGCCAATAGTAAGATAACGGCTTCGGGTAAAACGGTACCTGAGAAGTCAGGTATCGGGTTGCAGAATGTGAAAAGACGTTTAGATCTGAGTTACCCGGATAATTATCAATTGGAGGTCACAGAGGATGAAAATGCCTATTTTGTGGACCTAAAATTGAATCTGGTATGAAGTTGAGTTGCATCATTGTGGAAGACGAACCCATGGCTAGAGATCTCCTATCTCAATATATAGCCAAGGTTCCTTCCTTGGAACTACAAGCTTCTTTCCAGAATCCATTGGAGGCCCTGGAATTCCTCAAAGAAAATGAGCCGGATGTCCTATTTTTGGACGTACAGATGCCAGAGATCACGGGAATATCCTTGCTAAAAATCCTCAAGCGTAAGCCAATTGTAATCATGTCTACGGCATACTCTGAGTATGCCATTGAAGGATTTGAATTGGACGTTACCGACTACCTCCTGAAACCCGTGACCTTTGAGCGCTTTCTCCAAGCCGTTGATCGTGCTACGGAAAGAAAACTAGCTGCTCAAGCCCTAGAAGAAAGTAACGCCCAGCCTGTCTCCTATCCTTCTGCCGGAGAAAGTGCAACTAGCAATAGTTCGGTAGATTACCTGTTCGTTAAAGATGGAGCCAAGTTGGTTAAGGTAAGAATCAAAGATATTCAATACATCGAGGGCTTAAAGGATTATGTCCGCATACACACACCGAAAGGCAGGATTACTACTCTTCAGCGACTTAAATCGCTGGAAAATCAACTTCCCGGCAATGGCTTTTTTCGAGTACATCATTCCTATATCGTTGCCATCGAATGGATCGATGTGATTCATAGGGACAGACTGGAAATAGGAGATCAACAAATTCCTATTAGCGATACCTATCGGAAAGCATTCAGGGCTTTTGTTGATCATCGGAGGATGGTTTAAGGGAAATTGCTTAATTTCCTAAGCGGGTTCATTCACTTCGCGAAGCAACCCGTCAACAAAACGTCAATCAAAACGAAATGAATAAGCCAGGGATTGTATACCTCGTCTTGCTGCTACTCCTTTCCTGCAACCAGCAAAATTAAACCTTAGAAAAGGTGGAACAATGGAGTGTGTATGAAAATTACTCCCCTCTGAAAACAGGCTTTCTTTTCTCAAAAAAGCTAGCGATTGCTTCTTTGAAATCTTGCGTGCCCAGCAAAGCCCGCTGTGCTTCGATTTCTAGGTCCTGGCCAGACCGTGGGAGGAATTGTCCTTCATTGATGATCTTCTTACATAGGCCTACTGCTAAAGGAGGGAGTTCTAAGAATTGTTGAGCAAAACTGCTAGTCTCATCCCTAAGTTGTTCCAAGGGCACTACCCTATTGACCAAGCCAATCTGCAAAGCTCGTTCTGCGCCTACCGGAGTACCTAGCATGACCATTTCTTTGGTGTGAGCTAAGCCGATCGTATTAGTAATGCGTTGGGTGCCCATAATTACCCCAATGCTTCTCTTAACCTCGGGTAGTTCAAATTTGACATTATCTGCTGCCAGCCTAAAGTCACAACACAAGGCGAGGATCATTCCTCCTCCGATCACCACTCCGTGTAAGGCAGCAATGGTCGGTTTTTCCAGTGCTTCAAACGCATCCAGGAAGGATTGTGCAGTTCGTAGATTTTCTCGATAGGCTTTCTCCTCCTGTCCAACCATACCACCAATTAAACTCACATCTACTCCGGCAGAAAAGCAATCTCCTGCTCCTTGTACTACCACAACCCATACGCTTGGATCACTACTTAAAACCCTGGTAATCTCACCCAACTCCATCAGTGTAGTATTATCAAAACGATTCTTTTTCTCAGGGCGATTAAGGGTGAGATGAGCGATGTGTTCTTTGATTTCTAAGAGCCAATGTTGGTAGGTGTTTTGCATACTAGCTTCTCTTTTACTATTTGAGTGCATGTTTTACACCCAATGGGGATTCGCCAAACATGCTATGAGGATTCTTAATAGACTTGAAACGAAATCTCTTATCCAATTTTTAAAGATACTATATTTAGGAAAGCTACGATATGAACCTCGGGAAAGGCCTTTTGAGTGTCTTTTGCATAAAGAAAGGGAGCCAGACCCTTTGGCCCAACTCCCTTGTCATGCTACATAGTGTTTGTTATTCGCTTGAAACTAGTTGATCCAAGGATCGTCTTGAGATAATGTGAAGATCACATCGAATTTGAAAGCTTCTGAACCGATTTGCTGCTCTAGCAAGCTCTTTTCGTTCATGCGAGGAGTAGATCCGCGCTGCGGTCTTTCTTGGGTACCTACTCTCCAGATTACTTCAAACTGGTTGTCGGCTGCTTCTCCGATATTGCTGTGGCCGTTCTTGCGCTTGATGATGGTGAAGTCGCGGTTGCTTAGTGCTACTGCTCCGTTGTCGGTTGG
>ENA-OWNT01000122-OWNT01000122.1-seawater-metagenome-genome-assembly--contig:-NODE-122-length-239893-cov-8.900495_pt1 | contig 239893 bp, 195 predicted proteins | sample MGYA00238136_ERZ651165 | MGnify/ENA primary metagenome ERZ651165 (study PRJEB26861, sample SAMN08777766) | seawater metagenome | isolation source: coastal seawater | place: USA: Florida | collected... | reverse complement strand
CAAGGGGTTTTTTACGTTTCCTCATCAAATGATCATCCCGAACCTTGGATAACTCCAAAATTCGGGATGACTCATGTTTTTCGTTTTAACACTACTGATGACTTTGATAGGCTGCAACGGATCGGATTTTAAATTATATTTGCAACTCACATCAACCCGGGTAAACACCGCCGCCATTGCCGAAGCCCTGATTGCAGGTATTGGTTCGTCTCGCGTTGCTTCCCGCCAAATCTAAATTGCCAATATGAAAAAACATTTTCTACTACTTTTTCTTTGCATTTCTGCCAGTACTTTGATGGCAACCACCCACCAGGTAACAGTGCAGAATAACTTTTTTAGCCCAAGAGATCTTGTTATCCAGGTGGGTGATACCGTGGTTTGGTCTGCAACTGAAGGTTTTCACAATGTGAATGGATCACAAACTGAGTATCCATCCAACCCGGAAAGTTTTACCAATGGAGATGCGGCCAATGCACCTTGGGAGTTTACCTTTGTTTTTGACAAGGCTGGTTTTTACAATTATCACTGCGATCCCCATCGGGTGATTGACATGCTGGGTACCGTTACGGTGATGCCTGAATTGGTTATTACGGAGATAATGTATAACCCGCCTGAAAGTGGTCAGGATTCACTGGAATACATCGAAATTCTTAATAATGGAACTACGGCGGTTAACCTGAAAGATTACACTTTGAGTGGCGTGACCTTTACTTTCCCTGGGTTCAACTTGGATGCAGGAGCCTATGTTATGGTAGCTGTAGATTCTGTGGCATTCGAGAATAACTTTAATCGACCTGCCTTTCAGTGGACAGGAGGTTCATTGAGTAATGGCGGAGAAACACTTCGTTTGCTCGATGCCAATGCAGTAGTTGTGGACTCCGTGGATTATGACGATGGTAATGGTTGGCCTTCTGCAGCAGATGGAGATGGCGCGTCCTTAGTGCTATGTGATGCCAACTCCGATAATAGTGATCCTGCCAATTGGCAAGCGGCGACAACCTTTACACCGGTCAATATTGGAGGACTACCGGTTTTCGCTAATCCGGGCGCTACTTCACAGTGTCTTAGTGGCCCTGTATTCTATATACTCACTGATGACTTTGAATTAGATGAATCCGCAGGATCGGTCACCTTCCAAGTCGTCCTGGAAAATGGAGGTGGTGCAGGTACATATAACGTGTTTACACGCGTGCTTGGCACTTCTACGGCCACTGAGGATGTAGATTTTACTTATCCGGATGACACCATGGTGGAGTTTACTGATGTAGAAACAGATACGGCTGAAATTACGGTGACTATTGTGGATGACGTTGAAATTGAAGCCATTGAGACGATAGAAATTGACCTCAACTTTCCAAGTGAGGGCTCATCGGTTAATCCTTTGAGAGATGATCTAACCATTTCTATTAGAGACAATGATGCACAAATCCCAGCGATAGTGATCAATGAGATTATGTACAATAATCCCGGCACAGATAGCTTGGAGTATATAGAGTTATTCAATAATGATAACGCGGCTCAGGATTTGGCGGGTTTCACCTTTGCAGCAGGTGTAGAATATACTTTTCCTTCGATTATGCTGCAACCTGGCGACTACCTAATCATAGCGTTGGATTCAGCTGCTTTTGAGCGTAATTTCAATGTTGCTGCTTTGGAATGGTCCAATGGATCATTGAACAATGGCGGTGAAACAGTGCAGTTGAGAGATGGTTTTGGTAATATCGTGGATGAAGTTGCTTATGATGATGGCGGTGACTGGCCTTCTGATGCCGATGGCGATGGAGGAGCCTTAATCCTTTGCGATGCTAACGCGGATAATAATGAAGGCACTAATTGGAAAGCTGCGACCAAGGCTACCGGCGTTTTTGCGGGGGATGGCCAGCTGTTAGGTTCACCAGGGGCTGCCAATGATTGTACTGATCCTGGGGATCCAGATTTCCCTGCTTATGATATTGGTGTTGTTACTTCGAACAATGCCGATGGGCGACCTGACTCTTTAGGTGTAACTTGCCAGATACAAGGTGTGGTGTACGGTGTTGATCTTCGAGGAGGAGGTTTACAGTTTACGATTATTGATGCCAATAATGATGGTATTGGTTTATTTAGCCCCTCTGAAGAATTTGGATATACAGTTGCAGAAGGAGACGAAGTAATTGTGAAGGGAGAAATCACACAATTCCGAGGCCTGACGCAAATTGAGCCTTCGGATTTGACCTTTGTTTCATCAGGAAACGCCTTGGTTGATCCTACTGTAACTACAATTTTAGGTGAGGATACAGAATCCCAATTGATCAAGATCGAGGGCGTGACCTTGGTCTCTTTTTCTGCTGATTCGGGAGGAGGTAATGCTGATATCACAGATGGAACGAATACTTATACTATGCGTTTGGATGCAGACACAGGCTTAAGTGAGAGTGATATTCCGTCTGGACCTTTCAACGTGACTGGACTTGGTGGACAATTTGATTCTGACGGAAATACTCCATTTGATGATGGTTACCAAATCCTACCGCGATATGTAGCAGACTTTGAAATGGTCAACGCTACCTTTGACCCAGGCTTGGAAGGCGATATTGCAGTCTTTCCAAACCCTGCAAAGCATCAAGTGCAAATCAATATGGAACATGCTTTTGACTTGATCCGATTGACTGATGCTTTGGGTAGAGAGGTTATGCGAATCCGGGAGCCCAATTTGAACACTACTATGCAGTTGGGACAATTGGCAAAAGGTATCTACCAGATTCAGTTCCTGTCTGAAGGTAAATTCTGGACGACTCAGCTGGTTAAGCAATAAAGACTAAATGTTTATTCATGATAGCCTGCTGTGAGCAACTGCTTCAGCAGGCTATTGTCATCTTACTCAAACCATAGAAATAATGTACCAAGGAAAAAAAATCGGCCTAGCCTTATCTGGAGGAGGTGCGAGAGGAGTGGCTCACATCGGCGTGCTGCGCGCCTTGGCTGAAAATGGCATAGAACCAGATGTGTTGAGTGGAACCAGTGCTGGCGCCATCGTAGCAACCTGGTATTCGGCAGGGTTGAGTTTTGATCAAATGTTAGAGATAGTTGCCGAAAGTAGCCTATTTAAAGCTTTTAAAATTGTAATCCCGAATACAGGCTTGACCAGCTTGAGTTATCTAAAGGAACGGCTCGCCAAGGTGATCCCTGAGGACAACTTTTCAATACTCAAAAAGCCAACCTATATTGCTATTTCCAATTTGAATAGAGGCAAATTGGAGATCAAAAATGAAGGTGCACTATTTGATGTGGTGACGGCTTCATCCTCGATTCCTTTGATCTTTAAACCAGTTGAAATCGATGGACAGGTCTTCGTCGACGGAGGGGTATTTTGCAATTTACCGGCTGAACCGATTAAATCTGAAGTGGATTATGTGATCGGTGTAGACGTGATGCCCGCAGTAGAATGGGAAAATAAAAGTTTGAATGGTTGGTTTGGAATCGGAATACGTTGTTTTGAACTATCGATCCACGCCAATTCGCAAGCCCAAAAACAAAGCTGCAATTACGTGATAGAAGTAGAAAAGGTAGTCACTTATCACACTTTCCAATTCAATAAATACAAAGAAATAGAACAACTGGGTTACGAGGCGGCGCTAGCTGCTATGGACCAAATACAAGCAGATTTACAGGCACTATCGTAGAAAAACAGCGAAATCTTCCGCATTGTTGATATCAACTTCAATATTTTCTTTCAAAGTGGTAGCTAAGGATAAGCCTAAGTAATCGACCTGAATGGGGAAAGATTTATGCTTTCGATCTACCAATACGGCTACCTCAACCTTTCTGGGTAGAATGGTCAAGATGGGTTTGAAAGCATAGAAAATGGTACGTCCTGTATTGGCGACATCATCAACAATGATGACGGAACGGCCATTGAGTTCAGCACTGGACATCTCCAAAGAGATATCTTGCTGCACCGGATCAGCGGGATTGAGGCGAATCCTAGTCAGTTTGACTGGAATCTCTGTGATAGCCTCTAATTCCTGTTGTAATATTTTGGCAAAGGCAGTACCATTATTGTTAATGCCAGCCAGCACGATTTCCTCCTCATTGTAGTTGTGCTCTAGCATTTGAATCGCCAAACGCTTGATCTTCTGCTTAATTTCTCGATGGTCCAGTATCTTCATATGCTGGGTAATAATCTAATTTGCTGCAAATTTCATTAAAAAAATTAAAGATTAATGGCTAAAGGGGATATTTTCGACCCTGGACTTGGATATTCAAGGAATACCTTATTATTTTTAGCGAAAATTCGCTTTTCTACAACGACCAACTATAGTCAGCAGGAAAGAGCCTGATACTAAAGTTGGTGCTTCGATAAATTTGCATGTAATGATTCAGCAAATCCTTTTTATACTAGTAAGTGGAGCTGCCCTCGGATATGCCGGTTTTCAATTTATGAAAATCAGACGTAATATCCTTTTGGGGCAAGATGTCGAGATTCCTTTGGATCGAGCGCAGAGTTGGCGCAATGTCTTATTGGTGGCCTTTGGGCAAAAAAAAATGTTTAAACGTATTATTCCCGCGGTATTGCATTTCTTTATTTATGCCGCCTTTGTCATCACACAGATTGAATTGATTGAGATATTTATAGATGGCATATTTGGGGTGCATAGATTTTTTGCACCTAGCCTGGGGGGATTCTACACCTTCCTGATCAGCTTTATCGAAATCTTGTCTGTTTTGGCATTTGTCGGGACTTTGATCTTTTTGATTCGACGGAACCTACTCAAGATTCCTCGTTTTGTAAAGTCAGAAATGACCGGTTGGCCAACACTCGATGCGAATTTGATCTTGATCTTTGAGATCATTCTATTGATCGGGATTTTTAGTATGAATGGAGCGGATACCGTGTTGCAACAACAAGATCCAGCCCATTATACTTCAACTGGAAATTTGGCAGTATCGAGTTGGTTAGGGCCAGCGTTATTTGGAGGATTGGATCAGTCAGCTTTGGTTATCGTGGAGCGTTTTGGATGGTGGTTGCATATCACAATGGTCTTTGTGTTTCTGAATTATCTGCCGAAATCAAAGCATTTGCATATTATTCTGGCATTTCCGAATACCTTCTACGCTCCTCAAAACTCCAGAGGTGAAATGGAAAACATGGATTCTATTATGAATGAGGTAAAGAGCATGATGGGATTCGATGGGGCTGAAGATACTGGCGAAATGTCAATGGAAGAAGAATTGCCAGAATTTGGGGCAAATGATGTATTGGGACTAAGTTGGAAGAACCTGTTGGATGCATACAGCTGCACGGAATGCGGACGCTGTACATCTGTTTGTCCGGCTAACCTTACCGGTAAAAAACTGTCTCCTCGAAAGATCATGATGGATATCAGAGATCGGGCGGATGAGATTGGGAATAGGCTGGATTCTAAATCCACTGAATTTGCGAAGGATAAAGAGCAACCACTGTCAAAGGACAATTATGAAGATGGTAAGAGCTTGTTTGATTATATAACAAGGGAGGAAATACATGCTTGTACTACTTGCAATGCTTGTGTAGAAGCCTGCCCTGTTATGATCAATCCACTTGAACCCATTCTAAAATTGCGCCGATATGAAATCCTCATGGAATCAGCTGGCCCTTCAGATTGGCTGCCTATGTTTAATAGTATAGAGAATAGTGGCGCAGTATGGTCAATGCCAATAGACAGAGATCAATGGGCTAAGGATGCGATGGCTGAGTAGTGGATTTTAGGATTGTGGAGTGGCATATCGCGAGATTCGTATTTCCCTTTTAAAATGACAAAGATGAGTGACTTGAAGATAAAAACAATGGCAGAAATGGCTGCCGAAGGTAAGAAACCTGAAATTCTTTTTTGGGTCGGATGTGCTGGTAGCTTCGATGCGCGTGCCCAGAAGGTTACGGTTGCACTTTGCAAAATCCTGAGCAAGGTTGGGATTGAGTATGCTATATTAGGGTCTGAGGAGAATTGTACAGGCGACCCAGCTAGGCGTGCCGGCAATGAATTTGTTTTCCAGATGACCGCCCTGCAAAATGTGATGACCTTGAATATGTATGAGGTCAAAAAGATCGTCACGGCTTGTCCACATTGTTTCAACACGATCAAAAATGAGTATCCAGCTCTTGGAGGCGAATATGAGGTTGTGCATCACTCCCAGTTATTACAAGAATTGATCGACCAGGGCAAACTCAAACTAAGTGAGGGTGGCGCTTTTGCAGGCAAAAAGATAACCTATCATGACTCCTGCTATATGGGACGAGTCAATGGTGTATATGAGGCGCCCCGTAAAGTGTTGGAAGGTTTAGACAATGAGCTTGTTGAAATGAAGCGTTGCCGAACGAAGGGCTTGTGTTGCGGCGCTGGCGGAGCGCAGATGTTTAAAGAAGATGAACCGGGGGAAAAGCGTATCAATATGGAACGCGCTGAAGAAGCACTTGAAACCAATGCTGAAATTATTGCTGTAAATTGTCCCTTCTGCATGACCATGATGGGAGATGGTGTGAAGGCCAAAGAAAAGCAAGATGATGTCATGGTCTACGATTTGGCAGAATTAATTGTCAACAATAATAAGTGGTAATAGTGATTCAACTTTCCTTATAGACGACCTGTTCTAATGGATGAATATGCTATTTTGATTGAGAAGTAGGAATTTTGTAGCGCGTCATAAATGACAGATATGGAAACACTTGATCAGCTATCAGATGATACTCGAGTTTGGATTTACCAAAGTAATCAGCCTTTCAAAAAGGAAGAGGAAGCCCAGGTACGTACCTACATCCAACAGTTTGCGCAGCAATGGGTGAGCCATAATCGCCAATTAAAGGCTTTTGGAGATCTGTTGCATCGTCAATTTGTAATCTTGATGGTGGACGAAAGCCAAGCTGGTGCTAGTGGTTGCTCCATCGATAGTTCAGTACGTTTTATGAAGGGATTACAAGCTGAGTTTGGAGTAGATCTGTTTGATCGAATGAGCTTTACCTACCTTGAGGGAGAAGAAGTGAAAACGGCGGATCGTGCTACTTTCGCGGCATTATATCAGGCAGGCAAAATCAGTGATGAGACGCCGGTTTTCGACACCCTAGTCAACAATAAAGGGAAATTTGAACGCGAATGGATCAAGCCTTTAGGTCAAAGCTGGCATAAACGCATGGTTTAATTTGACAAACCCTAGGATTTATCCCATTTTCTCTTCTATTTATATCCTCCGATTAATGTTTGATAGATTTTTTTTCGATAAAGCACCTTTTCGACCTATTTTACATTGTACATGAACCAAAATCATTCTAGATGATAGGAAGAGTTAAAAAGTGGTTAGGGATTGAAGGCGTGAAGCTAGAGATCGTGGTGGCGCCGGATCACCGCCGCCGTAATGGAAAGGTGGAAGGACGTATTCGTTTTCAATCACTGAATGCCCAGACCGTAACAAGCATTAGAATTGCTTTGGTAGAAAAATATACACGCGGCAGAGGCAAGGAAAAGTTAATTGACGAATACGAATTGGGCGAAGTTAACTTGAAGCAAACCATAGAGGTGCCAGCCGAAGAGATTGTGGAAGTCCCTTTTAGCCTTCCATTTAAAGTTATTAAATCTGACATGGACGAGTTTGGAGACCGAAACTTCATTTACGGAGGCTTAGCCCGAGCAGCCAAGGCTATTCAGGCTGTCCGCTCTGATTACCGTGTCGAAGCAGAGGCTAAAGTGAAAGGGGTGGCACTAAATCCCTTCGACAAGAAATTCATTAAACTGAAATAGTCAGCCATTTTCTTTTTTCCTGTGGCATTCCTCTTTAGCTTTGGGCGGAATTATCAAAGTCTTTCTCAAAGCTATGGATAGGAAAGTACTAGGTCTTAGGTTGGGTGTTTTTCTGTTGATGGTCTTAGCCAGCTTCCTGGCCACAGATACCCAACGAACCCTCCTACTTAAACCTTTTGGAACCCACACTTGGAGACAGTCTGATAGTGCTTCTCAGTTCCGCAACTTCTATCAAAATTCTACTGCCCTTTGGAAACCCCAACTGATGAATCAAACGGGGCGAGATGGTATTGCTGTAGCCGAATTTCCTATTACCTATTATGTAGCGGCTCAATTTGCCAAAGTGTTTGGTTATTCCGAGGCTTGGTGTCGTGGAATACATTGGCTGTTATTCGTTACCGCCTCGCTCTGCCTGTATCTCATCGCATTGAGATACATCGACAATCCGGTAATTGCTGTGATACCGGCCCTATATTTTTTAAATCTACCGCTGAATTATTTTTACGGTAATAATTTCTTACCCAATATTCCCGCCATTTCATTAGCTATAATTGGTTGGTATTACTACTTCCGTTTTCTTTATGATGGACGATCCAATGCGATCATTTGGATGCTGGTTTGCATGACTATTGCTGCGCTAATTAAAGCATCAGAGGCTATTCATCTAATTGCGGCCTTCGTTTCCCTACTTTTTGCTCATTTCGTACAGAAGCAGAAATGGCCTGAGGGCACAGCTTGGCGGGTTTGGTTAGGGACACTGCTGGGAATGGGGGCACTATTTGGCTGGGTAGCTTATGCCAAGGCGACGAACCAAGTCTATGGCAATAACATGAGTTTATTGGGGATACTGCCATATTGGGATATGTCCGAAGTAGACCGAGAGTATACATGGGAGGTAGTCATATGCACCATTTGGGCACCAGTGGTTGCTAACGAGCTGAATTGGAATCTACTCTATCTACTAGGCCTGGGATTCCTTTGGCCGAAAGTCTGGCGATCCGCTTTTATCGTTCCCGGTTTGCTATTGCTAGTTGGAAGTGCCGCTTATGGAGCCTTATGGTACCAAGCCTTTATGATCCATGATTACTATTTGTTAACGATGTTGGTTTGTCCTTTCTTTTTCATCATCATGGTTCTGGAATCTTTGCATGAAGTTGTTAAAAGTAGGAAGTGGTTAGCTGGATTGACAATGGTGATCTTACTAGGTTTGGGGGTACAAACCATTAGTTATAACAGAGAAATTCAGCAGCAACGGACTTTGCCAGAAAAGAGTGAGATTAATGCAGCTTTTTATGATTTGGAAGAAGGCATGCGAGCATTAGGTGTTAATCGTGAGGATAAGATTATTGCTATTCCCGATCCCAGTCCCAATATATCTCTGTACATGGCCAATAACCCTGGTTGGACAGACTGTCTAAATGGAGGGATTAACAATCCTGCTCCCTATATCCGAGCGGGAGCTAAGTATCTCCTGAGGATCGATACCAGTATAAATAGCCGTCCTGGGATGGCACCTTATCTCAATGATTCCATTGGTTCCCATGGTCCTTTTACCGTGTTCCGTCTTCAGGAACTAGAAACAGAATAAAAGTTTTCAGCAAACCAGTGTAATTTTTTCACCTAAGAACTGGATATTTTGCTTTGAAAGCTATATTTGCGTGATGAATGAAAAAATTGCTATATTGGATTTTGGCTCGCAGTACACGCAGTTGATAGCCCGACGAGTCAGAGAACTGAATATTTACAGTGAAATTGTGCCCTTCAATAAGCTGCCCTCCCTCGATGACAGCGTTAAAGCAATTATCTTGTCAGGTAGTCCATTTTCAGTCAAGGACGAAAATGCTTTACACCCTGAACTAGAGCAGTTTATAGGAAAGAAACCCATTCTGGCAATTTGCTATGGAGCACAGTATATAGCCAACTATTTTGATGGACAAGTCGAACGTTCTCAAAAGAGAGAATACGGTAAGGCAAATTTGAGTCATATCCAACAAACTGATCCCTTATTTAGAGAGGTCAGTCAGGATTCACAGGTATGGATGTCCCACGGAGACACCATCATGGAATTGCCAAAAGGCTTTGAGTTGTTAGCAAAAACGGAAAGCATCAATGTGGCAGCCTTCAAATCCAGCGAAGGTCAATTTGATTCCCCGGTGTATTGCTTGCAATTTCATCCAGAAGTAACCCACAGCTTAGATGGTGCGAAATTGCTTCGAAACTTTCTGAGAGACATCGCTGGATGTACGGGAGAATGGACCCCGGCTTCTTTTGTAGAAGATACCGTCCAATCCCTAAAACATCAGATTGGTGAAGAGCATGTTCTAATGGGCTTGTCTGGAGGGGTGGATTCAACAGTTGCTGCGACCTTACTAAGTAAGGCCATCGGAGACCAGTTAATTTGCTTCTTCGTAGACAATGGCTTGTTGAGGAAAGGAGAGTATGAAGAAGTATTATCCTCTTATCAAGGAATGGGATTGAATGTAGTGGGTATTGATGCTAAAGAAGATTTTTATAGAGAACTAAAAGGGGTTAGTGATCCCGAGCAAAAGCGCAAGATCATTGGCCGTGTATTCATAGAAGTATTTCAAGAAGCTGCCAAGCAGTATCCCAAAGTGAAGTGGCTTGGACAAGGCACTATCTATCCTGATGTGATAGAGTCTGTTTCAGTTCACGGCCCTTCTGTGACGATTAAGTCACACCATAACGTGGGGGGGCTACCTGAGAAATTGCATTTGAAGATTGTGGAGCCTTTGCGGATGCTTTTTAAAGATGAAGTGAGAAAAGTAGGAACTACTTTAGAGATCACGCAGGATATCTTAGGACGACATCCATTTCCTGGCCCTGGCCTAGGGATTCGGATCTTGGGAGATATAACGGCGGAAAAAGTGCAACTCTTGCAGGAAGCTGATGCCATCTACATTTCTAAGCTGAAAAAGTTTGGCTTATATGATGATGTTTGGCAAGCTGGTACCATTTTATTACCAGTACAGTCGGTAGGTGTGATGGGAGACGAGCGAACGTATGAGCAAGCTGTGGCTTTACGTGCTGTAAATTCCTCAGATGGGATGACAGCAGAATGGAGCCAATTGCCATACGATTTTTTAGCGACCGTTTCCAGTGAAATAATCAACAATGTTAAAGGAATCAATCGTGTGGTTTATGATATCAGTACGAAACCTCCTGCAACCATCGAATGGGAGTAAGGAGTCTGATCTTTTGTCGGTAGCGAATGAGCAACAACACGTCCAGACAGCGCCGAAAGCTAGACGCACTAGTTTCAAGGCACTTTTCGGGATGTTGAGTTTATGTTTTTTTATAAGTTCATGTGTGCTATTTCAGCCCGTCACCAAGGTGGATGATAAGGATAAGGACGAAGAAGAATTAGATCCAATCTCTGGCAGGAGAGTATACGACCCGGAAACAGGTACGTATATTGAAGTAAAGGATGTAGTGCTGCAAGATATGGACACGGTGATCTGGACAGAGGTGCCTGCTTCGGCTTTTCCTCCGATTACTGCTTCAAATGAAACTTTCACACCTGGAGGAAACGCTTCGGACTTGATTCGTATTGATGACTTGGGTTCTGAATTCCTTTCTACCTATAACGTATCCTTAGTTTTACCTTTTCTGACTGATCGCTTCAACGAATTTGGTACAGAGATCAATGAGAGTGCATTAAAGGCCATCAATTATTATGGTGGAGTTCAACTTGCATTGGATCAACTCCAAGATGAAGATATCAGCCTTAATCTCTCCGTAGTGGATTCAAAGGCTAGTAGCTTTGCCGTGAATTCATTGCTTCGATCTAATCAAGAAATCAGAAACTCCAATCTGATCATCGGGCCGTTTTTGAGAGATAATATTAATATTATGGCCGATTGGGCCAAGAAGAACGAGAAGGTGATCGTTTCCCCCTATAGTGCTGCTGCGGGGATGGTGTCTAAAACACCGGAATATGTTCAAGTAAATCCTTCCTTGCGAACGCATACCGCGGCGATCCTTGAGCATGCTCTCGCCAATTACCGACAGGATCAGATCGTGCTCGTGAGTAAGGATGTGCCAGCAGAACGAGCTCGATTGCAATACTTCCAGGAAGAATTCAAACTGAGATCGGGTTTGTTTAATGCGCCACCCCTTCAGGAATTTATCATCAGTGATGAATCCGCGGATTTGGCCAATATGGAAGTATTACCTTTTATTGAAATCCAAGACACCACTGTATTTATAGTGCCTAACTGGGATGAAGCTTTTGTTTACGCTTTGCTCCGCAAAATTGATACTTCAAAATTACCAGAAGACCAGGTGATTGTTTATGGAATGCCACAATGGATGCGCTTCCAACGTTTGGAATTCGACTACTACGAAAAGCTGAATGTACACATTAGTAGTAGTAGTTACATTAACCCTTTATCGACCGAGGTGCGGAGCTTTAAGCAACGCTTTTTCGATAAATTTGGGTCGATTCCTACCAACGAGGCCTATCTAGGGTATGATGTGATGCTGTATTGTAGCCGCATGCTGAAAAAGTATGGAACCAAATTCCATCTCGCACTGGAACGAGAGCCTATGCAAATGATGCATACTCGCTTCAACTTTGAAAGGGTAGTAGCGCCGGCAAGTGGATCTGGAGCAGACCTGTTTGATTCGATTGAGCAATTCGAGAACAAGCATGTGAATATCTTGAAGTTCGAAGACTTTCAATTCCAATTGGCCAATTAATTGATTTGGAAGAAGCACGCAGGTTAAGACCGATGACGCCCGAGCGGGAGGAGAAATTCCGCCGGGTTGTTGCCAAGCGACAGTTCAATCTAACTGTGGTGTTGGAGAATGTGCATGATCCACATAATATTGGTGCGGTTATGCGTAGCTGTGATGCTGTTGGCATTCGGGAAATCTATGTACTCTATACAGAAGATAAACTTACTGAGGAGACATTGCAAGTAGGTAGAAGTGCCGCATCTGGCGCCAAGAAATGGGTCGAGGTTCATTTATATGAAGATGCAGCTACATGCTTTACTGCTATTCGGCAAAAGTATGACCATATTTTTGCTACTCATCTCGCGGAGGACGCCAAATCGCTATATGATATTGATCTCACCGCTTCTGTTGCCTTATTGTTTGGTAATGAAAAAGATGGAGTATCCGAGGCTTCCCTTGCATTCACGGATGGCAACTTCCTAATCCCGCAGATGGGAATGGTTCAAAGCCTCAATATTTCGGTTGCTTGTGCTGTATCACTCTATGAAGCCCTACGGCAACGCCAACAGGCTGGCCTGTACGATCATGATCCAGTAGCGTTAAATGCTCAGCAGATTGAACTCTTCCAAAGATATTACAATCTGCATGAGCAAAGGATCATCGATAGGCGCAATTCAAAGAAAGGCTTGGAACTCGATTAGAACCAGACTGAGCTACTCATTCCGTAAGGAAGAGATTGGGTTTAAACGCGCTGTCCGAATAGATTGAAAGCTGATCGTGAACAAGGCAATGCTCAATACAATTAACGCAGATAGGCCAAAGAACCACCACTTCATATCTACGCTATATGCAAAATTTTGCAACCACTTATTCATCCCATACCAAGCCAGGGGAATAGCTACTACTAGGGATATTCCAATCAAGCGGATAAAGTCCCTTGATAGTAATACGATGAGCTGACCAAGGCTTGCTCCCAGCACCTTGCGTATGCCAATCTCCTTAGTACGTTGAACAGCTGCAAAAGTGGCAAGTCCCCATAGGCCAAGACAAGAAATCAACAAAGCTAGGAAAGCGAAGATCTTAAAAAGGCCATAAAGCCGCCCCTCTCCCTCATAATATCGCTCGATGGTTTCGTCCAAGAAATCGAAGTCATAAATATGTTTCGGGAAAATCTCTTCCCATTCACTTTTGATGGAAGCCAAGGTACTAGGTATGTCTTGCCCGGCTTGCAATTTGATGCTAGCTTCCCATTGATAATTTTCGAAAGGGGAGATAATCAAAGGCTCAATAGCTTCGTGCAAGGAAGAAATGTTAAAGTCAGCCATCACACCTACGATTTCTACTTTCCATTCATTTATTCCGATTACAAAGCGCTTACCTAAAGCTTCTTCAGGACTTCCAAATTGCATGCTCTCAATCAATTTTTCATTCACCACAACTTTCGGACGCCTCTCTTCCTTGGGTAAGGACAAAGAAGTATAGACTGTATCTAGATTGGTTGTAAATCTGCCGGATAAAAGCTGGAGACCATACAAATCATCATACTGCTCATCGGCCCAGATGATTCGAACATCCTGTCGATCCGAGGCGTTAAGGTCAGTCAGATGCATGTTGGTTGTCCAACTATCTTCTCCGGCGGGCGCAGCTAAAGCAAAGCTCATGGACTCAATCTGCGGAATTTGTTGAATGGCACGTTGAAAAACTTCATTCTTTTCCACATCTGGCATGCCAACCGTAATGATATTCTCCTTCTCAAAACCCAATAGTTGGTTGTGGAACAAGCTCATCTGTTGAGACATGATTAACAAAGCGACTAACAAAGCTCCTGAAATTGTAAATTGAGTGACCACCAATGCTTTACGCAAGAAATTGGATTGTCGATCGCTATGGTTGGAAGAAGCTTTAATGGCTTGAGCGGGCTGAAACTTCGAAATGAGCCAGGCGGGATATATGCCAGTCAAGAATCCGGTAATTACCAAGAAACCCATGAATCCAAATAGGGTTATCGGACTTAGGAGAAGTCCACTGTCGATATTCCTCTCCAATAATTCATTGATCCAAGAAATGTTATTGAAAGCTAGTAAGTAGGCAAATACACTGGAAGATATAATTAGTATAAAAGCTTCCGTAAGGAATTGCGCCACAAGTTGCGTTCGATTCGCTCCGATTGCCTTACGTACACCTACTTCCTTAGCTCTTGTTAGTGCCTGAGCTGTGGACAGATTGATGAAGTTGATACAAGCAAGTACCAGTACAAGCAGACTAATTCCGCTAAAGAACCAGAGCCAAATGGGATTGATTGCATCAACCCATTTTGAGCCTCCATCTACTTCTGGTTGGAGATGTATGTCTTCCAAGGCTTGCAACTGAGCATAGGCAACTTCCGGATTCTCTTCTTCGTCATTGACGTGGATGTCAAACATGGCTCTGATGGAGTTTTCTATGGAAGCAGGTTGTACTCCCTCTGGTAACACGACATAGGTGGCAGCTCCGAAGGTCAGCGACCAATTTTCTAAATTACCCAAGATAAACTTACTCTGAGGAAAGTAAGATAGCAGCATACTGGCTGGTAGATGGGTGTTATTGGGCGGGTTTTTCATCAGCCCCGCAACTTCTACGGTTTGTTTATTGTTGTAGATGAAAGTCTTGCCAATCGGATCTGCGCTTCCAAAAAATTTCTGGGCCGTTGCCTGCGATAGGATAGCTTTATTGGGACTTGCCATGGCTTCCTTGGCATTCCCCCGTATAATGTTGAAGTCAAAAATATCTAATAAGCCCGGATCGGCCATAAGGATATGAGATTGCTTAAAACGTTTTTCACCTTCAAGCTCAATGACCTTTTCAGATTGTGGGTAAGCCACGCCGACTAAGGATACATCTGGTAATTCTTCCCGAATAGCGATGGGAAGTGGGTAAGGCGCACTGTAATCCAGTGATTTTTCGCCCTCATCTTCCCATACCTGATTCACACGGTACGTCAGTTCAGCATTTTCATGATAGCCATCATAGCTAAGTTCATGGAAAATAAAAACGCCGATCAATAAACAGACGGTTAGCCCTATGGTCAGCCCTAAGACATGGAGTGCTGTATGTAATTTTTGCTTTCTTAATCTTCTAAAAATGAATTGGAGGTGTTTACTTATCATAGCCAGGTGAATTTGATTGAGTATCCAGAATTTGTGATTTTTCAGCGTTGAATAGTTGAAAAAGCGAAATACTTCCCAGGCGAACAGTTGCTTGGCTCGCTTGAGGCCATGTTGATCCGTATTTATCTCAAAGGACTCATAAAGGTCGCCCTGAATTTCCTCGAGGAGATCATTCGGGCAATACCATTCCAAGAAACGGTTGGCCCATTTGGGTAAGTCGGGATAGGATTGGCTCATCTTAAAATTTTAACTTGGGGATCAATGCCCAAATGCGATTACGCTCTTCTTGGAATTCAGTTAGCTTTTTGTAACCAAAGGCCGTGACACGGTATAGGCGTTTTCGCCGCCCGCCACGCTCCGCACTCGCTCCACCTAATTCGGAAATTAGAAACCCTTTTTCTTCCAACCGCCGGAGGACCGTGTGGATGGCACTTAGTGAAATATCCTGTTTGTATTGCTGCATATAGGCCTCACGGACCATTACACCGTAGGCTTCCTCTTTTGCTAGAATAACCATCAATAAGACCATTTCCTCTAAGTTTCCTAGTCGATCTGCCATGTATTATATCAGCTTTTGTAAAACAAATACTCGGCAATTATATGAACTTTTGTAAAACAAATCAAGTCTATTTTGTGAATATTTGTAAAACAAATAGAATGTCTACTAGGAAAATGTTAGGTGGTAGGCCTTGATTTAGTCTCAAAGGCTTGATTAAGAGTAGGGTAGGAGCGTGATGGGACAAAATAAAGATGGCAGCTAGAAGAAGAGAGTAAAAACCTCCCTATTTCTAGCTGCCATCATGTTTTTCATTTATGTTACCTTACTACTAGGCACTGATCACGACAAAACCTTCTTCCAATGGATTGAGATGGGCAAGAAGCACTTCGAAAAAATTTCGTCCTTCTTGCAAGTAAATACCGAGGAAATTGTCATGGCGTTCTTGTAAACCATTCTTTGGGAAGAGCTTCTCTTTCAGGGAACGTATCTGGTTTAAAGCCACCTCATGTTTTTGCTTTTCAGCTCTCATAAGTCGTCCTTCCAATTGGTTTAGAACGTTTAATTGTTTTGATTGCTCGGCGGCAACTGCTTTGACGAGGGTAGGATCTATTTCTTGTGCTTTATATTTGATGGCTTCGAAGAGTTGCTTTTGTTGTTCTTTTTCTTCGGCGAGGCTCAGTTCGCTATCGGTGTTTTGTTTAATGAATCGTTTGAGCAAGGCCTCTGTCTCTATAAAGAGATCCTCAATGCCAAGCCCCAATTTCTTCATTTTCTTCTGTGTTCCACCATCTAACCACAGTACAGAATTTCTCCGGATGAGCATTGGGAAATTGAGGTTGAAGTGGGCGAATTGTTCCTTTCTTTCCAACCAGTAGGCAATTTCACCACCTCCTCCTATGTAAGCCAAGTTCGGCAGGATCAATTCCTGGTATAGAGGACGCATGACTACATTGGGACTGAAGTGCTCAGGATGCTTTTCAACTTCTGCTTTCAGCTCCTCTTCGGAGAATTGATAGTCCGTATTTAAAACCTGATATTGGTTGTCTTCAAAGACAATCCGTTCTCGAATCTGATCGCGAAGATAGAATAGGTTGATTTCACGCGCATGTGCCTGTCCTGAAAATCCAGCTGCCTCTAGTTCTTCCGTTGCCTTTTGGACAAAAGCTTGAGAAGGACGCTCAAATAACTCCTGCTTCATCAATGGAATGAATTCTCGCTTGAGCTCAGGATGATTCATGCCTAGCACAACTAAGCCATAGCTACCAAATAATTGGTTAACCAGATCAATTGTAGCTTTGCTATATATGTCGTGGGAAGTGTAAGCCTTCTCAATTGTAGCGTATGCCTCTTGCGCCGCTGGGCGATCTCCCAAGATACCCTTCAGTTGTTCCAAAACAGGAGCGAGGCTTGAAGTTTGCATCATGCCTACCGATCCTTGTTCACTATTTTCCCAAACGACCTCCTTATTAAATAACCTGAGATGATTAACCTCCTCAAAGTCATGGTCTTCACCTCCCGTCACGAAAACCGGAACGAATTTATGTTCAGGATAGGTCTCGTTCAATAGACGTGACAAGTGAATAGCGGAAACAATCTTGTAGATATAATATAGTGGCCCCGTACCCAAACTGGGTTGATGGGCAGTCGTAATAGTAAAGGTAGTAGGAGCGAGCAGTGCTTCGATATTGACTTGCGTTGCCTCCGAAGTTGTCAATGAACTATACTGCGCATTCAAAACATCTACTAGGACCTTCCTATTAGTTGGATCTTGACGCTTGTCGGACATCACCTTGTCGAAGGCAGCCAAAGTGGTTTCATATTTATAGAATGGGCGTAAGTTAGGATGTTTGGTAGCGTAGGCGATATCTTTCTGGCTGAGTTGTTCTACCTGTTTGAATGGTATGCGATTTACTGTCACAGTGGCGGTTTTAGTATGTGTTTCCAAGACGCAAATGATTTTTATCCTATTTGAAAGACCTACCTATTATAAAGATGGATCTTAAAGTCGGGCAACTAAAAGACAATGATACTAACAAGATCAAAAGAATAAAAGTTTTTCATTTTTTGTAATAAACTTCTCACCGTATATTACCGAATAATTCTTCAACACTATTAATTAAAGGTATGAAACAATACATCCTTTCCATCGACCAGGGTACGACCAGTTCTCGGGCAATTTTGTTTAACAAGCAGGGTAACATTTGTGGTGTAGCACAGCAAGAGTTTACTCAAATTTACCCTAAACCCGGATGGGTTGAGCATAACGCTGAGGAGATATGGGCAACCCAGTTGGGCGTGATGAGGAAGGTCTTGGAAGATAATGATGTTACACCTGGACAGATCGCTGCTATCGGCATTACGAATCAAAGAGAAACCACCGTTATCTGGGATAAGCAAACAGGTAAGCCCATTCACAATGCAATTGTTTGGCAAGATCGCCGCACTGCCGGGATTTGTGATCAATTGAAAGCTGACGGCTATGAAGACTATGTGCGGGAGCAAACAGGTTTGGTGATAGATGCTTATTTTTCAGGAACAAAGGTCAAGTGGATGCTGGATGAGGTGCCTGGGGCAAGAGAAAAAGCAGAAAAAGGCGATCTCCTATTCGGTACCATAGATAGTTGGTTGATTTGGAAGATGACTGGTGGAGCTGTTCATGTTACGGACTATACCAATGCATCAAGAACACTATTGTTCAATATTCATGAACTGAAGTGGGATGAAAAGATGCTTTCAGCTCTAGATGTGCCGGCTAGTGTATTGCCAACGGTAAAACAATCTAGCGAAGTATATGGAAAAACCGTACCTGAACTCTTAGGAGAATCTCTCCCCATTGCCGGAATTGCTGGTGACCAACAGGCTGCTCTTTTTGGGCAGGTGTGCCGCGAATCCGGGATGGCCAAGAACACTTATGGAACAGGGTGTTTTATGCTGATGAATACAGGGGAGGAAGCCGTAGCCTCTAAAGCAGGGCTTTTGACAACTATTGCTTGGGGTATTAATGGAAAAGTATACTACGCATTAGAAGGCAGTGTTTTTATTGCTGGAGCGGCTATTCAATGGCTTAGAGATGGATTGAAGCTGATTGATGAGTCCCCAGATTCCGAATTTTATGCCATGAAGACTGCTGATACAGAAGGTGTCTATGTGGTACCGGCTTTTGCTGGCTTGGGCGCGCCTTATTGGGACATGTACGCCAGGGGTGCCATTTTCGGACTAACCCGTGGAACAAGTAAAGCACACTTAATCCGAGCGACTCTCGAATCATTGGCTTATCAGACCAAGGATGTCCTTGATGCAATGGAGAAAGACTCTGGCATTAAGCTAAAGGCTTTGAAAGTAGATGGTGGTGCTTCGGCCAATAATCTGCTCATGCAATTCCAGTCGGATATCCTAGGAACGGATGTGGAGCGTCCCCAAATTATCGAGACTACTGCTCTAGGAGCGGCCTACTTGGCTGGTTTGGCGGTTGGCTTTTGGACAGATGCCGAAGTTTCTCAGAATTGGTTATTGGATAAATCTTTTAGTCCATCCATGAATGAGGAGACCCGAGGAAAATTGTACAGCGGTTGGCAGAAAGCTGTGAAGCGTACAATGGGATGGGAGAAGGAATAACCTAATCTTCCTTGAGTGAAATAAAAAAGGCGCAACGATTCGGTAGAATGGCTGCGCCTTTTTTATTTCCAACGGTACAGATACTATGGTTTGGGTACTTTATCTGCTTTTTCCAGATGTATATCACCTAAAGTTACCGTCAAGGTGATCGTAGCAAAGTATTCTCTTTGTGGAGGTTTGAAGCGATAACGCTTTAAACTAGGCTGATCTTCTAAAAGTGCCAACTTCAGATCATCCGGTACATTGATACTACCTTGATTGGCTTCCAGGTTATAGCTGTAGAATGCCGGATTAGGATTGAAAAAATACACATCAGAATGCGTAGCGTCTAAATTCAACTTCAGCAGTTGGTCCTCAGCAAAAATCTTGATCACTCCATAATGCGAGGTGATATCATAACTGCCACTAATGTTAGTCAGCAATATATCAGAACGCCGAGAATTAATACTAACCTGTCCATCGATAAAGTCTCCGATGATATCTCCAAAACGGCTCTGCAAGTCAACTGTACCTTGTATGTTTTCCAGGCCAATCGAAGAAAATTCACTATTTACCCGCAGGCTATTAGTCAAGTTACTGATATTGGCTTCGCCAAAATGATTCTTAAGGTAGACCGGACAATCTTCGGGTAGGGTGATGAGGTAGCGTGCAGAAAGAGCTGCAGCTGGTTTTGGGGCATCCTCTTCTGCAGATACGTAGTTTCGCAAATAAATCTTGTTCTTAACTCGTTGAGTCAAGTACCTTAAGGCCTCAATGTCCTTAATGGCTACAGATTGATCTTTATGCTTGGCAATTAACTCTAGCTCGACTTTAATCTCATTTTTATCCCAGGTCTGTATAGAAACATCGGCTTTCTCGCCCTCAATATTTACTTCGTATCCCGCTTTGTAGGTAAAGGACTTTTGTACTTTCTTGGTTACAACTTGCAAAACGGCCTGCTGACCCCAGCCAGTGCTAACTGATAGCAGCAATAATAAGGAAATACCAGCCTTTAAATAGATTCGCATTTGAGCAAAAAGACTTATCATATCAAGGTTACTACTTGTTTAATCACAGCGGATCTTTGTCTTTCTATTTCTCCAATTTCTCGTAATACTTTCGGGTCTTTGCCATAAGCCTCCATTAATTCTAACAATTCGGCTCTAGCGGCATTGAGTTCTTCAAGGTCAGTTTTCAACCGTTGAAAATCTTCTGGTTTTTCCAAGGGAGAACTGGCTGCCAATTCCATCACGGAGGCAATCTGTTCATCATCTTGGTCCCAATCTTCTGGTAGTACTTCGTTGCTTACGGTTTCCTGGCTAAAGGCATACTCTACCTTTTCCTTTGCGCTAAATTGCCACCACGCACCAGCCAGAAGTAGAACAATTACTGCTGCAGCTGAGGCAATTTTAGGCCAAAGTCGGATCACCTTTCTTTCTGTAGTTGGAGCAAGCTCTGGAGGAAGTTCCTGAGCAATCTTGGCCCAAATTTCTGAAGGGGCCTCGTAAGTAGGCAGGGATGGAAGTTTGGATCGCCACTGAGCGTCTTGCTGATCCATGTCCAAACCTTCCGCAATACTATCCCAAATACCAACCGGTGGTTGATGTTGGGGTAGTTGCCGGATGGCTCCTTCTAGTATATGTTTGTTTTTTTCCATGCTCATTATTTAAACATCTAGCAGTTTCGTAATGACTTTTCTCAGCCTCTTTTTTGCATAAAAAAGCTGTGATTTAGAGGTGCCAATCGAAATATTCAACAACTCGGCAACTTCCTTATGAGAATAGCCTTCCACTTCGATGAGTACAAAAACAGCTCGATACCCTTCTGGTAGAGATTGTATGGCTTTTTCTAGATATTCAACATCCAGATGATTGCCCCAATCTACCCAGTCTTTCGGAATATGATTTTCTATTGGCTCAAACTTAGGATTACGCTTTATCTTACTGAGCGCAGTTCGGATAATGATCGTCTTGATCCAAGCTCCAAGCGAAGATTCTTTACGAAAATTGGGTAGCGCTCTAAAAACCTTTAGAAATCCTTCTTGAAGTACGTCGTTGGCTAAATCATAATCGTTGGTAACGCGGTAGGCAAGTGTATACATTGCAGCGCTGTATCTCTCATACAGTTCTTTCTGGGCTAAACGCTTATTGTCCAGACAGCCCTGAATTAGCTCTGCTTCTGTCATTCGAATGGTTAAAGGCATTGCTCTGCCAGTGTTTTAAAATAAGGAGCACATACAAGGCAAAAGCGTTGTATGGAAGCGCAAAAATAGCCCTTTTTTTTAGCAATGGTCAATAAATGATCTTCGATTTAATCTGGTTCTTCTGACACGCTATGGCCTGGGGCAATCAGTTGCCAAATTCTTCGAGGTGTCTTCCTTCTGCCTTATAGGACGGTAAGGACACCATAGTTGAGAAGGGAGCCTTTTTTGAATTTTTGCTTAATATAGATGAAGGTGTAGCACCGGAGAGGCTCCCGAAGTTAGCGGAGGATCATCGGCTCAACTTCGGAAGCCTATGAGCAGCATTGGACTAGAATAGGTAACCTAAAGAAACAAGGAACCTGGCAGGTGACTGATCGAATTCATATTCTGTACCAAAAAACTCAAAGTGGTCACCGTATTTGTTGAAATTTCCTTCATATCGCATATCAATCATCAACTTCCCTATATCAATACCGAAACCCGCTTGCCAGCCCCAAGTGAAATTATTGAACTTCTCCTTGTAGCCTTGAAGGTCTGTTAATTCAGATGTGTTGTTGATTAGTACATGTCCAACTGGGCCAGCATGCAGGCGAAGAAAACCACCTAATTTATAACCCAAAAGGATAGGAATGTCTAGATTTTGGAACTTTTCTTTGAATAAAGAATCTACAATACCATTTCCAACATCCGAAACATTGTAGTCGACCTGGCTAGAATTGAAGAGTACTTCTGGTTGGATCATAAAGTTGCCCAAATTGATTTGCAGGACAAGTCCTCCATTTATGCCATAACTAGCATCTTTTAAAGCCACATCGAGCTCATTTAGACTACTTAAGTCTTCTTCATTTAGGCTGGTCGTAGCTACACCTAAGCGCACGCCTAGTTTAACTTGCGCCTGCAACGCGAGCCCTATAGCTAGACAAAAGATAAACAAGATTGATTTTTTCATTGGTTTGAAGTTTTTTGAAGTAAACGAATAAATTTGAGTTTGGTATATCTTATGTGCCTATTTATACGGATTCTAAGCTTAGCAAGGGCGAATTTTACAGAATTATTTATGTTTGTGCCTAAACCAGGAAAATATGGAGATCAAGAATGCAGAATTTGTAGGGAGTTTTCCTAACCTAAAGTCAACTCCAGATGATAGTTTGGCGCAGTTTGCTTTCATCGGGAGATCCAATGTTGGCAAGTCCTCTTTAATTAATATGTTGTGCGAACGTCGAGCCCTCGCTAGGGTATCTAATACACCAGGTAAGACGCAGCACCTCAACTTCTATAAGATCGATAGCAAGTGGTACCTTGTCGACCTCCCAGGGTATGGCTATGCTCGTACCTCCAAGAAAAATCGGCATGTATTTAGTAAGATGATTGAAAATTATCTTAGTGCGGGCGAAAACCTAAAGTGCGCCTTTGTTTTATTGGATGCCAACATACCTCCACAAGCCATAGATGTGGAGTTTATTAATTGGTTAGGCGAAAAAGCAGTACCTTTCGTAATTGTGTATACCAAGACGGATCGCTTGTCTTATGATCAACTAAAGGCAAATGTGGAACAGATTCAATTGGAGTTGTTGAAGTATTGGAATAGTCTACCCGAACAATTTGTAAGTTCATCTCGAAAAAAGGTAGGCCGCGATGACATCTTGGGCTTTATAGAAGACGTGATTGAAAGTTCATGAAAAGGAAACGAAAAGAGCCATATTCACCCTATTCACCAGTTTTTCCTAATATAGAAGACTGGCCAATCTTCAAACTTAGCCAAGATCGTAGGAAGTTTGTACAGGATATTTCAGCATTTACTTTCCAAAAATTGGTAAAACGTCATGGTTCCCGTATTGCCGATCTCATCACTAAGACAATATACCTGGAGCGGATTAGGATGAAAGAGGAGCCCTGGAAAGTGGATCCTCCGAAGGAACGCCAGTTCTGGAAGAAAACTCAAAAGCGTTTGATCAAGCGTTCCCTGGATAAATCGGAAGCAGAGGCGGATCAAGTGAATCAAGAGTTGTTGGGACGGATCATTTCTCGTTACTCTGAAGAGATTGTCGGTACTTTCAAAAAGAAAACTTTCCTATTCGCTAGACGATTCCTTTATGTCTTCTTTACCCGATTGTTGAATACGGCTGCTGGACGGAACTTGAAACGCATTTACTCTCGGAAGCATCGCCTCAGTGACCGTTTGATTGTGACCGGAGAGGTTGAGGCTATTCGGGGCCTCATGAAAAAAGGGACCGTTGTAGTTGTACCCACTCACTTTAGTAATCTGGATTCTATACTTATAGGTTATGCCCTTGATGAGTATGTAGGCTTACCCTCTTTTTCTTACGGAGCAGGGCTTAATCTTTACAATACAGGTTATACGGCATACTTCATGAATCGCTTAGGTGCCTATCGGGTAGACAGAAGAAAAAAGAATCCAATTTATCTAGAGACATTGAAGGCTATGTCTAGTCTTTCGATACAGCGAGGGGTTAATAGTCTGTTTTTTCCAGGAGGAACCCGTTCAAGATCAGGTGAACTGGAAACGAGGGTAAAACTGGGCTTGTTAGGAACAGTTGTCGAGGCGCAGCGAGTTATCCTCGAGAAAGGGGAAGATGAAAAGGTGTTTGTGGTGCCGCTGGTCTTGGGCTACCATTTTGTATTGGAAGCCCAGTTCCTAATTGAGCAACATCTTCGAAAAATCGGAAAGGAACACTACATTAGAGCAAAAGATAAGTTCAACTCTATCCGAAGCATATTTAAGTTTATTTGGCAATTGTTTTCTACCGGAAATAGCATCACCATTGCCGTTGGCAAACCTATGGATGTGATGGGCAACCTGGTGGATGATGAAGGCAATAGCTATGATCAATATGGAAATCAAATCCAACTCAAGGACTATTTTGTATCCAATGGTCAGTTGCGCGCAGATTTACAACGCGAGGCTGAATACACGAAATTCCTGGGTGAAAAGATAGTGGAGCGATTCCACAAAGACAACATAGTACTGAGTAGCCATTTGGTTGCTTATGCTGCTTTTTTGTGGTTAAGGCAGGAAAATACTCACCTGGACTTATATGGGATCTTACGATTACCGCCTGAGGAATACGTTTTTGATCCTATAGTTTTAAAGTATCTATTGCGGCAATTGATTGAATTGCTGACGGAAATGGAGGAAAAAGAGGAAATCAATTTGTCGGATATCATCAAAGGTAACCTGGATGATCTGCTACGTGATGGTGTAAAGCGCTTAGGAAGTTTTCATGTTCAAAAACCCTTGAGGCAAAACAAGAAAGGCCAGATTGTTAGCGATAGTTTTAAAATATTGTACTTCTACCACAATAGAATGGCAAGCTATAAGCTGGACAAATCAATCGTTTGGAAGAAAGTGGAAGCAGCAGCAGTCGTCGAGATTTGAAGCCTTTCGTCGGAATAAATAGAAGGATTACAATAAGTATTAATATCTTACGGGGCGTCATAGCAGATGACCTTTTTTACCAACACTGCTGTCTGCAGTTTTGACGACAGTGCTACTTCGAATTTGTATGCTAAAGCGCTTTTTTCTTTCAGAGCGAAATATAATGATTGCAATCTTGATCAATGCACTCATTATATTCGTCATGTATTTTCCAGCTTGGAAGCATCATATCTGGCTGGAGTCTGCGGATCATTTTCTGGTTGTTTTCTTCCTGATTGAGGCTATTGTTAAGATCAGCGTACTGGGCGTAAAGACCTATTTTGCAAGTGCCTGGAATCGGTTTGATTTTATCATTGTGATGGGAAGCCTTCCCACCTTGTTTGTATTTTTCTTCCCAATACTCCCAGATACTTCACTACTTATAGTACTGCGACTCTTCCGTTTAATTCGTTTAATCCGCTTTATTCAATTTGTACCACATTTGAATCAAGTTATGACGGGTTTGACAAGGGCCTTGCAAGCTTCGGTTTTTGTGGTGTTGGCTTTGGTATTCCTCAACTTTCTCCTAGCTATTTTTACCTGCCATTTCTATGCAGACATGGCGCCAGAGTTTTTTGGGAATCCCCTGGTCTCAGCTTATTCCATTTTTCAACTCTTCACTTTAGAAGGTTGGAATGAAATAGTGGCCATCATTACTTCTCGAACGGAAAATCATTTTATCATTGGGATAACCCGTTTTTATTTTGTTATTGTTATACTACTGGGAGGAATCTTTGGCTTGTCTTTGGCGAATGCCGTTTTTGTAGATGAGATGACCATGGATAACAACCAAGAGCTCGAAAAGAAGATAGATGACTTAAATCAGGAGATAAGCGAATTACGACGCCTTATAGAACGTTCAGTATCATCAGATAAGTAGCAATGAATTTTATTGTTTACGATTTGGAAGCGACCTGCTGGGACGGGAATCACCGTACGCAAGTACAAGAGATCATTGAGATTGGAGCTTATAAGTTAAATCCCTATGGTGAGGTGCTAGATAGCTTTAGCCGATTGGTGAAGCCTATTCTACATCCCTATCTCTCCTTTTATTGTCGAGACCTGACTGGGATCGAACAGGACGAAATCAATAGAGCTGGCAGGTTTGATCGCGTCGTAGAAGATTTTCAGGAATGGATAGATATATACGACGAAGAATATCTGCTTTGTGCCTGGGGGAGTTTCGATCAAGAGTTACTGATACAGGATTGTAAATTGCACAAACTCGAGTATGACTGGACGGAGCCGCATATCAATATTAAGCAGCAGTATCATGAACTCAAACGACTACATCGACGGAGGGGGCTTAGGCGAGCGGTAGAAGCTGAAGGGTTTGAGTTTTCAGGCGATCAACATAGAGCCTTAGATGATGCGGAAAACCTGGTGAAAGTTTTCAATGAGTACCGCGACGAATGGCGATTTTAGGTATATCTGGAGGCAGCCATTCAAAACCTGTGATCGATTGAAACTACTACCTCCAGATAGAACGCTATACGTTAAAACGGAAGTGCATCACATCTCCATCTTTTACCACATATTCTTTCCCTTCTACCCCTAGTTTCCCCGCGTCTTTTACTGCACTTTCTGATCCCAATTCTACATAAGTATCATATTGAATCACTTCTGCGCGGATGAAGCCTTTTTCGAAGTCGGTATGGATCACGCCAGCTGCCTGAGGAGCTTTAGTCCCTTCCTTAATGGTCCAGGCTCTCACCTCCTTTTCTCCTGCTGTAAAATAGGTGATAAGGTTCAAGAGTTTGTAACAAGAGCGTATTAGACGATTTACCCCTGGCTCATTCAAGCCCATATCCTGTAAGAATTCCATTCTTTCTTCCAGGTCGTCCAGCTCAATGATGTCGGCTTCGATGCCTGCACTAATAAGGATCACTTCTGCATTTTCGTCAGCTACAGCTGCATTGAAAGCTTTTGTATAGGCATTCCCTTCATGAACAGACTCCTCATCCACATTACAGACATATAAGATCGACTTATCAGTAAGCAACATCATATCGGCAATCATGGCTGCTTCATCATCACCCCGCTCAAAACTCCGGACGTTATTGCCGCCTTCCATATGAGCCTTCAATCGCTCTGCAGTTGCCACGGCCTTCAGTGCTTCCTTTTCACCCGTTTTAGCCGCCTTCTTGAGTTTCTCCAGTCTTTTCTCTAGCGTTTCCAAATCCTTTAGCAAGAGCTCTGTATCAATGATCTCTTTATCACGAACCGGATCAACATCGCCATCTACATGAACTACATTGTCATCATCAAAGCAACGAACCACATGTACAATTGCATCAACTTCTCGGATATTTGCCAGGAATTGATTGCCAAGCCCTTCTCCCTGGCTAGCCCCTTTGATCAAGCCTGCAATATCAACGATCTCGATCATTGTTGGTAATACTTTCTGGGGATTGACGAGTTCCGCCAATTTATCCAATCTTGGATCCGGAACAGTAATCATACCCACATTGGGGTCCTTTGTAGCAAAAGGATAATTCGCAGCTAAGGCCTTTGCTGCTGTTAATGCGTTGAAAAGAGTTGATTTCCCAACATTAGGTAATCCAACAATTCCGCCTTTAAGTCCCATATCAGTAGTATAATTGCACCTGTCAGTAACAGGTGAGGTGAATACGATTTTTCTAAAACCCCGCAAAGATAGAATTTTTTCCTATTGGAAGGACTGTTCGTCCAATAGGAATCCAAAAGCGTTTTTGCAGCTCTAAATTGGTGAGCATTCATTACCTTTAGCGCTATGAATTTTTTGGCACATCTTTTTTTGTCCTGTGAACAGGAGGAGCTCTTGGTTGGGAATTTCTTGGCAGACTTGATCAAAAATAGGGCATTGGAAACCTATTCGACAGGCATCCAGGAAGGTGTGCTGTTGCATCGGAAAATTGATCAATTTACGGATCAACATCCAATGGTGAGCCAGGGCGTACATAGATTGCATCCCTTTCACCATAAATATGCTGCCGTTATCGTAGATGTTTTCTATGACTATCTTTTGGCAAAGAACTGGTTATTGTACACGAAGGAAGACTTTACCGTCTTTACCCAAAGGGTCTATAGCATCCTTGAAAAGTATAAATCGGTTATGCCTCCCAAGATTCAGATTCGACTTTCAAATATGATCGATGGGGATTGGTTGATTGGCTATAGTCAATATGAAGGACTGGCTTTTACCTTTGATCGAATGCAGTTTCGGCTGAGTAAACCAGAGTACCTTCATGGTGTTATTGAAAACCTACAGACTCATGAATCAGCTTTTGATGAAGAGTTTAGAACCTTTTTCCCTGAAGTTATTGCTTTTGTAAATGATGAATGTGGCTGTTCCTCCGGCTACCTTAATTGATAAACCCGTCTTTATGCGTGTCTTGTATTTTGTTTTACTGTTATTGATCACTATGCCGGGCGTCGGCCAGGTGGATACTACCAAGCTCTACGAACTACCTACCGTGACCTTGCGTGTTCCCCGCCTTTCTGGTTCCTTGCTTGGACAGCCCATGGCGATTACGAGCATTGAGCGCTCGGCTATTTTTGAGTCGCAGCAACAACTTTCTGTTAACGAATACCTGAATGAAGTGCCTGGTTTGTTTGCCTTAAACCCCAGCAATTTCGCACAAGACCTTCGGGTTTCTATACGTGGTTTTGGATCCCGAGCGGCTTTTGGAATTCGAGGAGTGAAGATCATGGTGGATGGTGTTCCGGAAACCACTCCAGATGGACAAGGACAAACGGATAATTTGGATTTGGGTATTGTCGATCGCATTGAAATCATTCGCGGCCCCAGTTCTGGTCTCTTTGGCAATGCTTCCGGAGGGGTCATCAGCATTGCCACTCAGGACAAAGTAAATATTCCGTTTTTTGAAGCGGGAGCTACTTTTGGCGATTTCAATATGCAACAATATCAAGTGAAGGCAGGCCTTAAATCTGGCCGAACCCACTATATATTTCATGGGAGTGATACCGAAACGGATGGCTTTCGTGAAAATAGCGGGATGAAGACTACGACCGTAAATGCCCAGGCATTGCATGAGTTTGCTGAAAACTCCAGCCTGAAGTTTATTCTGAATTACACGGAAAGCCCGCAAGCGGATGATCCGGGTGGGATAAATGCTGATCAAGTGTTGCAAGATCGAAGATCCGCCCGCGATCGTAACCTGAGTTTTCAGGCAGGAGAAGAGATTGACCAATTTAAGATCGCGGCTATACTGAAGCACAACAAGATAAACACCAATGTCTTTTATAGTAAGCGTAATTTTTATGGCCGCCTGCCATTTGAGAATGGTGGAATCATTGATCTACAAAGAGATTATTGGGGTCATTCCTTTCAATACAATCTAGTTGATTTCGATCCTGCTAAGAAGAATGAATTTGGGCATAAATTACAAGTAGGCTACAGTCTTGCTCAACAAGATGATCAGCGCGAACGTTTTGCCAACCTTATGGGGGCTCAGGGTAATACTACTTTTGATCAAGTGGAATCCTTTACCAATCTGGGACTTTATCTTTTGGAAGAATTGCACTTGACGAATGGTTGGAGCGCTTTGGTGAGTTTGAGATATGATTGGAATAAATTGAAGGCAGATGACGCCTTTATTTCTAATGGTGATGATTCCGGCGACGTGACATTAACAGCGATTAATCCTAGTGTGGGCGTCAATTATTTGCTGGCTCCTGGAACTCATTTGTACAGTCAGTTTTCCACCAGTTTTGAAACGCCTACGCTCAATGAACTCTCTAACAATCCGAATGGACAGGGGGGATTTAATGATGACTTAGTACCACAGAAGGCCCGCAATGTCGAAGTAGGACTAAAAGGTATTCTGGGGGGTAAATTGCAATATGATTTGGCATACTTCTTTATCCGTACGCGTGATGAAATCGTATCATATGAACTAGAAGATTTTCCTGGGAGGGACTTCTTTCGCAATGCAGGAGAGACTACCCGCAACGGAATTGAGAGCCAAGTTAGATATGCCTTTGCAAAGAACTGGCGCTTGAACCTCGCCTATACTTACTCCGACTTCTTTTACAATTCTTATGTTACTGGTGGAGACGACCTAAGTGGCCGTCAATTACCGGGAATTCCTACGCACTTTGGTTCGGCCTCTTTGCGCTATATTTCTCCAAGCGGTTTTTTTGCTAGACTACAATCCCGTTTTGTCGGAGATACTTTTGTAAGTGATAATAATTTTGATTTTGAACCTAAATACACCTTGATCAATCTAAACTTGGGGTATAAAGCCAAGGTTGGACTTTGGAACATCATTCCCTTCTTTGGTGTCAATAATCTAACCGATGTTGAGTATAGTGATAACATAAGGATCAACGCCTTCGGAAATCGTTTCTTTGAGCCGGCGCCAGGGAGGAATATCTTTGGAGGCTTGCGAATTAGAAGGAGTTTATAAATTCTTGATAGGCTTTCTAAAACCAACAAGGCCTGCCTCCTTTACAAGAGGCAGGCCTTGTTGTTCAAGCAAGAATAATGATTATCCCTCAAAATGGAAGGAGATCGTAAAAGTTCTTGAGAAAACCTTTTCTAGGATAGTGGATTCCTCCAGATTGGGATTGAACAGGAGCGTATTACCAATTCCTTGCGATACTTTAAATTCCGGAGAAAAGATGAAGTACGGGAAGAAGAACTGGATCCCAGCCCCATATTCTATGGAGAAATCATGCGGAGATATTTTCACCAAGGTTTCTGCTTGCCTTGCCCGTGAATCACTCGCTACATCAAAAGCGTATTTCACACCCGCGATCACAAATAAACGCTTGTCTTTATAGGGGACAGATTTGTATCTGAAATGAAAGGGAAGTTCTACAAAAACAGATTCTACACTTCGTTGGCTGGTGGGGCGTAGATTGCTACTATTGGTGTATTGCAAGTTTCGGGTTGCAAAGGAAAGCGTGGGAAGAAACCTAAAATCGAAGAAACTCCCAATTTTGAGGTTGGTCACAATCCCCAAATTAAAACCAGGGCCTGTTAGTGATTGGACTGCTCTAATGCTATCACTAAAAATAAAATCTCTTGACCTAAAAGGTTGAAAATTGGCTCTGTTGAGGGCCAAAGTGATACCGAAATAATAAGGCTTCTGTTGAAAGTCGAAGAAGTTGTAATTGTCGCCACTATAAAATTGGGCTTCGGCTTTAGGGGCGACGGCCAAACTCAGAAATAATACAAGAATTACTTTTGTCCCGAATAGATAGAACAGATTCCTAATGTTAACGGTATGCATTGATTCGATTTGTATCCGGTTTTGGATAATATGTTCACAAAATCATCTCCATCGGGAAAAGCCTGCACGGATTCGTAGAGATAGCTATATGCCCGAGGATCTTTAGAGGTTAAACGCCCAATCAAGGGCAAAATGTATTTGAAGTACAAATTAAACATCTGCTTGATCGGAAAAATTGTGGGTTTTGAAAACTCCAAGACGACTAGCTTCCCATTATCCTTCAGTACTCGGCGCATTTCTGAAAGCCCCTTTTCCAGGTTTTCATAATTGCGTACACCAAATGCTACTGTAATGGCATCAAAGGTGTTATCCTCAAAAGGAAGGTTTTCGGAATCTCCTTCTTGAAGTTCGATAATCGTATCTAGACCACGTTTTTTTATTTTCTTTCGGCCAATTTCCAACATCTCAGTGGAGATATCAATTCCGATGATTTTCTCTGGGGAAAGTCTCTTGCTGGTTTCAATGGCAACATCAGCCGTACCTGTTGCTACGTCTAAAATGAGTTTTGGTTGCTCATCCTTGAGTTGAAGAATAGCTTTTTTTCTCCAAATAGTGTCAATACCCAAGGAGAGTAGTCTATTTAGGAAGTCATAATAAGGGGCGATCTTATTAAACATTTTGGACACTTGGCCCTTCTTGTTTTCCTGCTCACTATAAGGCTTTACCACTTTACCCATTCCAAAATTTTTTGCAAATATAGACAGGCTCATGAACATGAGTAGAATTCCCGCCCTTAATTTATCAGATAAAAATTTGCAAAGCATAGGGCTTTGCTTTTACTTTACCCAAAACACAAAAATGTCAGCAAGGTTTAGAATTTTTGCTTTTGCGGTGGGGGTGCTGTTTTTGATCAACCTGCTGTTTTGGAATGGTGCAGCAAGCTTGTGGAGTGGGGGAGAAGCAGCACTTTGGTGGAAGAGTCACCAAGCTGGAAATGAAGCCGGCCTCCCTGGCTGGTGGGTGTCAAAGCTAAACCTCACTGCTGGGGACTTGGCACACGCTAGATGGTTTTCAGGAGGGCTGCTGATCGTGGGATTGCTCCTTTTCAATTGGATCGGACAAAAGATCTTTAAACAAGAACGAGTGATATTGAGCCTACTTGTTATGGCCTCTTCAATCCTTCTACCTAATTTTGGAAAACTGGCTAGTGCAGATATCTATCTTTTTCTTGCTCATTTTGGCGGTTACTTGAGTTTGGTTTTATACTTAAAGCAGCCGAATCGAACTTGGCAAGGGTTGATCTATATATTCTTACTTTTTGGATTAGTCGTTCATCCATTGTCAACCTTGCTTTTCTGGATCGTATTAGTTACTTGGCTTTGGAGGAAGCATCCTGCCGGAGACAAAATAGCAAGTCTATATTTATGGGCTCTTGGACCCACATTAGGACTAATTTTGTTGTTACTTGGATTCTTGCCCTTGAATCCTCCGGGCTTTGTGTTTTCAGTCAACCAATTTCCAATTCTGAAATTCTTTCTATACAGTTTAGTCGGTATGGCTCCATTTCTAGGATATCTATTCGGGGGTCTGCGAGATAATGCTATGCTATTGAAGAAGGGAGAAGAACAAGCCGTCGTTCATACAGGAGGACTTTTGGCGGGTTTGCTCGCGTTTTCACTCAGTTGGCAGGCCTTTCTGGCTTTATTAGTAGCCAAGCAAATGGAGGTCTATTTTAAAGATAACTACCCGTTCAGAGATTGGGTGAAAACAGGAAGCCTAGTTCATTTGGTTTTGGTCTTTGCCTTCGCTTTTGCCCTATTATATAATGGGTTTATCTACTTTGAGGGAGATGGATATCGAGCCGGCGTCGCCATGACTGGTTCTTATTGGGCCTTAAGTTTCGTTGGAGTAATTGGATTATACGGCATTCGCCGTCCTCTGGCAGTAGGAGCAAGTCTATTGAGCGGATTGATCGGTATGGTATTTTTCTGGCTTCAATTATACCCTTTAATGGAAACGAAGCGAGGATTGGTGCAGGACCTCCCAAAAGAAATACTGGATCAACAAGAGCAAGTGAAAGAAGTGTATTTTCTCACGAAGTCCAAAGCGGCCTTTCCTAATGCAGTTGTATACACAAATACTGCCATTCCATCTGTGGGAGTAATATCAGATGAGGGCGATTTTACAAAGTTGGTGGACAAACCAAGTATCGTAGGGATAGCTACGGGGCAAACTTTACCCTATATTCCTGACGGTAAAATAGTTGATACCCTAACCACAGTCAGGTGGAGCGATGTTATGACGCCTGGTGCTTGGTTGCTACTTCGTCAAGCGGATTAGTATAGCATGAGAACGTCTCTTAAGCACCTTGATAGATAATATAAAGTAATACGATTAGGACTATAGTAGAAACTGCTACTACGGTGAAGAACTTCTGAGTTTCCTTTTTTTCTTTAGCTGCTTGCCGCAATTGCTTCTTGGATCTCTTAGCCATAGGAAAGGTAGGTTTGTGTGAGAAAATGCAAATTTATTAGAAGCAAAATAAGAAAAAGCCGAATAAAAAAAGAAGCCAGGGGGCTAAAAATGAGTCTCGTACCATTCAATGATTCGTTCATCGGTCATGATATCTCTGGGCTTGATGGGTTGTTTTAGTACAATTCCTTCCAAAGTTCTGCATCTGCTAAGTGCCACGTAAGTTTGACCGTATTCAAAGGCACCTCTCCCCATATCAATGATCACCTTATCAAAGGTCTTCCCCTGTGATTTGTGGACTGTAATAGCCCAAGCCAATTTTAAGGGGATTTGTTTGAAAGTACCAATTACTTCTGTCTCGATTTTGTTCGGATCATCAGGATGCAGCTTGTATTTTTGTATTTCCCAATCCATTGGTTCCACTTCTACTTCCCGTTTTTGTCCATCCTCCTCAATTCGGATAGTCACTTTATCATCTTCGAGCTTGACTACTTTGCCGATAGTTCCATTGACGAATTTCTTCTGGGGGTCATTTTTTAGGAACATGACCTGAGCATGCAGTTTGAGCTGTAAGCCGGCTTCTGTGGGAAAAAGGTTGAGAGGGAATGCGCCTGTGATAGCAGCCTGATAGAGGTATGCGGGGTAAGGAATTTTATCGATTTCCTTTTTATTGATACTCGTCACTTTGGCATTCCGTGCGGATAATGTGATATAATAGTCTTCGGCTTCAAAGGCAGGAAGATGCCTTTGGTTTAAATCCTCTAGATCATCGTAATCGATTTGATTTAGTCGGATACTATCTAGTAAGCGTAGGAAGTATCTGTTTTCTTGCCGATATACCTTGCGTAGCTCTACTTTATCGAGTTCAAAATCTTCTTCAAAAACCTTGGCTGAAAAGAAATAGGGACTGTCATAATAATGCTCGAAGAGTTGCTTTTCTGCTTCTGAAGAGACAATCGGCGGCAATTGGAAAAGATCACCAAATAAGACGACCTGCACTCCACCAAACGGGTATGGGTTTTCTCTATTTACTCGAAGGAAATAATCTATGTTGTCCAGAAGGTCAGCCCTTACCATAGAAATCTCATCAATGATCAATACCTCCATTTTCTTGTATAGGCGCCGATCTCGCCTTTTTTTGATCTCACTCCGGTCCAAAGGTTTAGGAGGGAAGCCAAAAAAGGAATGGATAGTTTGCCCTTTCACATTAAGCGCGGCAATCCCAGTTGGCGCTAGTACTACCGTTTTCTTATGGGTGGTATTTCTAAAGAGCTGGAGCAAGGTTGATTTCCCTGTCCCCGCTCGTCCGGTGACGAACAAGTTGGTTTTTTGTTTTTCAAGGCTATCTAGAACATACTTGAAATCGTCGCTGAGTTCTAATACTTTCTTGTCAATACTCACAGATGCTGGGCCTATATGGATTTTACCAAAAAAATGTAAACAGGGAAGTGATCGCTGTATCCTCCAAGATAGGTATTTCCGCCAAATGTCCGGAAGGGATATCCTCTAAAATTCCCAGTCTTCTGATACAAATATTTCGGTGAGAAAATTTGGGCCTTGTAGTATTGATAACCTTCTTTACCACTATTAAGTAAGGCTTCTGAAATGATCACCTGATCAAATAGATTCCAAGCATCACGATAGGCCAAGGTGCCAATTCCTTTTCGAAAGAAATTATACATCGGATTGAAGAAGCCTTGCGGCTTTACCTGTTTGGCTTTGTACTTTGCATTCAAGACTTTCTTCACGCTAGGGCTGCTGGGGTCATCATTTAGGTCACCCATAATAATGATCTTGGCTTTCGGGTCGGCTTGCAGGAGGGAGTCGCAAACCAGTTTTACTTCCATGGCAGCTGCATTGCGAAAAGCCTGGCTAGCGGCGGCCCCGCCACTTCTGGATGGCCAATGATTTACAAAAACATGGAGGGGATCATTATCGAACTTTCCGGACACGTAAAGTACATCTCTGGTGTATTTTCTGTCTCCATCACTTTCAAAGATTTCTACCGGTAAAGCTGCTGCCGATTCGACTTTAAAATACTTAGGTTGGTATAGGAGTCCTACATCGATTCCGCGTCGATCTGGTGAGTCAAAATGTACGATCTGGTAATTTCTTTTTCGGATGGCAGGTTGTTTGACCAGGTCTTCCAGGACTCTTCTATTTTCGACCTCGGCAACCCCGAGGAGACTCATGCCATCGGGTGTTAAATCAGTTCCCATTTCCGAGACCACCTTGGAAAGATTGTCTAGTTTTTTCTGATAGAGCTTATCCGTCCAAGTTCTCGATCCAGTTGGCGTGTATTCACCATCGCGAATTTTGGGGTCGTTTTCCGTATCGAATAGATTTTCGAGGTTGTAGAAACCAATCGCGCCCACTCGATACTGCTGTTTGTTCTGAGCGCAAAGTAAGGAGGTAGTTAAAACTAAGAAAAGGCTGAAAAAAGTTATTCTCATCGGTTTATGGTTGTTCGGTTAAGTCTATTTCAAAAACGGCGCCAAATTACCGAAATTAAGAGATAATCTTACTTTTTGTTGGTCACAGAATTTCAGAGTGGCAGGAAGTTGGAAGGAATTAGATGAAGTTTGTGTTAATTTTTGAAGATTACTTTCTAGCAATTGATCTGAAATGTTAACTTTGTGCCGCCCTGAAAAAACACACCCACAGACTAAAGGTTAAACGTAACCAAATGTAAAATCAAAATGTATCCTTGATGCGGAGTCCTTTTTATTTTCAGGCCGCGTTTCACAAACGTGCCATCGCCTTAGGGCTATTCAGCCTTTTTTTTCCTCTCCTTTTATTTTCACAGTTAGCTACTATTCGAGGCAAGTTGATTGATGAGCAAACCGAAGAACCTATAGTAGGAACTGAGGTCAAATCATTGTCAGCAAGCAGTTTCACCGACTTCAATGGCGAATTCGAACTGCAGGTTTCAGCTGCCGTTGATGAAGTCGTGCTCACAATTATTGGAGGAGGTTATCAAACTCTCGAAGTCGCTGTCTCGGTTTCTGGTCGCCAAAATATCAGTATTGGTACCAAGCGCCTAGTCGCTGAAGACAACTTGAATATGATTGCGGCAGAGGAACTTATTCCGACTGTCACTTTAAGCACAGACGACCAAAATAGTGCTGGGGCACAAAGTATCTCAGGCATATTGACAGCCTCCAGAGATCGTTTTGTCAACACTATTGGCTTTGTTTTCGGTTCCTATCGATTCAATTTCAGAGGATACCGCTCTGAACATACTAGTATGTTTCTAAACAACATTCAGGTCAATGATCCAGAAAGCGGTGGTGTCTTTTGGGGCAAGTGGGGCGGATTGAATGATGTATTGCGAAACCGAAACACAGATGTCGGATTAGGTTCAAACTCGTATAGTATTGGTGGAATCGGAGGAGCGACGGCGATTGACACCCGAGCCTCAACTCAGCGGAAGCAGACGCGAGTTTCTTATGCCATTTCGAATCGTTCTTATGACCATCGTACTATGGCGACCCACAGTACAGGTATGCTACCTTCGGGCTGGGCTTTTACTATTTCGGCTTCCCAAAGATGGGCTCAAGAGGGCTATCAGCCAGGTACCTTCTATGATGCCTATTCTTATTTTCTATCTGTGGACAAGAAATTAGGAGATAATCATTTGTTAAACCTGACAGCATTTGGTGCACCGAACAAAAGAGGCCGTTCGGGGGCAGCTACACAGGAGCTGTACGACTTGGCTGGCAGCAATTACTATAATTCTTATTGGGGGTATCAAGAGGGAGAAAAAAGGAATTCAAGGGTAAGTGATACCCATCAACCTATGGCTATATTAAGACATGATTGGACAGTGGGCGATGCTACGACCATTACCACTTCTGTGGCCTATCAAGGTGGACGCTATGGTAGCTCTGCGATTGATTGGTATGATGCTCCAGATCCACGCCCAGACTACTATCGAAAATTACCAAGTTTTATTGATAACGAACAAGCGGATGCCGTTGCAGATCTATTGCGGACTTCTGAAGATGCCCGACAAATTGATTGGGCGAGCATGTACAATGCTAATCGAAATAACCTCCAGACCATTTTTGATGTGGATGGTATTGCTGGTAACAATGTGACTGGGAATCGCTCCAATTATATAGTTGAAGATCGACGCTATGACAGCGAAGTAATTAGTTTCAATAATCGCTTTGAATCATTCGTCAATGATCGGATTGCCTTAAGCGGTGGAGTAGGATACCAAGCCTATTTAGGGGATAACTTCAAAACCGTTCTAGATCTATTGGGCGGCGATTACTATGTAGACATCGATAAGTTTGCAGAATTCGAACCTGGAGCCAGTAATGAGTTTATTCAAAATGACCTCTCGAAACCTAACCGAGTGGTTCGGGAAGGAGATGTTTTTGGTTACCACTATCAGATGAATATTCGAAAGGCCAATGCTTGGTTACAGTCTAACTTTAGCTTGGATCGTTTCGATTTCTTCTTGGCTGCTTCCTTGAATAACACCACCTTCTGGCGAGAAGGGATGGTGCAAAATGGTAAATTTCCCGAAAACTCCCTGGGAGAGTCGGAGCGCCTAAACTTTTTGGATTATCAATTTAAGGGTGGAGCTACCTTTAAGATCGATGGTCGAAATTATTTATTGGTGAACGGGAGTTATCAACTGCAAGCTCCTTACGCTCGCTATTCCTTCACTTCACCAAGGACAAGAAACCAAACCGTACCTGGTTTAGAACAAGTAAAGATACAAGGGATTGAAGGTGGATATTTATTGAAAGCTCCCTATGCTAATGCAAGAGTATTTGGATACTATACTACCTTTAAAGATCAACTGTTCAACCGAAGTTTCTACCTGGACAATGCGATCATTAATAATGATGGAAGCACTACGGGAGGGTTCGTGAACTATATCATGACGGGGATGGATACTCGACATATGGGCTTGGAATTGGCAGCGGAAGTGGAAGTCATGTCAAGGCTTCGACTAAGTGCGGTAGCAGCTATCGGAGAGTATCAGTATACGAATCGTCCTACAGCATTCGCTTACATTGACAACCGAGCAGAACCTATTCCACCAAAGACAGTATATATCAAGAATTTCAATATCAGTGGTACTCCTCAAAAGGCTTACACCTTTGGGGTTCACTACAATGGTAAGGATTTTTGGTTTGCCAACTTGAACTTCAATTATTTTGAAGATGTCTGGATTGATTTCTATCCTGAGAGAAGAACTTTGGCAGCGGTTGCTACGGTGGCAGATCCAGAATTTACAAATCAGGTAGTGGAACAGGGGTCTAATCTATGGAGAGAAATTATTGAGCAAGAGCGAGCTCCAGGTGCCTTTACGGTAGACTTCTTTGGAGGGAAATCTTGGAAAATCAATGACCTTTTCATCTACCTGAATTTGGGCGTCAGCAATATCCTGAATAAGCAAGATTTCATTACTGGTGGATATGAGCAATTCCGTTTCGATTTTGAGGATAAAGATGTAGGCCGGTTCCCTAATCGCTATTTTTATAGTCGAGGACGAACCTACTTCCTAAGCTTAACCTTCCGAATCTAACCTGAACTTCAAAAACCATAAAAGACTAAGAAGATGACTATGTTCACTAACTATAAAAAACTTTCGTTTTTCGTTTTTCTTTCTCTAATCATGACTACATGGTGGGGTTGTGTGGATCAAGATTTTGATGAACCGCCTTTAGATGGATTAACTACTTTAACAGCAAATACAACCGTCGCAGAGGTAAAGGCGTTACATACGCTTGGACAAACTGCCAAGCGGATTGAAGAAGATATCATTATAGAGGTTGTGGTAGGAGCTGATGACCAAACCGGAAACTTATTCCGCCAAATTGCTGTGCAGGATGCGACCGGTGGTTTTTTGGTTCGCTTAAATGCGACAGGCCTATTTAATACCTATCCTGAAGGATCTGTGCTTTTAATAAAACTACAGGGCTTATATATAGGAGATTATAACGGTACCTATCAACTCAATGGTTCTGCTGAAGATCCTATTGAGGAGCTCTTGATTAAGAATCACCTATTTGTCAAAGAACGAGATCAGGATGTTATCCCTGAAGTAGTGACCATCGAAGAGCTGAATGATCCAGGTCGCTTGAACCAATTACTCAGTAAGGTGATTCAGTTGGATAATGTACAATTTGCAGCAGCTTCTGCTGGTGCTCCCTATGCGGATGCGGTAAATCGATTTTCGGTAAATCGAGACCTTGAAGATTGCAAAGGCAATGGTGTGATTGTGCGAACCAGCGGATTTTGTGATTTTGCCAATGATTTAACGCCCGAAGGGCAGGGGTCCTTTGTAGGGGTGTTGAGTGTTTTTAGAGATACACGACAGCTCTTGGTAAGACGTCCAAGCGATCTTCAAATGGCAGGTACTCGGTGTGGAGCAGGTACGGGCGGAGAGACACTTGTCAGTATTGGGGATATTCGAGCTGCTTTTGATGGTGGTTCTACAAATGTGGCCGCTGACACTAAAATTCGCGGAGTGGTAATTTCGGATAGAGCCAATGAGAATACGGACGGACGAAATATGGTATTGCAAGATGGAGATAAGGGGATTGTGGTACGCTTCAGCGATTTCCATGATTTTGATTTGGGAGAAGATGTTGAGGTAGTCATTTCGGAAATTGAGTTTTCGGAGTTTAATGGCCTTCTACAAGTGGCAGGAGTAGCAAATGCTGCTGCTACTTCCAATGGGGTTGGTACTGCACCAACTCCTCGAACAACAACGGTTGGCGAGATTCTCCAAAATGCGGAAGCCTGGGAATCCACTTTGGTAGAAATTAAAGGTGCTACCATTACAGGCGGTAATACTTATAATGGCGGACTTACGGTTTCAGATGGTTCTGGATCCATTGATATGTTTACCCGGGGAGCGGCAAGCTTCTCTGGATCACCTGTGCCTTCCGGTAGTACAGATATTGTAGCCATTGTATCCGAGTTTAATACAGCCCAGATCCTTATTCGTAACCTCAGTGATGTAAGTGCAGATGGAGGTGGCAGCGGTGGTGAAAGCGAGCCCATTTCTGCAGGAGAGCTGCGCGAATTATTTGAGGATGATATTACAGTTGCGCCCAACAATAAAGTACTTTCTGGCGTAGTTATCTCTGATCTTAGTAATGGAAATATTACAGGCAGGAATTTAGTCTTACAAGATGGGGACCGAGGTATTGTAGTTCGATTCGATGCCGAACACGCTTTTGCTTTAGGGGAAGAATTGGAAGTAGATGTATCGAATCAAGAATTGTCCGAATATAATGGATTGTTGCAGGTGAATAATGTACCCTTGCAAAATGCAACTTCTAAGGGAGTGGGTACTCTTCCTACACCAAGAGAAGCCACGCTCAAGCAAATAATTGACAACCTGGAAGAATGGGAATCCACGCTGGTGGTGATTAAAGATGTGAAGTTTGATGGAGGTACTTATTCTGGTAGTAAAACATTGACGGATGCCAGCGGAACCCTTTCGATGTACACACGCCCCCAAGCTTCCTTTGCTGAAAGCACAGTGCCTAGTGACGAGGTTACAATAACAGCTATCGTTTCACAATTTAATGATCCGCAGGTGAACATTAGAAAACTGGACGATGTTGTAGAGCAGTAGATATAATAATGTATTCCGCGCGCCTTTAAAGGCTCGTGGGGTGATCTCAATGGAATAAACTTGGAAGCCCTCAGACGGTGGTTTCCAAGTTTATTCATTACAGCTCAGCTCCTTAAACTATTGCAATAGATTCAGGTATGACTCCCACCAAGCTTATCAGACCCTTTGTTTTTAAGCAATTTACAGTACAACAGGACCGTTGCACCATGCAGGTTGGAACAGATGGTGTATTGCTAGGAGCTTGGGCTCCCGTGGCGGGTGCCAATACGATATTAGATATCGGTACAGGAACCGGGTTAATTGCAATAATGTTGGCTCAACGGTGTGAAGAAGGAGTGATCCATGCTGTGGAAATTGATGAAAAGGCATTTCAGCAGGCCCAAGAAAATATGATTCAGTCTCCGTGGCACGATCGCTTGCAGGCCCATCTGGGAGCGATACAGGATTTTTCTATGCCAGATTCTGTGGAGGAAGGTTTTGATTTAATTGTCAGTAATCCGCCCTTCTTTTCTGGAGGGACATTTAGTTTCAACCAGGATCGAAATAGCGTAAGACACACGATCAAGTTGCCACACAACGATTTGCTGCGAGCGGTGCGTCGCCTATTACATGCCGAGGGGAGGTTCGCCACGATTTTACCCTTACTAGAAGGGCTCCGTTTTAAAGAATTAGCCGAAAGTTATCATCTCTATTGCACGCAGACAATAGAAGTGCAACCGAAGCCTTCACGATCGGCAGAGCGTTTATTGCTGGTCTTTTCAAAAGAGGCTCCTGAGAAGCCATGCGAAACCAGCAGTCTCATCTTGATGGAAGAAGATGATGTAACACGGACAGAGCCTTATCGGTCACTAACCGAAGGCTTCTATCTAAATCCGTAATATAGTGTTGTAATAGGAAATTAGGGTTATGAAAAAGGGGAAACAAGTTGACTTGTTTCCCCTTTTTCATCTCTCGGATTAAGCGGTTTGGACTTCATCAAGAATGCTCATCGCCGCTTCAAGGATGGCTGTATCTCTCAAGCTAACAATTCCACCATTAGGGCCTGGTTGGACATGTTTTCCAGTTATTTCTCCGTCTTGGAATTTATTGGCTCCGAAATAATTTCTAACTGTTTGTTCTTCAATGTTTAAAGATTCTGCGATTTTTTTTACACTACCAGTTGGTAGCTTGTGCTTGATCTGTCGCAATTCATTGAAGGAAATATTCATAAGCTTTCGATTTAGTGAAGAAATAAGATTGGTAGAAAAAATATGTTAAACTAATGTAAAACTTTTCCAACTTTTATCAAAGTGTTTGTCTGGAATTATTGCTAAATATTTGACGTAGTTTTTGAATTAGGACTGACTATTTGGTAATAGCCTGGTTTTACCAAATTTTATATAAACTACAGCTAATAGGAAAGATAAAGTGGTGTTATAAATAATTTCGGGGTCATCTATTAATACAACAGATGACCCCGAGCTATAGTTGGGTTGCGAATGATTTTTTTCGCAGCTAATTTTCAAAGACGGTTGGACACCGCATTACTAGAACCTTGCGCTAATTCCAAAGAGGGCATTTAAGCCCATTACCGGATATCTATGAAACCTTTGCCTAGTGTTATTTGCCAAATTGTTTATCCTGACAAAGCCACCGATATTATCCGTAAAGAAGAGTTCAGCAGCCACACTGACATCAAATAAGGCATTGAGGTTCATGGCCTCTCCATTCGTATCTCTGAATGGGACCCCATTCTCCAAATAGAAATCACCACTTAATCGCAAGCGATTCTCCATCGTCGTGTAGGCAGCTCCGACATTCAGACTGAAGGCAGGTAAATGCCACGCTTTCTCTTCACGATCCAAAGAGTAGATATGTTGACTAACCGTACCCGTAAGTTCGAAACCTGGGAATAGTGGTGCTGATGCGCTACCCTTGATAGTGAAAATCGTAGCCGTATCGTATAATACGTCAAATCGTGCAATAGAATCCAAAGGATCACTCAGTTGATACAAAGCTAGGTTTTCCGCAGTTTGGTAACTCAACTGTCCATCGTAATCGATACCCTGGATATTACCCTTAATACCGCCATAGAACTTATAATAACTCGTATTTCGCACATCAACCCGCGATTCGATAAAGGGGTTGTAATCGTTCAGGTATCGAAAACTGTTTTTTCGCAAACTACCTTCCGCACCTACATATACGCCGAATAAATCCTGCGCAATATTGGCTGTGGCCTCGATGTCTGGGAAAAAGGTAAACTCGTCTTCATGAGAAGCAATGTTGGCTCCAATCTTCACCTTAAAGATATCTCCGTGATAGGTATAGCTCGGCTGTAAGAAGAAGTTATTTAGATTTGTACTCTCTTCGTTCTTGAAGGTCGTAAAATCTGTAACGAGCTTAATAGTCAGCGGATGAGATTCTGCAAACCATTTAGTGCCCTCCAAGGCTAGTTTGAAACCTCTTTCACGCGTAGCAAAATTATCCTGCAAGATATATGCATCAAATCCAGCCTTGTAGTTGAAGTCAAGGATAGTTCTAGCTCCGTTGAAAAGACTAGCTCCTATGTCAAAAATGGCCACTCGTTGTCTCACCTCTCCAGATTCAAAGCTGAAATTCTTGTCTGGAATCTCCTCATTTAAGTCATTATAGCCATAGAAAAAGGAAGCATTGTGGGAATAGTTCATCTTGGCATTCACGGCGACTCCTTCCTCATTCAGATAGTAGGTACCTTCCAAGCCGTAATTATTCCATCCAAAGCGCTGATTTTCGACCTGTTTGTTGTTGTTAGCAGAGTGATGAAAAGCATGCACCCGGAAATCAAAATTTTCCACCTTATCGAGGAAATACGATCCTTCCATATACACAGAATTGGGCAAGCCCCCGCCGAGCATAAAATGACCGTTATACAAATCTTGTTGTGCCGTTTTGCGAATACGCAATGGGCGAATCTTAGGCGCTGGATAAGCTACCTCGATGGCCCGGGTTAGGATATTGTAGTTCTGCCTTCTGGTAGATGTATCCAGTGGAGGCAAGATGGGACGTAAAGTAAAGGGCTCCGTATCCAGCAAGCGAGCATTAAAATTATTGATCACATCAACCTCTCCCGTTGGGAGTTCATCTTGCGCGATCGCCGAATGGGTACCCAACAATAATAACCCACCTAAAATATATTGAATAAAACGATTCATTCTAATGATTGATTTTTTCGTTAGTTAAGGGTGAAAACTAATCGCTGACACTGCCTAAGCCTTAGTTATTGCCGCCTTCTTCAAATTCCAGTCTATTCGGATCTCCACCAAGGTCCAAACGACTTGCCTGATTCAACTGCTTGTTGATCGTCGCCAATTTGGCTCTGGCCGTGGATACCAAATCTTCATCATCCTTATAGTTTTCGAGCAAGGCTTCCAGTACAGCTTTAGCGTTGTATAGGTCTCCTTTTTCAGCGAAAATATCAGACAATAAGAGCACACTCTTGGCCACCCAATACGGATAACCAGAACTCTCCTTGTTCGCATTGATACAAAGTTCTTGAGCAGTGTCTAATTGACGTTTCAGATAGTAAATATATGCAATAAGGTAGCGTGCCTCTGCTGTCTGCTCATTATCACTCAATCGTTTCACCTTTTCAAAGGTGTTCAGGGCATTGTCATAATCCTTTCTATCGTAGGCGATTTTACCGAGGTAGAAACTAGCAGTTGCCACCTGTTCTTGCGAAGCACTTGGGCTATTCGCTACTTTCCCCGCTAAATTGTACACCGCTTGAGTATTACCGATCCTATAGGCACTCCTTAAGCCACCTAGTTGCGCCTCAAACCGCATATCCTCATTGGTCGCCGCGGTTTCTAAAGCGGTATAGAGTTCAAAGGACTTATTGAAATTTTGCTCATGATTGTATGCAATGATAGCGGCTTTTTCTAGGGCCTTTACATAGAATCGACTGGGTCCCCTTCCCACCACAAAGTCATAATCTTTAAAGGCTGGAGAGTACTGTCGCAAGATGCTGTAAGATTCTCCACGATGGAAGTAGGCAGTCAATAGATAAGATCCATTCGGGAACTTTCTTATGTAATCCGTATAGGCGTCGACCGCTCGCTGATAATTTCCATTTTCAAACTGAGCTTCTGCTGCTTTGAAGTTGATGGAATCCTTGGCAAAATTGTCGACTTTATAGCCAGGGATAGTTTCTAGGAAAGCAAAATAATCGTCAGCACGTCCTAGATCATCAATGTAAATTTCTTCCAAAGCTGCCAAGGCAAGGTTCCCTTCACTAGGCTCTGGATTATTGGTGAAAACCTGCTTGTAGTAATTGATAGCTCCCTCTAGATTACCTTGGTTATAGTTGATCAACCCTAGCTGTAAAAGACCTTGGTTAATCAAGTTCGATCTGTTTCGATATTCTGATACCAGCTTTTGCAAGGGACTTACGGCTCTATTCAGTTGACCAATCTCCTGATAGGTGATACCAAGCTGAAGCAAAGCTTCGTCGGCATAAGATGACTTAGGAAATTCATTAGCAATCCGCTCTAAAGCAACGATCTTGTCCGAAACCCGATTTCTCAATCCTTCGATTATCGCTTTTTGATAGATGGCATATACGTATCCTCCAAAACGACCATCAATGGCTTGGTCATAATATCGAACTGCTTCTCGATATTGATTGCGTTTAAAGTAGGCATCTCCCGTCCGCATCAAGGCATCTCCTAGGACGTTTTGCTTTACATCTTCACTGCTAATAAAGCTACGATTTCGATTAATACCTTCGATGGACTCCCTAAAATATCCCAGAGCAGAATTGTAATTATTCTGTTTCAGATAATTATAACCTTGTAAATAATTGCCTGTGAATAGAGAAGACTCGTCCGGAAGATTGTTAATGGTTTTGGCAACCGTTAAAAACTGGTTCATCAAGCGAATACTAGTATCGTATTGCTTTTCCCGTTGTGCGATATCTGCCAACCAATAACTCGCCAGCGCTTTGGTGCGAAGGTCGATCGGAAATTGCTGAGATTTATAAAGATGAGCTTTGGCATCTTCCAAGTCATCAGCTTGTAACAGTTGTAGCCCTCTTAGATACGCTACCTTTTGGTAACTTTCTTGAATCTGTGGCGTCTTGTTGGGCATTTTTTCGATTACTGACAATGCCTGTTGATAATCTCGATAATTCAAGAATATCTCACTCATTAATGACTGGGCTTCCACATAATAGCGTGAAGTTGGGGGAATGATTTGTAAAGCATCAATTGCTTCTCTAGGATCCTTTAACTCATAGGATAATTTGGCATAGTTGAAGTTAGCCTCTTCCTGAATAGTAGGATCGTAGGTCATCCTTCGGGCCTGCGCCAATGCTGTCCGAGCAGACTGCCGGTCACCCGTCCTCAAATGACTATCTGCCAAGTAATACATTGCAGACTGCCCGATTCTGCTATCGATGCCGTTCAATTCTTTCAGGCTCTGTACGGCCTTTTTATGCATACCCATTTGATGTTGGGTAAATCCCAATTGATACCACTCTTCTTCCCGAAGCTTCGAGCTCCTCTCAGCGTAATATTCCAAGTAAGGAAGTGCTTGTTCATAGTTTTGCTTTTCAAAATAAGCTTGGCCTACCAGCTGAGTAGTTTCTGGCAATTTTCGAATTCCCGATTCCTGCAACCTTGGTTCGGCATAGGCAATCAACTCATCATATCTTCTTTCGGCAAAGTAGATCTGCGTGAGATAGTAGGGTATATAGTTCTTGTATTTCTGTGATTTCTCAACGATTCGGAACTGCTTAATGGCGTTATTATAACTACCTTCAAAGAAGTGGCATAGCCCTAAGTAGTAATTGGTAGGGTAGTAGTACTCTGTTTCTACATCCTTAATTTCTTGGAAATTGGACTTCGCACTAGAGAATTTCTTTTGAACAAAGAAGGCATATCCCATTTTAAAACGGACTTCGCCGCGTTGTTCTCGCGTCATTCCGCCAGTAGGCACCTGGGAGTAATATTCAATCGCCTTTTCAAATTCCTGATCATCAAAGTAAAAATGAGCAACTTCCACTAAGGCATCATTGGCAATGGGATCAGGTCTTTGCATCCGGATGAAATCCAGCATCAATTTTTCTCCATCGGGCTGTCCTAATTGAATGGCACACTTAGCGTATTTGAACTGAGCTTTAGTCAACAGTAACTCGGCCTCAGCTTGATTGATGGGGCCTAGTTGATTGATGGTTTGTCTAAATTCTGCTTGTGCCTGGCCAAGTTGTCCCTTTGACATGAAGGCTTCTCCGCGTTTGTAGGCGAGGTTGGCCTCCGTAAACACAGCGGTTCGCTGGGCTATTAAGGGCATAGAGAGTATAAGCACTAATACAAGCAATACATTTTTTCTTGTCCTCATGAACTGTTTTTGTTGGTTGTTTAACATAACACACTGGGTGAACAGAGCAATCTCACTATCGGGCATTGCATAGCTGTATAACTAAGAAAACAATTTAAGTCATTGTCTTATTGTAACGAATTTATAAAAATTTTAACAGATGGGAGGATACACTAGGAGGGTTGGATTCATCCTGTAAATGTAGGAGTTTTAAGATCGACTAACCTACTTTTTGTTCACTTTTCACTTGGAAACGTGGATGAAATTCACTGCAGAGGCTTTATGTTTTAGTCAAAATAAAAAAATGGCTGCCACAAAATAGTGTTGTAGCAGGCAGATCCTAAGCTATTTTAGATTTTTCAAAAGTCCAAGGGAGATGGATACTGATGGGGAGTATTTTTCTAACATATAAGCATGTAAATACTTATTCTCTTGGTCGCTTGTCAGCATTTCGAGGCAGAGAGCTAGCATTAATGGTTCATCACGGTACGTGCTAATTTCAACTGCTAAAGAGGAACTAGCATCTTCTTTAATATAGACTGATAGGTACGGCGGAACAAAAAATAGTTAGGAAGCAGTGCTATATATACCCAAAGTTTTGCTTGCTGGTGTCTTAGGAAAACTGCGAGTATTTCGGTGAGGCTTACCAAAATTATTTCAAGAGGCTAGTGGATTGAATAATATTAACCCCCTTGCTTTCCATCTCTACTACTGCTTTTTTTACATCCCCTTCCTGTAGGTTTACTCCACGTGATGCGTCTTCAATAAGCGTGGTGGTAAAACCTAATTCAATAGCATCTAATGCAGTGAATTTAACACAATAATCGGTGGCTAAGCCCATCACAAAAACCTCAGTCACTCCTTCTCCTTTAAGGTAATCTCCAAGGCCGGTGGCTTTGCGATGGCCGTTGTCGAAAAAACCGCTGTAACTATCAATCGTGGGATCAGTGCCCTTAACAAACACTCTGGTGAGCCCCTTTTCGTTCAGACCTGGATGAAATTTGGCTCCAAAGCTTCCTTGTACACAATGAATCGGCCACAATACTTGAGAAAGACCGTGTAGTTCAATCACTTGCCCGGGTTTTCGCCAAGGGTGATTGGCTGCAAAACTACCATGGTTAGCTGGGTGCCAATCCTGAGTGGCAACCACCAAATCGAATTGCTTCATCAACGCATTGGCAATGGGAATGACCTGATCCCCCTCTTTGACCTCTAAGGCGCCTCCTGGGCAGAAGTCAATTTGCAAATCGATCAAGAGTAGTGCTTTCATCATTTTGTTTTTCGCATGATCACTAGTGTGTCGAGCTTGGCTTTTTGTTTGATATATCTTAACAACCTGGCTTCGTATTCTGTTTTAAGCCGATTTGGAGTACGATTGGTCCATGCAACTAGGGCAATCGGTACGGCTTGTTGCTGATCTGTTGTATCTGTGAATTGATTCCTGACTACGCTAAGGAATTCAAGTTCCTGATATAACATTTTAGCGTCTGTGACCATATCAGAGAATAAGGTGGAATCCGACCGCAACTTTTCAAGTTGCTTCTTAATCCTAACGGACTCTTTAAGTTGGGCACTTTGAGCTACTTGGAAGGAATCGAGTACTTCATCCAACTTGCCACTAAGTTGTCCTTGCACCCGGCGATCAAAATTTTCCAATTCGATGCTATAATCAGGGATAGCTCTAAAATGGGTGTAATCAATTTTGTACTCCTCCCGCATCAAGTTTTCATAGTAGAGGAAGGAGTCTTCCGGTATAGTTCTTTCTAGCATTTGCAAAACTAATGTGCTGGAGTCCTTCGGAGGTGGTTGCCTCAATACAAAGAGTTTCTTCAGCTGCTCCCAAAAAGAAGTTCTAGCATCTTGGGGGGTCGGTTCTGGTTGGAATAGGCGGTAATCCATGCAATCCTTCGGAAAGGTCTCAACAACGAAGGTGCGTATATTTTGCTCTCGCGAGAGGTCGTTGATGACTGTTCTAAAAATCAAGATACCCGGAATAATGATTAATAAGCTAAATACTGTAACGCGATAACGCGTGCGTTTGGCCTCGGCTTCATTGACGTATGCTCGATAGGGAAATTGTAGAAATCGAATGATTAAATAGGTCGTCAGTGCGATGAAGAAGGAGTTAAGAAAGAAGAGATAGAAAGAGTTGAAGGCGACCTCCACATTTCCTGCGGCAATACCATAACCGGTTACACAAAGCGGTGGCATCAAAGCCGTAGCAATAGCCACACCCGGTATCGCGTTGCTTTTATCCTTGCGGGTGATGGAAATGATACCAGCCAAGCCACCAAAGACAGCTACTAATGCATCAAAAAAAGTTGGTGCGGTACGCGCCTGCATCTCATCGGTGAACTGATCCAGAGGGGTTATAGCGAAGTAAAGCGTACTCGTGATCAGGGCAATCAAAATGGCAATCCCAAAATGTCGTAAGGATAGCACCAAGGCTTCGCGGTCATTAGTGCCAATGGCCAAACCCACCCCGAGAATCGGAGACATTAAGGGGGATATTAACATAGCACCGATGATCACTGCGGGAGAATCCAGGTTAAGACCTAGTGAGGCGATCATAATGGAACAAATCAACATCCAGGCGTTGGAGCCACGCATTTTCTTGTTGTTCCGGATGGAAATGATAGTTCCTTCTTGATCAAGTCCTTCCCGAAGGTCCATAAAATCATCAAACCAATCTCGGACAGCGTTGAACAGATTCTGAAAAGCCAGCCTAGGCGTATTCCTTTCAGTATTTTGAGGTGGGGTAGTAGGTTTCTTATCTTCCATGACCGTGTGCTTAGTCTAGTTGGAGGAGGTGTCTAATAGGCGGCCATCTTGCATTTCAAGCCGACGGTCACTCATTTGGGCTAATTCTTCGTTGTGGGTTACGATGATAAAAGTTTGTCCGAAATCTTTGCGAAGATCAAATAATAATTGATGGAGTTCGGAAGAGGAGGCAGAATCCAAGTTGCCTGAAGGTTCATCTGCAAACACAATGCCGGGCTGATTAATTAAAGCGCGGGCAACGGCCACGCGCTGTTGCTCTCCACCAGACAATTGGTTAGGTTTATGAGTCAACCTTTCGCCCAAGCCCAAATAGTCCAACAATTCTTTTGCCCGATCTCGAACTTTATTTTCCGGTTTTTGATCTATAAACCCTGGGATGCAGACATTTTCCAATGCGGTGAATTCTGGAAGCAAGTGGTGAAATTGGAAAACAAATCCAATGTTTTGATTTCGGAATTGTGCCAACTTGCGGTTATTAAGTCTTACGACGTCTTGGTCATTAATTCTCAAGCTCCCATCGTCGGGTTGATCCAAAGTTCCTAGTATATGTAGAAGGGTACTTTTCCCCGCTCCTGATTTGCCTACGATGGAAACAATCTCTCCAGCGTCAATTTCGAGGTTAACCCCTTTCAATACATGTAGGCTATTATAGGACTTGTGGATCCCATGCGCTTTGATCATCATGTAATTTGGTACTTCTTAGTTTCAAACGATTAATGCTGCTTGCTGTAATCCGTTTGCAATTGGCGGGAATATATGGCTTTTTGATAAGAATTTCCAGCGGACAAAGACTAGATATCAGGAAGGCCGAATGTAGGTGGGTGGTAGGAAGGCTGTGAGCCAAGTTTCTTCCACTAAAGAAACTTGACTTACAGCCTTCATTATCTAAATCCAGGCAAAGACGAGAATAGCGGTAATAATCAACAGTATCATACCTAATATCCTGTAATTCTTATACCAAACCAGGCCTTTTAGAGATTCTGTGTCTTCATCAAATACCTTACGTGTATAGACGAAGTTCTGAATTTTATCAGGATCTGGTGGGGCAGTAGCCAAGCTGATACCCACCATGACAAGTACAGCTATAATGAAAAGTAAGAAGGCTTGATGCAAAAAGTGGATCGAGTACACGCCCTCCGCATCTACTAGTACCCAACCGGGAATGATCCCTTGAAGTGACTGTGCTATCGCGTCGCTATTGGTTATATACAATACGGCAAGCAAGGCCGAAACCAAAAATCCAAAGAAGGCGCCATTGCCATTTGTTCGCTTCCAAAATAACCCAAGAAAGAAGGCGGCCACAACCGGCGGGGCAATGTAGGCCAATACCTGCTGTAAGTATTTAAAGAGAGAATCGAATTCCTTAATTCTCGGCGCCCAAAGAGCAGCCATTATCACCAAGGCCACAGTTGCTAATTGCCCAGCACGAACCAATTGTTTGCTGGTCAGGTCAGGCCGGATTTTGGAAATGAAGTCCATAGTAATAAGAGTGGAGGCTGAATTCAAGGTAGCACTAATACTGGATGACATAGCCGCCAGTAGACCAGCTAATACCAAGCCTTTCAATACGGTTGGAAGTAGATTGAAGACCAAAGCTGGATAAACTAAGTCAGGATTATCTAAATGAGGGAAAATTTCTTCTGGCATAGCTAATGCCATTGCACCTGGAAGCACCATGATAAATAAGACAGGAAGTTTCAAGAAACCAGCAAAGAGACTGCCCCAGCGACCGTGATTCAAATCTTTGGCACTTAATGTGCGTTGAACCATAAATTGATTGTTGGCCCAAAAATAAAAGCCAAGGATAGGTACACCTGTTATCAAGCCGGTCCAGGGAACGGCCGTATCATTCATTGGCCTTATTAAGGTCAGCATCTCATCTGGTGAGTTGGGGAGTATTCCTGCTTCATGTTTTCGATTCATGGCGGCCAAGACATTATCCCACCCACCCACGGCATCAAGTGTGTAGAAGGTAAGAATAATGGAGCCGATAATTAGCAAAATTGCTTGTATTACTTCGGTATGTACCACCGAGGAAAGCCCGCCAGGAATAGTGTAGGCTGCTGCTGCAATAGCCAGTAACAATATGATGATCCAGGAAGGTACCTCAGGGAAAACCTGCTCAAAAATTACAGCACCGATGTATAAGGGAGCGGCGGTTTCAATCAATACATTGCCTATGATCGTTGTAAACGAAAAGTAATATCTACTTCGGACATCATATCTTCTTTCTAGAAATTCTGGCATGGTGTAGACCTTGGAACTGAGGTAGAAGGGAAGAAAGAAAATGGAAAAGAAAATAAGAATGACAACTGCAAACCATTCGTAGTTGAACACTGATATTCCTGTGCTATAAGCATCGCCTGCTAAGCCCACCAGAGTTGTACTGGAGATATTGGCGGCAAACAAAGAAATACCTACGACGGGCCACATCATGTTTCGTCCAGCCAAAAAATAGTCCTCGGAACTTTCGCGCTTTCCTTTATAAAGTCCATATACGATCATGGCCACCGTATACAATATCATGATCACGATATCGACAGTGCCCAAGGTAAAATTAACCATGAGTAAGCGTTTTAGAAATGATTGATTTAGGTTTCACACGTTTCATTAGAAGATTCGGGGAGGCCGATCATCGGCGCAGGGGATAGGTTTTCCCCAAAAATATTTGGCAGGCAAGATAAAAAACAAATTGATTATTGGTGAATTTTTGATTCTAACCAAGTTGATTTCACAAGGCTTTACTTTTCACCTGAGAACTAAGTCTTCAAAATTGTCAAAAAAAAAGAGCAAAGACATAAATGAATATGCTTCGCTCTTGTAAGAAATCACCCGACTGTTATTATGAAGGATATAAATATCCTCGAATAATCTTTTTTTTGGAAGGAGCAACAAGCTTTTTGCGCTCCAAATGCAAACCTCAAAATCTGTTAAGAAAACCTTAATTTTAACATTTGCATGCGCAATAATAGAAAGAAGATTCAATATTTCAAAGAAAATTCGCTAATTGCTCTACATAATAATACAATAAATGGCAAAAACAAGTTCACACAACTGGCAGATTTCCTGCTTTAATGCTCCACAGAATTATCAATAGGTTATTTTTGCCTAGCCCAATATCGTTTTATTAGCCTATTATTAGTTTATCGTATAACTACGGTAGACAAAATCAAAAATTATTCCAAGTTTTGCAAATTTTGATCTAACAATTTTACAGATCTGCTTTTTTTAGGTGGGAATACACAGCGAAAATAAACAAACTTGTATAGATAGAAGTGGTAATAATAGCCTCAAATGGACTCATAAAAAGGTCGAAACCCGCTTTTTCGGCAAATTGTTCGGCAATTGGACTAAGTGGAGCGGGGACCAAATCTTCTACAGCATTCAACGGATAAAAATGCATACTTGGGTGTTCCCAAAAGTATCGATGGACGCCCCAACGTAAGACTGGTTCCAATATCATGATATAAATTAGATAGAGAAAGACAGCAATAACCGTTCGTCTTACAAGGAACCCTATCAGTAGGCCAAAACTCATGTAACTGAAGCTCATCAACCAATACCGAAATACAATGTCTCCTTCCTGAAAAACCTTACTCAGATACACTACATCTGTGTGGGTATATCCAATAACCAAAGCGCAAGCTACGTAATAGGCCGTAGCAAGCAGACTTAATGCTGCAATACTGCCGTATTTAGCCAGAAACACCTCCTGTCTACTCCAACCAGTAATCACGTTTTGCCGTAGGGTTCTGTTATTAAACTCCATCGTGATACTAATCACTGCGAAAAACCCAAAAAAGAAAAAACATAACCAATTACCGATATAACCAAGGTACCCCCAGACAGTAGGGAATATGAACATAACCTCTGTAGTTCCTACAGGAGGAGGAAGTTCAGGTAACTTTTTACCCAATAGAAGAACACTTGGAAGTAGGATCACATAAAAAGCACAAACAATCCGGAAGATCAGATGCTTATTCCATTTTAACCATTCGGTGCGTATAAGTGATAGCATTTTCAGGCCTTGTTTTTAGGGTTCTTTAACACATTTCGTGTCTGGTGTCGTTCAGAAATGAGCTTGTACGCTTTACCGGCAATTATCATCGATGGCACCTCTTTGCTCATGTTATGATGGTCCAGCAGCGCTGGTCAAAGAAGAATTTTGATTGGTGATCTCCAGGAATTCTGCTTCGAGACTTTTCTGCTTTCGTCGCAAGTGATTGATTATAATTCCTTTTTCGAAAGCTTGCTGATTGAGCGCCGCAGTAGACAGCTCTTCCCGTAAATAGATCAAAAAACCAAATTCTGTCTCCTCAAATTTGTTCAGCTGTGGTAGAGATGGAAGAAAGCCCCGAAGTCCGACTTTGTCTTCTGATCCAATCTCTATCAATATATCATCATTGATAATGGCTCCAACGGGGCCTGTAGCTAGTAATCGTCCATTCTTGATGATGGCAACATGTGAGCAAATCTTCTCCACTTCGTCCAGGATATGACTGGCCATGATGATGGTTTTGCCAGTCTGTGCAATTTGCTTGATAGTTTCTCGCACCTCAGCAATACCTTGTGGATCAAGTCCGTTGGTAGGCTCATCAAAAATTAAGACATCTGGATCGCCAATCATAGCAGCCGCGATAGCTAATCGCTGTTTCATACCCAGAGAATAGGTCTTGAACTTTGAATGCTTACGCTGCAATAGATTTACTATTTCAAGTGCTTGATCGATATCCGGATTTGGTATGCGCTTGATTTCGGCAACGATCTTTAGATTATCCGTTGCGCTGAGGTAGGGATAGAAATTTGGAGTTTCTAATAGTGTGCCTAAATGTCGACGAGGATTTTTCCCCCGCTTTCCCTCAAACCATTGGTAAGAGCCTGAAGTCGGGTGGATGATACCCAATACCATTCCCAGGGTAGTCGTTTTCCCGCTTCCATTAGGCCCGAGCATCCCGAAGATCATCCCTTTTTCGATCTGGAGACTCAATTGATCTACTGCTTTAAGATGCCCAAATTGCTTACTTAATTGCTTTGTATAGAGAATCATATACTTCTAAGGTAAATTCTCCTTTGAAAGTAATTTAAGATAACCGATGAACTCCCATTAGTTATGGATGAAAGTATCTTCCAGAGCAGCGGAAATAGCTAAATGGAGGTGTTTAAGTAAATATTTATAGTTTTGGGCATGCAGATAAAGGAGACTTATATAGCCTTGGTGGTAGCACTTGAGAGTAGTATTGGTAGACGAGAAGCGCAGAGTGTTGCACAAATTGTATTTGAGGATGTTTTTCAATGGAGATCAGATCAGAACGATCGATTGTTATCAGCGGAAGAAACGAAAGCCCTGCAAGGGATTCAACAACGGCTCCTGCAAGGAGAGCCTATGCAATATATTCTTGGTATGGCCGACTTTTATGGATTGCGGTTTAAAGTAAATCCTGTCGTGTTAATCCCTAGACCGGAGACAGAAGAACTAGTATATGAAATTCTACAAAGCGGGAGAAGTACCGCATGGAAATCTGGACTGGACATTGGAACGGGTAGTGGGTGTATTCCCATTAGTTTAAAGAAAAATAAGCCCGAGTGGTCTTTGACAGGCTTAGATGTGAGTGCAGCAGCCTTGTCTGTAGCCGAAGAGAATGCTGATTTGAATGGAGTAGAAGTCAAGTGGTTGGAGAAAAACATCCTGGAAAAGGCGGAATGGGTATCCCTGCCTGATTATGACTTTATTGTTAGTAACCCACCCTATATTCCTCATCGAGAAAAGGAAGTTATGACAAGCGGTGTTATCGATTATGAACCAGGTTTGGCATTATTCGTTCCTGATGATGACCCATTCCTATTTTATCGCACAATTATCGAATTCTCTTTAGAGAAACTTACTCCTAAAGGAGCGCTCTTTTTTGAGGTAAATGAGTTCAATGCTCAAGGGTTGTTGAAACTTGTCCCGCAAGAATTCTTCCAATCTGTGGAATTACTACAGGATTTGCAGGGCAAGGATCGAATATTATACGCACAACGAACTTGAGCAAAGGGAAAAGGGCTTACCCTGCCAAGGCTTGTAGCATTTCAGTCAATACCTTATTCAGGTTTTGAATAGCCAAGGGAATGTTCCAATTCTCTCGATTTCGGGTTTCCACATAATTGGAAATGGATCGAATTTGAAGAAACTTCACCTGTTCCATCAAGCAAACATAAAAGAAGGCAGCTCCCTCCATGCTTTCAATATCGGCTTGGAAACGTTCTTTTAAAGCCTCTATGCTAGGGGCATATCCATGTACTTTATTGACACTGATAGCTTCCACCAAAGGTAAGAAGCTTTCATCTGCATCTGGATTGGTCAGTTTACCACCCATGAAGGGATACTGATCACTTGGGACTAGATCTAGACCATGCATGCTGGTAAACGAACCATCGGCCTCTTCGACCCCTAGGTCAGCGAATTGCTCACTTTTGACCTGTACTACTTGCCCAATTTCAAGTTCAGGATCAAGCGCTCCTGCAATTCCGGCATTTATGACCAAATCAAAGGGCTTGCTGGCACCTAAGCTTTTAGTTAATGCATAGGCTGTTAAGGGCATTCCGACGCCTGTCAATAACAATTGAAGTTCCAGAAAATCCTTCTTGAATTGATAGTTACCAATCTGCTGGCAATGCATTTGTAACCATTCCAGCGTTGGTGCAACTTCAAAAGAAGTTGCTGCTACGAGAAGTATTCTCATTCCTTTTTTGCTTTTCGCGATATTCGTAAACTATACCTGCGGCGGGTGTGAAGCCTAATACTTGGTGGTAAGAAGAGGCGATATTGAGCATGAGTTTATCCGCTATTTGATAGCCTACACCTAAGGTCATCAAGGTCGGCCCGGTGGTTGCACCTAGGCGCAAGTCTACCTGATCCGCTACCTGGTATTCGATACCCACCTTTCCTCTAGCGACTTGATCAATGTCTTTTTCGACCTCGAGAATAAGATCCAAAATGGGACTGGGGTGATAAGCCATGCCCACTTTCAATAAAGATGGAAGGTTCTCGCCATCTACCCATTCTATTCGCACGGGGTTGAAAACTTGAAATGCAATATCCACTTCGCGAGATATTGCTGCCAACAAGCCGAACTCAAAGCTAACGGTAGCTCTACTGCCATATTCGGGAATGCTGGTATTGAACACCAAGACCTGCCCTCCGATACTTAAGTTATCGAATAACTTTCTTCCATAGCCGATGCCAAACCGTTGTTCACTGTAACCCTCAAAGCCGAAGTTGTTGATGGTTAAAGCAAATGTGCCAGAGGAAGTGGGATATGCAAATGCTGCGGCCAAGGCTTGTAACTCACTGATGAGAAACCGTTGTTCGCCAGCAGCAAAACCACCAAATTCCTTTAAATGGGCCAGCCCCGCCTGGTTAGTGAATGCACTATGTATATTTTTGTAAGTAAGGCCCGTATAGCCCATGCCAGCACTACGCGCACCAGCACTGGCAGCTAAGCCGTTCTGCCCTACTAAGCCGTATTGACATAGGATGGTTAGGGTACAAATAAGGAGGGTGTGTTTCATTGTGGTTGTTGGTATTTGAATGCGTTTTTGGGAGTTAAACATCAACAGCATTTTCGCTGGTTAGTCTGGCATAAAATTCACCCGCAGGAGTCAAGTACCTATTCTTGGTGTCAAGATCAACATAGACGAGGCCAAAGCGAAAGCTGGGTCCTAGCGTCCATTCAAAGTTATCCCAGGTGCTCCAATGGATGTATCCCCTGATGTCTAACCCTTCCTGGATGGCTTTGTGAATCCAGGTGAGATAATCCTTAATACTTTGAATGCGCTTTTGTGGATCTTCGGTGCAAATACCACTCTCCAGTATAATAATTGGCTTCTTATGCCAGCGATGAACCTTTTTTAATATGCGATAGAGACCTTTGGGTTGATAGCCCCACATATCATCATGAGGAATCTTCAATTTGTTGAGTTTTCCAGGTTTTTCCACTTCAGTGACAGGAAAAGGAGTAAAAGGGATATAGGCATAATAGGATAAGCCCCAATAATCCACCTTTTTGAAAATCTTCGCGGTTTTTTTGTGATACCACCGTTCAACCCACCAAGCAGGCAAGTATGCGAGTGGGTGCTTGGCATGCGCCCACAGGGTATTCATGGATATGCCTACCCATTTGTCGGGGTACCTAGCCTTCAAAACATCGTATACAACATCATGGGCCATACCTAGGTGCTTCAAAACGAGATTAGCCTTCTTTAAACTACGTTTAAAGGGCGGAAACCTTCCCGCCATGTAGCTGGCAAAGGCGTAAACATTGGGTTCATTGAAGGTATTCCAATTGAATACATATTCGCCAAAGTACTCGCAACATTGCTGTGCGAAATCGATAAAGGCCGGAATGTTTTCTTCTTTCGCCCATCCGCCGGCTTCTTCAAACCATATTGGGTTGGCAAAATGATGAAAAACAAAGAGGATCTCCATTCCTTCATCGACCAATTGAGCAAAAAAAGATTGGTAATCATCTACCCATGCCTCATCAAAAGGCTCAAAGGGACCTGCCTGCAGTTTAGACCAATCAACCCCGCAACGATATACCGTTCCAAATTTTGTGATATACTCAATATCTTCCTCTCTCCGCCGCTCGTGGTCTGTGGTTCTATCAAAAATATGCCCATCTTGAGTTTCCATCCCCTTCCAGTTATGTGGACCAGCAGTTTCTGTTTGTGCCGCTGATGTGGATGAACCCCAAAAGAAGTGCGATGGAAATTCAAGACGCATATAAATGAGTTTTTGTTAAAGTGAATTAGTCTACCCAGTCTGCAATGAAGACATTGGTATCCCTGGTGCCACCGTTGTTACGATTAGAGGCAAAAACCAATTTCTTGCCATCGGGAGAGAACATGGCAAAGGAGTCAAAGGTTTCGTCATAGGTGATCTGCTCCAAACCAGTTCCGTCCAAGTTGATCATAAATAAATTGAACTGCCTTCCGGATTTGCTATGATGGTTGGTAGCAAATATAACTTTTTCGCCGGAGGGATGGAAGTAGGGTGCCCAATTGGCCCCACCAAGATCAGTGATCTTTTGCAAGTCAGATCCGTCCACATTGCAGACATACAATTCCATGTCTGTTGGTTGTACTAATCCTTCTGCCAAGAGATCTTTGTAAACCTTTATTGCTTCTTCCGTTTGCGGTCTACTTGCGCGAAAGATCAATTTAGTACCATCAGGTGAGAAGAAGGCTCCACCATCATATCCCAAGCCGTCCGTAACCTGCTTTACGTCACTACCATCTGTTTTCATGGTGTACAATTCCAAATCACCTGAACGATCAGAGGTGAAAACAATCAGGGATCCATCTGGAGAGAGGGTAGCTTCTGCATCATAACCTGGTGTATCCGTCAATTGATCAACAATATTGCCTTCAAGGTCAGCGACGAAGATATCGAAGGTTTCATATACTGGCCAAACGTACTTCCCGTTGACAACACGCGGAGTCTCGGGGCATTCTTCTGCTCCGAGGTGTGTTGAAGCATATACAACGGTACTATCTCCAGGCATGAAGTAGGAACAGGTAGTTCGTCCTTTCCCGGTACTTACCATTGGTGGCCTTTCTCCTTCATAGCCATCTGTGGACATATAAAAGATTTGATCACAAGCGATGTCCCACTTGGGGTTGGTGGCTTGAAAGATCAGTGACTGATTGTCAAAACTAAAATAAGCCTCAGCATTGTCCCCGCCGAAAGTGAGCTGGCGAAGATTTTGAATGTGTCGCTCCTTCTCGTATTTTAGCGTATCAACCACTTGGCTATCACTAGTTTCCTCCTTAGCAGACGCTTCAGTCTGTTGGCTATTGTTCTGACAAGCAACCAAAACAACTAAACTGAGGAATAAGATGTTAAACTTAGACATTAGATATTTCATGTAACGTTTTTACTTTTGCGCAAAAATAGAACCTTAACCTAAAGTATAAAACGAACGGGTTTAAAGTTTTCTATTAAGCGCAAAGATTCTGCATCTTTAGCGGGTTGGGAGTGATTATGATGCATTCGGATTATTTGTTAAACTATACTATGGAGCAGGTAAAATTTGAGGATTTGGGCTTGATCAACTACCAGGAGGCTTGGGATTACCAGACCAGCCTGCATAAGGTATCTGTGGACCGAAAATTAGATAATAGAGCTCGCCGAAAGGATGGAAGAGCTAGCTTGCCGTTGAGACATTATTTGCTCTTTTGCGAACACCCCCCTGTTTATACGCTGGGGAAGAGTGGCTCCTTGGATCATCTTTTGTTAAATGAACAAGAGTTGGAAGCTGACGGATTTACTTTTCACAAGATCAATAGAGGAGGAGATATCACCTATCATGGCCCAGGACAAATCGTAGGCTATCCAATTCTAGACCTTGACGGCTTTTTTAACGATGTACATAAGTATGTGCGATACCTAGAAGAGGCGGTTATTAGAACCTTGTCTGATTTTGGGGTGGAGGCCGGGCGTGAAGAGGGATACACCGGAGTATGGCTGACCAAGACAGAAAAACTACCCAAACGGAAGATATGTGCTATTGGTGTTCATTTGAGTCGGTGGGTGACCATGCACGGTTTTGCCTTTAATATAAATCCACAGTTGCGACACTTTGAAAATATTATTCCATGTGGTATCCAAGAGGATGACAAGGCTGTTACTTCCTTAGCAAAGGAACTAGGTAGACCAGTGGATATTGAGCTAGTCAAGGATAAACTAAAGCGACATTTTGCTCAACTGTTTGGCTTTGGTTTTGAGTAGCTTATTCTTATCTTTGCTCGCCTTTTGAAAAAAGGCCTATGTCTAGTATTTATTTGAAGCCTGAACGTGTATCATGAAGAAAGATATACCTGTACGTAAGGTTGAAGGGGTAGCATTGGCCATTGTGCCACGCAACGAAGGACTGGAAGACGATCTGTGGGATACCTTCATTGTCAACCTAAAAAATCAGCCTCTAAGAAGTGTGTTGGTAAGCTCGAAAGGTTATGGAGATCAATTGGGAGAAAGCATTAAAACTACCACACTTCGTCACTTTTTTGAGGAAATCCCGGCTACCGCTGCTGTGAAGGTTGAACCCATTCAACGCAAGTTATTTCACTTGACACATGAGTATTGGCTCAGTTTTGTGCAAGACGAGTATATGTTTGACAAAAAGTTCATCTTTGTGAAGGGGAGTATCGATGAAGCTCACTTCACGAATATTCCGGTGGTGAACAAGAGGGGAGTGATGATCAAATAAGCTAAATCTGATGGAGCTACGCCCTAAGAAAGTAATAGATTCTAAAACGGTTATGACAGAGATGATCATGCCGAATGATACTAACCCAATGGGCAACTTGATGGGGGGTAACTTGTTGCGCTGGATGGATATTGCTTGTGGTATCTGTGCGGGGAAACACACGGAAGCGCACGTTGTGACAGCTTCTGTTGATCACGTTTCATTCGAAAAGCCGATTCGAGTAGGTGATATTGTAACAATCGAGGCGACGGTAACACGAGCTTTTAGAACTTCCATTGAAGTATATGTGGAGGTATTTGCAGCAGATATAAAGGGACGAAACCCCCGGCGGTGCAATCACGCTTATTTCACCTTTGTTGCCCTAAATGAGGAAAATGGTACGCCTGTAGCCGTACCTGCCTTGCTCCCGCTTAATGAAATTGAACAACAACGCTATGAAAGTGCCCCTCGGCGTCGAGAAGTTCGTCTAATTCTTAGTGGCCGAATCAAACCATCTGAAGCGACTTTGGTCAAAGACTATCTAAACAGCTTCTAAAGGTCTATTTTCTTACCTTTCTTTTTTATCAACAAGATTTTGTTGCAAGGAACTAGCCTGCCTTTCGAGAGATGAGACAGGCTAGTTGGTATGATTTCTTAGCTTTGCTCTTAGTTTAGTACTCAACCACGATCTTACCAAATTGTTGTCCAGAATCCTGATAAGTAAATGCTGCTGCCAGCTGGTCAAAACTAAAGCTCTTATCTATGATTGGCTTCATCCCACTGACATTGATGGCTCTTACCATCTTTTGCTGCATTAGATTACTTCCAACCGCAAGGCCGGTCATTCTAATGTGTTTGAAGAAAAGCTTTGGAAAGGTGATCTCTCCTGATCGCCCACCTCCTAAAATACCAATGGAAGCAATATGTCCACCCACACCGACAGCTTCGATAGATTGCTTCATGGTGGATCCTCCTCCAACGTCAAGAACATGATCTACGCCTCCTCCTGACAGTTTATTGATGGTTTTGCCCCATCGACTGTCTTCCTTGTAATTTACCACGGCTACAGCTCCCATTTCCTTGAGTCTTTCTGCCTTATCAGGGTTTGAAGTAGTTGCGAAGATGGTGGCACCAGCAGCTTTTGCTAGTTGTAAGGCTAAGATGGACATGCCGCCACTCCCCTCAATCAAAACTGTATCCCCAGCCTGCAATCCTCCTTCAACCATCAGGCCACGCCAAGCGGTAAGGCCTGCGCAAGGAAGGGTAGCTGCCTCAGCGTAGGAGTAGCCGTCAGGGATAGCCGTTAAAGCTGTAGCAGCGATCAAGGCTTCCTCTGCCATACAACCATCGACAGTTTCACCCATGATAGCACGTGTTTTTGCAAAAGTCGGCTTCCCTTCAACCCAATTTGGAAAGAACATGGACATTACCTTGTCTCCCTCTTGCCATTGTGTGACCCCTTCTCCTATGGCAGTTATTTCACCAGCTCCATCCGACATAGGTATTCTTCCTGCCGGAACAGGGATGGCACCTATGGCAACTAAGTAGTCGTGATAGTTCAAGGAAGTGGCGTGCCAACGGACACGAACTTCACCGGGCCCTGGTTCTGGACTAGGACGGTCAATGATTTCTAATTTATCTAAACCTCCAGGGTTCTGACAAGCTATTACTTTCATATTGCTAATTCTGTTGTAAGGGTGGTACGATCCAAATAGGAATCGCGAATGCCAAATATAGGAATTGAGGAGAAGTTTTTTGATTTCCTAAGCCCTAAACAGGAAAGCTTTACATTTGTTCTTTTTAAACAAAACAATTTCGTAAAAGTATGCGGAAGATCCTGACTTACAAAGGAGCTGTAATGACTTGGGAATGTGATTCCAATCGCCATATGAATGTGATGTACTACATCAATAAATTTGAACATGCCGGACGAAATTTTAGCCTTGAATTGGGGTTCGATGAGTTAGGCGACAGTGATGTGATGGGGATGGTGGTATTGGAGCAACATATTAAATACTTGAAGGAAGTATTTGAAGACGATCTACTCTTTATAGAATCTACCTTACTATCTGTTGGTAACAAAGCTTTTACGGTTTTACATCAAATGTTTAATGCCAAAACGAAAGTGCTGGTCTGTGAAATGAAGATTGTCCTGGTTTTATTTGATAAAATTAATCGCTCAGCTTTGCCCATGCCTGTTGCGAACAGAAGGCGATTGCAAGCTGCTCTAGAAGAAGAGGAGTAGTTCTTTTTCTAGAGGACACCAAGGGAACTCTATTATCATTAAGAGTTCCCTAGGCTCGATGTCCACCATCCACTCTTACGGTTTCCCCGGTTATGAAACTAGCACCAGGGCTGGACAACCAACAAATAGTTCTAGCGACTTCTTCTGCTTTCCCAAATCGCTTCATGGGAATAGATTGACGTAGGAATTCGTTAACGGATGGATCACTCAACATGAAGCCTTCCGTCATTGGGGTACGAATTACACTCGGACACACGGCATTTATGCGAATATTAAACTTAGCAAACTCTGAGGCTGCCGTCTTAGTCATACCAACGACGGCATGCTTGCTAGCTGCATAGGCTCCCATTCTTGGGGCAGAACCAATTCCCGCCAAGGAAGAAACATTTACAATTACGCCGGAGTTCTGCGTTCGCATTTGGCGTAAAGCGGCACGCATGCAATAGAATACCCCTGTTTGGTTGACCGCAATAACTTGATCCCAGTCCTCATCTGTGATCTGATCAAAGAAATTGAAATCGCCACCAATTCCTGCATTGTTGATCAGAATATCTATGCGACCGTATGCCTCGATGCATTTTGCCATGAGCTCGTTGACGGATACTAATTCAGCTACGTTGGTATGAACATATAGGGCATCAACTCCCTTTTCCTGTAATTCCATCCAGGTTTGCTTGCCCTGCTGCTCCGAAAACTCTGCCACCACGATTTTGGCTCCCTTTTCTGCAAACAACAAAGCGGAGGCTTTTCCTATGCCTGAGCCTGCTCCGGTTATGACTACCACTTGCCCTTCAAATTCTTTCATTGTAAATACTGTTTGTAGGATTATAAATAAAATGCATGCTTGTTTGGGATAAACAAGCATGCATGAAAGTAGATTATTACTTTAGGAGTTCTTACAAGGCTTCCAATTCCTTAGCAAGTGCCTCTATATCGGAGTCACTATCAATGTAATCTGATACAATCTCATACTGTTCTACACCCTTGCACCGCAATAGCTGCATAGATCGAGTGGCTTGGTGATCACTAGAACTGAATGAAAGGGTTGATCCTTGTAAGTCGTAGTTTGACATGCTTTCAAGCGCCGCTATCAAACCTTCTCGAGTCACATCATCTCCCATCTTTTTCACAGCCTCTATGAAGGGCTCTGCATATAGGAAGCCGCTGTAAGGGAATAGTCCCCAGCGATCCTCCGGGTAATATTTAGCGAAGGCCGCCTTAAATTTACTGATGACTGGGTTGTCATATTGATAAGGTGGTGTGGCCAAGGAGCCAAAAATGACACCTTCCCAAGCTCCTTTGGTCAGGCTGTGCATCAATCCCATATCTGAAAGAATAAAGGAAGCGATGAATTGCGGTTCAAAATTGATCACATTGGCATTGTTAATCGTGATCACGCCTTGACGAGGAAGCGTCCAAAGCAAGACGACATCTGCTCCTGCATCTTTGAGGCGAGCAACGTGAGAGCTAAGGTCAGTATCTGTTATTTCAACCGGTACTGCTGCAACAAAATCAAGGCCTCTTTCTCTTAACACGCTCTGTGCTCCCACTACAGCACTTTTCCCTACATCATCGTTCTGATAGATGATACCAATATTGGTGCTGCCTAGGCTATCCAAAGCGTATTTGGTTTGGATAATGCCTTCATCAATATAGTAAGGCAGCATCGCAAAAATATTTTTCTTAGTTGGAATTGTCCAGTGGGTTGCTCCTGTAATTGGGGGAATCCAAGGAATATTTTCCTCCACAATATATTCCATTACTGACATGCAAGGAGCGGTTCCAATTCCACCTACAAAGGCAAAAACTTCGTCTTTCTGTACCATTTCGCGTACAGCGGGGACCGTTCTCGAAGGGTCATAAGCATCATCTTTCATGATGAATTTGATTTGCCGCCCATTGATCCCTCCTTCTTCATTAATCATCTTAAAACAAGCATCCATGCCTTTCATGATATTCCCCCAAAGGGCGGCTGGCCCGGTCAGGGGCCCAAAAGAGCCGATCACGATCTCAGTGTCGCTTACTCCTGTTGTGGTGCCTGTTGACTCGGAATCTGTATTAGTAGCTTCTCCTCCTCCGCAAGACCATACCAGTAGGGCAAGAACTAGGAGTGCCCCTAGATGTAAAGTATATCGTTTCATAATTAGTGATTTATTTAAGAAGTGATGATTCCCGTGGTTCAAGAGGATCACTTCGGTTTTAGAAAAGGCTTACCTAACTTATCAGATTCTCTTACAATTTTTGTGTTTTTGAGCGCCCCTTTTGGTTAAAAGCGTTACTTCCGTTGGGCGCAATTCTTCAAACTAAGAAGCTGTCGACAAAAATTGTTAGAGAAGGACAAATCATAACAATCGGAGATTAATACATAGACTCTATCAGGTCACCATACGCCTCATTAATGTACTTGCGCTTTACCTTCATCGTAGGGGTCATCTCCCCATCTTCTTGGTAAAGCCGCTTATTCAGCATGCGATATTTTCTGATGTTCTGCACTTTAGCTAATGTTTTATTCACCTTTAGCAATTCGCCATCGATTAGCTTTTGGATGGCCTCATTTTCGGCAAGATCAGCATAGGTAGAATATTGGATCTTATTATCCTGTGCAAATTTATTGATGTTGTCTTCATCCAATACAATGATGGCGGAGAGGTATTTGCGTTTATCCCCAATCACGATGGCATCATTGATATATGGACTAAATTTGAGCTTGTTTTCAATATATTGTGGGGCAATATTTTTACCCCCAGCGGTGATGATTAGATCTTTCTTGCGATCCACTATTCTTAAATAGCCTTCTTCGTCTATTTCTCCAATATCTCCTGTATGCATCCAGCCGTCTTGGAGGGCCGCAGCAGTAGCCTCGGGATTCCTGTAGTAGCCTTTAAATACGCCCCCATGGCGGGTCAATATTTCCCCATCTTCTCCCAACTTAACTTCAGCTCCTGGAATAGCTTTACCTACTGTACCATGTTTGAAGTTGCTCAAGGTTGAAAAGGTAATGAGTGCGGAGGTTTCGGTCATTCCATATCCCTCCACCAGGGTTAAGCCAATTTTTTGATAGAACTTCAGGATATCAGGTGAAATCGGAGCGGCTCCGCTAAAAGCATAACGCATTTTCTCCATTCCCAATCGCTCCTTCAGGTAATAAAAAATGCCCCGTTGTGCGATGAAATGAGACAGGCGTAGCAAAGGTGAGAGTGATTTCCCTTGAGCTTGGACGGCTTGATATTTATCTGCGGTTTTTAATGCCCAGGCGTAGGCTTGTCGATTGAACCAGTCTGCATCCTGCATTTGGATGTAAATTCTGGAGTAATATTTTTCCCAAATTCGAGGTACGGCATAACCGATGGAAGGATGGATCTCTCGCAAGTTTTGCGGAAGCGTATCAATGCTTTCTACAAAATTGATTTTATACCCAATGACCAGATGAACGTACACGCTAAAGGTGCGTTCGAAAATATGGCAGAGGGGGAGGAATGACATTATTTCCTCATCCGAGGCTAGCATTCCACCATCATCAATTGAAGAAAGGGTGTGTGCTGCCCACAAAAGGTTTTTATGAGTGAGCATGGCGCCTTTAGGGTTGCCAGTGGTCCCAGAAGTATATACTAGAATGGCAGTGTCATTTTCCTCGATATTGTTCGTTCGGCTTTCAATTTCCTCACGATTTAGATCTAGTTTGGCTAGCCCTTTTTCAATAACCGTATTCCAGGATAATAACTGTTGATCTTCTAAAGTTTGTAATCCTTTCTCTTCCCAATAGACGACCCATTGTAATTTGGGAGTTTCGTGCCGGAACCGCAGCCATTTATCTACTTGTTCTTCATTTTCAGCAAACAAGACCTTACATTCAGCATGTTGCACCACGTAGGAAACCTGCTCCCAGGCATTGGTAGTATAAATGCCAACCGTGGTCGCACCGACCATCTGGGCGGCCATGTCAATGTACAGCCAGTTGGGACAGTTCTCACCAATCACACCCACAAAGTCGCCTTTACTCACACCTAATTCCAGCAAACCCGAAGCTAGCTGTTCGGCGTAGGTGTAGTATTCACGCCATGTGATTTCCTGCCAAAGGCCAAAGGCCTTGTGCCGCATAGCTACCTTTGATCCGAGTCGATTAGCTGTAGCTTTGAATTGTTTAGGTACAATATAGTTTGCTTCCATACTTTCTAGCATTAAACCTTCAGTGGGCATGAAACAGAAAAACGAGCGAACAATAATAAACTAACCCCACCGTCGCTTCCGTTTATATCTCTGTTGTCCTTTAACTGAAACTTCCGTTTTGATCCCCAAATAGAATTCCTTTACATCTTCATCCTCCTGTAAGGCCTTGGAAGTTCCAGAAGTTACGAAACGTCCATTTTCCATGATATAACCAAAATCTGCGACCTTTAATGCCATATTAGCATTCTGCTCTACTAGTAAGACTGTTATGCCTTCTTCACGGATCATTGGGATAATATCAAAAATCATCTTCACCAAGGCAGGGGAGAGGCCTAGAGAAGGCTCGTCCATGAGTAAAAGTCTCGGGCGATTCATTAAGGCCCTGGAGATAGCGAGCATTTGTTGTTCCCCGCCGCTCAATGTTCCTGCTTGTTGTTGTAGACGATCCTTTAGTACGGGAAAAAAAGAGAACATCTTATCTAGGTCTTCTTGAATTCCGCGCCGGTCCTTTCGCAAATAGGCGCCAACTAGTAGATTCTCCTTGACAGTCAATTCATCGAAAACTTCGCGGCCTTCAGGGACGTAACCTATACCTCTAGCCACAATCCTTTCTGTATCTTTCCCATCAATTCGTTCGCCTCTAAAATGTATATTCCCTTTATCAGGCTGGTCATCCAATAACCCCATAATGGTATTAAGTGTGGTCGTTTTTCCCGCACCATTGTTACCCAAAATAGCAGTGATGGAGCCTTCCTTTATTTCAAAAGAAACGCCATGAAGTGCCCGTACTTTATCGTAGTAGGTTTCAATATTATTGACACGTAGTATTGGTTCCGCCATAACGCTATTGTGCTTGAGTAATATCTTCTCCCAAATAGGCCCGGATCACTTCCGGATGACCCAGAACTTCTTCGGGCGAGCCCGTTGTAATTTGTTTTCCAAAATTAATGGCCAGGATGCGATCGGATATATTCTGAACCATTTGCATATTATGCTCAATCAAAATTACCGTAATGCCCAGCAAGTCCCTGATATCTTTAATCCAAAAAACCATGTCCTCTCTTTCTTCTTGTGTCAAGCCTGCTGCCGGTTCATCTAATAGTAAAAGATCAGGCTCTAGCGCCAAGGCCCGTCCTAACTCAACTAATTTTTGTTTTCCATAGGGTAAATTCGAGACGAATTGATCCCTTGCAGATTCCAGTTCCAAAAAGTCGATGATTTCTTCTACTTTCTTTCTGTGAGTCAATTCTTCCTTTGCGGCCTTGGATCGCTTAAAAGATAATCCCAATATAGCCCCAATCGAAGCACGCATGCGCAGGTGACGCCCTAGCATTATATTATCTAGTGTCGTCATGTGTGCAAATAACTCCAGGTTTTGAAAGGTTCTAGCTATCCCTGCTTTTGCAATTTGATCGGGTCTTTTTCCAACCAGGTTCTCGCCATTGAACTGAATTTGCCCCTGCTCCGGACGATACAAGCCATTGATACAATTAAAAATCGTCGATTTACCTGCTCCATTTGGTCCAATTATGGAGAAGATTTCCTTCTCTTCTACCTGGAAGTCAAGCTTGTCAATGGCAGTAAGGCCACCGAACGATTTTCTGAGCTGTTGAACGTGAAAAAATGCCATAACTAGCTTAAACTTTCCTTAGGTAATGTTTATCAAATAAGCCGGAGGGCTTGAAGTATAATACCAGTACAATGATAGCAAAGGCTACGACCGATTTGAACTCGATGGATATATAAAAACCGAAAAGGTTTTCTACGATGCCAAGTAATAAACCACCAATTACTACACCGTGTAAACTTTTCATTCCTCCTAACACGGCTGCGGCAAAACCCTTCAAGAGTGGATCCCACATCATTGAAGGGTCGAGTGTGAGAATAGGCGCAACTAGCACACCTGCGATGGCGCCCACCACGGAACTGATACCGAAAGTGATGGCCATAATACGATTGGCTGAAATGCCATTCATTTTAGAGGCATTGATGTTTTGCTGGCAGGCTTTCATAGCTAAGCCTAATTTGGTCCGTTGAATCAATAAATAAATGACAATTAACACCACAATAGCGATAGCTAATGTAGCCAGATTCAACTCCGTTAACGCAAAAAAGTCATTTTGGTATATCACCTTGGATTCAGAGAAGGGCAAATTAATTTGGCGCTGCTCACTTCCCCATTTCCAGCCTGCTAATCCGTATAGCATGAGCTGAAATCCAATTGTAATGACGATCAAGTTTAGCGGGGTCGGCATCTTGGCACGCCTCAGAAAGAGAAATTCGAGGAGAAGACCCAACAAAAAAGCAAAAGCAATGGTGATTAACATTGCAGAGTAAAAGGGCAAACCAAAACTGCTTAACATCACAAAGGTCATATAGGTAGAGATCATTGCCATTTCTCCTTGAGAAAAGTTTGGGACCTCAGATGCCTTGTAGGTAATACTCATAGCCAATGCCAATAGAGCATATATACTTCCTACAACTAAACTGCTAACGATCAATTGACCTAACATGGACACGCTATTTTCATGTATACTTTCTGCTTGTCTTTATTGCTGTAAAGGGAGCGGATTAGAATGGCCACCGCTTCCAATAGATTTTTGTTCTTAACCATAAACCGTAAAGCCCTAAAGGTTCAAACAATACTATAAGGATCAGAATGAAGCCCGTCAAAAACCATGAAACATTGGATACACCGGTAGTGGTCATGAATGTTTCCGAGAACCTCAGCAGAAGATCACCGAGCACAGGAATGTCAACTACATCTTCCAATTGAAGATTCAAATAGGTCAGGACAATGGCACCCATTACGGAACCTGTAATCGAACCTAAGCCGCCTAGCACGATAATCACCAAAAAGTTGATGGATAAAATGAAGTTAAACAGGGTAGGATTGATGAATCCTAGGTATAACGCCCATAGCGAGCCAGCTATTCCAGCAAAAAGGGCACTAATACCAAAGCTATACAGTTTGTATTTTGTTAAATGGATGCCTATGGCAGATGCGGCAATATCACTATCCCGAATGGCCTGAAATGCTCGACCGATTCTACTTTTCAGGAGATTTCGAGTGGCAATAATACATAAAACAGTAATGATCACTATTAAGTAATATAGAGACTGATCATATTTTAATCCGGTCCAGCCCAAGCCAATTTTAGGAACATTCATCCCCATTCTCCCTCCAAGAAAATCCATCCGACCAATGACCGTAGTGACTGCCAAACCAAAAGCTAGTGTGGCAATAGCAAGGTATGGACCTTCAAGTTTTAGCGATGGAATGCCCAATAGAATGCCAAACAAGGCAGTCACGGCACCAGAGGCCATTAAGGCAAAAATAAAGGGAACACCTGCCTTGAGTAGCAATACCGTTGTATAAGCCCCAATAGCAACAAAACCAGCATGCCCCAATGATATCTGCCCGGTATTTCCCACCAAGAGGTTAAGACCTAAGGCAACGATAACATTGACTGCCATCAAGTTGATGATTGTCAAATAATAGGTCTTTACGAAGAAGGGGAGTACAAAAAGTAAGAGAAGAAAAACGACACTCCAAAATAATTGAAGTCCGTCTTTGAAGAGCTGTAAGTCTTCAAAATAATCCGTTTTTAAATTCCGCATGCCTGAGCCATATATCTAAGTCTGCTGTCAGAAAATTGTTGGTTGTGGTTTACGAAAAGAACAGAGGATAATTCCATTCTTGAATCAAATCAACGAATTTCCTTTCGATTGCTGAATATACGGATCAGTTTTAATTACACAACAAGGGGTATCAGCTTTTTTCAAAAATAGTTGTTCTTTAACGACTTAACACCAGTGGTCTTTGATAATGTTGATCTTCCACCTGTACTTGCACTACATATTGACCAATCGTTAGGCTGTGCAAGTCAAAACGAAGTGCTTGGGGCCCAGCCGCCAAAGTTGCAATTTGCAATTCTCTGACCTTTTGTCCCTTCATATTGAATAAGCTGATGATAGTTTTGGCTTCTTGCGGTAATTCAAATTCAATATTTAGTAGGCCGGCAGATGGATTGGGAAAAAGAGAAATATTGAGGTTTTTCAAATCGCCTTCTTCGGTAGTAAGAGGATCATCCAACGGGATTCTAAAAATTGAACGGCCATAGGTAGCAGCAAAAAGTGCCGTTTCTGTTTCGTTAAGCAGTATTTTCGATACCACCACATTAGGAAGGCCTTTTCCCAATTTGGACCAAGTATTCCCTTGATTATCAGAAACGAATACGCCAATGTCTGTTGCTATAAAGATGCAATTACATTTGGTACTGATAAGGATATCATTGACAGGAATATCGGGCAAGTTACCATCTATAGATTGCCAGGTTTGACCGAGGTTGTCGGAACGAAAAATATGCGCCTCTGCGTCATTGTATTTGTAGCCGGATAAGGTGAGGTATACTGTATTCCGGTCCGTGGGAGAGGGGAGAACTTTAGTGATCCATCGCTGCGGAATGCCGGTAGTAACGTCATCCCAATGCCCTCCTCCATTTTGAGACATCCACACTTTCCCATCGTCAGAACCGGTATAGATGAGATTGGTATCGACAGGGGACAAGCCAATACTAGTCAAGGTACCAAAGATCAAGTTGGTGGATTGATTCCCATTGGTCAAATCTGGACTGATGATATCCCAAGTCAAGGAACGATCATGAGAACGGTAAACACGGTTTCGCCCGTAGTATATGGTATTGGGGTTCTGTGAATTCATAATGATGGGAGCGTGCCAGTTGGCTCTTTCCCCCTCTTGTACAGCCGGATTGATGTAGGTAAATGAAAATCCACCATCAAGTGATCTGATGAGGTTGCCAAATTGAAATTCACTCAATATAAATTGATCATCAGTAGGATCTAATACAGTAGTGAATCCATCAGCTTGATACAGGATATTCCAATCATCCACATTTCCTGAGGGGGTTCGCATGACGCCATTGTCTTGCGTGCCTCCATAGATTTGTGGAGAATTCGGAGCTAGGGTGGCCGTATAAAATTGTGTGATGGGAAGGTTCGTCACCTTTTGATAAGTGGAGCCACCAGTCGTACTCTTAAAAAGCCCTCCGTCATTTCCAAGCCAAACAGTATCTGGATCGTTAGGGTCTATCCAAATGGCATGTTGATCGACATGGGTGTCCTTGAAGACCTCGAACCAACTTTCTCCACCATTCAATGATTTAACAATATCTAAGGCAGGCACATAGACAATATCCGGATTCTTAGGGTGGACTTGTATTTTCCCAAACCACCACATAAAGGAAACAGAAATCACTCCTGAGCGGTTAATGCGTTCCCAGCTATCCCCGTGGTCTGTACTCTTGTATAGACCTTCTAGATTACCAGTTTGCGTTGCATAAATAGCATATAAGACATTGGGATGGGACGGGGAGATAGTTAACCCTATACGTCCCTTCCGAGGCCCCACAGTAGGGACGCCATTAGTCATTTCTGTCCAAGTATCTCCGCCATCATATGATCTGAATATACCGGAGGATTCACCCCCATAACTTCTACGATTCAAACCCCTGATGCGCTCCCAAAGTGCTGCATAAATCGTATCCGTTTGCTGTGGATTAATTACAATATCTATTGCTCCAGTTGAGTCTGTTTGAAATAATATTTTTTCCCAATCTTCTCCATTGTTAATGCTCCGATATACGCCCCGATCGGGATTGGAGTCGAAAAGACTTCCCATTGCTGCTACAAAAATCCTTTCTGGTCGCTTGGGGTCAATTTCTACTTTTCCTATGCTACCCGCTTTTTCCAAGCCAAGGAAAGACCATGTTGCCCCGGCATTAGTAGTGCGAAAAACCCCATTGCCATCATAAGACAACGAGTTACCCCCGCCGTTTGCTTCTCCCGTTCCTACAATAATGGTGTTGGGATCGTCTGGCGCAATCGCGAAATCGCCAATGGCAAGATTTTCAGCATCATCAAAAATGGGAGTCCAACTGATCCCTCGGTCGGAGGAACGAAATAAGCCGCCAGCAGCAGCGCCAAAATAGATCGTATTGGGATCATCCGGGTGGAGTTCTATATCTGTTATACGCCCACCAATATTAGTTGGCCCGACAGCTACCCAATGCTCATTGTTTCGGACTTGTAGCTGAGATCGAGATTGACGAATGGCTTGATAGTAGGCCGCAGTATTGATTTGATTGTGGGGAAAGGCACGTTGTTGAAAGAACCAGTCATTCGGTATGGATTTCTGATTCTCTATAAAGAAAGAATCCCGATCCTCCTGTGGTTGACAAGCCCATGAAGAAATCATGATAGCAAGCAGGAAGATCGGGACACAAAGTGGTGTATCAAAGTGTTTCATCAGATGGTTAGCTTTTAAAACCCAATATAGTAAAGCTTTCGACCAATCTATTGAAACGTATTTACATATCTGAAATTTGTCAATATCTATACATCTTCTGAGTTGCTTCGACCGCTGCGGTTGATCATAGTCGGAGAAGCCTGCTGCGTACCCATAAGTAATACATCCTGGATATTGACATGAGCAGGTCTGGTAGCCATGAAATAAATTGTCTCAGCTACGTCTTTCGCATTCAATGGCTGAAAATCAGCATAGATATTGTTGGCGTCTTCTGCTCCATCTCTTCTAACACTTGCGAATTCCGTCTCTTCGACATGAGCCGGACTCACCTGACTTACACGGATGTTATGCTCAAACAAGTCCATCCGGATAGCCTTCGTCAAGCCGTCCACCGCAAATTTGGTAGCGCAATACACATTTCCATTCTTGTAAACTTCTTTGCCTACTGCTGATCCAACATTGATAATATGCCCAGACTGTCGTGCCACCATTCCTGGGCTAATAGCTCGAGTCAAGTACAGGAGTCCCTTGACATTTGTGTCAATCATTTCATCCCAATGCGCCAATTCCCCTTCATGGATCGGAGCGAATCCTCTAGCTTTCCCTGCATTATTGATTAGGATATCTACCTGTTGCCAATCTTCACCTAATTCTGACATTGATTTCTGCACATCATCTGGGGAGCTAACGTCGAAAGGCAATAATTTGACAGCTACTTCAAATTGTTCCTCAAAAGTCTCCTTCAATCCTTCTAGCCGATCACTGCGGCGGCCATTTAGGATCAAACGGTAGCCATTTTCTGCAAATAATTCGGCCGTGGCCCTACCAATTCCAGAGGTAGCTCCACTAATGAAAACGGTTTTGTCTTGTCCAGGACGGGCCTGCTTCAATTTGAGATTTTCTTCTTCTCGGGCTTTAATCAAGCCTTCCAGTTGCGCGATATTTTGTTTCAGAGCATCAAGTGCAGTTTGCTCGATCGCAGTGGTGGTTTCTTCAGTAGGAGATGCAACGTTAAATGCCATGTCGTTTTCGGGAGTTTTTAATTCTGGATTGACCTGGATGGCTTGCTGATAAGCAGTGTTGGCCTGTTCAGTCATACCTTTTTGATGATATATTAATGCCAAATCGTAATTGGCAAAAGGATGATCAGGTGAAAGCGTTAGCGTTTGTTTAAGTTTTTCTATTGCTTCTTCTTGCTGACCCAATTTTTCGTTGAGGAGCAAGCCATATTGGTAAATGGCATCAGCGTTATTGGGCTCATCCTGGACAGCTTCAGCCAAAAGCGCAGTTGCTTCAGTTGATTTTTCCGGAAAATGATGCGCCCAAACCATTCCCAGTCGATACTTTAAGCCCTTGTGATCTGGGGCTATCTCATGGAGTTTTTGATAGGAACTACCGGCGACCTCAAATTCTTCCCCAATCTCAGCGATCTCTCCTAATAGAAACAAGCCATCAGCGTGTTGTGGATAGGTGCTTAAGAGTTCCTCCAGCTTTGTTTTTGCTGCTGGGAGATTCTGATCAAATTGAGCAAGTATTAAGGCTTGATAATAGGTTGGTTCCGCTTGAGGATAACGCACTTGAGCACTTTCCAAAACTTGTAGTGCCTCCATGGAACGATCCGATTCTGCCAAGCTCCAGGCACCTTCCAGGATGGTTTCTAAAGGAGCAACTTCCTCGGCCATCTCTTCGGCCACGGATTCTATAGGTTCTTCAGTTGTGCTTTTGTTCGTGATCTCTAACTCAATTTCAGCGCTCGGAGGTGCGTCAACACTTGCACTCTCACCAGCTTCGACTTCTAATTCTTCTTCAGCTGCTGCTAGCGGTTCTGTCTCTATTTCATCAGCCAAGCCTTCTGTAGGTTCGATATCAGGTTGCTCTTGCGGAATTTCAGCTTCTTCTACTTGTACCGGAGAAGTTTCTTCTGCGTTTGTTGCTGGTTCTTCCTCCTCGCTTACCTCAGCCAATAGATCTAAGCCTGGAATATCTCCAAGTTCGATATCAGCTGGTACTTCAGGTGCAGGAGCTTCTCTTTCTATTACTTCGACATCGGTATCCTCTCGACTACTAGCATCTCCCGCTTGTTGTTGCATGCGATAGTGCAGTCGGTTTTTTTGAAAACTTTCCCAGGCATGTTGGTCTCCAATAAACTGAAAGAAGACCTGAAAGTCATTGTGCGAAAACTCCGCTAGTGTATAATGCTCCATATTCCTCAGTAAACGGAGGAATTCGCTAGTCTCGCTGGAGATCTCGCGGATGGACTTTAGATGCTCATTGAAGGTGTCCTCATCAAGATCACTCAGCTCTCTTTTTTGTCTACGTAAATCCAAATATTGATCTTGCCAATAATTGATGTACTGAATCATATCACTGATTCTGTCGAACTGAGTAGGGATTAAGACCGGTTCGCCTGTCTCTTTATCCTTTCTTTGACCATCAATCACGATGGGTAAGATTTGATCTTGCTTTTCATTGAGCAGGTGGAGTCCTCCCAACATGCAAGAGGTAGATTTTAGGTAATTGTCGGAGATGAGCAAGATGATCGGACCATTGTGCTTCAGAAGCTGATCAGTTAAGAGTTTGTCCGGGTTGTTTCTGGAGCCGTATAAATGGGTTAATTGTCCTGCTGCTGGACTGAGTTGTTGATCAAGGCTTTCGGCAACATTGATGTTGTCGATGCAATAGGCTATCGCTACATTTTGAATATTCATATTATTTTTTTGGGATCCTCACTACTTAGTTGATCAATGGTTTGTTCAAATTCTTTAATAAATGCTTCATATTTACTCGTCGCTGGGCCGGAGAAGCCAGTATGAATTTTCCGGACGTTACCGTTCTTATCTATAAAGATCATGGTCGGGTACGATAGTATATGGTTTAACATCGGTAGAGACTTGGCGGCTTCTGTTTTGTCGGATTCCCCCGCTAACAAAATCTCATAGGGTATGTTCATGCCTGATTTATAACGTTGCAACGCGCTTAAGGCTTTTTCCTTGTCTTTGTGACGTTCGAAGGCCAAACTAATGATCTGAAGGTCCAAGTCCGGATGCTCCTTCAAGTAGTTCACTAGAAACTTAGTCTCATCACGACAGTTCGGACACCAGGTCCCTAAAATTTGGACAATGGTTGGTTTTCCCTGATAGACTTCATCTGAAAGAGATACAATTTTACCCTCGGTATTAGGAAAAGAGAATGTTAGTTTGTCATATCCTTCCTTGATAAAGGTTAATTCAGTGGGGTCACGCAAACTAGCATTAGGAGAATACTTTGCTTCCCAGATAGCCTTGTAGTGATTGCCGGAAAGAAAGCTTCCAATCATCGTGGAGTCCTCCCTGATCTTAGCTTCAAAAAGGAAGGCGTGCGCCCCATCAAAACAGGAAAGGTAGAGTTTATTATCTTGAATGGTACCTTCCAAAAAGCGATAATCTCCTGTTTCGGTTAAGAAGGTACCGGTTACTTCATTGCCATTTTGGACAAATTCACCGACTGCTGCTTCAGGAGTTCCCGATTCGTCAGTAAATGTGGTTTCCCAAGTACCACTAATATCCATCTTTGGCGCCTTTTTCAAAGTAGTAAAACGGTGATCCTGCCCAAAACGAGCAGTGAACGGAATTTGGTAATTTTCCCGGTTATTGACCACCCAATATCCTTGGATCAAGTTTCCTTCATAAATACCTTTGATATAGGAATCAAAAATCGGGAAATTTATCCAGACCGTATCTTTGGCTGTTTTTCGATCTACTCCGTACTTAATATCTGTAATTTCGATGACTTCATCTCCGTTCAGGATCTCGAGGTAGAACTCGTCTTCGTTCTTGTATTTGACCTCAAAATTGAATGGTAGTTGGCCGGAGCTAACTTCCTCGAAAGTCAGGTTCACTTTCTCGGGTAAGGGTTGGCCTTTCGGATTCGGGCTTACCGGATCTGGCACTAAGGTTAAAATACCTCGCCAGGGACCTGGTGGAATTCCACGAAAAGGTTGGTCTGCTACAAAACAAGATTGAAGTAGTAGTAACGGAAATAGAGAAAGAAAGATTAACTTCTTGTAGTTATGAGTCATGCAAGATTAAGTTTATTTATCGGGTTATACGTCAACAATGTCTATTCGGCACTATAGCCTAACCAATAATATAACCGATTATCCGGATAGATTGTTATTGACAATCCCGAAAAAATGCACTTGGCAAATTCCAACAAAAATTTGCCGTGAGCTCGACTTATGGCACGTGTTCACATGGAGATGATCAATGCCGGTCCGACACGATAATCTATGAGGGAGGGGGCAAGCTACTTTTTGTCACCGGAAAAATGATCCTCTTTGTATTTAAACAGGATATTAAAGGTGGTCAAGCTGCCATAGATCCTTGTAATATATTGCTGCAAATTCACTTTTTCCTCATCGCTCAGTTTACTACTATTGATCCGCTGCTCCATGACGCGTAGTCGATCTCTAACCATAACGATTTTGTGGAAAAAAGTTACAATGGGAATTTCTTTTGATTTCAAGCTTTCATCTGCTGGTTTCAAAATCATGGTTCCATCGTCCCACCGATCGCCCAAAGCTACTTCTTCAGTGATATCAGAAAAGTGTCTTAGTATTTTCATTAAAGACTTTTCTGTAGCTGAAAAAGACACTTGCTCTTCGGCAGGGATGGCATCAATGATCTCCCATTGTTTGTATTCCAGTCCAACATGTTTTATACCATAAAGCATGAAGCAAACTTCATAAGCGGCTTTATGGATGCGAATGACTACACCATCGCCATAAGCTGGATGTCTAACTCTGGAACCTATTCCTAATGTACCTGTTTCACTCATCTTAGAATACTAGATTAAGGATTTACAATTAGAATTAGATTCGACACAGAAGAAAAGTTTTCCTTCCGTGTCGAGTATACGATTGCAAATATTAAAGGTTTCGTTCTTATGTAGTTGCGGGGTAATTGTCGTCCCAATTCTTGACATGTGGTTCGCCAAGTTTATCGACACTCTTGGCAACAAGCATCGATACGGTTGCATCTCCTGTTACATTGGCCACGGTACGGCACATATCTAATGGCCGGTCTACAGCAAAGATTAGTGCTAAGCCTGCTTCAGGGATGCCTGCTTGACCCAGTACAATGACAAGCATCACCATGCCAGCTCCAGGAACAGCTGCTGAACCGATAGATGCTAAGGTTGCAGTAACAATTATGCCTAATTGAGCACCAATAGTGAGATCTATATTAAAAGCTTGAGCAATGAATACGGCTGCTACTGCTTGATACAGACTGGTCCCGTCCATGTTTATGGTCGCACCGATGGGAAGGACAAAGCTGGTTACCTCTCTGTCTACGCCAAGGTGCTCCTCCACACGTTCCATGGTTACAGGTAAGGTGGCGGCAGAAGAGCTAGTTGAAAAGGCTAAAAGTTGGGCAGGTGAAATGCCTTTAAAGAAATAACCATATTCCTTCTTAGTAAATATTTTAACCAAGAGAGGATAAAAACCGAATATCAATAGCCCTAGTCCTAGCAAGACGGAGGCGGCGTATCCTAGTAAAGCGACAAAGATGTCGGCGCTAGGAGATTCGACGATCAGTGCGGCTAGTAAGGCAAAGACTCCGTAGGGAGCACTGAGCATGATCAGATCAATTAGCTTTAATATCACTTCATTCAACCCGTCAAAAAAGGCTTTGACCGGTCTCGCTTTTTCCTCTGGAATCAAGATCATTCCTATACCGAAAAAGATGACGAAAAAGATAACCTGCAACATATTACCGTTACTGGTGGCTGCACCAATAATATTGTCGGGAACTATATCAACCAGGGCTTGCAAAGGGCCGGCCTCCTTTTGCTCTTCAGCTTGGGAGATTCGTTGTTCAGCATCCCCCGAAAAATTGTCCATTAACTCAATGCGTGTTTGCTCCTCAATCAGCTTACCAGGCTTGGTAATATTTACAATAACTAATCCAAGTGTCACGGCTACCACGGTTGTCATGACATAGATGCCAATCGTTCGGCCACCCATCTGAGATAGCTTGGATATATCCTTCAAATCAGATACACCTTTAATCAATGAAGCAACGATCAAGGGAATTGCAATGAGCTTGAGTGAGTTGATGAATATCGTACCAAAAGGCTTGATCCAATCCACGACAAATTTTGTCCATCCAAGCTGCGCGGCAATGATTCCGAAGATCACGCCTACTGCCATGCCCAGGAGTATCTGCCAGTGTAGTGCTAGTTTTTTCATGAGTGATGATGGGTTTTGCTGTTAGCCTCCAAAATAGACAAAATCCGCTATAATTCAAGGAATACAAGCTAAGGCTTCTCCAAATCCAAAATGCAGATGACCATTTACTAGACGAGTTCTGGAGCTATTAGTATGGAATACAGATTATCAGGAACTGAGACGTTTAGGTGCATCCCTCAAATAAAAGACCTCCTATCCGTTAATAGCTAATTCCAGAAAGGTAAATTGGAACAGTGAGCAATAAGTGTACCATATACCATCTGATTTAGGATAGGAGGTGAAACTCTTTAATGAAGAATTATCTGGGGGGCTTTATTATTTTGAAAATTTCAAAATTATTCCCCACGGCAATCTTCACGAAGTATAAACCTAGAGGCAATTGCTCCATACCAACATGCCATTGGTGATAACCTGGCGGTTGCTCTGTCTGAGGAATTAGGTTTACTATTTTATTACCTTGAGTATCATACAAAATGGCCTCAATCGTGGAGTTCTCCACTAGATCATAATTGAGATATAAGGTTTCGTGAACAGGATTTGGGTAAATGGAAACGCTACTGCCATCGGCCCAGGTACTAGTGGAGTGAGTAATGATAGTTAGATTTATGGTGACAAGGCTATCACAACCATTTACGTTCACCAAAGTGTCAACAATAGTCATGTTTTCCTCAACACTCAATCCTCGAAAGCTAGTGCCATATTGAATGCTGGTATCAATATTCGTATAGGAAATTGGATAGCTATTGATACCGGTAAGAATTAGGCTATCAAATTGCGGGTACACCAGGGTATCGATCAATAATTCAAAAGAGTGCGTTTCTAGGGTGGAATCACACTCATCCCAAAGCTCAAAGCGGTAAAAGGTGGGCTTTTTGATGGTGTGTACTACCTCGTTGGTGATGACCGGAGCGTTGAAGTCAAAATAAATGCCGGCCTTGTTTTTGATCACTGTCCCTGGTGTTAGATCCCGCAATTGTTTTATTTTAAATTGGACGAATCCATGAGATAATGGTTCGTTGATGTTACTATCTGGAAGTTCAATATCAGGAAAGGTGAATTTGATCACGCCAGTGTGATTGACTTCCAATTCATAATCGTGACTACTGGCACCGGGCTGCAGACTGGTCAAATCTAGGTGCTGTGATAAAGTATCTCGGATGACTACCTGAAATGCTGTATCCGTACCGGTATTCTGAAAACGGATTAAGTATTCTAGATCTGTATTTGCCTCAATCAGATGTTCTTCTCCTTGCCCTACTGGAAATCCCATTTTGTCATTAGGATCAAAAGAACCAATATTTTGTCGGCAGTCCCCAGCAAAGAAGGGATTTCCTTCGTTGTACGGAAACTGACTGGCAAATCCAATACTGGCTGAACCTCCTACGTCACCACAGGCCTCTACTACTGCTGTCGGTAAACTATTCCCTGGGTGGTTCTGAGATTGTTCTGCCTGAATCAGGAATGTGCGACCCTCTGCTGACTCGAAATCAAGGACCAATTCTTCTTGGGCAAGCAGTTGGAAATTACCAATCCGAAATATGACATCATCTACAATCACGATATAACGCAGCGGTTCCGACATGTTCCCTTCACCCACATTCTGAATCGTGAATTGTACAGTGTCTTCCAAGCAGGCACCCTTGACCTCTATGGTAGAACCATCCCAATTGAGATTTGGGACTGCACAGAATGTATCAGGGTAAATCTGGGCTTCGACGCAATGTCTTTGCCCTAATAGGGTACTGTCGCAATCAACCGTAACATTGATATCTATGTCTCCTCTTTCTCCAACCTCCACATCTCCAAGCTCAAAAAACAATGTATCGCCACTTTGAGCGGTCCAATTAGGAGAACTACTATTAACAGTAAAATAGGGGTCCAGGACTACCTGCACCATCGTGTTAAGGGAAACTTCGGTGCCTTCATTAAAATAGGCAACATTATAGGTGTTCTCATAGCAACGGCGGAGTAGAGGAGTACCGACGTCAACCCTGAGTAATGGGCATTTGACAGAAGGTTTGACAGCATGTTCTATGGCTACCGTATCATTACGCTCTTCTATCACGATCTCTTGTAACCCTTGGCATTCTCCCCAATAAACGTTGGGGGGGACCAATTGAACTTTATAAACTCCCGGACCAAGTCGGATATCATAATTGCCGTTGCTATCTGTTTTGCCATAATAGCTTTGCCCGTTTTCTTTCTCGGCTTTTATAAACCAATTGCTGGTAGGTGGTTCGAATTCATCCGTACAATTGTCGTTCTGATCAAAATAGACATGGCCTTTTAGTAAGGATGTGAAGGTATTACCTATGCTATCTGCCCTGAGGACATAACCAAGGGTCGGGTGTCTAGAAGAGATGAAACCCGAAAGCGCAAAGCCATTGTCAGGATATGTCGTTATACTTACTGCGGTATTATGAAAGGGGAGGGGATAAGATTTAGACCAAAGCTCCGTGCCATTTTTATCAAAGCTGAAAACTCTAGGGTGGTGCGGGACATAATTCACAACAAGAAGATGATCATTGGATGAAAACGCTGCTCCATTAGTACTTCCTGCGATTGCATGATAGGGTAATGATTGAAAGCTTATTAGATTTCCATCTAGATCTAATTTGTAAAGACCTGCACCATTGATAGTGTCTATTTCTCCAATAATGGAAATAGAAGTAGTTGATCCAGGTACCAACACTGTATTAAACCTAGGCTGGAGTGAATCCTGTCGCCATTCTAGATTACCCTCTTTATCCGTTTTGATTAGTGAAGGCTGAACAGTAGTGCCTTCAACAACTTGTTTAACGAGTAATACAAAACCCTGGTCGCTGGTTTGTACAATCTCACAAGCCGCCAATTCAGTGGTAGTGGGTAAGGGATCGAAGGTTTTAGTCCAGATGAGATCTCCATTCTCCTGCGTTTTGAAGAAGAGAAACTTCTTAGTGGAATCGGGATGATCTCGTTTCCAGCCCAAGATGGCTAGTTCTCCACCTTGTGCTTCTGTAAATCTACTTGCCTCTTGGGAATAGCTAGGAGCAAATCTCTTTTGCCATAGTATATCACCGTTACGATTAAGTTTACTAATCAGTACATCTAACTGCGTACGGTTAAGTTCTTCGGCAGTTGATCCTACAGCAGTAAAATAACCATCTAAGGTTTCTAGTCCATCAGACCAGCGGCTGTATTCATCTTCGTTTCCTCGCGTTTCCCACTCGAGATTTCCATCCGGATCATACTTAATGGCGACTGCTCTTTTTCTCAAGGGGGGGATTTTGGTCATTTCGCCAAAGACTATCAGACCACCATCGGGTGTAGTTTCAACATCACGGAAATTATGGCCCTCTCCGGAGGGGGTTAATAAATAAGATTCCCATCCTTGTCCCGATAGAGTAGAGGCAAGTAGTACAAAAACTGCAATTCTAAATAGAAGTCTGAAGGTATGGGTCATTGTGTATATAGCTTAACTTATTGCTCACCTCAAAGATGATATTAAAGAAAGGTAATTGGAAATACATTTTTTGGACTTTGTAGAAAAAATATCTTTAGTAAAATCTTTAAATATATTATTTTAGGGTATATTTTGTAGATAATGTATCAAAACAAAACTTTTCACCTTATTAGTCATTTAAATGCCTGGGACAAGAGAAATCTGGAACAATTCCTATTATCTCCCTTCTTCAATCGACGCCAGGATGTTATTGCGCTATATCGATATATGAGAACTATTGACGATAGGTCCTCTGCAGCTTGGGATAAGAGAAAGGCATGGGATGTCTTACATCCTGGAAAATCCTATGACGATCAAGAAATGCGATTGCTTTCAAGCTATTTGTATCGATTGATCGAGCAATTCCTTTCTTTCCGTGAGTTGAAGAAGGATAAGACTACGCTCGCCTTAGGCTTGGCAAAGGCCTATAAAGCATTGCATCTTGAGCCTCCTTTTAAAAAGACTATAAAGGTTTTACGTGAACGACTCAATAAAGCCTCCTTTATAGAAGAAAACTACTTACGGTATCGATACGAAGTGGAATATGAATACTACAGTTACGTTGCCAACCAACAAAGGGCAGATCACTATGATCTCCAACCAATGACTGATTCCTTCGATCATTTCTACATTGCTGGCAAACTTAAACATGCTTGCTTGCAGATAGCACATCAGGCCATTTACAAGAAAGAGTATGAAAGCGGACTCTTGAATTGGGTGCTGGATTACGTGGAACAGCACCCGAACTGTCTCTCTAACCTAGCTATTGCAGTCTATTATTACTGTTATAAATCCATAACCTCGGATTCAGAAAACATCTACTTTGACCTGCTCAGGAGATGGATCAATGCACACGGAGACGAATTTAATCGCAGTGAATTGGCTAATATATGTCTACTTGCCATTAATTACTGCATCCGTAAACTAAATACTGGCGAAGAAAGATTTGCGCGAGAGTCTTTTGATTTTTATCGACTTGGTATAGAAAAGGGATTCCTTTTTGAAAACGAACCTATTTCCCCTTTCAACTATCGGAACATAAGTTTTTTAGGCATTATGTTGGGAGAAATGGACTGGGTAGAAAGTTTCATTGTACTATATAAGGATCGTTTGCCAGCAAATGAGCGTTCCAGCATGTATTCCTTCTGTATAGCAAATTTAAGGTATAGCCAAAAGAGGTATGAGGAAGCTATGAAACTCTTGAATCAGTTTGATTCCAACGATAGACTACTATCTGTTAGTGCAAGAATGATCCTGATCAGGATCTATTTCGAAATAGGGGAGTTCATACCGCTTGAATCACTTCTGCTAAGCCTATACGCTTATCTCAACCGGCATAAGGACATTGGTTATCACCGCCAAGTATACCTACAAGTAATTGCGATTATCCGCAAACTTCTGGATTTCAATGGGGAAAGCCGAGAAGATAAAAATAGAATCAAAGCCGAAATAGAAACTGTACGTGTGCAAAATCTAAAAAAGTGGCTTCTAGCCCAGATGGATAAGTTGTAAAAACAATCTTGAAGGTAGAAAAGAGGAGTTCCGATATTTTTTTTACAGATAAAAAGGCGGGTAAGCTAGTTTGACTGGTATGTAGGAGCTTATTCTATATGCCATAAATTTATAGAATAATTTTACTCAGACGTAATTTTCTTTCGAACATTATTTGTAAAAAAACAGTAAAAATGCTTGCTAGGGCTTTCAAACCCAATGATTAAAGGGAATATTTGTCGCAGCTAAAAAAGATAAAGCATGCAGAACGGAATTATGGATAAACCCCAAATTGCATTACAGAACGACTTAATCCTAAAGGTAGCGAGAGGAGAGAAGGTTGACCGTCCCCCTGTTTGGCTAATGCGTCAGGCTGGAAGGATTTTGCCACAGTACCGAGCCCTAAGAGGAAAATTGAGTGGTTTTAAAGAATTGGTTGAGACACCACACCTTGCTGCCGAGGTAACCATTCAGCCGATTGATGAATTAGATGTAGATGCTGCTATTATCTTTTCAGATATTCTGGTGATTCCAGAGGCTATGGGGCTGACTTATGAAATGGTAGAGAAGAAAGGTCCCTTTTTTCCAGAAACCATAAAAGAAGAAGCCGACGTGCAGCGATTGAATAGCGGGGAAGCTGCCGCTTCGGAATTGAAATATGTGTTTGATGCGATAGAAATCACCAAAAGAGAATTGGCTGGGCGAGTGCCATTGATTGGATTTGCGGGTGCGCCATGGACAATTTTGTCTTATATGGTAGAAGGGCAGGGGAGTAAGACCTTCTCCAAGGCTAGAAAACTGCTTTACCAAAACCCTGAGGTAGCGCATGAGCTATTGCAGAAGATCACAGATACTACAATTGCTTACCTTAAGCTAAAAGTTGCTGCAGGAGCGGATATGCTTCAAGTCTTTGACTCCTGGGCTGGAATCTTACCTAAAGAACAATACAGCACATTTGCGATTCCCTATATTCGGCAAATTTGTGACGCTATCCAGGAGGTACCGATTACGGTTTTCGCCAAAGATGCCTGGTTTGCATTAGAGGAATTAGGACAATTGGATTGCAATACCATTGGACTGGATTGGCATATTGAACCTCAACAAGCTCGCCAAGCTATTGGCTCTACAAAAGCCTTGCAAGGAAACCTGGACCCTTGTCTGCTATATGCTCCACATGATAAGATTGCCGCGAAGACAAATGCAATGCTGACAGATTTCCAAGGACAACATATCGTAAACCTTGGTCATGGCGTTTATCCCGATACTCCTCTCGATGGGGTGAAATGTTTTGTAAATACGGTAAAAGCTTATAAATACTAGTCCTTTAGGGGTAAGTAGGCCATTATTTGGACCCATCCTAGAAATAAATAGCGAGGGATTGCTTGAATTATAGTCTTGATTTTTAATTTTGAGGCCGGAAATAATAGTTTTTCCGTAGTTGTTCTAGCTCTATTTGTTAAAAGAGCTTGTAAACCAGGAAAATACAAATTAAACATGGGTTGGTTCAAACGCTTGAAAGACGGTATCCAAACCGCTACCCGGAACAAGAAGGAGGCTCCTGAGGGTTTATGGTACAAGTGTAAACGTTGTAAAGAAACGTCTACAGTGAAGGAATTGAGAGAAAATTTTCTGAAATGCTCTCACTGTAATTACCATATTAGAATTGGTTCTCACGATTACTTTGATTTGCTGTTTGATGGGAACTTTGAAGAACTCTTCGATGACCTTAGATCTAAAGACTTTTTAGATTTCACCGATTTGCAGCCGTATGAAAAGCGGCTTAGAGATGCACAAAAGAAAACCTCTTTATCTGAGGCTATCTCTGTAGCCGTTGGTAAAGTAAATCGCCGTAAACTCGTGATCGCGGCAATGGATTTCAAATTTATTGGTGGTTCGATGGGGTCTGTGATGGGACAGCGTATTGCGCAGGCAATAGACTATGCATTGGAAACGCGAACACCGTTGATGATCATTTCCAAAACGGGGGGTGCTCGAATGATGGAATCTGCATTTTCATTAATGCAAATGGCTAAAACCTCTGCAAAACTGTCGCAATTAGCTAAGGCTAAAGTACCTTACTTTTCCTTTATGACGGATCCAACTACTGGAGGAGTGACTGCTTCCTTTGCGATGCTGGGAGACATTAATTTTGCAGAACCTGAAGCATTAATTGGTTTCGCAGGGCCTCGAGTTATCAAGGAGACAATCAAGAAAGACTTGCCTGAGGGGTTTCAAACTTCTGAGTTTGTCCTTGAACATGGATTCCTGGATTTTATCGTTGATCGCAAAGACCTGAAAGAAAGGGTAGGGGACCTACTTGCTATGTTTGCCACCAAAGAATGAGCTAATACACTCTAATATATTTGTCATGAAATACCTATTACCCATTTCTCTTGTAGTACTTCTCATTATTACTCAGGCTTGTGCTCCTAGTACATCCGAAAATACGGATACCACTCCGGTGGCCAAAGCCCAGGTCAGCGACAATGATGTTGAGGCTAAATTGAAAGAATTAGGGATTACTTTACCAGATGTACCCCCTCCGGTTGCCAACTATGTCAATGCTGTCCGTACAGGCAACTTGGTTTTTATGGCAGGTAAAGGGCCAAACCGACCAGAAGGTGGTTATATTACTGGAAAAGTTGGGCAAGATTTAAGTGTAGAGCAAGGTTATGAGGCGGCGCGCTTAGCTGCAATTATCCAGTTGGCCGCTTTGAAGGCAGAAATTGGAGACCTTAATAAAGTGAAGCGAATTGTGAAAGTCCTTGGAATGGTTAATGCCGCCCCAGAATTTACGGATCATCCCGAGGTGATCAATGGCTTCTCTGATCTTATGGTGGAAGTGTTTGGTGATAAAGGAAAACACGCACGTGCAGCAGTAGGAATGGGCTCCTTGCCCAGAAACATTGCAGTGGAGATAGAAATGATCGTCGAAGTAGAATAATTTAGTTGCCACAAAGCTAAAATATTGGACATATCTGGAAAATGTTAAATTTTGAAAAAAAGATTAGTATTTCCAGAAATACACTCTAGCTTTTGCTACTTTGCGCGGAATTCATAACAGTGTATATTCGCAAATACTACTAATCTTTAGTCATTGATGAATCCCAGTACTAGCGCTCTATTGTTGGTGGACATGCAAAACGACTTTTTGCATCCGGTTGGAGCTTATGGACGAGCCAAAATTTCATTGGCAAATAGTAGAGCTCGCATTGAGCAGATGATCAAGGTGTCTAATTCTTTTAAGAGTCTAGAGAGCCGTATTATTGCTGCTAATTTCACCCTGATTGCTGATAAAGACAATGTACCGATCATTCCTGAAGATTTCAAAGTCAAACATCCTTTTCTACATCGAGGGGACTTTCAGGTAGGACGCTGGGGGCATCAATTAATTGACGAACTTGGCCCTGCTGACTTTGTGATTAATAAGATTGGACATTCAGCCTTTCAAGCAACTCATTTGGAGTGGCTTTTAGGGCAACTAAACATCAAAACTCTAATTATTGGGGGCATACTAGCCAAAGAAGGAGGTATTGTATCTACCTTGATGGAAGCTAAGGCCAAGGATTATGAGTTATTGTTGCTCATGGACGGCTGCATGGCAGTGAATGAAGATCTTTACGCTGAGAAGATTAAAGAGCTAGAAAATGTCTGTAAAATTGTAACTTGCAAGGAATTGGTGAACCTTATGAATGCTTAGAGGTTGCCAAGTGGTCCCTTGAGAAAAAAGGGATTAGTTCTAACATGCAAATTACAGCCTTAGATGAACAGCTCTATCCGCCTCGCTTTTTTAGCTATCCTATTATTTTCATTTTGCATTGAGGTGCATTCACAGGAAAAACTAATCGTTCCTGGAGAATTTGATCCTCGAATTTCTACCATTGCAGAATCCACTTCTGCAGATCGCATTGAAAAAGATATTCGCAAACTTGTTAGTTTCGGAACACGGAACACACTTTCTGATACCATTAGTGAGACACGAGGTATCGGTGCCGCCCGACGGTGGATAAAGACCGAATTTGACCGGATCTCTGCAGATTGTAACAATTGTCTAGAAGTGTTCTATCAACGTACACTTGTACCCGCAGAAGGCAATCGTCGAATTCCCAAAGATACTTGGGTGGTTAATGTGATTGCTATCCAACGGGGTACCACCTATCCTAATCGTTACATCATTATGTCCGGAGATATCGACTCGAGAGCCTCCAATGGTTCTGATGGCGAAATCGATGCACCTGGTGCGAATGATAACGCCACTGGTATGGCAGGAGCTCTGGAAGCAGCCAGGGTGCTCAGTAAACATAAGTTTTCCTCTAGTGTGGTCTACGTCGGACTTTCAGGAGAAGAGCAAGGACTCTTTGGGGGAAAGCACATGGCCCAGATGGCTAAAGAACAGAACTGGAATATCATTGGCATCCTCAATAATGATATGATTGGTAATATCGAAGGGATAGATGGAGTGATAGACAACACTTCTTTCCGTGTTTTCTCAGAACCCAGCCCCGTAAACACCGATGAACGGCAACGGATTTGGCAGCGCTTTTATGGCGGAGAGGTAGACGGACCTTCTCGACAGCTGGCTCGATACGTGGAGCGAATGACACGGATGTATATGACTAATTTGACAGCGACCATGATTTATCGACTTGATCGTTTTGGAAGAGGAGGTCATCACAGACCTTTTAATGATGAAGGATTCCCCGGTGTTCGAATTATGGAGAAGCATGAAAACTATAATCGACAACACCAAAATATTAGAGTCGAGGATGGTATTGCTTATGGAGATGTAATTGAAGGCGTAAACTTCCCATATGCTGCAAAGCTGACCGCAGTTAATGCGATAGTTATGGCCGGATTGGCTTGGGCACCTGCTGCGCCAAAAAATGTCATGATTGGAGGTGCAGTTCGCGCTTCCACGCGCTTGAAATGGGATGCAGTTGACGATCCAAATTTGCAGGCATACAAGGTATATTGGCGAGAGACAACAGCTCCTCAATGGCAGTATTCCAAGTACGTTTCCAAAGACGAGCTTCAGGTAACGCTTAAGAATATAATTATTGACAACTATCTATTTGGGGTTGCGGCTGTAGGAAAGGATGGAAATGAGAGTGTAGTCGTATATCCTACCACCTTAATTCCCAGAAGATAATATGGATTTAGGAATCAAGAATCAGCTATTTGTAGTTGGAGGTGCAACCAGCGGTTTAGGACGCGGAGTGGCAGAGGCCCTTTTGACAGAAGGTGCTAAAGTCATAGCGATAGCTCGATCAGCAGATAAGTTAACTGCTTTGGCAGATGCGCACTCCGGTCAGGTGGAGACCTTGCCATTGGACTTAACCCAAGCTGGTGCAGTTAGCCAGTTGATAAATGCCGTTGGTGAAAGAGAGTTAGCGGGGATAGTCGTGAATGCTGGAGGGCCACCAGCCATGCCTGCTAAAGATACTAGCTTACAAGATTGGGATGATGCCTATGCAGGGGTGTTTCGATGGAAGATAGATTTAGTAAATCAGACGCTTCCCCAAATGATTTCTCGATCTTATGGTCGGATATTGTTCATCGAGAGTATGTCTGTTAAACAACCGGTGGAGAACCTAGTGCTGAGCAATAGTATGCGTTTGGCTGTTGTGGGATATGTAAAAACACTCTCCAATGAAATTGCTAAGCATGGGGTAACCTTGAACATTCTGGCTCCTGGTTATCATGATACCCCAAGAATCACTTCCTTGTTGAAGAAAAATGCTAGTCTTAAGGGAGTGAGTGAAGAAGAGGTGAGGAGTGGATTCGAAGCGCAGATTAATGTAGGATTTATGGGAGACCCGGCAGATTTTGGCGCACTAGGTGCTTGGTTGCTGTCTCCTCAAGCCCGTTATTTAACAGGACAGACCATTAGTGTGGATGGAGGTGTGATAAAGGGGACGATGGGATAATTTGTAGTACATGATTAAGATTCTAAAAATTATTGGTGCAGTCCTCTTAGTTCTCATTGGAGGAGCGGTGTTGTTTAACTATCATCCAGATATTTCTATTGAAAGGCTAAAAGACAAATATACCTATCCAGATTCTCGATTTGTAGCGGTAGAAGGTATGGATGTACATTATCGAGCCGCTGGTCAAGGCCCTGTACTTCTATTACTTCATGGAACAGGGGCAAGTCTACACACCTGGGAAATTTGGACCGAAGAATTAAGGGATAGCTTTACGATCATTAGTTTGGATTTACCTGCCTTCGGTTTAACTGGTCCTTTTCCAGATCGTGAATACAGCATTGCACATTATTCGAGCTTTATTAATTTATTCGCCCAGGCTATCAACATAGATAGTTTTGCCTTGGGTGGCAATTCCTTAGGAGGCTTAATCGCCTGGAAATTTGCCAGCGATTACCCTGCAAAGGTCAAGGAGTTAATTCTTTTGGACGCTGCAGGCATTCCCAAACCGGTAGATGGAGAAACGCCGCTTGCCTTTCGCTTAGCCAAAAATCCAGTTTTGGCAACGATTATGCAAAAGGTTACTCCTAAATCTCTATTTCGAAAATCCCTTCATGAGGTGTACGGGGACCCGGCAAAAGTTACACCTGAGCTCCTACAGCGATATTTTGAACTTTTTCGACGCCCGGGTAATCGCCAGGCTTATGTTGATCGGATTAACCAAAATGAAGCCAGGATCGATCCAAGTTTGCTTAAAAATATTACGCAGCCTAGCCTGATTCTTTGGGGAGAAAATGATGAATGGATTCCAGTGGAGAATGCAAATGTATTTTCAGAGCTCTTGCCCAACGACACGGTAATTATCTATCCAGGAGTAGGGCATTTACCAATGGAAGAGATTCCAGCACAGACTGCCCAGGATGTTAGGAACTTTTTGATGTTGCATCGGCTGCCAGTGCTTAAAGAGGCTGTTCCTCAATGATTGATTGACTTTAGCTTTCTTTAGCACATCTAACCGGCTATATTGGATAGTGTGGAAAAGCCTGTTTTTTATGTCCATAAAATGTGGATAAAATTCTAGACGAGGAACAAGCCACATTGTCTCATTTTACTATTTTTGTGGGCTATGAGATTGAAAACGCTTGAAATTAAAGGGTTCAAGAGTTTTGCCAACGAGACAGTGGTGAACTTTAATGAGGACGTGATCGGTATCGTCGGGCCAAATGGTTCAGGAAAATCAAATATTGTTGATGCCATCCGATGGGTACTGGGAGAACAGAAGAGTAAAGAACTCCGCCTGGATACTATGACCAGCGTGATCTTCAATGGAACCAAGAAGCGCAAATCTAGTGGTTTAGCCCAAGTCTCTCTTACCTTTGAGAATACGAAGAATTTACTTCCGACAGAATATAACAGCGTCACTATAACGCGGATGCTGTACCGCACCGGCGAAAGTGAATATAGGCTGAATGGCGTTACCTGCCGATTAAAAGATATTACTTCCCTTTTCCTAGATACTGGTATTGGCTCGAATTCTTACGCGATTATCGCCTTAGGTATGGTAGATGATATCCTGGCAGACAAAGCCAATTCGCGAAGACGAATGTTTGAGCAAGCTGCTGGTATTTCGAAGTACAAGAAGAGAAAGCAAGAAACGCTGAATAAATTAAAGAGCACGACGGAAGACCTGGACAGAGTCGAGGATTTGTTGTTTGAGATTAATAACAACCTTGTTTCTCTAGAAAAGCAGGCTCGCCGTGCTAAGCGGTTTTTCGAACTTAAGGATAAATACAAGGAATCCAGCATCCTTTTGGCGAAGATCAAGATCAATGACCTTAAGACGAAACAAAGGGATATCCGCCAGAAACTGCAAGAAGAACAAGACAAATACCGAGAGTATGATGTCAAGTTGAGTCAATTGGAGGCTAAGCTTGAAGCGGAGAAGAAGGCTAATCTGGATAAAGAGAAAACACTATCTGAAAGACAACGGGATCTGAATACGTTGATCGGAGGAATTCGAGCAAAGGAGAATGATAAACGAATGCTGGAGCAAAAGCAAGAATTTATTATTCAAAGCCAGGAAAAATTGAATGTAGGTATCCAATCAGCTAAGGCCAGGATCGAGCAATTAGAGGAGGATGTAGATCACTATCGCGTTGAACTTAATCAAGAAAAGCGTATTGAGGTTGATCTAGAAAAGGAGTTAGACGAAGCGGAAGAGCAATTGCAGAAGATTAAAGACAGTCATGGTTCGATCAAAGCTGATTTGGAGGATATTGTCAATCGCCAACAGAACCTGGAAAGAGAAGCTTTTGAATATGAAAAGCAACGTGCGATCAATAAGAACCAGATCGATAATCACGTCAGAGAACTCGAAAGAAGTAACTTGGAGATAGAAATGCGGGAGGGCGAAATCAAATCGATCCACGCTAAGATTGAGGAGATTGAAATCCGGGAGAAAGAATACAGTAAGCGACTAGATTCTATGACTCAAGCAGAGGAAGACCGTAAAGCTTCCGTTGCGCAACACGAGAAAGCACTTGAGGAACTAAACAGTAAGCTGAAGAAAGTCAATCGGGAGTTGGACGCTAAGCGCAATGAGTATAAGTTGACGCAGAGCATGGTAGAAAATTTGGAAGGCTTTCCTGAATCCATTCGGTTTCTGAGTAATAATAAGGAATGGAAAAAAGATGCGCCTTTACTCTCAGACCTTATATATGTGTCAGAAGAGTATCGAGTAGCCATTGAAAATTTTCTGGATCCCTATCTCAACTACTATGTTGTTGAGAACTTGGAGGAAGCTAGCAATGCCATTCGCTTACTTAGTCGCAGCCAGAAAGGCAAAGCCAATTTCTTCCTGCTGGATGCTTTCAAGGATTATAGTGCCCCCATGTCTCTATTTCCTGAAACACTCCAAGCCATTGATTTAATCCAGACGGAACCAACCTATTACAATCTATGTAGTTACTTGTTGGAAAATGTACTGGTGACAGAAAATGAAGATCTGGCCGCACAACCCATTGGTAATAATATCACTTTGTTGTCCAAAAGTGGCCGCTTCATCAAACGTCGTTTCAGTATTTCAGGCGGATCAATCGGACTTTTTGAAGGCAAGAAAATTGGTCGAAAGAAGAACCTCGAACTGCTAGAGTCTGCTATAAAAAAGGCAGAGCGCGATGAAAATAGACTGAGTACTTCCTTTTTTAACCTGAAAAACAAGATCGAAGAACTTAAGAATAAGCGATCCGATACAGATATTCAGATTGAAAGAAATCGACTCAACCAGCTTCTCCAAGAGAAAGTAGGCTTTACCACCCGCCGTGAAAACTTTGAATCCTTTATTCAAGGGGTTAATGATAAAAGAAACCAGCTGGAATCTAGCAACAAGCAGTTGCAAGAACAAATCAAGAAGATTGAGGAGGAGTTGGCAGAGAAAATGGATTTGATTACGACGATCAAGGAGCAAATATCCAACATGGACGGCTCTTTTAGGGATGTAGCAGAACAATTGAGCAATGCTTCAACACAATTCAATGAGCGAAATATTAATTTCATTCGCCAGCAGAATAAGGTAGGAGCTTTGCAGCGGGAACTTGTATTTCGAGAAAATCAATTGAAAGAAACTCGCCGTACCCTGATTACTAATCAAGCTTCTATCACCGAAGGCCAGGCAGAAGTGCAGGAGATTATTCAGCGCATAGATACCTTGCAGGAAACGCTACAGGAGGCCTACAAGCAAAGGAAAGAACGAGAGTCTTCTCTTTCCGAGGCGGAGCAGTTGTACTTTCAGGCAAGAGGGGGGATCAATGAACTAGAAGATGGTATTCGCAAAAGCGCCCGTATTCGTCAAGATGCTCAAATCTTGATCAATCAGATGAAGGAGAAGGAGAGCGGGGTGAAATTTGAGGTGAGTTCAGTGGCGCAGCGCTTACGGATTGAATTTAGCATTGATGTGAATGAGGTGATTAACCAGGAAATTGAGGAGATCAAAGAAACCTTAGAAGAGTTGCAGGTAAAGGTGGACCGATTCAAGGCGCGCCTAGACAATTACGGAGAAATCAATCCGATGGCGGTTGAGGCCTATGATGAGATGAAGGAGCGCCATGACACGATTTCGCAGCAACGGGATGATATTGTTCAAGCCAAGGATTCCTTAATTGAAACTATCAAAGAAATAGAAGATACAGCTACGCATCAATTCTTGGAGGCCTTTAATAAGGCACGAATCTACTTCATAGATGTGTTTAGAAGTCTCTTTACAGCAGATGATAATTGCGACCTCATCTTATTGGAACCAGAAACACCATTGGAATCAAAGATCGAGATTGTTGCCAAACCTAAAGGCAAACGCCCGCAAACTATTAGCCAATTGTCAGGTGGAGAGAAAACGTTGACGGCTACTGCTCTGCTGTTTGCTCTTTACCTGTTAAAACCTGCCCCATTCTGTATTTTTGATGAGGTTGATGCTCCACTAGATGATGCGAATATCAATAAGTTCAACAAGATCATCAAGAAATTTTCCAAAGACAGCCAGTTCATCATTGTTACACATAACAAACTAACAATGGCTGCCGTAGATACAATTTACGGCGTTTATATGGCAGAACAAGGGGTTTCTGGCGTCAGCCAAGTCGACTTCAGAGATTTCGACCATAAAGCTACCTTCGAAGTGGCTCAGAACTAATCTTACCTTTCCCATTCTATACTTGACTTGAGTACATTACCGAGGAGATCTTGCCTGGTATGTAAAGTGCATCCCAAGTTTAATCTCTTGGTTTGACTCTGATAGCGTCCTTTTTTCCCAAAATGGAACAAATCAAGCGCGATATCTCAATTCTGGAAAATTCCAAAAAAAGAGAAAACCTACCGAAAAATGGGACATAAGACCCAAAAATAGAATTTGCCCCAAAATGGGGCGCTTCTCCCTCTATATTTGTAGCGTAATCAAAAACAAAGTCAGTCAAAAACATTTAAAACGACTCGAGTGCAGCTTGAGTAGACTGGCTATTTATTGCCTAAAAAATATAAAGACATGGGAAACTTAAACATCCTTACCATCTTATTTTTCTTCTTCTTCTTCACAGCAGCAAATGCAACTACACACACGACAATTAAGAGCGGTGATTGGGACGATGCTACCATCTGGAGCACAGGGGCTGTGCCAAATATTAGTGCTTGGCCTGGTGACGTGGTAATTATTAATCACAAGGTTGAAGCAGGCAGCGATCTGAGCTTCAAACAAGGCGCTTCCATGACTGTAAACAGCAATGCTTCTTTAGAAATTGACGGTGAGTTGCAATTGCAAGGATCCGGGGTTTTTATTATAGCTAGCAACGGCATCATTGATTGTGGTAAAGTTCAGCATTCTGGATATGCTGGGTCTTTAAGCGTAAATGGTACTTTAATCAGTGATGATGTCATCACTATAGCAGGTGTAGCGGAATTCTTTACCGATGGTACTATCTACGCCAGTAAAATCGAAATTAAGAATAGCGGTAATTTTGAGAGTAAAGGAGGTATGATTGAGATTGAAGGAGCTTGGGAGATCAGTGGAGGAACGGTGATCAAGATCAGTAACACAGAGGTTGTTGTCGAAGATAAGTTCCAACGTACGGGCGGACCTAGCATTGAATTTACGGGCGGTTCATTGACAGTGGGGGATGATTTTTTGGGCTCTGGAGGAGGAAGCATCTGTTTTGACGGAACGGAGGTAGATGTAGAAAACGATACAAAACTAAGCGGAAGCGTAATGGTCAGTGTTGGTGGCAGAGGATATTTCACGACTAACAAAGCTGAATTAAAAGGCACAGCAAGCATCCAAGGCAAAGACCTAGGTGGATGGTTCAACTGCAACGAGATCCAATTTCAAGGAAGTGCCAAGGTGAGTTGTGTGGATGGGAATTGCAATTACAACCGTAACAATGCAGATGATATGCCGAACCAAGTGGACTTGGGAACGGGAAACAATACGGTACTTCCTGTAGAACTACTATACTTTGAAGCACAGGTGGAGGCAGATGGAATGTTGATCGTCGGTTGGGCCACAGCAGTAGAAATAAACAACGATTTCTTTACCATAGAGATGTCTCTAAATGGAAAAGATTGGAAAGCAATGGACACAGTGAAAGGAGCCGGAAATTCTGATGTAGAGCTAGCCTACGAATGGACAGCTGCAAACGTGGAGGCGAGAGGAACTGTCTACTACCGCTTAAAGCAAACAGATTTTGACGGTACATTTACTTACTCTTCTATTCAGTCTGTAAAATTTGCTGAGATAGAGAAGGCCCAATATGCGGTAAATGTTTACCCAAATCCAGCAACGGAGTACGTTTTGATTGAAGGATTGGAGACAGATGCTGCACCACAAGTATCATTGATAAATCTACAAGGACAAACAATTAATATCTCAAGTACCGATGAGGGAAGAACAACGCGAATCAATATACCTGCCCACCTGCCTGCTGGCACATATGGCTTAGTGATCCAAAATAGCGGTCAGATCCAAACACAGCAGTTGGTGATTCAGAAATAAGGAATAGGGTTTTATGAGTTAGGCAATATGATAGTTGAATTAAGCTTCAAGAAGGCCTCGGGTACCATCCGGGGCCTTCCTTTTGTATGGAAAATTGAAAATAAAACGCGTACTTTCGACTTACGTCTAAACGAATTGAGAGATAAACCAGGAATTTAATTCTTTCAAATTGTACTGATTGATGACTGAGACTTTTGATACATTTAAACCTAGGCATAAGCTTGTGAGCCAATATGTTGATTACTACTATTTGGATGTGAAACCGTCGAATGAGGTAACTGAATTCGTTTGCTTTCCGCACCATAACACAACGATCTCAATCTATAAAAGCCATAGACGGGCGGCCAACAGAGACATGATTTTTGATCCAGATGCTGCTTCTTTTCAGATTTTTACGCCAGTTAGAGAACAGGTTCTTAGGGTAAGACAAATTGGGAAGGTGCATCGTATTGTTATCGTTTTCCACGCCCTGGGTATTCAACAATTCTATCGAGACCTAGATTTTTCCGATTATATTTTGGATCATCCTTTTCTTAACCAGGGGGAGTTAGAGCAACTTTTTACACAGACGAAAGTCGATGTGCTCACCGAAATTTTAGACCAATTCTTGTGGAGCCGATATGTAGAATTTAAAAACGAGACACTTGGCTATTCAACCGCTCAGGTCTTTGCCAACTACGAGGAATTCTCAGTGGAGGGCTTAGCCAATGATCTACGAATAAGTAGAAGACACCTAAACCGTCTATTCAACCGTCATCTGGGAGTTTCGATTAAGAAATTCCATAAAATCGTATTGCTGAGGAAGTTACTAGAGAAAAAACTCTTTTCTAGCCCGCAAGAAACCTTTACTAGGTTGGCCTATGAACTCAATTATAGCGACCAAGCTCATCTAAATAAAGCCTTCAAGGCACTGACCCAAAACTCCCCCAATCAATTTTTGAAGAAAGGTACGCTTTTGGGGAATGAGGATACCTTCTGGCACATCCTTAAATAGACCATGTCCCATTTTTACAAGCATTTTCAATAGCTTCCGGATAGTTTTGTCCTTAAAAGGGATAAAATGAAAAAATGCTACCTGTTCGTTTTACTATTACTGATTGCAAGCTCAGTTGCGGCTCAAGATTCGTATTCGGCCATGTCCCAAGCAGCCCTTGAGACCATGTGGGGGGCAGAGGACAGCACCGGGTATCGGGACGCCTTGAATCTTTATGAGGCTGCTTTTAAGCGATTTCCAGATAGCATCGACCACTTGGGCTTATACAAAGCTTCCGTGCTGGCTGGTGAGCTTAAGGAATATGATAAAGCCTTTGCATACCTTACTCCTGTCGCTGAGGTGGAGGTTGATGAGTTTGGTAACCCAGGGTGGGCGTACATCGTAGGTGATTATTCATCTTCTGAATATGAAAATCTCCTGGGAGACCCCAGATGGAAAGCCATGGAGGTGACAGCACAAAAAAGAAAACAGCTATTTTTTGAAAAACTAAAGGAAGCGGAAGCGGAATTCTTCGCATCAAAAGGGTATGACTTCAAGGAAGCCGAACCAACTAAAGCACTGTACCGAGAATTGAGAAATGCTAATCCGTATTTGAGCAAAGTACAACAGAGTTATTCTATTTCTTTGCCGGTAAATGATACGGCTACAACTTCCTATTTTGTCCATCTACCCAAGACCTACCAGCCTGCAAGAAAATATCCAGTATTAATCTTCTTGCATGGTGCTGTCCGATATAATAGTTTCAAGAGCTACCAGAATAAATCCGTTTTGGATGGGTGGAATCGATACTATAGAGATTATGCTGAAAAGTATGGGGTGATTTTGGTCTTCCCACAAGCTAGTCGCCAATTCAATTGGATGGTGCCAGATGATGGCTTTTTTCTGATACCTAATATCGTAAAGCAACTTAAGACCGGGATTAATGTCGATGATGATAAGGTGTTCCTTTCTGGCCATTCCAATGGGGCGACGGGGTCTTTTTCTTACTTGATGAAGCAACCCACAGGCTTTGCGGGTTTCTACGGATTTAATACCTATCCAAGAGTATTCACGGGCGGTACATTTATTGAGAATGTTTTAAATCGGTCTTTTATCAACTTTTCTACAGATCAAGATTATTACTATCCGCCAGCTGCCAATGATAAACTTAGCGATCTGATGGAGAACCTTTCAGCTGATTACAAGGATCATCGATACAATGGTTTTCCGCATTGGTTTCCTGCTTTTGATGAATCAGAGCCGGCCTATGAAATACTGTTTGAGGATCTTGATCAAAGGAAGCGTGAGGCTTTCCCGAAATCCATCAGTTGGGAGTTTGATGATGAGAAATACGGAGCTATAGATTGGTTAAGCGAGATCAAATTGGATACCTTCGCAAGCCCATCGACTTGGCACGAAGCCATGAATTTTAAAATTGATCAATGGTTAGATTATGATGACAACGATAGTCTCATTGTGGAAAAAGTAGATAGAGTAGCCTTTCCAATGCCAAGGAAGTCAGGTAAAATAATTGCACGTTTTGCCAACAATATCTTTACCATCGAAACCTCGCGTATCAAGTCTTTCCAGATCCGCCTCTCACCCGAGATGATTAATGTGAAGAAGAAAGTGCAAGTTTTCATTAATGGTAAACTCTGCCACAACAAAAAAGTGAGCTTTAATCGAAGCTACATGTTGAATTCTTTTGAGCAAGAAAGAGATCGCACCCAAGTCTGGGTGAACTACATTAAAGTTCAATTGTAAAGGGGCATGAAGCCTGAGAACTGGGCTGGTTTAAAACCTGCAACTGCATAGGAATAGATAGGGGCTGAAAAACTAATTCATGCCTCTATCTATTTGATATTCTGATTTTCTATAAGCTGAACCAATTTTTTGAAGACTGATTTAGTGAATCGTACATATGATTGCGTTTCCTTATCGAATCCGATCCATTGATACTTGTTTCCATAAGGACAAGAGGGGGCATCGTCTGCTAGTCCGGATCGCAGCTCATACCGGTCCGGATTTTTCAGAAAAAGCTCCATGTTGACTTTTCTAAGCGGTGTGTTCATCGGAATGCTGGAAACTTACCTGACAGGTCTCACAAATCAATTCTTCTCCGTTGCCTTTTCGCGTCAAGGCTATTCCTGCTAAATGTTTATTGGCGTAGGCGCTAACCCAGCCTACATTGGAATCACTACTATTGATATTCAAATTTTCCTGCTTAACACGTTCATAAAAATGCCCGGCATATTCATCTCTTCCCCAGCAATTGGGACATATACCCTCTGGTGTGGCTTGCGCTTCCGGGGTACCCTTCTTCCTCAAAAAATTCAAAAGTGATTTAACTAAGTCCATTGTTTGGATTTTACAATTAGAAAATACAAAGAAGATACAGGCGACTTTGTTGCCTGAACCTAGTTCCATGCTAAACGCTTTCGCTCCGTCCAATAGGCTTCGGGAGGGATGGCCATTTGCTGCAATTTCTTGATCTCTCCCTCGCTTAGCATAAATTTATTCACCTCTAAGTTACTCAATAAATGGTCTGAATTATTGGCACCACTTAAAACTGTAAAAGGGCGGACAGTCTGGAGGCAAAAACGTAGGGCAATGGCATCAATTCCTACTTGATACTTGCTAGCAAGTTGCTGTAAGAATGTATAGGAAGATGAATAATGCGGATAATCGTCATTCGGGAAAACGCGCCCGTTGGCAAGCGCTTCTTTTACAATGATCCGCTTGTTCTGCCTAAAAAGATCTTCAGAAACATTCGCCAGACTTTGATCAAATATATTGTAGGTTACCTGAAAGGCATCAAACAGCGGATTCCCATGGACCTGTACTTCAAGTGCCTTTTGCAAAACCTCAATTTGATTAGCTCCAGTGGTGGTAAGACCGATGTGAAGTGAATGTTGTTGTTTTAGTTCTGCCAAGCGTGCTAGTATTCTTCTGTTTTCCAACACCTGAGTTTCTAATGTAGCAGAGTGGATCTGATAAGTGCTGAGATAGGGGAGCAACTTTCTAGACTGTTCCCATTGTTCGTCGAGCTTGGCTAGGCTATGTTCCTTTACCTCATGCTGCTTTGCCAACGGGTCGAAATTGGCAGTGTAGGTATAGCCCCACTTGGTCGCGATTTCAATGCTTGGATCTTTCTTCTGGTTCGCCCAGTGGATGAGCATCTCCTCTGCTACACCATATCCTGGAGCCGTATCAAAATACCGTACACCTTCTTGATAGGCCACTTCTAGTAGCTCCAGCCCCTTTTTTCTGAAGACATCCAGGGTAAAAGGAAGAGTACTTGCTGCTCTGATATTGATGTATTGTGGCCGTCCTATGGCAGCTGTTCCAAATCCGATAGATAAGTTAGTTTCTTTCATAGTGTTTGTAGACATATCCTTTTGCAGCAAAACGATATCTTTAATGATGAACTATAAAGGTCAATATAAGAAGGTTCTTACCTAAATAGCATGTAGCATGATGAAAAAGCTAGCGCCGCAATGGATTGTACAAGACGTCGTTGAGACGATTGAATTTTATCGAGACATGCTGGGATTTGAAGTAGAATGGGTAGGAGAGCCTCCACTATTTGCAATGCTGAGTATGGGCGAAGTTGTGATCATGATTAGGGCCTTAGCCAAACCTGGATTGCTACGCCCAAATCAATTGCCCTTTATTGAAGCGGGTTGGGATAAATCTGGAGCGCAGGCTTGGGATGCTTATATTTGGGTGGACAATGTCGAAAAACTGTATCAACATTGCTGTGAAAAAGGCGTGAAAATAGTACGACGTGTAGAAGATATGGACTACGGGAATCGAGAATTTGATATCGAGGATAATAATGGATATATCTTATGCTTTGGACAGGCCCTGGAAACAAATAAATAGAACCTGTCCAAAGCAAGTATTTAGTTCTTTTTCTTCTTTTTCCGCTTGAAGGGGTTGAATTTGTTTAGATGGTTCTTGATGCTATCCACGGCATTTTGGGTGCCGGTATTCTGTAACACCTTGTTCGCTGTGGAATCAACTAAGTTGCCAGCGCTAGAACCGAGCTTTTCTTTCAACAAATCCTCTGCTTTATCTTTAACCTCCTCCTTAGCTTGATTCACTTTTTCGTTGATCACTGTATTGGCAGAGTCTACTACTTCATCCACTTTTTCCTGGGCAATATCTTTCCCTTCCTGCAGCTTTTCTTCCGCTTTGTCTTGCAGGGCCTCTTTTTGTTCATTGAGCTCTTCTTTCAAAGCTTCTTGACCTGCCTCAGCCAAGGAAGTTTCTCCGTCTCCACCCAACAAATTCAGCTTGACTTTAGGGTCTGTAAGAGAACCTGTTAAGTTGATCATCACATTAACAAATTCACTTTTCTGAATGTTGAAGCCTAGTTTTGAAGCCTGAGATTGCAATAAGCCATAGCCTTGATCGACAGCTTTTCCAACTGCTCCTTTTTCCAGCAGAGCTCTAGGGATTTTAGCCTTGATTTTGTAATTCATGTTCTGATCCAGGCCATGTGATCCACTAATCTTCATGGCGATGTCATCATCCAGATCTACATCAAACTCCTTGATTTCAACCATCCCATTTTTTAACTCAAACCAATTCTTGGTTCCTCCAAGGTCGATTTCCTTGGTTAGGGCTTCCAGGTTCAGGGCATTTCCAACCACTTGCAAGGGCTTGAAACCTGCGATTACTCCATGAATAGTTTGTAAAAAGCCTTCAATATTGAGTGATTGCAAATTGGGCATCAGGTCTTGCCCTAGAACCCCATCCATGATCATCGTAGAATTGAAATTGCCATCAATGAACTGGCCGATCGGAGCCAGCGCTTTGAAGGTATTCATAGTATTAAAAGCTTCCTTAAAGTTTAATTCCTGCAGGTCGTATTTAAAGGAGAAGGAAGGGGCCTCAATGTCTTTTGTATCATAGCTTCCGCTGATGTTCATTCTTCCACCCAAGGTTTCACTGGTCGCATCTTCTAGCACCACGGCTTCATCGTCCACTACCAAATGTCCCTTTACATCCTTTAAAACCATGTTGGTATACTTCACTCGACCTACATTGGCATTAACATCAATACTCATTCTTTCGGGGACTGGCACTACTTCCAAAGGTTCATCGTCATTCGCAGTGGACTTGGCTTCAGGTTCAGTGCTGATCGTTTCCATGAATTCGTTCAAGTCAATTAGCTGAGAATTCAATACAATATTACCCTTAAGGGTGCCATTGTCAAATAGGTAATCAAAAACATGAAGGATAGTACCAGTGGCCGAAAAATCACTAGCACCAATTCGAGTCTCCAGCTGATTCGCTTTCAATACCTGCGGTCCGACCTCTCCTCGGACAATGGTATTCGTTAAGGTGTAAACATCATAGGATATTTCTCTGAAGGCGCCCTCTATCTCAAAATCAAAGCGATCGAATACCTCCATGGCTACCTCTTCTACATTTTCCTCCCCCGTAGGCGTCTCAAGTTCTTCTTCAGCAGGGATCCATTCATTGGTGTCAAAGAAGTCAGATTGGACACGGAGTTTTCCAGTCATGGCTTTTTTCGGAGAGAAATACGCTAAGATATTGTCAATGTAACCCTGTGCTTTTAGATCACTTTGTCCCAGCTTACTCTGAAAATCTCTAATCTGAACATTTTGGGGGGTGAAGTTGACATCAAGGGTTTTGATGAAAACAGCTGGAAGGTCAGCAGATTTATAGTTCATCTGTTCAACCTGCATAGTACCTGCCATATCTACCTGGTCATAGGCTCCTGCATCAATGGCAGACATACGAGTATTTACCTTCGCATCAGCAGTGATCATGCCATTCAGGGTTTCAATCCCTTCAATGGGAAAAGCCTGGCTTAGTTCTTCCAAGTCTAATCGCCCTTTTACAGCTGCATTGACAGCAGGATCACTCAAAGGGGTGCGTAAACTGAAACGCCCTGCAACGGGGTTCGTCCCGATTTGCATGTTGAAGGTCTTGGCGTCTACTTGCAGTTTATCCAAGTCACTACTAGGACTATTAATCTTTACCTCTGTATTGATGCCATTAATGCCCAATGGAAGATCAGGGTACTTCACATTAGCATTATCTACGGCAAAGTTCACCATAAAGGCAGGCAGTTGTTCTTTTTCTGCGTTGAAGGTTCCTTTTACATTCCCATCAAAAGCGAATTGGCCATCTGCCTTCACATCTTCGTATCCTTCGATGTAGGCATTAGGTATCATAGAAAGAAGTTGCTTGAACTCATTCTGTGGAGAGCTAAAGGATAAATCCATCTTGATATCATCAGATTCTGCTAATTGAACAAATCCAGCAGCTTGAAGAATCAATTCATTCAATTGAAGTTTATTATCCTTCAGTGTATAGGTGCTAGTTTTTTGATCAATATTTACCGTTGCATCCACGGCAGCATGTGCTTTCTTCAAATAGCCAATGTCTCCGTATTGAATAGTAAGCTCATCGACCGTTGTTTTTGTATCGAGGTCATAATTATCGATTGTGAATTCACCCGAACCATTATGGTTGATATTATTGGCTGCTACATATACCCCCATACTTCGATCCTCGAAGACAAAATCGCCGCCCGCAACCAGATATTTTTCCAACTGAATCAATACATTGCTGTAGTCTGTTTCACTGGCCGTCTCCTGAATTCGTTGATCGGTAGGCACGGTGATGTCGTAATTGGCTTGGCCATCCTCAAGTACTAAAACATTGATCGCAGGTTCAATTAAACTTACGGATTTGATCTTAATCGGACTACTACTCTTAATCACAGACATGACATCCAATTTGAAATCAATGGCTTTACCGGCTAACAGTGGGATTCCATCAAAGGTTTCTATCCCAGTGACGGTAAGGTCTTTGAGGCTGAACACAAGATTCGGGAATCCCTTGATTAAGGAAAGGTCAACGTCTGAGAAGTCAACTTGGGCTCGCACGTTTTTATTAATCTCTTCCTTGGCCACTGCCACAATCTTATCCTTGAAGAGAATGGGAACTGCTATGGCAGTACCTACTAGTAACACGATTAGCACAAGTAGGGCGATTAATATGCGCTTTACAATTTTCATCGTACCTTGAGTTTTATGAAGGAAGCGATCTTCCTCTTCATTGAAAAATCGATCAAAGGGATTCGTTTAACCTTTAAGACTTCAAAACGTAGTAATGGACACAGGGATTATCATATAAAAGCAAAAATTAACATTTTTCGGTACATTTTTGTGTGCGACTACTATATTTTGAGAACAAATTATTGAGTACCAATTTATTTTCGGATTTTCGCGTTTCGCTCTTGGTCAAATGGTGTCAGTTAACTGCCCAAATTTGGAGCTGCAAGAGGCATCCAGTCCCAGGTCAATTCTCTAATTGGAGCTTTGCTAGCTAAACATACCATACAAAGACCGACAAAAGGAATAGAGTAGTCCTACCGTCTTATTCAAAGCCATAAGCATTCATTCATGCTTTGGGGACCGTTTTGGCCCCTGTTCAAGGATGGATTTGCATCCACACCTTTGGATGGGCATTGGGATAACTTACCGCCTCTTTGATCTATATTAATTGGCGTGCTCCCATTGGCAATAATTGTTGAATTCAAAAGTGTTCATGTCAAATTCAAACAACAGAAGCTACAGATTCATAGATTCCGCACAGCAACTTGATCAGTTTTATCAAGAGAACAAGGAAGTACCATGGTTATGTTTTGACACCGAATTTGTCGGCGAAAAGCGATACTGGCCAAGACTCTGTTTGATACAAGTAGCGACAGCAAATGGCAACTATCTCATCGATCCCTTTGAATGCGGCAAGTTAGATGCCTTCCTTTCTTTAGTAGAGGATGTAAAAATCTGCAAAATTACACACGCAGGAGATAATGATTATCGATTATTGCATAATCTGTTTGGGACCGTACCTAGGAATATATTTGATACGCAAATCGCCGCTGGCTTCCTAGGGTATAGGTATCCTATCTCGTTTAGAAAACTGGTGGAGACGGAGTTGGGCTGGCATTTGAAGAAGGGCTATGCTGTGGCAGATTGGGAAGCTAGGCCTTTTCAGCAGCGACAATTGAACTATGCTCTGGAGGACGTACTTCCATTGTATCGTCTTTGGCGGAAGGCGAGTGATAAGTTACAAAGATCTAATCGGACCGAGTGGGCAAAAGAGGAATTTGAAAAACTGGAAACCGCAGCTTACTATGAAAAATCGCCCTATCATGAGGCCGTGAATAGCAATATGATTAAGTCCTTAGCGAACAAAGAGAAATTGTTCTTTTTGCGACTAACAAGATGGCGTGTGGAAACAGCGGAGCGACGTAATCATAGCAAGGAAATGGTGTTGCCAAGTAAAATGATCAATCATATTGTGCGAAATGTGGGCGCTGGAAAGGATGCCTTGAAGAAGAATCGGAGAATCCCTGATAAAATTACGGATCAATTAGGCGACATATTTGTGGACCTGTACGCCCTAAATGAATCTGCTGAAGAACGCAGTATGTTGGCCAAGATTCCTGACTTTGATAAAGGGGATGATCAAAATGAGGACATAATTATTGATCTGCTATATCTTTTGATCAAATATAAATGCATTGAAGAAAAGGTCGCAACCAGTTTGGTGTGTTCTAAAAACCAGTTATTACGGTTTAAGCTGGATAAAACATTTCAGAATGAGACATTGGGGAATGGTTGGAGGAGGAGTTTTCTGGGCACAGACATGGTGAAATGGTTGGATCACTTAGAAGACCTTAAGTTGGAAATCAATGGAGGCAAGATCGAGATAAAGATCGAGCATGGGTGAGCAAGATAAATTATTAAATGTCAAAGACCTGGCGATAAGTTTTCCGGGAGTAGACGGAGAGCTTGAGGCATTGAAGGGCAGTTCTTTTGAATTGTATCGAGGAGAAGTGCTGGGTATCGTTGGAGAATCTGGCTCTGGTAAATCAATGACAGCGCTGTCCATCTTGCAGTTATTGCCTGCTTCTGGTATTTGGAAATCAGGGCAAATCGATCTCTACCTAGAGAAGGAGACCCCGATTCGACTTAATGAACTATCCGCAAAAGCCTTACAACAGATTCGAGGTAATCGAATCAGTATGATCTTTCAAGATCCAATGAGCTCTCTCAATCCGGTTTACACCTGTGGCCAGCAAGTAGTAGAAGTACTCACTTTGCATAAAGGGCTTTCCAAAAAGGAGGCTAAGAACAAGGTGTTTGAACTTTTTGAACAAGTGAAATTGCAAGAAGTAGAGCGCATTTTTAACGCCTTTCCGCATCAGCTTTCTGGTGGGCAAAAGCAACGGATCATGATTGCCATGGCCATTGCGACCACTCCAGATTTAATTATTGCTGATGAACCTACTACTTCCCTAGACGTGACCGTGCAACAGCAAATTCTTAAGTTGTTGCTGGATTTGAAAGATCAGCTGAAAATTGGAATTTTATTCATTTCCCATGATTTAGGGGTGATCGCAGAAATTGCGGATCGAGTCTTAGTGATGCGCGGAGGTGAGATATTAGAGCGTGGGAAGAAAACTGAAGTACTACAGCATCCAGAACACCCTTATACAAAAGGGCTGTTGGCTTGTCGACCACCTTTGAATCGTCGGCTGAAGCGATTACCAACAATAGTAGATTTTCAAGAGCAGGAATCTCATGCTCCTGAAGCTTGGTTGTATAAAGCATCTGAATACCAAGCACATTTAGAGGAAGTAGCTGCCAACCCAATCATCCTTGAAATTAAGAACTTACAAACTTGGTATCCTGGCCGAAAGACGTTTTGGGGTACTCCAAAAGATTTTGTGAAAGCGGTCGATGGAGTTAGTTTTAATCTCCAAAAAGGAGAATCTGTAGGTTTGGTCGGGGAATCTGGCTGTGGTAAGACTACTTTGGGGAAAAGTGTAATCAAACTTATTCAGCCTCAAAAAGGCCAAATTCTATTTGAAGGAGCTGATCTAACTTTCCTGGATGAAAGTCACATGCGGCCATATAGAAAGCAAATGCAAATCGTCTTTCAAGACCCCTTTGCTTCCCTGAATCCAAGGAAGATGATTGGGCATGCAATCGCAGAACCGATGGAACAGTACTTTCCAATGTTTTCTGCGAAGGTCAGGCGAGAAAAGACGATTCAGTTACTGGAAAAAGTGGGCCTTGCGTCGGATCATTTCTTTCGATATCCACATGAATTTTCCGGAGGTCAAAGACAACGCATAGCCATAGCCAGGGCATTAGCGGTAGAACCAGATTTTCTGATTTGTGATGAGTCTGTATCTTCCTTAGATGTCAGTGTTCAGGCTCAGATTTTAAATTTATTGACAGAACTCCGTGAAGAAAAGGGATTATCTTATGTTTTTATTTCGCACGACCTTTCTGTTGTTAAATTTATGGCTGATCGGATGTTAGTCATGCAGGAGGGTAGAGTAGTAGAAGAGGGTTTGTCGGATGAAGTTTACTCAAACCCCAAGACAGTTTACACTCAAAAACTGATTGAAGCTATTCCAGATTCATCACTCTTAGCTTAGGGCAATCTTGTTTTTTGGAGAAAGTCGATAGTAGCTGCAACCTTTTTGTGAGCTTGATCGTCTTTATTCTGCCTTCGTTCATGGAAGTATTCCCCCTTTTGTCGAAATTTTCGGAAGAATTGTCGAAAAATTGGGTAAATGGGAATGAATCCTTCTTATTTTCAGGGCACGGATTGGAAAAATTGGATTACATCTAAAGGAACACATGAAAACGATAAATACTCGACTAGTAGGATTTTTTGTGGTGATATTAATGAGCGTAGGATCATACATCTTCTTACAGTCTGTGTCTTTGGCGGAAGGAACAGGAGAAGGTAATGCTGTGGAATTGAAATTACAGCAAAACTTGCAAGAACAGGCTGAAACGGAAGAAGCTAGTCAGACAGTCCTTCCCGAAGTAGAATTATTAAAATTTGTTATTGAAACAGGCAAGCGATTCTTACCTGCTTCCTAGTTCTCTTTGTTGTCTTTTCACCCAATATCTTTTCAATCCAATCGCACTCATACCGGCAGGATTAGCCACTGCATAACGCCGCATAATCGCAGGCGCTAGCTCCATTCTAGCAAACTCATCCATCACGAATTTTTCAAACTCACTCATCAAGGTTCCAGTATCCACATCTTCAGCCAATGCTTTCGGTTTCAACCAGTCAGCCCATTGGACCAAACGCTTTTCCAAAGCATCGAGATGATTATTTACGTCTGTAATTCCTTGGGAATGTGTTAGCCAGAGACGACTAGGGGCAATCTGCCGTATGATATTCAGAGAAGCTTGCCAATCTTCCACATTGATATCTGGTGGAGGGCATGGAGGGACTACCGGACCACTCCCTATCTTTACCCCGGCCACATCTCCTGTAAATAATTCCGGACCAACTTGCCAGGCGATATGATGTACAGCATGACCAGGCGTATGCCAGGCTTTAAGTGTGGTGTCTCCAATCGTAAATGAATCTTCGTGATCAACGGATACCAGCTGCTCAGCTGCTATCGGCTTCAGCGTGCCCCAAAGGGTATCCATTTGTTCTTGGTAGATCATTTTGGCTGACTTAAGCAACTTGCTAGGGTCATGCATGTGTGGATACCCTCTTGGATGGACGTAGATAGTTGCGCCATGTTCGGCAAACTTCCAGGCTACTCCCGCGTGATCTAGATGGATATGAGTCAGAAATACATGCTTGATATCAGTCAGTTCAAAACCTGCAGCTTGAATTCCTTGTTCCAGGCGAGGCAGGGTAGAGTGGGGGCCTGTTTCAATAAGTATTGGGCCGGCACTGGTTTCGACCAAGAAAGCAGCAATCGCCTCAAGTTGGCCCTGAAAATGTAAATCGATTAAGTGGATCATATTGATTAGGCTATACTTTTGATGAAAGCTACCATTTTTTCAGCCAGTAGCTCCCCCTGATCTTCTTGAATAAAATGCCCACCTTGTGGGATGATTTCGTGGGGTTGACCTTTACAGCCCGGAATTATTTTATGGAAAAACACATCTCCGCCTTTCATGATAGGATCGCTATCTCCAAACAGGGTTAGGACTGGTTTTTGCCATTGACTGTATTGTGCCCAGGCTTGTTGGTTATTAATGGCCTCAGGTTCATCAGCTTCTGAAGGGACCAAAGCTGGGAAAATTCGCGCGCCAGCCTTGTAACTTTCATCTGGAAATGGAGCATCATACGCGGCTATTACCGCTGGAGATAATTCTGTAGCAGTCCCACCGTCGATGATTTTACCTGTAGGAAATTCAGGAACATTTTGCGAAAAATCTCTCCACTGTTGAAACGCGGGAGGCATGGGTATTTGTCCGGTAGGTAAAGTAGTATTTGAAGCAATAATAGAATCAAATCTATTTTCCATCTGTAAGGCTAGTCGCAGTCCCAACAACCCGCCCCAGTCCTGGCAGAAGAGATGGATGTGCTGGAGGTCAAGCTGCTCAATCAATGTTCCTAACCACTGGAGGTGCGTTTGATAGCTATAGTCACTTCTTTCACTTGGCTTGCTGGACTTTCCAAAGCCAATCAAATCAGGAGCTACTGCTCGATAACCTGCGGCAACAATGCCTGGAATCATTTTGCGATATAGATAGGACCAAGAGGGTTCTCCATGTAGTAGCAAAGCTACAGGGGCTGATGGATCTCCTTCATCAACATAATGCATGTTGATGCCAGGAGCTACTTCCTTGAAATGAGGTGCAAATGGATAACCTGGGAGGTCTTTAAAGCGTTCAGCAGGTGTTTCTAAAATGGTCATATTGGATGAATTTAGATGCGCTCAATATACAGATAAAAGGGAGATTGTAAAGAGGACCTAGCGTATTTTCGCTGACTCACTTGCATATTTTTCTTTATACGCTTAGTCACTGAAAAATAGAAGTAGAATATATCATTCTTGGATGGTTAGCAACCGGGATTCTTTCAATCCTGCTTCTATCTAGAGAGTTCTCTTTTTTTATGATTGGTGGTAGAATTGAGTTTTTTTCCATCGACTCGCAGTAATACTTTGCAGATAAAATTTACTCATTCGTAATTTTCTTTAAAAGTACTCCAGAATATTTCATATAAGACAGTAAGTAATGATATCTCTGCAAAATCTATCAAGCCTATCCTCAATTTTCACAAACTTATTCGAAAGAGGGTATAGGTGGGAACTGGGTAACTCTTGTTACGAAGGGCATCAAAACTTAAAACGTAACGAGCAATGATAAAAAAAGCAGCATTTACTTTAATCCCATTGTTATTAGGGGGGGGCTTACAAGCACAAGTTGCAAATGTTGGTTCCGCTAAATTTAACATCGATCTCAGCGGGAATACTTTAAAGATCCCCATTTATTCTACCCACGATCTTTATGCCGGTAATAGCGACTTACAAAGTGCCGTCATAGTGATACATGGCACGAATCGAAATGCAGATGACTATTTTGAGAATATGCAGATTGCGGCCAATAGTGTTGCAGATTTATCTGCCAACACCCTGATCATTGCCCCTCAATTCTTGACTGAATCAGATATTGATCATCATGGCCTAGATGAGCAACATTTGTATTGGACAAGTGGTGGATGGAAGTCTGGATCCAACTCTCGGGATGAAGACAGTTATCCCCGCCCAGTAAGAATTCCATCTTATGCTGTGTTGGATAGTCTGTTGCTACATATTGCTCGGCAATTCCCCGACCTGGAAATGATCACTTTGACTGGACATTCCGCTGGTGGGCAGCTGACGCAGCGAATGGCTGCTACTTCTCCGGTGCCCGAGCAACTATGTGGGGAATTTGGAGTGGGAATTCGATTCGTTGTCGCGAATCCAAGCTCCTATGTATATATGGATGACCAGCGTAGGAAATCAGGTACGCTAAGTCAATTTGAAGTACCCAATACGACTTGCGATGATTACAACGAATGGAAATATGGCCTAGAGGACTTGTACACATACCCTAATAGAGTAGGGCGCGATTCGATACGTTCAATGTTTGGTAAAAGAAAAGTAATCTATCTGCTGGGGGAGGAGGATGATAATCCAACTGCTTCTGGACTTGACAAGTCTTGTGCAGCCAACTTGCAAGGCACCCACCGATATGAAAGAGGAATAATATTCCACAACCATCTCCAATATTTTTACGGCTCAAGCATTACAGAGAATCATCAACTAGTGACAATACCCAATGTAGGACATAGTAACTTTGATATGTACAATTCTAGTCAAGGAAAGGCAATACTCTTCGAATCAAGTGAACAAAGTTGTGAGTACGTAGTAAGCACGGCTCCGCAGCTGCAACATCCACAAGTGAAACTTTTCCCAAACCCATCGCAAGGCAGCATACAATTTTCCGATTTAGATGTGCATGACCACTCCATACCTGTCACGCTTTTTGATATACAGGGCCGAAAGGTATGGAGGGGCAAGGTTTCCCTTGATCAGTCACTTGACGTTTCTCATTTAATTCCCGGCATTTACATTCTATATCTCAAAGCTGATGATCAGCCCTTGCGGAGACGGCTCATCATCCAATAGACTCTTAGTAGTTCTAAAGCTTGACAATTCGCTTTGTAAGGCGTTTAGAGTGGGTGCTTACTTCAAGAAAGTAAGTGCCCTTTTGTAAATCCGATAAATCCAAGGTATATTTCCTTTGCAAGCGTGGCCAAGGTTTCTGCAACAGAAGTTGACCTGCAACATCGAATAAACAAATAGTTGATTCCTTCTCTGTATGAAAATCCACGTCAAATTTTAAGTTCAAGTGATCAGATGTAGGATTTGGGTAAATAGTAAAGAAAGAATCCTCCTTTACATCATCACTGGCCACTACAAAGTCAGGTAGTCCACAAGGAGAATTTGCTATGGTATCGGGCTGTTGGCCTATGGCTACATAGTCCAAGTAAAGTTCATTTCCAGGAAAATTATCATTGGACCGATCTAAGAAGATCCAGAAATCGGTGAAATCGGAAGGATCAAAGCCCCCTAGATCTTCTGCTGTGAAACTATAAGTCAATGTGGTCCAGGCTTCGAGGGTCTTCGGTACGGTCTGGGTGAGCAGAGCTGTTCTAAAATCAGCAGAGCCATCTCCTGATCTAAATAGCACCCCTATAGGAACTTCCTCTGCACTTCTAACGCGAAGAATTAGCTGCACATTTCCTGAGATATCTGTTACCTCACTTCCACTTGGCGTACGTGGATTCACTACAATGGGCCGAAAGGCTGTATGTGGATCCATGCTAGGATCGCTTACCTCTATTTTCAATTCTTCACAATCTGTTTCTGTGAGTGTAAGTTTAACTGTTTCAGTACCTCCGAGATCAGTCGGATTTTCACTGGTCCAATTTTCTATCCAAGTTTGAGGCTGTACATCAGTATCACAGGGCGAATATTGACTTGTATTCGGGGAACCTCCAATAATGATATGATCAATGTATAGTTCGTTTCCAGGAAAGTTGGCCGTACCGCGGTCCAAGTAAAACCAGAAGTCCCGTAAGTCATTGGGGTCAAAGCCTTCATAGTCAGAAGGATCAAAACTTAAGCTGACATCAGTCCATTCTTCAAGATTCCCTGGAATCATGACTGCCTTTCTTGCACTACGTTCGTCCTGCGATCCTCCGCCAGATCTAAAGAGCGCGTCCATTTGCACTGTTTGTGCAGAGCGCACCCTCATACTTACATTTACTTGGCCTACGATATTGGTAATGTCCATGCCATTTGCATCTATGGGGTTCACTATGTATGCATTGAATGGCGGGAGTGGTGCATTTACAGGATCGTCTACACTGATCTGTAAGGTTTCACATGCTGTGTCTATTGTGAAATTGGTCACTAGCCCAGCTGTGCTAGTGGTACTGATGCTTTTGAGCGTGTCTCCTTGAAAATATTCTGCAAACAGAGCGGCGGCCGGATTATCCAGAAGGCAGGGAGAATTTTTAGTGCTATCAGCTTCTCCTCCCACTACAATATGATCGATATACGCCTCATTGCCAGAAAAATTCTCCTCTCCGCGATCGAGGTAAAACCAAACATCCCGTAAATCTGTGGGATCAAAGCCTTCGTAATCTTCAGCGGAAAAAGGGAAACTCACATTTGTCCAAGCTTCCAAATCACCGGGAATGGTGATGGTCTTGCGAACGCTTCTTTCTTCCTGAGACCCTTCTCCTGAACGGAATAGGACGTCCATCTGAACCGATTCGATCGACCGCACGCGCATGCTTAGGTTTACCTGGTTTTCCAGATTGGTAATATCTGCTCCTGATTCATCAATGGGGTTGATAATATAGGCGTTGAAGGCTGGGAGTGGATCATTTAATGGATCAGTTACCTTAAGCTGTAGGGTTTCGCACAAACTGTCCAACATAAAAGTAGTGACTTGCCCTGCCGAACTATTGGTATTGATAGCGGGAAAAGTACTTTCCTGAAAATACTCCGCGAATAAGGGAGCACTCTCCATTTCTCCAAGCGTACAAGGCGATTCTAGGTCAGAAGTTGGTTTTCCTCCTAAACTAACATAATCTATATATAGCTCATTTCCAGCAAAATTTTCCGTTCCTCGATCCAGAAATAGCCAGACATCGCGGAGATTAGAAGCATTGAAGCCTGCAATGTCTTCTCCTGAAAATTCTAGGCTAATGCTTGTCCATTGTTCGAGATCGGCAGCTATGGTATCGTAGAGGATTGAGCTTCGAAAATCAGTTGTGCCATCATCTGATCGAAGAAGGGCCCCCACTACTACTTCTTGTGCACTCCTAGCCCTCATATGAATGATCAACGGAAAAATACTGATGTCTGTAATATCTTCGCCATCACTATCTTTAGGATTAATGATGAGTGGACTAAAGGGAGCTAAAGGTGACCCAATTGGATCTGTCACTTGCACGAAGGCCTCTTCACAATCTGTTTTAATCACCGTAAGTGCGCTTCCTCCCGATCCGATGAACTCATAATTATTGGCCATCCAGTGTTCTTCCCAAAAAGGACCATTGGGCGGTTGTATTTCAGCGGGATTAGAAAAAGGAGATGGGCAAGTCTCACCGCCGGCATAAACCCGATATATTCGATTCTCATCTGGGAAGTTGTTGGTAGTTGTATCTAAAAAGGAAGTAGCGTCAGCTGGCAAGGCAACTACTTCTTCAAAAGTGCTGCCTCCATCCTTGGAAACTTCGATGTGGTAACTAGTTTCCCTGCTGGCGATATCCAGCCAATTTAATAAAACACCTTCTATTGTACTAACAGCTTCCAGTCTGCATGGTCCATCCGGGGCTATTCCTTTTTCTTGTCGTGTTTCAAACTGTTCTCGATACAAGGAGCTTATGAGTGGTGTCTGATTGGATAACTCCACGTAGCCTATAGGGTGGGGAAAGGTATGCAGATTGGTTACCAATGCCTCACAAGCGATAGCGTAATTTTGCCGACCTGGTGGTTTCTGTAACTTTATATTTCGCGAAAGTGGGACCTTCACTTTCCATGCCACACTAGCGACGGAAGACCAACCATGGCCCGTTCCGAAGCTTCCACGGTTGTAAAGCCCCAAAAGCGTATTAGTTTGAGATTGGGAAAAAGTAATATTGTCAAACAGCAGGCCTTGGCTCCACCTTCGATGCCCTTCACTGGCACTATAATCTCTCTGCGAATTGCAATCGTAGAATACAATACCAGAGACACTACTCGTCCCATTTGAAACAAAAGAATGTCGCCCTTCGGAAGCATGGCAACGCTCAAAGAGAATATTGTTAGAGGACCTACTGGCTACAAAATTATAGCGTCGTCCCCCGTCTATCAAGGAGTGAGGCTGCAAACCTTCACAATCCAGGACTGTGACTCGTGTGGCCAAGGTGGTCTCTACTGCTGCATAACTAAAATGAAGCGCAGTTACACCTCTTACCCAGCAATCTTCTACTCCGATCAGTCGTACTCCATTCCTGGCGTGGGCTTCGTCCAAGGAGCCAGCCGTTTGAATATCAATCCTTAGATCTTCGATACCTATATTGGTACGGATTCCCGATTTGTCCAAGACGTATATTTCAGATTGTGATAAGGCTTGCTCTAAGTGATCATAAATAGGAGCATCCAAGTTTATTTTGCTTTCCTCCAAATTAATTCCAGTTATATAGCGATTATATACGATGTCTATTGTTCCTGGAGACCATGGACTATCTGTGGCAGTGCCCCCGTTGTTGATTGAAGCCAACCAATCTGTGGTAGATCGATGCTTCACAATAACATTATTACCAATACTGTATAGTTCTGGCGCAGCTACCGCAAGGGACCGGGAACCCGCTGGGACAAATGAACTGGTAACAGTAGATTGCGTACCCGCCACAGCATTAGACCAACTGGCGTTAGCGGCATTACCAACTTGTATGATATCGCGCTGCTCTGGTGCATTGCCGACCCCCAGCAGCACTGTATTGGATGAAGTATCACTCCCATTGCCCATACCTCTTAGTACAACACCACTAGCTCTGATGACTATCGTACCATGGATTTCGTAGGCCCCTGCTTCAAGTAATAGCGCTCCCCGAAAACCTTCCTCATTCATGGGTAAGCCTGCCAATTCATCTAAGGCAGCTTGAATGTGTTGAGTATTATCGCCGAGAACGGGAGCGATTGTGCGTACGGTGGCTATAGAAGGAAGAATGGTTTCTCCATTTTTATATCCAGCATAGCTAAAATCTGGGATATAGTTATGTTCTTGATCAGCTACATATCGAAGACAAGATTGCTCATCTTTGTAGACAATACGTGATGCCTCTTGGCTGCCAAGCTGGCCAGCAGAAAAGAGTAGTGTCGAGCTAAGGGCAAAGCCTTTAATAAAAGCGCCGATCGGTAGATAATCGTTCTGGATCAGTTTATTCATCTGTTGTTTAAAGTTGGTAAGGTCAATGGATCTTAATAGTCTATGCTGTGCTCAGCAAGTAAGTTCGTAGATATACTGCAAACAAAAATCTAGAATTAGGGAGGAGATCGTATGCGAAGCCTTATCACTTGCCTCTAAGGCCTTAAATAACACCCTTAATAGAAGAGCAAAGGCCGTAAGCTTGTAGTCATCACTTCTATTTACAGCAGTAGATAGATGGAATTGCATCAATGGACATAGTGTAAGGTGTTGATATACAGCACACTGTGTGCTTTTTTGCGTTTTCTTAACACAATTTAACAACTCACCTCCAGATTTTACTTTTATCGAAGAATGAGGCTTTTCGATCGTTTTTTTGTTTGCTTACATCTTGATAAGTTGCAATGCGTGTATTTGAATTGCATCTTTGTATTGTAAGTATTCAACACCTATATACCTATAACGAGATGACAAACTCAATTTTCTTCCAACCGTAACCGCTAATCGCTACCACTTCCTTTTAAGGTAGCATCCTCACTCAGCCGCCTTTCCTGGCGCAATTTTCCACCGTTAATGTCTAAGGTCATATTTGACCAACACACGCAAGTGATCTCAATAGTGGCTTTCCTCCATTTCACTCCACTTAGGGATGGTGACAAAATAAATGGAGAAATTTTGGGTTAAGATTTTTTGTTGCAGCCAAGGCAAAAAACGCAGACATAGCATCGCTATGGCGAGTATTTTTAACGTAGGCAGCGACTCAAAAGCTAAGCCAAAAATGTATATTTATTTGCTCAGCATTCCTTAGATCATCGAGAACAATTACTTTTTTTAATTTTTAAGCCAAATTGAAATGGAATCCATCCAAGGACCTCAGTTGTCCACCTACCATTTTTTCCTTCTAGGGCAGTTGCCCTTATTGCTCTGAGCATTGCTCAGTTAAGACTACCTGCTGCCTACGTAGATATCATGTTTTTTGATACCTATCTATAGGTCACTCCTTCTAAGGGTGACAAAAGCGATAGTTCTTACCTTCCCTATTCTTACTTTCTTGCCTATTAAGGTAGGCGTCTTTTGTATTTCATTTGTATTGATGAATAGAATTTGTGCATCTATCGATTACTGATTCTAGCTGTCAAGCCCTTATACCATACCGTCTGATGCACTGTTAGACGAGTTGTAATAGGATTGCTATCTCTCAAGCAAACTTGAGATATACAGCCAAACTTATATTCTTGGCCTGTAACTTGTATAGCTACAGCTAGCTCTATCTATATATAAGGTAAGATGCACTTAATCAATTGGATAGAACCCTTTCTATTCCAAGCCATACTATGGCTGCATCCATCCATAGAGGTTCATCTATTGCCTAATCCGTCTGCGGAAGTTGGGACTAACAACGTATTCCCTGATCCGACGACTAGTTCTTGAGCGGCAGCTATACTAATAGCAACCGAACAACAGGAACCCACTAACACTATTTCCTATTTGAAGCAAACTTACTTGCCAGAATAACATCGTGTTGACGACGCGATAGCTTTAAAACCTATGCTATTGCGTTAGCTCACTCATGTTTTATCGAGGCTTTCATTTCGATCGAAAGCCCGGTCCAACCTATGTGTTAGTCGCGAATAGCACACAAGGAGGTCCGGATTCTTAATCCACCTCAATTTATTAACCCAGTCGTAGCGGAGCGCCATTTCTGCACGCGACTGACAACCAGTGTGCTATCATGACAAACTCAAATAATGTATTTCAAAGCGTAAACAATTCTTTCGCAGCTTTTACAGCTACAGAAATTGAAGTTCCTCAATTGTCTTTTATCAAGGGCGGAGAAGATTTGGATGGTGATGGTGTAGATGATGAGACAAATGGAGTGGTTGGTACTATTGATATAGTAGGATTCTAATATTCTCGTATGATTAGGCTAAGGGCGTTTACCTGCCCTTAGCCTTTAATTCTTTGACTTTTTGAATCAACCAATCTCTATTTATTACTCCTTCCCGTCCCTCTATTTTGTTTATCAATGAGTCTGCTCTATCTGAGTCAAGCTTAAGATTTATGGATAAGTTTGCCAATGTCTTTAGATACTGGATAAAATTCAGGTACACTTCTTTGTGTTTTTTCCCTATAGTCTTATTTCTTCTAATAAATTTCTCAAAAGATAGGGCATTATATTGTAGCAATTCGAAGTAACTAGGATCTGCTATGAATAGTTCAAGTAAAGCTCGGAGAGAAAGCATCTTTCCGCGAATTTGATAGAAAGGATCCCGAAAGGCAAAAGTCGAAATTAGTTTATCTGCTTTCACAAAATTACTCATCCCGTAGGCTAGAAAGGCTGTGCATAATTGTGTGGCATCTTCTTTAATTTCAGTATTCAAAAAAAGCGAGTATTCCTTAATGAAACTTTCAACCCACGTAAACTCTTTAGCTTTTATTCCTACAGCGCAAATATTGGTGAAATTTGCATCTCTGATCTTTCCATTTGAACCAACAATCTGTTCATCTAAGGCCAACTTGTATAAAGTCAGGGTTTGCTTGGTGAATTCGATATGTCCTTCATTACCTCTTCTAATGGCAAAATTTAGTAGATGATGGAAGATATAATTTTTGTCATTAAAGGATAGTTGATCTTTTATGGCAAAGAATGACTCTTTTAGTTTAAAATAGCTTTCATTTTCTGGAATTTTATACAATCGCATAGCATCCATCAAAAGAGAAAACTCTGGTAAATCACTTGATTCCAAAAGATCTATATTTCCTAATGGTCGTTGATCATCATATTTTTTTGAAAGGATATGGCTCCTGGCTTCCATCTCTGTTCTCAAATAGACCTTCGAAAGTTTGTAATAGTTATCCAGAGATTCATCCATCTGTTCTAGATAATGCTCTTTTACCAAGTGTTTCTCAGTCAAAGAATGAAAAAAGTATTCTTCCTGGTTTATCAAAGTTTCATACTGGTAAAATCTATTTCGATAGGGTAGCGCCTCCAAATCTTTGCTAATCTCGTCTGTACTCTTCTCAAAATAATCATATAAGTCCCGCTGCCCATAGGCATCGCGCAAGAGCTTTTTGCGTTCAAAATCTCTTTTGCGGATCTGCTCAGCAATCAGAAAGTCTTCCAATAGATTGACAATATCCGTCATAACATGGCGGATTTTTTGCGATTGAAACTGCCGATCTGGGAAAAGATGATAGAAGACATTTTCCTTGCTCAACTTGCCAGAAGTATACTCGGGATGATAGCGGCGGACATATTCAAAAAAAGGAACACAGTGCTTCTTATAGGAGTAATAGGGAGACCGAATGAATTTATGGAAACGTCTAACCTCTTCCTCAGAGAGTGTTTTTAGGATTTTCAGCAACTTAGAGTCGTGCATGTATATTGTTATTTCATGAACATCCTTAAAGATATACATTTATATTAGTTAGTAGCTGGGTTCAGCTTGAAAAGCTTATTCTAAATAGCAAAGAAGTTCTGTCTGTTGGGGAGAAGCTAGATAATCTTGAACAAGCCCCCTTATTTGTCCCGGAATAATATTGAGATCGCCCTTACCTTGCTAACGAAATGAGGAGACATTAACTATTACTCAATCGTGGACGAGAATGATGCGTGAAAAATGATGTAGTTATTTAATCAAGGGATGATTTCGTTGGAGGAACTTAATCACCGCTGATCAACTACGCTTCCAAAGCAATTATAACAATTGTTGCATTCTCGTACCGCGGTTTTTTGTTTTTGCAAGCCACCTAAATTTTGTCCTTTCCTTGATAGTCGCTAATATTAGGAAGCAAAACACCTCCTTCATTATGCGACTACCCTTTGCCAATCACTTTTCACAACACTTACCGCTTTCTTTTTCCATTTTCCTTGTTATTGCTATTTTTTTAGGAGCTAGCTGTACACAGCTTCCTGATTCGGGCCAAGAAATATCACTGGAACAATTTTCTATTCAAGAGGGCTTCAATATTGAATTATTTGCCGCTGAGCCACTAATCCAAGATCCCGTAGATATGGAGGTCGATGAGGATGGTCGATTATTTGTCGTTGAAATGCCTGGCTATCCTTTGGATTTGGGACGAAGTGGAAGAATTAAACAATTGATTGACTCAGATAATAATGGTATCCCAGACCAAACTATTCTGTTCGCAGATAGCTTGTTGCTACCCACGGGCATCATGCGCTGGAAAAAAGGATTTATCGTCACAGATACCCCGGATGTGCTTTATCTAGAAGATACGGATGGAGATGGGAAAGCCGACAAACGAGAGGTGTTACTTACAGGCTTTGCCCTTTCCAATCCACAGCATAATTTAAATAATCCGAACTATGGTTTGGACAATTGGATCTATCTAGCCAATGAAGGTTATTTTACGACCATCGATTACAAAGATCTTTTTGGAGATGAGGGAAGCCCAGTGCACTATCCTCGGGTAGAAGGGAGTCCAAAACTCCCACAGAATGCAGGTGATCGGAATGTAAGATTTAAGCCAGATGTGCATGCTCTAGAAATGTGTGCTGCGAGTACGCAATTTGGACAAGCTTTCGACCCTTGGGGGCATCAATTTCAAACCTCCAACTTTCATCCGTTATGGCATGAAGTCATTGCTGCCAGATATCTGCAAAGAAACCCTGATCTTTTGGCTGCCGAGGCTGCCCAATATCTGCCTGACGAGCCCATTAATGAGGTGTTTCCTACTTCACAATCTCCAGAGCATCAACTGCTCACCGATGTAGGGGTTATTACTTCTGGTTGCGGTATTAATTGGTACACAGGAGGAGCCTTTCCCAAAACATTCAATGATGTTCTATTCCTTTGTGAACCAGTACATAATCTTTTGCAAGCCAATAAGATCATGCCGCAGGGTGCCACCTTCTCCTCACACCGTTTAAAAGAAGGGGAAGAATTCCTCAGTTCTTCAGATACCTGGTTTCGGCCGTCCAACACTTACATCGGACCTGATGGCGCTTTATACGTAATAGACTATCATCGAAAAATTATTGAGCACCCGGAGTGGATGTCAGATGAGGTAAACGAATCGGGCCAGCTATATGAAGGAACGGACAAGGGGCGGATTTATCGAATAACGAGTACAGGTGCAGCCCAAGCAGATTGGCTGGATGAGATAAAGCTATCGACTCAATCCCCAATGGAATGGGTGCCCTATCTAAATGATAAAAATAGTTGGTGGCGAACTACAGCTCAACGCTTGTTGGTCTATGAAAATGCAGGAGGGAAGGAAGTTGAAGCAGCGATCAAGCAAGTAGCCGCTAGCGCACAGGGCCAGGCCGGCCGCATTCACGCCTTATGGACACTGGAGGGGTTGCAGAAAACAGATGTTGAGCTATTAAAGCAAGCCGCCCAAGATCCAATAGCAGGGATTCGAGAAAATGCTATCCAATTGATGGAGTTACATTTAGAAGAATACCCTTCTTTGGCTGATGTTCTTCTCCAGCTAGAAAATGATCCCGATCCTCGGGTTCGTTTCCAGCTACTCTGTACGCTCGGGTTTATTGAGACCCCAGCAGCACAAGCGGCTAGGGAACGCTTGCTGGTCAAAGATTTAGAAAGCGAGTGGACACACTTGGCTGCTTTATCTGCCACGCCTGGCCAGGAAATGGCGCTATTTCAATGGGCAAGTTCAAACCTTCGGGATAAAATGGATGAAGGAGGCAGTTTGTTCATTAAAAATTTGAGTGCTCTGATTGGCCGCAAGGATATAGCAGGAGAGGTCAACCCCTTCATGTCTACTTTAACCTCCTTGCCTTCAACGATTAAGGCAGCAGCCCTAAAAGGCCTCGCTCTTGGCTTACCCTCTGATTCCAAATCCATAGCGCTTAGTAACCGAGAAAGATTATTGACATGGTCATTGGAGGAGGATAAAGACATTAGATCTGCCAGTCTTGCCCTTTTGCGAAAAGCAGGTTTACCTTCTTCCCAACCAGCCTTAACTGAAGTTCGGCAAGTTGCGCAGACCATTGCGGGAAATTCAGCTGCAGATGAAGCGTTAAGGGCAGACGCGATCAGCCTGTTGGATATCATGGGAGCAGCCGATTTTCAGGATTTCTTTAAGGAACAGATTGATCCACAAACACCTCCAGTGATGCAGAAGGCTGCTATACGAGGTTTAGCAGCTGCGACAGGTGTTGGAAATGCAAAATTCCTACTGGATAAATGGGATCAACTTACACCGCCAGTGCGCGCCACCGTTGTGAGTTCCTTCCGTTCTTACCCCGACCGAATGCACTTACTGTTATCGGCGGTAGAGGAGGGCAAAATAGCGGCTCAAGGTATTGGCCCAAAGCAGGTGTTTGAAATCCTAAAGAATGATGATAAATCTGTCCGAAGGAGGGCTACGCTTTTATTTCAAAGAACCAATGGGGAACGAGAAGTTGTATTGGCAGAGTATCAAGATGTTCTGAATACGCCGGGAGACTTTGCAAGAGGTAAGATCGTATATGAGGCAGAGTGCGCCAGTTGTCACCAACTTGGGGGTGAAAGCGGTTATCCGTTAGGGCCAGATCTGGCTAGCATCCGCAATCGTACAACGGCATCCATTCTGCATGATATATTGATTCCGAATGCAGCTATTGCAGACGGTTATGATGTGTGGACTGTAAAGACGAAGGCATCCGAAGAATATAGCGGTATTATCGCTGGGGAATCTCCTTCTTCGATCACCTTGCGTTATTTAGAGGTGGAAGATCAAGTGATTAGTCGTGGGGATATTGCCGAACTCAATTCAGCCCCTACCTCCTTAATGACCACTGGCTTGGAACAAAATATCGATCAACAGGAAATGGCTGACCTTCTCGCGTTTCTAAAGAACCAGCGAGGGGAGAATAATCTAGATTAATTGGGGCTTGGGGGCTTCAAATTTTCCTCAAATTCATTGCCTACCTTCGCGCTATGAAGATTTTGATCATAGAAGATGAAAAAGAATTGCTAGACAATATCCTGGCCTATCTGTCAGCTGGAGATTTTGTCTGTGAATCGGCTTCATCTAAAGCGGAGGCCTTAGATAAACTGGCAGGGTTCGACTATGATGTGGTAGTGCTTGATATTATGTTGCCGGATGGTAACGGCTTGCAGGTGTTAAGCCATATACGAGAAGAAAATCCTGATATGGGCGTATTGATTGTTTCAGCAAAGAATGCTTTAGATGATCGATTGCGTGGCTTAGACTTAGGGGCGGACGATTACTTGACCAAGCCTTTTCATCTATCTGAACTCAATGCCCGAATTCGAGCAATATTTCGACGCCGGAAGTTACAAGGGCAAACGGTCTTGCGTTTCAATGAAATTGCTATTCATACGAGCAATCATGAGGTTTTGGTTAATGATTCTTCCCTTGAATTGACTTTGAAAGAATATGAATTGCTTCTGTTCTTTGTCACTAATAAGAATCGAGTATTGACTAAACAGGCGATTGCAGAGCACCTTTGGGGAGACAATGTGGATTATCTGCAAAACTTTGATTTCGTTTACCAGCACATAAAGAACTTACGGAAAAAGATCATGGCCTACGACGGCAAGGACTATATAAAAACAATTTACGGGCTGGGCTATAAATTTACCGACAAATAAGATGCGGTTATTAACAAAGACAACACTTTGGTACTTAGTTTTTGCACTTATCATGTTTACGCTTGGTGGGATAATTGCTATTTCTATGGTGAGAACTGTAGTAAATCGGGAAACTGATTATGAACTAAGAACAACCCTTAGACAAATCAGGAATGCCGCTAGTTTTGAAAACGGCTTAGAAATATTTAATAAGAGTAAAAGCATAAAAATCCGTGAATTTCCAGAAGGTGTTGTGATTAAAACAGATACCATATTCAAGGATACCTTGATCTATTTGAAACGCACAGATCGAGTCGAACCTTTTCGGAAGCTTATCACTAATACCCAGTTAGAAGGTAAATTTTATCATATTGAAATATCAAATATATTTCTAGAGGAAGAAGATATTATTTCGGTAGTAAGTTGGATTATTATACGTCTTTTTCTCTTCCTTACAGCAGCCTTGATGATCGGTAATTTCTTAATATCTAAAAAACTCTTCCGTCCCTTTGAGCACCTGCTAAAATCATTGGATAACTTCCGAATCAAGAACAATGAGCCACTATCAACGGTAGCTACTCAAACACAAGAGTTTCAACGCCTTAATCAGTTCGCTGAAGACATGACCAACAAGGCCATGCTCGACTATCAGAATCTGAAGGAATTTTCAGAAAATGCTTCGCATGAGATGCAAACTCCCATTGCGATTGCACAGGGAAAATTGGAACTCTTATTGGAGAGTCCAGATTTGACTGAACAGCAGCTATCCCTTGTTCATACCACGCAGCAGTCCATCAACAAAATCTCTCGTCTTGGTCAAGCGTTGACCCTCCTTACCAAAATTGACAACAAGGAATTTAGCAGCAAAGAATCAATGGATTTAAGCAAGATAGTAGTTTCAAACGTTGCCAATTTCAAAGAATTGGCCGAAATGCAAGGCATTGAGCTAAAGGAAGATATTGAACCTAAGGTGAAGATCCAAATTGATGCTGCCCTCGCAGATATCTTGGTTACAAACTTGCTTAAAAATGCATTGCAACATAATATAGAAAATGGGTGGGTTAAGGTGAAATTGACGAAAGAGTACTTCGAGGTGGTCAATGCCGGAGAAGTGCCTAAACTTCCACCAGAGCAACTATTTCAACGTTTCAAGAAGAACAATCAAAGTAAGGGAACTCTTGGCCTAGGATTGGCGATCGTCAAAAAAATCTGCGAAGTGAATGGTTGTGAGGTAAATTATCATTTTGAAGCGGGTAAGCACCTGCTACGGGTTACTTTTTAACATTAACATGATCATACGGACAATGCCTACAAGCATTTCCACAACATTCTCCGCGTTTGAGGTGAAACCAACTACTTAGTACCATCAACCCATTTTCCATATAGAAATCGATACCTTCAATCAATTTAGGGGTAGCATATCGATTGGCTTCGTTTAGTATTTGCCCATTCTCTACGGCTTCTACATAATCTTTGATCTTCGCCTGGATCTTTGCTTGAAGGCAATTAGTGCAAAGGCAAGCTGCCCCATCCGTCGGAGACAAGATAGGGGGATATTGAGTACACCAGCAGCTAGATGAAGTTTCCACCTCACAAACTAAGGCTTTCCCGCAATTTGAACAAGAAGTAGTCATTACAGGAAAGAACAGTCTCAATCCTCTGTAGGTTCATTCCTTAGGTCAAGGAACGATCGAGGTGTACATATCCACCATCGACGATCATAAATTGTCCGGTGGTATGACCAGATCGAGGGGATAGGAGAAAGGTACACATCGCTGCAATTTCATCAGCAGTAGTCATTCGTTTTTCGAAGGGGATCTTAGCGACGATCTCTGCTTCTTTTGCAGCCGGATCATCGAAAGTGCTATCTAGCCATTTGCGATACAGCGGCGTCATAACTTCAGCAGGAAGAATCGCATTTACTCGAACAGAGTAGGGGAGTAGAGCTGCTGCCCACTCTCGGGTCAAAGCCAATTGCGCTCCTTTCGCTGCTGCATAGCCCGAAGTTTGTCCTTGTCCGGTCAACGCCACCTTGGAGCTTACATTCACCACTGAACCTTTACTCGCTTTTAGATGCGGAAGCGCATAGTGAACTAAATCGAAATAATGAAATAAGTTCAATTGAATAGATTTGCGAAAGGCTTCAGGCCCTTTTTCCAAACTAGCGCCATCGTTCACGCCAGCATTGTTAACGATGCCGTCAATTTGACCAAAGTTAGTGACCGTTTCCTCAATGACCTGCTTGCACACCGCCAATTCCTGTAAATCTCCGATTACGGTATGTACAATAACTCCCTCTTGCCGCAGTTCCGCAGCGAAAGCCTCGGTTACTTCTTTTGATCTGGTGGCGATAACTAATTTACCGCCCTCTGCTGCGATGCCGCGACTGATGGCCTCACCTATTCCCTTTGAACCACCCGTGACAATGAAGACTTTATCTTGTAATTGTAAATCCATTATTCTTTTGTATTAAAGTTGGTAAAAGTGTGCTGCATTGGAGCCCCAAATTAAGGCCCGATCTGATTCAGAAAAGCTTTCTAAATAGCTAGTCAAGATGTTCTTTACTTCTCTATAGGAGCCAGCTAGGAGACAGACCGGCCAATCCGATCCAAACATCAGGCGAGTTGGCGTGAATGCTTGAAAGACTACATCTAGGTAAGGAGTGAAATCCTGCGTTTTCCAATTACCCCAATCGGCCTCTGTAACCATCCCTGATATTTTGCACATTACATTTGGGCAACGAGCAATGATTTCCATGTTGGCAGCCCACTCCTTGAGTTTACCGGCCTTGATGTAGGGCTTGGCTATGTGATCGATTACAAATTTCTGATTAGGGAAATTCTTAACCGTTTCGATGGCGGCGTGAAGTTGATTTGGAAAAATGAGTATATCGTAAGTGAAACCATATTGGTGTAACTGCTCAATTCCTTTCTGAAACTCCTTACCCAGCATGAAATTGGGATCTGGTTCACTTTGAACTACATGGCGAAACCCTTTGAGTTTAGGGAAATCGTGGTAGTGCATCAGCCGCTCAGGCAATGCTGCGGACCGAAGGTCCACCCAGCCTACTACGCCTTTGATGAAGTCATTCTGATCCGCAAGAGCTAGAAGAAAATCGGTTTCAGCTTCGGACTGGTCTGCTTGAACTGCTACACAAGCATCTACGCCAGCATCTTGATAGACGAGTGATAAGTCAGCCGGAAGAAAATCTCTTTTTAAAATGCTCATTTCTTCGTTGATCCAATCCAGACGAACCGGATCATATTTCCAGAAATGTTGATGAGAATCAATGACCATATTCGCTAGAATTTAGAGGTTTGCATAGGGTTTGATTTGAGCCAAACTCGACAATATGCCATCTTGTTGGATGGCTTGGACATAGTGAACCATCTGATCACCTAGACCATTTATTTGATTTAAGTCTTGTCCCCAAAAAGATTCATTTGCCAGGAATTTCTCTACCACTTCCTGATGATCATCAGCCTCCATCCAAAGCGATTGGCAGAAAGTCAACACCTCGGGCGCATCTCGCAAAGGAATAGCTTGCCCATGCCATTTTCCTCGATACATAAGCAAGAGTGCACTAAAAGCAAAAGTGATTCGAGGAGGGCAAACCTCATTTTGTTGATAGAAGCTCAACAGGGAAGGCAGCAACCTAGCCTTAAACTTACTGATGGAGTTTAATGAAATGTCAAGTAGTTTATGAAATAGAAAAGGATTTTTGAAACGATCCATTGTCTTTCTGGTGAAATCAGTCAACTCCTTCTTTTCAAAAGCTAATGTTGGCCAAACTTCTTCTTCCAACAGGCTATTTATGAAAGCGCCCAAAGCTGGATGATCAATAGTTTCTTTGACGCTGACCATTCCGGCCAGGTGCCCAGTAGGGACCATTGAGGTGTGTGCACCATTGAGGATTTTGACCTTCTGCGCTCGGTATTTTGTCAAATCCTCCACCCATTGGACATTCAAGCCAATTTGGTGAAAAGGCAGAGATTTGGCGAGGTCAGGAGGGCCCTGAATCACCCAGCTATGATAAGGCTCCCCAATTGCCAAGAGCTGATCCCTGTACCCCAATCTTTCATGATACTTCTCCTCATCCTTGCTCGGGTAACCAGTGACGATCCGATCGACCAAAGTATTACAGAATAGGCAATGCTGTTCTACCCAATCTCTGTATTCAGGTGCCAGTTGCCAATACTCAATGTATTGAAGAATACACTGCTTTAGGCTGCTCCCATTATCAGCAGACAACTCACAAGGAAAAAAGACTGCACCTGCTGCTGGGTCACCAGCAAAATACTTGAACCGCTCGAATAACCAAAGACAGATTTTGGCTGGAAAACTACTAGGGGGGGCTTGGTCAACCTTATCCGTTTCTACAAACACGATTCCAGACTCAGTTGTATTGGAAATGATGTACTTGATATTCAAGTTCTTTGCGGAACGCAAGAATGCATTCCACTGCTCATATACGTGGATAATATCCGTGACCGAACTAATTAGTTGGGCCTCATCTACCAGTTGGCCATCTTGTTGGCCATTTAGCAAGACGTGATAGAGCCCTTCCTGTGAACGCAGGTCGCTATAGTCCCGTCCTGCGGTTGGTTTGACGATCATCATTCCTCCTTCAAAATCCGTTTGCTTATTCAACAGGTCAATCATCCAACCCGCAAAGGCTCTAATAAAATTGCCGCCTCCGAACAACATGAATCGGGTGGTAGCGGGGGCATCCGGAATGGTAGAGGAGCGTTTTAGTAACTCTGGCATTGGTGTTGGTTTTTTCGTTGTCTAGATCGAGCAGCATGCTTACTGCTTTTATAGGGAAATTCCTCGTTTCCAAGGAATAAAGTCATCTTGTTTAAGCCGGACGGCTGCGGGTATTTTTCGCCCGCTAGCCACTTCGATAAGATAATCCAGTAGTTCCTCCCCTTTAGATTCTATGGTGTCTTCGCCTGAAATGATCGTTCCAGCATTGATGTCTATTATATCCCCCATTCGCTGATGCAATTGGTTGTTAGTAGACATTTTCACTACCGGTGTGACTGGGTTGCCCGTCGGCGTGCCAAGCCCGGTAGTGAATACAATCAGATTGGCGCCGGAAGCAGCTAAACCTGTAGTGCTTTCTACATCATTTCCTGGTGTACACAAAAGGTGAAGTCCTGATTTGATAGCGGGTTCGGTGTAGTCCAGGACGGCACGGACCGGAGAAGTACCTCCTTTTTTCGCTGCACCAGCCGATTTGATGGCATCGGTAATAAGACCATCTCTGATATTACCCGGCGAAGGATTGTAATCGAAACCTGAACCAACGGCCTCGGCTTTCTCACTGTAGGTCTTCATGATTGAGACAAATTTATCAGCGATCTCCTGTGTTTCACATCGATTAATCAACTCCTGTTCAACCCCGTTCAATTCAGGGAATTCAGCCAAAATACTGGTTCCTCCCAGAGCTACCAGGAGATCCGAGGTGTGCCCCAAAGCTGGATTAGCGCTGATTCCCGAAAAGCCATCTGATCCACCACATTCTAAGCCCAAAACCAACTTGCTGAGCGGGGCTGGCTGGCGGGTTTGGGTGTTCGCCTCCATCAGACCGATGAAGGTTTCCTTAACCGCTTCTTCGATAAAAGACCGCTCACTTTTTGAGCTTTGTTGTTCTAGCATCACTAAAGGCTTCTCAAAGGCAGGGTCTCGCTCCTTGATTGCCTTCATCAAATAGGTGTCTTCCGCATTTTGGCAACCTAGGCTAAGAATAGTGGCACCGGCAACATTGGGATGCGTGATATAGCCAGCGAGTAGGTGACAGAGTGCTTCTGAGTCTTCTCTAGTTCCACCGCAACCTCCCTGGTGCGTTAGAAATTTAATACCGTCTACATTAGGAAAGGGACGATGTTGCAGGCGTTCCTCTGCGGTTTGTATGATCGGCGTGGATTTGATAGCTGCAGCATCGGCGCCCGCCTTGTATTTGTTAACCAAAGCCGGAACATCTACAGTAAATAGGCGCTCTGTTCGATAACCTAAAGCTTCTGATAAGGCCGCTTCTAATACCTTGATATTTCGATTTTCGCAAAAGACTAGTGGCGCAACGATCCAATAATTAGCTGTACCTACAGTACCATCCTTTCTATGGTAACCCATAAAATGACGATCTTGCCAACGGCTGACATCCGGGATATTCCAACTTAACTTTGCTTGTCGCGTTTTATAATCCAAGGTAGCATGCGTGAGGTTTTCAGTACTAATTTTACCTCCTAGTGGAACTTTTTGGGTGGCTTTTCCGACTAGCACCCCATACATATACACTTCATCTCCTTTTTCAAGCTCTGTAAGGGTAAATTTATGTTTAGCGGGGATGTCATCTTGAAGTTCGATCTGTTGATCTTCCCAATTTATCATGCTACCCTTTGAAAGGTCGAGGCGGGCCACAAGCACATTATCTTGCTTATGCAATTGTAGGTATGGAGGTAGTGTTGTCATGATGCTCTGAGTCTTTGAATAAGTTCTATTGCCGTTCGAGTCTTTTCCTCAATGATGTCAAATTTCCGTTCTGCCAAGGCCTCTTTAGTAATGAGTTTTGATCCCATGCCCACACAGGTAACTCCTGCTTCGATCCATCCTTTCAGATTCTCTTCTGTAGGTGACACGCCACCGGTAGGCATTATGCTTGTCCAGGGATGAGGCCCTTTAATAGCTTTCACGAAACTGGGACCATAAGTGCCACCAGGAAATACCTTTACCACTTCGCAACCCAATTCCTCTGCTGTAGCTATTTCAGTCAAACTACCACAACCTGGAGACCATAGCACTTTTCTTCGATTGCAAGCCAAGGCTATGTCTCTCCTGAAAACAGGTGTGACGATGAAGTTAGCTCCAAGTTGCATGTATAAAGCAGCGGTTGCTGCATCTGTAACGGAGCCAACGCCCATCATTAGACCGGGCAATTCTTTAAGGGCATATTTATTGAGTGCTGCAAAAACCTCATGTGCAAAATCCCCGCGATTGGTGAACTCTATTATCCTTGCCCCTCCGCGATAACAGGCCGCAATTACTTCCTTGCCCAGTTCAATATCAGGATGGTAGAAAAGTGGAACCAAACCGGTCCTTTCCATCGTTTGTGCTACCTCAATTCTCGTGTACTTAGCCATGGTTTAATCGATAAATGTTTATGTATTGGTTTTAGTGTAATGTCTCTTTTTTGAAGAAGATCGTATAATCAAATCTGTCGGTAATACTATTTTCTGCGGGGTCATCTCCTTTCCTTTCTGCTTACATTGCTCCAATAATAGCTTTGCTGCCCATTCCCCCATCTGTGTTCCATGTTGATCCACAGTACTGAGACTAGGCTCCACAAAGGCACCAAATCCCTCATTGCTAAAGCCGACCAAAGCTACCTCATTTGGTATTTTTATTCCTTTTTCTGCTAAGACCCGCATAGCTCCCAAGGCAGCATGATCACTGGAGGCAAAAACAGCATCTATTTGTGGTAATGATTCTAGTGCTTTAAGCATACAGCGACTTCCATCTTCCTGCGTTAAATGACTCTCGATGATTAACTCTGTTCTGACAGGGATACCATGCTTTTTTAAAACGTCTTTATAGCCTGCTGCACGTAGGCGATACGGAAGTATCTCGCCAGGGCCTGCCAGATGCAGAATATTGCGGCATCCCTCCGCCACTAAATGCTCAGTGGCTTCCTTTGCCCCTTGATAATCATCTATGACCACAGAACTAATGTCCTCTCTATTGGCGGCTGTTCGGTCAAACAATACCAAAGAAACTCCCTTTTGAATGACCTTTTCAAGATGATCATAAGAGGTAGTCGCGTTGGCGAGCGAACAAATAATTCCATCGACTTGGGTATTTAATAAAGCATCAACACTCCGAATCTCTTTGTCTATTAGGTCATCAGATTGTGTGATAATGGCATTATATCCCTCTTGATTGATGATGGTTTCAATACCTTTTACTACGCTGGCAAAGAAATTGATGTCAATGGCTGGAACAATTATCCCGATCAGGTAGCTCTTGCCCTTGCGCAAGGCCGCGGCTAAATGATTGGGCTCATATTGCAGTTTAGCGGCCATCTCTTCTACTGCTTCACGAGTACTCTTACTAATTCGAGGGTGCTGGTTGAGGGCTTTGGAAACAGCTGAAGGTGATAAATTCAGGGCCTTAGCAATATCACTGATGGTGGTTTTTTTATTCTTCAAATTCAATTATCTTTGGCCAATTGTTCAATCGATTGAACAAAAATATCTTCTTTACTCTTATTATCAAATTTTTTGAAGCCATTTAGATGAAATATATTGTTTGTGAGCAACCGGGGCAATTTTTGATTAAAGACATAGATGAACCACAACTTGAGGCAGGTCAGGTACTTATACAAATGAGGCGGATTGGTATTTGTGGTACGGATTTGCATGCCTATCAGGGCAACCAACCCTTTTTTCAATACCCAAGGATTCTTGGGCATGAATTGGCGGGAGAGGTTATGCAATTGGGAGAAGGAGTACGAGGTTTTTCGATTGGAGATAGAGTTGGGATCATGCCATATGTCAGTTGCCAAAAATGCGTGGCTTGTCGAAGAGGTAAGACTAACTGTTGTACCTCTATTCAAGTATTAGGTGTACATAGTGATGGTGGGATGCAAGAGAAAATTGTTCTTTCCGCGGATCTATTGCTTCCTGCCAACCACTTGCAATGGGAAGAAATAGCCATTTTAGAGCCCCTGGCAATAAGTGCGCATGCCATTCGAAGATCCGAAATTTCAGCTGAGGATACGGTCATTGTGATGGGCTGTGGCCCCATTGGCATCGGCATCATGGCTTTTGCCCAAAGCGAAGGAGCACGTGTGATTGCCCTGGATGTACAGGATAGCCGCTTAGGATTTGTAAAAGCAATTTTAGGAATCGAGGATGTCGTCAATGTGCTACAGGGGAACGCTAAGGAGAAGGTCGCAGTCCTCACTGGTGGAGAGATGGCTCAGGTTGTTTTTGATGCAACGGGTAATAAGAAAGCCTTGGAGTCTGGAGTGGATTATATGTCTCATGGTGGTAAGTTTGTTTTAGTCGGCTTGTTCAAAGGAGAACTTAATTATCACCATCCTTCCATCCATGCTAAGGAAACAAGCATATTATGCAGTAGGAATGCTACTCGAGAGGACTTTGATTATGTTATGGAAAAGCTTAACCAAAAACAGTTTCCAGTAAACTCTTTTGTAACCCATACTGTTCCTTTCTTAGACATGCCTCAGCACTTTGAAGAGTGGTTGAAACCAGAAACGGGTGTGATTAAGGCAATGCTCGAACTGTGAAGCTAGCTACGATGGGTCTTTGTTATTGTGAAAATATGTTCATACCTTTAACGCATGGATAACAACAATGTAATTCAAGGGGAATTAGTAGAGAAATTAGAGCGAATTGCCTACATACTTAAAACGGTGGCACATCCTACGCGTCTAGCAATTATTCATTTATTGGAGCAGTACCCCAAGTTATCCGTTAAGGAGATTTGTGAGCGGACTGGTAGTGAGCAATCCCTGACTTCGCACCACCTACAAAACATGCGACTTAAGGGGATTTTGAGTGTAAAGCGAGAGGGGAGGAGTATGATGTACTCACTAAAGGAGCGAGATGTGTCCCTGATTATTGAATGTCTTGAGAACTGCCAATGTAATATGTAAGGAATCAATTGCTTGGGTAAATCACGGGCTTCAACCTTACTTAACTTTCCCATAAATTTTAGCGTGCAATATTTTGTGTGGCTTGTAATAATCAGGATAAACTGTGATCGGTTTATCCTGATTACGTTATTTTTAACTCTAAATCGAGTGATTAATGGATCTCAGTATTGAAAAAGAGCAGTTTGAAGCAATCGCAAAAGCTATACATAGCGAGACTAGTCCAGTTGGGATTGATGCCAAGAAGACCCACGTTATCATTTTGGAGAAACTCATCCAGATTGAGCAACGTTTATCTGCCATTGAAGAAAAATTAGCTGAGTAATGCCCCCTTCGGAAACAGAAATGCTCAAAATGGTTCAGCGTCATTTCCCTGGACTATCCGAGAAAACCTTGCAAGAGGAGCTGCTAGAGGTCGGCAGGATTTACCACTTCAAAGCGGGCCAAATTATACAAGATTTTGGTGGGTACATTAGAATGGTGCCCTTGCTGATGAATGGCAGCATCAAGGTATTAAGGGAGGATGATGAAGGTAATGAGCTATTACTTTACTACCTAGAAAAAGGAGAGACCTGTTCCATGTCTTTTTCCTGTTGCATGATGAATAAACAGAGTGATATCAGGACGATTGCCGAAGAAGATGTCACACTAATAGGAGTTCCAATCCAATATGTAGATGAATGGATGCGAAAATACCAGAGTTGGAAGAATTTTGTGATGCGCTCATATGATCAAAGAATGCGTGCGCTGATCAAGACCATTGACAGCATTGCTTTCAAAAAAATGGATGAAAGACTACTAGATTATTTAGAACAAAAAGTACGTGTAAATACAAATTCTTCACTAGCTATTACACACCAGGCTATTGCCTTTGATTTAAATGCCTCAAGAGAAGCCATTTCTCGTTTGCTCAAGCAACTCGAAAAACAAGGAAGGGTACGCTTGGGCAGAAATAAAATTGAATTGCTCTGAGCTCGACAGAAAAACTAATTTTGTCGCTACTTTGCTGTATAGGCAGCTTACCACTTTCCTTATCCTGCTAATTCTGCACCCCCCTTTCCAATAACTGATAAAAAACTTTTAAGTTTGACGCCATAAACAAAACGACTCCTTTCAGAGTTGTGCTTTTAATATTGTTGATCAAAATTGCTAGTATGAAAATAACTTACAAAATTCCTCGGACTACAAGAGTCCTACTATACCTCCTTTTATTATTTATGATTCCCGTTGTTGGAATGGCACAGCCTCCAGGAATGACGGGCCCGAAGGGAGAAAAATCAGGAGAAAAGAAGAAGGAAGAAAAACCTAAGACCTTCCAAGATATTATCACTAAGGATGCAGAAACAATGGAAGGAATGCTGAATGTCCACAAAGTGGGAGATAAGCGTTACTTCGAAATTCCTGAGTCGCTCTTTGGGAGAGATATTTTAGCTATCACGCGTATGTCCAAAACACCAACAGGTGCAGGATATGGTGGGGAGCAAGCCAATCGCCAAGTCTTTCGATTTGAGAAAGGCCCAAAGAAGAACGTATTCATTCGGATTATCAGCTACGTTAATGTTGCGGATAGTATAGAACCGATCTATCAAGCTGTTCAAAATTCAAATGTGCATCCGATCGCTGCTTCTTTTGCCGTGAAAGCAACGCGTAAGGATACTTCGGTGTTGATCGAAGTTGGAGGTTTTTTTGATAAGCCTAATCAAGCCTTTGATATCTCTAGTCGAATGAAAAGCCGCTACAAGATGAAAGCGATTCAAAAGGATCGTTCCTACATCGAAAGCATTAAAGCCTTTCCTATCAACGTAGAAGTCAGAAGTGTCAAGACTTATTCTGTTACCCCACCAACCCCACCTCGACCAGGAAGTACTCCAGGCCGCTCTCGTACTATAGATCTGACTGCCGGAGTTGCTGCTGGAGCAGTAACTTTTGAGTTAAACACCTCGATGATCTTATTGCCAGAGACGCCTATGCGTCGTCGCCTATTTGATCCAAGAGTGGGGATATTTTCAAATCGCTACACCAAATTTGATGGAGAAGGACAACGTGCAGAAACGGAGACTTTTGCTGTACGCTGGCGCTTAGAAGCTAAGAACGATGGAGATGCTCGCCGCCAACAAAATGGTGAGTTGATTGAACCCGCTAAACCGATTGTCTTCTATATTGATCCAGCCACGCCGATGAAATGGCGTTCTTACTTGAAGCAGGGAGTGGAAGATTGGCAGGTAGCCTTCGAGGCAGCGGGTTGGAAAAATGCAATTCAGGCTAAAGATTGGCCAGAAAATGATCCAAATATGAGTTTGGAGGATGCTCGTTTCTCTGTGATTCGATATTTCGCCTCCAATATTCAGAATGCCTACGGGCCGAATGTTCACGATCCTCGATCTGGAGAAATTTTAGAGAGCCATATTGGTTGGTACCACAATGTTATGATGTTGTTGAAGCGATGGTACACCATCCAGGCCTCACCTAATGATCCTGCGGCTCGCCCCAATGTATACGATGATAAGCTAATGGGAGAATTAGTTCGTTTCGTAGCTGCACATGAGGTTGGACATACCATTGGACTTCGACACAATTTTGGTGCTAGTAATGCTACTCCTGTAGAGAAGCTTCGCGACCCTGCATTCATGGAGGCTAATGGTCATACTTCTTCAATCATGGATTATGCCCGCTTTAACTATGTCGCCCAACCAGAAGATGGGGTGAAGAATCTCTTCCCAAGGGTTGGTGACTACGACAAATGGGCCATTGAGTGGAATTATCGACCTATTTACAATTCTGCAGATGAGTATGAAGACCGAAGAACACTCAATAAGTGGTATAAAGATAAGGCAGCAGGTAATAATCGTCTCTGGTTTATTACAGAAACTAGTTCATATGACCCTCGAGCACAGTCTGAGGATTTGGGTGACAACTCTATGGAAGCATCTGAATATGGTATTAAGAACCTAAAGCGAATTATACCTAATATTCTAGAATGGACCGAAGAGGAAGCCAAGACTTTTGGTATGGCCAAAGAGACTTATGATGGAGTGGTAGGGCAGTATCGCCGGTATATAGGCCATGTAACCAAATGGGTCGGCGGCGTTTTTGAGACGCCCAAAACCTATGATCAAGATCAGGTCGTTTATGAAGCTGCTCCGAAAGCCATGCAGAAAAGTGCCGTTAACTTCCTAAATCGACATTTGTTCAGTACACCCAACTGGTTGCTTGATCCGAACATTCTCAATAAATTGAGGCCAGACCAAGGAGTGGCAGCGGTGGCTCGATTGCAGGAATCTACCTTAAATAGTTTGATGTCTGTATCAAGGCTACAACGCATCATCGAGACGGAATCTCGTGGAGGCGAAGTGTACGGCATGGAAGAACTCTATGATGACCTGTATAAAGGAATTTGGAGTGAATTGAACCGAAGTGGTGCCATCAGTACGCATCGCCGAAATTTACAGAAAATGTATGTAGAGAAGATGATCAGTATGTTGGAACCTAAAGCTGGATCAAGTTTTAGATTTTCCTTCGGTGGTGCTGGAATCACAGGACCTTCAATGAACCCAAAATATACAGACATCGTATCCATGTCTCACGGAACACTCTTGCGTTTGCGTAGCGACCTGAAGAAAGCTTCTAAGAAGTACGGTAACAATATTAGTGGTTACCATGTCAAGGATTGCTTGCGCCGAATTGAGGATGCTTTAGATATGGACGATTAGAGCTTTAGTCCTTTGACGGCTGCTTGTAAAAGCTGGTTTAGAAGGACGAGCTGTTGTCAGTTGAAGAGCTGAAATATTCGGAAAACCGGTATTTCAGCTCTTCTATTTAGGGTCACCTTATGCTAGTGAGCGACTATTCTCATTGATGCTTTGGGGTGTCAAATGATAGATACAATATATCGACATAGATTACTGCTCCACAACTAGCTTCTGAACGCTTACTTTCTCATCTCTCGTCACTGCTCTAATAATATAGAGACCATCAGTAAGCTGACTGATATCCATGGTGGATTCTATTTGATTTAGAGATTGTTCTACTATTCTTTGCCCAGCCAAGTTATAGATGGAAATATTGACCAATTCAGTATCGGCCGTTAGGGTGATTACGTTCTTAGCAGGATTGGGTAATACTTTTAAATACAGGCTTGTTGATTCGGTGCCGGAAGTGTGGGTAGTACCGGTATTTTCTGCATTAAAAGTGGGAGTCATTAATTGGAAATCACCCGTTCCGTTTGGGAGCCTTCCATAGGAAACATCGGTGATTTGATCAATGTATGTGACTTCGTCTAGAATAGTTGTATCCAGTGGATTGACCAAAATTATTGACTCCGCCGCGGCCGATAGTTTAAAATTGCAATGCAAGCCTGATTGCTCTTCATCATCATCCGCCCAAATGATTAAATATTCACCAGGCTCGATGACAGTACTCGAAGGGAATGCCCATTTGGTTAAATCAGTTGGGTCATCGGATAAAAAATAGCCTTGTACATCAATACTTTCACTACCCTTGTTATATAATTCTACCCAATCATCAAATTCTCCATCTTGATCCGCCGCAGTTTCGTCATTTGAAGCCATAAATTCATTAATCACGAGGTCTCCCACCGTCGGATTAGAGCTATAAGCCGTTATGCTATAGTATTCATGTTCTGCTCGTTGGGGAGAGAACTTACCAATACCGCTATTTTCTGCGTAAACATAATATTGAACAAAAGTGCTACTGATTTCCAATTCTATTCCATAGATTCCGTCATTAGCTGTGCCGTCATTATGTGAGCCATCATCAAACATTTCTATCCTATTAAAGGGAGCACCATTTTCGGACCGATAACCCAAGTAAACTGCATTTTCATTAGTTATAGAAGCTGTAATACTAATAGTCTCATTGATTAAGGGTGAAGACGTAGATATAGCTACATTGGAAATTGTAGGTTCTACTTGCGTGAAGTCGCTTAATCCCAGCAAATAATTGTTTCTTCCGTCCATTAAATTGGTAATACCCGGGGTAGAGCTGCCACCACCACCAGGGCCGCCACCACCACCAGGGCCGCCACCTCCGCCAGGGCCACCGCTGCCGGCTATATCTGAGGTCAAATTAATTAGAAAATCATTGTAGGTGAATAGTTTGTTGACATCTGCCTGTACAGCGCTATTAATAACATTTTGGAGTGTTACTCCAGTACCTTCATAGCTACCATTGTCAAAATTTTCAAGTAAAATGGTCTTGATATGGGCAAGGTACATCCGCTTATACATCGGAATACTCAACAACTTTTGAACGAGTGGAAAGCTAGCATCATTTTGATGTAGCAAGTGACTCATCTGCTGTTTCGCGGCCGTGCTATTCAGATTGCTAGTTCCTGTCATGCTAAAGCGACCAAAAGATTCATTGAGATCCCAAATGACGGGTAGAAACCGACCATAGTCATCCCGGTATAGGTAATAGTTTTGAGAAAAAGCACCAATATAACTATCGAGATTAACCGCTACGTTATCAAAAGCAAGCATCCAGAGGGCCCGGTCAACATCTAATATTTTTTCAATTGCATGGGGGTGGTTGGCTAGTGTATCGCACAAATCAATTAGTTCTTGCCAACCTTCATCAGATTTCAATTCATAACCAGCGTAATACTCCAGGCTGTCTTGTCCCAAATAAACCAAATTTGGATAATCACTTGCACCAGGGCCTGCACCATCAGGAGGACTACATTTAAAGAATGTATTGCTTTTTGATCCAAAGCGGTTATTGACAAATTTTTTGGAGATGGATTCCACGTTCGTATATAGTCCTAGCAAAGTCCCATTTACGTATACGTTGGCATAATTGGAAAGTGGAGCGTCCATGTATTGCCGCACAATCTCATAGGACAACACTTCCCGTATGAAGGAGGGGTCTTTGGCTCCATTGCTCAACTTGATATCTGTATAACCCTCATATTCCTGATCCTTGTAGGTGTCCAATTCGATATGCCATGGATTTTTTGTTTGATTGGGATTGTAGCTACTATTCCCTTTATATTTCACACCAACACTGTCAAAAACAATGCCGTTAACCGTCACACTTTCGGCCATAATATAATCTCCGATTCCTGCATAAGCGTTGTCAAGGAGTTGATCCCAATTGCTGGCGGCAAACTGGATCTCAATGGTTTGCATAGTGTTTAAATCATAGAAGCCTTGAGCGCAGGTCATTGTTCCGGATAGGAGAAAAAGAGGGTAAACTAAGTATTTCATAAATTCGATTTTGTGATTCCATTTTTCCTTTAGATAACAGAAGTCCCAAAATCTTGCGGTCTGGAAAGCTTTGGTTGAAAATAAATAGTTAGGCATTCAGCTCCTAATCCATAAACAACATGAAAAGTAGTACGGGATAGATGTAAAATTTCACACAACTATATCGAAGAAGCTTCGGATATTTAACATTGGTTTTCAGCAAAAAAATGCAGCTACCTGCTAAAAGTCTCCCCTGATTCTCCATTCTCCACTGATTTGGTAAAAATGCTGCCAAGTGAGTAGTAGCTATTTTAAGCAATAAGCTCCTGGATCACCTTTCCTCCAAATTGAGATAGCTGTTTGTAGCGCCCCCCATGGAGATACGTAAGTTTATTGTCATCCAGACCTAACAAATTGAGCAAGGTTACATGTAAATCACTAATGGGATGAACAACCTCCACAGCTTCTTGCCCTAGTTCATTCGTAGCACCAATAGTATGCCCCGCCTTCACACCTCCTCCGGCCAACCAAATAGCCATGGCATCTGGGTTGTGATCCCGACCGTAGGCAATTCCACCTTCGCGTTTACCATTATCAGCAGTTCGCCCAAATTCCCCAGAGCAAACGATCAATGTTTCTTCAAGTAACCCTCTTCTCTTCAAATCAGTGATCAGGCCTGCGATAGGTTTGTCAATACTACGAATCAGACTTCCATGGGCTCTTTCCAGGTAATCATGAGAATCCCAACCGGAAGAATACAGCTGGACAAAACGAACGCCTTTTTCTACCAGTCTTCTGGCCAAGAGGCATTTCCGACCAAATTCATAAGTGTGAACTTCATCCATACCATAGAGCGCTTGGGTTTTCACGTCTTCCTTATCTATATCGATTACACCGGGCACCTCCATTTGCATCCGAAAAGCTAGTTCATAATTAGCCATTCGAGCTTGCAACTCATCCTGCCCCGGATGCTTTTCGGCATGTTTTGCATTAAAGGCTTGAATAAGATCAATACTCTTGCGTTGATGATAACGACTCACGCCGGGGGGCGGTTCGATATTTAGGATAGGTGTTCCAGTGGGCCTGAAGGTGGTTCCTTGAAATTGTGCGGGGAGAAAGCCGTTGGACCAATTGGCTGATCCACCCTGCGGAAATGCTAATTCTGGTAATACGACAAAGGCTGGAAGGTTGTTGTTTAAAGACCCCAGACCATAGGCTGTCCAAGCACCGAAGGCAGGATCGCCCCCGAATTGATTGCCCGTATTGAGTTGATACATGGCGGTGGGATGATTCACGGATTTGGCTTGCCCACCTCGATAGAAACACATTTCATCTGCCACCTTTGCTAAATGCACGAACGGGCTGCTCATATCGGCACCGGACTGACCTACTTTTCGACTAGTGAAAGGGCTTTGAACGATGTAGCGATCGCCAGAAGACATGGCTGAAAATTGCTTACCTCGACGTTCAAACTTGGTCAAGTGGTATTTGACTAAAGCGGGTTTAGGGTCGAAGGTGTCGATATGACTAGGACCACCTTCCAGGGTAATGAAGATGACGGATTTCGCTTTGGGGATAAGCATCGGCGGTTTTGCCTTCAAGGGATTATCCAAGGCAGCTTTCAAGCCCGCTTCAGCCTCACACCCTAGAAGGCTGCTAAATGCCACGGCACCGATCCCTGCACCAAGACCATACATGAAACTCCGGCGATTCCAGTGTTGATGATTAGTAGACATAAAGGAATTCGTTTGTGTTGAATAATACCAGGACTAAGTCAGCCAAGGCTCTGGTGGAAGGGGAGACGTCGGCATCTTTTTTATCTGCTTTATATTGATGAAAAATATCTAATTCCTCATCGTATTCAAAAGGCTCACCGGTCATTTCTTCAAAAATCTTCCGCAATATTTTTTTCGGGTAGGTGACTACGTGCGCAGGATTTTGTTCATGATAGTTTTGCATTTCCAGCACGTAAGCCCTAGCCTTGCTCAATTCATCAGTACTTAAAGCTCGGTTCCAGCTAAGCTGGCCGGCTAAAGTAAGTTGTGCTGCAAGTCCACTAGGCGCCTCTTCCTGCAAGCGAATGGCTAAGGCGATAGCTCTATCTCGAATCTGTGGACTATTCAGTAAACTGAAAACTTGCGGGCTTACAGTCGTGGCGTTTCTGCGCTCGCAGGATATTTCTGTTGAAGGTTGATTGAAAACCCGGAGAATGGGGTCAGGTAAATTTCTAATTTTTTCCGCATAAATGGTTCGTCGATTCCGGGATGTTGGAAGGCGAGAAGGTTGATATGCAGGGGCTATTGACCCCATTGTATGCCTCGGTTGCAGCGCAATCTCTTGATTTATTTCAGGCCGTACAGGGATGCCCCCCATCGTGAGATTTAATTCGCCGCTTGCCATCAACATGGCATCTCGAACTTCCTCCGCACTCAAGCGGCGCGCAGGAAAATGGGATAAATAGATATTATCAGGATCAATTCTCTGTTGTTTAACCAAATCCCTAGGCTGACTTGATTGCTGATATACTTGCGAACTCATGATCAAACGATGGAGCGCCTTTATAGACCACCCTTGTTGAATAAACGCATGACACAACCAATCCAGGAGCTCCGGGTGAGAGGGTCTTTTCCCTGTGCCTCCGAAGTTATTGCTGCTTTCGACTAGCCCCCTGCCAAAATGGTATTGCCATATTCTGTTTACGATAGATCTTATTACTAGCGGATTTTCTTTTTCCGTCAACCAATTAGCAAAGGCGAGCCTGCGGCCATCCTTGCTGCTAGGGATTACAGGCCCAGCTTGTTCTTTAGTCCCTTCCAGCGGACTGTTTAAATTGGTTAAGGCACTTAAAACTCCTGCTTGAACCTCCTCTTTTGGCGAATAGACGGAGCCTCCGGAAAGGATAAAGGTGGCAGGAGGCTGTTCTTTAATTTGCTTCGGCATAAACATATCTCTAGCACTATGTGTCACCTTGTTGGGCCCATTGTAGACGGAAAAGGCATAAGGTTCAAACCGAAGTTTAGCTTTCTTAAGAATCTGGCCGCGCTTTTCCAGCACCTTTCGGTATCCCAGATCCTGAAACGTGAGTCCGATGTACCTTGGGGGTTGTTCATCAGCTGGCAACTTTCTTCTAGTCCATTTATCCAGATAAGGTCGACCTTTTCTTTGAAACCATAGCTTAGCGGCTTGTTCACGCTTTTCCCGGATCGCTTCCCTTTCTTCTTTTGTTCGCTCAATCCATTCAACAATCCTAGCTTGCTCCTCGGCCATTCCTTTTCTGTTTTCTATCGGTAGAAAAGGTGCCACTCGATCCGCGAATTGCGTTGGCGCAAAAACTGCCTGAATACGGTAATAATCTTTGGTAGGGATAGGGTCATATTTATGGTCGTGGCACTTGGCGCAACCCAACGGGAGAGAAAGGAAGGTTTCTCCGACAATATTGGTGACATCATCCAAAAATAGTTGGCGTGTTTCAGCGGCAATTGCCATGCCGGTATGTTCCCAAGGCCCCATTCGTAAAAAGCCGGTGGCAATCAAATACTCCGAGACTTGTTGATCCAGTTCATCGCCTGCGATTTGCTCCCGTATAAAGTCAGAATACGGTTTATCTTCATTAAAGGATCGGATCACATAGTCTCTGTACCTCCATGCGTTTGGGCGCATATAGTCATTTGAAAAGCCGTCAGAGTCGGCATACCGGACTACATCTAGCCAATGTTTTCCCCATTGTTCCCCATAATGTGGACTTTGCAGCAAGCGTTCTAAGACTTTGTCAAAAGCTTCTTGGGAATCATCGGCTAAGAATTCTTCGACCGCCATTTTTGTTGGGGGCAATCCTGTTAGATCAAAACTAGCTCTTCGTAGTAGGGTAAGCTTATCGGCGGGTTCAGCTAATTTGAGCTGGAGTTGACCTAGTTCTTGTTCAATGAAAGCATCAATGGGGTGCGTAGGAGAAGCACTTGGAACTGTGGCTGCTTGCAAGGGGTAAAATGCCCATAAGGCCTGCTTCTTATAACGTCGCTTATCCCAGCTTTCTTCTAAGCCACCGCTCGTCTGTACTTGTATACGGTCGCCGTATTGCCAATTTCCAAGTGCCAGAATTTGCTGTTGCTCAGTTTTGTCTGGCCAAGGAGCCCCCAATGTAATCCATTGGCGAAAAAGATCTATTTCTTCTTGATTCAGTCGTTCATCTTCCTTAGGCGGCATAGATACCTCTGGATCATGGCGTTCAATGTAGGAAATTAGTGGACTAGCGTCAGGCTCTCCAGGCACCACGGCTGATAAACCGGATTGCCCACCTCTTAATAATGAAGACCGGCTAATTAATTGAAAACCTCCTTCTACTTTTTCCAATTCTTCTCCATGACAACTTTGACATTTCCTTTCAATGATAGGGTAAACCTCATGCACGAATAGTGACTTGGCATAGGCCCGGTCCTTCGGTGTCTGCTCATTGCTACAATAGGGAAAGATCAAACAAAGTGCAAGTGCCCCAAATAATAACTGCCGTGAAAACATATGCAGTAATGCTTGTATTAAAGTTGGTGTGACCAAGTCTAAGTAGTTCTTGGCTTTTCTAAATTTAAAGCTTTTTGGACAAACAATTTTGATTTGTTTAGATCTAATTGACAACTCCTTAGCAGATGCTAACAATCCGTTCAATGCGAAAAACCATTCCTTCTTTCCTTTGTTGCCCTAGCACAATTACTTTTCAGCTTGTATAAGAATCTTAATTCATGAAAAATATATTAGTTGTTGGTGCTTCGTCTGGCATCGGAAAATCATTAACACACTTGCTCCAGTTGGAGGGGAACCAGATTTTTGGAACCTATCACTCTAACGAAGTAGCCGGAGATCAATTCCATTATTTAGATGTGCTAGCGGAAGATTTGAAACTGGGCTTTTTGCCAGAGGTATTAGATGGTGTGGTGTATTGTCCGGGTAGCATCAATCTAAAGCCATTTGCTCGAATTAAAGCAGCTGCTTTTGAGGAAGACTATAAACTACAAGTCGTGGGAGCTATTAAGGTTTTGCAGGCGGCCTTAAAGGCGCTGAAAAGGAGTGCGTCCGCTTCTATTGTCCTATTTTCTACGGTTGCGGTCCAGTCTGGCTTTAATTTTCACACTCAGGTCGCAGCCTCAAAAGGAGCGTTAGAAGGTTTGACTCGATCCTTGGCTGCTGAACTAGCGCCAAAGATCAGGGTAAACTGTATCGCGCCTTCTTTGACGGATACGCCACTTGCTGCCAAGCTGCTTAACTCTGAAGAGAAAAAGACTGCTAACGCTCAAAGACATCCGTTGAAAAAGATTGGAAAGCCAGAGGATATAGCTCAAATGGCCGCTTTTTTACTTTCCGACAAAGCCGCTTGGATTAGTGGACAAATTATGCATGTAGATGGGGGAATGTCAAAACTTAAGATCTAATGATGGAAGGATTAAGTGAAAGAGACCTAGATCGTGTGATAGAGATGGCTTGGGAGGATCGAACGCCTTTTGAAGCTATTAATAACCAATTTGGATTACCTGAAAAAGAAGTCATCCGGCTAATGCGCCGCCATCTAAAGGGGCGTAGTTTTAGGCTTTGGCGTAAGCGGGTAAATAGTGGTGTAAGCAAAAAACACTTAAAAAAGCGATCCACTGAAATTGCTCGTTTCAAGTGTTCGCGTCAACGACATATTTCCAAGAATAAGATCAGTAAGCGAAAGATGTAGGAGAAACAAAAAAACTTATGATGGCAAACATTAATTTAGTCTTTCCTCATCAGCTTTTTGAAAAGAGCCCATTACTGACAAATGACTATCCCACTATTCTCGTAGAGGAATACTTGTTCTTTCGGCAATATGCCTTCCATAAACAAAAAGTTGCTTTTCATAGGGCAAGTATGAAGGCATATGAGGTTTTTTTAAAGGCGAGCGGCAAGTTTGTTCACTATATTGCGTCTACCGATGGTCAATCCGATGTTAGAAAATTGATTTCCATTTTGCCAGCTCAAGGTGTAGAAAAGCTGCATATAATCGACGTTACTGATGACTGGTTAGGGCGAAGAATTTTGAATGCTGCTCAGAAAGCCGGGATTTCTACCAAGTGGTATAATTCTCCTCTGTTTCTCAATACACCAGATCAACTTACCTCCTTTTTTAAGCCCAGTAAGAAAAAGTTTTTCCAAACCCAGTTCTATATTGCACAACGAAAGCGATGGGAAGTATTATTGGTCGGAGAAGAGCAACCAGCTGGCGGAAAGTGGAGTTTTGATGCGGAGAATCGCAAGAAGTATCCCAAAAAGAAAAGCCCGCCTTTAGTCAAATACCCCGCAGCGAACGAATATTACCTAGAAGCCTGTGAGTATGTACAGAATAATTATGCTGATAATCCCGGAGAATTAACGGCTTTCCCGCTCTATCCTTTTGCCTTCCAAGAAGCCAATAGTTGGTTTCAGCAGTTCTTGAGTTTTCGCTTTGCGGAATTTGGAGACTATGAAGACGCTATTGTAGCAGACGAAGTGATTCTGCACCATAGTGTGCTTACCCCCATGCTGAACATTGGCCTACTTACCCCCATGCATGTGCTAAGTACCAGCCTGCAATATGCTGAAGAGCATGGGATTCCGCTAAATTCCAATGAAGGATTCATCCGACAAATTATAGGTTGGAGGGAATTTATTCGTGGAGTTTATCAATGCAAGGGCCGCACAGAACGGACGCGAAATTATTGGGGGTTTGATCGGAAAATACCTGAAAGTTTTTACACGGGTACAACGGGGATCGCCCCCCTTGATCTGACCATAAAAAAGGTACTGAAGACAGGCTATTGCCATCATATTGAACGCTTGATGGTGCTAGGGAATTTTATGCTCTTGTGCGAGTTTGATCCTGATGAAGTCTATCGATGGTTTATGGAACTCTTTATAGATGCTTATGATTGGGTGATGGTACCGAATGTTTATGGGATGAGTCAATTTGCAGATGGCGGATTGATATCTAGCAAACCCTACATTAGCGGGAGTAATTATTTGTTAAAAATGAGTAATTACAAAAAAGGAGACTGGCAAGCAACCTGGGATGGATTATTTTGGCGTTTCATGCATGTGCACAGAGCTTTTTTCATCAAAAATCCACGTCTAGGAATGCTAATAAGAACTTTTGATAAAATGAATCCAAAAAAACGAGAATTGCATCTCAATCGAGCTGAAACCTATCTGACTCAACTATAATAAGGACCTACCTTCTTACCCAGTCCACGACAACCTGTGAATTGAAGTTATGGACAAGTTTTCCTACTTTCGTTGCTCAATTCATCCCATAGTGTGATTGTCATCACTGTAAACAGGTGAAATAACCCTTTACTTTGTGTAAAATTAAAATCTCATACTATGACAATAGAGCAGATATATACTGGGTGTTTAGCACAAGGTGCTTATTACATTGAAAGCAATGGAGAGGCGGCCATTATCGACCCGTTAAGAGAAACAGAACCTTACCTCAAGCGAGCAGAATCGGCAGGGGCTAGTATTAAGTACATTTTTGAAACTCATTTTCATGCTGATTTCGTCTCCGGGCATCTTGATCTAGCTAAGAAAACGGGCGCGAAGATCGTCTACGGCCCAAATGCGGATACGGCATACGAAAAACATACGGCTAAAGATACGGAAGAGTTTAAGGTAGGAGCACTTACCATTCGTGTTCTTCACACCCCGGGCCACACCCCAGAAAGCACTACCTACCTGCTACTAAATGAAGAAGGAAAAGAGTATGCCATATTTACCGGCGACACTTTATTTATCGGTGACGTGGGACGCCCTGATTTGGCGCAGAAGCAAGGGAGCGTAACCAAAGAAGATTTGGCTGGCTGGTTGTACGATAGCCTACGAGAAAAAATCATGACTTTACCTGATGAGGTACTCGTTTACCCAGCCCATGGTGCAGGTTCGGCTTGCGGTAAAAATATGTCAAGAGAAACCTGGGATACACTGGGTAATCAAAAGCAAACCAATTATGCACTAAGAACAGATATGACGAAGGCGGAATTCATCAAAGAAGTAACCGAAGGATTATTGCCGCCACCTCAGTACTTTGCCAAAAATGCTAAACTGAATAAACAGGGGTATGAAAGCATAGATAAAGTAATGCAAAGAGGAGCAGTGGCATTAAGTCCGAGAGCATTTGAAGCAGCCGCCAATGAGCATGATGCTTTAATTCTGGATGTTCGTGATAAAGCGGCATTTGTTCAGGGCTTTGTGCCAAATTCTATCTTTATTGGTCTGGACGGAAGTTTCGCCCCTTGGGTGGGCGCGCTGATTAAAGACCTCATGCAGCCCATCTTGATCGTGGCGCCAATAGGCAAAGAAGAAGAAACCGTGAAGCGCTTGGCGAGAGTAGGGTATGACAACGCCATTGGTTATCTGGAAGGCGGTTTTGATGCTTGGAAGGATAGCGGAGCGGAATATGACGAAATCGAAACCATAGATCTAAGTACACTGGCAAGCATTCATAAGGAAAAAGCTAATATCCAGATTATGGATGTTCGTAAACCTTCAGAATGGTCAGCCGAGCATATTGAATCTTCCATTAATATCCCATTGGACTTTATCAATGAGAAAATGGGGGAGATATCTAAAGAAGAGAAATATTACATGCACTGTCGTAGTGGTTATCGATCAACGGTAGCTGCTTCCATACTAAAAGCGAGAGGTTTTGATCAATTGATCAATGTACATGGTGCCTTTGCAGATATGGCTTCGGCAGGATTGCCAACAACTGCTTTTGTCTGTCCATCTACTACTGTTGGATAAAAGAAAAGACGAGGGCTGACCCATAGATCAGCGGCATCAAAGCGAATCACTTTTCTTATCTTGGCCGTATAAATAAGGAGTTTTTCATTAGCCCCTCAGTCAATGCGTTGGAGTAGCTGGTTTCCGATAGTTGAATCTTTAGATAATTACACCCGAAGTGATTTCGGGGCAGACCTTTCAGCAGGCCTTACCGTCGGAGTGATGTTGATTCCTCAAGGTATGGCCTATGCTATGCTTACGGGAATGCCTCCCATCTATGGTTTGTATGGCGGCTTCATCCCATTGTTCTTTTATGCGATCTTTGGCTCTTCTCGACAGATGTCGATCGGACCAGTGGCCATTTCCTCACTGCTGGTTTTAGCAGGGATCGGTCAATTGGAAGAACCGGGAAGCCAATCTTTTATTCAACTGGTGATCCTAACGGGCTTATTAGTGGGCCTAGCACAGCTCTTGTTGAGTTTTTTACGGATGGGTTTTTTGGTTAATTTCCTTTCTCATCCTGTGCTAGTAGGTTTCACATCGGCTGCCGCTGTAATTATTGGCGTAAGTCAATTGAAGGACCTTTTGGGGATTGCTATACCAAGGTTTTCTCATTCCTATGAGACACTCTTTTACGCCATAGAGCATTTACATAAGACGCATCTCCTTTCGGTAGTTTTTTGTCTAGGTGCACTCTTCGCTATCCTGGTTTTTAGAAAGATACACAAATCTATACCAGGCCCTTTGATTGTAACCATAGTAGGGACGATCTTGGCCTGGTTCTTTCAGCTTGAAGAGCATGGTTTAGCCCTGGTGAAAGAAGTGCCACAGGGTTTGCCCGCCTTTGAGATTCCCATTTTGGATTGGGATCAGATATTGCGTGTAATGCCAACGGTCTTTACTGTTACAGTAATCTGCGTTGTTGAAAGTATTGGTATTGCCAAGGTACTAGAAGCAAAACACCAAAACTATGAAGTGAGGCCCGATCAGGAATTATTGGCCTTAGGCATCTCCAAATTTGTTGGTGCATTTTTCCAGTCCTTGGTTACTTCTGGAAGCTTTAGTCGTTCAGCCGTGAATGATGAGGCTGGGGCCAAAACAGGAGTGGCATCAATTGTTGCAGCAAGCCTGGTCGGGTTAACCCTGCTATTCCTGACTGATTTAGTCTATTTTCTGCCAAAGGCTGTTTTAGCAGCTATCATACTCTTGGCAATTAAGAGTTTATTTGACCTCAAAGGAGCTATACATCTTTGGCATACGCATCGCCGGGATTTCTGGATGATGCTCGTAACTTTTTTGGTCACTATCGTGTTTGGTATTGGCGAAGGGGTAGTAGCAGGCGTTACACTTTCTTTACTCACGGTCCTTTATAGAAGCTCAAGACCGCATTTAGCCGTTTTGGGTAAATTGCCTGGCACCCAGTTTTATCGCAATATCAAGCGATTCCACGAAGCAGAACAATCGGATGATATACTGATTATTCGTTTTGATGATCAATTGTACTTTGGCAATGCCAGTTATTTCAAAGAAAACATTAAAGGACTAGTTGGTGAAAAAGGACCCAATCTTCGGTTGCTGATCATGGATGCTAGCTCTATGCACGATATTGATAGTACTGGTATTCAAGCACTTGAAGACATCTACAAGTATTTGAAGGAGCGAAATATTACTTTGAATTTTTGCGGTGTGATTGGACCGGTTCGGGATATGCTATTCCGAGTGGATCTGATCGAAGGATTTGGAAAGGAGAACTTCTTCATGTACGTTCATAATGCTGAAAACGCCTTTTACACTGGGAGTAAAGAAGGAAGTATACAGTGGAACCCTAGTGCCATCCAAACGAATGTAAGGAATCGACAATAAGTGTTTGGATATATTTGCGATCTCTTTTTATGTTCAGTCAGTTAAGGACCGGCAAAAGGCTGCAGATTTGGTCTAAATCCTGTACTTTTGTTTCGTCTGTATGATGTGGATGGGTAAAGGTATCCATATTTTGTTTCGATAAGCCTTAATGATAACCAATAATGGAAGATAAATCTTGCAAGACTCCCCGCTGGCGTATGTTCAAGGCGCGCTTAAATAACCTCCAGCCCATAGAGGCTCAAAAATTAATGGATGAACACCGAGGGTTAATATTAATTGATGTAAGAACACCAGGAGAATACCTCAACGGGCATTTCGATCGGGCAATGAATATAGACTACTTTGGAGAGGACTTTTATGAAGAAATGGAAAAGCTCAATCCAGAACAGACTTATTTAGTGTATTGTCGCAGTGGAAGACGAAGCATCCGCACCTGTACCTTGATGATTAATGGTGGAATTCCTAAAGAAAGAGTCTTTAATTTGGACGGAGGATGGCAGGCTTGGCATGAAGTCTTTCAATTGAATTAAGACCTCGGCTCTTATCTTACAATAAAAAAGCCCCTGAGCAGCACTCAGGGGCTTTTTTATGACCTAATCCAATATAAATTGTAATCTTATGGAAGAGCGTGAAGGGGATTGACGACAATTTCAACGCTCTACTCTATAGTGTATTGGGAAAGCGAAAAGTCCTGCTTTTTATTTAAAAGCTGTTTGAGTTCAACCATTCTATTTTGTTATAGCCTTTTTTGAGCCACTATTCGTTAGCAAAATTCTATTTTAGCGCTGCTAAACTTCGCTTTTATTGCCTCAATTGACTCAAACAGCTTCTAAGATCTTCGGCCCTTGGTTTTTGACAAGTGGATCTTCATCTACACCTATCTTTGTATCTACTTTCTTCCGAATTAACCAAAACCCCATTTTCGTTGTTAAGCTAAACGAGAAGATTATCAGATAAAAGGAGTTAATCATGAGTAATCATAAAATACTATCCATCCAACGATTGGGTTTTCCCTGGCAAACTAGTGATCCATTTCTATTTTGTGCCTACCATAAGGATGATTATCCGGCAGGAAATGAAAATATGGGACCGCAAGCTTCCCTGGCTGCTCGACCCTTGGGACAAGACTTTAATCCGCAGTTTCCTTGGCGTATGTACCACGGCCGAACTGTTCCTGGCTTCCCTTCGCACCCCCATCGTGGATTTGAGACGGTGACCATTGCAGCGGAAGGATTAGTGGATCATGCCGACTCTCTTGGCGCAGCTGGGCGATTTGGCGATGGTGACGTACAATGGATGACTGCTGGACGCGGAGTGCAGCATTCAGAAATGTTTCCCTTATTAAAACAAGAAGCTGCTAACCCCTTGGAATTGTTTCAAATTTGGTTGAATCTTCCTCGCAAGGATAAGTTGGTCGATCCACATTTTGCTATGTTGTGGCGGGAAACGATCCCGGTAGTTGAACAGAAAGATGAAGCCGGTCGATCTACAAAAATACGTATCATGGCGGGAGAACTAAATGGAGTAAAAGCGCCAGCACCTGCACCAAACTCTTGGGCAGCAAATCCCGAAAATCAAGTAGCTATTTGGACTATTACCTTGGAGCCTGGTGCCAAATGGACAATCCCTGCCAAAACCTCTGACATTAATCGAACCCTTTATTTTTACCGAGGAGAATCGCTCAATATTGAAGGTACAACTATACCTTTGTCGACTGCAACCAAGGTCGATGGCGGAGAGGAACTGACTTTGGAAAATGGGGCTAAAACTTCACATTTGCTCTTTTTACAAGGCCGACCAATAGGAGAACCTGTAGCACAACATGGCCCTTTTGTAATGAACACAGAGCAGGAAATTTATGAGGCGATAAGCGATTTTCAAAAGACCAGTTTTGGTGGTTGGCCTTGGCCAAAGTCCGACCAGGTCCATGAAAGACAAAGAGGACGTTTTGCTATCCACGCAGATGGAACGGAAGAGATTAAATAAAAGGATTACCAGGAGGCTATCACCAAATTTCAAAAGTTAGCATATGGCGAATATCAGCGGGGGTGCGGAAAAGTTATTTCTAGGAATCGGAATTATAACGGTACTCAGTGGAATACTATTAATCTTTGAGGAGAATTATGTAGTCGGCGTCTCTGGCTCTATTGTGGGACTGGGGTTGGTGATTCAGAATATAAAACGGCTTAGAGAAAAGAAGGAGAAATAAGTGACTTAACGGCTCATATCATTATTAGGCCGGAATAGGGTAGGGTCTTGGGACGTCGAGCCTGACCTTAGACAGACCATGTGGTTATAAGTTGCCCGATTTTTAGCGAATTTTCCTGCAAAACTCTGCAGCTACTCCTTATACAATTCTTCCTCCTAAAGGAAAGCAACAATACATAGGTAGCCTTGTCTTTAGCATAATCAAATAATAGATTATGAAAGATTTCTATGCACTTATAGGCATATTGCTCTGCTTTAATGCCAATAGCCAAATCGATACCTTGCTATTAGCGCATGAACATTACACCTTGCCAAATGGATTACAGGTAGTTTTACAACCCGAAGAGAGCGTAAAGGAAGTTTCGGTAGAATTCTGGCTGCTGGATGGAACAGCCATAGACGAACCTCATCAGTATGGTTTGCAACACTTTTTTGAGCATATTATGCCCTACAGTCCCATGGATTCCGATAAGAGGGATAAATTTTTTGATGACTACTTGAAAGGAAGCAATGCGCAGGTTAAGAAGGACTTTAGTCGATTCTATCTAAAAGTCATACCAGAAGGTCTAGAACTTGCTTTAGAAAGAACCTCAGGAAGGTTGAAAGCGGGTCCAGATCGAATATCGGAGAAGAGAGTGGAATCAGAAAGAACAAGAGTTTTGGCAGAAATAAAAAGAAATGCCAAAAACCCCCATTGGAGTGCGCCGGGCAGCTTGGCGATATACGAAGGAACCTTTGGTGTAGGACATCCTTACGCTGCGAACGGCTATGGACAACTAGAAAATAATAAGCGTTTTACCTTAAACGACTTGAGACAGCGTTACCGGGATATTGTCTACGCTAATAATGTAGTTCTGTTTATAGTTGGGAACTTTGATCTGGTCAAAACAAAAGCCCTGATCCTCGGTTATTTCGGCGATTTGGAAGCAAAGAGAAAGACATACACAAGCCCGGTATTAATAAAACAATCTACTGAGCAGGTTTCTGCAAAGGCACCTCACCCTCAGGATTCATTAAATACACTGGTTCTTTCCTGGGCCATCTCTGAGTGGAAAATGAGAGATGATGCCGCTTTAAGGTTAATCTCTGCCCATTTGAACAATTCCTTTGGAAAAGAGGAGCTTACACTTACACCATCTGTGCAGCGGAGTGGTGCATACAGTGATATGTATGCCAATGCTGGACAGTTTTACATTCGAATCCAGTTTTCAGATTCCAAGGATAGTACACAGATTGAACAGTTTCTTCTAGATAAGATCAAACAATTGACAGATAGAAAACTAGAGGTCTTGGAACTACAAAAGGCTCTGGCCAGCGAAATAAATGACATAAAGGATATGCAAAACCAACTCGGTTTTCAATGGAGTCGGACGGAACTACTGGGTAAAAACCTCCTCTTTCATGGCAAACCGAACGCCTATTTTAAAAGAGTGAAACTGCAACAAAGAATGAGCGCCCGAAAGATCAAAAAGGCCGCTCAGACATGGCTAAAAAACGACCCTTTTAGAATACTATTTACTGCCAGAAAATAAAGGAATTAGTGGGTAGGTGGAAAGAACTAAAGCTTGATTTACAAGGGGTAGGGGAGAGTTGAAATAGGAAAGAGGTAAAGCGACCTATCAAGTACAATTCCTAAAATTTTACGTTCTTTGCGGCATGAAGCAATAGCTGATGTATATGTTAGATCTGCAGAATGAATTTGGCAATATTGACATTTACCTTTTTGATCAACTTTTGAAAGGAAGATATCTACCGTGCAAGCGCATCCTGGATGTAGGGTGCGGTGGTGGCCGGAACAGTTATTTCTTTCTCAAAAATGGCTATGAAGTTTATGGTCTTGATCAGCAGCCTGAAGCCATTGAGCACATTCAAAACCTAGCCCGTTCTGTGGTTTCAGATTATCCATTAGATCGATTTATTTGTAGTCCGATCGTTGACATGCCGTATGAGGATGGCTATTTTGACTTGATTTTATGTAATGCGGTATTGCACTTCTCTAGAAATCATGAGCATTTTGATCAAATGCTTCGACAAATCTGGCGTGTGCTCCAGCCTGGAGGGTATTTTTTCTGTCGCTTATCCTCTACTATCGGGGTACAAGAATTTGTCAAGTCTCTGGGAAAGGGCCGATATGAACTACCTAATGGTACACAGTGGTATTTGGTTGACGAACAACAGCTATTAGATTACACCGAACTTCTAAAGGGAGAATGGGTGGAAGTTATTAAGACAACTAATGTGCAAAACCAACGGGCTATGACCACTTGGTGTTTGCGCAAATCTGAATAATATGAGCACTTTCAATGATTTAAACCTCAATAACCCTCTTCGGAACGCCCTACAAGATCTAGGCCTTACTACTCCAACGCCAATTCAAGCAAAGGTTTTCTCTGTAGTGATGTCTGGCAGGGATGTGGTTGGGATAGCACAGACGGGTACAGGAAAAACCTTTGCTTATCTAATGCCCTTGTTACGTATGTGGCAATTTAGAAAAGATCGCTTCCCTCAGATTCTAGTAGTTGTACCCACACGCGAATTGGTAGCGCAAGTGGTAGAAGCGGTGGAGGAACTGACGCCCTATATGAACGTAACGGCTGTAGGTGTTTACGGGGGTACCAATATCAATACCCAGGTGAAGCTGGTAGAGCAAGGAATGGATGTGGTGGTAGCCACCCCTGGACGACTGTTAGATTTAATCTATAAGGGTTCATTGAAAGTCAAGAAGATCAAGAAATTGGTCATTGATGAGGTGGATGAAATGCTGAACTTGGGATTTCGACATCAACTATTAAACCTTTTTGATTTGTTACCGGAAAGGAGGCAGAATCTTCTTTTTTCAGCCACACTTACGGATGAAGTAGAAAGCCTTCTGGACACTTTTTTTAATTTTCCAAAACGTATTGAAGCCACCCCTGTCGGTACTCCATTGGATAACATAAGTCAAAGGGCTTACCATGTTCCTAATTTCAATACCAAGGTAAATCTTCTAGAACGATTATTGGATGATCATCCAGAGATGGATAAAGTACTCGTTTTTTCAGCTACTAAAAAGCTCTGTGATGTCCTTTTTGAAAGGCTAAATGAAAAATACCCAGAGCGGGTAGGAGTGATCCATTCCAATAAGGCACAGAATAATCGATTTAATTCTGTAAACTCCTTTAAGGATGGAACTTATCGGGCGTTAATTGCTACGGATTTGATCGCTCGTGGTTTGGACGTGGCTGAAGTATCTCATGTGGTGAATTTTGACATCCCTGAGGAAGCTGAAAGTTACATCCATCGGATTGGACGAACGGGTCGAGCTGATGCGGAAGGAATAGCGCTTTCCTTCATCACTGAAAAAGATGCAGCAGCCATTGAAGCGATAGAAAAACTAATGAGTTACCAAATTCCTGTGGAACCGACTCCTGAGGACCTACCCATTTCCGACGAACTGATAGAGGCGGAGAAACCACAGGTGTTCATGAAAAACCTGGCTATCAACTTACCTGATTTAGAGAAATCTGGTGGCGCTTTCCACGAAAAAGCAGCCAAAAATAAAAAGGTCAACAAGAAGGTCCGCTATGCGGATAAAATGAAGATGAAGTACAAGAAGCCTAAAACTAGAGGACAAAAGAAAAAAGGACGTAAGTAAGTTGTTGAGATGCCTGCAACTAACTTTCATTCCCATCTTGACTCCATTCTCTATGGTCTAAGAGGAAAGCATGTTTTCTATTTTCTCTACTCCCACGACAATTCGTTTAACAATCTTCAATGCGGTAGTGAGTTTAGAAAGATCTGCATATAGTTGGCCATTTTGCCCAGAATGATGCCCATGCCCTACCAATTCCATTAGATAGTAATCCCTATTATCGTCCATATCTATTTGAGCCTCAAAGATAATAGAAGGTTGGCCTAATTGTCCGGTACCATTATGAAAGATCTCATCGTTCGGAAAATCGAATTCAGAATAGTATTCATTGTCGTCAAATGCTACGTTGATTTCTATTTTCAACTTAAATCGAGTGATTTCCTCTATGGAGGAGAGGAGCATGAAGTTCTCAGAAATGGTGGCGCCGGTAATTCCATCTGCTAAAGGGTTACTCTGGCTTGGAACATACATACCATCTTCGGATCTCACCCCTCTGCTATGTGACCAGACGGGTAAAGCATTTACTCTGCGGAATTCACCTTTAGCATCCTTCTGCTCATCAAATTTCTTGAAGTTTTCCTTGCTGCGCCCCCCATAAAACAAACCTTTCGCGGTAGCCTTAGACACGAAAAGTGTCTCAAGATAATTGCCCACAGTATCTTCTACCCAGACCGCCATTTGTGGGTGCCAATAGTGCTCTGCTCGCAAAAGATCAATGCTCAATTGTACTTCTTTATTCAAGGGCATTTCCACTACGTCATAGGTCGAAGGATCCAATTTTTTCTTGCTGTTTGCCTTCAACTTTGTACCGTAATCCATGAGCATTTGGAAAGGGGTGGTTTGGAGGTAACTGCCAGAAAAAAGAAGTCCCCCAACTAGGAGCACTATGAGAAGACTCAGGCTACCACTATATCTCTTGATTGGCTGGAAATTGTTTGAGATATGAAGGGCTACCCCAATCGTAAATAATAGTCCAAAAACCGTGTGGATTGTCGCAACAGCTCTGGAGTAATCTTTAAAATAAGAAATTAGACCAGTTACTGCTAGAACTAAAAAACTCACTGCAATGGAAAGGCTAACAATTTTTCTGAAATTCATACATCATAAACTGCCCCAGATCAAATATCCGGGTATTGGTCAAGGAGTACCCAAAATCAATGCCTATATGAAAGCATTGCCGAGTATTGTCGAGAAAAGTCAAATGGGCAACTATTGTTGCATATATTCGAAGATTAAGGTCTATCTACCTTAATCGAATTTCGACTATCACGCATTGGTGATTTGCCGAAAGTTATGGGCGCATTGTCCAGAATAAAAATCACCGCTCGAAGGCTATTGAACATATTTTTAAGTATGAGGATAGTTCGTCCTCATACTTAACTAAGCCAGGTTACAGCAGCTGTTTCTTTAGTTGTTCAATGCGATCACTAAGGAATTGCACCTGTTTTGCCTTATTTTCGGGTAACTTAAAGGCAGCAGGTTTATATTCTAGTTTCTCAACAAAAGCACTTTCGATTACTTTTACTTCATCTGTGATTATTTTTAGACTTTCATCGTCCGTTTCACCTACGATGCCATGGATATCGTAAGATCGGGCATCAAAAGTGGTGTGATGAGATTTCTCCATATCGGCTTTCAGCGCAATCAAGTTGAGCCTAAGCTCTGTTATGACCTTAGCTTCCCCAAATTTTGTTTTTGCACCTCGGCAAGATGAGGGAGAACAACCGGATGTTGCGGTAGCTGTGGCAGCACAGTTGGATTTACCTTCTTTGGTGGTACAACTTTCTTTGTCATGTTTAGCACTGGCGCAGCAGGCCGTTTGAGCGTTAATGTTGGAACTAAAAAGCAATCCTACTAGGAGGGAAGAGGCATAAAGAATGTTTTTCAGGTTGAGTTTCATTTTTTCAAGTTTTGTCGATTAACAATTTATGATCATGTATGAAAAATGATCTGATTAACGAGGCATAGGTCATGTACTATCTTGAAAGACGTAGATACTTTAAATTGATGCAGTACCATTACCACTTCATTAATCCAATACATCAAAGGTGACCTAAAATTTGTAAAAAAAGTAAACGTTGGCTATTGCATAACAGCTGTTTAACAGGTGGAAAACAGGTCTTTAACAAGTCTCTGCCCTAATCACAAGTTTTCATTTGCTGCGATGCTCAATTGTTGAAATGCGGCCTGAATTTTAGATAAAGGAGCAGCTATGTTCATTCGCATAAATAGAGGGCTTTCTCTGTCAAACCAACCTCCAGGTGTCAGAGCCAGCTTTGCCTTCTGGGTAAGTAATTGGGTAAGATCCTTTTGGTTTAGATTCATTGGACGAAAATCCAACCAAATCTGATAGGTGCCTTCTACTGGATAGATCTTTATCAAGGGAAGCTCTTCATGTAGGAATTTTTGTATCCAAGATATGCTTCTCTCTAGATAGACCAACAGCTCATCTAGCCATGGGCCCCCATGTTGAAAAGCAGCTATCGTAGCGAAAGTGGTAAAAGCATTTCCATGGTTCAAATACATAGCTCCAACCGTTTTTTTGATCTGTTTCATTTTAATTTCATCTGGGATGTAGATGTAACCATTTGAGATACTTTGCATGCCAAAAGTCTTAGCGGGAGAGCCTATCAATGAGATGTGCTTGCCTACGCTCAATGACATTAGGCTATTGAAATTATACCCGGCGTAAATAATGTCTGCATGGATTTCGTCACTAATAATCGTCACATTATATCTATTTGCTACCTCTAGCAGAGTTTGCAGTTCCTCCTTCCTCCATACTCTTCCTACTGGATTATGTGGGTTGCACAGGAGGATGACCTCTACCTTGTTTGCTTGTAGTTTCTTTTCTAAGTCCTCAAAATCCATTTCATAGTTGCCATCAATAATTTGAAGCGGATTCCTTATGATCTTCCTGCCATTAGACTTGATAACTCGAGCAAACTGATGATATACAGGCGTTTGGATTAGAATGCCATCATTTGGCTGTGTGAGTTCCCGAATTAGTAAGGAGATCCCCGTCAGAACACCAGAGACCTGCACAAATGATCGGTGATTTAAATCTAAGTGATGCCTGGTTCTGTTCCAATCCACTATGGCATCGAATACTTCTCCTGTGGCAAATTCATAGGCATAAACGCCTCGATTTACAATCCTTTCCAACTCCTTTGTAATAGGTGGTGCAATTTTGAAATCCATATCTGCCAACCAAAACGAAGCCAATTCTCTGGCCCCAAACATGTTCTCTAGCATTTTGGGGTCCTGTCTGACAAACCTATGTTCAAAATCTCCCTTGATATTATCAAAAGCATTCATCTTTATAGTATTTGGTATACCTGAATAGACGGCAACCCGAAAAAATGATGCATCGATTTATCAAGCCTGCCATAGTCTGCTAAACTCAGCATAGGGTACTGATAAAAGTGGATTGAAAACGACTTGGCAAGAATATAGCTTTAGGAAATCTTTCTAACTGAAACTACGGTGTCATTCCAACACATGGCACCTGAGATCGGATCACCATAGTTAGGTATGATCTTGTTTAAATGCATACCATAACTTTCCCACCAGACCAGTTGACTATCAGAATCGTTTTCAAGATTAATGGAAGTCTTTTTCCCTGACGCATATTCGCCAAAAGCCCAATGCCCTAAATGATGTGAAATCGAAATGGCAGTGGGGTGAACTCCTTGTGTAATTCTAGCCTTTGTAATCAACTCGCCAATACTAGACTTCAGTTTTATCCAATCATTTGATTGAATCCCCAGGCGTTCTGCCGTTGCGGCATTTATCCAAGCAGGGTTTTCATGGTAAATTTCCGTTAGCCATTTGCAGTTTTGTGTTCTTGAATGGGTATGCACATTAACTTTAAAGGTTGTCAAAATAAGTTCGTCCTCATTGAGGTCTTGATGATCGGGATGAGACATCCAGGTCGGAAGCCCTGCAAAACCGCTTTTGTCCAGCCTTTCTGAAAATAGCTTAACTTTTCCTCTTTTGATATATGACACCTGAGCCGATCTATCGTGCCAAATGCCATGCTTTTTCATATACTCAAACCCACCAGCTTCTTTTATTCCCGCTGTGGTATTACAAGCTCCTTCAACAAAATCCCTAGCAGACTCAAAGCCTAAATTCAAGCCAAGCTCCTTGGCTAAATTGCAGGCTACATCAACAAAGTTTCTCGTTTCTCCCAAAGGTTCATGAACAGGCTGACGAATATAATATTCCGGAATCCCATCTGCTGTTCCCTTGGCCTCTGCTGTCCATCTTTCAAGAAATGAAGCGTCAGGCAAGACCAAATCAGCAAGTTCAGTTGTCTCACTCAGTCCTACATCGACTGAAACCAAAAAAGGTATTTTACTGGTATCTTTATAAATTTCAATATTCTCATTACAATTGCCATTAGCATAAACCGGATTATGACAATAAACCATGTACAACTCCGGTTTTCCATTTCCCTTGTTTATTTGAGTTAGAATTTGATGAGAAATGCTGCCATCAGACACGGCAAACTGACCGCTGTCACCAGTAAAGATAGGCAACTTAGCTGCTGGTTTTTCTGGTCTTGGAAATGGAAAATTCCATTGTGCTCGTTTAGTCTTCCGGACTTGAGGGCCAATATTTCCGGCAATTACATCGAGCATATAAATAGCTCTTTGTGTTTGAACACCATTGAAATGCATAAATGCTCCACGAAAAGAAGTACAGACTCCTGAGTTAGCATTACCATATTCAATCGCGATTTCTTCAATCAGACTCGCTGGCACTCCAGCGATTTCCTCGGCCCATTGCGGCGAGAAAGGGGCAAGGTGTGACAAAAGTTCATCAACTGTAACATTAGCTGTTTGTTCAATCTCCTCTTTATCATAGAGTCCTTCGTTGAGTAGTACGTGGGATAAAGCTAACACAACAGCCAAATCAGTTCCTGGCTTTACAGGTATCCATTTGTTGGATTTAGCTGCTGTATTTGATAAACGAACATCAAAGGTGTAAATCTTGACGCCACGTTCTCGCATTTTAGTTACACGTCGGATTATCGGGATATGATCTATGCCCGCGTCAATTAAGCTCCTTCCGAAGTTGAGAATGATGTCAACATCATCAAACTTTTTACTTGAGCTTATGTCACCAGTGAGTCTTCTGGCAATTGAACCAGCTCTACTGCAAATAGAATCATGGTTACCAATTGATGAAGTACCGTAGGCACTCAGGAAATAGTTAATCAGGATGGTGTAGTCGGTACCAACCATTCTGCCATAATGGAACAAGAATTTTTCAGGATTGCCTTCTTGCCGAAGGGTTTTTAATCCTTTTACTTTTGACCCTTCAATTTCTCCCCCTTCAAGAATTAGATTGAGGGCCGTTTCCCAGGATATTTTTTCCCATTTCCCACTCCCTCTCTGACCAATTCTTCGTAGAGGATATAGAAGACGATCAGGGTTATATATCTGATTAATTCCTGCCTGCCCCTTTGCACAAACTTTTCCCTCGTTTCGCATAGATAGAGGGTTTCCTTCAATTTTAACTAGGCGGTTTTCCTTGGTATACGCAAGAATAGAACACCTGGATACACACTGCCAGCAAGCTGAAGCAATTTCTTTTTTAGGACTATTTAAGCTTGCCTGACTTGCCTTTTGTGTTTCAACTTCTATCGTTTCACAAGCTTGGAAGATAGCGGCTGATCCAATTGTAGCAATTTGTACAAATTCTCTTCTTTTCATAGCTATTTCTTATTTATCGCCTTTGAAACCTGAAAAATAGAATGCATCCCACCTTTGTAGTACACCTGAGGTTGGGTCCCTTCTTCCATTAATAAGCCTGTTAGTTTTTCTCCATGGACCAGTTTGGAGACTTTACTGTTCGGATCAGCAAGGTCTCCAAAGATTCTGGCATCTGCTGGGCAAGTGTTGGAGCAGGAAGGTTCTAGTCCTTCTTCCAGTCTTTCCTCACAGAAGTTGCACTTATCGGCTTTAAAGACCGTTCTGGAAGGGTAGTCCTGGACAGCTTCATCTGGCTCCTGATCTGGATTAATATAAATAGCTCCATATGGACAGGCACTAACACAGAACTGAAATCCATTGCAGAGGTCTTTATTGATGTCAACCAGTCCATTATCCTTACGGAGGATCGCCTTATTCGGGCAGGCCTTAATGCATGGTGCATCCTCACAATGATTGCACATCAATGGCAGAAAAAACCGAGTCGTTTCTGGATAATCTCCGTATTCTTGCTCTAAAACTCTGGTCCTAGAACCACCTATGGCTACACCATTCTCAGATTTACATGCAACAGTACATGCATGACAACCAATACACTTGTCTAAGTCCATAACCATGGCCAAGCGGCTTTTGGGCTTGGAAGGTGTCAACCACCAGAATAAGGAACCTAGGCTTGCAAATAATCCTAGGAATTGAAGTATGAACTTTCTATTTAATTGCTTTGGCATAGGAATAGGTGTTTGTTCAATTGACAATTTAGAAGATGAAGGATCTTCTAAAGATCTTTAAATATGCCGGAAAATTCAGATGATTAACAGGTGGATAACAAGTGGGTAACAGCTGATTAACAAGTAGGTCGATCAGCTATTTGGAGGCGTTGACAGTACCGCTGAAAATAGGAACTAACAGTTGTCACTATGTGAACAATTACTTTCATCTTGACAATTTTTATTTTGCTGATAGCCAACTATACTCCCCTTTCCCCCTTGCTTTATGGTGCAACATTTGGAAAATACTGTTCTTAATTTTTTTCTGCCACGCTGAATTTTAGATCGCACGGTAACATAGTTCATTCCAAGTTGTTCGGCTATTTCCTTTTGCGGAATTCCCTCTAGTTCGGAAAGGATCATGATGGAACGATAATCTTCTGGTAATTCATCAAGAAACCGCCTGACACATTTACTCAATTCCCTAGTTGCATTTTCATCGTCATATTCGTTTTCATAATACATATCCTGAATAGCAGTGGTGGATATTTTTTTCTTTCTGTAATAATCAGTTATTGTATTTTTTGCAATTGTATAAATCCAACTTTTGACACTTTTAATGGTGCTACTTTTGGACTTTGAAAGCTTGTAAAATACTTCCTGAGTTAAGTCTTCTGCATCTTCCTGGTTATTAACTCTATTTTGTACGTATTGAAAAAGCGGTTTATATAACTGCGCGATTTGCCTTTCCATGTTGAATAATATGTTTAGTAAATAAGATGATTATTAGAATAGAAAGTAGTAGGAAAAGGGGTTGTGTTCCTAGCGTTTCTATCAGATATATCCCCACAAAGGCGCCTACCGCCGCTCCTAGATCCCACCAGGTACTGATACTTGAAATCACTTGTAGTGAGTTTCTTTTTTCGATTAGCGTTTGAATGGCGATTAAGGGAGAAAACGCAACCACCAAGGTATTAAACAGAAAAGCCAAAATAATACCTGCCATCACCTGATTAAAGGCAATTAGTATTGTCGCAACACAACAGCAACCCACTGCTAAATTAAACAGTGCAATGGGACGGATTTTTAAAGTCAGAATGCCGCTGAGAAAAGAAAATCCAAAGGCAAAAAGACATCTAAGAAGTAAGTAAAACGCCACAATGGTTAATAATTGGCTAGTATCTGGATATTCATCTTTCAGCAAATTGGATAAGGCTACCACCAAGATTCCATCAATGCTAACAGAGAGAATGAAAATTAATAAATTCATTGGACTGGGATAAAAGGTCTTTTGCGCTCTTACTTTTACTGACCTAGTATTCAATTCAACCTTGGGAAGCGATAGTGCCAGCAAAACGCCTACCAAACTAATCAATGCAATCGTAAAGAAACCATTCTCTACGCCTACCTTGGCTACCAGTATGGGACAAAACCACAAGGCAAATAAGCCTCCTAAAGATTTTACACTGCTGGAAAGACCGAATGCTAACCCAGCTGTTTTTTTTACCTTTGCTGCGTAATTCAGGGTGGCAATCTTTAGGCCAGAATAGCTTAGTCCCCAAACCACACGAGCAATCAGAAAAGAGATCAAACCAAGTTTAAGACCATAACATAGGGTAGTGATCACTGCTAGTGTCGATGAGGCGATTAACATGCTCTTCATTCCAATTCTATCAATCAAATTAGCTATGGGGGTATTAGCTAATATTCTCACAAACCGATTTATTGACAGTAACACGCCAATAAAGAATACAGAGAACCCCATTTCTTTCCCGTAAATTGGTAAAACCGGATAGAGCAGTGCATCTCCTAGACCCGCAAAGGCCGTAACTCCACTAGCCAGTAAAGCCCCTCGAAAGGAGGAGCTTTTTTTGCCTGACAAACAACTTGACTCAATTATCCGCAACATCCACTTGTAACAGGATTAGCTTTGACTAACTTCTTTGCTTTGGGTTCGCAGCAGCTAGTTGAAATCTTGTTTTCTTCCACTTGCAATGCAGGTTTAGAATCACAGCAACCACCTTCGCTTTTGATGGGAGTAGGTTTGATTTTTGCATTTCTTTTTTTCATTGTTCCGAGTTTTGACGATTCTATATACTAAGACGAATCATTTTAAAAATGATGCAGCTTCACAAAGCTGTTTCCCTGACCGCAATAATTGTCAGAGAAGAATATTAAGGTTAACAGCATCCTGTACTAGCTTCAGCCCTTTCAACTACTGCTTCTGTCCCACAACAGGCGGACCCATTGCTTTCTAGATTAAGGTTAGAGCTACAGACCCCAGTTTGAGGTAAATCTAATTCAACCCTTTCAGCAGCTTCGATATCTCCATCTAAATAGGCAACAATCGAACGAACTTGTTCATACCCAGTTGCCATTAAAAAGGTTGGTGCTCTACCGTAGCTTTTTGATCCTACGATATAAAACCCTTTTTCAGGGTGTCTTAATTCTTTTTCTCCGTGTGGTCTTACGGTCCCACAGCTATGGATATTGGGATCAATAAGTTCGGCCAAGTCAAAGACAGACTCCAAAGAAGCATCCAGATCAATTCTCACTTCTCGAATCATATCTAAATCAGGTCTTGAGCCTGTATTACTGATAATTTCATCAATATCGGGGATCAGGGTAGCTGTCCCATGCAAATCCCCTTCAACTTGAATGCTCTTGTTGTGTTCTTTTAGTTTTAGAATATGAAAGGGGGTGTATACAGAAAGTTTTCCACTATTCACCAGCTTTTCGATTCGTATCCCTAATGCCCCCCTTGCTTCGAGCGCATCCTCCTCCTTGCCGCCATACACGGATGAAATGTCATTCTTTCTCAATACCCAATGAAGCTGAGTAGCCGGAAATTCTTGTTGTACATCCGCTAAATCAAGAAGCGCATTGATAGCAGAATGCCCGCCCCCGACCACTAGAATATTTTTATTTTTATATCTGTCTAAAGCATCACCCTTGACATTTGGAATTCCATAAAAGATATGGTCTTTAAATCTCAACTCTCCCTCAGCATAAACACCACCTGAACCGATTGGATTAGGTTGATTCCAGGTCCCCGTGGCATCAATTACAGCTCGGGCTTCGAAATAATTAATTGTTCCACCTTGATTTACTTTGATCGAGAAGGGTTTGTCTTCTCTGCCAGCCGTTTTCATCTTATCTAGACCTTTTCGCCCGACAGAAAGAACCTTGGCATTCAATTGAATATGGGGAGCAATTGAGATATGTTGAGAAAGTGGAATGAAGTATTTTTCAACTAGCTCTCCTCCTGTAGGTAATCCCTCTTTATCAGGAGCCCTCCAATCTGTTTGAGAAAGCAATTCTTCAGCAGCCTTGTCAATATTGTATTTCCAAGGAGAGAAAACGCGAACGTGCTGCCAGGATAAAAAATTCTGTCCAACGGATTGTCCAGCTTCAAATAGTATAAAAGGTATTTTTCTAAAGGCTAGATGAGCTGCTGCCGCCAAACCTACCGGGCCGCCGCCAATTACCGCAACGGGTAGCTTCTTGTTATGCATCATTATTAATCGTGATTACGCTAGGAAAATAAAAACAATTAAGGTCTCAAAACCTAAGACGAGCAAACGAAAAAATGATGCAACTCTTACTCTATAAAAGTGGTCGTTCTTGGAATTCTAGATTAACCCTTTTCCTTGTGATCCATTCAACAAGCTACTCTAACTTATTGAACAAGCTAGGTTTAATGTGTAGGCAAATGATGACTTCTGATTGATAATTAATTGCTTATGTATTAACATTCTTGTCTATTGATTTTGATCTACCATATAAATGGGAGTGTCTTTTGGTAAGAGCTCAGTAGATTTATGCGATGGATTTTGCTTCTGTCTTTTCACACTTCGCACTAGATGTGGCACGCGCTTTCCAATGAAGTTTCGAAGTTCTTCAATAGTAATGATGCCATCCCGCCCGCTCTTCCGATGATTAATTTCGTCAAAAATATCAGCGTGGATCATTTGCCCATCTACCTCGACGGTTTTGTCTTGAAAGGCTTCAATTATTGCTTCGGTAAAGGCCCCATTTTGCCATTGTGGATCCTCCCATGAGAATTCATGATCAGAACAGGATGCAATGATTTCCATTCCAGAACTTTTCTCGATGAGGTCATTCATGAATTTGCTTGCTGCTTCATCGGTAAAATCCTTGCTGCCTATCGCATTTCCACTATGACAGGCATCGATAAAAACGAGAACCTTTCCTTTGATTTTATCTAGTTCATCCAAGACATCCCTCTTAAAGTTGATAGAGGTTTGTTCTTCATATTCAGGGTCGAAGTCCGACGGAATAAGAATGTACTCTCCGCGATCACTCAGGACTTTACCATGCGTAGATATAAAGAATACAACTAGGTCGTTGTCTTTGATATTGGAACGCCGAAGGTTCACTATCATTTTCTTTAAATTTATCAAGGTCGTATGCTCGTCCTTCGTAAATTCCAGAACGTCTACTTTTCTGAACCCTCTTCCTCTGTCATCTTTCAATTTATTAAACTCCTGGGCAATATCTTGTGCATCTTTCACCGTGTATTTGAGGTCATCATGGTCAATTCCTATAGATCGAACATAAAGATTTGGGTTGCCTTTGGGGATATAATTGAAGGTCATTGGCCGGCTTGAAAAAATTAGGCCTTTATTATCATTATAGATCACTTCCACTATATTTCGACCAGGCTGGAGTCGAATCTTGTCCTTAAAAGTATAACGATTCCTTCCCATGTCTTTACCGGGGCCTTGCAGCGTCACCTCATCCATTTTTTGCCCAATATCGGCAAATTGTCCATTGATCTTAGTTGCAAAATGTCCTTTGTTCAACACGGCGCCCGACAGGGCCATCAACTTGATATTCACATTCCTGTCATTCACTTCCACAATTCTGGAACCATAATCATTGGGATCAGGTGCAGTCCAGAAAATTTCATTCCCAGCTTTTTCCTTACCTGGAACTGTAACCGCTTCATTTTGCTGTTGTTCAACGGCTAGATTGAAGCTCTTTTTCAAAGCAGGTAGACTTTGTCCTTGGGCTTCCAGCACAATGCTTAGGCGGTTACCCCGGAAATTTTCATCGTACTGAAATGAAAAACTTAGGGTCTTTCGACCTTTTGGTGAAATACTTAAGATAGATTGACGCTCCGACTCCATCGACTGTACACCCGCAGGGATTACAAAATCTACATCAAATCGCCCGGTTTCCCTACCGCCTCGATTTTCGACCTCCACGGTCAAAGTAATTTCTTGTCCAGGCTGTGGGTTAGTTTCTGGGTAAAACTTCGAATGGCTAACGAATAGCTTGGCCGGGTCGGGTTGATTGGTACGGATGCTAGCGGTGGTTCTAGTAGCAAATCTGCCCTTTACATTGAGATGTATATTGAACTCCATTCGACCACTCCCCAGATCTTTCAACGCTGTGACCGGCAGCCGTATGGTCTTAGATTGACCAGCTTGCAAACTCCCGATTTGTACCCTTGGAAATGAAGTCTTTACAGAACGAGCATGATCATGTTGTATAGTAGCAGAAACTTGGTCTAAATTACCTGAAGTTTGATTCTTGACATTGAAATGGAAATAACCACGCTCCTTTACTTCTAAGTATCCGTTGCCATTGTTATCAATGAATTGTGGAGCACTTAGGGCTAAGGCATTGGAATAGTTGGCGTTCCGTTCCCGTTCTTTAGCGCTATTAGTTAGCCTTTCTAGTTGCCGATAGTAATAGCTTCCGATATGCGGCGTTGGAGTCTCTTGCCGGTCCTCTGCCACATCAATTCCTGAAATAATCACATTACCGCTTACTGTTTCGGTAATTGAGGTAGCCTGTTCATTACCCGTCGTTGGAATAATAGGCGTACTAGTCATATCTAGCTCCATTCCATTTTCATCAATGATGAGTAATTGCAATTGTGTGGTGGGGGCACTAGCAAGATGTCCTTTGCCCTGTCCTACTATCGCATAACCACCATGTTGTAAGGCAATAATGGATTGTGCAGCATCTTCCTTGGTGCTGCCATAGGTCTTATCCCATTTCATTTTGAATTTTCCATCCACCTTGATCACCCACATATCCGCTAATCCTTCTCCTTTAGAAGAAGTGACTCCTGCGATCACATAACCTCCGTCTGATGTAGCGGTTATGTCCTGAATATCTTGATAGCCTTTGTCTCCAAAATATTTTGGGTCTGACCAAAGCTGCTTGCCATTGGCATCAACATGCAAAACCCAGGCATCATACTTCTGCCCATCTTTAAACTCTAAGGTGTTTCCTAGAAGGATGAATCCAGTGTTTTGGGCAGGGATAACTGTGTTTACAAAACCTAGTGCGGCATCATTGACTACCTGATTGGAAACGGTCTCTTCCTCAACTGTGACCATCCATAGTTTATTGGAATTGTTCTTAAAACGTTGATAGCCTACAGCTAGAACTTTACCTTTCTGATCAATAGCTATATCAACAAGCACATCATCATCTTTGCCCTGACTCTTAGGTTCCTTTTGGGAAATAATACGGCCTTGTTGATCTATTTGTAGTATCCATCCATTTTTATCTTGCTTGCGCTCTGATTGATAGCCTACTAGCAGAAAGGTTCCGTCATAGTTTTGAATCAAGCTATTGAAGCTGGCATCTCCAGACTTTCCATATGTTTTTCTTAGTTCTTCTTGACCATTTTCTGGGTTCAGTATGAGTAGAAGACCCTCAAACCTTCTACCATCCTCACTGACGGTTTCCCCTACAGCCACAATCTTGCCGTCCATGGCCGTGATCACTTTATTGATTTTTTCAGGCTTTTGTGCTGTTCTTCTATAGTCCCAATCGGCAGATATATTGTAGCTAACTTGCGCCCTTATATTAGACGCAGCTAAGAGGGTAAGACAAAGGGTGAAAAGGGTAAAAATGGTTTTCATACTTCGTTTTTTGTAGTTACCGAACTGATCCCATTTATTTATTCGAGGTGTGGGGTAATTGCTACCTCTTTGAGCTTCCTTTAAATGAATAGTGACTAAAAGCCTTCATTTGCACGCGATCAACTAGGCGTAGCAGGAAGCTAATAAATGTAAGGAGATTCTCTATTTGATAGTAGATTGAAGGGACCAATTATAACGGGCTTGATACGGGTTTTAAGATTTTTTTAACATATTCTGTTGGATACTTATATATGAATGTCAATCTTTTGAAGGGAGGAGATGATGATTACAAAAGTAGACATAAATGTACAAGATTGAGGCCTTAGCGCTGAATTATCTCAACAAATCTGCCGGGGATCTTTCCATTTTTAGTAATTTGGTTTTCAATTCTTGCCTACTAGCTCAAGTCATTGTTTAATGTACCCAAAAGATCATGGAAAGGACTAATAATACTAGTCGAATTACGAGCTTGGTGACCGTTTCTGCATTGGTTCTTATTGGCGTGTGCCTAACTTACTTATTTCTTGGGAGAAATTCCTACAGTCAGGAAGACTGGCTAGGTACTTGGGAGGTGAGTTATTACTACGACCATGAAAAAGAACTGGTTTACACGGGCACCTTACAGCTAAGTCTTGTTGATACTTTATTGGCTTATCTGGAGATATATCCTCCGAAATCTACCCGACCTGAAAAACTTTCCTTAGAAAAACTGATTATTAGTGAAGATTTTCGCTCAATTAGCGGACAAATTGTTCATAAAAGCTACAAAATAAGTGGAGGTCATGTGAAAGAGATTTTTGCTCTTAACTTAGAGCAAGGAGGGGCTTTTAATGGACAAGGAGAATGTTTAGCCTATTGTGCAGAAGGCACAATGGGCAATCCTATTATTTGGACTGGAAATCGGTCTGATTTGCAATAGGAATAGAAGGGGTAATCCTCTTATTTTACTATCTTCGATTAACAAAAAGTACGAGCAAGTTCGCACTTTTACACCTAAATACTACATAATGAAGCTATCAGCTAACTCCAAATTACAAATGATGCTATTCTGTGTCAGCCTATGTTTCCTTTTTGCAGGGACGGCAGATGCACAAAAATTCAAATATTCAATCCCCGGTTTTGACGCTGACTCCCTCAAAGAATCTTTTATTGTGGCCGGTGGTTCTTCAACTGTATTGAGAGCAGGGCAAGGAGAAGTAATTTGGAATAACTCGTTAACCTCTTATTGGTTAGCCTTACATCAGAGCGACCAGAATTCGCCTATTCTTGATCGATTCAGAGCCACTCAATTCATCTCGGATATATATGGCTTTTATGGCATTTCCGAGTCTGCAAAATGGGATGTAGGCATACACATCCGTTACACAAGGACGCGAGTCGATAATGCGGCATCCAGTTCTATGTTTAAGGTCTTTAATAGTAGTGGAGATTTAGATGCTCTATTTGAAGCTAATCCAGGTGGTGCCATATTTGACCAGTCCATAGGTGATATCTCAAGTGTTGGTTTACGATTCAGAAGTGCACCTATCACGACTGATCCTAAGTTTGTGATTAATGGTGGATTTGCCATTAAAACGGTAACGGGAGAGGAGAAGGCCCGACAGCTGGCTGCAGATCGAAATACCGCTGATATTGGCTTTACCTATTACAAAGGTTTAAACACGAATACCTATTATTTCTTTGGCGGAACTTTTCAGACATTCTTTCCATCTTCTGGTGTAAATGATCAATATCTATTCAATACAAGCGTCAATTTCTCCTTGATACAAAGGCCTTTCGGCGATAAATGGACCTTTTATCCAGGACTTAGTTATAGCTTGGCCTTCAAACCTTCTCAATCACCTTCGGAAACAAGCGCTTTGATTCGTACTAATGAATTTCTATTTGCCTTCGGAGGAATCCAATATGCGCCGAATACAAACTATAACTTCTTTTTTACGGGAGGATTTCCACTGATTTCATCTGTCACCAATCCTCAGCAGGAAATCGTTCGTTCTTCTTACAGTAATCTAACGTTAGGGCTGCGACTTGGGCTATAGATTTGGTAGTTCAACTAAAAAAGAGAAGATTTATCAAAAAAGTAAGCGTTGCTAGGTAGAACAATATCAGCAACGCCTATTTTTTTGATAATAGAGGCAACCTATCTCTCAAGAGTTGGCCTGACTTCAACAAGTATATTTCTATCTGATTAATCATCATTCCGCCATAGCAAGAGTTGGCGTTTGGTTGTTTGAGAGGTCAGGTACATTAACCTAGGCTTTGCATTACCATCGCTTTCACAAACTCCTCCCAAGTTATATCCAGGCGGCATTTCCTCTGGGTCTACAAAAAAGCCCTCAAAGTCTTCGAAGCCTAGGTTTTTGCTAGTTCGGTCTATTCGAATACTGATGATGTTATTCGCCTTGTCGACAATTCCTGTAATTGGATTAAGGTGATATAACTCTCCCGTTCCTTCAATGTTGTCACATCCTGCTGCTAACTCCCAACTACCTTTTCGGTTTCCGGCGCTGTCAAAGAATCCACGACTAAGTGTATTAAGTTCATTACCATTCTCATCTAGATCAGGTTTAAACCAGATGCAATATTTACGATTATTAGGACTAAACCAATCATTGACAATATTACCGGGAATACTGGGTAGGGTAGTAGGGATCACAATCAATGGCGGAGCTGGGGTGACGAAGAAAGGATTGTCAACAAAGAAGGAGCTTCCCTGAATGCTGGTCGGATTGCCAATCGGAATTAGGCTGCCAGTACAGTCTGGATCATTGACTAGTAAGGACGCGGTGGGATTTATTTCATTAGGCATCAAAACGACTGCCGCATCTAAGGCCTTTTCAAATCGAGAATCTAAAGGACTAATTTCAATCCCTGAGTTCTTTTTTATAGAAATATGAAACTCTCTATCCTTGATTAAGCTTACAGGATTAGCACTAATGGCGATTTCCGTGTTAGCCTGAAATGGACCAGGTGGCAAATCAATATTTGATGCAGGAAAACTGCTGCAATCTGGTTGGCAAGCTTGGAGGGTAACCAGCATTGCGATGCTGAAAATTTGAACGACACGCTGTAGCATTGTTAGTTATTTTAGGTTTGTCTTACTTTCAATCTTAGTGTTACCATAGGGCAAACATGACTTGTATAGCAAGTCACCCCATGATTGATTCATCAAAGGCTTAGAACGTTACTGGTTTTAAAGGAAAAGAGTAAAGAGGAGTAAAGAGGAGTGAAGGGGCTGAAAAGAATCATCCCGAATTTCAGCAGTCAGAGAAATTCGGGATGACTATTCTAAAAGAAATGTAAAGCTTGCGAGGCTTAGCGTTTTTTTAGTCTAAGTTCCTCCAGAGCAATAATTGTCGCTTCGTATTTTGAGAAACTAGGTACATCAGTTTGGGCATGGATCTTCCATTTTCGGCATTGCAAATACCGCCAATGTTGTAATCAGAACCAGCTGGCATCTTATTAGGATCTACAAAAAAGCCTTCAAAATCCTCGAAGCCTAGATTCTTACTGGTACGATCGACTCTAATACTGATGATATTATTTGCCTTATCGATAATACCGGTTACCTGGTTTAGGTGGAATAATTCACCCGTTCCCTCGATATTATCACATCCTGCGGCCAACTCCCAGCTACCTTTGCGAGCTCCTGCACCATCAAAGAATCCTCTGGTAAGTGTGGGTAATTCGTTACCATTATCGTCTAGATCCGGCTGAAACCAAATACAATATTTGCGATTATTGGGACTAAACCACGCATTCACAATATTGCCTGGAATACTAGGAGGAGGAGAAGGAATCACAATAAGTGGAGGTGCTGGTGTTACAAAGAACGGATTGTCAACAAAAAAAGAACTACTCTGCAGACTTGTGGCATTCCCTACTGGAATAAGGTTTCCGGTGCAATCTGGATCATTGATCAATAGTGCAGCCGTAGGGTTTACTTCATTAGGCATCAGCACAACAGCTGCATCAAGTGCTTCTTCAAAACGAGAATCCAACAGGCTAATTTCTGTTGCATTATTCTTTTTGATAGAAATATGAAACTCTCTTTCTTTGATTAAACTGGATGGACTAGAAGTCACTGCTATCTCCGCATTGGCTTGATAAGGCCCAGGAGGTAGACTAATGTTTGAAGTAGACAAATTGGTGCAATCAGGGTTACAAGCCTGCAAAAGCAGGGCCGCTGCGATACCAATAAACTGAATGATGCGCTTTGACATTTTAGGGCGTTTTAGGTTGGCGTAATGAGTTAAACTGTGTGTATGAGTAGAGTCAAAAAGTGAACTAGTTGTTTCGCAACTTGATTAAAATTCGATTCACTTTCTGCTCAAGATCGTTGATATTTATGGTTAGGTCTTCATAGGCAGCGGAAGCTACTTTCTGTGCTTTACCAGGCTTTTGTTTCCGCAATTGATTCAGAATCTCATTTACTGTCGGAAACATCTGGTTGAGATGCAAGCCTTTGATGACTAATTCGAAGACTCCTTCCAATTCTTTACTAATGGGTTGATTCTCCCAATAATGTCCGACTCCCTCAAGATAAGACAAATGCTCATCATCCAGGGTAGCATAGGCTTTATTGTACAAATCCAAATCTCGCTCTAGTCCTTTAAACCCACCAGGAGAGTTATAGTAAGTTTTGATATTTGGTAAATGATCTTTGATGTCTTTCGTCTTCCTCAAATAGGACATCAGGTTAGCAGAAATATCCTTGAAATATTCGTTTTGCCGAAGATAACGAGCTTCGAGGGCTTCGGTTAGGTCAGCCGTCAGTTGGTCTACCTGGCTTTCTAAATCATTGATACGTGCTTGCTGCTCTTGAATCGTTCTTCTTTGTTCTTCGTTTTCAACTTCTTGCTCTTCGTTAATCTTTTGAGCAGTAGCCAATTCCGCCTGCAAAGCAGACTTAATGCCTTCGTAGTAGAAAACAGTATCGAGTAGGGTGGCGTGCAATTGACTCAACTGTTGTTTCGTGAGTTGATTCTTATACCGCAAGCTGGATATATTCTTTTCCAATTCGTCTACCCGCTTCCTAAAGGCAGGATTCTCATCCGACATATTTACGACCACAAATTCAATATACATTTCTTCCCGGGTCGGATCTACCATAATCGCGCCGTCCAAGGGCTTAAGCATTTTGTGCTTTTCGGACAACAGATTAATAGAAATTTCGGGATTGACCTTATTACGTAGAGCATAAGTATAAGTATGGCTCCCATTATCATTGGTAATGACCTCTCCTTCATCCGAAATATTCAACTTGGCGTTGGGTAAAGCTCGAGTTTTATCTCCAACCTTTTCCAATACCGTAAGATGGATATCTATGAAGTCAACAACTTGGGTGAAGGACAGCAAAGGAAAGAGTAACAGAAATCCGAAGACCATTCCATTTTTCACGGATAGCATTGTTTTCCTGATTTATGGGTTATCAAATAGCCAATAGTATAAAGCGCTGTCGAGTAAGATGTAGGCTATAAATCATCTGTCACTCTACAAAGATAGCAAATGTGACTATAATTTGTAAGCTAGGAGACAAGAAAGCCATACCGTTTTAGCAGATCCTGTCACAAAATGAGCCGTCTGCCAATCTCTGGCATTTTTAGTCTGCAAAATGGTTATAAGATCTGCTCTACAGACTTGTGTGATAAGCATCACCAATTGTCCTAGCCGAAGCAGGTATTTTTGTGATCATAATTGATTTCACAATACCAAAGTCTTTCATGTTTACACTAGAATGGATTACACAAGCTTGGCATTGGTCCTTCTCTGGCTTAGCGATTGCCTTTGTCTTGTTCTTAATGATGTACTATGGGGAGCGTTTCGGCCTATCTACTTCCTTCCAAACGCTTTGCGCTATTGGAGGAGCTAAGCGCTGGTCTGATTATTTCCAGATTGACTGGAGGAAACACGACTGGCTATTAGTCTTTGTTGTTGGATCAATCATTGGTGGGGCAGTGTCCAGTCAGTTTCTTGCCACTAACGAACCCTTGGTTTTGGCAGCTGAGACGATCCAAGATTTAACTGATCTGGGAATCGAGGCGCCAAAATCAGGAGCTATTTTACCAGAAGAGCTCTTTGTCATTCCAGGTGAAGGGATATTTGTTCGCCTTTTGCTCTTAATAGTGGGTGGATTTCTGGTCGGTTTTGGAGCTAGGTATGCGGGTGGATGCACCTCTGGCCATGCGATCAGTGGACTCTCTAATTTGCAATTGCCATCCTTGTTGGCTGTCGTCGGCTTCTTCATTGGTGGCTTACTAATGACACATTTACTTTTCCCCTTTCTATTTCAGTTTTAATTCTGATAGTGTATCAACAGCGTGGGTTCATGGGCTGGCTCTCGGGTCTTTGTCGCGTGATTTAGCTCGCGATTGATGCAATATCCTAATGCTTTTCTATGCGACTTATCAGATTTCTTTTTATTGGCATTCTATTTGGAATTGTACTCAGCAAATCCGAGGTGATTTCTTGGTATCGGATTCAAGAGATGTTCCGGTTTCAGTCTTTCCACATGTATGGGGTGATTGGGGTGGCCGTAGTGGCTGGTGCTCTAGTACAATACCTATTCCGAACGCAAAAGTTGAAAGGGTATGATGGTAGCATCATCTCTGCAAAGGATAAGCCCAACACCTATAAAGCTAGCCTAATCGGCGGTACATTTTTTGGGTTGGGTTGGGCTTTGACAGGAGCTTGTCCGGGGCCATTATATATACTTGTAGGACATGGTTACCTCTCTGCGCTATTGGTTATTGCGAGTGCCTTAGTTGGCACCTTTGTTTATGGCCTGCTTCGCAAAAGAATACCTCATTGATCAATCAATTGTCAGACTTTTTGGTTTTCCAACTCTATTTTTATGCTCTAATGATTGGTTTTCGAAATAGGCTCGTTACTTTTATAGCCAACGAATTACCAAAACAAGTTTTAGAACATCATAGATGGAAAAACCCAAAGACATTCGCTGGGGTATCATCGGTTGTGGCGATGTGTGTGAGGTCAAAAGCGCACCAGCCATGCAAAAGATCCCTGGCTCCAGCCTTGTGGCAGTCATGCGTAGGAATGGTGCAAAAGCAAAGGATTATGCCGAACGACATGGCGTAGAAAAATGGTACGATAATGCTCAGCAATTAATTGATGACCCTGAGGTCAACGCCATTTACATAGCCACCCCTCCCTCTAGTCATGCAGAATACACGGCCTTAGCTGCTGCTGCCGGCAAACCGGTATATGTAGAAAAACCTATGGCACGTACCTTCCAGGAGTGCCAGGAAATGATCGCTAATTGCCAGAAGCATGACGTCCCTTTACATGTGGCCTACTATCGAAGGTCTCTTCCTCAATTTTTGAAGGTCAAATCTCTGATTGAAAGTGGAGCTATCGGCGCCATACGACTTGTTCAATTGGAGTTGTTCCAATCCATTCAGCCGGCCATAGTTCGGGATCTTGACAATAATTGGCGCGTTAATCCAGAAATTTCGGGAGGTGGTTTTTTCTATGATCTAGCTTCGCATCAGTTGGACTATTTGGACTACTTATTAGGTCCGATTGAGGCAGCAAAGGGATTTTGTGCCAATCAAGCAGGCTTGTATAAGGCAGAGGATATTGTCAACGCAAGTTTTAGGTTTGAAAATGGCGTTTTAGGTACTGGCTCTTGGTGTTTTACTGCCGGAGAACCAGCTGTCAAAGAGGAAACTAGGATCATCGGCGAGAAGGGACAAATCACCTTTCATTACTTTACCAGTGCAAAAGTCATGGTAGAAAATGAGAATGGAGCACAAGAGTTTGATTTCGAAATGCCGACGCATATCCAGCAACCCTTGATCGAATTGATTGTTGCAGACCTGCTAGGCCGAGGCGTTTCCCCAAGTACCGGGAAGACGGCTGCTAGAACAAATTGGGTAATTGATCAAATATGTACCTGAGAGGCAACAGCTTTTTCCTGCATCAGTAGGAAAACCACAACATATTCTTATTTGCAAAACGAAAAAACGAAAACCACATGTACTACAAGAAAAACTTCCTGACATTGGCAGGGTTTGCATTGTTATTCCTTTTGACTGCTTGCAGTCAAAAGATTCCCAAGACTTTAAGCAATGGCTATTCATTGGTCTACGCTCAATCCTTCGACAAAGCTGCTTCAATTGTAGACTTCGAGTTCTCAGACACTAATTTCTGGCAATATAGTGCTGAAGGTGCAAAGGGCGGGGCTTTGGAATGTAAGGGTAAGTCAGCCTATCAACCTCCTGTTCGCTCCCCCCATTCTGTGGCGCTAATCGCCGGCCAAAAATTCGGCAGTTTTGTAATGGAAGCCGATCTGCAACAAACAGGTCGGGTCTATAATCATCAAGACATGTGCGTCTTTTTTGGATTTCAAGACAAAAGCCATTTCTACTACACACACATCAGCAAAGCCATGGATGACCATGCTAATAACGTCTTTGTTGTCGATGATTCACCTCGTCTTAAGATTTCTACTAAAACCAACGATGGACAAGATTGGAAACCTAATAACTGGCACAAGATTCGTTTAGAAAGGGATGTTGAAACCGGTAGCATTAAGTTATTCTTCGATGATATGAGCCAGCCAGTGATGGAGGCGACGGACAAGCGTTTCGGAGCTGGAGGAATTGGCTTTGGATCCTTTGATGACAGCGGCAAAATTGACAATATCCGCATCTATGCTAAAGAGCCAATGCAAAAAGGACAAGTTCATTTCTAAGTACGCTGCCGAACAGAATAAGGTGATTAGTCGCCTGTCGCGGAATGCCTTGTGGTGAGCCTGCTTATTAGGGTTCAGCATGCATTTTAACGTGTAAAGCGGTGGAACTTTTTAGATGAAAGGTACTCGTAATGAGTTGGGCTGGTGCGAAAGGTTCCAGCCCAACATCACAGCCTGAAAAGTTTTTATATTCTTTTTTTATATCTGTGAAACAATCTTTGTCAATCCCAGTATACCAGAATATCTTTTGAAAGAAGCGGTAAATTGATTTATTTTACATAAATTTGCCGGAGTCCAATTATCTATAAGCGTCCCCTTCTAATTCCCTTCCCCTTATAATCAGGATTAACATACTTTTCAAGTTATTTCTTTAGGCACAGCTACAAAGCTGATTGCACCTATTTCCAAAGGTCAACTTGAATTAAGCTGAAAAATTATTTACTGCTGGTTAATCCGTCAATACATGTACAAAGGTCTCATTGAAAAGGAGAAGAATCTCTCTGTTGTAGGTTTAGGCTATGTTGGCCTACCGCTAGCCCTTGCATTAGCGAAGCACTTTCATGTTATAGGTTTCGATATTAATGAGGATAGAATCAATCTGATGAGGAAACAGATTGACCCCTCTTGTGAACTGGAAGCCGAAGACTTTGAAAACAAGGACATTGAATTTACCCATGATCCTACTGATCTCCGCAAAGCACATTTTCACATCGTAGCCGTTCCCACACCTATTGATGATCATAAAGTCCCTAACCTCAAGCCATTAATCAGTGCCTCGAAAACAGTGGGTCAAATTCTAAAACAAGGTGATTACGTAATTTTTGAATCCACCGTATATCCCGGTTGCACCGAGGAAGATTGTATTCCCATTTTGGAAAAGGAATCAGGTTTGAAGTTTGGGCGAGATTTTAAAGTGGGTTATTCTCCAGAAAGGATTAATCCTGGTGACAAAGAGCATACTGTAGAGAAGATCTTGAAGGTAGTATCTGGTAGCGATGATCAGGCACTTGAGGAAATTGCAAATGTCTATGGGCAAGCCATCGAAGCTGGTGTATTTAAGGCCAGTTCCATTAAAGTAGCCGAAGCCGCTAAAGTGATTGAAAATACGCAAAGGGATCTCAATATCTCCTTCATGAATGAACTGTCTATCATTTTTGATAAGATGGATTTGGATACAAAGGAAGTATTAGAAGCCGCAGGCACTAAATGGAATTTCCTGAAATTCTCTCCCGGCCTAGTTGGGGGGCACTGCATCGGAGTTGATCCTTACTATCTCCTACATAAATCCAAAGAAATAGGCTACGATCCACAGGTAATTGTTAGCGGCCGCCGGATTAATGATACGATGCCAAGCTTCATCGCCAAACGCTTGGTTCAGATGCTTACGCAGCGTAATAAAAACCCCAATTCATCTAAGGTGTTGGTGATGGGAATTACTTTCAAGGAAAATGTAGCAGATATCCGCAACTCTAAGGTCATCGATGTCGTAAAAGAATTACAACAGTATGCGATCAACGTACATGTTACTGATCCCTTAGCATCTCCTAATGAAGTCAGTAATAAGTACAATCTAACCCTAAGTGATGCTCCCTCTAGCGACTACGATGCAGTAATTGTCGCAGTCAATCATGCCCAATATACCAAGCTATCGATGGATTATTTTAAGTCCATCATGCGGCCCAACCCAATATTACTTGATCTAAAGGGTATCTATCCGCGGCCTGCCGCAAATGGATTGCTATACTGGAGACTATAGTATTTGAATTTAGGACGAAACACAACACTTACGATGAACACACTAACGGGCAAAACAGGTATACATTTAGACGAGCAGGAAGCTCGCTGGTTTGCCGTGTATACCCGTTATAAGAGAGAAAAGCTAATCCGAAAGCGATTGGCCGATAAAGGAATTGAAACTTACCTTCCTCTTCAACAATTCGTAAGACATTATACTCGCAAAGTCAAAGTAGTTGATCTTCCTTTGATCAATTGCTATCTATTCGTTAAGATCACCAAACATCAGTATATCCAGGTTTTAGAAACGGCAGACGTACTTCACTTTGTGCGCCCTGCTAAAGAATTGATTGCTATTCCTGAAACAGAAATTGACATCCTGAAACGAGTGGTTGGAGAATCAATCGCGATGGAAGTAGATCGATCTGGATTTCAATCTGGAGATGAAGTGGAGATTATTGGCGGAAACTTGACTGGTATCAAAGGAATTTTACTGGAGAGTTCATCTAAACATAACTTTTTAATCGAACTCAATCAAATTGGTTACTCCTTACAAATGCAGGTAGATCCTGTGCTGTTAAAAAGAGTAACAAGCGCCAAAAGAACGTCAGTTTTTGGTGTCAAGACAAAGATAAGAGAGCAAAGTGCGGGCTAATTAGCACTACTTGAGGAATTTGGCATCTACTTACCAAGAAAGACCATTAGGTCAACTAAGCAAAAGAATAACAGTCTTCGCCTAGGCGATGAAAGACTATTGTAAGTGTACTAGTTTGAAAAAAACGCTACCAGTAGTCGTAACAAAGGCATTGGGTCATTATTGACGCCTGCCAAACTTTATGTATTGCGATAACTATTTTCAATTTCAATTTTCGGAGATTAAGGCATTGCGACTTATCAACGGCGAAGCCCTATCTACTCCCCTAATAACTACCTCCACAATACCCTTTCAGAGATGAAAAATTTTGTACTCATTGGCGCTGCTGGATATGTAGCCCCCCGTCACATGCGAGCGATCAAAGACACAGGTCATCAGTTGGTAGCGGCCCTAGATAACAATGACTCAGTTGGTGTCATCGATAGCTATTTTCCGCAAGCTGACTTTTTCACCGAGTTTGAACGGTTTGATCGACACCTTAGCAAACTACAGCGATCTGGAACGCCCATTGATTACGTATCTGTTTGTTCTCCAAACTATCTACATGACGCACACATCCGATTTGGATTGCGAGTTGGGGCTAACGTTATCTGTGAAAAGCCATTGGTACTTAACCCGTGGAATGTTGAGGGCCTGATGGGAATAGAGGAGGAGACAGGCTTGCAGGTAAACACGATTTTACAATTGAGATTGCATCCCGCTTTGATTGCTTTGAAGAAAAAAGTGGAAGAAGGCGATCCCAATAAGGTATATGATGTGGATCTAAGTTATATCACTTCTCGTGGCAAGTGGTATTACACCAGTTGGAAAGGCTATATGAACAAATCTGGTGGAATTGCTACCAATATCGGGATCCACTTTTTTGACATGTTACACTGGATCTTTGGAGATGTGTTATCTAATACCGTACATGTTCATACACACGATAGAGCAGCCGGTTATTTGACTCTGGAAAAGGCAAGGGTGCGTTGGTTCTTAAGTATAAATGCCGAAACCTTACCACAAGAAGTGCAACAAAGAGGGGCAACCACATTCCGATCCATTACAGTAGATGGAGAAGAAATTGAATTTAGTGGTGGTTTTACAGATCTACATACAAAGAGTTATCAAGCAATACTAAATGGGCACGGGTTTAGTCTCGAAAAAGCAGCGCAAGCAATAGAAATTGCCTATGCCATCCGCAATGCCCAACCTACAGGTCTGGATGGTAAACATCATCCCTTAGCAGAACTTCCTACAAGTGTCCATCCATTTCATCGGAAACCAGAGAATGCCAATCTTAGATTGGAAGGCATCAGGTCGTAATGAAAATCATAAGGCTATTTGTATGGAATATATAGTTGATAAAAAAAAGCAAAAAGAATTTCTTACTTTTCGACTCTGGGATTCTCTTAAGAAAATATTTATTCCCGCAGTTGAACAGCCGATAAAGCTAGGTAAGATTCTCAAGATAGATACACATGCGCATTGGTTACCTGGTGTAGATGATGGAGCTAGGAGCACCAAAGAAGGCTTAAAAATGGTAGAATCCTTGATGGAATTAGGGTTTACGCATTTGATTGCCACGCCTCATATCAAAAAGAATTTTTTCGAAAATGAGCCTGAGAATTTGATGTATGCCTTTAAGGACTTTGAAAAAGAGGTCAAAAAGCGCAACTGGCCAATAACGCTATCTTTGGCTGCAGAATACATGATCGACGAGGGATTTGAAGCTCATTTGAACAAAGGATTGTTGACACTCAGAGAAAATATGGTCTTAATCGAGATGTCCTTTTTTCAAGCGTATCAAGGAATCGAAGATCTACTATTTCAAATTCAACTAAAAGGCTACCAACCCGTTATTGCCCATCCGGAAAGATACACCTACTACTTTAGAAAATGGGACCAGTTGCAGCGGTTCAAGGAAATGGGATGTTTCTTTCAAATGAATATTCCTTCTTTGACAGGATTCTATGGCAAGGATGTGATGGAATCAGCGAAAAGAATTCTGAACAAAGGTTGGTACAACTTTGCTGGAACAGATTTGCACCATCCAAAACAACTCGCAAGTTTGGTAACGACAAGTTTTCCGAGTGGCCTTCAAAACACTACGCACTTTAATGTCTGACTTCCAATTGGGAGTATAAAAATTCATCCCTAAGTAGTAACTATGAGTACACAAAAATTGAAAGAGTTTAAATATCCAATCAACATGAAACGACTTTTTACCTCCCTCTTTTACTCATGTCTTGTACTGTTTTGCCTGAGCAGTTGCGGTAGTGTTAAATATCCAGAGATGCTTATGTTCGAACAAGTGCAAAACGAACTAGCTGTGCTGGATAGCTTACCTGTTTTGGTAATTCAATCAGATGATATTCTAAGTATAAAAGTATCATCAAGAAAACCAGAAGATGTGGTGGCATTCCAATTGGAAAGAGAGACGCAAATCCAAGGAGGAACGGGAGCAAATGCATTAGGCGTTTTGGATGGGTATAGAGTAAATGAAGAAGGAAAAATCTATTTGCCATTTCTCGGAGAAGTAACTGCTGCCGGTAAAACCGTATCTGAACTACGAAAGGAAATATCTGGCGCATTACAAGATGGGTTTATTACAGATGCATCGGTACAAGTTAGGTTTTTGAATTTTAGGGTAACCATCCTAGGAGAAGTTAATCTGCCGAGTGCTTATACGATTCCCAATGAAAGACTAACTGTCTTGGAAGCTATTGGGATGGCCGGAGATTTTACACCTTATGCCAAAAGAAATTCTATTTTGATCATTCGCGAGCGCAATGAAGTGAGAGAATTTGTGCGGATCAATGCCCAAGATAAATCATTGTTTCAATCCCCCTATTTCTATTTACAACCTAATGATTTGGTGTATGTTTCGCCTTTAAAGGCAAAACAGTATGCAACACAGGGGGACTTTATTTCAAGATATTCGTCGATACTATTCCCCTTGGTGACCCTGGTTACTTTTTTCCTAGGTACACGTACCTAGCCATCTGAACCCGGGTTTTCTATTCTAGAATTTTCGTTGTTAGTTAATTTCGAAGACTACACATAAAACACTATTCCGAGATGGAGAAGTATACAGAAATTGATGTAAGAGCTCTACTAAGGACCGCGTTGAAGTACTGGTACCTGTATGCCATTATACTTCCGCTCTTTGTCGGCCTAGCCTATATGTACCTGAAAAATGCGCAGCCGAAATATGAAGCTAGTGCTATGTTACTCATCAAAGAAGATGAAAAATCTGGTGAGTTGGTTGAAGAAGCCATCTTTGATGAATTGAAGTTGCGAAAAAAGAAAAACCTGGATGATGAAATCTTGGTACTTCGCTCTTCTCCAGTAATGGAACGGGTAGTTGAGCAATTGCAATTACAGTTTCGCTATTATTCCTTAGAGCGCTTCCGAAAGCACGAATTAGTGTATAATTCTCCGGTTCGAGTTGTGGATTGGCAGCCCGCTGAAGAAGGTAATGCGATGTACGGCGAGCTATTTTTCAACGGGAACGGAACCTTTCAATTAGTAGTAATAGATGATGATGAGAACAAGACGAGCTATGACGGTACCTTCGGAAAGGAAATGGAAATAGAAGAAGGAAAGTTGACCTTGTCTCAGGAAGCATTTGAAGAAGATCAGAGACCTATAGCTGTCGAGATTTTACCGGTTGGTTCCCGAGCAGCAGAGCTGATTGATGAACTAGGAGTAGGGCCTATGGGAGAAAAGTCCAGCACGCTGATGTTGAGTTTGAAAGATGTGAGCAAGAAGCGCGGTAAATTGTTATTGGAGAATATCATTGAATCCTATAATGAAAAAACCCGAGAGGATAAGAACAAAGTATATGAGAATAGTATTGGCCTAATCAGCGAGAGAATAGACTTGATCACAAAAGAGCTAAAAGCAGCTGAGCAAAACGTGGCCAATTACAAGAGTCGCTTCAGTATGATGTCTTACAGTGTCGAAGGCAACATGTTGATGAATGAACTAAATGGCTACAATAAAGAAATCTCTAATCGCGATGTACAATTACAGATCCTTAATGGTATCGAAGGTTTTCTAGTCAAACACCGTAATGATTTTGAATTCGTGCCGACTAATAACAGCTTGACAAACTTAACACTGACAAACCAGTTGGCTAGTTTTAATGAAAGCATTAAAAAACGGCAAGAAGACGGTGCAAATAAGGGATATAAGCATCCGGAAGTCCAGCTCTTGGATCGACAGATTGACAATCTTAGACAAACAATTATCGATAACATTCGAAACATAAAGGGAGATCTTACCATCGCTCGAGATGCAAATAAAGGACTACGGCAAGACCTAGAAGCACGCCTACAGATGCTTCCCACCAGAGAAAGAGAATTGATCGAGATCGAACGTCAGAAAGGTATTAAAGAAGACCTCTACCTGTATCTTCTGCAAAAGCGTGAAGAGGCAGCTATTTCCTTATCCGTAACTGTAGCCAATGGTAAAATCATTGAACCACCATCAAGTCATGGTCCGGTAAGTCCCAAAACAGCCCAGATTGGTCTGGTGGCTTTATTCTTGGGCTTAGCGCTGCCTACCGGCTTGGTGATGTTTTTGGAATCACTGAATGATAAGGTGGAAACGGAAGAAGAAATTGAACGTACAACAGGCGTGCCGGTGGTGGGGTCATTAGGTTCTAGTAGCCGCAAGAACAAAGTCGTTGTGACAGAAAACAGCCAGTCACCAATTGCTGAAATGTTCCGATTACTCCGGGTAAACCTTGCTTATGTAGCACCAGGTAAAACGCTCAGAACCGTTATGGTGACGTCTAGTGCCTCAGGGGATGGTAAATCCTTTATCACTGCCAACCTCGGCATGGCTCAAGCCTTGACGGGTAAGCGTGTACTATTGGTGGAACTGGATCTTAGAAAGCCAAAACAATCTATCTACTTTGACACCAAACCAGGTACTCCTGGAATTGTCAATTACCTTATCAATCCAGAAGTCACAGCAGATGAAGTCATTAACAACAGTGGACTTCACGAAAACCTTGATGTTGTCACCTGTGGACCAAAACCACCTAACCCGAGTGAACTGATCTTATCAGAACGCTTGCGCATTTTCATTGATGAGATGCGTGACATCTATGACTTCATTATTCTGGATGCACCTCCAGTAGGTCTGGTAGCAGATGCTTTACAGATGAAGGATTTGGTAGAAGCTTGTATGTACGTTGTCCGCTCAGGCGTGACGAAACGTGGACAATTGGATATCATCAAAGATATTGCACAGAAAGATAAATTACCTAAGCCTTTCGTTGTATTCAATGGCGTGTCCTTGAATAGAGGTGGTGGATACGGGTACGGCTACGGGTATGGCTATGGATACGGAGAGAGTAAGAAATCTCGACGCAAATCCAAGAAGTCCGGCTCTAAGCGCAAAGAAGCTAAGGCTTAAGCAAACATGTCAGACTCTCTAAAGGATCGCTCGATTAGTGCCTTCTTATGGGTAATGATCGATAAACTCGGCAGCAGCACGATCAATTTCGTTGTAACGATCGTATTGGCGAGATTGTTATTGCCAGAAGATTTTGGCTTAATTGCCATGGTAATGATTTTCTTCGAACTGTCTGCTAGTTTTGTAGATAGCGGATTCTCCAACGCCTTGGTTAGGGAGAAGGAAATCACAAAGGAAGATAAATCAACCACCTTTGTTTTCAATTTCTTTATCGCTATTCTCGTCTACGGAATCTTGTTCATTTCCGCACCTGCGATTGCATCTTTTTTTGAACAGCCAAAGTTGGTGTTATTGACGCGAGTATTAGGTATAAACCTGATTATCAATGCTTGTGCCATCATTCAGCAAGCTGTACTTACACAGCAGATTGATTTCAAGACCCAGACTAAGGTCCGCATTCCGTCTGTTGTTATATCGGGAGCGGTAGCCATCGTACTGGCTTTGAACGGTTTTGGGATATGGAGCTTAATCGTACAAATGATCCTTAGAGCAATCCTTGATGCGATCTTACTGTGGTACTTCCATCCCTGGAAACTAAGTCTGACCTTTTACAAGGAATCTTTTGTCCGTTTATTTTCCTTTGGTTCTAACATATTAATTGCGGGCTTAGTGCAGCGATTCTTTCAGCATATTTTTAAACTAGTAATTGGTAAATTCTTTGCTGCTGCTACGCTAGGTTTGTACGACCAAGCCAACCGCTTTTGTAACATGGCCATCAATCACCTGTTTCAAGCGGTTCAAAAAATCTCTTACCCGATTCTTTCCAAGTTGCAAGATGACAGGCAACGACTAAAGGAAGGGTACAAGAAGTTTATCAAACTCAGTTCTTTTGTGATTCTGCCCGCCATGATGGTACTAGGTGTGCTAGCCGAACCCGTTATTGTGACCTTGATAGGGGAGAAGTGGTTGGGAGCTGTTCCCTTCCTAAAACTCCTCTGCTTGGCTGGTGTAACTTATCATTTCCATGTGATCAACCTCAATATTCTGTTGGTTTTAGGACGATCAGATTTAGGGCTGAAATTAGAATTTATTGAAAAGATCAGCATAGGTCTAGGAATTGTGATTGGCATCCAGTTCGGGATTATGGGACTGGTAATTGGCCAGGTGATTTCTTCTTATATCAACTTACTCGTAAACACTTATTATTCTGATAAATTTTTGGGCTATCCACTTCTTGCTCAGTTAAAGGACATCTTTCCAACTATTGCCTTTAGTGCCTTGATGGGTGCTGTGTTACATCTCCTAGCCCCCTTGTTTGATCCTGGTTTCCTAGGGTTAAGCATCCTATGCACCGTAGGTGGTACGGTTTATCTTGGCCTACATTTCTGGAAAAAAACAGAGGAGTACTTGCTCATTCAACGCGTGATTTTACCCAAGACAATGGGCTTGATCACTAAACTCTTCTCAGGAAGATCTTCTATCCGCCGCTAGTCCGGCTTATTTGACCCATAATGATTAAAATTTGTCAGCCGAATGTCTACTGAACAACCATTGGTGAGTATTGCCATGATGGCCTATAACTGCGAGGACTATATCGCACAGGCTATCGAAGGGGTAATAATGCAAGAAGCAAAATTTCCCTATCAACTGGTGATCGGGGAAGATTATTCTACCGATAAGACCCGAGCAATTTGCGAAAAATATGCAAATGAGCATCCTGAGAAAATTAGACTGCTACCTTCCGAAAGAAACTGGGGAATGCTGCGCAATTTTTTCAGAATTATTGATAGCATCGAAAGTCCTTATGTCGCCTGGTGCGATAGCGATGACTATTGGACAGATCCGGAAAAACTACAAATGCAAGTGGAGTTTCTGGAATCTAATCCTGATTACGGCTTAGTATACACAGATGTAGATATCGTGAATGAGCATGGTCAGGTTCAGGATGATGCAGAACAAAATGCTATTCGCAAAATTTTTGACCGCGGGAATGTATTCTTTAAGCTCTTGACCGGTGAAAATTTTGTGATGACCTGTAGTACGGTTTTCCGTAAAGACTGCCTCGCCTACGATAAGAGCAATGAAGACCTCAATATGTTTGGGTATGATTACTGGTTTTGGTTGCACATCAGTATGCGCTCCAAAATTCACTTCATTGATAAGAAAACAATCTGCTACCGAAAGCATTCTGGTCAGGCGACGCACGCCGGTTTTCAGAAGAATCGAAAAAGGAACTACTACGTACTATACGATACCATTATGACCTTCAACCGAGATTATAAGAAAGTGCTCACTGAGCCAGAAAGAAAGCTCATATTCAGAAAACTATTATCACTTATATATCAAAAAGGTGGAACGCTCCAGATGAAAATGAGAGCCTTTAGTCTCCTTCCCAAATACTATCCAGGATTAAGCAATATTATCCAACTATTCGGCGGAAAAACTGGAAGACTAGAACAAACCACCCATTAACAAACACTAAACTTACCGTTGATGTCAAAAGTTGCACTAATTACCGGAATCACAGGGCAGGATGGCTCTTACCTGGCTGATTTGTTACTAAAAAGAGGATACACAGTTTGGGGCATGAAACGCCGAAGTTCCTCCTTTAACACAGAGCGAATTGATGCGCTGTTCGCCAATGACAGACAAGAAGAAGATCCGAGATTTCACTATTTCTACGGAGATCTTACCGACTCAAATAATATCATCAAATATGTACAGGAGATCCAGCCAGATGAAATTTACAACTTGGCTGCCATGTCTCATGTAAAGGTCAGTTTCGATACCCCAGAGTACACAGGGAATGTAGATGGCTTAGGTACTTTACGTATGCTTGAAGCCGTGAGGATTCTAGGGTTGACGGAAAAAACTCGTATTTACCAGGCTTCTACTTCAGAGTTGTATGGTAAAGTGCAAGAGATCCCGCAGTCAGAAACTACACCATTCTATCCTCGCAGTCCTTATGGTGTAGCCAAACTATATGCCTACTGGATGACCGTAAACTACCGCGAGGCTTATAACATGTATGCCTGCAATGGCATTCTTTTTAACCATGAATCGCCCGTACGAGGAGAGACTTTCGTCACGCGCAAGATCACTAGAGCCGTTGCCAATATTTCTCTAGGTTTCCAGAGTGTTCTTTCCCTGGGTAATTTAGATGCCAAGCGGGACTGGGGGCATGCTAAGGATTATGTGGAGGCGATGTATTTAATGCTCCAACAAGATGAACCAGAGGATTTTGTCATCGCCACTGGTACCACAACATCGATTCGAGACTTTGTCAAAATAGCTTTTTCCGAAGTAGGAATTGATATCGCCTTTAGTGGGAAAGGAGTAGAGGAGAAAGGAGTTGTTGATGGGATTGATCGGCAGAAATTTGAAGCGGCAACTGGTATTGAAGCTAATCATCTCACTATTGGCCAAGAGTTGGTAAAAGTCGATCCTTTCTATTTCCGCCCAACTGAAGTAGAACTTCTGATTGGAGATCCAACAAAAGCAAAGGAAAAACTAGGGTGGGTAGCCAAGCATACCCTTGCTGATCTGGTTTCTGAAATGGTAAGTTCGGATGTTGAACGCGTGCGAAAGAACCACTATCTGAAAACAGGAGGATTTGCCATTTTAAATAATGTAGAAGACGTAGTATAATCATGAAAATAGCAGTAACAGGAGCAACTGGTTTTTTAGGAAAGAGAGTGGTGAAGAAACTGAAAGCAGGAGGACTTGAGCCTATCGTCACTTCTTTAAGTATGGGGGTAGACCTAAGAGATTACCAACAAGCCTTTCATTTTTTTGATGAGCACCGCCCAGATGTACTATTGAATTGTGCTTCCTTCGTAGGTGGCATTCAATTTGGCTACAAATATCCAGCCGATCTTTTTGAAAACAATCTATTGATGAATGTCAACCTTCTCCGTGCAGCCAGGGAATGCGGAGTAGGGCGCATTGTCAATCCCATATCTAATTGTGTATATCCAGCCAAAGCTATGCTTTTCAAAGAGGAGGAAATCTGGGATGGGCCTATGCACGATTCCGTCCTTGTATATGGTTTCGTAAGAAAAGCATTTTGGGTTGGATCTTGGGCTAATAACAAACAACATGGGATGGATATTGTCAATATCGTCCTATCTAATATGTACGGCCCTGAAGACCATTTTGAAGAGGAACGCTCACATGCACTTGGTGCCCTCATCATGAAATTTGTAGAAGCCAAACGCAGTAATGCTCCCTATGTAGATGTTTGGGGGTCGGGCAAACCTGTACGCGAGTGGTTGCATGTCGATGATGGAGCAGAAGCCATGATCAGAAGCATAGAAATGCCGGCTACTACCGATTTTATCAATATCGGAGTAGCGCACGGAATATCGATCATCGATATGTGTCAGTTAATCAAAGAATTGACCGGCTATCAAGGTGAGATTCAATTAGACCCGAGCAAACCGGATGGGGCGCCCTACAAAACAGTAGAAGGTTCAAAAGGCGAGAAGTTATTAAATTGGAAACCATCTGTTGATTTCAAGGAAGGTGTGGCAGAGACTATTCGTTGGTACGAAGAAAACTACTCCTATGCCTAAGATTAGAAGTGAAAAAGGAGAACTACTTGCTATTCATCTTCCTGCACAAACGCCAGTACAGGAAGGGAGTCAGTTCTTTTCGGCAGATGAAGACTTCATTCAACTGGCCAGGCATAAATATCCGACTGGCAAAGAATTTGCCGCCCATCAACACCATCCTGTAGAGCGGCAAGCTACTTTAACGCAAGAAGTGCTGATTCTACAAGAAGGTTCTATGCAAGCTGTCATATTTGACTTGGAGAAAAATGAGGTGGCTTCTTTTAGAATGGAGAAAGGAGATGTGATCATGTTGCTCCAGGGCGGACATGGTTTCACTGTACTCTCAGAAGACACCCAATTCATAGAAGTGAAGAATGGCCCTTATCTGGGGGCAGAGGTAGATCGATTTAGATTATTCCAATAAAGAATAAAGCAAACAAAACATGAACATGACTGTCAACTCAGCCGAACTCGCTATTAATGGAGGGAAGGCTGTCGCAGAAGATCGTATTCTAATTCACCTGCCTACTATCGCAGAAGAAGATATCCAGGCTGTGTCTGAAGCCATGCGCACCACCTTTGTGAGTGGTGACGGACCTGCTTGCCGTGAATTTGAGGAACGTTTAGCTGAATACCTGGGAGTGAAATTTGCCTTGTTTTTGAATTCAGCCACTACTGCTTTAGATCTTGCATTTATGGTAAAGAACTTTCCAGCGGGTAGTGAAGTGATCGTCCCAAATTTCACTTATACCAGTACGGCTTTAGGCCCCATCCTTAATAACCTTAAGGTGGTTTTGGCCGATGTTCGTCCTGATAATGGAAACATTGATGTCAATAAGCTTGAATCTTACATCACTGAAAAGACAGTAGCTATTTGTCCAATCGACTATGCCGGCAATCCCGCCGAAATGGACGAAATAAACGCTATCGCTCGTAAATACAATTTGTACGTAGTACAAGATACAGCCCAGTCCATCGGCTCTAAGTACAAAGGCAAATACACCGGTAATCATGCGGATGTAGGAACCTTTTCTTTTCACGGGACGAAGAATATGAGTACAGGAGAAGGCGGAGCCTTTGTGACCAACAATGAAGAAATTGCAGATCGAGTGAAGATCATGCGAGAGAAGGGGACCGATAAGTACTCTTTCCTTACAGATAATATCACTCGTGGTTACTATCAATATGTGGCAAAAGGAAGCAGCTATGTACAGTCCAATATCAATGGGGCGATGGGCATAACGCAATTGGCTCGACTTAATGCCATGAATGCTCAACGTAGAGCCATCGCTGAGTTTTATCTAGCTGAATTGCAAGGAATTGATGGGCTTGACTTCATTAAAATTACGGAAGGAGCCGAGCATAATTGGCACCTTTTTGGCTTACTGGTCCCACCAGATAAACGTTACTGGATCTTGGACGCCTTACGGGCGGAGGGAGTCATGGCCAATGTGCACTATACACCTTTGCACAAGAATGCCTACTATCAAGATTTGGGTACGGATGAAGATTTCCCCGGTAGTATGGCCTTCTTTAATCGCCTGCTACGCATCCCAATCTATCCTTCATTAAGCAAAGGTGATCAGGAAAAAGTCGTCGAAGCAGTTCAGAAAGTCTTTTCGCACCTGTAAGAGATGAAGAAGAGAATCTTAGTATTTGGAGCCGGGCATAATCAAACTTTGTTGATTCGCGCTTGCAAGGAATTGGGTTACCATACAGTAGTGACTGATCCGAATACGGAAGCACCCGGAAAAGCCTTGGCTGACCACTTCGAAGTCTTGCCTCCAAAGGACTTTGAAGCACATTGCGAACTTATCGAGCGAGAAAGGATACAAGGCATTGTTACCTGTCAGATGGAGAATCCACTGTCTTTGATGGCTAAACTTGCCCAACGTTACGAGCTGTTATTTCCCACGACCGAAGTCATTCAGCGAGCACGGAATAAGTTTTTAATGAAACAGGCCTTCTTGAAAGAGGGGGTTCCATGTGCAAATGGCCAGATCATTGATACTTCTACCGATTTAGATCACCTGGATCTAGATCAATGGCAATTTCCGCTGATTATAAAACCAGTGGATAGTTATTCCAGTAGGGGCGTTTATAAGGTGAATTCACTTGCGGAGTTGAAGGAACGGCATGCAGAAGCCCTTCGGTTTTCTTCTACGGGACAGGTATTGATAGAAGAGTTTCTTGAAGGACCTGAAGTCAGTGTTGAAGCGGTAACTTATCAAGGGACAACCCATATTATCCAGGTTACAGACAAAGTTATCACACCCTATCCGAATACGGTGGAGTTGGCGCACTATCAACCGAGTCAATTGGAGGCTGATCAGCAACGATCTATTGAGCAGGTAGTTTGCAATGCCATCAAAGCCTTAGGGATTGACTATAGTGGTTCTCATGCGGAATTAAAATTGACACCGCAGGGACCCAAAATGATTGAAATTGGAGCGAGGTTGGGTGGCGATTATATTTCGTCTTACTTGACGACGCTGTCCACCGGAGTTGATATGAATCGGGCTATTGCACAGATTGCTGTGGGGGAAGAACCAGATGTTACTCCCTCTTGTCAGCAATACTCTGGAATACAATATGTGAATTGGCCTACTGGCCGAAAAGTAAAAGCAGTGGCTTCTTTGGATCCCTTTCTTCAAAACCCCGAAGTGGCATTTGCAAATATTATGGTAGCTCCGGGCGACACCCTACCGGCTGTGACCGAAAGTACCAATCGACACGCGTTCTTCATTACAAGTGGCAGCAGTAAAGCGGAGTTAGAGCAGAATGTGCAGCGGCTGTCCGAAGACCTCTCCAAATTACTAACCTTAGATTGAGCAACACGAAATGAAAGTTCTACTTTTTATACCACAACGATACGGGTTCTTCCATTCCTATAAAGAGATTTTTGAATACATGGGAGCGGAAGTCCACGCCATTGATTTTTTCCAGGTTGTCAAAAGCTGGGAAAAGAAGATAAATGTCCAGATGTTTAGACTACCCAATAAATTTCGACTACGCTGGGAGTCTTACTACATGGGTAAAATAAATGCCTTCTATCGGGAAAGGTTCGATGAGTTGAAACCGGATGTTATATTCATCTACAACAATGAGTTATTGCTGCCCGAAACGCTGGCCTATTTTAAGAAAAACGGAGCAAAGATCGGTTTTTTCTTAGGCGATAGTCCCTTTTACACGCCTACTAACCGATATTATTTGCAGCTGTTGGATTATGCAGATACGATTACTACTACCGATTCTTTCTGGATTCATCAATTTAGAAAGATGGGGTTGAAGAATCTGCATATGACTTATCCTTGCGTTCCATCTCACCAGCATTATCCCGTGGATTTGACCGAATCAGAGTATGAAGAGTTAAAGACGGAGGTTCTCTATGTCGGTATGTCTTACACGGATAGTTGGGGTTACAAGAAAGCCAAGTTTTTGAACTACTTCACGGATTTCGACTTGCACATTCATGGTAATGATGATTGGGAGCGTTGGTTCAAGGATTTTCCGGGCTTGAAGGCCCACTATAGAGAGCGCAAGGAATACATTTCTACGGAAAAAATGAATAAAATGTATAATGCGACAAAGATCATTCCAATTGATGGAAATCCCGGTCTGTTGCATGCAGCCCACTGGCGCCTTATGGAAGTCCTTGGTTCTGGTACATTACCTCTAATGGAATGGCAAAATGGCTTGGCAGAGATTTTCCCAGAGGGAAGCGACCTACCAGCGGTACATTCCTACGATGATATTAAAGAAATGACTCGCTTTTACCTAGATAATGAGGAAAAAAGAGTGGAGAAAGTGGAATGGATGCGTAATTTTGTCCTGGATAAGTATTCCGTTAAGAATAATGCACAATTGCTTGCAGATGCTTTGGATCTACGCATTCAATTACCTGTACAGGAAGCTAGCCCCTCGGTAAATGCTTAGAGAAATAACAATATTCCTTAGTTTGGTTGTGGGTACAGTATTTACGACTTACTATACCTCTCCTGCCGTTGCATCCTTGTATTACCTGGGTATGCTAGCCGCCTATTTTCGCTCAACGAATGAGGCTCTGTGGCTAGCAGTATTCCTAGTAGTTTCCGATGGGTTTATTGGATTTTTTGGACCCTATCAGACTACTCTGAGTATGATACCGGGTTTGCCGCCGATTGAGATTGGGCAGTTATATATCCTTTTGACGATTGTGAAAGCCTTTCAAAAGGGGGCTTCTTATCAATTGTACTATAAGGGTTTGTTGACGGCTCTATTCATTTATTTGCTGTTTTTGATAGCACAGGGTTTCACCATGGGCCTGAATATTCAGATGAACATAATCTTCCGGATTATTAAGGAAACAGTGCCCCTCTTACTCTTTTTCTCGATACCGAGGCTGATGGACACAGAGGAAGCCTACGCTAAATTCTTTGGCTACTTATTCCCGATTGCTTTCTCTGCACTATTTGCGCAGGTGTTCACGATTACTATGGGTAGCACTCCTTCTGAATTTCTTGGCGGAACTAAGGCCGACCCTTTGGCGTTCAATGTAAATGAAGGACGTACTTATCGGGGCTTCTTTAGTTCTGGAACAATATTGATGACCTTCTTGGGAGCTTTATATTTCCTGGCTCGAAAGGAAAAATTCTTTCCGACGGTGATATTGTATGCCGTATTAGCTGCGGACTTCCTGGCCGTATTTCTGTCGGCCACTAGAGGTTGGGTTTTGAGTTTAGGGTTTATCAGCTTTTTATACCTGGTTTTTGTCATGCGCTTCAATGTCAAGCGAATCCTAATTCTTGCGGTCACCGGAGTCGCCCTTTTCATCGGAATCATGTCATTCCCGATTGTCGGCAAACAGGTTGATAATGCCCTGCGGCGAATGTTTACACTCTCAGCCTTGGCCAGCGGGGATGCCACCGCCGGCGGAACATTGGTACGCTTGAGTGAGCGTAGCCCGAGAGTTGTGAAGAAATGGCTAGAATCCCCCCTGACAGGTTGGGGGTTTTCCAACACCTTTATGAAGTACTCAGATCTACATGTAGCCAATCAAAATATTTTGATGCATGCAGGCATTGTAGGCTTCTTGTTGATGTTGCTGTTTTTCTTTTACTTTAACTGGAAACTATTCCTATGCAGCGCATCTTTACCCCGGTCACATCCGCTGAAGGAAGTGCCGCTCGTTTTCATCGTTTTCTTCTTAGGCTGGTTCTTGCTTCATTCCTCTTCTGGCCAATATTTCAGTTACTACCAAGCACCAGCAGAGGGAATCTTGTTAGGTGTCTTCTTTAGTTTTGGGGGCTTACTCTACCACCTAATCACCAACAATAAGTTGAATACCTCCAACTAACATTTTTGCAGTTGTACATATTTAAGATACTGATAAGGGACTTTTTAAAGCACCCTCAGATTATGAAACACTACACATGGCAAGCTCTTCCTATTTATAAAGAGCTCGTCAAACACTTGACTAAGCGCTAATTCCACGAAATGTTCTTTTATCTAAATGCAAGTTTATTTTCTGACACACCAGTTACGGTTCAGGAGGTATCAAGGAATCATCAGGACTTCAACCTGAAGAATAGGCTTTATCTCCAAAGAGGGCAACAATACTGCCACCGGAAAGTACTTCAGAAAGGGGAGTTGATCTTATTAGGCGACCCCGTATTCCCAGTTGAAACCTTAGATTGGGATAGATTCATCTCTAGGGAGAATGAACCCAATCAAGATGAATTATTTCTTGTTGTCAGAGGGCATTATCACTTCTTTTATATAACAGACGAAGCCTTGTTTTGCGGCTCTTCCTTGTCCGCGATCTATCCCATTTATTACAGCAAAAATGGCGAGCAATTATTGGTCAGTTCCTCCGCTTTTGCGCTGGCAGAACAGCTGCCAAATCCTAGCCAAGATAAATCCAATCTCTTGGAGCGCCTTTTGTTTAACTATACCTTTTTCAATACTACTTGGTGGGAAGGAATAGATCTATTGGACACACACCGTTACCTGCGGATAGGTAGAGGTGGTTATCAACTGGCTGGAACATTTGAGATCTCCAATTATTTTGGTAGTCCAGGCTCTAGTTCAAGGAATAGCCTAAAGGATCTAATGCCAGTTTTTCAACAAGAAATTGAATTGTTCTTTCCCGATCAACCCTTTGGAATTTCCTTTACGGGCGGTTTTGATGGACGAACATTGGTTGCTGCTGCCAGAAAGGCGGAAAAGCAATTTAGCACCTACAGTTTTGGTCGACCAAGTTCCTCAGACATACGATTCCCGCTTCGACAAAGCCCTGCTTTGGGGATTCCGTACAACCCCATCTATCTAGATGAGAAGTACTTGAATGAATCGGCGCTTGCGAATGCGCAGGAATTTGTTGCTGCCTCGGAGTATAATGGAAATTTTGGACGTCCACACTATACTTATGCCGCTAAACAGCTTTCCAAGGATGTCAAGTTTATCCTCACCGGGAATTTTGGCTCGGAACTATTTCGAGCGCTGCATGAGCCGGGGGTGATGATTAGCCAAGCAACTGTGGATGTGTTTCATTCAGTAGGAGAGGAGTGGAAAGATAAATTGAAAACAGCCACCAAACGCTGGGACGGAGCCTTCTTCAGTGATGCACTGGATCAGTTGATAGCTAGAATGGAGGAATACCTGGCTCCCAGGAAGGACTGGGATGCCAACCATCGCTTTTACCACTTTGTATTTAATGACTTATTTCGAAAGTACTTTGGTCCAGAATTGATTATGCAAAGTCAGTATTTCAACAATAGAACTCCGTACCTGAGTCTATCTTGGATACAAACGCTTAATCAGACGATTTGGTCAGGGGTGCATGCGCGTTTGTTTGAGAAAAAACTCAATAAGCGCATGAAAGGGCAAATGTTCTATTCTTCATTTCTGAAGTATGCTGACAGACAAATGTATCACCAGACCACCAATAAGGCTTATTCCAGTGCCGATGTACTGGAACGATGGAGGTTGCCTTTGCTAGTAGGAAAAGTGGTGATACACAAGTACATTAAGGAAAGAGAAGACAACGAGAATGCTAGCCAGGATTTTTTTGGCAAGTATCATAAGCAGATAGCAGATCATTGGGACTTGAATCAGTTACCCGATTGTTTACAAAGAGAATTGAATAGATCCCTTCAAGAGATCCCTGATGGAAAATCTCTGGATCTCTGGATTAAGATTTATAGTATTATGCAAGGCTGGAATGCCGCCCAATTACAGGCGCCGATAATGAATAAATAGATGAGACTTAGCAGACCTATACATCACGTCGTTTGGCGATTTACAATGGGGGGAGCAGAGCTTACCGTGCAGCATTATGCCAAGGCATTTGGCAGTGAACAAGAACTCTTTGCCTACAGCATCCGCAGACCTACTCATGATATCTTTGATGGCTTGCGTATTAAAACTGCGATCGGAGAGGATAGCAATTGGAAGTGCTATTGGAAATATTTCCAGTACTGTAGAAAATACAAAAATCACATTTTTCATTTTCATAATGCAGGACCAATTATTACTTTCCTCACGCTTTTAGCAGGGGTAAAAAACCCGATCTATCATATTCATGGCACCATCTATTGGCACAGTGATTTTCAAAAGAAATACCAAAAGTTTTTCTGGAATATAGTATCGTGGTTTAAGGTGAATTATTTGGCGGTGTCACGCCATGCTGCCCAGATTTTCACAAGAGATGTAATTGCCGAGGAACCTGATATCCTTTACAATGGGATAAATACTGAACCCTTTTTGGCAAAGAGCCATCGCCGGGTTCAACTCAAGCGCATTGGCTACGCAGGACGATTGTACGATGGTAAAAATGTAGACCTTGTCATTCGACTTTTTGAAGAAGTGGCAGAAGCTTATCCTGAATTGGAGTTGCACATAGCAGGAGACGGCCCACTTCGGGAAGCTTTAGAGAAACAAGCTGCCGAAACTGCCTTTTCAGATCGAATAAAGTTTTTAGGGTTTATTAGTGACATGCCTAGCTTTTACTCCTCGATTGATGCTTTCATTTTTCTAAGTGCTTACGAATCATTTGGTAATGTGTTGGCAGAAGCCCTATTAACAGGTGCACCGGTCTTAACTAGTGATGTACCTGTATTCAAGGAAATATATGGCGAAGAAGAAGATTTCATACTGGGTGATTTCCTCGATTATGAGACGGTGTCTAGGAACTTTAGGGAGCGTTTGAACAACTATTCCACCTTGGCGGAAAAAGGTTACGCTATGATTGAAACCATTCAGGAACAATTCAGTATAGAAAAGCATCTGTCTCAAGTTAAAAAAGTCTATGAACACTATTAATCCTCCAGTCATCTACTATCACTCTATCGCACCCGATCTGTTTAAAGGATGGGTTTTGGACTGGCTCACCATGAAGCTGCGTTTTTTTGAGGATCAGATGGCCTACCTACAACAAAATAATTTCGATTCCATTTTTTTAGATAAATGGCTTAAATATCGGCAAGGAGAAAAAGCGGTAAAGGGGAATGAAGTTTGCTTGACGATTGATGATGGCCTGCTAGATAATTGGGTGTACGCCTATCCAGTGGCTAAAAAATATGGTCAGAAGCTGACCTTATTTGTTTCGCCTGAATGTGTGGATCCGAGAGATATCGTCCGGCCGAATCTTGAAGAGGTTTGGTCAGGGAAGATAGAGGCAGCTGAACTGGAAGCTAGAGGGTACATGTCCTGGAATGAGATAAAATTGATGCAAGAATCGGGTTTCGTAGATATTCAATGTCATACGATGACCCATGCCAAATATGTAAAATCTTCCAAGCTGGCCGGGTATTATTATGGCGGCTATAAAGGGTTGCACCCAATCCTGAACGCCAATCCAGCGATGCGTCCTTATTACATGGCAGACCCTGAATTTGAGTCGCGATTGCCTTTGGGGACACCGCTTTTCGAAGAAACATCCTCCGTGGTAACTCGTCGCCACTACATTAACCCTGATTATGTCCAGGAAGTGATTACGCTGGCCAAAAACTATGATTTTGAAGATGTCGGTCAAAGAGTAGTTTTTGAGCAGCAAGCCAAGAAGATCCACCAAGCCTACGCAGATATTGACAATCTTCTAGCTTTTGTAGAGGAAGAGGATGAATTTCAACGGAGACTGAGATATGAGGTAATTGAATCCAAAGCTATTATTGAGTCGAAGTTAGGTAAGACAGTGGAGTTTATGTGTTGGCCACACGGAGATAATTCTCAACAGGCACACGAATTAGCTAAAGAAAATGGCTATTTGGCTACCACTTCTGGAAAAATGTTGACAGAACAAGATAAGGCAGATAGAATTCCTCGCTTTGGGGCTAGTACATTCCGCAATAATCTTTGGTTAAGTCGGCAAAAATTCAATTACAAAATTTGTAGTCATTTCCATAAGCAGCCCTACTATGCTGTTTGGTTGGCCAATGAGTTCAAGAATAAAGTGATGAATAAATCTCCTTATTGATCCACTTGCAGAATCCCTCAAACACGCACAACACATGAAAAAGCTGCACTTTGCGATCTTGCAAAATGAGATCTTCGACAATCATCTCCTCTGGGAGCAGGCTTGTCAGGAGCGAAAGGAATTGGTGAGTTTTACTACCATAGATCTAACTCGATCAAATTGGCTGGATAATTTCCGTAAACATAAGTTTGATGGATTGCTTGCTATTCCGCCCGCTCAAAGTTCTGCTTTCAAGACTTTGTATGATGAGCGTGTTCGGGTATTACACACCGTGTTCCAACTTCCAGTGTATCCCTCAATGGAGGAGATCGAAATTTACGAGAATAAAAAATATTTTTCCTATTGGGCGAAGGCACGTCAAATACCGCATCCTGCCACGGAAGTATTCTACTATGAAAAAGAAGCTATTGAGAGTTTATCCAAGCGAAGCTTTCCGGTGGTTGGTAAAACAAGTATTGGAGCCTCGGGAAATGGCGTAAGTATTCTAAAAACCAAAGAGGCCGCACAGGCTTACATAAAATCCACCTTTTCGGGTGAGGGAGCCAGTAGAAGCGTCGGACCAAAATGGAAAAAGAAGGGTTTTGTGAGAAGAGTATTTAAAAAGCTGCTCAACCCAACCGCCTTTAGAGCCAAGCTACAACAGTACAAGAACGCTCGTAATGATGTGCAAAAGGATTTCGTGATCTTTCAGGAGTATATTCCGCATGATTACGAGTGGAGATGTGTACGTATTGGTGACTCATTTTTTGCGCATAAAAAGTTATTGGCGGGAGAAAAAGCAAGTGGAAGCCTGCTGAAAGGATACGATAGTCCGCCATTGGCACTAATGAATTTCCTAAAGGAAGTGACAGATGCCTACGGATTTTACTCCCAAGCTGTAGATGTATTTGAAATAGGAGAGGGGGAATATTTAATCAATGAAATGCAATGCATTTTTGGTCAGTCTGACCCATATCAAATGAAGGTAGATGATGTAGTAGGTAGATATGTATTCCAACAAGGAGAATGGGTGTTTGAAGCCGGAGATTTTAACGGTTTAGAGTCTTATCTCTTGCGAATAGATCACTTCATTGAATTATTAAATGCAAATGTGCCAGTGGCACAATCATAGGAAAATGAAGCCAATCGGAGGATTTCTGGAATTTGAGTTGCCACAGATCGGCCAAAGCTTCCACCCAGAGGCAGTAGCACTTTCAACGGGCAGGGGAGGAATACGGTTCATGCTCCAACATCTGGATATTGAAAAATGCTATGTCCCGTTCTATTCTTGTGATTCCGTTTTGGACCCATTTGAAGCAGAAGGAATAGAAATTGAATTCTATGAGATCGATGAACAATTAGAGCCTAAGGCACTACCCGAACTTGAGGAGAAAACTTATTTTTTATACATCAACTTTTATGGCATTAAGACTCAGGTGGTCGATCGTTTGTTGCAACACTATGGCGATAAACTAATCATAGATAATGTGCACCTGTTTTTTGCCAAGGGTTATCCTAATAACTGGTCTTTTACCTCCGCACGAAAATACTTTGGAGTTCCAGATGGAGCCTATGTATACCCCCCTAGGCAAACAAGCGTAAACCTACCCACAGATAAATATAAACCTACCCAAATTGATCACCTCGTTAATCGGCTGATTGGCGATCGGGAATTGGCCTATCAACAAAATGTAACCCACGAAGGAAGCCTACGCCCAGAGATCAAAATAATGTCCACCTTTTCTGAGAAAATGCTAAATGCCATCGATTACGAAAGTGTACAGGCCATCCGGCAAGAGAACTTTCAATGGCTACATCAGCAACTTTCCCCTTATAATCAGCTTATCATTAATGTTCCACTCAACACAACTTGTTTTCGTTATCCATTTTTGCCCCCTAGATTAATTCCTAAAGGTCCGTTCTATCAACAACAGTTGTTTATTCCATCTTTTTGGTCTGATGTCAATCATCGTGCTGTAGATGGATTCGAATGGGAAAAGCAACTCAGCAAGCAACTTTTTCCATTGCCGATAGATCATCGGTATCGAACCAAAGATTTGCAACGCTTAGTAGACTTTATAATAGAACAACTATAAACAATAACAACACCACAAAAAGATCTCGAACATGAAAGTGCTATTCGTATGTAGTGGCAATTCGAAGTTTTATGATGTGGCTCCATTTATTCGTTCTCAGGGAGATTCCCTAGAGAAGGAGGGGGTTGAGGTGACGTACTTTTCCGTTTTGGGGAGAGGCGCGGCCAACTACTTAAAGAATGTAAGCCGACTCAGAAAATTTATTAAAGAAAACGATTTTGATGTAATCCATGCACATTATTCCTTTTGTGGATGGGTGGCAGTATTGGCTTTCAGTGGCTTACCATTGATCCTATCTTTGATGGGAGATGATGCGGTAGGAACACCAGATGCCGATGGAAGGCTGACATTTAAAAGTAGGATTTTAATGGCATTATCTTATGCCGTACAACCCTTCGTGACGGCTATCATATCAAAATCGCCCAACTTAGAAGCCACGGTTTACCGCAAGAAGGTTTCCCATTTAATTCCGAATGGAGTGAGGCTTGATCAATTTGCCTTCAATCCGGAAGGTTACAGAGAGGAGCTGAAGATGAAAAAGGATACACAGTACGTCTTATTTATGGGAAATCCGACTGATCCAAATAAGAATGTAGCCTTGGTACAAGAGGCTATGCAATATGTGAAGCGCGACAAGGTAGAGCTACTCGTGCCTTATCCTGTCTCTCATGACACCGTGGTCAAGTACCTCAACTCAGCTGATGTCTTTACACTATGTTCTTTTAGTGAGGGATCTCCTAATATCGTAAAAGAAGCGATGAGTTGTAATCGGCCTATGGTGGTTACCCCAGCTGGTGATGCAGCCTGGTTAGTAGAAGGAGCTGAAGGCTCCTATGTCAGTGGATATGATCCAAAGGATTTCGGGGAAAAGCTTAACCTTGCCCTTGATTACGCAGCCGAGCATAAACTGACACAGGGCCGAGAGAGAATCCATGAACTTGGTTTAGATGCGGTGACTATCGCTCGGAGGATTATTGATCTCTATTATCAAGTCAGTGGAAAAGAAAAACTCTCGCCAAGCGTCAACTAATGAAGCTAGTTTTTAAAATTCTGCGATATTCTGGTCTTCCTTTCATCTTTCGTGAATTAGTGCAAAGAAACAAGGTGACAATCATGATGTTTCATGATGTGAATAAAAGGATAGCTTATCAATCCTTTCAATACTTATCCAGTCACTACAATATCATTTCTCTGCAACAATTCAAGGCAGCCATTCAAACCAAGAATCAGGAGTTATTGCCTCCCAAAGCGATGGTGATCACCTTTGATGATGGGCATAAGCAAAATTTCGATATTGCTTCTATACTGAAGGATTTCCAGGTCCCTGCTACAATTTTTCTTTGTAGCGGCATTGTGAATACTAATAGGCATTTCTGGTTTAAATCGAACCCGACAGGACGAGCTACGGATGAATTGAAGAAGTTGCCTAATCAGACCCGACTCAAGCTGTTAGCAGAGGCCGGGTTTGAACAAGATCTCGACTTTCCAGAGCGACAGGCCTTGACTAAGGCTGAAATTGAGCAAATGCGTTCTGGTATAGATTTTCAAGCGCACACCGTATTTCATCCTTGCCTACCCACTTGTCAGGATGAGGAATCTTGGCAAGAAATTGTTCAATGCAAGGAAACACTTGAACAAGAATACCAATTGGAGATTAATGCTTTTGCTTATCCAAATGGAGACCATGGTCAACGAGAGGTAGATTTCCTTCAGAAAGCTGGCTATGATCTAGCAGTCACCGTGGAGCCTGGTTTTAACTCCATAGCAAGTGACCCATTTAGGCTCAAACGCCTGAGTAGTAATGATACGGCAGATATGAATGAGTTAATTGTCAAGAGCAGTGGATTGTGGGGTGTCCTTAAGAAATGGACTAGCTCCAAAATGAATTAAATGGCAGCGTGGATGCTGCCCTAAACCCAAATTAAAAGAAATTCATGAACATAGAATTATACACCTATCAAGATGAAATCACGGAAAGAGAAGTGCTAGGCAACTTTGTTGCCGGTCATCCGGAAGGAAACTTCTTTCAGAGCCCAGATTTCTTTGATTTCATCAAGAAAGTAAAAGGGTATCGTCCTTTTCAATTAATTGCTAAAGAAGGGGGAGAGATAAAAGGAACCTTGCTAGGCGTATTTCAGTCTAATGGGGGCAATGTAAAATCCTGGTTATCCCGAAGGTTGATCGTTTGGGGTGGCCCTTTGGTGAAAGCTGACACAGTAGAAGCAGAACAGATCTGTATTGCGGAAGTATTAAGGAATTTAAAGCAATATGCAGGTGGGAAGGCTATCTTCACTGAATTCCGAAACTTCTATGATATGAGTGCTTACAAGGCTGCATTCGAAAAAGCAGGTTTCGAATTCCGCCCCCACCTTAATTTCTTAGTTAAAACGGATGAAGAAGCAGCGGTACGGAAAAGAGTGAGCAAAAGCCGGATGCGTCAGATCAAGTCTAGTCTAAAACTAGGTGCGACAATCGAAGAAGCAGCGAATGAAGAGGAAGTATTGGCTTTTTATCAAATTCTGGAAGTATTGTATCGCGATAAAGTAAAGAAACCATTGCCCGGTATAGAACTCTTCCTCAACTTTTACAGAACACCTGCCCTATGCAAATTCTTCGTTATCAAGCATGAAGGCGAGGTCGTGGGAGGAATCGTTTGTCCAGTATTTGAAAACAAGATCATCTATGAATGGTACGTGTGTGGAAATGACGGCGTAGTGAAAGGCTTGCACCCTAGTGTTCTTGCCACCTGGGCACCCATTGAGTATGGCTTTAAAAATGGCTACAGCCACTTCGATTTCATGGGGGCTGGCAAACCCGATGAGGACTATGGCGTGCGGGAATTCAAAGCCAGATTTGGCGGAGAAGAAGTAGGTTACGGACGCTTCTATATGATCGTTAATAAATCTCTTTACCAGGTAGGCCAATTAGGGCTGAAGGTTTATCAAAAAATAAGATAGATGAGGGTTATATTTGATGTCGGACATCCCGGAGATTTCCACGTACTTAAAAACCTGGGCCATGCCTTGCAAGAGATGGGAGTGGAGGTCCTTTTCACCACCCGCGAAAAAGAATTCGAAATTGAGCTAATCAAAGCAGCGGGCTTTAAGCACAAGAGCTTCGGGAAGCACTATAAAACGATTAGCGGGAAAATTTTGGGCTTGATCAAATTCGATTTGAAGATGATCCTGACTGCATTGCAGTTTAAGCCAGATCTCTTCATCAGTCATGGGTCAATCTATGCCTCCCATGCGGGTTTCCTCCTACGTAAAAAGCATATGTCTTTGGAAGACACAGGAAATATGGAGCAGATTCGGCTATACAAACCCTTTGCGGATGTAATCCTCACTCCCGAAGTGCTACCCGTTGATCTTGGTCCAAAGCAAATTCGTTATAACGGATATCATGAGATTGCTTATTTGCATCCGGATACCTTTACACCTGATGCGGGCGTGTATAAAATGTTGGGGGTAAATGAGGGGGAACCTTATGCTATCCTGCGATTTGTTTCTTGGAATGCCTCACATGATGGAGGTCACCGAGGTATCTCTGCAGAGGATAAAGCAAGGCTCGTAGAGGAACTGGGGAAAAAGATGAAAGTCTTTATTTCTTCCGAAGCAGAATTGCCCACCCACCTTCAGTCCTATGCCTATACGGTTGCTCCTGAAAAACTACATGATGCACTGTATTACGCCTCCATTGTAGTGAGTGAAGGAGCTACGGTGGCTTCAGAAGCCGGCGTCCTTGGCACACCAGCAATTTATATCAATACGATACCGATTAGCTACTGTATCGATCAGGAAAACTATGGATTAGTCTATAATACCACAGATTCTGTCAAGGTATTCAAATTGATTGAGGAGATATTGAAACTGGATCGGGAAGAATTTCGTAGTAGAAGAGAGCGATTGTTGAATGACAAAATTGATGTTAACAAGTTCTTGCTGAATTTCATCCAAGAACGCTACATGAAAAAAGAAGAAATCGCGAACCCAAGCGGTGTAGTCATGTAGTCCGCTTAAACCCCAACTCCCCAGATCCTAATAGTGACCTAAACACTACTTTGTCAACCATAGACAATGATGCTAAATCTTGATAGCCGTTCTATCAAGTACGATTTTAACAATCGTAATGTCCCTTTTTGTTACACACACCACGGAGTATTAATTACTCAACAAATCAATCACGGAAGCCACAAGTAAATTCCGCCGTCGATAATTTGTGGCTTCCCCCTTTTTTGACTGAAGAAAATGGATAAGTACATTAAGTTCCTAAAGAGAGAATGGGCCAACTGGGCGTTTCACAAAAGCATTCAGTTGCCGTTGCAAGAAGCTGTTGTTTCTTTCACCTTCGACGATGCTCCACATTCAGCATTTGCAAAGGGTGGAGAGATCTTACAGCAATTTGATTTTGCAGGAACTTACTATATAGCACTGACTTTTCTTGATGGAGACCTAGATAGAGAAGCTAATTTTTCCAAAGAAGACCTAGATCGCGCCTTGAATCATGGTCATGAATTGGCCTGTCATACCTATGAGCATATTGATTTATCAAAAACCAATTTGCTAGAGAGTATTAAGGATATTAAGAAGAACGGCACCTACTTTCAAGAATTGTACCCGAATCAGAAGTTGAGAAACTTCTCCTATCCTTTTGGAGCCGAAACCCTATCGATAAAAAAGTTCTTAGGGCAGGAGTTTCGATCTGCCAGAGGGATCGGCCACGGCATGAATACCGGCAAGGTAGATTTGGCCAACCTGAAAACCGTAAAGCTTTACCGGGATCGATTCAGTATAGCCGAAATCGGAAAACAGATCCAACAAGCCATAGCTCGACGAGCTTGGCTTATTTTCTATACGCATGATGTCCAAGACAACCCAAGTCCTTACGGTTGCACACCAGAGTACTTCGAAGCTATAGCCAGCTTGTGTGCTGAAAGTAAGGTAAAAGTGCTAACCATCGACAAGACATTAGATCTCATTGATGAGTTGTCACAACAAAGTGAGCATAACTAAAACGTGCCTTTTTAGCACGAAATGAACAACAGATACACTTAGCATTAACTTTAAAACTATAACAAATGCTTGATCTTAACCATAAGTCCATTCTTTTGACCGGAGGAACAGGATCCTTCGGGAAAAAGTTTGTAGAAATGACACTAAGAGATTTTCCGGAGGTGAAGCGCCTAATCATATACTCTCGTGATGAACTAAAGCAGTACGAGATGGGCCAACTATTTCCTAAGTCTCAATACCCCGCTTTAGAGTTCTTTATGGGAGATGTAAGAGACGGTGACCGCTTTAAGCGGCTTTGTGAAGGCATCGACATTATTGTCCATGCTGCAGCCATCAAGCAAGTCCCTGCGGCAGAGTACAACCCCTTTGAATGCATCAAAACGAATGTACTAGGGGCTCAAAACATTATTGAGGCGGCTTTAGACTGTGGCGTAAAAAAGGTAGTAGCTTTGTCTACTGATAAGGCAGCTGCACCGATTAATTTGTACGGTGCTACCAAGCTGTGTTCAGATAAATTATTTATCGCAGCTAACAATATGAAGGGAAATAGAGACATTTCTTTCTCTATCGTTCGCTACGGAAATGTGATGGGATCAAGAGGATCTGTAATTCCTTTCTTTTTGAAAAAAGCCAAGGATGGCGTGCTACCTATCACTGACTATAGAATGACCCGCTTTAATATCTCATTAGAAGAGGGCGTCCAGATGGTGTTTAATGCCATCGAGCATGCTTGGGGTGGAGAGATTTTTGTACCGAAGATTCCTTCCTATAGAATCCTGGATGTAGCGCGAGCAATTGGTCCTGACTGTGAGCATCCAGAAGTAGGTATTCGTCCAGGTGAGAAGATTCATGAAGAGATGATTACTGAGGCGGATTCCTTCTTTACTGTCGATCTTGGAAAGTACTACGCTATTCTTCCTCCTAATACCACTTGGCCCAAGGAGGAGTACTTGAAGGCTTTTGATGCCCAGACTGTAGAGCCAGGTTTTAAGTATAATTCGGGCACTAATACAGAATGGCTAACAGTGGAGGAGATTAGGGACCTAATTGTGAAGCACGTCGACGCAAATTTCAAGGTGGTTGAAAACGTAAATGCATGAAAGCTATCCCCTACGGTAGGCAAGATATAACAGCCGCTGATATCGCAGCGGTTACTGAGGTTTTACAATCGGACTATCTCACTACCGGACCTACGGTTAAGGAATTTGAAGACAAATTTGCTCAGTATGTTGGAGTTAAACATGCTGTTGCCATAGCTAATGCTACGGTGGGACTGCATCTTTGCACTATGGTAATGAATGTTAAGCCAGGGATCAAGGTAATTACCACTCCGATCACCTTTGCCGCATCCGCCAATTGTGTGCGATATTGCGAAGGAGAGGTTGATTTTGCTGATATTGACCCTGGGAATCTTTTGATCGACCTAGATAAAGTGGAGGAGATGTTAGCCTCCGCTCCCATAGGAACGTATGCAGGGATAATCCCGGTTGATTTCGCAGGATATCCTGTAGATGTAAAGCGGCTTCGTCAAATCGCAGATCGATATGATCTTTGGATCATTGAGGATGCTTGTCATGCGCCAGGCGGTTACTTTACGGATGACGATGGCTTACAACAGTACTGTGGGAACGGCCAATTTTCTGACTTAACGGTTTTCTCTTTCCATCCTGTGAAGCACATTGCTTGTGGGGAAGGAGGGATGATCACGACCAATGATACAAACCTGTATCGTCAGTTGATGCGACTCCGTACACATGGCATTACCAAGGAAAAGGATATCTTAGAAGAGAACCATGGCGGCTGGTACTACGAAATGCATGAGCTAGGGTACAACTACCGGATAACAGATATTCAAGCGGCCTTAGGCGTATCGCAATTGGATAGGGCAAAAGCCGGAGTGATGAGGCGCAGAGAATTAGCGAAACGATATGATGAAGCCTTTGTTGGAACAAAGATTCAAACGATCGAGGTGCCTGGTGGTGTAGGACATGCCTTTCATTTGTATGTGATCCAGGTAGACAATAGAAAAGAACTTTACGATCGCTTACGTGAGCAGAAGATATATGCTCAAATCCACTATATCCCTGTTCCCAGTCTTCCCTATTATCGGAAGCAAGGGTTTTCGATGAAGGATTATCCCAATGCTCAAAAGTACTATGAACATTGTATCAGTTTGCCGATGTATCCTAGCTTAACCGACGATGAGCAAGACTTTGTGATAGAACAGGTCAAAACTTTGGCAAGCTAATATGGGTAGAGTACGTATATTTTTCAGAGCTGACGGGCATCAACGAATGGGATTGGGACATGTTATTCGTTCCTTGGCTTTAGCAGAAATGCTTCAAAAGGAATATGATATTGTATTCGCCATTCGAACACCTTTGCAGAGCTTAGAAAAACAGATACGTGATCTAGGAATAGAAACCTTATTGCTTCCACAACCAAGCAGTGACCTTTTGGAAGCCCATTGGCTTTGTCAGGAGCATTTGAGAGAAAATGATATTGTCGTAGTGGATGGTTATCATTTTGCAACCGACTACCAACAGGTAATCAAGGATTTTGGTTGCCAATTGGTAGCGATAGATGATATTCATTCCTTCCCGTTTCTGGCTGATGTAGTCATTAATCACGCCCTAGGAATAGAACGTCGTGACTATCAACTAGCTAAAAACTGTGAATTGTTACTGGGAACCCAGTATTGTCTTCTGAGAAAGGCATTCCGGATGGCTGAAAAGCGAAGCCCAAAGCAGCAGATCAATGGTCCTATGCTTCTGTGTCTTGGCGGGGCGGATCCCCAAAATGATACGCTTCGAATCTTACAGAAATTGAACGCTATAGGGCTAGAGCGAGATATAAAGTTAGTAATAGGGGCCGCTTACACACAACATATATCACTTGAAAAATTTCTGGAAGGGATTGAATCTAATGTGGAAATATTTCAGGATTTATCCGCCGCAGATCTACTAGCTCTATTTTATCAATGCCCAGTAGCCATTTTACCACCTAGCACGATTGCCTATGAGTACTTGAGTATAGGAGGACTCCTGTTCCTGGAAGTAATAGCAGATAATCAAAAAAGAATGTTTGAAAGCTTTGTGGCAGCGCAACTTGCTTTTCCGTTGGACGAACTTCAATCATCTCTTATGATTTCTCAAACAGCTTGGCAAGATCTATTATCTCGCCAGGCCACTTATTTTGACGGTCAACAACAAGCTCGTTTTAAACACATTTTTGCACAACTAGCAGTCACGATGGTGTCGTGACTCCATTTAAAACGAAGATGATAACAACATTAAGAGAAAAGAAGATTTTAGTAGTTGTTGCCCATCCCGATGATGAACTTTTGGGACTCGGTGGTACAATGAACCGATTGATCCATGACTACGGCTGTGAATGCAGAGTAGTTATACTAGGGGAGGGGATCACCTCTAGATCTGATCAAAGAGATCCAGATATTTGGAAAAAAGAACTGGAGATTCACCGTGCCAATATCCATACTGCTCAAGCAGCGATTGGATACCAATCTGTGGGAATCTATGATTTTCCCGATAACAGGTTTGATAGTGTTGATCTGTTAGACATTATTAAAGTTGTAGAGAAAGAGAAAAGTGAATTCCGACCAGAAATAATATTTACTCATCATGGTGGAGATGTTAACATCGATCATCAACGGACCTTTGAAGCGGTTATCACCGGTACACGACCGATGGAACATGAAAAGGTGAAAACCATCATCACATTTGAAACACCTTCGGGAACGGAATGGAGAGCTGCCTCTGATCCGAAACACTTTATCCCGAATCTCTTCTTTGGTATTTCCGAAGAGAATCTAGCGGCAAAGATTATAGGTATGGAGAGTTATGAATTTGAAAAGCGAGTGTATCCACACCCTAGATCGCCAGAGGCTCTTAAGATTTTGGCTCAAAGGTGGGGAGTGGTTGTCGGTAAACCATTAGCAGAAGCATTTATGCTCATTCGCCACATAGATTAACACTGCCTTCAGAAGTTCAACAAGCTTAAAAAAGTCGTTCAAAGTATTTTAAATGTATCCCTATGTTAGCTCTTGTATTTTCTTGGCTCTGTATCGGCTGGCTATCCCTTGTACTTGGGGTGGCGGGCCTAAAAGGAGTCAAGAAGCTACTACGAAATGAAGAAGGTGAAATTTCTACGGTAGCACCTGATTATGTTCTGTTGTTCGGGTTTGCGCTCAGTACATTTCTTGTGAGTTTTAGCTCGCTTTTTGTGCGAATCAACTGGGAAGTCAATGTACTGTTCTTTCTGTTAGGTGTCCTGTTACACTACAGGTATAGAACAGAGGTAGGTTTGATCGGGCAGCAAGTAAAAAAGGGCTGGGAGGAGGCACATCTGTGGCTCAGATTAACCTACAGTGCAGTTGTTCTAATAGCACTTTCTACTGTCATTATTGAGATCGGAGAAACAGACACCTGGTTTTATCATGCTCAATCCATGCAATGGATAAAGGAATATGCAGCGGTACCGGGCCTAGGAAACCTGCATGGAAGATTTGCCTTCAATTCAAACTACTTTGTTATTTCTGCTTTTTATGCCTTTTGGTTTACAGATGAGCAAGTGCTCTTTCCACTATGTAGTTTCTTTTTCATGATACTCAGCGCCCGACTATTGACCAAATTGGATCTCGCAAGAACTGGTGGTGACCATCGTTGGTTCATCATTTATGCTTTGTTGTTCACCTTCTTGTCTTTTCAGACACTTTTACTGATCAGTAGTACGTCCACTGATGTCATATCCTTGATTTTGATCATCTATATCTTCTTGCTCTTCTTTGAAGTATTTCAACAAGAACAAAAGGGCTTTGAAAATTTAATTTTGTGGTCTTTGGTGGCTCTGTCGGTCACCTTTAAATTAAGTTCACTACTCATTGTTTCTTTGCTTCTTTTTACTATTCCGAAAGCATTAAAAGAGCGTCGATTTTCCGCTTATGTAGTGATTGCTGTATTAATTGGTCTACCTTTTATTGCTCGTAATATCATGATTAGTGGATATCCATTGTATCCAGTTCCTAGTCTAGATATCTTATCTGTAGATTGGAAGATACCGATGGAGGAGGTACAGTTTGAGAAAGATCTAGTTGAGGGATGGGCTAAACAACCTTATGGCTCCACGTACATGACAAAATTTGAAGATATTCCAAAGATTCTTGATCTACCATTTAAGGATTGGCTGAAAATCTGGTGGCCCGCTCAATCCATGAAATGGCAAGCATTTATGTTGCTTAGCTTGTTAAATATTCCATTGCTCTTTTTGTCAATGTTCCGCAAGGAGCATACATACAGCATAGTTTTTGGAGCATTAGTAGTGAATCTACTATTTTGGTTCGTCCAAGCCCCACAACCCCGTTTTGCCTATGGGTTTATATTTTTCGGTAGTGCACTCATATTAGGCTATTTAGGTGCCTTCTTACTATCGTATTTTCATCCTAAAAAACTTATATTCATAGCTTTGCTGGTCTACTTTCCGGCCCTGTTTTTGATCCGAGAGGAGGTAAGATATACCCCATTCGTAACTTCTACTTTTTTATTACCTAATTATCAAACGGAGGTCAAAACGAAGGAATTTGAAGCTCATAATTTCACATTGAAAGTTCCTTCTCAAGACCCCCCAGCCAGTATTTACTGGTGCTACAATTCTCCCCTTCCTTGTACGCCTTTGCCGAAGAAGAATATCGAAATGCGGGGCGAAACTTTCCGGCAAGGGTTTCGTATCATCAAAAATTCACGATCTTATAGTAACAACCAATAACCCCTCATCCCTATTTCTCTAGTCTTAAAACATGGTAACCAATGAAATTTACAACGCTTTCTATTATTATTCCCGCTTATAACGAAGAGGCCACGATTCACATGATTCTGGATAGGGTGAAGGCAGTGGAACTGGTACAAGATATCCAGAAAGAAGTCATCATAGTCAATGATTGCTCCAAGGATGATACTAAAGGCGCGATTCACCGCTATATGCAAGCCAATCCTGATTTGTCAATGAAGTACTATGAACATGAGGTGAATAAAGGAAAAGGTGCTGCTTTACATACAGGTATTTCAAAGGCAAGAGGAGAATATTTGATTATTCAAGATGCAGATCTCGAATATGATCCAGCTGAATATAATGATTTATTAAAGCCAATTCTTATGGGGGCTGCAGATGTTGTATATGGCTCTCGTTTTATGGGCTCTAACCCACACCGGATTTTATTCTATTGGCACTCGATTGGCAACAAGTTTCTGACCTCCCTATCCAACATGTTCACGAATCTCAACTTGACGGACATGGAGACTTGTTACAAGTTGTTTAATACCAAAATGATCCAAAGCATCCATCTCAAAGAGCAACGCTTCGGTTTTGAACCTGAAGTAACTGCAAAAATTGCTAGGGTACCAAAGATTCGAATTTATGAAGTTGGTATTTCTTACTACGGAAGAACCTATGAAGAAGGGAAGAAGATCGGTTGGCGCGATGGATTTAGAGCGATCTACTGCATTATCAAATACAATGTGTTTAAGCGGAGGGCTTATAAGAAAGCCTATGAGGGAATGTCTGCAGCGGACTACCGGCTCGACGCCTTGCAATTGCAAACTACAGAATTAACCAATTCTATTTGAAGGTACTCTTTCCAACAGACATTTCGCGATAACTCAAGAAGGACAAAACATGAGAGATTTTAGTATCGATATATATAAAGAACTGCTGAAAGCACTCCAGGGACAAGGATATACCTTCCAAACTTTCTCCGAATACCTGAAAAAGCCTGCAGAGCGTGCCATTATGTTGAGGCATGACGTAGATGATCGCAAACTCCATTCCTTGGAATTCGCACGTATTCAGCATAGTATGGGTATTGTTGGCACTTACTATTTCCGGATGGTGCCTGAGAGTTTTGATGAACGCGTAATTCGCGAAATCGAGGAACTAGGGCATGAAATTGGGTACCATTACGAGGATATGGATTTTGCCAAAGGGAACCCCGAGAAAGCCATTGCTCTATTTGATGAACACTTGGGTAAACTCCGTGAAGTGGCTGAGATCTCAACGATATGCATGCATGGGAGTCCCCGGTCTAAGTATGACAATAAAGATGTTTGGAACCACTATGACTATAAATCCTATGAAATTATTGGAGAACCGTACTTTGATCTGGACTTCGAAGAAGTTTTTTACCTAACAGATACTGGTCGTCGATGGGACGGCCACAAGGTTAGTGTACGTGATAAAGTCCATCAGCACTTCGATCTAAACTTTCATGGAACCAAAGAGATCATCGAGACGTTAAATAGTGGTAAGATGCCTAACCGCATCATGTTTAACTTTCATCCACAAAGATGGACAAATTACTACTCGCTGTGGCTGAGGGAAAAATACATTCAGAGAATAAAAAATATGATAAAATACTTTGTGATTCTTCTGCGATAAATAAAAAAAAAGTTTATATTTGTACTAGAAAGCAGGAAAAGTGACATATTAGAAACTTTTCAATCTGCAATCTCAACTTATTTCGACCTCACTCTAATGTCCCTTTCTATAAATTGAGTTCCCTCTAACCCTTACAATTGGTTATACCCCCTTCCCTTAAAGTAATGACTACGCCTGAATTTGAGAACAACACAAAGATGCAAGCAATTGCCTGTGCATTGGCATAAGTAAGCGTTTGCAAAAGAGAGTCTATCTAACAAGCCATTAAATTGAATTCCCCCCTTAATTGTATCTGCTTTTTGCAGTACCAATTCCTATGAGCTTTTTTTAAAATGTTCAATACATGGTTTCTATACAAACACTATTAACAACAACCCCAGGGACACTAGCAAAGAACATACCGGCGGAATTCGCAGGTCTATTACAAAAGTGGGTCAGGCTAAATAATGAGGAGGACCTACCACGAGTGGTGGAATCAGTATCGGAACTAAATATGCTCCATGCGGATGCTACTTCTAACAGTAAAAGAGCGGTAGAGAGTTGTATCATAAGCCTCAAACAAGTCAATAACGTTCGCTTTGTCAATAAATTCTTTGAAGCTGTAAACCAGCGCCTGCAGGTTGGAGGCTATTTTATGGGGTATGTGGAAACGGCGGATCAACGCCGTGATCGCCTCATGGCTAAGTATCCAAAATACTTCAATAGAGTTTATTGTTTTTTGGATTATTGGGCCAAAAGAGTTTGGCCAAAACTACCTTACCTTAAGCATTACTATTTCCTAATGACTGGTGGCCGAAATCGAGTGATTTCCGAGATGGAGTCATATGGTCGACTGTACTCTTGTGGCTTTAGACTTATCGCTTCAGAACAGATCGATGGCAAACTCTACTTTGTAGCTAAGAAGGAAGGAGAGCCTGATTATAATCAAGAGGCGACCTATGGCCCCTTGATCAAACTCAAGCGAGTAGGGAAGAAGGGGAAGCCGATTAAGGTATTGAAATTCCGTACGATGTATCCTTACTCTGAGTATATTCAGGAGTTTGTTTATCAGCGGAACGGTTTTGGAGATGGAGCCAAATTCAAGGATGATCCTCGAGTGAATTCAGCTGGGAAGTTTATGCGAAAATATTGGTTGGATGAATTGCCAATGTTGCTGAACTTTATAAAGGGTGATGTGAAGATATTTGGTGTTCGTCCCATCAGTCGACATTATTTCAGTCTATACAGTAAAGATTTCCAAGAATATCGTAGTCAGTTTAAGCCGGGTTTGATTCCGCCAGTATATGTGGAAATACCCAAAAATGTAGAAGATACGCAGGCTATCGAAGAGCGGTATCTAAAGGCTTACGAAAAACAGCCTTTGTTGACAGATCTTCGCTACATGTATCGATTTGTTACTAATATTCTTTTCAAAAAAGTAAGAAGCCACTAGCCCGTGTATACTGCGAATAAAGAACCCATGTTAAGTCCGTCGACTAGATTAGGCGATTACCGTGAACTACTGCAAGGATTTCTGGATCAAGGTTATTCCTTCCGTTTTTTCAACCAGATGAAACAGGAGCATGGAGAAATAATTCTCCGCCATGATGTGGATTTTGATACCCATATGGCTCTCAAAACGGCCCAGATTGAAACAGATTTAGGAGTAAAGTCTACCTATTTCTTCCTAATAAGATCAAACTTTTACAACATTTTATCGCCTACCGATTTCGATCAGGTCAGAGCCATAAAAGAACTTGGGCATAAGATAAGTGTGCATTTTGATCCATTGATATACCAAGAATTCCACGAAGGTTTGGCTCAAGAAATTGAGATTTTTGAACGCTTGTTTGAAGAAAAGGTAGATATTATCAGTTTGCATCGCCCCAATGAGTTCTTTAAGGAGTATGATACGCCAATCCATGGGGTTGAACATACCTACCAGAATAAGTATTTCAAAGAAATTAAGTACATTTCAGATTCGACAGGTGCTTTCCGGTATGGACATCCCTTTGAATCAGAAGAATTTGCGCAGGGGAAATCGATCCATCTCTTAATCCATCCAGTTTGGTGGATTATGAGAGGACAGACTAACCTTGAAAAACTGCGCAAGTACTATGAAAAAAGAAAGGAGGCACTGAAGAAAGACTTCTACAACAATTGCATTCCTTTCCGAGATATTTATGAAACAATATAATAACATTGCTTTTTTTGGCTGTAAAGCCACCACGCGCTTCCTTCTAGAAAACCTCCACCTTCCTTTTCCTATTAAGCATCTGATTACAATTGACCCTGCGAAGGGCGAGAAATTTCAGGTGGCCGATTATTGTGACTTGAAAGCATTTGCAGAGGCTAAAGGAATCGAAGTCTATCAAGCTCGATACTATAGTTTGAAGCACAATGAGGACCTTCAGCATATACAGGAACTAAAGATTGATCTAGCTTTTGTGATGGGGTGGCAACGCCTTATTCCTGGTGACATCTTGTCCTCAATGACTGTTGGTGCTTTTGGTATGCATGGAAGCTCGATGAACCTTCCGTTGGGCCGTGGCCGATCCCCTATGAATTGGTCGATTATTGAAGGGCGGAAAGCTTTTTACACCAATCTGTTTAAGTATGACCCAGGAGTAGATTCTGGAGATGTTATGGATACCTTCAAATTCGAGGTAGGGGCAAGGGATACGGCAGAAACAATGCACTATAAGAACACCCTAGCCATGAAGTATCTAATCGAACGCAATATTGCGCGATTGGTTACGAATGACTTTCAGGTTTACCCACAGGATGATACCATCACACCTACTTATTACCCCAAGCGGACACCTGCTGACAGTTTGATTAATTGGACTCAGGAAGTATTTGCTTTGGAGCGGTTTGTTCGAGCCGTAACTCGGCCATTTAATGGCGCTTTCACCTTTGTAGGAGAGGAGAAACTATCGATCTTTGCTGCACAAGTCTTTGATATCCATGATTTTGGTTACCAGCAGATCAAACCAGGCACGGTAGTGGCGGTCTTTGACAATGGTAAATTTCTTGTGCGTTGTTATGGTGGATTGCTCTTGGTTTCAGATTTTGAAACGCAAGCCATTATCCAGAAAGGTACAATTTTCCACAATAATGATTTGGAAATTAAGATCTTCCCTAGAAATGGACTGGGCTTTTTTGATGTAGAGGAGTAGAGCGCATCCCAGATCACCTGACAAATGCAGGGGGTAGAACAGAACCGGGATACGCTGTATAATAGCACTTATTTATCTTGCCTTGATCATCGGCTTAGTTTTTTGCCGACCTTCCAATAATAAGCGATAGTAGTAGTTACCAGCTGGCAATTGACTAGCATCAAACCTGATTTCATGCTCGCCAGCACTCATTCGCTGATTAGTAAGTACCTTTAATTCACTTCCAAGAGCGTCGAACACGCTCAGTTTTACCCACTCATTTTCTGATTTGAATCGAATGGTAGTCCAATTCTTAAATGGATTAGGGTAGTTGTCCATTTCGACCACTGGTCCTCGACTTGGATCGTCTGTATTCGTAATAGCACAACTTACCAATGGGAGGTATTGGAAATCCTCATGTAACACCTTGCTAACCTGACTCAATTCCACACCAAACCAATCAGCTAGAACAGAGCCATATACATCTCTGAAATCGTATTGCATCGGGACCCCTTCTTGCACCTGAACATTCCCTGGAATCTCCGGATTATCTCCCATGATTTGAGAATTGACACAGCTTCCAAATAACATGAGCGGAGCTGCGGTTCCATGATCAGAACCCAAGCTACCATTGGAGCGAATTTGTCGTCCGAACTCAGAGAAGGTCATACCTAGTACACGCTCCTCAAGTCCCATGGCAGTCAAGTCACGTTGGAAGGCATGAATCGCTTCAGATAGGGTTAGCAACAGGTCAGCGTGCCGACCTTGGGTCGGATCACCACCTTGCACTTGTTGGGCGTGAGTGTCAAATCCACCTAAACTCACCGTATATATCCTGGTTTTCATGCCGCCAGAAATCAAAAGGGCTACATTCTTAAGCTGCTCGGCGAGATCCGTATCCGGATAATCAACCATATTATTGCCGCGCTCCGCAGCATCCGTGATTCGAACACCATATGAGTTGGTTTGGGCAATCGTGTTACTAAGGAATTCCATTTCTTTTCCGTAAAGACTATTGTCCACGCCTACTGGATCACTTTCGGAGAGCGGCCGTAGTCCAAATGGATCTGTGAGGGCTAGACTAAAATTAGCCGCTTTACCTTGACAGGTGTCGGAAACTAGATACCCCATTGAAATGGCAAATGGATCCGGATGTTGCTGACTCGGGTATCCATCCGGAAAACCAGGGTAATCGCCATCAAGAAAGCGTCCTGCCCAGCCCGTATTCCAAAATTCCTCGGACGGCGAACCTGTTGTCCATATCTCTGTAGAACGGAAGTGAGATCGGTTTTGATTTGGGTATCCAACGCTTTGGACGATACCAATTTTGCCATCCTGATACATGTCTCTTAGTCCATCCATATTCGGGTGGAAACCGAGGCTGCCACCAATGCTTAACACTTTGTTTTCAGGAATGATAATAGATTGCCTGGCATTAAATAGTTTACTATATTGATCGAGTGGGATCAAGGTGTTTAGTCCATCATTACCGCCATTTAGCTGGACCAAAACTAATACTCGATCTTCAGCTCCATTAAGGGTATCGAACATATAAGGCTTGGCCATGGCTGAAATACTCATTCCTCGCAGGAAAAAGGGAAGACTAGCTACAACACCTGCATTTCTTATGAAATTTCTTCTTTGCATTTCTTTGATCGGTTTTCGGTTAAAATGAAGTGATTTTCAATAGATTGTTCATAGTAATTCAAGTGCTTTAGCTCAAATAAAACTCAGGCATGCTCATCATGGCACGAAGAAGATTTTTCAATTTGTTTTTCACAGAGTTGGCTAGATCTGAGTTATTGGGATTGGCTGCATAAGAGCCGTATTCAGCTGTCCATTCAAAATCAGGTAACCCAGGAATAAGAATTTCCTTAAGGCGATCGACTTGTTCAGATTTTAGCGGTTTCGGAAACAAGATGGTTGCAAACTCATTGATTACAGCATTCGGGTCATTGGGATTGTCGATCATGTTGATAAATTTCAAGGGATCGATTTTCATCTTTTTGCCATTGGCCCGAAATGGAAACAATCCATTATCAATCAATGTATCAGTGAAGTCCATTCTGGTGGGTAGGGTAGAAGCCGAAATCCACAAGCGATAGTACAGTGGCTCTCGATAATAGGGTTGCCAACCTGCTACGTCAGGTATGTTGTAGAAATTCATTTGTGTTTCTTCTACAAAACCGAAAAGACGATAGTAGGAGTCATACTTTTGATCCAAGGCTTGAGCTACTTCCACCTCAAATGGTTTCATCACCGAACAAAGAAAGTCAGCTGGATTCTTGATCATTACCCCTCTAAATTGCTCATCATAGAAGTGTTGAGAGCGAAGCAAAGCTTGTAAGGCAGGCTTAATTTCGTAATCATTATCTATCAAAATGTCTGCCATCGGTTGAATCACCTTTGTCTCAGCTTCTTCAGAGATATCATAAAATACAAACCACTTATATAGTTTACGACATATAAATCGGGCAACTTCCTCTTGTTGGAAGATCACGTCAATTAAGTAGGCGTATTCCTGATCTCCTCTGTTATTGATTTGGGCGCCATTGAAACGGTGAGACAGTGTTTTTGTACCTGTATCATGATTAGACTCTTTGAAATAGGAATATATTTCTCCGTTCTGACTTTCAGAGGTGAAACCATAATCTCTCCAACCGGAAAGCACCCTCGCGATTTCCCGAATATCATCCTCGGTATAATTGGAATAATCTCCAGGCCCGACGATTGGTCCTTTCCCGATAGTAAATAATTCTAACAACTCCCGCGCATAATTTTCATTGGGATAGGTCTTCACATTTTGGCGGCCATTCAGATAGATGAGCATGGCGGGATCGATGGTGATAGTTTTGATAATATCACGGAAGTTTCCCCAAGCTCGAGAACGGAAGGTCTCTATATATTTATAGTTGAATTTGGCGTCTAAAATAGCGCTTAGAGGAATATGGTTGTGCCAAAATACGGTTAGTTTTTCTCGGATTGACATCCCTTCCTCCAGCATTACTCCAACGGTCCAGGAAAGTAGGGTTCGTTCGCGGTAACTCATCTGCGCCACGAGATCTCCGTTGTAAGGAGCATTGACCCAAGTTTCTCCGATCCCGACGGTAGGATCACTCCCATAATCTGAATTTACGGGAGGATCTGGATAGCCACCTTCATCAAACAACTCGTCGATTGTAGCATCTAGGCCCTGATTGGCAGACCATTTTAGCTGTTCATAGGTTGGGCCAAACATGGTCCTCCTGAGTAGATGAGAGGCATGTTGAACGGTCCATTCACCTGAGTAGGGGGCCAAACTCCCTGAAGGCGGAGGTGGACTAAAGCTAAGCGTTTGTTTCCGACTGCCTGAAAGGGGGGCAGTTTTAGCAATTGGATTCATAAGTGCATAGTTATGTTAGAAAATGATCAGAAGCTGCATATCGATGTAGTGTAAAGCTTAGGTTCTCCTTAGCTAAACAGTAAACAACAATAAAGCAGCAACCTTGCGGTTGAGCGCATTGATTTAGCAACAGAATTCAAGTTGAAAAGAATGATATGCTCAGGAAGTAGGGGTTGGTTTGAATTAGCTTAGATCTCTTGCTGGGGAAAAGTATTACAGTAACGTAAGTAATTCTTTGCTTATTGGCAAAACGTACACTTTTTTTCAAACATATTATACCGGCTAGAAGCTGATATCTCCCTTTCCCTCCTAAGATTCCCTCCTTATTACAACTTGAAATAAGTAGTATGTCTTCCTTCCACACCTCTGTTGTCGGTAGCTGTAACAGTTAGCTTCTGATTTCCTTGATCGCTGGTGAGATCCGTCAAATTAATGATAATCTCCCCTGCGCCAGGTACACTGTTCCCTTCGTACAGTACTTTGTCATTCAACTCAACTTTAACAGAAGTGATCTCTAATCCTTCGAATACATTTACTTCAATGTCAATCGGCAATTCTGATCCATTGAGTTGCGGAACGTCAATGTGTGGGGGAGGGGGATAATTAAAAAGAATTTGGGGGGTAGTTTCTAAAGCCAAATCAACGATGATCTTTTCAGAGCCGTATTGATTATTGTAGACCCAAACATTTCCATCGTAATGCACGACAGCTTGTTCTGGTTTTACATTTAAGAACTGATTATTGTAAAAAGAGGCAAGAACTCTAGGCGTTCCTCGAACCTTTGCATCGAAAGAAGTGACCACAGAAGGGTCATTGCTTGCTTCATCGATAAATGTGTTGTGATGTATTGAAAGAAGATCTCCGGCAATGCGCTGTCCTCGCTCCTGTAGAACTTGCAAATAGGGATGCATATCGATAGCATGGCTCTCATCATAAGGTAGCCAGAAAGCAGGTACTGGTTTTCTTATGATTTGGTTATATCTAGCTTCATAGCCTGTACCAGGGTATCCACTGCCAGCTGTAGCATGCCAAATCCAATGGATAATATTAGCCTCGATTAATATCGGCGTCGCCGATCTGTCGAGGGCGATAACAGGATAGGCATGTACATCATGAAAGAAATTATGATGTATATGTATCCGCTGACCATCAGGGTAAATCTCTACCGCTCCTCTATTGAAATTGGAGAATTCACAATTATCGACTTCGACATCTGGATCTCCGACAACTAGACAAATCGTGGATTTACCTTCATAACTGGCGGTCAGGTCAGTAAAATCTGGTGCAGGTCCTCTAAACCTCAAGCCCGTCACTCTAACCCCTGCCCGAGCCCAGAAAAGTATACTCCCTTGTTCCATGTCATTGGCGTACAAAAGAGGTCCCAAGGATCCATTCTGACCTCTACTTCCTGCTAGTGTGACATTTTGAGGAATATACAAGTTACTCAGACCACTGAGATCAATTTCAGCCTCTCCTTGTATAAAGATAATCTGACCATCTTTGGCACTTGCCAAAGCATTCAATAGTCCATCTTTATTATTGACAGTGAAGTCTCCGTTGGTAACAATATTTTTATATCCTTCTCCACCCCCAATAGGGCTTCCAGTCGGATTTGCTTGCGCTCCATAAACTTTAGAAAGATCTACTGGACTGGGTTCTAAGTCATCGTCAGTTTTCATGTTTCCACATGCGGCTAGAACCAATAGGAACAATGGGAATATGGATGCTAATAACCTAGACATAGGATACGACTTTTGCTTGACAAAATGTACAGGAATATTACGTACTTAATAATTTGCTGAGGGGATAGATCGCTATTTACTAAAGGGGGGCATTGTTTAAACAGCAATAACTACCCAAAGTTTACGTCAGATCGCTCTTTTTGTTGCTGCGACCCAAAAGATCAACCTTGAGCTTAATGCCATACAAATATACAGCATCTCCTGACAGGGTGCTGGCGTTTGGAAGACATTTCTAATTTATCAAAATCAGTGTCTTCTACTCCTTTTGCTGCACTGGGAAGTTATCTTTTCCTTGTTTGGAGATTTGATCCGCATCTTTTTTAATCTGTCCGTAGGTGAACGGGGCCAGCATTAATCCAACGAATGTTTGTGGGTAGTTCGGCATATTGGCAATTCCGATATCATCACTAGGGGTTTCTCCCTTCGGCATGTGAAAGGTACCAAATAGGATATCCCAAAAAATCACATCTCCTCCATAGTTGGAATTACCTTCTTCTAATTTGCGAGAGTGATGATATCGATGATTTTTGGGCGAAGAAAAGATGTAGTCGAATGGCCCCAGTATCAGATCCATATTAGTATGTTGAAAACGACCAATAGTTCTACCCAAAAGACTCATCACAAAAACAATCTCCACCGGTGCCTTTACAAAAGCCAATGGAATAGCCCAGAGAAAGCTTGAAACTAAGCCCTCCAAAGGGTGGGATCTCGTGCCATTAAACCAATATAAACGTTCTGAAGAGTGATGAACTGCATGCCAACGCCACATGAATTCATTTTCATGCATCCAGCGGTGATACCAATAGCGGAAAAAGTCATTGACGGACAATAACAATAATACCTGAATAACGGGATGAAGATGGTCAGGCCAAATGGATCTTCCAATGGCAGGTGAAATCTCCTGAACAACCAGGGCGATAGTAGCAATCCGTAAGGGGCGATTAATATAATCACCCCAGAACTTACTGCCAAAAAACATCATGACATCTACAGGCATGTCTTTGTCATCAAGCCACCGCCGGCTGAATGGTATCAAGCGTTCGAGCGGAGCAAAAATTAATCCAAAAATGAGAAACATGATGATCGTACCAAAAAAGGTTCTGCTCGTATATCCTCCGTCTACGAGGTGAAAGCCGATGACAAAGGTTAGAAACAAGAATACAGGATAGATGCTAACTTGCAGTGCTTTTTTGAAAAGCGTCCCTTCTATGGCGTGACTTAGTGGATCTATTTTTGATAATATCCACCTAAAGGGAAGCAAAATATACTGGTGAGCTACCTTTTCTATCGGGTTGAAAATAATTTCAAGGTAGTGTTGGGCACGGAGTAGGAGCCGCCCAGGGGTAGTTTTCCTTTCGGATTGCATATCGACTTGTTTAAATGGTTTTATTAGTGATCCAACTTCGGTCGATTTAGGAAGGAGTTAATTGTCTTTCCTAATCCTTGTGCAGAACGAATAAGTTGAATCTCCTATCCAGATGAAAATAGGCAAGCTTATTGAAACGCTTTAATTCAATCGTCCATTTTTCTACCACTAATGTTGGCCCGCTTGAGCTAAGCGCCTGAATTGACTCCGTAATGAGATGAACATAATGATGAGGACAATTACATTCACTGGAACTCCAGTATAGTAAATTCCACTGACGCCATAGAAGAGCGGCAAGACAAAAACAATCGGTACAAATAACAACAATTCACGAGCAACAATCAAAAAACCGGCTATCCTGGCATTTCCAATGGCTTGAAAAAGAGTGGTCGTCATAAAGAAAATGGGAAAAGTGGGTAGGGTTAACATCATCATGCGAAAATCCCATAGATCCTTAGCAGCGAAAGTAGCATCAGGCATCATCCAGGAAAGACAAACTTCCGGTGCCCACATGATGAATATCCAAACAGAAGTCATCAAAATAGTGGCACTCAGGCCAAAGGTGGTAAAGGAGGAACGAACTCGATCATATTGTTTGGCACCATAGTTAATACCCACCACAGGCTGTAGTGCCTGAGCAAAACCAAAGCTCGGAAACAGAACCAGAAGGAGTACCCGATAAGAACTTCCCATAAAAGCTATGTCCCAGTCATCTCCATATTGAGCTAGCAATCTAAAGACAATCACTTGCTGTACAAAAAACATCAATTGTAACATCATGGCTGAAACACCCACACTCAAAATGGGTTTCAGTAGCGTAGGGGAGAGGCTGTAGCTCCGTAATGAAACAGGATAGTTTGCTCGACCTGCCCAGTAGTACCAAACACCCAATAGTGTAAAAATGAACATGGCAACTACTGTGGCCCAAGCCGCTCCTGCTATTCCTCCATCTAAATAATAGATAAATATGGGATTGAGAATAATGTTGAGGATGGCTGCGGTAATGGAGAAGACCATCGCTTCCTTGATCTTGCCTTCCGCGCGAATTAAGGTGTTGGCTGCTACTGCAAACACACGAAAGAAAGCACCAATCATCATGATGCGATAATACGTCACTCCTAGCTCCAGAATCTCGCCACTACCTCCTAGGAATCCGATAAGATGTGGGGCAAAAACAATGCCTAGTATAGATAGTATAACGGAAGTAATCAAGGACAAGGCGGTCATTGTACCAAAGATCTTCCTTTGTGTTTCTACATCTCCGGCACCAATGGCTATGCTCAACAAGGAAGATGCACCAACGCCAATCATGGCTGAAATTCCATTGGTTACCATCATTAATGGGAAAGCCAAGGAAACAGCTGCTAAGGCATTTTGACCTAAAAACTGACCTATATACAAGCCGTCTACGAATGCATTGATTCCATTGATGGACATCCCGATAATCGCCGGCATGGATAACCTCCAGAGTAGCTTCCAGACATTATCGCTGAGTATTTCTTCCGTCAGATTTGACTTGGGATTCGCATTCATGCCGCAAAAATATTCTTTTCCTGCTCATGAAGTGCCTAGGAGATGGTTTTTGTTTTCTAACAGGGCCTTTATCATGAAACTTACCTATAGAATATTGATATCTCCTGTCCTAATTTCCGGAATATTCCCTTAAAAATGCTTCTACTAAATATCGATATCGGAAGTCAGCTTGTTGATTGGCAATATGAAGGTGTTTTTCAATCAAAGAACTTTTTAGAATGGGATTCTTTTTTAGAAAAGCCAACGCTTGTTTGACCTGATTTTTGGACAGCAGACTGAGATGTGAAAATAGGATAGCCACTGCATTCTCATGCGCGAATTCAAGATTCTTGACTAAGAGTGTTTTAGTGTTGAGGTCCAAGGTAGGAATCTGACGATAGAGTGCTGCGGCATGGAGGGAGTCGGCAAAGACGGATTTCGGGACCTTCTTCAGTAAATAACTTCTAGTTAGCGGAGCAGTCCGTTCTACTAATTCTACTACCCGCTCCACATTCCGTAAAATCGCAATCGTGTCTAGTTGCCGGATGGCAAAGTGTTGATAATCACGATAAGGAGTGTAGAGCAAGTAATCTTCAATTATTTCAGGCTTTTGTTGTATCGTGTAAGACTCAATACTATCCTTGACTGCTCCATGAGCCAAATGCCAAAGCGTATAGCAAGAATACAGCGCTCCAGCTACCAAGGAGGCTTTGATTTCCTTTTTCGTAGCACCGGTCACAGCATCAATCTCTTCCCCTTTGTAAGTCACCTTTTCCTTTATGGCAGCTGACTTGTCAAAAAGATCATCCAGCTTTTTTCTTTTTAGGACAGATTTATCATCCAATAGAAGATCATGCAATCGACTGTAATCCGCAGGTTCAAATGATTCATGATCATACTTACTTAAGGGAATAGCAGGAGGTAAGGCATAACCAACATAGTTTCCAATTAGGTTCCAATATAAGGTAATGTGGACAGGTTTGCATTTTCCATCGATGCACACCGGTGTAGTAATGGGGGCGTAGAATAAGCGGGGCTGCCCGGCTTTATCTTTCAGTAACCACACCTGATGATGAAGACTGGAGTCGTTTCCTAGGATGCTAAAGGCTTCCGCTTCAGCAAAGATTTCGCTACATTCGTTTCCCATTGCAAAAAATAAGGGATCGTGTTCACTGTCAAATTGCAAACCCAATGCAAGCAGAAGGAATAAGCCTATGAACATACTCATTGTTGATCCTCAATTAATTGCATATACTCCTCCAAGTGATCTGTATAAATACCTCTCGGGTTCACCTTATGTTTTTTACAAAGTGCCGCAGCAAAACCTACGGCAGCTCCCATTTGGCCGGTTGTACGCATCACTCTTGGCCCTCCTAATCCGACGTGAGAACAACTAAAACAGCGGCCGGCCATGAAGAGGTTTTTAATATTCTTGGAGTAAAGACTGCGATAAGGGATGTAGTACATATCTGTTTGAAAGAAGAGGGCCTTAGAAAGAAAATCTGGCTTGTTTTCATCCGTTAAATTTTGCTGAAAATGAACATCGATTTCGCGTTCCTCCTCAACTACTCCGTCTGGAAACTTGACTTTGTCTGTTACATCCTTAAAAGTGAATATATGATCCCCCACCAATCTTCTGGATTCCCGTTTGCCCAGCAGGTAGGACACCCAATCCAAGCGATACTTGCGGTTCTCTGGATCTAATCGAGCGTTACTATAAGAGCCAAATATTGCTCTGAGCATGTGATCTCGGATCTCTTCTCCGTCGTGAATTTGGTGGAGGTCATTTCTAGAAAACTCCCAGTACCACTCTCCAGCGGTGGCTTGATGCCCATCTGCTACTTCGCATGCCCAGGGTACAGAAGGGAAGGCCTGTTCTGATTCCTTTTTAGTGGTCTGCCACAAAACTGAGGATCCCATTACAAATTGATCCGCTTCTTCGGGACTCCAAAGTTCACCCCATTCATCCCAAGCTTCGCCGTATTTGTGAACACTTTCCCTTCCGTAAGAGAATTCTGCACCGGCCCAATATCCAATCCAGCCATCGCCTGTGCAGTCTACAAACAGCGGGGCTTTAAAACGAATTCGCTCGCCAGTTGCAGTATGTCGGGCATCAACATACTTGATGGTATTATTTTCTGTTACAGCGTCATAGGCCCGCCAGTTCAAGTGAATATCAATATTGGAATACTTCCGCATATTCTCATCTCTCCTCAATTGATCTTTCTTAGCTTCTGAAGATCCATTTGGATAATGTTCAGTATCGATTAGCTTTAGGATTCTTTCAAATTTTCCGTAAATGCCTAAGGTATGTACTCGAATTTCACTGCTGGCATTTCCTCCAAGAACAGGTCGATCTTGGATGAGCGCAACTTTTAATCCTTGTTCGGCAGCTGCGATGGCTGCGGCACAGCCAGCTAGCCCTCCGCCGGTTACTACAAGATCGTACTTTCTGGTTTTCGAAGGTTTACTGGTCTCATCCAGCATTTGATCTCTCCAGGCAGTAAGTGCTTCTAACTCAGAAGGGGGAGCTTGTTTAGCTTGATTAAAATATACTGCATCACATCGACCATTGAAGCCAGTAAGGTCATGCAATTTAATAGTGTTCTTTCGTTTTTTGATGGTAACAGTCCCCACGTACTCCCAGTCCCACTCTGGCCCATTACCAAGCTCTTTTTTCAATCGCTGATCGTTGACAGACAATTGAAACTTCCCAGGTGGTTCCCAGTTTCCTGGCACCCAATTTCTTGTTCTCACCCAAATATGGTAGGTTCCCTTTTTCTTAAACATCACTTCAGTGCTGGCATCTTTCACCGGGCGACCTAAGCCATGGGCCATGAGATAGGTGGAACCCATTTGCTCTATAAACTGTGGATCGGTCACCCATCCACCTTTATCTAGAAAACGTTCCGCTTCGACGAGTAAGTCGGTTTGAGCTTGTGTTGGCAAGCAACTAATAGCCAAAAAACAGGCAAGAATTAATTGTAGGTTCTTCATTTCGTTTTGTTATTACAATCCTAAAATTAAGCAAAAGGTCTTAAAAAACGCTCCTAGGAACTATTTATTGAAGATTGAAGTTTTGTACTAAGACTGGACAAATACAATACAGTCTCAGTATTACTTACGTGCTCTTAACCCTTTTCAAAATGAGACAACTAGCAACAATCCAAAGGATTAGGAAATTGGAACCCATTGTAGGAGCTGATGCCATTCAGAAGGCACAGGTTCTAGGCTGGGAGGTCGTGGTTAAGAAAGGAGAATTCCAGGCAGGAGATTTCTGCGTATACTGCGAAATCGATTCTGTACTTCCAGAAAAGCCAGCATTTGCTTTTCTCAAACCTCATGGTATGCGTATTCGTACCATTCGACTACGTGGACAAATTTCTCAAGGGATTTGCTTCCCTATAACTGTTCTTCCAACAGATATCGAAATACAAGAAGGGAGAGAAGTTACGGATCTATTGGGTGTCACTAAATATGACCCTCCGATGCCAGCCAATCTAGCAGGAGTAGCAAAAGGTCCGTTCCCTTCATTCATCCCTAAAACAGATGAAACAAGGGTACAGGTTTTGCAAGATCGATTGGATCGCTTCAAAGGCGAAGTTTGTTTCCTAACAGAGAAACTAGATGGCTCTTCAGTCACTTACTATTATAGAGATGATGCTTTTGGCGTTTGTAGCCGAAATCTAGAATTACTTCCTGGGCCCAAAAACAGCCTATGGAAATTTGCTGAGGAAAGGCAGCTAGCCGAAAAACTAGCTGGCTTGGATCAGGAGGTAGCTTTGCAAGGTGAGATCATTGGAGAAGGAATTCAAGGGAACAAATATGGGATTAAAGGTCAATTGGTTTACTTCTTCAATGCCTTTGATATCCAAAAACATCAATTCCTTGACTTTGATAAATTTCAAGGTCTACTTGACCGTTTGGACTTGCACAGCGTTCCTGTTTTGGACAAAGGCTATCTGTTAAGCAATGATATCCCAGAGCTGATAGCTATGTCAATCGGTAAGTCCGTTTTGAAACCAGTTCGACGAGAAGGCTTGGTCATTCGACCACTAAAAGAACAAATCGACCCTGCCGGCCGAGTTTCTTTTAAGGTGATCAATCCAGAATTTTTGTTGAAATACGAATAGTAACAAGCACAAAGGCCTCCTAGCGCTTACTTGCCTAACGAGCACTAAGCCTTGGAGGTCTTTCTGTGCCAATAGATATAATCTGAAATGGAAAATAGCGCGAAGGGAAGAATGCTCAGCCCCACCAAAGGATAGGTAGTGTACATAAAATAAGTAGCCGCCAAAGCCATACCAATATTGATCAGCCGGATTAGTATCAACCGACCGTCTTGTTGCTGTAGCATCCATCCATTGTCTTCCAAATCGAAATTATAGACAGAAACAATGCCATTGATCAAATAGTGCATAGCAATGGTAACGATTAATTCTCCTGTGAGTACATATACAAAATAGGCTGAAAGAGAGAAGAAGAGGCGATCCAACTGGAACTTGAACAAGCGATAGGTATTCCAGATAGACAATCTTCTACCCATGCGCTGAAAATCCCCAGGAAAATGCAATAAGGCAAAGAACAAACCAACAAAAAAAATCACCCAGCCTTCTTGACCGACCTCTGCATACCTCAAAAAGCTAGAATAGGCCAAGTAAGTAAACATCCATTCTTCAAAGAAGGGCGCAAATATAACGGCCCCAAGGAAAGAAGCCTTCCGTTGCCAATGGACAAGATCTTTATGGTAATAAGACTTTGGAGAACCGACCAGTGCACGGAAAATGATCTGATACACCACATGTTGAGCCAACAGGAACACGAGTGCAAAGAGCAGCACGTTAATCATCCAGCCGTTTGTAAAGATCTTTTCTAACATTCACTCTTATTCTTCTTCAATCTTAAGATCATTTCCTCCTAGAATCTCGCCATTTTCATCTACAAATTCAACATAAAATGCCCCTTTCCCTCCAAATTGATCAAATGGGATATAGGTGTGAACGGTTTTAGTGCCTGGGGTAATAGAAAAATCTTTGTAATTGAAGTAAACCTTCTCACCCTCATTTAGGAAGTAAATATTGCCCTTCATAGCATTTCCGGCAAAAGCTGCGGTAGAATGACAGGAAACAAAAATCTTAGAACCATAGGCAAAAGTCTTTGCGGGGCTTTTACACCGTCCTTTTTCATCAACTTCCTCGCAAAACGTCACTGTAGTAGTTGGCGCCTGTTGACATGCTATGAGGCTGTAGCCGATGCTCAAAAGGATTAATATCTTCAGCTTCATACCTGATAATTTTTGAGCATCAAATATACGGCTTCATCTGTTTTTAAAACATGGAGCGTATAAGAATTGGGAGGCATTAGTTATCTCTGTTTTGGTGTTTTGGTCTGAAAAAATTATTTTACAGAGATGTAAACAACCACTTTAAACAAGTTTCCAGCTCATGGCCTACAATCCTGTAGCATTGAGGAAGACGCTCTTTATCGTACTAGCGGTATTGATTATATCTGGCGGCTTTCTGCAAGTTGCGGCAATCAGAGAGCAATCTGATGTCATTCGCCTTCATGGCGCCTGCATATTTGATGATGAACATTCCTATACCAAGGCGTTGGTCAAGTTCTCACAGCTAGTAGAACAGTACTATACTGGACCGAAGAACCTTGAGTTTATCCTGCATAAGAATAGCGAGTTGGGCCAGGAAAAGGACTTCTTTAACTATATGAATATTGGAGCTGTCGTTGATTTTGCCATTGCATCTCCTTCACATGCCTCCACTTTTTCTCGTCTTGTTACCATCATGGATGTCCCTTTTTTATTTCGAGATACGGATCACTACTTAAAAACCATGGACAGTGGCATTTTTCAGCGGGTAGAATCGGCTGTCAGTGATCGGGCTGATGTCTTGATTCTGGGATATGGTGGAGGTGAGAAACGACACCTTGTGGGCCGTAAACCTATCAGAAATATGGCTGAGTTGGAGGGTTTCTATATGCGTGTGATGGGCTCTCCAATACAATCTAGGATGTTTGAAGCAGTGGGAGCAACCCCGACTGTGATTAGTGGGGCAGAGGTGTACAACGCAATCCAGACCGGAGTGATTGAAGGAGCGGAAAATTCGGCTAGTGCTATTCTTAAATACAAATGGTTTGAAGTAGCAGACCAGGTTTCTCTAGCCGCAGTCTCCATTATCATTCGACCTCTATTTTTTAGCGGGAAAAGATTTCGAAAACTCCCTCCGGATCTCCAGGAGGCTATTCGTAAGGCAGGACGTGAGGCAATGGAATTTGAAAGAAACTATGAGATTGCTATTGATGATCCCTTAATGATGCAATTAGTTGAGGAAGGAAAAGTCATTACACATGACTTCGTGGAGAGAGAAAAACTGTTGGACTTGGCTGCTCCGGTAAAACGTGCTTATGCCGAAGAAATCGGTGCATCAGATATTTTAGAAGCTATTAACCAAATCAAATGAGAATCTTTATACAGAAATATTTTGAAGCGCTTCAGTTGTTACTGACCCTGATGTTGATGCTGCTGATTATACCTGTGTTTCTACAGGTGCTTTCGCGTTTTTTGCCCCTTATCCCAAGATATATTTGGACAGAGGAGATAGCTCGTTTTGCTTTTATTTGGGTAATCATGCTGGGTGCGATGGTCGCTGTGAGGGAAAACACCCACTTCAAGGTTGATTTTCTTCCGAATCTGGGCATTGCCTGGGAGCGTCGCCTAAGGCTGACTTTACTTATTCTTTTGCTGTTAATTGCAGTTGTATTCCTCTTCGGCGGCTGGCAATTTGCAAGTTTTGGTTCAACTCAATATTCCGAGATTTCCGGGCTTCCGATGTTAGCTATCTACATGGCCTGGCCCATTGCAGGATTTAGTTGGATACTATTTCTGCTGGAACAACTGTATGACCACTTCGACACTCAAAATGAACAATAAGCATGGGAGCCTTAGGAATTGCCTTAATTCTACTCGTATCTTTTTTCTTGTTAATCCTGCTTCGTGTGCCCGTTTCATTTGCGCTAGGGCTAGCAACCGTTCCGATTTATTTGCTGCACGACCGGTTGAGTATTACATTGCTTTTTACCGAAATGTTTAAGGCGTACAATTCCTTTTTGCTATTGGCTGTGCCGTTTTTCTTACTGGCAGCCAACTTAATGAATGCGGCAGGAATAACAGATCGCTTGATTCGGTTCGCAAAGGCTTTTGTCGGGCACCTGCCGGGTGGAATCGGGCATGTGAATGTGACCGTAAGTATGCTTTTTGCGGGGATATCTGGTTCGTCGACGGCAGATTCGGCTGGAATTGGAGCCATTATGATTCCTGCTATGAAGAAAGAGGGATATGATACACCAGTATCAGTAGCTATTACAGCCTGTTCCTCCGTTATGGGAGTAATTATCCCACCCAGTGTTTTAATGATTATTTGGGGAGGGGTGATGTCGGTATCGATTGGGGGATTGTTTCTAGCGGGCGTGTTGCCGGGGATTGCCATTGGAATTTCGATGATGGTCGCCGTATATTTCTATGCAAAACGTCGAGGATACCCTCGTTACCCACTGGCCACTGCAAAAGAATTTGTTGCTTCACTGGGAGACGCCTTTCTAGCCCTTTTGACCCCCTTAATAATCGTAGGAGGCATAGCCGGGGGCTTTTTTACCCCGACAGAAGCTTCTTTGATTGCAGTTATCTATAGTTTAATTCTAGGATCTCTAGTGTATAAGAAATTGGACTGGCAGGGTTTGATTAAGGTTTTCTATGAATCCGCACGCTTCTCGGCCATTGCTCTATTTGCAGTTGGAACGGCATCTGCATTTGCCTTCCTTCTGGCTTTCTTTAAGGTTCCGGAAGTTTTGGTTAGTCAATTAGCTGGATTGTCCCTTGGATTCGTTGGCACAGGCCTAATGGTAGCCCTTTGTTTCCTGTTAATCGGTATGTTTATCGACGCCATTCCAGCCATTATTATTTTAGGAACCGTCCTTTGGCCAGTAGCTGAGGTTGCCAATTACCATCCTATTCATTTTGCTATCATTGGGGTGGTATCTTTGGCTTTCGGTCTGGTAACTCCCCCATATGGACTTTGCCTATTAATCACCTGTGCACTGGGTGAAATAAAAGTAGTAGATACATTGAAGGAGGTTTTTGTTATCCTTATACCGATGCTAATTGTTTTGCTGTTAATCATTCTTTTACCTGACTTGGTCCTATGGTTGCCACGCTGGTTGATGGATAGCATTAATTAGGACTTTTCTTCAGAATTGTAGGGTCAGCTTTGCCTTTGGCAATGCTACTACTTTCAGCGTTCATTTTATTTACGGGATTTCCTACATTTGGCGTATGAATTTGATTAGTTGTGATTGGGGAACCAGTAGGTTTCGACTCCATTTGATGGACCGGGAAAGGCTCAAGTCTATTTGTTCACTTTCTAGTGATCAAGGAGCTGCGCCATTAAATTTGGCCTGGCAAAAACAAAAGAACCTGGATCGTTTGGCTTTTTTCAAAAACTACCTCAAGAAACAGGTGGATCGTTTATCAATCGAATATGGACATGAATTAACGGGCGTACCGATTATCATTTCCGGAATGGCTTCTTCTTCCATCGGCATGATAGAATTGCCCTATGCAAGACTCTCATTCTCTATTGATGGCTCTGGAGTTATTCGGCACTTGATAAAATCAACCGATGACTTTCCAAATGATATATACCTGATTTCTGGCCTCGCTAGTCCGACGGATGTTATGCGAGGGGAGGAGACACAGGTCATTGGACTTCAAAATACACTGCTTGGCAAGAATGCCCATCTTATTCTGCCTGGCACACATTCTAAGCACGTAGAAATACGAGACAATCATATAGTCAATTTTTCAACCTCCATGACAGGAGAATTATTTGCCCTGACGAGCCAGCAATCCGTCTTGTCCCATTCGGTAGAATCTGTTCCAATTGATAACAAGGCTCTTTTTGAATCATTTGGTAAGGGAGTCGAAGCCTTAACTCAAGTAGGATACTTGCAGGCCCTCTTCAAAGTACGGACCAGGACTCTTTTAGCCAATACTGAAGTTCATCAGAATCACGCTTTCCTTAGCGGTATCCACCTGGGGGCTGAATTACAATATCTAACTGACTTGCCGTCAGACGTAGAAATCATAATCTGTGCCCACCCACAAATGGCTTTCTTATATAGACTTGCCCTTAAGGCTTTAGGAATGAAACACAATAGCTATGTAATCCCAGGAGCCTTATCTGAGTTAGCCACCGCTCATGGCCACTTAGCCGTAGCCGCGCAACTTGGGATTGATTAAAATCATTTCAGGTATTGACTTTCACTATCCCGCAGCTCAACCAACACCGGTACTTTTGGTGTAACAGGTGATCATGAAGATCATTGAAGACTTAACAAAAAGTACCACTATGCAAGTCATCATTCACGCACCTTGGGAGGTTAACGAATACATGAAAGACCTCATTAATCGTAAGAGCAATAAATTGTTGAAGTACGAAAGCCATATTCAAAAGATAGACGTCTTTTTGAAAAATGGAGAAGGAGAAAATATTGCCGACAAAAATGTTGAAGTTCGGCTAAAGACCAACTACGCTGAATTTTTTGCCCAAAACACTGCCAAAGATCTAGAGGCTGCCTTGGCCGATGCTATGGCCAAAGTCAAGCGGCAAGTAATTAAAAGAAAAGAAAAACTCCAATCTCACCACTAAGCACTTTGTTGGAAGCTCCCAAACAAGATGATCCAACACCTTCATTCAAAACCTGATGATATGAATACCAATGATCCTATTTCCTCTATAATGACTCAAAAGGTCCTCACCATTTCTCCTGATGACAAAGTCAAACTAGCTAAAGAAACCTTTGAGGTTAATAGTATCCATCATCTGCCTGTTATCGCAGAGGAGCAATTGGTTGGGATATTAAGTAGCTCTGATTTGCTGCATTTCATGCGTTACTTAGATAAGGATAGCCAAGAACCCTATCTCAACGATCTGCGATTGAAGAACTACAAAGTAGGGGAGATCATGCAAACTAATCTTGCAACTGTAGATCAAGCGGATTCAATTCGCTCTATTTTGGAAGTGTTTAGCCAAAATGTCTTCCACGCCTTGCCAGTGATGAATGGGAATGAATTAGTGGGAATTGTGACAACGCAGGACATTGTAAAAGCATTGTTAAAAGAAGAATCTGAAGCAGCCGCGAGCTAAGCAACGGAAGATTCAGTAGTCAAGCCATTGTTTTTACACAAGAATTGATTTCTTTGTGTGCAAAACGGAAGGCATGCAAAGTATTGAGCAGCTTATTGACCTACTTACATTGGAGGGGATTGAGGAGAATATCTTTCGGGGACAAAATTATCTTGCTCCCTGGAAGCGGGTATTTGGGGGACAAGTTTTAGCACAGGCTTTACATGCTGCCTATAATACAGTGCCAGAAGATCGCTTTGCGCATTCGTTGCATGCCTACTTCATCTTGGCCGGAGATATTGAACACCCGATCGTCTATGATGTAGATCGAATACGAGATGGCGGCAGTTTTACAACACGCAGAGTCGTGGCTATACAAAAGGGGAGGCCGATTTTTAATGCAGCGGCTTCTTTTCAGTTAAAACAAGAAGGTTTAGATCACCAAATTAGGATGCCAAATGTCCCCCCTCCAGAGGTTCTGATTTCTGATGAGCAATTGCTGTCACATCTCAAGGAATCTGCTCCAGAATTGCATCGGCGATTCTATCAAGAAAGACCCATCGAATTTCGTCAAGTAGAACGGCTTGATCCTGTAAAGCCAAAGAAAAGTCGGCCATTTCGACATGTCTGGTTCAAAGCAAAGGGGAAATTGCCAGATCAAATTCGAATTCATCAGGAGGTTTTAGCTTATGCGTCTGATTATAACTTATTAATCACAGCTAGCCTCCCACATCTGGAGAAAGTCAAACGGCAAGATCTCTTTTTTGCAAGTCTGGATCATGCTATGTGGTTTCACCGCGAGTTTAGAGCAGATGAATGGCTCCTATATGCTTTGGATAGTCCTAGTTCATCCAATAGCCGAGGATTTACACGAGGAAACATCTTCAATAGAGAAGGAGATTTAGTTGCCTCTGTCGTACAGGAGGGCTTAATTAGGTCAAAACGTAAGTAGTTAAATTTTCTTCTCTTAGCATGACTTTTACCTTTGAGAAAACTTCCTTTAGAAATTTCACAATTTTTAATCCGAATATCGCAACAAAATATTTGGTTTTTATGTATATAACTATGAACACATCTATTTAAACATACCAGAGAAACGCCAAGAGGCCCATTAGGATAAAGCAAAACATCTTTCTGAACAACCACTCTACTAATTTTTGCTTAACCCATTTGTCCTAAACCAGTTCACCATGGCTACTCTGACGCAAACGCTTTCTTCTAGTCCAACCCGTACAGCATCACGATCTCTTCTTGAATTCACCAAGCATTGGCACAATCGCTTTGCTTATTGGAACAAGGAGGCAGTTTTCATTCTGGAAATTGTTGACTTGCACTGTGATTTAAAAAGCTTCCCCGTTAGTTGTAGAAAAGCCAGATATCAAATGTCCCAAATAGTCGAGGAGGATATTCCAGCTTTATCTATACAAATTAAAGAACTCCAATCGGACCAACCTTCGGCTGGCAATGGCTCATCTCATGAGCAAATCTTAAAGAGATTAGTTAGACTGGAACAGAAGTTCAATTTAATTAAGCTTGTTTTATTAGAAGTGGCTACTGACGGAATTCCATTGCAATTTCACTGATTCGCCTTCCTACAAAATCACATTTCTTCGGAAAGCACAACCCAATTCAATAATTGAGTTGGTCTTAGCTACTCCTGAAATATTGTCGATTCGGTCATATAAAATACTTCTCATATGCTCATTGCTCTTAGCTAGAATTCGCAGGTATAAGGTATAGGATCCTGTAATGAAGTAGCATTCCGAAACCTCCGGGATAGCTTCTAGGGCGGCGATAATTCGATTCGTATCATGATCTTTTTCCAGCGTCAAGCCGGTGAAAGACCCCCATTCAAATCCCATCTTTTTTTCATCTAGCACAGGGCGGATCCCTTTGATTATTCCTTGATCTATCATTTTATTGACCCTTTGATGCACCATTGTATTGGAAATGCCTAGTTCAGCGGCAATAGTCGAAAAAGGAACTCGTCCGTCCGCTTCCAATCGCTTCACGATTTTAATATCAAATTGATCCATTGGTTTTGGCTTTTAAGAAGCTATTTGAGTTTAGCAGTTGAAATTTGTTATAGAAGGTTTTCGAGTCAATTGAGGCAGCAAAACCGGAGTTTAGCAGCGCTAAATGAGGATTT